>Ga0209963_1000064_pt1 | contig 475765 bp, 446 predicted proteins | sample ThiBio_1000_biof_2_FD_183957 | JGI IMG/M metagenome (GOLD analysis project Ga0209963, IMG submission 183957) | Wastewater bioreactor microbial communities from Cape Town, South Africa - Thiocy_cont_1000_biof (SPAdes) | ecosystem: Engineered > Bioreactor > Thiocyanate-remediating >...
CGTACGCCTTGAACTCCCCGAAAAACTTCGTGATCGCTGCCGTCAACGACGTCTTCCCATGGTCAACATGACCAATCGTCCCAATGTTCACATGCGGCTTCGTTCGCTCATATTTCGCTTTGGCCATGTGAGGTCTCCACTGTCTATTGCCCGCTCGGGCGTCACGTTAAGGTTCAGGCGCAACCGCCCGTTACGCGTATTTCTTCTGGATTTCCTGGGCGACTGCCGTCGGAACCGGCTCGTAATGATCGAACTGCATCGTGTACTGGGCACGGCCCTGCGACATCGAGCGCAGCGTGTCGACATATTTGAACATGTTGGCGAGCGGCACCATGGCATTGACCACCACGGCGATGCCACGGCTCTCCTGGCCCTGGATCTGGCCGCGCCGGCCGTTCAGGTCGCCGATGACGTTGCCGACATAATCCTCCGGCGTCACCACCTCGACCTTCATGATCGGCTCGAGGAGCTGCGCGCCTGCCTTCTGGGCGCCTTCGCGGAAAGCAGCGCGGGATGCGATCTCGAACGCCAGCACCGAGGAGTCGACATCGTGGTAGGCGCCATCGATGAGGCTCGCCTTGACACCGAGCATCGGGAAGCCCGCGATCGGGCCGGAAGAAAGCACGCTCTCGATGCCCTTCTGGACGCCGGGGATGTATTCCTTCGGAACGGCGCCGCCGACGATCTTGGACTCGAATACGAAATCCTCGCCCTCAGGATTCGGCTCGAAGACGATCTTCACGCGGGCGAACTGGCCCGAACCGCCGGTCTGCTTCTTGTGCGTGTAGTCGATCTCGGCCGCTCTCGTGATCGTCTCGCGATAGGCGACCTGCGGAGCGCCGACATTGGCCTCGACCTTGAACTCACGCCGCATGCGATCGACGATGATGTCGAGATGAAGCTCGCCCATACCGGCGATGATGGTCTGGCCGCTTTCCTCGTCGGTCTTGACGCGGAAAGACGGGTCCTCGGCGGCAAGGCGGTGGAGCGCGACGCCCATCTTCTCCTGGTCGCCCTTGGTCTTTGGCTCGATGGCGATCTGGATAACGGGATCCGGGAACTCCATGCGCTCGAGGATGACGGGGTGGACGGGATCACACAGCGTATCGCCGGTCGTCGTCTCCTTGAGACCGGCAAGCGCCACGATGTCGCCGGCATACGCCTCTTCGATATCTTCACGGGAATTGGAGTGCATCTGAAGCATACGCCCGATGCGTTCCTTCTTGCCCTTGACGGTATTTTCGAGCGAAACGCCCTTCTTCAGCATACCGGAATAGATACGCGCGAAAGTCAGCGAGCCGACGAACGGATCATTCATGATCTTGAAGGCCAGCATGGCCAGGGGCTCATTGTCCGACGACTTGCGGACAATTTCCTTCTCGGTCTTGGGATCGACGCCCTTGATGTCCGGAACTTCGTCCGGGGCGGGCAGGAAGTCGACAACGGCATCGAGCAGCGGCTGGACGCCCTTGTTCTTGAAAGCCGTACCGCACAGAACCGGATGGAACTTGACAGCGATGGTCCCCTTGCGGATCAGCGCGCGCAATTCCTCGTTCGTGGGCATGGTGCCCTCGAGATACGCATTCATCGCGTCGTCATCCATCTCGACGGCGGACTCGACGAGTTTCTCGCGATATTCCTCGGCCTTGGCCTGGAGATCGGCCGGAATGTCGGTGACGTCCCAGTCGGCGCCGAGATGCTCCTCGTGCCAGACCAGCGCCTTCATCTCGATCAGATCGACGACGCCCTTGAAATCGTTCTCGGCGCCGATCGGCAACTGCATGGCGACGGGGATCGCACCGAGGCGCGACTTGATCATTTCGAGGCAGCGATAGAAATCGGCGCCGATCTTGTCCATCTTGTTGCAGAAGATCATGCGCGGAACGTGATACTTCTCCGCCTGCCGCCACACCGTCTCCGTCTGCGGCTCGACGCCGGCATTGGAATCGAGCAGCGCGATGGCGCCGTCGAGCACGCGCAGCGAACGCTCCACCTCGATGGTGAAGTCGACGTGGCCCGGCGTGTCGATGATGTTGAAGCGACGCATCTTGCCATCCCGGCCCTTCCAGAAGGTCGTGGTGGCCGCCGACGTGATGGTGATGCCGCGCTCCTGCTCCTGCTCCATCCAATCCATGGTCGAAGCACCATCATGGGTCTCGCCCATCTTATGGTTCTTGCCGGTATAGTAGAGGATGCGCTCCGTCGTCGTCGTCTTGCCGGCATCGATGTGGGCCATGATGCCAAAGTTACGATAGTCGTGGAGTTGATATTCGCGGGCCATTGAAGTGCCTCTTCCAGTCCTGTCTGGCGCTTTACCAGCGGTAATGCGCGAAAGCGCGGTTGGCCTCGGCCATCTTGTGCGTGTCTTCACGCTTTTTGACGGCGGAGCCACGATTGTTGGCGGCGTCCATCAGCTCACCGGAAAGACGATCGACCATGGTCGTCTCGTTGCGGGCGCGGGCGGCGGTAATCAGCCAGCGGATGGCCAGCGCCTGACGGCGCTCGGGACGCACGTCGATCGGAACCTGATAGGTGGCACCACCGACACGGCGGGACTTCACCTCAATATGCGGCGCGACGTTCTCGAGCGCCTGATGGAAGACCGCCACCGGCTCCTGCTTCGTCTTGGCCTGCACCTGATCGAGCGCGCCGTAGACGATCGTTTCGGCGACCGACTTCTTGCCGTCATACATGACGGCGTTCATGAACTTCGTGACCACCAGATCGCCGAACTTCGGATCCGGATTGATCTCGCGCTTATCCGCTTTGTGACGTCGGGACATGTTCTCGTCTCTCAATCTCGAGGCCCGGCGCACAAAACAAAAGCGCCGAAGCCGGAAAACCCTACTTCGGACGCTTGGCGCCGTATTTCGAGCGGCGCTGTTTGCGATTCTTCACACCCTGGGTGTCGAGCACGCCACGAATGATGTGGTAGCGCACACCCGGAAGGTCTTTCACACGACCGCCGCGGATCATGACGACGGAGTGCTCCTGAAGGTTATGACCTTCACCTGGAATGTAGCCGATCACCTCGAAGCCGTTGGTAAGGCGAATCTTCGCGACCTTGCGGAGCGCCGAGTTCGGCTTCTTCGGCGTCGTCGTATAGACGCGCGTGCAAACACCCCGCTTCTGCGGGTTCGCCTGCATGGCCGGCACCTTGTTGCGCTTCACCGGCGCAACGCGCGGCTTGCGGATCAGCTGGTTGACGGTAGGCATTAAAACCTTCCTCTTTCTCAAAAATTCCGTGTCCAAAGCCCTGGCGGGCCGTTCAGGCGCCATTTCCATACGCAAATTCGGGCATAAACCACTCTTTCGCGGTCCTGCCCGAACAATAAGCAGAGGAAGCGAAGCCGCTTCATGCACGCCGGAAATGTCTATTCGCTCGTAGAACGAGCCCTGTTTGAAGCGAAGTCCGGAACGCGACGTTCCGAAAAGCGATGCTTCACATCGGCTCAGACGCGGCGGGTAATACGCAAAACCCACCGGGGCGTCAACCCTTGCAGCGCAATAATCATGCGTCACAAAGGCAGATGCCGGCCCACGCAATATTGTTATCAAGCCGGCCCGCTTCAAGAGCAAAAGTGACGAACTTGGCGCTGTGTCACAACTTCCATCCATGCAAGGATCGGTCAGGAAACGAATCCATCTGAAGGAAGCCGGCCATGAACGACAATGAGGAGCGCCCGGTCACCATCATCGTCGGTCGCGTGTGGCGCCGGAAGGGGGGCGAGTCGGAGGGAGTCCATGTCATGCTGGTGGCGCCGGACGACGATTCGGCCGTACGCCGCGCGCTGGAAGCACTCGCCAAGGAAGGCTATGCCGAGGCGGAACTCGACCAGATCGGCGAGATGGAAGGCGCGCCCGACGAGGAACCGCACCTTTCCGCCTGGCAGGGCGCCACGGAGGGCGAGGTTTCCATCGTCACTTTCGACGAGCCGAATTGAGACCCTCAGCTTTCACCAACGATCGCGATGGCGAAGCCGTCATAGCCCTTCTCGCCGACTGTTTGCAGCGCGGTCGCCTGCAGTGTTTCCTGATGTCCGAAGAACGAAAAGACATCGCGGGCGCCCTGCACGTTCGGATCCTTGCTTCCTGCCTCGATAACGGCTCCGTCCCGGATGACGTTATCGCAGACGATGATTGTCCCCGACCGCGCCAGCCGCATGGCCCAGTCCAGATACGACTTGTTGTTGGGCTTGTCGGCATCGATGAAAACGAGGTCGAACGGACCGAACCCATCCGCACCCAGTCTCTCGAGCGAGGAAAGCGCCGGCCCCACATGAAGGTCGATCTTGTCGGAGACCCCGGCCGTGGCGAAATTTTCCCGCGCGACCGCCGCGTGGGTACTTTCCAGTTCGAGCGTCACGACTTTGCCCCCCCGCGGGCAACGCACGCGCGATCCAGATCGTCGAATAGCCGCCAAGCGTGCCGATTTCGAGAACGCGACGCGCGCCGCACATCCGGACGACGAGATTCAGGAACCTGCCCTGTAGCGGCGACACGTCGATCGCCGGCAGTCCATGGGCACGATTGCGCTCCAGCACGGTGTCCATAACAGGGTCCGGGGGCAAGAGGCTGCCGGCAGCGTAAGCATCCACCTCGGCCCAGGTTCCTTGGTTCGAAGGCATGTCGTCGACTCCACTCTTGCCCTGGCAGAAACAAGAAAGGGGCCTTGCGGCCCCTTCCCTTCTCTTTCCTATGACCCGCGCCTCGCCTATTCGGCGGCGTTGGTCATGTCGGTCAGCATCGGCTCGGCCACCTCGACATTGGCCTGCTTGCGGCGCTCGTCGATGATGAGATCGTCGCGCGAGGTGGCGATGCGCCGAATCTGGCTCATCGCACCGCCCGTACCCGCCGGGATCAGGCGGCCAACGATGACGTTCTCCTTCAGACCCTGCAGCGTGTCGGTCTTGCCGGCCACCGCCGCCTCGGTCAGCACCCGCGTCGTCTCCTGGAAGGAGGCAGCGGAGATGAAGGACGGCGTCTGCAGCGAGGCCTTGGTGATGCCGAGCAGCACCGGCTGACCTTCCGCAGGCTTCTTGCCTTCCTCGACAAGGCGCTCGTTGACCTCGTCCAGTTCGATCATGTCGACATGATCGCCTGGAATGTAGGTCGAATCGCCCTGCACGGTGATCTCCACCTTCTGCAGCATCTGCCGGACGATCACCTCGATGTGCTTGTCGTTGATCGACACGCCCTGCAGCCGGTAGACCTCCTGGATCTCGTTGACGAGGTAGGAAGCCAGAGCCTCCACGCCCTTGATGGCCAGGATATCGTGCGGGGCCGGATTGCCGTCGAGGATGTAGTCGCCCTTCTCGATGGTGTCGCCGTCCTGAAGATGGAACGGCTTGCCCTTCGGGATCAGGTATTCGACCGGTTCCAGGGTCGAATCATGCGGCTCGATCATGATGCGGCGCTTGTTCTTGTAATCGCGCCCGAAGCGGATCGTCCCGTCGATCTCCGCGATGATGGCGTGATCCTTCGGACGACGCGCCTCGAAGAGTTCCGCCACCCGCGGCAGACCGCCGGTGATGTCCTTCGTCTTGGCGCTTTCCATCGGAATACGCGCGATCACGTCGCCGGGCTTCACATGCGCACCCGGCTCGACCGACAGGATCGCCTCGACGGAGAGCAGGAAGCGGGCATCGCCGCCACGGGCGAGCTTCGCCACCTTGCCCTTCGCATCCTTGATCGCCATCGCAGGCTTCAGGTCGCTGCCGCGCGGGGTCGAGCGCCAGTCGATGACCTCGCGCTTGGTGATGCCGGTCGATTCGTCGGTGGTCTCCTGCACGGAGATACCGTCCACGAGATCCTCGAACTCGACCGTGCCTTCCACCTCGGTCATGACAGGCCGGGTATAAGGATCCCATTCGGCGATGCGCTGGCCGCGCTTCACCGTATCGCCGTCGTCGACATAGAGACGCGAGCCATAGGTGATGCGGTGGACGCCGCGCTCCTTGCCGGTCTCGTCGAGGATGAGCACCGCCATGTTGCGGCCCATCGCAACGAGCTGGCCGTCGGAGTTGCGCACCACGCTGCGGTTGCGAATCTGCACCTTGCCCTCATAAGAGGATTCAAGGAACGACTGATCGACAACCTGCGCCGTACCGCCCATGTGGAAGGTACGCATGGTGAGCTGCGTTCCCGGCTCGCCGATCGACTGGGCAGCGATGACGCCGACTGCCTCGCCGATATTGACCGGCGTGCCGCGTGCCAGATCGCGCCCGTAGCAGACCGCACAGACGCCGACCCTGACATCGCAGGTCAGGGCAGAGCGGATGCGGATCGACTGGATGCCGGCCTTCTCGATCTGCTCGACATCGCGCTCGTCGATCAGCTTGCCGGCCTTGACGATCACATCGCCGGAGACCGGATGCGTGACATCGTCGAGCGCCGTGCGTCCGAGAACGCGCTGGCCGAGCGAAGCGACGACCTGACCGGCGTCCACGATCGGCTGCATGGTCAGACCTTTATCCGTGCCGCAATCCGTGGCGACCACGATGCAGTCCTGCGCCACGTCGACCAGACGGCGGGTCAGGTAGCCCGAGTTCGCCGTCTTCAAAGCGGTGTCGGCCAACCCCTTGCGGGCGCCGTGGGTGGAGTTGAAGTACTCCAGCACGGTCAGGCCTTCCTTGAAGTTCGAGATGATCGGCGTCTCGATGATCTCGCCCGACGGCTTGGCCATCAGGCCGCGCATGCCGGCGAGCTGACGCATCTGCGTCGGCGAGCCACGGGCACCCGAATGCGACATCATGTAGATCGAATTCATCGGCTTCTGACGGCCGTTCTCTTCGAATTCGACCGCCTTGATGCGGCCCATCATCTCCTCGGCGACTTTCTCCGAGCACTTGGCCCAGGCATCGACCACCTTGTTGTACTTTTCGCCCTGGGTGATCAGGCCGTCATTGTACTGCTGCTCGTATTCCTTCGCGAGCGCCTCGGTCTTGGCGACCAGATCGGCCTTTGTGTCGGGAATGAGCATGTCGTCCTTGCCGAACGAGATGCCGGCCTTGCAGGCATGGCTGAAGCCAAGAGCCATGATGCGATCGCAGAAAATGACCGTCTCCTTCTGGCCGCAGTGACGATAGACCGTATCGATCATCCGGGAGATGTTCTTCTTGGTCATCTCCTGGTTGGCTGTCTCAAAGGGGACGTTCACGTTCTTCGGCAGAAGCTCGCCGATGATCATACGGCCCGGCGTGGTGTCGTAGATCTTCGACACTTCCTTGCCGTCCGCATCGACGCCCTTGTAGCGGCCCTTGATCTTGGTGTGCAGGGTGACCGCCTTGGTCTCCAGCGCATGATGCAATTCGCCCATATCGGCGAACACCATGCCCTCTCCCGGCTCGTTCTGATTGACGATCGAGAGATAGTAGAGACCAAGCACCATATCCTGCGACGGCACGATGATCGGCGCGCCGGAAGCGGGATGCAGGATGTTGTTGGTCGACATCATCAAGACGCGCGCTTCGAGCTGCGCTTCCAGCGACAGCGGCACGTGGACCGCCATCTGGTCGCCGTCGAAGTCCGCGTTGAAGGCCGTGCAGACCAGCGGATGAAGCTGGATCGCCTTGCCTTCGATCAGGATCGGTTCGAACGCCTGGATGCCGAGGCGGTGCAGCGTCGGCGCGCGGTTGAGCAGCACCGGATGCTCGCGGATGACCTCGTCAAGGATGTCCCAGACTTCCGGCTTTTCCTTCTCGACCAGCTTCTTCGCCTGCTTGACGGTGGACGAATAGCCCTTGGCGTCGAGCCGCGCGTAGATGAACGGCTTGAACAGCTCGAGCGCCATCTTCTTCGGCAGGCCGCACTGATGCAACTTCAGTTCCGGGCCGGTCACGATGACCGAGCGGCCGGAATAATCGACGCGCTTGCCGAGCAGGTTCTGCCGGAAACGGCCCTGCTTGCCCTTCAGCATGTCGGACAGCGACTTCAGCGGGCGCTTGTTGGCGCCGGTGATGACGCGGCCGCGGCGGCCATTGTCGAACAGCGCGTCGACCGCCTCCTGCAGCATGCGCTTCTCGTTGCGGATGATGATCCCCGGTGCGCGCAGCTCGATCAGCCGCTTCAGACGATTATTGCGGTTGATGACGCGACGGTAGAGATCGTTCAGGTCCGAAGTCGCGAAGCGGCCGCCATCGAGCGGCACCAGCGGACGCAGGTCCGGCGGGATCACCGGGACGATCTTCATGATCATCCACTCCGGACGGTTGCCGGATTCGAGGAAATTCTCGACCACCTTCAACCGCTTCAGAAGCTTCTTCTGCTTCAGCTCCGAAGTCGTCGAGGCAAGCTCGGTCCTGAGTTCGCCCGCGATCTTGTCGAGATCCATCGCGGCGAGCAGGTCATGGATGGCCTCCGCGCCAATCATGGCGGTGAAGCTGTCCTCGCCATACTCGTCAACGGCCAGCATATATTCCTCCTCTGAAAGGAGCTGGTGCTCCTTCAGGGCGGTCAGGCCGGGTTCGGTGACGATGTAGTTCTCGAAATAAAGGACGCGCTCGATATCCTTCAGCGTCATGTCGAGCAGCGTGCCGATGCGGCTCGGCAGCGACTTCAAGAACCAGATATGGGCGACCGGGGCGGCGAGTTCGATGTGGCCCATGCGCTCGCGGCGAACGCGGGACAGCGTAACCTCGACGCCGCACTTCTCGCAGATGACGCCCTTGTACTTCATGCGCTTGTACTTGCCGCACAGGCACTCGTAGTCCTTGATCGGGCCGAAGATGCGCGCGCAGAAGAGCCCGTCACGCTCGGGCTTGAACGTGCGGTAGTTGATCGTCTCCGGCTTCTTGATCTCGCCGAACGACCAGGACTGGATCTTCTCGGGGCTGGCCAGCGATATCCGGATGGAATCGAAGGTCTGCGCAGGTGTCTGCGGATTGAAGAGATTCATGACCTCTTGGTTCATGCCATTCTCCTTGTGGGGCTCCGTCGTAAAGCCCTCTTTGTGCAATTCTTGCTTTCATGCCCGGGCCGCACCTGGGAGAAGGCGGCCGGGCGAAGCGAGGTCGGACGAGGGGCGCCGAAGCACCCCTCCCCGTCGATGTTACTCGGCGGCGTCGGGAAGGCGCACCGGCTGCTCCTCGACCTGGGTATTCTCCAGTTCGACATTGAGGCCGAGCGAGCGCATTTCCTTGACCAGCACGTTGAAGCTCTCGGGAATGCCCGCCTCGAACGTGTCGTCGCCACGGACGATCGCCTCGTAGACCTTGGTGCGGCCGGCCACGTCGTCCGACTTCACCGTCAGCATCTCCTGCAGCGTATAGGCGGCGCCATAGGCTTCGAGCGCCCACACCTCCATCTCGCCGAAACGCTGGCCGCCGAACTGCGCCTTGCCGCCCAGCGGCTGCTGGGTGACCAGGCTGTACGGCCCGATCGAACGCGCGTGGATCTTGTCGTCCACCAGGTGGTGCAGCTTCAGCATATATATGTAGCCGACCGTCACCTTGCGATCGAAAGGCTCGCCTGTGCGTCCGTCATAGAGCGTCGACTGACCGCTTGAGTTGAGGCCAGCCTCCTCCAGCATGCCGTTGATGTCGGACTCGTGTGCGCCGTCGAACACCGGCGTTGCGATCGACACGCCGCGCTTCATCTGGTCGGCGAGGCGGACGACCGAGTCGTCGTCATAGCTCCTCACCGGTTCGTTGCGATCGTTCGACGGGATCAGTTCCTCGACCTTGGCCCGGAGCGGCTTGATGTTGCCGCTTTCCTTGTAGGCCTCGATCAACTCGCCGATCTGCCGGCCCATGCCGGCGCAGGCCCAGCCGAGATGCGTCTCGAGGATCTGCCCGACATTCATGCGGCTCGGCACGCCGAGCGGATTGAGCACGATATCGACATGCGTGCCGTCCTCCAGGAACGGCATGTCCTCGATCGGCACGATGCGCGACACGACACCCTTGTTGCCGTGCCGGCCGGCCATCTTGTCGCCCGGCTGCATCTTGCGCTTCACCGCGACGAAGACCTTGACCATCTTCATCACGCCGGGCGGCATCTCGTCGCCGCGCTGCACCTTCTCGACCTTGTCCATGAAGCGCTGCTCGAGCGCACTCTTGGAATCGTCGTACTGGCCACGTAGCGCTTCGAGCTGGCCCTGCAGCTTGCCGTCCTCGACGGCGAACTGCCACCACTGCGAACGCGGATACTCAGCCAGCAGCTCGGCGGTCAGCCTGGAGCCCTTCTTGTAGCCCTTCGGGCCGGCAATCGCCTCCTTGCCCTCGAGCATATCGCCGAGACGGCTGTAGACGTTGCGGTCGAGGATCGCCTGCTCGTCGTCGCGGTCCTTGGCGAGACGCTCGATCTCCTCGCGCTCGATCGCCATGGCGCGCTCGTCCTTCTCCACGCCGTGGCGGTTGAAGACGCGCACTTCCACGACCGTGCCGAACGCCCCAGGCGGCATGCGCATGGAGGTGTCACGGACATCGGAAGCCTTCTCGCCAAAGATGGCGCGCAGAAGCTTCTCTTCCGGCGTCATCGGGCTTTCGCCCTTCGGCGTGATCTTGCCGACCAGTATGTCGCCCGGCTGCACTTCCGCGCCGATATAGACGATACCGGCTTCATCGAGGTTCTTCAGCGCCTCTTCCGAGACGTTCGGAATGTCGCGCGTGATCTCTTCCGGCCCGAGCTTGGTGTCGCGCGCCATGACCTCGAACTCCTCGATGTGGATCGAGGTGAAGACATCGTCGGCGACGATGCGCTCGGAGAGCAGGATGGAGTCCTCGTAGTTGTAGCCGTTCCACGGCATGAACGCGACGAGTACGTTACGGCCGAGCGCCAGATCGCCAAGATCGGTCGAAGGACCGTCGGCAATGATGTCGCCCTTGTTCACGCGGTCGCCCATGCGTACCAGCGGGCGCTGGTTGATGCAGGTCGACTGGTTCGACCGCTGGAACTTCTGCAGCCGGTAGATGTCGACGCCGGACCTGCCCGGCTCGATATCCTCGGTCGCGCGGATGACGATACGCGTCGCGTCGACCTGGTCGACCACGCCACCCCGGCGGGCACCGATCGCGGCGCCGGAATCGCGCGCCACCACCGGCTCCATGCCGGTGCCGACGAACGGAGCCTCGGCGCGCACCAGCGGCACGGCCTGACGCTGCATGTTCGAGCCCATCAGGGCGCGGTTGGCGTCATCGTTCTCGAGGAACGGAATGAGCGCCGCGGCAACCGACACCATCTGCTTCGGCGAAACGTCCATCAAATCGACGTTCTCGCGCGGCGCCATCATCACCTCGCCGGCATGGCGACAGATGACGAATTCCTCGGCGAAGGCGCCGTTCTTGTCGAGCTCGGCGTTGGCCTGGGCCACATAGTGCTTGGCCTCCTCCATCGCCGACAGATAGACGACCTCGCTTGACACCTTGCCGTCAACGATCTTGCGATACGGACTCTCGATGAAGCCGTATTTGTTGACGCGAGCAAAGGTCGCCAAGCTGTTGATAAGGCCGATATTCGGGCCTTCCGGCGTCTCGATCGGGCAGATGCGGCCGTAATGTGTGACGTGCACGTCGCGCACCTCGAAGCCGGCACGCTCGCGGGTCAGACCGCCCGGCCCGAGCGCCGAGAGACGACGCTTGTGCGTGATCTCGGAGAGCGGGTTGGTCTGGTCCATGAATTGCGAGAGCTGCGAGGAACCGAAGAACTCGCGCACGGCGGCAGCCGCCGGCTTGGCGTTGATCAGGTCCTGCGGCATGACCGTGTCGATCTCGATCGAGGACATACGCTCCTTGATCGCGCGCTCCATGCGGAGCAGGCCGACGCGGTACTGGTTCTCCATCAATTCGCCGACCGAGCGAACACGGCGGTTGCCGAGATTGTCGATATCGTCGATCTCGCCCTTGCCGTCGCGCAGTTCGACCAGCGTCTTGACGACCGCAAGAATATCCTCCTTGCGCAGCACGCGCACCGTATCGGGGCAGTCGAGTTCGAGACGCATGTTCATCTTGACGCGGCCAACGGCCGACAGGTCGTAACGCTCGCTGTCGAAGAACAGCGAATTGAACATCGCCTCCGCCGTCTCGAGGGTCGGCGGCTCGCCCGGGCGCATCACCCGGTAGATGTCGAACAGCGCTTCCTGGCGCGACTCGTTCTTGTCTACGGCCAGCGTGTTGCGGATATAGGCGCCGACATTGACATGATCGATGTCGAGGATCTCGATCTCGTCCGCGCCCGAGGCCAGGAGTTCGACAAGATTGCCCTTGCGCTCGCCCGACTTGGCATCGACCGTCATCTCCAGCTCATCGCCGGCTTCGAGATAGATCTCGCCCGTCTCCGGGTTGACGATATCCTCGGCGATGTAGGAGCCGATAAGGTCCTCGTCGGTCGCCTTGATCGCCTTCAGGCCCTTTTCGGCAAGCTGGCGAGCCTGGCGCGCGGTGATCTTCTTGCCGGCTTCCACCACGACCTCGCCCGTGTCGGCGTCGACGAGGTCGCCGACGGCCTTCAGGCCGCGGAAACGCTCGACGTTGAAGGGGATACGCCAATGGTCACCGTCACGCTGATAGGTGATCTTGTCGTAGTAGGTAGACAGGATCTCCTCGCCGTTCATGCCGAGCGCCATCAGAAGGCTGGTCACCGGGATCTTGCGGCGGCGATCGATGCGCGCATGCACGATGTCCTTGGAATCGAACTCGATATCGAGCCACGATCCGCGATAGGGAATGACGCGCGCGGCGAAGAGCAGCTTGCCTGACGAATGCGACTTGCCCTTGTCGTGATCGAAGAAGACGCCCGGCGAACGGTGCATCTGCGAGACGATCACGCGCTCGGTGCCGTTGATGATGAAAGTGCCGTTCGACGTCATGAGCGGCATGTCGCCCATATAGACGTCCTGCTCCTTGATGTCCTTGATGGACTTGGCCTGCGTGTCCTCGTCGATATCGAACACGATGAGGCGCAGCGTCACCTTCAGCGGCGCCGCATAGGTCAGGTCACGCTGACGGCATTCGTCGACGTCGAACTTCGGCCCCTCGAACTCGTATTTGACGAATTCGAGCATCGAAGATCCCGAGAAATCGGAAATCGGGAAGACGGACTTGAAAACCGCCTGCAGACCTTCGTTCGGACGGCCGCCCTCGGGCTCCTCGACCATGAGAAACTGGTCGTAGGAAGCCTTCTGGACCTCGATCAGGTTCGGCATCTCCGCGACTTCGGGGATCTTGCCGAAAAACTTGCGCACGCGCCTGCGGCCATTAAACGTCTGGGTCTGGGCCATCGTCGCTCCTTCTTGCTGCCAATCCTGGCTGCCTTACCTTGTGCCTGCACCGGCCTCGCCTGCCCGATTGGCGGGCTGGCCGTTCAAAACGGAGAAAACCCGTTTCCCGAAGGCCGCTTGCGGCCTACGGGAAAAGGGTTCTTCCTTCCGATCGCGGAGCCGGCGGACGGAAGGTCCGCCGGCCCGACAATGCGATCGACTACTTCAACTCGACCTTGGCGCCGGCTCCTTCGAGCTGGGCCTTGATCTTGTCCGCCTCGTCCTTGGAAACGGCTTCCTTGACCGCCTTCGGGGCGCCTTCGACCAGATCCTTGGCTTCCTTCAGGCCAAGGCCGGTAATGGCACGGACTTCCTTGATGACGTTGATCTTCTGGGCGCCGGCTTCGGCGAGAATGACGTCGAATTCGGTCTTCTCTTCTGCCGGAGCAGCGGCTGCGGCACCGGCACCGCCAGCGGCCGCAACGGCCACCGGAGCGGCGGCGGAAACGCCCCACTTCTCTTCGAGCAATTTCGAAAGCTCGGCCGCCTCGAGGACGGTCAGGCTCGACAGGTCTTCAACGATCTTCGTAAGATCAGCCATTTCAATATTCCTTTACAAGGTTCGAACGTGTTTCGATGACAGCGAGGAACGGCCTCATGCCGCCTCGTCCTTCCGGGCATAGGCGCCGAACACACGGGCGAGCTGGCCCGCCGGTGCGTTGACGATCTGTGCGATCCGGGTCGCCGGCGTAGAGATCATGCCGACGATCCTGGCCCTGAGCTCGTCGAGCGAAGGCAAGGCCGCAAGTGCCTTGACCCCGTCCGCGTCGAGCGCGGTCGACCCCATGGCTCCGCCGAGAATGACGAGATTGTCGTTCGTCTTGGCGAAGTCGGAGGCGATCTTCGGTGCCGTGACCGGATCGTCCGAATAGGCAATCAGCGTCTGTCCCTTGAACAGCGCCTGCATGCTTTCGGATTCCGTGCCCTGAAGAGCGATGATGGCGAGACGGTTCTTCGCGACTTTGACGGTGCCGCCCGCAGCGCGCATTTTCGACCTGAGGTCGTTCATTTGCGCAACGGTCAGACCGGCATAGTGGGCCACGACGACTGAACCCGTGCTCTTGAACACGTCGTTCAGGCCCGTGACGAATTCGCGCTTTTCCGCTCTATCCACTGCCTATCTCCAGTTGGCCGCCACCCCTTGCGGAACGGCTGCCGGTTGCCTTTTGCCGGGCGGGCTATCCAGAAGGATCGACCCGAACGGCGTTCGAGGATCCTGCCCCCTTTCGCCATGCCGCTCCGGAACCGGAACGGCAGGTGAGGCAAAAGGCAAACACGGTTCGAACCTCTTTCGGGACAACCGGTCTAGACCGGCGCGTCCTTCAATCGGCTCTTACCCGTCTCATGCAGGCTCCGTGGGAATTAAGGCGAGCCACCCGCAATCTCGGACAGGATTTCCGGAAGCCCTGCGGCTTCCGGTATCCAACCCCTCCTGGGAGGAGCCGGAATTCTGGTGTCGCGGGCCGGTCGAAGCCGATCCGCGAAAAAATCAGGACGCCGCCGTCAGGCTTGCCACGTCGATCTTGAGGCCCGGGCCCATCGTCGAGGTCATGGAGACCTTCTTGACGTAGTTGCCCTTGGCGCCGGCGGGCTTCGCCTTGATGACCGCATCGGCGAAGGCACGCGCGTTCTCGGCAATCTTGCCCGCATCAAAGGAAGCCTTGCCGACGCCGCCATGCACAATGCCGGCCTTCTCGACGCGGAACTCAACCGCACCGCCCTTGGAGGCCTTGACGGCCGCAGCCACGTCGGCCGTAACCGTGCCGACCTTCGGGTTCGGCATCATGCCGCGCGGACCGAGTACCTTGCCCAGACGGCCGACCAGCGGCATCATGTCTGGCGTTGCGATGCAGCGGTCGAAATCGATCTCGCCGCCCTGCACCTTGGCCACGAGGTCCTCCGCGCCGACGATGTCGGCGCCGGCGGCCTTGGCTTCCTCCGCCTTCGCATCCTTGGCGAAGACGGCGACGCGGACATTGCGGCCCGTCCCGTTCGGCAGATTGACCACGCCACGGACCATCTGGTCGGCATGGCGCGGATCGACCCCGAGATTCATCGCGATCTCGATCGTCTCGTCAAACTTCGCGGTCGCACGCTCCTTGAGGAGCTTCACAGCCTCGTCGAGCGAATAGCTCTTGTCGTGGTCGATGCCCTCACGGGTCTTGGCAATGCGTTTTGCAATCTTCTGCGCCATCGGATCAGCCCACCACTTCCAGGCCCATGGAGCGGGCGGAGCCCTCGACCATGCGCATCGCAGCCTCAACGTCATTGGCGTTGAGGTCCTTCATCTTCGCTTCGGCGATCTCGCGCACTTTCGAACGGTCGATCTTGCCAGCGCTGACCTTGCCTGGCTCCTTCGAACCGGATTTCAGCTTCGCAGCCTTCTTGAGGAAGTAGGCCACCGGCGGCGTCTTCATCGTGAACGTGAACGACTTGTCCTGGTAATAGGTGATGACCACCGGGATGGGCGAACCCTTCTCCATCTCCTGGCTCTGCGCGTTGAACGCCTTGCAGAACTCCATGATGTTGATGCCACGCTGACCAAGCGCCGGGCCAATCGGGGGCGACGGCGTCGCCGATCCCGCGGGGACCTGGAGCTTGAGCTGGCCTGCAACTTTCTTAGCCATATCTCTCTGCCTCTTTCATTTTTGCCGGCTTATCCTTATCGAGGGCCAGCGACTGCAGTTGGTGGTCCGGAAACGAGCGGCCGGCCAGGCCGCCTTTCCTCCCACCGTCCAGGCAGGACATGCGCCCCGCCCCGTCCATGCGCCGCCGAAGCGGACGCGTGGACTTCCGGTCAGGTCTTCTCGACCTGCCCGAATTCCAGATCGACGGGCACCGCACGGCCGAAGATCGAAACCTCGACCTTGAGCCGTGAGCGCTCCTCGTCCACTTCCTGCACAGAGCCGTTGAACGAGGCGAAAGGCCCGTCCGCCACCCGCACCTGCTCGCCGATCTCGAAGGTGATCGACGGTTTCGGCCGCTCGACGCCCTCCTGCACCTGATGCAGGATGCGCTCGGCCTCGGCATCCGTGATCGGCACCGGCTTGGAATCGCCAAGGAAACCCGTCACTTTCGGCGTGTTCTTGATGAGACTGAACACCGCGTCGGTGAGATTGGCACGGACCAGCACGTAACCTGGAAAGAACTTGCGCTCGGCGTCGACCTTACGGCCGCGCCGCACCTCGACAACCTTCTCCGTTGGCACGACGATCTGCTCGATGGCATCGCCAAGGCCCTTCTGCTTGGCCTTGTTCTCGATGTCCTCGGCGACCTTCTTCTCGAAATTCGAGTAGGCGTGGACGATATACCACCGCGCAGTCATCTCAGGAGCTCTCCGTAATCGCCGGTGTTATCGTCCGAGGCCGAGGATGAACTCGACCCCCAAGCTCATCATCTGATCAGCGGCAAAGAAGAAGATCGCCGCCAGGAACGACATCGCGATCACCATCAACGAGGAAATCAGCGTCTCCCGACGGGTAGGCCACGTGACCTTCGAGCCTTCCGCCCGCACCTGCTGGAGAAAGGTGAAAGGATTCGTCGTTTTTGACGCCATATGCTGCTCTTGCCGCTCTTATTCGTAGCGCCCGGCACGCCGGATCGCCTCGCCCTAAGCCGGGAGCCCGGCCCCTGCCGCCTGTGACGATCACGGAAACTGCGCCTTGTACGCAACCCGCAACCGAATCGGCTGTACTTTTTTCCATGCAATTCAGGCGCGCCAAGCCGAATCCCCGGCTCCACGCACCTTGCTTGCTCGACTACATAGAGGCTCCAGCCGTCCGGCGCAAGCCCTTTCCACTGCAAAACCTATCCGGCAAATGGCAGGGGCAGAGGGGCTCGAACCCCCGACCTGCGGTTTTGGAGACCGCCGCTCTACCAACTGAGCTATACCCCTACTGCCGAAGCCCATAACCGGGCGAGGACCGGATATTCCGTTTGCCTGCGCTTGGCAAGGTGGTTCGGGGAGCGGCGACTGGCCACTCCCCGAATCCGTTTATTCCTTGATGGAGACGACGACGCCGGCACCGACGGTGCGGCCGCCTTCGCGGATGGCGAAGCGCAGCTTCTCCTCCATGGCGATCGGCACGATCAGCTCCACGTCCACCGTCACGTTGTCGCCCGGCATTACCATCTCGGTGCCTTCGGCAAGCGTCACGATCCCCGTCACGTCCGTCGTGCGGAAATAGAACTGCGGACGGTAGTTCGTGAAGAACGGCGTGTGACGGCCACCCTCCTCCTTCGTCAGGATGTAGGCCTCCGCCTTGAACTTCGTGTGCGGCGTCACCGTACCCGGCTTCGCCAGAACCTGCCCACGCTCAACCCCTTCACGGTCGATGCCCCTGAGAAGCGCGCCGATGTTGTCGCCCGCCTGGCCCTGGTCCAGGAGCTTGCGGAACATCTCAACGCCCGTGCACGTCGTCTTCTGCGTCGGACGGATGCCGACGATCTCAAGCTCCTCGCCGACCTTCACGACGCCGCGCTCCACGCGACCCGTCACAACCGTGCCGCGGCCCGAGATCGAGAACACGTCCTCGATCGGCATCAGGAAGGGCTGGTCGATCGGACGCTCCGGCGTCGGGATATACGCATCAACCGCCGCCATCAGCTCGCGGATCGCATCCTCGCCGAGCTTCTTGTCGCCGTCTTCCAGCGCAACCAGCGCCGAACCCTTCACGATCGGAATGTCGTCGCCCGGGAACTCGTTCTTCGACAGCAACTCGCGAACCTCAAGCTCGACAAGCTCCAGAAGCTCCGCATCGTCAACCTGGTCGCACTTGTTCAAAAAAACCACGATCGAGGGAACGCCAACCTGGCGCGCCAGAAGGATGTGCTCGCGCGTCTGCGGCATCGGACCGTCCGCCGCGCTCACAACCAGGATCGCGCCGTCCATCTGCGCCGCGCCCGTGATCATGTTCTTCACATAGTCCGCGTGACCCGGGCAATCCACATGCGCGTAATGCCGCTTGTCCGTCTCGTACTCAACATGCGCCGTCGAGATCGTGATGCCGCGAGCCTTCTCCTCAGGCGCCGCGTCAATCTGGTCGTACGCCTTGAACTCCCCGAAAAACTTCGTGATCGCTGCCGTCAACGACGTCTTCCCATGGTCAACATGACCAATCGTCCCAATGTTCACATGCGGCTTCGTTCGCTCATATTTCGCTTTGGCCATTTTCTATCCCTGGTTCTTCCGAGCAGCTTGATCCGGATGCGGGGCGATTAACGGCAACAGCCGAAGAACTCAAGCCCTCTTTCGACAAGAGTCCCGCACCGGCATCACTGCACGATTTGCTGAAAGCCCACATTTAGGTGCGCGAGAGGTGGATTTAAATAGCGTGCTTCGGTTGCAGCCGCCGCAATTGAGCCCCGAATGCCGGGCATGAATCTCCTTCGGGGAAAAGGTTGGAGAGGATGCGTATGACCTTCGTGATATTGCTGTGCAGCACCTATATCGGCCACGCGGACCTCAATAGCTGCACGCCGCTGCAATCAACACATTATCAAACGAAGGCCGCCTGCGAGAGCGAGTTGACGAAATTGCGCGCTGAAGCAAAGGGCAAGCGCGTCTCGCTCGAAGGGTCGACGTCGAATGCCGGCTTGAAGTCAGAGAGCAAGCTTGTCTGCAAGGTCGGCTGACCCGGCCACACCATCGAAGACAGGTAATCTCAGGTATGGAAAGCTGGAGCGGGTGAAGGGAATCGAACCCTCGTATTCAGCTTGGAAGGCTGCTGCTCTACCATTGAGCTACACCCGCACCCATTGTCGGGATGCGGCGGCTGCGGCGCTGGTGGAGGGGGCTGGATTCGAACCAGCGTACGCATAGCGAACGGATTTACAGTCCGTCTCCTTTAACCACTCGGACACCCCTCCATGCTTTCGCCGGAGCCATGCGACCAGACGCTTGCGAGTGCGTTGCGTATCTCGACGCGCGCCGCCCTCGCGATGGGCCTTATGGCGAGAAGCCCTTTGCCTGTCAACCGCGCTGACCATCGATCTCGCATACGGTTGGAGCCGCGCCCAAATTGACGCAGCCACCCGGCTCAGTCCGGCAAAAAATTCGGGAAGACATCGGGGCTGAGGCCGTAAACATTGACGGCAAAGGCAACCACTCCGACGATAAGGGCGGCAACCAATGTGTTGACCAGAACGACGATAAGACCGCGCCTCGACTTTTTCGGTGGGCCGATTTCCACTCCGGAGGACGCGTCTTCCTCCTTTCTTGCCTTATGGAAGACAATCGGGATCGCGGCGAACAGCGATATCCACCAGATGACAAAGAAAAGCGCTGTGCTTGTGATCCAGCTCATCCTGGTATCCCGTTCGACCTGGATCAGGCCTGTTCGAGTTCGATCAGCGTACCCTGAAAATCCTTCGGATGAAGGAAGAGTACAGGTTTGCCATGCGCGCCGGTCTTCGGCTCACCGTCGCCAAGTACCCGCGCCCCCGCCGCCTTCAGCCGGTCGCGGGCAGCGAGGATATCGTCAACCTCGTAACAGACATGGTGCATACCGCCCGAGGGGTTCTTCCCCAGAAAGGCGGCGATCGGTGAATCTTTTCCCAACGGTTCCAGGAGTTCGATCTTGGAGTTGCCCATGTCGATGAAGACGACGGTGACACCATGCTCCGGCAGCGTCTGCGGCTCACCGACTTTCGCGCCTAGCGTATCACGATAGGAGGTGGCAGCGGCCGTGAGATTGGGAACCGCGATGGCGACGTGATTGAGACGGCCGAGCATGGTGGCTCCGTTGATCGTAGGGCGTAAGTCGTCATTCGTGAAGGCGAAGCTGCCGCCATCGCACGATGCAGGACCCGGATAGACGACCTACGACCGACGAACAACGACCGGCTTCTGTTTACCTCGTCACAAACACCGTTACGATGGGCTTTTTGCCCCAGGCCTCGTTGGCGGCAGCGCGCACGGCTCGGCGCACGGCATCCGAGACAAGGTCGAGATCGCGGCGGCGCTGGCGCGGGATGCTGTCGATCGCGCCGACGGCGGCATCGACCAGCAGTTCCTCGAAGTTCTCTCCCGATGCATCTTCCTTCGGCAGGCCTATCGCCGCGAGGTCCGGATCACCGGCCATTTCATAGCCATCGTCAAGAACGACATTGACCGCCACATGCCCTGCGAAGGAAAGCTTCCGCCGCTCCTTGAGGCCGACCGCCTCGTCGCCGCCGATCAGCTTGCCGTCCTTGTAGACACGGCCGAACGGCACCTGGTCGATCACTTCCGCCTTGCCGGGCGAGAGCCGCACCATGTCGCCATCGCGAACCCTCGGCACATCGGATACGCCGGTCGCTCGCGCCAATTCCGCATGCGCGACAAGATGCGCCGCTTCGCCGTGCACCGGCACGGCGATGCGTGGCCGCAGCCACTCATACATACGCCGCAGTTCGTTGCGGCGCGGATGGCCGGAAACATGCACTAGCGCGTCCGCATCCTCGATGACCTGCACGTCCTGGTCGATCAGGCCGTTCTTGATGGAAAGGATCGCCTTCTCATTACCGGGGATGACACGCGAGGAGAAAATAACCGTGTCGCCTTTGGCCAGCGAGACGTTCTTGAATTCATCGCGCGCCAACTTGGCAAGCGCGGCACGCGGTTCGCCCTGGCTCCCGGTGCAGAGGATCACCAGTTCGGCGCGCGGGGTCAGTCCGTATTCATCCTCGTCCATGAATTCGGGCAGGCCCTCGAGATAGCCGATCTCGCTCGCGACATCGATGACGCGCTTCAGTGAGCGGCCCATCACCATCACCTTGCGGCCAGCGTCGCGCGCGGCCTCGGCGACGGAACGGATGCGGCCGACATTGGAGGAGAAGGTCGTCACCGCCACGCGACCGGGAGCTTCCGCGATCAATCTGGCGAGGCTTTTCGCGACGGCCTCTTCAGAGGGCGATTCGCCCTCGCGCAGCGCGTTGGTCGAATCGCAGACCAGCGCCAGAACGCCTCGGTCGCCGATTGCGCGGAACCGCGCCTCGTCGATCAGGGGGCCGATGGTAGGTTCCGGGTCGATCTTCCAATCACCGGTGTGGACGACCATACCCGCCGGAGAGGTGATGGCGAGAGAGACCGGCTCCGGGATGGAATGGTTGACGGCAATGGCCTCGATCTCGAACGGACCGACCGTGAAGCGCTCGCCCGCGTTGTAGATCTTCACCGGCACCTGCGGCGAACCCGGTTCGGAGGCACGTTTGGCGCCCAACAGGCCAGCGGTGAAAGGCGTCATCCAGACGGGAATACCGCCGAGCCGCGGCCAGATGTCTAACACGGCACCGTAGTGATCCTCGTGCGCATGGGTAATGACCATGCCGTGGAGAGAGGAGACTTTCTCCTCGATGAAGCGCGTATCGGGCAGGACGAGATCGACGCCCGGAAGCTCGGGCGTCGGAAAGGTGACGCCGCAATCGACGATGATCCACTCGCGAGCAGTTGCCGGCCCGTAGCCATAGAGGGCGAGATTCATGCCGATCTCGCCGACACCGCCGAGCGGTACGAAGACAAGCTCGTTACTATCCGCCATATACCCTGCCCTCACCCGTCGAAAAGAAAAGATCACCGGCGGAGATGCGGCGCCGTTCGCCCGCAACGTTCAACAGGAGATAGCCGTCATGGTCGATGTCCTCGAAAATACCTGCCGTTTCGCTGTCCTGCCATCTGACGGTAACCGGGCCACCCTTGCCCCGGGCCGCGAGCAGCCAGTCCTCCCTGACACTCGCGAAGCCGGCGCCGCCATTCCATTCGGTCAGCACGCGGGCCATCTCCGACGCGAGCAACGGGAACACTTTCTCCGGTCCGGCGTCCAGGCCGCATTCGGCGAGATCCGTGGTCGGGTAGGATGGATTTTCCGGGTGGGCGGAGCAGTTGATGCCGCAGCCGATGGTGATAGCCAAGCGACCGTCCGCAAGTGTCTCGCTTTCGAGCAGAATGCCGCAAATCTTCTGTCCGTCGACCAGAAGGTCGTTCGGCCATTTGATGGCGAGCGCCTGCGGATGGCTTGCGAAGAAGGGGCGAAGGGCACGATGCACGCCGAGCCCGGCCACCAGAGGCAGCGTGCCGACCCGCGAGATAGGCGCTGCATCGATCAGGAGCAGCGAGGCATAGAGATTGCCGCGCTTGGAAACCCACGGCCGGCCCCGCCGGCCCTTGCCGGCCGACTGGCTTTGCGCGGTGACCCAAAGATTGCCCGGATCGCCGCCGCGCGCCATCTCCAGCGCCGAGGCGTTCGTCGATGCAACCTCGGCAAGCGCCAGGCGGCGATAGCCCGCAAGCCCGGCTATCGGTTCTTCAGACACGCCTGTCAGTAGAAGCTCCTGGCGGCGGCTTCGGCTACGCGCCCGAGAGGCCCGCCGATCAGGACGTAGAAGAGGATGAAGGCGCCCGAGAGTCCGAAGACGACGCGCATTTCCGCCGCCATCGGCGAAAAGCCCTCCTTGGCCTCGTCGAACCACATGATCTTGATGATCCGCAGATAGTAGAACGCGCCTACTACCGAAGTCAGAACGCCGATCACGGCAAGCGCATAGAGATGCGCGTTGATCGCGGCGAGGAAGACGTACCATTTCGCCCAGAAGCCTGCGAGCGGCGGGATGCCGGCCAGCGAGAAGAGCAGGATCGTCATGATCGTCGCCATCACCGGATTGGTGTTGGCGAGACCGGCAAGATCGTCGATCCGCTCGACCTGCTCATCCTTGCGTCGCATGGAGAGGATGAAGGCGAAGGTGCCGAGCGTCATGGCGAGATAGATCAGCATGTAGATGACGACGCCGCGCACGCCGGCAGGCGTATTGGCGGCAAGCCCGACAAGAGCGAAGCCCATATGGCCGATCGCCGAATAGGCCATCAGCCGCTTGAAATTACGTTGACCGATGGCCGCGAAAGAGCCAAGCGCCATCGAGGCGATCGAGACGAAGACGATGACCTGCTGCCAGTCCGCGACCGCCGGCTGGAACGCATCGACCGTGGTGCGAACGAGGAAGGACATCGCCGCCATCTTCGGCGCTGACGAAAGGAACGCGGTCACCGGCGTCGGCGCGCCCTCATAGACGTCCGGCGTCCACATATGGAATGGCACCGCGGAAATCTTGAAGATAAGGCCGGCGAGCACGAAGACGATACCGAAGAGAAGGCCGATCGAACGCGGGCCGGCGGAAAGCGCCGCCGCGATTTCGTGGAAGCCGACGCTGCCCGTATAGCCGTAGACGAGCGTGATGCCGTAGAGCAGCAGACCGGAGGAGAGCGAACTCAGCACGAAATATTTCAGGCCGGATTCGGTCGAACGCAGATTGTCGCGATGGAAGGCGGCAAGGACGTAGAGGCCGAGATTCTGCAGTTCGAGTCCGAGATAAAGGCCGATCATGTTGTGCGCCGAGATCATCAGCATCATGCCGACGGTCGAGAGCAGGATCATCACCGGATATTCAAAACTGTAGAAGCCGGCATGGCTGGCAAAGCGCACCGCCATGACGAGCGCGACCGCCGAGCCGATCAGAGTCAGCACCATCATCACGCGCGCGAACGGGTCAAGGATAATGGCGCCGCCGAACGCCTCGCCGCTTGCATCCGTGATCATCAGCCAGACCGCGGCGGCGGCGAGCAGCAGGACGGACAGCGCGCTGACGAGACCGGTCGCGCTCCTCCCCGCATAGACGCCGATCATCAGGACGACCATGGCGCCGACCGCCAGAATAAGTTCCGGCAGCGCGATGGAAAGGCTTGTGGCGAGGTCTGCGGTCATCTGGCGATTGCCTGTTGCTGCGCCGAAGCGGTTCGGTGTCCCGCCTGAATGGAGACGGTGACGTTGTTGACGAGATTGTCGACGGAAGTTGCCGTGGCAGTGAGGATCGGCGTCGGATAGACACCGAAGAAGATCACCAGCACGATCAGCGGATAAAGGATCGCCTTCTCTCGCGTCGAGAGATCGAGCATGCCCTTCAGCGTCTCCTTGGAAAGCACGCCGAAGATAATGCGACGGTAGAGCCAGAGCGCGTAGGCCGCCGACAGGATCACGCCCGTGGTGGCAAAGAGCGCCACCCAGGTATTGGCCTCGAACGCGCCCATCAATGTCAGGAACTCGCCGACGAAACCGCTCGTGCCCGGCAGGCCGACATTGGCCATGGTGAAGATCATGAGCGCCACGGCATATTTCGGCATGTTGTTGACGAGGCCGCCATAGGCATTGATCTCGCGCGTGTGAAGCCGGTCATAGAGGACGCCGACACAGAGGAAGAGCGCGCCGGAGACGAGGCCGTGGGAGATCATCTGGAACAGAGCACCCTGCACGCCCTGCTGGTTTATGGCGAAGATACCCATCGTCACGAAACCCATATGGGCGACCGACGAGTAGGCGACGAGCTTCTTCATGTCCTCCTGCATCAGCGCCACCAGCGAAGTGTAGATGATGGCGACGACGGATAGCGTGAAGATGAAGGGCGCGAACATGGCCGACGCATCCGGGAACATCGGCAGGGAGAAGCGCAGGAAGCCGTAGCCGCCCATCTTCAGGAGGATCGCCGCCAGGATGACCGAGCCCGCGGTCGGCGCTTCGACGTGCGCGTCAGGCAGCCAGGTATGGACCGGCCACATCGGCATCTTCACCGCAAAGGAGGCGAAGAAAGCGAACCACAGCCATGGCTGCATGGAAACCGGGAAATTATGCGTAAGCAGCGTTGGGATATCGGTCGTGCCCGATTGCCAGAACATCGCCATGATGGCGAGCAGCATCAGCACCGAACCGAGCAGCGTATAGAGGAAGAACTTGAAGGAGGCATAAACGCGCCGCTTGCCGCCCCAGACACCGATGATGATGAACATCGGGATCAGCCCCGCCTCGAAGAAGACGTAGAAGAGCACGATGTCGAGCGCGCAGAAGACGCCGATCATCAGCATCTCGAGCACGAGGAAAGAGATCATATAGGGCTTGACGCGGTCCTGCACCCGCCAGCTTGCCAGGATGGTGAACACCATCATCAGCGTGGTCAGGATGACGAGCAGCATGGAGATGCCGTCGACGCCCATATGGTAGGAAATGCCTGAATCCAGCCATTCGTGCTTCTCCACCATTTGGAAGCTGGCATCGGCGGGATTGAAGCCGATCCAGATCAGGAGCGACACCAGGAAGGTGACGATCGTGGTGAGGAGCGCGATCATGCGGATGTTCTGCCGCGCCGCCTCGCTCTCGTCGCGGATGAAAAGGATCAGGACAACGCCGACCAGCGGCAGGAAGGTGACCGTCGAAAGGATGGGCCAGTCGGTCATATCAGAGAGAACCTCCGAGCATCATCCAGGTGATGAGCGCGACGATGCCGATCAGCATCACGAAAGCGTAGTGATAGAGATAGCCGGTCTGCAGGCGCACGACCCGGTTGGTGACGTCGATGACGCGCGCCGAGACACCGTCCGGGCCGAGCCCGTCGATGATCGTGCCGTCGCCGCGCTTCCAGAGGAAATGGCCGAGGCGCTTGGCCCCGTTGACGAAGAGGAAGTCATAGACCTCGTCGAAATACCATTTGTTGAGCAGGAAGGCGTAGAGGCCGCGATGCTGCTCGGCGAGCTCATGCGGCGCCTTGGGCGAGCGGATGTAGAACACCCAGGCGACCCAGGTTCCGACGACCATGGCGATGAACGGCGCGAGGCTGACCAGCACGGGCGAGTGATGGATCGCCTCGATGATGTCGTTATTCGGCAGCGTGAACAGCGCCGTGCGCCAGAACTCGTGATAGCCCTCGCCGATGAAGGCGAATTTGAACACCGCGCCGGCGAGAAGCGCGCCGACCGAGAGCAGCAGGAGCGGCACCAGCATGACCGGCGGCGATTCATGCACGTGATGCATGACCTCTTCGCTGGCACGCGGCTTGCCGTGGAACGTCATGAAGATCAGCCGCCATGAATAGAAGGCGGTGAAGGCCGCGGCGATGGTCAGCAGCACGAAGGCGAAGGTGGCAGCCGCGTTCTGGCCGGCAAAGGCCGATTCGACGATGGCGTCCTTGGAGATGAAGCCCGCCGTGCCGAGGATGGTCAGCGGAATGCCGACCCCGGTAAGCGACAGGGTGCCGATGATCATCGTCCAGTAGGTGTAGGGGATGAACTTCCTCAGGCCGCCCATCTTGCGCATGTCCTGTTCGTCGGAGACGGCATGGATGACCGAGCCCGAGCACAGGAAGAGCAGTGCCTTGAAGAAAGCGTGGGTGAAGAGGTGGAAGATCGCAATGCCATAAGCGCCGACACCGAGCGCCACGAACATGTAGCCGAGCTGTGAGCAGGTCGAATAGGCGATGACGCGCTTGATGTCGTTCTGCACGAGGCCGACCGTGGCGGCGAAGAAGGCGGTGATCGCGCCGATGATGGTGACGACGGTGAGCGCGGTGTGCGAAAGCTCGAAGAGCGGCGACAGGCGCGCCACCATGAACACACCGGCCGTGACCATGGTCGCGGCGTGGATGAGCGCTGACACCGGCGTCGGGCCTTCCATCGCGTCCGGCAGCCAGGTATGCAACGGCACCTGCGCCGACTTGCCCATCGCACCCATGAAGAGGAGCAGGCAGACCACCGTCAGCGCCGCCTGCTTGTCGAGCGCGTAGCCGAGGAAGGTCAGCACCGGCTCGCCGGCTGGGGCACCCGCGGTCGGCAGATAGGTCGCGGCATTGGCGAAGATGGTGCCAAGATTGACCGAGCCGAACAGCACGAAGACGCCGAAGATGCCAAGTAGGAAGCCGAAATCGCCGATGCGGTTGACGACGAAGGCCTTGATGGCGGCGGCGACGGCGGAAGGCCGCTTGTACCAGAAGCCGATCAGGAGATAGGAAGCGAGGCCGACACCCTCCCAGCCGAAGAACATCTGGACGAGATTGTCGGCAGTCACTAGCGCCAGCATCGCGAAGGTGAACAGCGATAGATAGGCGAAGAAGCGCGGCCGGCTAGGATCGTGGTGCATGTAGCCGATCGAATAGATGTGGACCAGCGCCGAGACGGTGTTGACCACCACCAGCATCACCACGGTCAGGGTATCGATCCTCAGCGCCCAGTCGGCTTCGAGCCCGCCGGACTTCATGAAGGCAAGGACGGGGACGACGAATGTCTCCACATCTCCGAAGCCGACCTGGAAGAAGGCGACCCACGACAGGATCGCCGACACCACCAGCAGGCCGGAGGTGACGTATTCCGATGCCTTGGCCCCGATCGACCCGCCGAAAAGGCCGGCGATCAGGAAGCCGATGAGGGGCAGAAAGACAATTGCCTGGTACATTTCAGCCCTTCATCATGTTGACGTCTTCGACGGCGATGGAGCCGCGATTGCGATAGAAGACGACGAGGATGGAAAGCCCGATGGCCGCTTCGGCCGCCGCCACCGTCAGCACGAAGAGCGCGAAGACCTGGCCGACGAGATCGCCGAGCGCCGCCGAGAAGGCGACGAAATTCAGATTGACCGCAAGCAGGATGAGCTCGATCGACATCAGGATGACGATCACGTTCTTGCGGTTCAGGAAGATGCCGAAGACGCCGAGCGTGAAGACGATCGCCGATACGGTCAGGTAATGCGCGATGCCCACTTCCATCAGGACACTCCTTCGCCCGTCTTGACGTTGCGCAGTTCGACCGCGGTCTTCGGATTGCGGGCCACCTGTGCGGCGATCGACTGGCGCTTGACCGACTGCTTGTGGCGCAGCGTCAGCACGATGGCGCCGACCATCGCCACCAGAAGCAGCAGGCCGGCGACCTCGAAATAGAACAGGTAATCGGTATAGAGGATGTCGCCGAGCGCGCCGGTATTGGAGCGTTCGGCAAGCGACGGGATTGGCCGCGCGATCGTCTTGGCGAGGTCCGGCGAAAAGGTGTAGCCGCCGAGCACCACGATCAGCTCGCCGAGCAGGATGATGCCGACCAAGGCGCCTGCAGGCGCATATTCGAGCACGCCCCGCTTCATCTCGGCGAAATCAACGTCGAGCATCATGACGACGAACAGGAACAGCACCAGCACCGCGCCGACATAGACGACGAGCAGGATCAGCGCGAGGAACTCGGCGCCCGATAGCAGGAACAGCCCCGCCGCGTTGAAGAAGGCAAGGATCAGGAACAGCACCGAATGCACGGGATTGCGCGCAGCAATCACCATGAAGGCCGAGCCAACAAGTATGAAGGCGAAGAGGTAAAAGAACGCCGCCTCTAGTCCAGTCAGCATGGGTTCCCCCGGTTTCAGTTCCGGGAAAAGACAGAACGCCCTTCCCGATTTCGACTCTCCCTGCGCTGAGGCCCGAAGAATCGCGTGTCTCTTAGACGAGCCTTTCGGGCGCGTCCACTTTGCCGGGCATCACCGATACGGTGCGTCCAGTTGGATATTGCGGGCCAGTTCGCGCTCCCACCGGTCGCCGTTGGCGAGCAGCTTTTCCTTGTCGTAGTAAAGCTCTTCGCGCGTCTCCGCGGAGAACTCGAAATTCGGCCCCTCGACGATCGCGTCGACCGGGCAGGCCTCCTGGCAAAAGCCGCAATAGATGCACTTCACCATGTCGATGTCGTAGCGCACGGTGCGGCGCGTGCCGTCATTGCGGCGCGGGCCGGCCTCGATGGTGATGGCCTGCGCCGGACAGATTGCCTCGCACAGCTTGCAGGCGATGCAGCGCTCCTCACCGTTCGGATAGCGGCGCAGCGCATGCTCGCCGCGGAAGCGGGGGCTCTGCGGGTTCTTCTCGTGCGGATAGTTGATCGTCGCCTTCGGCGCGACGAACAGCTTCAGGGAAAGCACGGTAGCTTCCCAGAACTCTTTCAGGAGCAGCGATTTCGCCGCCTGCGCGAACGCGCTCATTGGATGACTCCCAGAATATCCATCATGCCAGCCCCGTCACTTTCAGGAACACGGCGGTGGCGACAACCATGAACAGCGAGATCGGCAGGAACACTTTCCAGCCAAGCCGCATCAACTGGTCGTACCGGTAGCGCGGCACGAAGGCCTTCACCAGCGAGATCATGAAGAAGACGAGCAGCATCTTCAGGATGAACCAGATGAAGCCCGGCACCCAGGTGAACGGCGCGAAATCGAGCGGCGGCAGCCAGCCTCCGAGGAAGAGGATAGTGGCCAGCGCGCACATCAGGACGATCGCCACATATTCCCCGAGGAAGAAAAGCAGGAACGGCGTCGAGGAATATTCGACCATATGGCCGGCGACGAGCTCCGATTCCGCCTCGACCAGATCGAAGGGCGGTCGGTTGGTCTCGGCAAGCGCCGAAACGAAGAAGACGATGAACATCGGCAGGAGCGACAGCCAGTGCCAGTCGAGGAAGGTGTTCGGCAGGCCGAGATGCGTCCCGAGCCCGTCCTTCTGCGAGAGCACGATGTCGGTGAGGTTCAGCGAGCCGACGCAAAGAAGCACCGTGATGATGACGAAGCCGATGGAGACCTCGTAGGAAACCATCTGCGCCGCCGAGCGCAGCGCGCCGAGGAACGGATATTTCGAGTTAGACGCCCAGCCGCCCATAATGACGCCGTAGACCTCGAGCGAGGAAATGGCGAGCACATAGAGAATGCCGACATTGATGTTGGCGATTGCCCAGCCGTTGTCGATCGGGATCACCGCCCAGGCGGAGATCGCCAGCACGGCCGACACCAGCGGCGCCAGCAGGAAGACGCCCTTATTGGCGCCGGCCGGGATGACCGGCTCCTTGAACACGAATTTGAACAGGTCCGCGAAGGGCTGTAGCGTTCCCCACGGGCCGACGACGTTCGGTCCGCGACGCAACTGCACCGCTGCCCAGATCTTGCGGTCGCCGTAGAGGATGAAAGCGACGCTGATCAGCAGGATGACGATCATCACCACCGATTTCAGCAGGATGATCAATGCAGGCAGAATGTAGGTGTCGAAAAAGATTTCCACTTATCTGCCCCTATTCAGCCGCCTGCTGGAAGCCGTTCGACGCCAGCGCCGAGCACTCGGCCATGACGGCGGAGGCGCGCGCGATCGGATTGGTCAGGTAGAAATCCCTGACCGGCGGAACGAAGGGCGCATTGCCCAGCCGGCCGCCGAGCTTGGCGAGCTTCGCAACGGTGGCCGCCTCACCCGGCTGGATCTCGTCGATCGCCGCCATCAGCGGGTAATCGCCGTAGAGCCGGGCGCGTAATTGCGAGAGCGAATCGAACGGCAGCTTGTGGCCGAGGACATCCGAAAGCGCCCTCAGGATCGCCCAGTCCTCCTTCGCCTGCCCCGGCGCGAAGCCGGCGCGATTGGTCATCTGCACCCGGCCTTCGGTGTTTACGTAGGTGCCCGACTTCTCTGTATAGGCGGAGCCCGGCAGGATGACGTCGGCCCGGTGCGCGCCCGCATCGCCATGCGTACCGATATAGACAGTGAAGGCGTCGCCGACGGCGTTCATGTCCAATTCGTCGGCGCCGAGCAGGAAGAGCACGTCGAGCGCGCTGCCCATCATGCCGGCCACGTCCTTGCCACCCTCTCCCGGCACGAGGCCGATATCGAGACCGCCGACGCGAGCCGCCGCATTATGTAGCACGGCAAAACCGTTCCAGTCCTCGCGCACCGCCTTGAGGTCGACAGCGAGCTTCGCGGCAAGGCCGAGCACCGCGCTACCGTCCGGCCGGGCGAGCGCGCCCTGCCCCACGATGATGAGCGGCCGCTGGGCCTTCTTCAGCGCCGAGACGAATTTGCTCTTGCCGTCCAGAAGCTGCTTCAGCGAATCCGGCCCGGACCCCAGCGCTTCATAGTCGTAGCGCGGGTCGCCGATGTCGCCGACCGCGCCGATCGGGAAATCGCCGAGGCGCCAGCGCTTGCGGATGCGCGCGTTGAGCACCGACGCCTCGAAACGTGGATTGGAGCCGATGAGGAGCAGCGCGTCCGCCTGTTCGATGCCGGCGATCGTCGGATTGAAGATGTAGCCCGCGCGGCCCGCGGCCGGATCGAGCGCCGAGCCGTCCTGCCGGCAGTCGATATTGGCCGAGCCGAGCGATGCCATCAGGAGCTTCAGCGCGTACATTTCCTCGACGGCCGCCAGATCGCCGGCAATCGCGCCGATCCTGTCGCCGCTCGTCTTCGCTACCGCAGCCCGTATCGCCCCGAACGCCTCCGGCCAGGTCGCCGCGACGAGCTTGCCGCCCTTGCGCACATAGGGCCGGTCGAGGCGCTGTGTCCTCAGCCCGTCCCAGATGAAGCGCGTCTTGTCGGAAATCCATTCCTCGTTCACGTCGTCATTGGTGCGCGGCAGGATGCGCATCACCTCGCGGCCGCGTGTATCGACGCGAATGGCTGAGCCGACCGCGTCCATCACGTCGATCGATTCGGTCTTGGTAAGCTCCCACGGGCGCGCCTGGAAGGCGTAGGGCTTGGAAGTCAGCGCGCCGACCGGGCAGAGGTCGATGACGTTGCCCTGCAGTTCCGAGGTCATGGCGCGTTCGAGATAGGTGGTGATCTCCATATCCTCGCCGCGCCCGGTCGCGCCGAGTTCAGAGACGCCGCCGACCTCGGTCGTGAAACGGATGCAGCGCGTGCAATGGATGCAGCGCGTCATGATCGTCTTCACCAGCGGGCCGATATATTTGTCCTCGACGGCGCGCTTGTTCTCGTAGAAGCGCGAGGAGTCGACACCGAAGGCCATCGCCTGGTCCTGCAGGTCGCATTCGCCACCCTGGTCACAGATCGGGCAGTCGAGCGGGTGGTTGATGAGCAGGAACTCCATCACGCCTTCGCGCGCCTTCTTCACCATCGGCGTGTTGGTGAACATTTCAGGCGGCTCGCCATTGGGGCCGGGACGCAGGTCACGCACGCCCATTGCGCAGGAGGCCTGCGGCTTGGGCGGCCCGCCCTTCACCTCGACCAGGCACATGCGGCAGTTGCCAGCGATCGAAAGCCGCTCATGGAAGCAGAAGCGCGGGATTTCCGCGCCAGCTTCCTCCGCCGCCTGCAGCAGCGTGTAGTGATCGGGCACCTCGATCTCTTTGCCGTCGACTTTAAGTCTAGCCATTCCTTGCCCCTGCGGCGTTCGCCGCTTCGTATGCCATCAGAACGTCCGTGGCCAGTCCGCCCGGCCGCTTTTCAAACCTGTTTTGCCGGCGCGGCTTCCACCTCAACCGGCTTTCTTCGCCAATTCCGCCGCCTGCTTCAGCCATTCGTCGCGTTCGATGCGGCCGGCGAAGGCGAGATAGTCGTCTACCCAGGCGACTTCCTCGGCCGTCCAGCCTGCGATCTGCGCGAACCTCCAGATGCCAAGGCCGTTCAGCACCTGCTCCAGCTTCGGGCCGATGCCTGAAACCAGCTTCAGATCATCCGGCTTTTCAGGCTTGTTGATCGCCTTCGGCCGATGGAAATCCTCCGGCAGAATTTTCGTGGCATCCATCGTCTGCGCTTCATCCATCGAGCGAGGAGACGTCACGACCGTTCTGTTTTCCTTGACGGACGGCTTTGTGTGCTCTGACTTGCCGGCGAGACCCGCCACCTTATCGGCCGCACCGGCAAAATCAGCCGAAGCGCTCTCCAGATCGGCCATCAGCGTCTTGGCCGCGGATTTCGCGCGCGACACCGGCGATTTCGGCTCGGGCTTGGCCGCGTCCACGTCGCAGTCGCAATCGTCCCAGGTGGTGCCCCAATTGGCATCGAAGCCGAACATCTCCATGCCTGGTATCTTCATTCCGCAAAGCTGGCGCGTGGCTTCCATGGAACCGGCCATCGCGCCCATCCAGACGCCAAGGGCGTGCCCTGCAACACCCATGGAAAGCGCCGATATCGCCGCCGCGCTTCCAGCCGGGTGCATCATCAGGTTCACGGCTTGGTAATTCCTGCCGCCTTGGGACAGCAGCGCCGCAAACTCCCTGTTCATCGCCTCGATCTTGCTCATGTCAGGCATCAACGTCTCGGGTATGGGAAATGTCGACATCGGTCTTCTCCTCTTGAGATTGTCTTCCTGCCGTCTTCCGCTACCCTCTCCTGTCGTTTCCTTCTTCCTGCCCAGGCTCGTCTTTTTGAAGTTTCCTATTCCGCCGCCACCAGCACCGGTTCGGCGCGGCGGGCGTTGCGGGTGAATTCGTCGATGCGCCGCTCGATCTCCGGGCGGAAATGCCGAACCAGTCCCTGGATTGGCCATGCCGCGGCGTCGCCCAGCGCGCATATCGTATGGCCCTCGACCTGCTTGGTGACGTCGAGCAGCATGTCGATCTCGCGCTTCTGCGCTTCACCCCGCACCAACCGCTCCATGACGCGCCACATCCAGCCCGTGCCCTCGCGGCAGGGCGTGCACTGGCCGCAGCTTTCGTGCTTATAGAAATAGGAGAGTCGCGCGATCGCCTTCACGATATCCGTCGACTTGTCCATGACGATGACGGCGGCCGTTCCGAGGCCGGATTTCAAATCCTTCAGCGCATCGAAATCCATCGGGCAGTCCATGATCTCGGCGGCCGGCACCAGAGGCACCGAGGCGCCGCCCGGAATGACCGCCAGGAGATTGTCCCAGCCGCCGCGTACTCCGCCCGCATGCGTCTCGATCAGCTCGCGGAACGGGATCGACATGGCGTCCTCGACAGTGCACGGCCTGTTGACGTGGCCGGAGATGCAAAAGAGCTTGGTGCCGGTGTTGTTGGGCCGGCCGATGCCGGCGAACCATGCCGCGCCACGCCTGAGGATCGTCGGCGCCACCGCGATCGACTCGACATTGTTGACCGTGCTCGGACAGCCATAGAGGCCGACATTGGCCGGGAAAGGCGGCTTAAGCCGCGGCTGGCCCTTCTTGCCTTCGAGGCTTTCGAGCAGCGCCGTCTCCTCGCCGCAGATATAGGCGCCGGCGCCATGATGGACGATGATCTCGAAATCCCAGCCGTTCTTATTATCCTTGCCGATCAGCTTCGCCTCGTAAGCCTCGTCGACCGCGCGCTGCAGCGCCTCGCGCTCGCGGATGAACTCGCCGCGTACATAGATGTAGGCCGCTTCCGCACCCATGGCGAAGCCGGCGATCAGGCAGCCCTCGACCAGCGTGTGCGGATCGTGGCGCATGATATCGCGATCCTTGCAGGTGCCGGGCTCGGATTCGTCGGCGTTGACGACGAGATAGGAGGGCCGTCCGTCGGACGTCTTCGGCATGAACGACCATTTGAGGCCGGTCGGGAAGCCGGCGCCGCCGCGCCCGCGCAGGCCCGACGCCTTCATCTCGTTGACGATCCACTCGCGGCCCTTGGCGATGATGCCGGCGGTGCCGTCCCAATGGCCGCGCGCCATCGCGCCTTTCAGCGAACGGTCGAACTGGCCGTAGATGTTGGTGAAGATGCGATCCCGATCAGCAAGCATGTCTCAAACCCTCAACGCGGCTTCTTGCCGAAGACGCGGATGTATTCGGCCTCGCCGCCCTTGGCGAGCGCCTTGGCCTGCTTCACCCAATCGTCGCGCTCGATGCGGCCCTTGAAGTTCAGATAGCCGTCCACCCATTCGCGCTGGCGCTTCTGCCACGAGGCCACCTGCTCGAACTTGTAGATGCCGAGTCCGTTCAGGATCGCCTCATATTTGGGGCCGACACCCGAAATGAGTTTCAGATCGTCGGGCTTGGCCGGCTTTTTGATGCCGACAGGACGGCTCGGCGAATCGAGCGTCGGCTTTGTCTCGGCAAGCGGCGCCCTGGCGGCGCTGGCCGTCTTCCTGGCGTCGGCTCCGATCGGCTCGCCTTTCAGCAACTCCGGCGATTTATAGGCGCTCTTCGGCGCGGGGCCGCCAGGCTTGCCCTTGCGCTGGCGGCCCGGCGCGCCTTCGTCGTCCAGCGTCTCGTTGGCGCGTTTCTTGTCCATCGGCAGCGACGGCACGCTCGTGGCGGCCTCCTGCTTACCCGTCGCCTTTTTCGGCGAAGGAGACTTTACGCTCGCGTCGGTCTCGGCGGCATGGGTCTTCGGCTTCGACGCCTTGCTCGGCGGAATGGCCGGCTCCTTTGCGGCGCCATTCTTGGCCCCGGCGGGTTTTGCCTTGGCGCCGCCCGACTTCGAGAGTGCAGCCTCGTCCAGAAGCGTCGTGCGCTCGCCTTCCGGTTCCGAAGTATAGCGGTCCTTGAGTTGCGTGCCGGTCTTGACGGAAGCACCCTTCCCCGCCTCGAAAGCGTCGATGATTTCGGCGAGACGTTCCGGCGTCAGATCCTCATAGGTGTCCTTGAAGATCATGATCATCGGCGCGTTCACGCAGGCGCCGGCGCATTCGATCTCTTCCCAGGACAGGGTCCCGTCCGCGTTCGTGTGGAACTGTTCGGGATGGATCTTCTCGCGGCAGACATCCATCAGCGCCTCGGCGCCGCGCAGCATGCAGGGCGTGGTACCGCAGACCTGTACGTGCGCCCGCGTGCCGACCGGCTTCAACTGGAACTGCGTATAGAAGGTGGCGACCTCGAGCACGCGGATCAGCGGCATGTCGAGCATCTTGCTCACTTCTTCGATCGCCGGCCGCGTCACCCAGCCTTCCTGCTCCTGCGCGATCATCAAGAGCGGGATCACGGCCGATTGCTGCCGCCCTTTCGGGTATTTGCCGATCCAGTTTTTCGCCGCGACGGCATTCGCCTTGCTGAAGGCAAAGCTGTCCGGCTGTACTTCTGCTAACCTGCGTACGCTCATTGCTTCTCACATTCCCATACGCCCGTCGCCGCCCGACGGCGGTTCACCGGTCGACCTCGCCGAAGACGATGTCGATCGACCCCAGGATGGCCGAGATGTCGGCCAGCATGTGCCCCTTGCAGAGGAAATCCATCGCCTGCAGATGCGCGAAACCGGGCGCGCGCAGCTTGCAGCGATAAGGCTTGTTGGTTCCGTCCGAGACCAGATAGACACCGAACTCACCCTTGGGCGCCTCGACCGCCGCGTAGACCTCGCCCGCCGGAACCTTGTAGCCCTCGGTATAAAGCTTGAAATGGTGGATAAGCGCTTCCATCGAGCGCTTCATCTCGCCGCGCTTCGGCGGCACGACTTTGCCGTCCGTATTGGAAACGGGACCAATCTTCTCCTTGCCGAGCAGGCGCTCGACGCACTGCTTCATGATCCTTGCCGACTGGCGCATCTCTTCCATGCGAATGATGTAGCGGTCGTAGCAGTCGCCGTTCCTGCCAACGGGGATCTGGAACTCCATTTCCGGATAGCATTCGTAGGGCTGCGACCTTCTCAGGTCCCAGGCCGCACCCGAACCGCGCACCATCACGCCGGAGAAACCCCATGCCCACGCGTCTTCCAGCGAGACCACGCCGATATCGACGTTGCGCTGCTTGAAAATGCGGTTGTCTGTGAGGAGCACTTCGAGATCGTCGAGCGTCTTGTAGAACGGGTCGATCCACTTGCCGATATCCTCGACCAGCTTTTCCGGCAGATCCTGGTGCACGCCGCCCGGCCGGAAATAGGCCGAGTGCATGCGCGCGCCGGAAGCGCGCTCGTAGAAGACCATGAGTTTCTCGCGTTCCTCGAAGCCCCACAGCGGCGGGGTCAGCGCGCCGACGTCCATCGCCTGCGTGGTGACGTTGAGGAGATGCGAAAGAATACGCCCGATCTCGGCATAGAGCACGCGGATCAACTGCCCGCGGATCGGCACTTCCACGCCCAAAAGCCTCTCCACGGCGAGCGCGAAGGCATGCTCCTGGTTCATCGGCGCGACATAGTCGAGCCGGTCGAAATAAGGCACGGCCTGCAGATAGGTCTTTGCCTCGATCAATTTCTCGGTGCCGCGGTGCAGCAGCCCGATATGCGGATCGACGCGCTCGACCACCTCGCCGTCGAGTTCCAGCACAAGGCGCAGAACACCGTGCGCGGCAGGATGCTGCGGGCCGAAATTGATGTTGAAATTGCGGACGTTGTGCTCGGTCATCACTGCTTCGCCTTCTCGTCGCCCGGCAGCACGTAGTCCGTGCCTTCCCAGGGCGAGAGGAAATCGAAATTACGGAATTCCTGCTTCAGTTCGACGGGCTCGTAGATGACGCGCTTGACCTCGTCGTCATAGCGGACCTCGACGAAGCCGGTCAGCGGGAAATCCTTCCTCAGCGGATGCCCCTCGAAACCGTAGTCGGTCAGGATGCGGCGCAAATCGGGGTGTCCAGTGAAAAGTACGCCGTAGAGATCATAGACTTCGCGCTCATACCAGAGGGCGCCGGGATAGACGCCCGTAGCCGACGGAATCGGCGTCTCCTCGTCGGCCTGCACCTTTACCCGGACGCGCATGTTCTTCTTCGGCGAAAGCAGGTGATAGACGACATCGAAGCGCTCCTCGCGCTCCGGATAATCGGCACCGGAAATATCGATGAAGGAGACGAAGCGGCATTCCGGATCGTCACGCAGGAAAGTCAGAACCTCGACGATGTCGTTCTTCGGCACCGTCACCGTCAATTCGCCATAGGCGAGCACGGAAGAGGCTATCCGGTCGTTGAGGCCTTCCTTGAGACGTACGTCCAGGGCGCCAAGAACGTCGCTCATATGATCTCCTCAGCGCTCGATCGTGCCGGTACGGCGGATTTTCTTCTGCAAGAGAAGGATGCCGTAAAGCAGCGCTTCCGCCGTAGGCGGGCAGCCGGGCACGTAGATGTCTACCGGCACGACGCGGTCGCAGCCGCGCACCACTGAATAGGAATAATGATAATAGCCGCCGCCATTGGCGCAGGAGCCCATGGAGATGACGTAGCGGGGCTCCGGCATCTGGTCGTAGACCTTGCGGAGCGCCGGAGCCATCTTGTTGCACAGCGTGCCGGCGACGATCATCACGTCCGACTGGCGCGGCGAGGCGCGCGGCGCCACGCCGAACCGCTCCGAATCATAGCGCGGCATCGAGGTCTGGATCATCTCGACGGCGCAGCAGGCCAACCCGAAGGTCATGAACATCAGCGAGCCCGAGCGCGCCCAGGTGATCAGCGCCTGCGAGGAGGTGACGAGAAAACCCTTGTCGGCGAGTTCATTGTTGATCTCGCCATAGAACGGATCGTTTGCGCCGACCGGCTTGCCGGTGGCCGGGTCAAGAATGCCCTTCGGCTTCGGCGCGACGAGGGTGGCGGAACTATCGCTCAATCCCATTCCAGCGCTCCTTTTTTCCATTCGTAGATAAAGCCGATGGTCAGCACCGCGAGGAACACCATCATCGACCAGAAGCCCAGCCAGCCGATCTTCGAGAAGGATACGGCCCAGGGAAACAGGAAGGCCACTTCGAGGTCGAAGATGATGAAGAGGATCGACACCAGGTAGAAACGGATATCGAATTTCATGCGCGCATCGTCGAAGGCATCGAAGCCGCACTCATAGGCGGACAGCTTCTCCGGGTCGGGATTGCGATAGGCGATGATGAAGGGCGAGGTGATGAGCGCAAGGCCCACAACCATCGCAACTGCGATGAAGATGACGACGGGCAGGTATGAACTGATCAGTTCGTTCATGTTCGACTTTCCATTGCCTGCGCGCGGGCTCCGGGAGAGTCGCGACGCCGCCCTTCCAGGCGGAGTGACGGGTGCGGCAATGCCTGTGTTGCAACGCGGCGAGGGTTAGCGCACGAGGCGGAGCGGCGCAAGTAAAAGCTTGGCGAAATCGGGGCGACAAAAGACCTCTGAAGGATAGTCCAGCACGAACCATGGGTGAGGCAGATGTGGCCCCCGGAACCTCTGGCAAGCGCCCGCGTTGTGCGGCATGTTTCCCGTTTCCGTTGGAAAACCGCGCATAATGGCCAAAGCTGGCGGGATCGACCGTCTTCCCCCCGCTCATGAAGGAGTGCTGAATGGCGCCGCGCCCCGCCTGGAAAGGCTATCTGAAACTCTCGCTAGTGACCTGCGCGGTGGAACTTACCAACGCGACCACGCAAAGCGAGAAAGTCCATTTCCGCATCATCAACCGCGCTACCGGCAACACGGTGAAGCGGCAATATGTCGATTCCGCCACCGGCAAGCCGGTGAAGGACGAAGACGAGGTGAAGGGCTACGAGACCGGCGACAATGAATATCTCCTCATCGAGGAGGACGAGATCGACGCGGTGGAAATCGAATCCTCCCATACGCTCAATCTCGAAGGCTTCGTGTCAAAGGCCGATATCGAGCAGGTCTATCTCGACACGCCCTACTATCTGACGCCGGCCGATGAAGTCTCCGAGGAAGCGTTCGCCGTCATCCGCGACGCGATGAGAGACAAGAAGATGTCGGGGCTCGCCCGCATCGTGCTCTATCGCCGCGAACGGCCGGTGGTCATCGAGCCGCTCGACCGTGGCATGCTCCTAACCACGCTCCGCTACGAAAAGACGGTGCGCAAGGCGGACGACGTCTTCGACGGGCTGAAACCCGTCAAGATCGACAAGGATATGATCGAACTCGCCTCCGACATTATCGACCGCAAGAAGATGAAATTCGATCCCTCGAAATTCGAGGACAAGTACGAGGATGCGCTGATCGACGTGATCGAGGCCAAGAAGAAAGGCAGGAAGCCGCCGACTGCCAAGCCGTCAGCCCGGCCTTCCAATGTCGTCAATCTCTTCGATGCGCTGAAGAAGAGCCTCGCCGAGGAAGGCGGCGGCAAGGCATCGACCGCGAAGGCCGGCAATCCGAAGAAACGTAAATCGGCGTAGCGCTCCATGGCGGGACTCCAGGAATACCAGCGTAAGCGCGACTTCAAGAAGACGACCGAGCCTTCCGGCAAGGGAAACGCGCGCAAATCCAAGGGTCCGGGCGGGCTCTACGTCATCCAAAAGCATGCCGCGACCCGCCTGCACTACGATTTCCGCCTCGAGCACAACGGCGTGTTGTGGAGTTGGGCAGTGACTCGCGGCCCGAGCCTCGACCCTTCCGAGAAGCGTCTTGCCGTCCATGTCGAGGACCATCCGCTCGACTATGGCGATTTCGAAGGCACGATCCCCAAGGGAGAATATGGCGGCGGTTCCGTCATCGTCTGGGACAATGGCGAATGGATTCCGGAAGGCGATCCCGAAGCGGGGATGAAAAAGGGCCATCTCGACTTCGAACTGAAAGGCAACAAGCTCAACGGCCGCTGGCATCTGGTCAGGCTGAAGCCGCGCCGCGGCGAGAAGTGCGACAACTGGCTGCTGATAAAATCAGACGATTCGGCGGCCCGCAGAAGCGGCGACATTCTGGAGGATGCGCCGCAATCGGTGAAATCCGGCTTGACGATCGACGAGATCGGCAAGAACGAGAAGGCGGATGTCTGGCATTCCGATAAGCCGGCCGGTGGCGGAAGCTTCGCAAAAAGGAGCCCGGCCAAGAAGATTCGGCGTGCCGGCAAGCAGGCCAGGATGCCCGATTTCGTGCCGCCCTGCCTCGCCACCCTTCAAAGCGCGCCGCCGGCCGGTGGCGAATGGCTGCACGAGGTGAAGTTCGACGGCTACCGCATCCAGGCGCATCTCTCCGACGGCGGGCCGAAGCTCCTCACGCGCAAGGGCCTCGACTGGAGCGACCGTTTCGGCAAGCCGATCGCCGATGCCCTTGCCTCGCTCGATTGCGAAAATGCGATCCTCGACGGCGAGATCGTCGTTCTCGCCGACAATGGCATCAGTTCCTTCTCCGCGCTTCAGGCGGCCCTGTCCGGCCGGCAAACGGAAAAGTTTATCTGCTACGTTTTCGACCTGCTCTATCTCGATGGCACGGACGTTTCGGGTGAACCGCTGGCGGACCGCAAGGAAAGGCTGCGCGACCTGCTCAAGCCCCTCGGAGAACAGGGGCCGTTGCGCTACAGCGAGCACTTCACCGAACCGGGCAAGACGATGCTCGCGCATGCCTGCCGCATGGGGCTGGAAGGCGTGGTCTCCAAGCGTGCCGATGCGGCCTATCATTCGGGGCGCGGGCACGACTGGATCAAGTCCAAGTGCACGCAGCGGCAGGAGTTCGTCATCGCCGGCTATCTTCCGTCGGAGAAGACCGGGCGCGGCCTACGCTCACTGATCGTGGGTTACAATGAGGGCGGCGAATTGAAGAGTGCCGGCCATGTCGGCACGGGCTTCTCCGCGAAAGTGGGAGACGACCTGAAGAAAAAGCTCGACCGGCTGAAACGCGAGACTTCGCCGCTGACCGGGCCGGGTTCCAGGGAAAAAGGTGCGATCTGGGTCGATCCCGACCTCGTCGCGGAAGTCGAGTTCCGCTCATGGACGGCCGATCGTATATTGCGCCACGCCTCCTTCCAGGGGCTGCGCGAGGATAAGCCGGCCGAGGATGTGGTCCAGGAAGAGCCGGAAGACACCGCCGACAACAGCGCGAAGGACGTAACGAATAAGGGCGCATCCAGGCGCGCCTCTGCAAAGAAGGGAGCCCGGACGAGCGTGACGCTGACCCATCCTGACAAGCTCTTGTGGCCGGAAGCCGGCATCACCAAGCAGGACCTGCTCGACTATTACGAGGGGGTCTGGCCGCTAATGGAGCAATTCGTCGTCAACCGGCCGCTGGCGCTGGTGCGCGCGCCGGACGGTGTCGGCGGCCCGCGTTTCTTCCAGAAGCACGCCTCGCCCGGCATGCACGAGAAAATCCTGCGCATGGCCGACCCGAAAGACGGCGAGGAACTCCTCTATATCGAGGATTTCTATGGGGTGGCAGCGCTCGTCCAGAACGGTGTCGTCGAAATCCATATCTGGGGCTCGAAGATCGATTCGATCGAGAAGCCCGACCAGATCATCTTCGATCTCGATCCTGACGAAGGGCTCGATATTGCCGATGTCCGCGAGGCGACGCAGGACGTGCATTCGCGGCTCGACGAGCTCGATATGCCTAACTTCGTCAAGACCTCGGGCGGCAAGGGTTTCCACGTCGTCGTGCCGCTCAGGCCGAAAGCGGACTGGGAGCGCGTGAAGACATTCGCGCACGATTTCGCCCGTGCCATGGAACAGGCTTCGCCCGAACGCTACACCGCGACGCTTTCGAAGAAGGCGCGCACCGGCCGCATCTTCATCGACTATCTGAGGAACGGGCGCGGCTCGACCACGGTCGTGCCCTATTCCTCGCGCGGCAAGCCGAACGCGACCCTGTCAATGCCGATCGACTGGAAGGCGCTGGACGGCAATATCGGACCGGGCGACTATACGATCGGCGACGCCGGCGGCCGCGCCAAGATCGAAAAGGCCGATATTTGGCGCGACTTCTTCAAAAGCACCTACACGCTTCGCTGATCAAACCACGTCGAAAAAAAATCTCGAAAAAAACTGTCGGATGCCGGAACCAATTCTGCCGTCATCGATTAACGAGCAAGGACGATGGCGGACGGTTCCCCCCCCAAAAAACCTTGCCCGCCCTGGCAACCGTCATCGTCCCCCTCTTCCTCCAGGACCAGCCTTTCTTATCCCCATCCCCCAGGGCATGGGTATTCTGCCCTTGCATGAGGGGAGTTCCTTGCATAGCAGTTCCGGCAATAAAGACGCCGGCCACGGCGCAGGCAGGAGAGTTGAAGAATGGCGAACAAGTCCGGCGTGCCCGAAGGCGCGGTATTCAAGGCAAATGGCCTGGAATGGGACGTCATCGACACCGGCATGCCCTCGCCCGATGCGCCGACCTTGGTGCTCCTGCCAGGTACCCTCGGCACCGCTGGTATTTTTCAGGCGCAGATCGACGGCTTGCGCGATATCGCGCGCGTGATCGCCGTCACCTACCCGATCGAACGCAATCTCGGCCGGATGATCGACAGCCTCCTCACATTGCTGGACGAGCTGGGGGTCGACACGTTCCATGTCCTCGGCTCGTCCCTTGGCGGTTTCCTCGCGCAATGGCTGGCAGACCGGGCGCCGGACCGGATCGAAACACTCTTCATCGGCAATTCGCTGGTCGATCCGGTTCCCTCACGAAAACGCCTGCCGCCGCTCGATACAATGGAGGCGATGAGCGGCGAACAACACAAGGAACTCATCGTGAAATCGGTCGCGGGCTGGGAGGAGCCGGACCCCGCCTTCGCCGATCTGAAGAAAAAACTTCTGGAAAGCGCCGAGATGATCGGCGGCGAAGGTCTGAAGGCGCGGGTCATGGCGTTGCAGAATTCCGAAACGATACCGCCGCTGGCAGTTGCGCCAGAGCGCATCGTCATCATCGAATCGGAAGACGATCCGCTGATCGGTCCGGAAATGCGGCGGGCGCTGGAAGAGCGCTATCCGGGCGCCACGGTCAAGCGGTTCCGCGTCGGCGGCCACTATCCCTTCATAACGCGGCCGGACGAATACAACGCCATTATCCGCGAACGGCTGATCGAGGCGGCCTGAATTATCCTCGCGCCCATGGCATGAGCTTTCGCTGCAGCCACTGAAGCCCGTATGTGAGCACTACGCCGAGGATCATGACCACGACCAGCCCCGCATACATCTTCTCGGGGTTCAGCACTTCCCAATAGTAGAACGTCATGTAGCCGACGCCCTGCTTGGCGCGCAGGAATTCGACCGAGATGATGACGATGAGTGCTGTTCCGAGCGCCAGCCTGAGCCCGGCGAAGATCACCGGTAGCGCGGCGGGAATGATGACATGCCGGTAGAGCGACAGGCCGCGCGCGCCGTAATTGCGGCCGGCCATGACGAACACCGGATCGATGTCGCGCACGCCGGCCATCGTGTTGATGGTCATGAGGAAGAAAACGGACAGCGCCACCACCGCGATCTTCGGGCCTTCGCCGAAGGGATCCGCGAACATCAGCATGACGATCGGGAAGATCGCGATCTTCGGCAGCACGTAAATGGCGGAAAGCGTGGTGTCGAGCATGAGTCTGACCGTCTGATTGATGCCCATGATCACGCCGAGCAGGATGCCGGGGATCGCGCCGATGACGAAGCCGGCGGCTACACGCCCGAGCGTTGCCCAGACATGGCTCTCGGCAAACAGACTCCAGACGCCGGCCCAGCCGTCGCTCTCGAACTTCGAAGGGATCAGCCACGGGCGGCCAAGCAGGCTCGTTTCGGAAAAGCGGTCGAAATGAACCGTCACATCCCAAAGAGCGGCGGCGATGCGGGTCGGCTGCGGGAACCACATCGGGTTCAGGATACCGGCGTCGACAATCCATTGCCACGCGACAAGCGCCAGCACCGGAAAGCCGAAGGCGAGCGTGCGCTCGTAGAGCTTGCGGCGCTTCGGCGGCACGTCGCGGCCGATCCGCTCGGCCGCCAGCACGACCAGCAGGAAATCACCGAAAAGCGCCATCCACCAGAGCGGTGCCCATAGCCCGGTGAGATAGAGGACCCCATTCCAGATGAGACAGACGCCGACAAGGAGCGCGAGCATTGCCGGAAGCGAAAGTCCTGCCGCATGCGGCTTGCCCACGGAAGCATCCGCGATCGGCGCTCCGTCGGCCGCGCGCGGCCGTTCGGCTGGTGCGCTCACGATTGCATCTCCATCGCCCGCGTCACTTCGCGCCCGAGCTGCTCCCAGATCGCGCCGCGCAGTTCCGCGAATTCGGATGTGTTCAGCGTTTCCACGGTGCGCGGCCGCTGGATGCCGATATGGAACGTGGTGAGCAGCCGGCCGGGATGCGCCGTCATCAGGATCACCCGGTCGCCGAGAAGGATCGCCTCGTCGAGGCTGTGCGTGATGTAGACGACGGTCTTGCGCGTCTCTTCCCAGATACGCAGCAGTTCGTCCTGCAGGACGATCCGCGTCTGCGCGTCGAGCGCGCCGAGCGGTTCGTCCATCAGGAGCACTTCGGGGTCGTTGGCGAGCGCGCGGATGATGGATACGCGCTGCTTCATGCCGCCGGAAATCTGGTGCGGGTAGTAGTCGGCGAATTTGCGCAGGCCAACACGCTCCAGCCAGTAGCGCGCAACTTCCAGCCTTTCGGCCTTGCCTACCCCGCGCATCTGAAGGCCGAATGCGACGTTCTCGATGACTGTCTTCCATGGGAAGACGGCATATTCCTGGAAGACGACGCTGTTCAGCGGCTTCTTCGGATCACTGCCGGGGCGGATCTGGATGGTGCCGGAACTGTGTGTATCGAGGCCGGCGAGCATCCTGAGATAGGTGGACTTGCCGCAGCCGGACGGACCGACGATGCAGACGAATTCGCCATCGGCGACATCGAGGCTGAAATCGTCCACCGCCACCATCGGGCCGGCGACGGTGTCATAAACCTTGGTGACATTGCGTGTAACGATACGGGGCGCCGTTGCCGGCGCCCGCGCATTGGTTTCGGTCATGGGAACAGCCCCGGTCCTGCCGGAGAAGGATCCGGCGCCGCCCGGCCGGATCCTCCGCCGAGCGCCATCAGTTCTTCGCTTTTCCGAGATCAGCGAGCGCCTTGTCGACAAACTGCGTGTCGACCACCTTCTTCAGGTTGATCGGCGTATCGTAGTCGGTACGGCCGTTCTCACGGTGTACGCGCTCGACATCGGCGAGGCCCTTGACCGGAATCTCCATGTCCGGGTCGTAGACAGACGGCGTAGCCTTCTTAAGCGCTTCTTCCGTGGTCGCGGTATATTTCATGTAGGCGTCGATATTCTCCTTGGAGAGATAGTCTTTACCCTGCATCATCCGCGCGGCTTCCGTCAGCGCCAGCACGAAGCGCTCGGCTACTTCCGGCCGCTCCTTGATGAACTTGCCCGAACCGACGAAGGCGACCGTCATCAAGCCCGGCGTCAGGTCGGTCGCCAATACCTTTGCAGACCCGGTTTCCACCGCCTGATCGGAATAGGGCGTGCCCGCGATCGCGGCATCGACGGAGCCGGACTGCAGCGCCGCCGGGATATCGGGATTGCCGATATTGACGAGTTCGACATCGCGGATAGTCAGCTTGGCGCGCTCCAGCGCCTTCGCCGCCAGATATTCGCCGCCGCTGCCGGGACCGCCGGCAACCGCCAGCTTCTTGCCCTTGAGATCGGCGATATCCTTCACCTTGTCGGCCGACTTGGTCGCGACGAGAAGCGCGGTCGGGCTGTCCTTCAGCGGCTCGAGCCCGCCCGGCGCGATGACGCGGATATCGAGGCCTCGGTTCCAGCTGTTCCACAGCGAGGTGACGATGGCGATGCCGCCGACATCGACGCTGCCCTGAGACAGGAATGCGATGGCCTCGGTGCCCGATTTGACCTTTTCGAGATCGACATCGAGCCCGTATTTCTTGAAGAGTCCCCTGCCCGCCGCGACATACATCGTCGCGAACTTCATGATCGGCACGTAGGCGACCTTCACCTTCTGCGGCGGGTCGAGAGGCGCAGGCGTCTCGGCGGCGGCACCGGTCATGCCGGCGGCCAGAAAGAGCGTGCCGACCAGCGCGGCCACCCATGCTTTCAGTTTTCCATCCCAGGACATTTCTTCTTCTCCCTTGGCGTGTCCGTCCGTGGCAAGCCACGGCGGCTTCCTCCAACGCCGGCATCCCCGGCAAATGTATCGGAGAAGCGCCCTATCCGGTCAGGCGGCCCGGCGCAACCCAAAACCGCGGGAGAACGCTTCCTCAGGCATCGCCGTAAACCAGCTTGTCCTGCCGTGCGCGAAGCTCGGCGATCTTCGATCCGGCCGGCGGCGTGGCATTGGCGCGCGTGATCAGTTCCCCCTTACGGACCGGCCGCGTGATGGTGCCGCCCTGCAGAAGCCCGCAAGGTATGGCGCCAGCGGCACGCGCTTCCTCCGCCTTCATGATCCAGGCCCGATAGGTATGCTCGCCGACCAGACCCAGCTTGTCGCCGGGGGCAAGATCCTTCTTGGCGACGGCGCAGACATCGGCGACAGGCTTTGCCAGCGGCACCATGTCGGCCTTGCCGTGCAGCACGACGCGCGCGCAGGTCAGCGGCACTTCGAGCGAGGTCAGGTGATAGGGCCGGTGGAAGGTGAAATACGGCCCCTTCCCAAGCTTGAGATCCTCCATGCGCTCAGACAGGCGTGGATGCGACATATCCGCGACGACGAAGACACCCGGCGCAACGCCCTTGCCGACCGTATAGTCGACGCAGCCGGCGCGTGAGAGAACGCCGCCGTCCTTTTCGGGGACCAGCGTGGTCGAAAGCTCTTCCAGCGATGCCGCGGGGCCATGCATACCGGAACAGTCCGGCACCAGGCCGGTCGCGTTGGCGATCGCCGCCATCTCGACCATGGTCTTGGAACCGTCGACAAATTCCACCAACATGCGGACATTCATGTTCCGCCGCTCGGCTTCCTCGGCATAGTCTTCCGGTACTGCGTCGAAGCGCAGCGGGTTATTCTTGCCCTTGCCGGCGGAGACGATCGGATAGCCGAGCGCGGAGACGAACTCGATCAGTTCCATGCAGGAGGAAGGCTCGTCGCCGGCGCCGAGCGAATAGATGACGCCCAGCCGTTCCGCCTCGCTCTTCAGATAAGCGCCGATGGTGACGTCCGCCTCGACATTCATCATGACGAGGTGCTTGCCATGCTCCATGGCCTTGAGGCCGACCTCCGCGCCGACGGCGGGAATGCCGGTGGCGTCGACCACCACGTCGATCAGGTCGCTGCCGATAACCAGGTCCGCGTCATGCGTTGCCGCGATCTTGCCCGCTTCCATGGCCCTGTCGAGATCGCCGCCATTCTCGACTTCGCGCACATGCCCTTTCTCGCCATAGGCGATTTCCGCCGCATGGCTGACATTGCGTATCTTGTGGTCGGCCACGGCACCCACGGTCAGGCCCTGCATGCGCGCCACCTGGGTGACGATGTCCGTTCCCATCTCGCCCGCGCCGATAAGGCCTATACGGACCGGCTTGCCCGCTTTGGCGCGCTCGGCAAGGTCGCGGGCAAGTCCGACGGGCGCGACATTGGTCATTGGACTGAAACTCCTGCCGCCGGTTCGGAAGGCTCGATGCGCACTGTCATGGGGGAACGAAAGGGTGTGGGCATATCTTGGGTCTTTTACGATCAATCCGCTTTGACGACGACACGCATATGGCCGGTCTGCACGGATTCCCCACGCTGGTTGGCTACCTCCAGAAGGAAAGTAACGAGATTACGGCCTTGCTTCGACGTCGGCCGGACCTCCTCGACCGTTACTTTTGCACGGATGGTGTCGCCGATCCGGACTGGGCCAGAAAAATCCCAGTTGAGATTGACCAGCGCGATCACCCGTTCGCCGAGAAGGCCCGTCTGCGTCAAGAGACCGATGGCAGAGGACATGGTAAGCGGCCCATGCGCGATGCGCTCGCCGAAGGGCGTGGTCTCCGCGAACGCCGCATCCATGTGGATCGGAGTGAAGTCACCGGCAAGCCCGGCGAAAAGCGTGATGTCGGCCTCTCCGATCGTCCTGCCGGCCGTCATGATCGTTTCGCCGGCAATCAGCGCTCTATTTGCCAAGCAATGCCTCCTAGACCTTGAAATAATCGGGCTTCGGGATCGCCCATGTCTCGCCCCAGAGCTGACCGCCGCCCGAGACGTTCAGGACCTCGCCCGTGACGTAGGAAGATGCCGGCCCGGCGAGATAAACGGAGGCTTCCGCGATCTCCCATGCCGTGCCGACGCGCTTCATCGGGTTCGAATCGGGGTATCCCGCCCGCGTTTCCGCCGTATAGACTTTCCAGCCCGGCGTCTCGATGGCGCCGGGCGCGATGCAGTTTACACGGATGCCGAGCGGCGCCCACTCCACCGCCACCGCGCGGGAGAGCCCGACGACGCCCGACCGTGCGGCCACAGTATGCGCCAGGCCATAGAGGCCGTGGGAGACCACTACGATGATGTTGACGATGCTGCCCGGCCGGCCGCTATCCCGCCATTGACGGGCGGCCGCCTGCATCATGTACCAGGTGCCGTTCAGATTGGTATTGATGACGGCGTTCCATCCCTTCGTAGAGAAGTCGATGGCCGCCTGCGGATATTGCCCACCGGCACTGTTGACGAGCATGTCGATGCCACCATCGGCACCGACCTTATCAAAAAGCGCCTGGACGGCTTCAGGCTCACGTATATCGAGCGCATGGAAGCCCGCATCGATGTCTTTCGCCCGCATTGCTTCCGCCGCTTCGGCGAGCTTTGCCTTGTCGCGGCCGGCAAGGACGACGCGGGCACCCAACCGGCCCATCAGCCAGGCCGTGGCGCGACCGAGACCACCCGCCCCGCCCGAGATCAGGGCGGTCTTCCCGTCAAGGCTTCCATCGGCATAAACCGTCGGGTGAGTGGCGAGCGCCTCGTCGTTCAGACCGAATTCCTTGTCGTGGGCGCTATGTGCCAACCTATCGGACTCGCTCGTCTTCTTCTCCGAATCCATCGTCTTCCCCGGCCTTCACGCCGCTTGTGCCGAACCGCTTATACTGAACGAAACCGTATGTCTCCCCCGGCGAGGCGTGCAACTGGCATTTCCTAACGGAATGGAAGCAGGCGGGCGCTCTTAAAAAGCGATCCAAGAGCGGCCTTCATCCCTTGCCAATTGCCCCACAATCCAGCTATCGCAGGGCGCATTCCAATGCCAGCCGGAGTGCCGTCGATGTCTGCCCTTCCCGAAAAAGCTTTCCCCGTTTCGTGGGACCAGTTCCACCGCGATGCGCGGGCGCTCGCCTGGCGGCTGGCCGGCATCAACGGCAAGTGGCGCGGCATCGTCTGCATCACGCGCGGCGGGCTGGTGCCGGCAGCAATCATCTCACGCGAACTCGGCGTACGCATGATCGAAACGGTTTGCGTGGCCTCCTACCACGAATATACCGAGCAGGGCGAACTCGCGGTTCTCAAGGAGATTTCTCCGGTGCTGCTGGAAAACGAGGGCGAAGGCATCCTGATCGTTGACGACCTGACCGATACCGGCAAGACGGCCGCGATCGTCCGTGCCATGATGCCGAAAGCGCATTTCGCCACTGTCTACGCCAAGCCCAAGGGCCGGCCGCTGGTCGACACCTACATCACGGAAGTGTCGCAGGATACCTGGATCTATTTTCCCTGGGACATGGGCTTTTCCTATCAGAAGCCGATCGCCGACGATCATCGCGGCTGACAGTCATCCCAGTGGCAGCAGGAAATCCGATCATCCCTTTGCGGGACTTGACGTTTTACGGAATTCGGCCAAATTTGCCGGCTAATGCATAGCTGTGCACGTTTTTTCGCCATTTCCGGTATTTTCACACTTGATGCACGGATTTGGGGTTACCATGTGCGTAAGGTGATTCGCTGGAACTGATGCTCTTCCGATGCTGACCGGGCCCTTTTCGAACAGTCTCCTGCCGCAGCGCGTGCGCCGCCTCTTCGGCGCCGAGAGTTGCCGCCTGCAGGTAGCGGCGCTCCCCTGGCGGAAAACGGATGATGGCGTAGAGGTTATGCTGATCACCAGCCGCGACACCGGACGGTGGGTACTGCCGAAGGGCTGGCCCGAGGAGGACGAGCCGCTTTATGAAGCGGCTGCCCGTGAGGCCTTCGAGGAGGCCGGCATTTCAGGAGACATCGCGCAGAAGACGGCGGGCAGCTATTTCTACAACAAAGTGCACTCCTCCGGCTCTGAATCGCCATGTGAGGTACGCGTGTTCCCGCTCGAGGTGAAGGAAGTCGCCTCGAAATGGCGCGAAAAGGGCCAGCGCAAGCGCAAATGGGTGAAGCCGCGCGAAGCGACCCGCATGGTCAACGAACCGGATCTCGTCAAACTGATCGCCCGCTTCGCAGCCGATCCATCGCGATACGCCGGCTGACGTCCCCAGGGATAAGGCGAGACAGGAAACGTGCCCCAAGGCACTACGATCGTTTTCGAATGCACCCGTTGCCTGACAAGCAAGGCGGTCTTCGCTGCTGACAGTTCTGCCAGGTGTCGGAGGATCTTTTTGGTGAGCGCGCAGGGATTCGAACCCTGGATTTACTGATTAAAAGTCGGCGGTCACTACCATAGTTTCAATGAGGATTCTGACATCCAGCCTCATGACCGTGCATCAAAAGATTATATGATTTGAATTTGTCAGAATCCGCGCTGGGAGCGGCCTGATTCATTGGATCCTTGCGTGAAATCTATCTCTTTATCTAAACTGAATCCCTTGCGATTTTCCGCGTCACAGAAGTGCTGCGTGGGCATTCTCAAACTGATGTCCGACGTACCCAGGCAACAATGCGGGGGGTCCCTCTATCCACCTCAATACGAGAGCTAGCCGCCCAAAATCCACAGCGCTCGTCAGGAGGCGTTCAGGAATGTCCACGACCCATCTTCACCGCTCGCCAGCCACCCCGTGCCGCAGTATATAACGGGCTATGAACAACGAAAACGAGCCGGAGGCCAGCCGTGAAGATCAGCGCGCGCAATAAACTCAAGGGCACTGTCGTCGAGGTGACGAAAGGCGCCACGACTTCCCATGTTCGGATCGACGTCGGTGGTTCCGTGGTCACCGCCTCGATTACCAACCAGGCGGTCGAGGAACTGAAGCTCGCAAAGGGCCAGCAGGCGTACGCCGTGATCAAGGCCTCGGACGTCATGGTGGCGGTGGACGACTAAGGCATGGTCCGAGAGGACCGGATCCGGGCGGCAGAACGCGCCGTCGAATGGCCAGACATGACACCCCGTCAGGATGGCGCGTGGTGACGGCGCTTTCAGCCCCCCGGCACGGCGCAGACGTTTGACCGGGTGAGAAAGCGCTTCTCGCGGCCGTTGTCGAGCGAGAACATGCCGCCGCGACCGGGCACCACGTCGATGACGAGATCCGTATGCTTCCACGCCTCATATTGCGAGGCGCTGATATAGACCGGCGTATCGCCGATACGGCCGAGCAGTACGTCCCGGTCGCCGATGATGAACTCGTCGCGCGGATAGCACATCGGCGAAGAGCCGTCGCAGCAGCCGCCCGACTGATGGAAGAGCACCGGGCCGTGGTCGGTGATGATTTCGTCCAGGAGTTTTATCGCCTCGGTCGTGGCCGTTACCTTGTTGAGGGAAACCTTCTCGGGCATCGATATTGCTCCTGTATCCGACGATCCCGCGCGGCGTGGCGGAAGCCGCCACGCCGCTCGCCCGGGAGGATCAGAAGAAGCCCAGCTTCTTCGGGCTGTAGCTGACCAGCATGTTCTTGGTCTGCTGATAATGGTCGAGCATCATCTTGTGGTTTTCGCGACCGATGCCTGACTGCTTGTAGCCGCCGAACGCCGCATGAGCCGGATAGGCATGGTAGCAGTTCGTCCATACGCGGCCGGCCTGGATGGCGCGACCGAAACGGTAGGCGCGAGTGCCGTCGCGGGTCCAAACGCCGGAGCCAAGACCGTAGAGCGTGTCGTTGGCGATCGAGAGCGCTTCGTCCGCATCCTTGAAGGTCGCGACCGAAACGACTGGTCCGAAAATCTCCTCCTGGAAGACGCGCATCTTGTTGTTGCCCTTGAACACCGTCGGCTTGATGTAGTAGCCGCCGGCAAGGTCGCCGGGCAGTTCATTGCGTTCGCCGCCGGCAAGAACCTCCGCGCCCTCTTTCTTGCCGATATCGAGATAAGAGAGGATCTTCTCCATCTGCTCGCTGGACGCCTGTGCGCCGACCATGGTGGCGGGATCGAGCGGGTCGCCCTGCACGATAGCCTCGACGCGCTTCAATGCCTTGTCCATGAACTTGTCGTAGATCGATTCCTGGATCAGGGCGCGGCTCGGGCACGTGCAGACTTCGCCCTGGTTCAGCGCGAACATCACGAATCCTTCAATCGCCTTGTCGAAGAAATCGTCATCCTCGGCCGCCACGTCGGCGAAGAAGATGTTCGGGCTCTTGCCGCCGAGTTCAAGCGTCACCGGGATCAGGTTCTGTGATGCGTATTGCATGATCAGCCGGCCGGTCGTCGTCTCGCCGGTGAAAGCGATCTTGGCAATACGTGGATTGGAAGCCAGAGGCTTGCCGGCCTCCAGACCGAAGCCGTTCACGACATTGATGACACCGGGCGGCAGGATATCAGCGATCACATCGAGCAGGATGTGGATCGAGGCGGGGGTCTGTTCGGCCGGCTTGATCACCACGCAATTGCCCGCGGCAAGCGCCGGAGCGAGCTTCCAGCAGGCCATCAGGATCGGGAAATTCCACGGGATGATCTGGCCGACCACACCGAGCGGTTCATGGAAGTGATAGGCCACCGTGTCGTGGTCGATCTCGGAGATGCCGCCTTCCTGGGCGCGGATCGCGCCGGCGAAATAGCGGAAATGATCGACCGCAAGCGGAATGTCGGCGGCAGTGGATTCACGAATGGGCTTGCCGTTGTCCCAGGTCTCGGCAAGAGCCAGCCTGTCGAGGTTTTCCTCGAGACGATCGGCGATCCGGTTGAGCAGAAGCGCCCGTTCGGCGGCGCTTGTCTTGCCCCACGAATCCTTCGCCTTGTGCGCCGCGTCTAGTGCGGCCTCGACATCCTTCTCGTCGGAACGCGCGAGTTCGCAGAGCACCCGGCCGTTCACGGGAGAGATGTCCTCGAAATATTTTCCGGATTTCGGCTCGACCCATTTGCCGCCGATGAAGTTGCCGTATTTCTTGGCGAAGGGCACTTTCGCCGCACGAGAAAATTCGACCTTGTTCATGCCAATCCTCCCAGCAGGGACGCCGCGTCATGCGGCATCTTCAGGTGGCCAATGGTCGGACAAGCAGGTCAATTTGTCAGGACAGGACGCTCCTTTCGCCATGTCGAGTGTCGCAGAACTGCGACATTCGACGGCAACGGATTCAGTGGAAGCGTTCGATGCCCAACCGCTTCAACTTGCGGTGAAGGGTTGCACGGCTGACGCCGAGCAGCCGGGCGGCGTGGGTGACATTGCCGCCAGCACGCAGCAGAGCGCGGTGCAGCACACCCCTTTCGGCTTCGGCCAGCGCCGCCGGCCCTTCCGGCAAATCCAGCAACTCCGAGACCGGCAAGGGTCTGGAGAGCCGCTCCGGCGTCAGGCCCAACGCCAGGCGTGCCGAATGGGTTGCGCCAATAACGAGATCGTCGTTGTCGACGGCGACCAGCGCGCCGGCAACCTGCTCCGAAGTGGATGGGATCAGGATGCGTGCCTTCGGGAAGGACTGGCGGAAATTCTCCGCCTCGATGCGCCGAGCCGCGTCGGAGACCGCAACCGTGATCAAGTCGACGAGGCCCCCGGTCAGATCGGCACGACAGGAGGATACGTCGAGCGCGCCGGCAAGTTCGCCTTCATGATCGAAAATTGGTGCCGTCGTGCAGCTCAGAAGCGTGTTGCGCGTGAAGAAATGCTGGTCGCGATGGATGGTCAGCGTCCGCTTCTCGATGAGGCAGGTGCCGATACCGTTAGTGCCTTCGCTTTCCTCACTCCATATAGCCCCGGTCCAAAGCCCCCAATCTTCAAAGGTTCGGTCGTCCGCAGACGCGCCACGACGATCGACCGGGACGCCGTCGTGATCGGCAAGCAGGACGCAGCAGCCGATGCCGCCGACGGCAAGGAACAGGCGATCGAGACTCGCCTGCGCCGCTGCGATCAGCGGTCCCATACGTTCCCTGGCCCGGGCAAGTTCAGCGTTGCTCAGACGGCGGGGACGATCGTGGCGGGCCGGATCGAGATGATGGAGCTTGGAAGAGCGACGCCAGGAAGCGACGAGCGCTGACCTGGCCGCTGCACCGGAGGACACCGCCTCCTGCACATGGTCGGCGTGATGAATGAATGCACGTGGCGCCATTCCGTCCTCCCGAAAAGGCGTGGCCTCGTTTCTCTCCGATCTGCTATGCGTCCCCGACCCTTGCCGTCAGTGGGTCAATTCACCTTCATCGCCGACCTTGTCATGCGCTGTTCCAGCGGGGCCGTCAGCGCCGACCCGAGCAGTCGGCATGTGTCCGGCGGGCTGGCGAAGGACACCTCGTAGCCCTGACCCGTCGAAAGTGTCACGATGACCTGCTTGCCGTCCGGCGTCGTCTCGATCTTCCAGTCGTCGAGAGGAAAGACATAACGCAGGTTTTCGTCCTGGAACTTCTCTTTCATCGACAGATTGAGAAGCTTCGGCAGCGTCATGGCAATCGCGCAGGCGTCCGATGTCGATACTTTGAGCTCCAGGGCCTCGCCCCGCTCGTCGACCATGCCGAGTGATATCTGCTCGCCTCCCTCGATTACCGAGCAATTCGTCAGGCCGCGCGTGTCTATCTTCATGCCTGCCTCTCAATATATTCAAACGAATATAACGGCAGGCACGTGAGCTGTATAGTCCGATCTCAGACGTTGTCGATCTCTGACTGGAGGGCGAGCATGTGCTGTTCGGCCACCGACTGGGCGGCGCGCTCGATGGCGCGGAACCGGCCGACCACTGCTAGGCCGACCGGGGTCAGTTGCGTCCCTCCCCCCTGCCGGCCTCCGGTCTGGGCGCTGACCACCGGCTTGCCGAACAGCTTGTTCATTTCCTCGATCAGGTCCCAGGCATGCTTGTAGGACATCTGCATCTTGCGCGCGGCAGCCGCGATGGATCCGAACGCTGCCACATGTTCGAGCAATTCCACCTTTCCGGGGCCGATCCGGCCGTCCGGATCAAGGTCAATGCGCAGGCTGAGCGACGGCATTCGCTTCTCCAATCGGCAGGTTCGCTGTCGTGATGGACGACGCTATCGTAACCCTCTCAAACCGCCATGGCTACGCGCCGGCAACGAGATTGCCCGTCACGCCAGGCAAAGAGGGCCGGTCATCAAATTCCTTTGACCGCTATATCTGATTGAACATATAAAAAGCTGCGCGCGGACCTGAGGAAGGAGACGGACATGTCACATAATCTGCAATTCTATATCGACGGCGAATGGGTCGACCCGGTCAAGCCGAACCGCTTCGAGGTCGTCGACCCTTCGACGGAAGACGCCTTTGAAGAGATTTCGCTTGGGAGCAAGGAGGATGTCGACAAGGCGGTTGCCGCTGCCGTCCGTGCCTTCGCCCGCTTCAGCTTCACCGAAAGGAAGGAACGGCTCGATATCCTGAAGCGGGTGGTCGACGTCTATAAGAAGCGTTCGGCGGATCTCGCCGTTGCGGTCTCCCGCGAGATGGGCGCGCCGACGAGGCTTGCCCGTGAATCGCAGGTGACCATCGGCCTCGCCCATCTCGAGAAGATGGTCGAGACGCTGGAAAAGTTCGAATTCCAGTATGCCAAGGGTGGCTCCCTGATCGTCAAGGAGCCGATCGGCGTCGTCGGCATGATCACCCCATGGAACTGGCCGCTCAACCAGATCACCTGCAAGGTGGCACCGGCACTTGCCGCCGGCTGCACCATGGTGTTGAAGCCGAGCGAGATCGCGCCACTCGACGGGATCATCTTTGCGGAGATCATCGATGAGGCCGGCGTGCCGAAAGGCGTGTTCAACCTCGTCAACGGTGACGGGCCGACCGTCGGCCAGGCGATCGCCAGCCATCCACAGATCGACATGGTGTCCTTCACCGGGTCTACCCGCGCCGGCATCCTCGTGGCGAAGGCCGCGGCCGACACGGTGAAGCGCGTGCACCAGGAACTCGGCGGCAAGTCCGCCAATATCCTGTTCCCGGATGTCGATTTCTCGGATGCAGTCGCCAAGGGTATCGCCGGCTGCTTCAACAATAGCGGCCAGTCCTGCAACGCGCCGACCCGCATGTTCGTGCCACGGGACAGACAGGAAGAAGTAAAGGCTCATGCCAAGGCGGCAGCCGAGAGATTCACTGTCGGTCCGGCGGACGGACCCGACACGAAACTCGGCCCGGTCGTCAGCCAGACACAGTTCGACAAGATCCAGGACCTGATCCAGAGCGGGATTTCCGAAGGCGCGACGCTGGTCACCGGCGGCCCCGGCCGGCCGGCGAACCTCAATCGCGGCTATTACGTGCGCCCGACGGTCTTCGCCGACGTGACGCCGGAGATGCGCATTTCCCGCGAGGAGATCTTCGGCCCGGTCCTGTCGATCCTGCCCTATGACAGCGTCGAGGAGGTTATCGAACGCGCGAACGACACGACCTACGGGCTTGCGTCCTATATCCAGGCTGCTGATATCGAAAAGGCCCGCGAGACCGCGCGCCGCATGCGCTCCGGCAATGTCTACATCAACTACCCGACCTGGGATGCAGGCCTGCCCTTCGGCGGCTACAAGCAGTCCGGCAACGGCCGCGAATATGCCGAATATGGGCTCGAGGAGTTCCTTGAGGTCAAGGGCATCGCCGGCTACGAGGTGGCTTGATCACGAGAGCCTGGCAGTCGTAGGGATTGCCGGGCATCGTGAACCGGGAGGTAGAACCAGATGGATATCGGCCTTTTGATCGCCGGCGAGGATCGTCCGGCTGAGGATGAGGCGCGCTTCGAACGGCTGGATCCTTATACGGGCGCCGTGGCAACCCGCCCTGCGGCAGCCAGCGTGGCCGATGCCCGGGCCGCGGTCGAAGCGGCCGCCGCCGCTTTCCCGGCATGGTCGCAAACCGGCCCCGGCGAGCGCCGCGCCCTGCTTCTGAAAGCGGCCGATATCATGGCCTCCAAAGTGGAGGAATTTACGCGGCTTGTCGTCGAGGAGACGGGCGGCACGCCTCCATGGGCCGGCTTCAACGTCATGCTGGCGTCGAACATGCTGCGCGAGGCTGCAGCCATGACGACGCAGATCGGAGGCGAGATCATCCCCTCCGACAAGCCGGGAACGCTTGCCATGGCCATGCGTAAGCCGGCCGGCGTGTGCCTCGGCATCGCGCCATGGAACGCGCCGGTCATCCTTGGCACGCGCGCCATCGCCATGCCGCTCGCCTGCGGCAATACGGTGATACTCAAGGCGTCCGAGATGTCTCCCGGTACGCATCGCCTGATCGGCGATGTTCTCGTCGAGGCCGGATTGCCGAAAGGCGCCGTCAATGTCGTGACGAATGCGCCGGCCGACGCGGCCAAGGTGGTCGAGACACTGATCGCGCATCCGGCTGTCCGGCGCGTCAATTTCACCGGATCGACCGCGGTCGGGCGCATCATCGCCGAACTGGCCGGCCGTCACCTGAAGCAGGCCCTGCTCGAACTCGGCGGAAAGGCGCCGCTGGTCGTGCTCGACGATGCGGATATCGACGCCGCGGTGAACGCGGCCGCCTTCGGCGCCTTCATGCATCAGGGCCAGATCTGCATGTCGACCGAGCGGCTGATCGTCATGGATGCCGTCGCCGACGAATTCGTCGGGAAGCTCGCTAAAAAGGCATCAGGTCTTCCGGCCGGCGATCCACGCGGCAAGGTCGTCCTCGGCTCGCTGATCAACATGGCTGCGGCGGAGAAGATGGAGGCGCTGATCGCGGACGCGACCGAAAAGGGTGCGGCACTGGTTGCCGGCGGCAAGCGCGAGGGCTCCGTGGTGACGGCGACGCTTCTCGATCGCGTCACGCCGGATATGCGCATCTACTCGGAGGAATCCTTCGGGCCTGTGAAGCCGATCATACGCGTCGCCGACGAGGAAGAGGCCATCCGCGTCGCCAACGATACGGAATACGGGTTGTCCGCCGCCGTCTTCAGCAGCGATATCCGCCGCGCCATGCGTGTCGCCGAAAGGATCGAATCCGGCATTTGTCACATCAACGGGCCGACCGTCGGCGACGAAGCGCAGATGCCGTTCGGCGGGGTCAAGGGCTCCGGTTACGGCCGGTTTGGCGGCAAGGCGGCGATCGCGGAATTCACCGATCTCCGCTGGATCACGATAGAGGATCCGGCCCAGCACTATCCGTTCTGAGCAAGCCGCTCCCGTAAAGGTCGTCAGATCGGGACGAACTCCACCAAATCGCCGGGAACGAAGTTTTCACGGTCTCCGGGAAGCAGGATCAGGCCTTGCGCGCCGGCAAGAGCGATCAGGCTTGCAGAACCCTGGATTTCGAGCGGTTCGGCAACCGTTTCGCCGACGGCGGAGGACGTCAGCTTTCCGGCAAGCACCTGAAGACGTCCTAGCTGCGTCGATACCGAACGAGCAAGCGGCAGAATAACGGGTTCAGGACGGGCAGAAGCATTGCCCGAAAGCCGGGCGATCAAGGCGCGTCCGATAAGCGTAAAGGCGGCTGCGGCGGCGAATGGGTTGCCAGGCAGCGCAAGGATCGGGCAATCGTCGATATCACCAAGCCCTACCGGCTTGCCCGGCCGCATGGCGAGTTTCCAGAATTCGAGATAGCCGCGGCGAACGATCAGGCGGGCAAGATGATCGGCCGGACCGACCGAGGCTCCGCCGCTGGTCACGATGAGGTCCGCCTCGGCGGCAGCATCGACAAGCCGCTGGAGCAATGTGTCGGCTGAGTCCGGGACGATGCCGAGATCGTCGACAATACAGCCGAGTTTTTCGAGCCAGCCCCGCAACATCGGGCGGTTGCTGTCGACGATGCCGACCTCTTTCAGCGGCTCCATGTCTTCGGAAAGTTCGTCGCCCACCGACAGAAGGACAACGCGAAGGCCCCTGAGCACCGGAACCGATTCGATCCGCAAGGCGCTGAGCAGGGCCAGTTGGGCGGGTTGCAACAGGGTTCCCGCGGCGAGCACTCTTTGCCCCGCCAGCACGTCTTCGCCGCTCATCCTGATATGCGGCTTGCCGCCGATACGGGCAGCGACCGACACGCGGCCTGTCGCAACGCGGCAGAATTCCTGCGGAACGACGCGGTCGGCCCCGGGCGGCACGGCGGCGCCCGTGAAGATGCGCACCGCCTCGCCCTTGCCGACTTCCCGACGCCAGGGGTGCCCCGCCGCGACCTCTCCCACGAGACGCAGTTCCGCCTCCCCTTCCATATCGAGATCGGCGGAGCGCACAGCGTAACCGTCCATGGCGGCTGCATCGAAGCGCGGCAGGTTGTTCGGGGCGACGATGTCTTCCGCCAGACACCGGCCGCCACATGCGCTGAGCAGAACGTTCTCGGCGCCAGTCACGCTCGGATAGCTGGTTGCGATGAAGCTCCAGGCCTCGGTAAGAGTTTCCGGGCGCCTGGTCGCCATACGAATTGCCGAGGAAAGCATGAGTGACTCCGGGATATACGGCAAGGTTATGCAGTCCTGCCAGCATTATGTTCACCGAAACATAACGAGTCCAGTCCAACTCGTGGCGATCATTCGGGCGAGACGGTAGAAACGGCATTTCGTTGCCTCTTCCACCGTTACTGGCGGAGCGGCATTTGCGGATGTTAATGGTTAGAAGAAGCTGGCGTGACTGTCAGCCGATACTGCCCGATATGAGCATTCGGAGGGAGGAATGATGAAGAAGGTCCTGAACAAACCCGTCGCCTATGTCGACGAGATGCTGGAGGGTCTTTGCCTGGCGCATCCCGGCTATTACAGTCAGCCGGAGAAGAGGGTGATCGTCCGCAGCGGCGGCGCGGTATCCGGCAAGGTCGGAATCGTGACTGGAGGCGGATCCGGTCATTTGCCCATTTTCACCGGCTATATCGGACCGGGCCTGCTGGATGCGGCGGCGATCGGCGACGTCTTCGCCTCGCCCTCGGCCGAACAGATGGCGAGCGCCATGCGCCATGCCAATGGGGGTGCCGGGGTTCTCCGGCTCTACGGTAATTATGGCGGCGACGTCATGAACTTCGATATGGCCGGCGAGATGCTCGAGATGGAGGATATCGCTTCCACCACCGTTCTGCTCGCCGATGACGTCGCCTCCGCGCCCCCGGAGGAGGCGGAGAAGAGGCGCGGTGTGGCGGGAATGGTTTTCGCCTTTAAGATCGCAGGCGCCCGCGCCGAGGAAGGCGGCAATCTCGATGAGGTCACGGCCGCCGCCCGGAAGGCAGCCGACGCCTGTCGCTCCATCGGCTTCGCGCTCACCTCCTGTATCGTCCCGATGGCCGGAAGGCCGACCTTCACGCTCGCGGACGACGAGATGGAAATGGGCATGGGCATTCACGGGGAGCCTGGCATCTGGCGGGACAAGCTCAAGCCCGCCGACGCCGTGACGGACGAGATGCTCGACCGCCTTCTGGAAGACAGCGGCATCGGCAAGGGGGAGAGGGTCTCCGTGCTGGTAAACTCGCTGGGCGCCACGCCGCTCGAAGAGCTTTATATCGTCTACCGGCGCGTGCATGCCCGCCTTTCCGGCACAGGCATCGACATCGTCGCGCCGCTCGTCGGCCGCTACGCCACCTCGATGGAGATGGCGGGCGTCACGCTGACCTTTTGCCGGCTGGACGGCGAACTGGAGCGACTGCTGAAAGTTCCCTGCGATTGCCCGTTCTGGAGAAACTGATGGCATCGGATGCTTCCGGAAAAGGACATACGGCGGTTACCGTCGCCGCCATTCATGCAGCCCTAATCCGCCTGGCAGCTGCCACCCACGAAGCGGCTGCCGAACTCAACGCGGCAGATGGCGCGTTAGGTGACGGCGATCTCGGCATCACCGTTTCCCGGGGCTTCGCCGAAGCCGCCGCGGCTGACCTGCCGGATGACCTCGGACTTGCCTTCATGGAATGTGCCAAGGCCATGCAGCGGGTTTCCTCGTCTTCTTATGGCACGCTCCTGGCAACAGCCGCCATGGCTGCAGCGAAGGCGACGAAGGGACGGACGGAAATCGATCCGTCGGAGATTCCGGACCTTATCGAGAAAGCCCTCGCTGCCATGATGCTGCGCGGCAAGGCAGCCCTTGGCGACAAGACGGTGCTGGATGTCCTCGATGCCGTTGCCAGGGCGACGCGGGATGCGCCACCGGACGAATTGTACGGCCGCAGCCTGTCGGCTGCACGCGAAGCGCTGGAAGCGTTCAAGGGCAAGCCCAACAAGATCGGCCGCGCGCGGATGTTTGGTGACAAAAGCATCGGCCTCTACGATCCCGGCCAGCTCGCGCTTGTCAGGATCATCGAGGGCCTGGGCGAATAGCCAAGGAGCCTGGATTCAATTGCTCTTTCCCGGTGCGCCTGCCTTCCATTGCGAGTGGGCAATATAGATCGTCGCCAGCCGTTCGACGCCCGCCTGGTCGTCCCCGTCGAACCTACCGACCTTGGCGCTGTCGAGGTCCAGAACGCCGAAGACGCTTCCTTCATGGATCAGCGGCACCACCAGTTCCGAGCGGGAAGCGGCATCGCAGGCGATGTGCCCTGGGAATGCCTGCACATCCTCCACCAGAATGGACTTTCTGCAATCGACAGCGGTGCCGCATACACCTTGCCCGACCGCGATGCGTACGCAAGCCGGCTTGCCCTGAAAGGGGCCAAGCACAAGTTCGTTCTGCGACTGCAGGAAATAGAAGCCGGCCCAATTGAGATCAGGCACTAGCTGGAAGATAAGCGCCGAGGTGTTTGCGGCGTTGGCGATCGGATTGGTCTCGCCCTCGAGCAGGGCATCGAGTTGCCCGCAAAGCTCCTTGTAGAAGGCGGGTTTATCAGCGCTCTCTATGATATCCGATGCGAACATTTTTACTTCGTTGCGCCCTTGCCGAACGCCGGCTCGTTCATTTCCAAGATCAAGGACCAGATAGGCCTTTTCGCGGCACGAATCCATGATCAAGAAACAGGGCACACGATCCACTTAACTGCGAAATAGCGCCGGCTAAGCCCGAGCGGCAGGCTCACTCTGATTTGCGGAACACCTCGCCGATCGTCTTGATGACGCCGGGATCCTTCAGCGTGTAGCCGGGCACCTGCGAGATTGCGGCGTGGAATTCCTGGCCCTGCATCACCCTCAGTACACGCTTGACCGCTTCCATCTCGAGGATGTCCTTGCGGCAGACGAAGAAATAATCCTCCGTCAAAAGCCGCACAAAACCCAGATCGAATTGCCGCGCCGCTGCCTCCACGCCGAAGGCCACATCGGCCATACCGGAGGCAACATACGCGGCTACCGCCGCATGGGTGAACTCGGTATGCTCGTACCCGTTGATGCGCGCGCCGTCGAGCTGATGTTGGGCAAGCAGGTGTTCGAACAGTTGCCGCGTTCCGGAGTCGGGGTCTCGGTTGACGAAGCGGATCTGCGGGTCGAGCAGGCGTTCGACAGTGGTGATGCCATGCGGATTGTCGCGCGCAACGATCAAGCCGACCTCGCGAGTGACCAACCCGATGACGCGGTGGAGGCTCGGCGTGAGCCAGCCTTTGCTCGCGGCGATGGCGCGTTTGCGCAATTCGCCCTGCGGTAGGTGCATACCCGCTAGGTCGCAGCCGTCATGCGCAAGCGACACAAGGGAGTTCTGGTTGCTGACATAGCGGAAATCCACGTCGATACCCGCCTCGCGATTGAGCAGTTGCCTCAGCCTGGGGACGGCAAAACCATGGCTGGCATGGACCCGCAGCACGAGCGGGCCATGCGGCAGCATCTGGTTGATCTCGGTCTCGAGTTCCTGCGAGAGGTTCTGCAGCAACGGCCGCAGGCGCGCTTCGAGACGCTGGCCAGCCCATACCAGCTTGTCGCCGAAGGGTGTCAGGCTGGTGCCGCTGCCCTGCTTGCGTACCACCAGGGGCATGTCGAAGAACTGCGACCATTTCTCGATCAGGTTCCAGGCATGCCGATAGGACATCTCCGCATGGTCGGCGGCCGCCGTGATCTTACCGGTGGTGCGGATCTCGGCAAGGAAGTCCAGCATGATCCGCAACGAGCGGGTGTCCTCGCGTTGCTTGAATCGCCAGACCGGTTCGATCTCGACCTGGATCATGTCACCTCCCAAACTTCAGTCAGATATGCACCGTAATTCATATATTCTTGATAGCTACATAGGTGTGTCTGTTCATATGCTGCTGTCGCTCTTTAGGCAGAAGATTTCATATTCCCAAAGATTTTACGACGCTATTAGCATATGCACCGTCTCGTAGCCGACCGCACAAGTCGCGATCGTGACTCCGAGATATGAATTCTTATTCATATAAATGGAGCCGCCTGATGCTCAATCGGATTGTCGACGGAATCAATAATCTATTGATCGACGGACACCGCGTCGGTGCAGCGTCCGGCCGCACATTCGAGACATTGAACCCGGCAACGGGCGAGGTCCTGGCCAGGGTGGCCGAAGCTGGCGTGGAAGACGTGGACGCAGCCGTGCGTTCGTCCCGAACCGCCTTTGAAGGCGCCTGGAGCCATCTGAAGGCTTCCGAGCGCGGCGCACTGCTGCTCAAACTCGCCGACCTCATCCGCCGCGAAGAAGACGAGTTGGTACGACTGGAAAGCCTCGATTCCGGTAAACCGATATCAGCCATCCGCCGCCAGGACCTGCCGGCCGTCCTTGATACGCTGACCTATTATGCCGGCATGGCCGACAAGATAAACGGCCAGGTCATTCCGGCCCGCACCGACGCGTTGACCTACACGGTGCGCGAGCCGCTCGGTGTGGTCGGCGCCATCATCCCGTGGAATTTCCCGCTGATGATCGGCATGTGGAAGATCGCCCCGGCGCTTGCCTGTGGCTGCACGGTAGTGCTGAAGCCGGCCGAAGTGACCCCGCTGACGGCTCTCAGGATTGGCGAACTGGCGCTCGAAGCTGGTTTCCCGGCGGGCGTGCTGAACGTCGTACCCGGCTTCGGCAAGGTCGCGGGCCAGGCACTGGTCGACCATCCCGATGTGGACAAGATCACCTTCACAGGCTCGCCGGTGGTCGGCCGGCAGATCCTGCAGGGCGCCGTCGGCAACCTCAAGCGGGTGACACTGGAACTCGGCGGCAAGTCGGCCAACATCGTCTTTCCCGACGCGGACATCGACGCCGCCGTCAAGGCGGCCGGCTCCGGGATCTTCTTCAACACCGGACAGGTCTGCTCGGCCGGCTCACGTATCCTGGCACATGAGAGCATCTACGATCAGGTCGTGGAACGGCTCGCTGCCCGCGCGCAATCGATCCGCATCGGCGATCCGCAGGACGCATCCACGGCGATGGGCCCGCTGGTCTCTGAGGTGCAGATGAAGCGCGTTCTGAACTATATCGACATCGGCCGCAATGAAGGCGCCTCAATCGTCACCGGCGGCGCAAGGCGCGGCGATGCCGGCTATTTCGTCGAACCGACCGTCTTCGCCGGCGTACGCCATCAGATGCGCGTCTCGCAGGAAGAGATTTTTGGCCCCGTCGCAACCGTCATTCCGTTCAAGGACGACGAGGATGCCATTTGCATTGCCAATGGAACCGTCTACAGCCTCGCGGCCGGCGTCTGGACGGGAGACATCGCCCGTGCGCACCGCTTCATCAAGCGATTGAAGGCCGGCACGGTGTGGGTCAACACCTACGGGCCGACGGATATCCGCCTGCCTTGGGGCGGTGCGCGCGATTCCGGCTTCGGCCGCGAGCACGGTGACGCGGCCATCGACAATTTCACGGAACCGAAAGCCGTCTGGATCAACACAGGACGCTGACAACCGCGTCGCCCAACCTTCTAGGCATCCGGCGTTTCCATTCATCAACACCGACCGACCCGCCGTCTGTAGCGCGTGGGACAGAGGCAGTCTTTGCCAGAATTCGAGGAGGCAACATGCGCATCGCGATCATCGGCCAACAGGCATTCGGCAAGAGCGTCCTGGACGCATTCCTCGCGCGCGGCGACGAAGTGGCGGGCGTCTTCTGCGCTCCCGAGAAGCCCGGTACCCATCCCGACCCTCTTCGCCTCGCCGCTGCGGAACACGGTCTCCGGCTGTTCCAGTTTCCCAATCTCAAGAGCCCGGCGGCGGAAGGTGCGCTACGTGCGCTCGACGTCGATCTCGCGGTCATGGCCTACGTGCTGCAGTTCGCGCCGCAAGCCTTCGTGAACATTCCGAGACACGGCACGATCCAGTATCACCCCTCGCTGCTACCGAAGTATCGCGGCCCGAGTTCGATCAATTGGCCGCTCATCAAGGGGGAGAAGGAAACCGGCCTCACCATCTTCCGACCGACGGATGGTCTCGATGAGGGGCCAGTGATCCTGCAGAAGCGTGTCGCGATCGGCCCGGGCGACACGCTCGGCAGCGTCTATTTCGACCGGCTATTCCCACTCGGCGTCGAGGCGATGCTGGAGGCCGCCGACCTCGTTGTCGCCGGCCGCCACATCGAAACGGTGCAGGACGAGGAGACCGCCTCCTACGAGGGCTGGTGCCGCGACGCGGAAGCCAAGATCAACTGGAACATGCATCTCGATTTCCTGCATGATCTGATCCGAGGCTGTGATCCGGCGCCGGGCGCCTGGACGACCGTATCTGGCGAAAAGGTGCGATTGTTCGAGAGTCGAAAGCACCCGGTGCGCCGCTTCGGCGATGTCCAGGGCAAGCCGGGCACGATCGTCGCGGTCGGCGATCAGTCCATCCGGGTTGCCGCCCAAGGCGGGGCCATCGAGATCGCAAAGGCGCGAACCGAGGTCGGCCAGAAGATGACGGCGGCGGCCTTTGTCAAGTCGTATGGGCTGGAGGTCGGCGATCGGCTGGAATCCGTTGCGGAAAGGAAGCTGGCCGCGGCAGCCGGCTAGGACCGATAAGCCGGGTTCGCCATACTGGGTTGCGATGTCGCAGCCCGCCGCCATTGCTCGATCGCAAGGACGTTCGCGTCCAACCAGCATGCTGCAGGAGCGAACGCCTTCCAAGCCTCGAAATGCTTGGGCGAGACCGTTGTCAACAATGGCTTGCCCGTGGCGATGGCAGCCAAGAAGGCCGGCCAAAGACCCATCCGCATTGCCGCTGAGGGGCGTGGACCGCGACGCAGATCGTCTGGGAGGAGAGGACGCTGCTCGTCGGCTCTATGCAGAAAGATATCACCCGCCTTCGATCTCTATGAACGCCTCTGCACACCGGAGAAGAGCGCCGACATCTTGTTGATCAACGAGGATTTTCAGCATCCAGAGGTTCGTGTTCCGCGGAACGGAAGGTTGGGCAGAGAAGGCTGAAGGGAGCTAGCTTATCGCTCATGAGGGTTTAGATTTCCAGCAAGGAGCATGAAGCCTGTGGCGCCAGCAGACGTCCGTGCCTACCTATTTCCATCGGTGGTCTAGCATGCGTTGACTTCGTTTCCGAGGCAGCGCTAGTTGCATGTGTATATAACGCTCCCCGGATCCACGCTGGAGAATGCATGCCGATTATTCATGACGACGAGTTCTCGCGCATCCTGCTCGACGATTGCCCCTATGCGGATGCTACGACCGAAGGGCTCGGCATCGCGCATACACCGGCACGTGCCACTTTGACAGCAAGGCACGACATGATCGTGTGTGGCGTGGAGGAGGCCGCCCGAATGTTCGAGCTTTCGGGCGCATCTTCGCACATCGCCGTCGGCTCGGGCAATGCGGCCCCTGCCGGAACCCTGCTCCTCGAAGCGACCGGATCAGGTGCGAGTCTGCATCGCACTTACAAGATGGCTCAGACCCTGATGGAAATGCTGTCCGGCATCGCCACCGCCGCGCGCGCCATCGTGGAAGCAGCCCAGGGAGCGAACCCGCATTGTCGTGTGGCATGCACGCGCAAGCATATGCCCGGCATGAAGCGCTGGGCCCTTCGGGCAATCGAAGCGGGCGGCGCTGTCCCTCATCGCCTAGGCCTGTCGGATTACGTTCTGGTGTTCGAGGAACACAGGAACCTTCTGGACGGCGGCGTGCCATTGAGTGAGCATTTCCGCAGGCTTCGCGCGCATGCCCCTGAGCGAAGGCTCGCCGCAGAAGCTTCCAGCGTCGAGGAAGCAATCATGCTCGCCGACGCCGGTGCCGAGATCGTGCAGGTCGACAAGCTGACGCCGGAGCAGGTCGCGGTGGTAGCGACCAAGCTACTGGAATACGTACCGCGCCCTATACTTGCAGCCGCTGGTGGCATTAATGCCTCGAATGCCGCGGCCTATGCGACTGCGGGTGCCGACATACTGGTCACGTCCTCGCCCTATCTTGCGCCGCCACGAGACGTGAAGGTCAGGATTGTGCCCGCTTGATCAGGCGAGGAAACCCGACCGGCAATCTGGATTCTGGCCTCGCCGACATCGAGCACCACAACGTCGCCCGCTGCGAGGTCTGTAGGAGCATCATGGTAGCGAATGCGGCAGGGCCGTCCCTCGACAGATACAATGCCGAAGCCATTCTCGTCCGGCCCGCTCACATGATGACCGATGAGATGGACGCCGTTACCGGTTGCTTCCGCCGCGATAGCTCGGACCGGGTCGCTATCTCCAACGATCCGACCGTTTTCAAGCCGGATCACGCGATCGGCAAGACGCAGGATTTCGGCTACGTCATGGCTCACGAGAAAGGTCGTAGTGCCGAATTCGTGATGCAAACGTTTGAGCTCATCCTGCAATTGTCGCCGCATTGCCGGATCGAGTGCGGAGAGCGGTTCGTCGAGCATGAGAATGTCGGGGCGGCGCGCGAGTGCCCGGATCAAGGCAAGCCTTTGCTTCTGCCCTCCTGACAGGCGTGCCGGATAGGCGCTCGCCAAGCCTTCCATGCCGACCAGCCGGAGGAGCCGTTCAGCCTCCTCACGATCTGCGCCACGGCCGATAGCATATTCGACGTTCCCTTGAACGGTCATGTTAGGAAACAGCGCATAGTCCTGGAAGACGAAGCCGATGGACCGCCGGCGCACCGGAAGCATAGTGTTTGCTTCCATGTCACACCACAGCGAGCTACCGACCCGGACATGGCCGTGATCCGGCTTCATCAGCCCCGCAAGCAGCTTCAGCAAGGTAGTCTTGCCCGCACCTGACGGGCCGACCAGGGCCACGAACATCCCCTTCGCAACGGTCAGATGGGTATTCAGCTCGACGGTCCCGCGGGGCCGTCGAGCGCAATCCGCACCGATAAGTCGACCCACGCGGCAAGGTGACTCTCGCCGCCCTCACCGGCCGGCGAGCCACATTCAGAGAAACGAGAGGCTGGATCGTTATATTTATTCATATACAACCGTGATATAGCCTCCTGCATTCATTCGAAAGACGGATCACATCATGCTTCGCCGTTTCTCCATTGTTTCTACCCTTGTTGCTGGCATGTTCGTTCTAGCCGGCATGCCGAAAGCCCACGCCGAGGAGGCGACGCTTGCTGCGGCCGCCGGTTTCCGCAAGCCACTGACCGAGCTTGCCGCAGCCTATGAGGCGCGGAGCGGCAAAAAGATCCTGCAGGTCTATGGTCATGTCGGACAGGTGGTCGCTCAAGCCAGGGAGAGCGACCAGATCACCATCGTCTGCGGCGACAAGACCGTGTTTCACCACGCAAAGGACCTCCATTTCCAGCGCACGGTAGGACTCGGATTGGGTAAGCTGGTTGTGGCGTTCCGCAAGGGTATATCGCTCGCCAAGGCGGAGGACATTGCCCGCGATGATATCAAACGGATCGGCATTCCGGATCAGACCGCCGCCATCTATGGCAAGGCTGGCAGGCAGTTCCTCGAGCGGGCGCATTTGGCGCAAGCCGTCGATCCGAAGCTGGTCCCGGTCGCCATGGTGCCGCAGGTGACCAGCTATGTCGCCAGCGGCGAGATCGATGCCGGCTTCGTCAACGCCACCGACGCGATAGGCGCGGCAGACACGATCGGCGGCTTTGTCCAGGTCGACGCCTCACTTTATGATCCGGTCGAGATATCTTGCGGCATCCGGACCACCGACAAACCTTCGTCCGCCACGAACGGCTTCGCCAAATTCCTGGAAACGGATCAGGCGCGCGCGATCCTTGACCACTACGGGCTCTGACGCCAGTGGTCGGTATGATCTGGGCGGCACTCGCCGATCCCGCACTGGCCTACCCCGCAGTGTTGACCGTCAAGGTCGCTGCGATCACGCTCTGCCTGCATCTGGTGCTTGGGCTCGGGCTTGGGTGGGCGCTCTCGCAACCCCGCTGGCCAGGCAGGACGGTGCTCGACGCACTGGTAATGCTGCCCTTGGTGTTCCCGCCGCTGGCACTTGGCTTCTTCCTTTTGCTGCTGCTCGGCCGTCGCAGCATGATCGGAGGGTGGCTCGATGCCACCTTCGGTTTCTCCTTCATCTTCACCATCGACGGAGTGGTATTGGCATCCGTCATCGCCGGCCTGCCGCTGGTGGTCAAGCCGATCGAGGCGGCGATTGCCGGCGTCTCGCGCAGCCTTGGCGAGGCGTCCCGCACGCTCGGGCGATCTGAATGGGACACGTTTATCCATGTCATAGTGCCCAATATACGCAGCGCCATCGCGGCAGGACTCCTGCTCGGTACGGCGAGGTCGCTGGGCGAGGTCGGCATCACGCTCATGCTCGGCGGCAACATCGTCGGCAAAACCAACACGATGTCGCTGGAGATCTACAACGCGGTCTTCAACGGTGAGTATCCACGCGCTGTCGTGCTTTCCGGCGTTCTCGGCCTGGCATCGGTCGTCGTGCTCCTCTTCTTGCGTAGAGGTGCGCGGCCGGTCCTCACCTGAGGCGTGCAGTCCAGCAACGCGGGAGGCAAGTCTGATCTTGCATGCGGCCGGAATGTCACCGGGCAGATGGTCAATGTACCCATACTCGGAAAGCGACGTTGTACCCGTATTCCGAAGGTGGCCACACAGGTCTGCTGAACATTGCCGATGACCTGCTTGCCTCGTAATATCAACACGAATACGACGAGGAAGCCGGAATGCGTGCCTTCTGTTTGCTGATAGTGGCTATTCTTTCAATCGGCGTCCTGGTCGGTTCTTCACACGCAAACGGTCCCGTGACAAACAGTTCCTCCCTGGAACTCGTCGCTGGCAGATCTCCGATCTCAATCACGATCCAATCCTTGACTGCGTTGCCCTCGGTCGAGGCGGACGTCACGTTCAAAACGTCAAAGGGAGCTTCAAGCGGACACTACAAAGGCGTTCTCATCTGGGACCTATTCAAAGCAAATCACGTTCTCGACGACCTTGGACACAATGCCGAATTGAGGAAAACTTTTACCGTTGTCGCAAGCGATGGCTATGAGATTGCATTCTCCATCGGCGAGATTCATCCGGACTTCGGCAACACAGCCATTATGCTCGCGACGGAAGTCGACGGCCGCCCCTTCACCAAAGGATTCCGGATTGTTGTCCCTGGCGATACGCGAGGAGCGAGAGACGTTCGAGATGTAACCAGGATTGAATTGCATTAGTGGCCGCAAGGCCGCCCCGCGTCCAGACAAAGCCCCCTCGCCTATCGGAATTCTTGATGCCTTCTCACTCGGTGCCCCCAGGACTTACGCTGATGCCAAGATCGCATCGATCCCATCATTTTGATGTCCGCCTTTGGAAACAGCAGAAATTATCTTCGATATTCGTCCTCGCGACCAGCTTCATGGGCCAGGCGGCCGACGCCCTGGTTCAAGCGTTCGGAAACGGCCTCGCTCATCTTCCTCGGCTTGACCTTGCCACAGCTGTTCCATCGGGTACCTGAGGCTCATAAACGTGGGGCACATGCGGGCTCACACAGATCGTCCTGGTCGATGCCAACGATCCGACGCTTCGGCGAGATGAATTCCAGCTCGGCTTTGTTACGTGACAGATTTGCGCCGGATGGCTCAGCAGCGGTCCTGAGCCATCCGGCGCAGACTGGCTGTCGACGATTCAGTCCTGAGCGAAGCTGCGAGAATGGAACTCGCCGACCGGGCGGCACGCGGATCGAGGGTCTCGCTGCGCTGGACGTCGGCCGCGTTGCAGACCCGACATGACTGTTTGTTCCGCGGGTCCGGGATTATGCACCCACCGCCAAAGGCACGCGGTGTCGAAGAAGAAGTGACCGTTCCCCAATCTTTCCATGAGCGGCTGGCCACACCTTTTTCGATCGGGGTGTCGGAACCGGAGTGCCTCATGCGTCCTATTAGGTATCGGTAAGAGGAGAAATTCAATGGTTGCACTTAGGGAAAAGGCTTCCTCGGCCATTGTCGCGGTGACCGACATCGAGAGGGCCCGTCGCTTCTACAGCGGTACGCTAGGGCTCGAACGCCTGGAGGACGGCATGGAAGGCGTGCTGGTTTACAAGACTGGCGCGACGCACCTTGTCGTCTACCCTTCCGAATTCGCCGGCACCAACAAGGCCAACGCCGTGGTCTGGGACTGCGGAGCCGATTTAGAGGCCATCGCGGCCGGTCTGCGCGGCAAGGGCGTGAAATTTGAACGCTACGAAATGGATGGCGTGACCTACAAGGACGGTGTCCACGACGCGGGCGGGTTCAAGATGGTTTGGTTCAAGGATCCCGACGGCAACATCTTGCATCTGAACAGCGCGTGAAGCGCTTTCAAGAGCAGTCGCAGATGCTATCAGGAAAGATGAGCAAGATGTCGAAGCCATTGATCATCTGGACCTATGATTGGGTTCCCGGAGGAAAAGGCAGCCCCCGCGGTCATGTCCGAGACATCAGGTTGCGTTGGGCTTGCGAGGAGGCCGGGCTGGAATATGAAGTCCGCTCCGTCCCATTCGACGAGCGCGGTCCGGAGCATTTCGCGCGCCAGCCCTTCGGCCAAGTACCGTTTCTCGAGGATGACGGCATCGTGATCTTCGAGAGCGGCGCCGCACTCCTGCATCTCGCCGACAAGAGCGAGGTGCTGATGCCGCACGATCGGCGGGGCGCGGCTGAAACGCTCCAATGGGCTGTCGCCGCGCTGAACTCGATCGAAATGGTTTCGGTGCCGTGGTGGTTCGTGGGGATGTCGATCGACAAGGACAATCCGCTCGAAGGCTGGTTGGCGATGCGGCTCGGACATCTCGAAAAGGTGCTTGCCACACGGAAGTGGCTGGCGGCCGACCGCTTCACCGCTGCCGACATCCTCATGGCGGACGTGCTCCGCGTCCCGGCGGTCCGAAGGTTCGGAACGTTTCCGGCGCTAAGCTCATATGTCGACCGTGCCTGCGCCCGCCCGGCCTTCAAGAAGGCGAAAGACGACCAGATGGCGCATTTCGCCGCCGCGGACACTCAGAGGCCATGAATGGCTCGACGAGATAACCGGGATTCCGGTTAGCTCAGGAGGTCGCTGACAAGGGCCGGCCAGCCGATCTTCACCATCGACGACACCCTATGCATGATGTGATCAAAACGCTCATTATGTACTATCGGGCCGGCGAGAGGGACAAGGACAGACTAGTATCCTGGACACGTATCCGGCCATTCCTCGACGCCTGATTTCCGCGTTGTCGCAATCGCAACACGCGCGGAGCCGCTGTGGCTTCGTATTCCTCGAAGAGCCCCTGCAGCCGATCGCGGACTGAGCCGGCCATCACTGGCAGGTCTTGCCCGCCGTCATGAAAAAGGAATATGCGCTGACCGGCAACGCATCATGATGACCGGTTCGTGAATGGCTGACAGCGATATAGAGGTGGTAATCGTCGGGGCGGGCGCCGCCGGCATTGCCGCCGCCCGGCGCCTGAAGGAGGCCGGCATCGGTTGCCTGCTCATCGAAGCGCGGGCGCGGCTCGGCGGACGGGCCCTCACGACGAACGATCCTTTTGGCATGCCGATCGATCTCGGCTGCGGCTGGCTGCATTCGGCCGACCGCAATCCCTGGACCGGGATAGCGGAGGCGCAGGGGCGGACCATCGACCGGACGCCACCGCCATGGATGCGAGCGACGACGCCGACCGGGGCGCCGTCGCCGCAGCAGACCAGCTTCCAGAAGGCCATCCTGAAATTCCGCGCCCGTGTCGCCGCATTTTCGGAAGAGGACCCGGACCGCGCGGCGGCCTCGCTGCTCGCGCCGCGCGGCCGCTGGAACGACCTGCTCAACGCCGTCAGCACCTATTACAGCGGAGCGGAACTCGACCGCATCTCGCTTCGCGACCTCGTGCGCTATGAGGACACGGGCGTGAACTGGCGCGTCGTCGAGGGCTACGGTACCGCCATCGCCGCGCATGGCGCCGGTCTGCCGGCAAGACTCGGCTGTGTCGTGGAGGCGATCGATCATGGCGGCCGGCGCCTCGAACTCCAGACCAGCGAGGGAACGATCCGGGCGGATCGTGCCATCATCACGGTCCCGAGCGATCTGATCGCGCGCGAAGCGATCCGCTTCAGCCCGGGCCTGCCGGACAAGGCGGAAGCGGCGTCGGGCCTGCCCCTCGGCCTCGCCGACAAGCTGTTCCTGTCGCTCGCCGACGGCGAGGAATTCGAGGCGGACAGCCGGCTGTGGGGAAGCATGGACCGCATGGACACGGCCACCTACCACATCCGTCCGTTCGGCCGGCCGCAGATCGAGTCCTATTTCGGCGGCTGCCTTGCGGCAGAACTGGAAAAGGGTGGAGAAGCCGCCTTTTTCGACCATGCGAGCAGTGAGTTGGCCGGAGCCTTCGGCAGGAAATTCGCGGCACGGATCAAGCCGATCGGCATGCATGCGTGGAAGACCGACCCTTACGCGCGGGGCTCGTATTCCTACGCCCTTCCCGGGAAGGCTGATTGCCGCGCGGTCCTCGCCGCCTCGGTCGACGACCGCCTTTTTTTTGCCGGCGAAGCATGTTCGAGAAACGACTACTCGACGGCACACGGCGCCTACCTGACGGGCGTGGAGGCCGCCAAGCGGATCATCGCCTGCCGCAGGTCTCGAAGCTAGAACGGCTGGCCAAGCAGATCGCGCTGATGAAGCAGGTGGTGGCGCTGGCGGAAAAGCAAACGGCCTATTCCGTGCAGCGCTCGGAAATGTCGGAGATACGCTCCACGCGGAACGTACGCTGTCAGCCTGGGTGCGCACGGCGCTGGCGTCGATGATTTGCGGCCCTGCCGTCGACCGCTTCGGACTGGTGCTCGACGGGAGTCCGGCGGCGGCCCATGTGACGCCGGCGCGCGGGCTGCTCCCCGATCGGGTGTCGGCATGGACGAGCATCGGCCTGGTGCGCGGCATCGCCCTGACCATGGCGACCGGTCTGCGTTTTCTGGCCCGTGCGCGAGCGTGGCAACGACAGCATGAACCGCCGGGCCATCATGACCCCTATCTGGCGCCGTTCTTCGCGCTGATGGAGGCGCTGTTCGGCATCGTGCTGCCGGCGATCAGGACGACGGCCATGGCGTGACGCGGGGCCGCCGACGGTACCGCACGGTCACCTCAAGTGGTCAGCGGCTGGTAGCTTCCGGCGGGCGCGGCATCGAGTTCGGCCCAGTCGATCTCTTCCTCGACCCGATGATAAGCCTGGTCGCCGATCTCGCCGCGAACGCGCAATTCCTCCAGCGCCCGCCGCTGATGCCGGACCGCGCGCAGCCGCAGCCTGTCGTGATCGGTCGCGGCCTGCGGCGCCTCCCGGTCCTCCGCCACGCTGAGCGCCGCTTCATATTCCGCGCGCACCGCGAGGGCCACGCCCGAGGCATTGCCGTCGAGGCTGGCGAGCGCCGCCTGCATGACAGCGGCGCGGGCGCGCGACACTTCCTCCTCCACCGACCGGTCGGCGTCAAACCTGAGCAGCCTGAGAAGCGGCCCGAGCGTGATGCCCTGGACGACAAGAGTGCCGAAGACGACGCAGAACGCGGTCAGCACGATCTGGTCGCGGCCGGGAAAATCGACAGGCAGGGCGAAGGCCGCGGCGAGCGTGACCAGACCGCGCATGCCGCACCAGCCGATCAGGAGGTCGCCGCGCAGGTTTCCGGTGCCGGCGCCGATCAGCCTGCCTGCCTTTCCGCAAAGAAGCGCAAAAAGCAATCTGACCAGGACGACCGTGGCCAGAACCGCCGCCGCGAGGACAAGCGCGTCGTCAAGGCTCTGCCCCGACAGCCTCAGCAGGATCGGCCGTGCCTGCAGGCCCATCAGAACAAAGGCCAGCACGTTGAGCACGAAGACGGCCGTCTCCCAGACCGAATAGGAACTAACGCGGAGCCTCGGCGGCATAACGGCCGGCGCGATGCGGGCGATCGCGATCGCGTAGACGACCATGGTGACGATTGCCGAGAGACCGACGCGGTCGGCGAATATCCAGACGCCGAACGTACTGACGAACTGAAGGATCGCCGCGCTTGCGGCGTCCTGCACCCGCCTCATGACGAAGAAGACCAGGCGGGCCAGCAGCAGGCCAGCCACCAGGCTGCCGATGAGCGACAGGCCCACCATCGGCGCTGCGTCGCTGAGGAGCAGAGGGCCGGCGGCGGCCACAACGGCCATGCGATAGATCAGGAGCGCGGTCGCGTCGTTGAGCAGGCTTTCCCCCTGCAGGATTGCGAGGATGCGCCTTGGAGGCCGGAACTGGCCGAGCACGGCGGCCGCCGCCGCCGCATCGGGCGGGGCGACAATCGCGCCGAGCGCGATCGCGGCGGCGATCGGCAGGCCGGCCACCTGTTTCCCCACGACCGCGACCGCGGCCGTGGTCAGGAGGACTGCGCCAAGCGCCATCAAGGCGATCGGCACGGCATGACGACGCAGGTCGCGCGGCGAGGTATCGAAGGCGGCGTCGAGAAGGACCGGGGCGACGAAAAGCGCGAGCGCCAAATCCGGCTGAATGGTGATCGGCGGTGCGAAAGGCAGAAATGCAAGGATTGCGCCGGCGACAGCGAGCAGGGCCGGATAAGGGATCTCGAGCCGTCGCGCCAATCCGGCGAGAAGGACGGATCCGAGCAGGAGCAGGAGGGTCCATTCGAAGAGAGCCATGGCAATATCCGTCGTCGGTCCGCACCGTGGAACCGCTGAGTCCCCGCTATCCCATAGTCGAAATTTGTCACGATGCCCTGCCGAAAATGAAACCGCATCGACAGCGAAAGCTCCCTGTCGTCTTATCATGTAAGCGGTTACAAAGCTCGAGGGAGCGGCGTTGCTCGCTGCATCGTCGGGGGCGTTGCCGAGCTCTCCTCGACGCCGCCCGTGGAGATGGTCGCCCGCGACCCTAAGGCGGCCAAGTTCGCGGCCGGCATGCCCGGTGGCCCCGACAATCCGCTAGGAGCCGCGATCTCTACCTCTACGAGGGCGGCCAGGATACGCTCTATCCCGACAAACCTAGGCGATCCTCGCGCCCTGCGCGACGAGTTCCTTCTGCAGGAGCTTGATATCGAGCTCGCCTGGTGTCACCCCCTCCTTCACGGAGAGCGCCGCGGCGGTCCCGGCGGCCTGACCCGTCACCGCGCAGCACATCATATTTCGAGTTGCCGCATGGGACATCTTGTCTCCACCGATACAGCGCCCCGCCACCAACAGGTTTTCCACGGATTTCGGCAGAAGAACGCCATAGGGTATCTGAAAATAGCGGCCTGTCGTCGGTAGGAACAGGACTTCATAACCATCGATGAACTCGGGAAATATACCGATTGAATCCTCGAAACGGCCCTGCCCGAAGACATCGTCCTCGGTGAGATTGCCGCGACTGATGATCTTGCGCGTGTCGCGGACGCCGAGCTTCATGCCGAAATTGCGCAATGTCGCATCTTCAAAGCCCGGCACCTCACTTTTGAGCGCCGCAATCGCCCACATCGCCAACTGCCGCCCGTCCATCTCGGCGCGCGTCAACTCTATGACATCGGTCGCGTCATATTTCATCATGTAGAGCATATTCAGATAGGTAGCCTCGCCATGATCGGTCAAATGACCGAAGGTGCCGGCGATGCTCTGGATACCCGCAGGAATGATGCCTTTTTCCTGTGCTCGGGTGAATTCCTCTTCCAGATATGGACAGAACAGATCGTCTTCCTTGCCATCGGTTCTGATCGACCAGTTCTTTCCCCAGTCACCGAATTTGGGTTTGCGCTCGCTTATGTACGCGATGAATTTTTCCCTGTTGACGCCGGAACATGAAAACATGACGGTCACGCCGAGCATCTCGTCAACGGGGGTCTTGCGCGTTTCCGCACCGGCGGCGACGGCGACATCGGCATCGCCGGTCGCATCGACGACACGCTTCGCGAGGATAGCCTGCCGGCCTGATTTGCTTTCGGTGATGATGCCCCCGATCGTGTCGCGGTTCATGACGGCACCAACAGTCTTGCAGTGAAGGAGGGGACGAATGCCTTCCTCGACGACGATCTGATCGGCGGCGTATTTGAATGCCTCGCCATTGATGGAAAGGCGCCGCGAATTCAGCCTTTGGTAAGCGGCACCATATTGCTTCGCCTTCGTCTCGAATTCACGACCGATGCCCTCGCTGTCGACGCAGGCGCCGATGTCATACCAGCCGATCGATTGCACGCCGACTTGAGTCAGATTGCCGCCGAAACAGCCATATTCCTCGACAAGCATGACATCCGAGCCGGTACGGGCCGCTGCGATAGCGGCACTCAGTCCGCCCGGGCCGCTGCCGACGACGAGAACGTCTGTCTCGGCAAGAACGGGAATTTCGCGCGCCGGTTCCTTGATGGTCTTCATGTAGCGATCCTCACTTGCAACGCATCGCGCGGGCAGCCGGTGTTGGGCCTGCGCGTTGGGGAACTGTCGATGTTGGTGTTGGCGGAAATCCAGCGCCGATGTCGCCGGTCAGGCGAACCACCAGCGCTGGGCAGCACAGAAGCCGTCCATTGCCCACATGCCGGAAATCTTCTCCGGCGTGACGACATTCTTGCTTGTAGCCGCAAGATAGTTGGCAAAAACGGGGATCACCGTGCCGCCATCGTCATGCATGATGCGCTGCATCTCGTTGTACATGTCCCGCCGCTTCGCGTCGTCCCCCTCGGAGCGCGCCGCCACGAGCAATTGGTTGAACCGGTCGTTTTTCCAGTGCGACTCATTCCAGGGCGCATCAGCGGCATAGACCTGTGAGAACATCCAGTCCGCCGTCGGTCGGCCACCCCAAGTGACAACGCAGAACGGCTTTTTCATCCACACCGTGTCCCAATAGCCGTCATCGGGTTCGCGATCGACCTTTATGTCGATGCCGGCGGCTTGAGCACTGCTGCTATAAAGTTGCGCGGCGTCGACCGCGCTGCCAAACGGCACATTCGAAACCGACAGCGTCACGGCCAGTTTCTCCAACCCTGCCTTCTTGACATAGAAGCGAGCCTTGTCGGGATCGTATTCACGCTGTGGAATATCGGTGTCGAGGAAGACGTTTGCGGCCCCGAGCGGGATATCGTTCCCGACGACGCCGTGTCCCCGCAGGATGGTCTTGACCCAGGCCTCACGGTCAATTGCGTATTTCAATGCCTGGCGCACATTGACGTCGGTGAAGGGCGCACGATCACACAGCATTGGGAGCGTGTAATGCATGTTTCCCTTGACTTCGACGCCCTTAACGTTGGGGGCACGCATTAGAAGGTCGTAAGTTTTGGAACTGACGTTATCGATCGCATCGACATTCCCCGACTGGAGCGCGGCATTACGCGCCGTCGAGTCGTTGATCGAAACGTACTCCACGGAATCGAACCAGCCACGATCGTCGCGATAGTCGTTGGGGTTTCGTGCAGTGATAGCCCGAACACCGGGCGCGAGTGTTTTCAGAACGTAGGGGCCGGTGCCGATGCCATCGGAATAGTCGTTTGCCTCGGACTCGCTCGGCTGAATGGTGAGATGATAGTCGTTCAGCAGAAAGAGGAAGTCGGCGTCTCCCGTTTCGAGCTCGAAGACCACGGTGTAGTCGTCATCCTTGCTGAGTGAGGCGATCGACCTCAGGATCGCCTTGGCGCCGGATTTCGACTTCTCGCCCCTGTGGTAGTTGATAGAGGTGATGACGTCGTCGGCCTTCATGGTCTTGCCGTTGTGAAACTCGACCCCCTTGCGTAGTTTCACCGTCCATTTCTTCAGGTCCGGCGTCCTGTCCCAGCTTTCCGCCAGATCGGGCCGTGGCCGGTAGTCGGCATCGATTTCGACAAGTGAACCGCGAACCGTACCCTGGTTCAGAAACTGCATGAAAGCGCCATCGATCGTGGCGGGGTTCATCGAGTCGGTTGACGATCCGCCGGACGCTCCGACGCGGAAATGGCCACCCTTCTTCGGTGTTGCCGCGAAGGCCGGCGCAGTCGTAAGGCCTGCCGGCAAGGTCGCCGCCACACCGAGCGCCGCGGCGCGCTGCATGAACTCGCGGCGGGAAATACGGCCCGCACGAGAAAGCGTGTAAAAGGATTTGAGGCTGCCCAACGTTAATCCTCCCTTTTCGGATACCCGGCCCATCGCGCGATCGGCATAGGGAAGGAAGTCACCATCCCCACCTTCGGCCCAGTGATCGTGTCACGACGCTTGGCGCCATACAAACAAAGCGATATGAGGCTAAGGCGTCAAAAATTTAGGGTGAGGCGTGAACAGACTTCCCCCGCTGAACTGGCTGCGTTCGTTCGAAGCCGCAGCGCGCCACAGCAGTTTCGCCGCCGCGGCGGCCGAACTGCATCTTACCGCAGCCGCAATCAGCTATCAGGTGCGCTCGCTGGAGGGCGAAATCGGATTCGAGCTATTCGAACGCCTGCCGCGTGGGGTGCGTTTAACCGATATGGGGCGCGCCTACCTGCCGTCGCTCCGCAAGGCCTTCGATGATATCGCTATCTCCACTGCCGGGCTTTTCGGCGGGGCAAGGGAAGAGACGCTGACGATCCGTGCTTCCCTCTCCTATGGGGCCCTTATCCTTTCCGAGATCCTGCCTCTATTCCGCGCCACCTATCCGCATATCCACGTTCGGCTCTTTGCGACGGTATGGTCGGACCGTGAGGAGAATGACGATGCCGATCTGGAAATCCGCTATGGTGATGGCAAGTGGCCGGGATGGGCGGCCGATCGCCTCGACGCGGCGGACGGGATTGTCGTTTGCAAGTCGGGAACGGGCGCCGTCCAAGCAGCCGACTATCTCTCCGAGCAGGCCGGTCGCGGCGTCATCCAGATCATGGGTTGTGAGAACCATTGGGTGAGGCTCATGGAGCAGGAAGGGATCGCCGATGCCGAGAAGCGGCTCAAGACGATAGCCATCGTAGATAATTCGTGTACCGCTCTCGAACTCGCGAGCCGGGGCCTGGGGCCAGCGCTCGTATCAGCTAATTTTGCAAGGCGGTATCTTGAGGACGGACGTCTGATACGCCCGATCCAGGCATCGATCCCGAGTTCTTCAGGCCATTTCCTCCTCTTACCTCACGCGACAAACAGGTTACGTCCCGAAGCGCTTCTGTTTCGGGAATGGCTGCTTAAGAGGAGCGAGCCGATCGCCTGTAACAATACGCCATTATGATCGCCTCAGGCGTGCGACATTGTTCGTCAGGGAGCGTAAATTGGCAGTGGAAGTTGAACTCAAGCTGGAACTGACGCCTGAGGCGGTCGACGACCTTCTCGGATGCGATCTTTTGTCGGGCGAGCCGACCACGATCCCGCAGCGGTCCATATATTTCGACACACCGGAACAGGATCTGAGAGCGGCCGGCTTTTCGCTTAGGATCCGGCAATCGAGAGGCCAACGCGTCCAGACCGTGAAGGCAACGGGAGCGGCGGCTGCCGGCCTCTTCGCCCGGCCGGAATGGGAGCAGAAGGTCGGAGACGACCTGCCGGTGCTCGATGATACGACGCCGATCAAGGCACTGCTCGGCACCAGAGGAGCGACCCTCCGGCCTGTGTTCGAGGTTGTCGCCGAGCGACGGATATGGACGCTTTCACAGGAGGACGCAGAGTTTGAACTGGCGCTCGACCGCGGCGAGGTGGTGGCCGGCGACAGGCATTCGCCATTTTGCGAAATCGAGCTGGAGCTAAAAAGCGGCTCTCCCGCCGCATTGTTTTCCTACGCCCGTCGCATCAACGCGGCGGTGCCCTCACCTCTGAGCGTACTCAGCAAGGCAGGGCGAGGCTATCGTCTGCTCGGGCCAGTCGTTCGGGCCGTCAAGGCCGAACCAATGATCCTGGCGTCCGATATGACTACCGTTATTGCGTTCCGCCATATTGCCGGCGCTTGCCTGCGCCAGTTCCGGCTGAACGAGACGTTGATCGATTATGGAAACGTCGAGGCATTGCATCAGGCTCGTGTGGCGCTGCGCCGGCTGCGATCGGCCTTCACCCTTCACAAATCGGTTGCGCAGGACGGCCAGTTCGACCGGCTGCGCGAGGACCTTCGGTGGCTGGCAGCCGGGCTTGGCACGGCGCGGGACTTCGATGTCCTGGTCGCCCGCCGCAAGAACGGCGAAATTCACTCGGGCCTGGAAGAGGCGCGCAGGCAATCATATGAGGAGGCGATAACGGCATTGGCGTCGCCCCGCGCACGTGATCTCATGCTGAACTTGTCGGAGTGGCTTTCTCTTGGCGAATGGCTCACGGCTCCTTCCGGAACGGATGCTCGAGAGCAGCCGTTGCGGGATTTTGCGGCTTCCGTCCTTAGCCGGTTCCGCAGAAAGGTCAGGAAGGGTGGGCGCGGCCTTTGCGGACAGGAAGACGCGGCACGCCATCAGCTGCGCAAGGATACAAAGAAGCTACGCTATGCGGCCGAATTCTTCGCCTCATTGTTCGAGGGCAAGCGGCAGAAGCGTCGGTACGGCCGCTTTCTGGAAACGCTTGAGGCGTTGCAAGACAAGCTCGGTTTACTGAACGATGCTGTTTCCGCACCAGAACTCCTTGCCCGGTTCGGCCTGGACAAGAACCCGGAAGCGATGTCGCTCTTGGCTCCCGCGGAGGACAAGGAGTCTCTGGTCGAGGCCGCCGCCGACGCGCACGACGCCTTTGCGGATGCCAAACCGTTCTGGCGCTGAGGCGCGGAAACGGGACGTCTCTCCGGAGGACACCGCCTTGGGCCCACGCGCATTGCAACTTGCCTGACGCAATGTGGCCGGGTCCCGGAGAACGCGGATAGGATTGGCAATGGAAGGCTTCGTTGGAGGGAAGATCGAAGACACCGCAGTTAGGATCGCCTTACGATCGTAATCCATGATAAGCTGCGGTGGAGCCTTCGATCTCTATTCTTTCACCGCGCCGCCGATCAGACCTGCGGTGATATATTTCTGGCCGAACAGGAGAAGGACGATCGGCGGAATCGACGCCATGACAGCAGTTGCCATGATGCCGTTCCAGTCTGTGCCATGCGTGCCGATGAAATCGTAGATGCCGAGTGTGATCGGCACGATTTTCTGCCTCGTGCTCAAGGTGAGCGCAAAGATGAAATCCGACCACGCGAACAGGAAGCAGAACAGGCCCGAGGTGATCAGGCCGTTGCGGCTGAGCGGCAGGACGATGTGGAAAAACACCCCCCAATAGCCGAGGCCGTCGCACAGCGCCGCCTCGACCAGTGTGCGCGGCAGCGAGGCCATGAACGCGCGTAGAATGAGGATGGCAAAGGGAACGCCCATCGTCGAGTCGGCCAGGATAAGGCCATAGTAGGTGTCGAGCAGGCCGAGTTGCGCGTAAATGGCATAGAGCGCGTTCGCCATGACGATATGCGGCAACATCTGCGCAATAAGCATCAGCAGGATAAAGAATGTCGTCCAGCGCATGCGGAATACGACCAGCGCGTAGGCGCAGGGAGCCGCCACGGCGAGCGACAGCAACGCCGCCGCGCTCGCCACCGCACAGCTCGTGACAATATGCGGCCACTGCGAGCCGGCGGCTGACTTGTAGCCGTCGATCAAGGGCGGAAAGGGGAGCCATCTCGGGGAAGGATCGAGCAACGCCCATTGCGCCTGCAAGGACGCGTTCGCCATCCAATAGAGAGGAAACAGCATGATGCCGACGATGAGTACGCCGCAGCCGACCCGCAACCACTTGCTTGTGTGCTCGTCCCGCATCAGCCTTCCTCCACGATCATGCTGCGCTTGAAGGACCGGATGTAGAAGAAAGCGAAGCAGAGCGAGATCAGGATGAGCACGTTGCCGACGGCCGCACCGTGCCCAAAGTCGAGATCGCGGAAGGACAGCTGGTAGGATCGGATCGCCAGCGTCTCCGTGCCATAGGCCGGCCCGCCACCGGTCATCACGAAGATGAGGTCGAACACCTTGACAGTGTAGGTCACCGAGAGGATGAAGACGATCGCGGTCAGCGGCTTCAATAGGGGCAGGGTCACGAACCGAAAGCGCTGCCAGGCGTTGGCTCCGTCGATCTCGGCCGCCTCGAAAATCTCCTTGGGCAATGCCTGGAGACCGCTGTGGAAGACAGCCATCGAGAAGGGAATGCCGATCCAGATATTGGTGAGGATCACGGCACAGAGCGCATAGGCGGGCTCGATCAGCCATGGGACAGGTTCCGAGACGATGCCGGCACTCAACAGCACATAATTGATGATGCCGGTGTCCTGCGCGAACATCCAGCGCCAGACCGATGCCGAAACCACGATGGGAAGCAGCCAGGGGGCAAGCAGCAGCGCCCGCATCGCCGAACCGAACGGGAAGGCGCGCCGGAAGAAGAGCGCGAGCAGCATGCCGACCACCATCTGTCCGGCAATGGAGAACACCGTGAAGATGGCTGTCTTGCCGAGTGCGGCGAGGAAAAGCCGGTCGGTAAACAGATCGACATAATTCCGCAGTCCGACATAGGGAGCGACACCGGTCAGGAACGACGCCACCGTGAAGTGCCGCACGCTCATCGAGATGCTGTAATAGAGCGGATAGCCGAACATAGCCGCGAAATAGACGAGCGCCGGAAGGACGAAGCCGAGCGGCACCCATGGCCCATAGAGGACGTTGCGCTGCCGGACGCGCGAGGCGTCCGGCGTCTTCAAGGCTTCGGGAAGCGGGACCGCCAGAGTGCTATTTTCCCGAGGCGGTCTGCTGTGCCTCATCGAGCGCTTCCTTCGCCGACTTCTGCCCAATCAGCACGGCCTGCATTGCCGCAGAATAGGCGGCGGAATATTTCGGATAGGCTGTGCCGAGCACGGACGTGCGGCTGACCGCGCCCGCCATTTCGGAAACGAAGGGTGCCATCTTCGGCAGGTCCTTGTTGAACTGGTCCATCACCGAAACGACGGCGGGTATATTGTGGCGGCCTTCGGCATATTGCAGCACCACCTCCGGGCTGGAGAGGCATTCGAGCGTCTTTTTAGCGGCTTCCTTGTCGGCGGTGACGGAGACGACCCAGAGCTCGCCACCGACCGGCACCTTCACCTGCTCGCCCGACTTCGGCGTCGGGATCGGCACGATGCCGTAGTGCAGGTCCGGATGCTTGTCGAGTTGCGGCATCAGCCACGATCCGCCGATCAGCATCGCGGCGCGGCCGGCAAGGAACTGGTCGCGCGATTCGTCGATGCCCCAGGTGATCACCGATTTGGATACCGCGCCGATCTTGACGAGATCGCCGAGATACTCGAGCGCGCCGATCGTCTGGGAGCTGTCCAGCTTGTCGAAGCTGCCGCCGTTCGACCAGACGAAGGTCGAAGTATGGAATGTCCCCATCTCGTTCGGCGTACCGGGGAAAGCGAGCCCGTAGGTCTGGCCGCCGGAGAGCTTCTTGGCCGCCTCCTTCAGCTCGGCCCAGGTCTTCGGTGGCTCGACCCCGGCCTTCTTCAGGAGATCGACATTGTAATAGAGACCGATCGTGTTGTTCGCCGAGGGCAAGGCGTAGTTGGTGCCCTTGTAGTCGCCGAGCGCTGCGAGCGCCGGTACAAAACCCTCGGCCTTCATGCCGACATCGCTCAGCGGCATGATGAAACCGCCGTCTGCAAGTTGGGCGACGTCGGAATTGTCGATATAGATGATGTCGGGCAGCGTCTTGGAGGCTGCGGCGAGCAGCACCTTCTGTATGAGATCCGGATAAGGAACCGCCTGGCGGTCGACGGCAACGCCGGTCTGCTTGACGCAGGCGTCGATGGCTTTCTGCATCGCCGCGTTCGCCGTCGGTTCGGTCATATAGTCCATCGACCTGATCGTCTCCGCACGCGCCGCGGCGACCCCGGTGATCGCCAGTCCCAACACGGCCGCAGCCGACCATTTCGAATACGCACGGCTCGCCGCGCGCCTTGCCTTTCTCATCACAAGAGCCACGTCATCCTCCCTGTTATCAACACGCGCCCGGCACCCCTCCGAGGAAAATCCTTTCTTGACAACTCGGAAATGCCGGATCGCCTCCCGTCGGCCATAGCTATCCGCCCCGTATCGATGCCAACGGCGTAACCAGATGGTTACAAATCCAATCACTATCGCTCCATTTCGTCAAGAGAATGCGGCGAAAAGGCAAGCTTGCGGCCTACCTTACATACGGGTGAAGCCTGGACATTCCATACGCGATCCCCGGTTTGCCGGGTGTCCTTCCAACGTAACAAGTAACCGCATGGTTATAATATTTCTTCTGGCCCTGCCTCGACACCGACCGCCTCCGGGATCCGGCGGACGCCGTCGCGTTCCATCAAGCGCAGAAGTTCCCGTGTCGCCCGGCGCACGATAGCTGGGCCTTCATAGATCACGGCCGTCAGCATCTGCGTCAGCGAGGCGCCCGATTTGATCATCCTGTAAGCATCCTCCCCCGAACTCACCCCGCCCGCCCCGATGATGGCGTAACGGTCGCGATCCATCCGCCTCCAGGTTTCGCGGATGCAGAATTCCGCAAGCGCCCTGGAGGGCGGGCCTGAGACGGCGCCAGGCATGGAGCGCCAGACGTCTTGCGGCGTCTTTAGACCTGCCGGCTTGCCGGGCGGCAGGTTGAACATGAAGCCCGAGACGAAGGAGGCACCGTCGGCGGCCGCCAGCACGCGCTCGACAGCCTCGATTCCTCCGAGCGGCGAGACCTTCAGGAATACGGGGAGCGTGAGGCCGATCTCGCCCAGCGCCGCCAGGCAGGCCTCGAGATGACTCCGGTCGACGAAGAAATCGCGGCCGTCCGTCGTGTTCGGGCAACTCAGATTGAGCATCAGGTAATCGGCGATCGGTGCAAGCAGGCGCGCCGACGCAACATAGTCGGCGATGATTTCGTCCGCGCTTTCGGGTGGCGCGCCGGAACCGAGATTGGTCTTGACGATATTGACGCCGAGCGGCACGGCGAGGTGCGTGCGTTGCAGCCGTAATGCAACTGCCGCCGCGCCGTCGTTCGGCACGCCGTAGGCCACCGCTATGGCACGGTCCTCCGGCAGCCGGAAGAGCCTTGGGCGAGGGTTGCCAGTGGAGAACTCCGCCGAGACCGAGCCTATCTCGATCGAGCCGAAGCCGAGCCCAGCGAGCAGGTCCACCGCGACGCCGTTCTTGTCGAAGCCTGCCGCCAACCCGATCGGGCTTGGGAAGGAAAGGCCGGCGACGGTGGATTCAAGCCGCTCATCCACGATAGACGTGCTATTCCTGAGCCGGGCGCCCGCCCATGCGCTTTTCGCCGCCGCCGCCAATGCGAGGCGATGCGCTACCTCCGGATCGAGTCGGAAGAGAAGCGGTCGGGCAATGTTTTTGTAGAAGCCCATCGGATCCGGCTCGGTTGTCCCTAGTTGTAGATGCCTCCGTCCACCACCAGCGCCTGGCCGGTCATGTAGGAGGATTCATCGGAAGCGAGATAGACGTAGAGCGGCGCGACCTCGGACGGCATGCCCTGGCGGCCGAGCGGCACTACCTGCCTGACGAACTCGGCCTGCCGTTCGCGCCCACCCATATGGGCGATGGCCGCATCGTTGAACGGGGTGTCGATCCAGCCGGGGCAGATCGTGTTGACGCGGATCCTGTCTTTCGCAAGTTCCAGCGCGAGCGCGTTGCCGAAGGCGACGACCGCTCCCTTGGAGGCGCAATAGGCGGCAACTCCCGGAGCGCCGCGCTTGCCCGCGAGCGAGGCCATGTTGACGATCGCACCGCCGTCGGCGCGCCTCAAATGCGGGACCGCATATTTCACGCCGAAGAAAATGCCGCGCGTATTGACCGCGAAGAGCCTGTCCCAGCGCGGGGCGTCAAATTCTTCGATTGGACCGGCATATTGCAGGCCCGCATTCTGGCAGAGCGCATCGAGGCCGCCGAGCCACCCAACGCCGTCGTGCACCATATTTTTCACGCTCTCCTCGTCGGTAACGTCGACGCGGAGAAAAGTTGCGGCCGGGCCATGCCGCACCACGGCCTCCTTTCCGCCCGTCTCGTCGATATCGGCGACGACCACGCGCGCGCCTTCCGCGATGAACAGGCGAACGGCCTCGCCGCCGATATTGTTCACCCCGCCGGTAATGATGATGCGCTTTCCTGCCAGACGTCCGACCATGTCCATTGTCTCTCCTCGATGGGATCAGCGATCCGATCCGCCGTCGTGAAAGGCTCTATCACTCGCGGACCAGACGGCCCCCTCGTCCTGCTGTCATCCGAAACCGTTGCCTCCATCCGGAAGGAGCCCTTTGCTCTTGATGACGTCGGCAAGGCGCTCGGCGAGCATCAGCGTGGGCATATTCGTGTTCGCCCGCGGGATGGAGGGCATGATCGAGGAATCGCAAATCCGCAGTCCAGCGACACCGTAGACCCGGCCTTCTCCGTTCGTCACCGCCATCGGATCGTCGGCCGCGCCCATGCGGCAGGTGCCCGAGGCATGCCAGACGCCGGCGACCGAATTGCCTACGAACTCGCCAAGTGCGGCGTCGTCGCCGAGCAGCTTGTCGAGGCTGACCCCGAGGGTGACAACGGAATGGATCACGGCGCTGCGCAGCGGCCCCGACCAGTCGAGCATCCCGGCAAGGAGCCTCAATTGGATGGCGTTCCAAAGGCCGGGGGCGGACACCTTCTTGACACGCTCGGAATAGCTCGTCGGGAAGACCGGCCCAGCTGTCTGGCGGAGGTCCGGATCCGAGAGGATCGCCGCAGCTTTGCGGAAGCCTTCTTTCAGCCGGTTGAAATCACGCGGATCGGAAAGCAGACGGAAATCGACGATCGGCTCATCATGCGGACCGGCTGATCGCAGCCGGACCTCGCCGCGGGAATAGGATTTGTTGACCCAGACCAGGATGGAGCCCATGCGCTGGCCGATTTCGTGCCAGGCGGTTCGGCCGATAATCGCGAAATGCATGTCGCCGCGCGGGGCATTCTCGATACCGGAGGTCCAGCGCAACAGCGCCTGATCGTGGTGCTCGGCGAGATCGGCCATCCGCGCTTTGGCCGGCAGGTAGGCCGAGACGGCGATCAACGGATGTTCCATGAGGTTCTTTCCGACGCCGGGCCGGTCGCAACGCGGTACGATGCCAAGCGCTTGAAGCTCTGATGCCGGACCGATGCCGCTGCGCATAAGGAGGCAGGCCGAATGTATGCCTCCCATGGTCACGATGGTTTCCTCGGCGGTCAGGCTTTGGCGCTTGCCGTCACGCTCGATCTCGGCACCGATGACGCGAAGCCCCTCGAAACGCAGCGTGCGGACATACGCGCCGGTCAGGATGGTCAAATTGCTTCGGGCGCGTACCTGGTCCGTCAGATAGGCGATGGAGGCAGGCACCCGCTCCCCGTCGTCGCTTACGGCGATGGCGGCAGGGAAGACGCCGTCCCGCCATTCGCCGTTCTGGTCGGACAGGATCGGTTCGCCGCGAAGCCTCAGCGTGTCGATTACCGCCCGGACGAAGGGAGAGACACGGTCGGGCGGCAGCCGGCGGACCGGGATCGGACCGTCCCGGCCGTGAAATTCGTCGTCGAAATCGACGTCGCGTTCGATCTTGCGAAAATATTCGAGCGCGACCTTGCCGTTCCAGCCCTCGGCGCCGAGGGCCGCCCATTCGTCATAGTCCTCCGGGGCGCCGCGATTGGCGACCATGGCGTTGATCGCCGAGCCCCCACCAAGCACGCGGGCCTGTTCGTAGAGACGCGGCGCCCGATGCTGCCGGCGCGTTTTCGCGCCGCTGAATACGGCCTGGAGCGCGGTCCAGACATTCTGCGGGTCGAGAAAGGCGCGGCCGGGATAACGGGCGCGGATATTGCCGGGCATCGTCGTCCTGCTGAGATCGCGCCCCGCTTCGACGAGGGTGACCGACTTCGTTTCGTCTTCCGAGAGGCGCGCGGCGAGCGCGCAGCCCGCCGTGCCTCCACCCAGAATGAGATAGTCGATTTTCCGGATCACCGCTTCGCTCACTTCTTGCCGCCCCAGCGTTCCGGGAAACCGGGCAGGTCTTCACAGCCACACATCGAGAAATGCAGCGGAGAAAGCTTGGGATTGACGAATTTCGCCAGCTTGTCCCTGGTGATGACCGGTTGCGGCAAGATCCATTCCGGTGCCGGAACCGGCTTGCCTTCGAGGATCTTCAGCGCCGCCTGGACCGCGGTGCGCCACTGGTAGGCCGGATATGTCGAGGCAAAACCCTTGAAGCCGTCTTTCTGCCAGGCCTGCAGGTAGTCCTGTTCGTCCTCTCCGGTAATGACCGGATAAGGCATACCCATATCCTGAAAGGCCTCCGCAGCGGCAACCGAGACCGTGCCGAGGTCGACCCAGACCGCATCAATTTGGCCGACCCGGGTGATGTAGTCCGTTACGATCGCCTTGGTTTTGGCCCGGTCACCTCCCACGAACTCGTTGCCGACGACATCGACACCTGCATCCTTGAATATTTTCTCGGCTGCGGTCCATCGTGTCTCGAAGACGTCGATTCCCGGCGCGGTGCGGAGCACCAACACCTTGCCGCCCTTGGGAATGTCCTTGACGATAAACTGCGCCCCAGCCGCGCCCCAGGCATAGCCGCCGATCGAGCGCACCGCAGTTACGGGACAGGGAGTGTTCACCGAGCGGTCGAAAGTCACCACCGGCATATGCTTGCAGGCCTGCTCGACAACCGGCGTCAGCGCGGCGGAGGTATTGGGCGACACGATCAGCGCGTCGCATTTGCCCCCGTTTATGAACGACTGTATGTCGGAAATCTGCTTGTTGTCGTTGCTCTGCCCGTCGGCGTGGTCGAAGCTCGCGATCTTGTCCTTGTCGAGTTCGACCTCGGCTTGCATCGTGATCCAGCCGGTGACGCGCCAGGCGTTGCCCAGTCCGGCATTGGAAAAGCAGAGGTGATAAGGTCCTTTCTTCGCATAGGATGAAGTGTCCTTCAGATTGGCGTCGAACCATTGCTCCCAGGGCTTGTCGGCCGGGCCGTTCGGCTTGGCCTTCATCAGCGCCATCTGCTCGGCGAATTCCTTATCGACATTGACGTTGGCGACCTGCGCCCAGGTAACGCCGCACATCGCCAACAGGAGCGCGATCAACGTTCCGGCTCTCAATAAGGCTCTTATCAATCCTGTCTGTGCCATTTTCTTCTCCTCCATGTTGAAGCACTACGTTTGTTTCGAAGACGATCATCGCCGTGCGGTGAAAGCCGCCGCGGCGATCAGGATCAGCCCCTGAACCGCCAGCCGGACCGGCTCCGACACACCGAAAAGGTTGAGGACGGTGAACAGCGCATAAAGGGCGAGCGCGCCCGAGGCCGCCCCGGCGATGGTGCCGCGCCCACCCAGAAGAACAATGCCGCCGATCACCGCCGCGGCGATCGCCTGCAGCGCGTAATCTCCCCCGACATCCACCGAGACGCCGGAGTAGCCACCGAGCAGAAGCCCGGCAATGACGGCGGTAAGGGCGGATATGACAAAGCAGGCGACACGCACGCGGCGGGTCGGCACGCCCGCAAGCAGCGCAGCCTTCGGATTGTCACCGAGCATGAAGACCATGCTGCCGAAATTCGTCCTGTGCAGCAGCCAGTGCGTCATCGCCCAGACGAGAACGAGCACGATCGCACTGACCGGCAGGCTCCCGAGCACCGGCACGTCATGGAGGCGGCCACGGCCGAGGTAGCGGAAGTTTTCAGGCAGCGTGCTCGAAGGCGCACCGCCCGACCAGGCCATCGCTATACCTTGTACCGACAGAAGCGTGCCGAGCGTGGTGATGATCGACGGCACCTTGACGTAGGCGACGACGATGCCGTTCACGGCGCCGACCACGAGGCCGATGGCGAAGACGGCGAAGACGGCGGGCGCCGTAAGTGCGGCATCGCCCTGGGTGATCATCGCCCCGGCAATCACCACCAATGTGATCAGCGATCCGAGCGAGAGATCGAAGCCGCCCGCGATCAGCACGAAGGAAGTACCGCAGGCCAGCACCACGAGAGGCGCCGCGCGCTGGAGGAAGATCATCAGGCCCGGAGCGGTCCGATAAAACGGGCTCAAATAGACCATGATCGCCAACAGCGCGATCAGCAGCGGAAGGGCGGGCATGGCTTTCAGGACCCGCCTCATGCCACTTCACCGCTCGTACGAAACGTGTAGAGGCCGACCGCGGCCACGACGATCAGTCCGCGCAGCACTTGGCTCAGGAAGGGGTCGATCTGCAGCATGTTGACCGCCGCGTCGATGACGGCAAAGAGCATCACCCCCGCTAGGGCGCCGGTGATGCTGCCGCGCCCGCCCGCGAGCAGCGTGCCGCCGATCACCACCGCCGCGATGGAACCGAGATCGTAATTGCCGTCGCGTCCCACCCAGGGCGTACCGACACCAAGGCGGCTGGCGAGATAAAGCCCGGTCAACGCGCACATCACGCCGGAAAAGACAAAGGCCGGGATGGTCACGTAGGCATCGTGAATGCCGGCAAGCCTCGCCGCCCTGGCATTGCCGCCCACCGCGAAAAGGCGGCTGCCCACTCGTGTATGGCTGAGTGCAACGCCGGTGGCGAGCGCCGCCGCGGCAAGGCCGACAACCGAGGCGGGCACCCCGGCGAAGGCGCCGTAGGCGAATTGCTGGAAGGCTTTCGGCGCCGTGCCCCTGAGCGCATGGTATGAAACCGAAAGTATGCCTTGCAGCATCAGGCTGGTGCCGAGGGTCGCGATCAGCGGATTGACGCCGAGCAATGCGACCAGCGCCCCGTTTACTGCGCCGATCAGCGCGGCGAGCGCCACGACGATGACGACGGCTTCGGCGATCCGGCCGGGGTCACCCTGCATCAGGTAGGCGGCGAGAACGGCCGAGAGGCTGACAAGATTGGCCACCGACAGGTCGATGGCGCCGCCCGAAATCACGACCATCTGCCCGATCGCGACGAAGCCGACCGCGACCATGCGCTGCAGAAGCCCCATGAAGCCGTCAAAGGTCAGTTGGGAATACTGCCCGGTCTGAAGCGCGGCGAGCGTGTAGAAAAGAAGCGAGACCACGGACAGGATGAACGCGACCGCATAGCGGTGCCAGAGCGTGGCAACGGAAGGCCCGGTCATGCCGCTGCCACCGGAGCCTGACGCATCGCGTGGCGGATGACCTCCTCCTCGCTTGCGCCGCGAGGCAATTCGGCCACAAGACGGCCGGCAGCCATGACGCATATGCGATCGCTGAGGCCGATGATCTCCATAAGATCGGAGGAAACCACCATGACCGCCGCTCCGGCCTCGGCAAAGCTGCGCAGCATCGCGTAGATCGCGGCGCGGGCGCCGACGTCGATGCCGCGCGTAGGCTCGATGACGATCCAGACCTTCGGCGCGATACCGCTCCAGCGGGCAAACAGCACCTTTTGCTGGTTGCCACCGGAAAGCTGTCCCACCGGCATGGCGTAGTCCGCTGCCTTCACGGCAACGCCATCGAGCAGAGCGTCGATCGGCCTACGGCCACGGCCGCCGCCGCTTGCCCGACCGAGAAAGGGCGCCAGCGCACGCATCGTCAGCGCGCAGTTGTCGCGCAACGACTGGACGAGGCCGAGCCCCTCGCCCTTGCGGTCTTCCGGGATCGCTCCGATGCCCCGTCGCGCCGCTTCCCGCGGGCTGCGTGGTGCGCCGCCGCCGTCGAACAGGCGGATCGCGCCGTGGCTGAAGGGGAGCACGCCGGTCATTGCGCGCGCCAGCTCGGCCTTCCCCGATCCTTCGAGCCCCGCGACGCCGACTATCTCCCCCGCGTGCAGCGTAAGCGAAATGGCGGAAAGCCTGCCTACCGCGCCGTCGGAGACGCTGTAGAGCGCCGCGCCTGGCGGGGTTGAGGCCGCAGGCGGGAAGAAATCCTCGATCGCACGGCCGACCATCAGTCGGACAATCTCGTCGATCTCGATCCCGGCCATCGGGCGCGTCGCGACCTGCCGGCCGTCCTTGAGGATGGTTATGGTATCGGCAAGCGCGCGAAGTTCGGCCATCCGATGCGAGATGTAGATCAATGCCACGCCGGTGCGCCGCAACTCGTCGATCAGGCGGAAAAGAGCGTGCGTTTCCGCGTCGTTCAGCGTCGCCGTCGGCTCGTCGAGCACCAGGATGCGAGCGTTCTCGGAGATCGCCCTCGCTATTTCGACCAATTGTTGTTCGGCGACCGACAGGCTGCCGCAGGCCGAATGTGGGTCGATGGCTGAGCCGATGCGGGCGAGCACCGCGCCGGCCTCGCGATCCATCCTCGCCCGGTCGATGAAGCCGAGGCGGGTGGGTTCCCGGCCGAGAAAGATATTGTCGGCAACGGAGCGATAGGGCAGCAGGTTGAATTCCTGATGGATGACCGCGATGCCCTGTTGCTTGGCCTGCGCGGGATGCGAGAAGGAAACGGGACGACCGTCGATCAGTATCTCCCCGGCCGAAGGCGCAAAGACGCCGCCCAATACATTGATGAGAGTGGACTTGCCGGCGCCGTTCTCGCCACAGATCGCCATCACGGTGCCGCGGTGGCAGGAGATGTCCACGCCATGCAGAACGTCGATCCCGCCGAAAGACTTGCGGATACCCCGCATTTCCAGGATCGGCACCCCCGTTTCCATCACTGCGGGACCATGCTCTGTCACGCTGTTCATCACCGGTCTTCCTGAGTTACGGCCTCCATAGAGTCAGTCAGAAAATACGAGCTTGGCATTTGTCAGTTCGCGCGCGCCCAGCGCTCCGAGTTCACGGCCAAAGCCGGAGGCCTTTACGCCGCCGAAGGGCGCGCGCGGATCGGAACGGACGAAGCTGTTGATGAAGACGGCGCCGGCCTCAAGCGCCCGGCTGACGCGGGCGGCACGCTCGGCATCACGAGTCCAGACGGTCGCGCCGAGCCCGTAATCGCTGTCATTGGCCATGGCGATCGCCTGGGCCTCGGTGTCGAAGCGAAAGAGCAAGGCGACGGGGCCGAAGAATTCCTCGCGCATGATGGGAGCGTCATGTGGCAGACCGGCGATGACGGTGGGCGGGTAGAAATTCCCTTCACACGCGAGCGGCGCGCCGCCGCATAAAAGCCTGCCGCCCTGAGAGAACGCAGCCTCGACCTGGCGTTGGGTATCGCTGACGACGCTGGCGCGGGCGAGAGGCCCGAGCTTCGTCGCCGGATCCATCGGATCGCCGACGGGCAATGCCTGGGCCGCCTCGACATAAGCTTTCTCGAACCTGTCGTAGATCGGCGCGGCAACCAGGATGCGTTTGGCCGCGATGCAGCTTTGCGCGTTGTTCGCGAAGCGCGACAGCACCGCCATCGGCACCGCCTTGTCGAAGTCGGCGTCCTCGAAAACGAGGAAGGGATCGGAGCCGCCGAGTTCCAGCACCACCTTCTTGCCATGCGCGCCGGCAACAGCGGCCACCGCGCGGCCGGCAGCAGCGCTGCCGGTGACGGTGGCCGCCGCGATACGGGGATCGGCAACGATGGCGGCGACAGAATCGTGGCGGATCGCGAGATTCTGATAGAGCCCTCTCGGCGCTCCGGCGTCGAGCACGAGTTCTTCCAGCGCGCTGGCGCAGCCCTGGACACTGTCCGAATGCTTCACCAGCACCGTATTGCCGGCGAGCGCTGTTGGAATGAAGAAGCGCAGCACCTGCCAGAACGGCAGGTTCCAGGGCATGATCGCGAAGATCGTGCCGAGCGGCTCATAGACGACGCTGGCGTTCAGTCCCTCGATCGGCGCATCCGCAAGATAGCCCGGCCCCCTCTCGGCGAAGTGCCGGGCGCCTAGGGCCGACTTCCTGACCTCGGCCACCGCTTCGCCGATCGGCTTGCCCATCTCGCTCGTGATCAGCGCGCCGTAATCCTCGGCACGCTTCTCGAGCAGGTCGGCGAGGCGCAGCAGCATCGCCACGCGCTCGGCCATCGGTACCGCTCCGGCCCAGGTTCTCGCCGTCCGATACGCCAGCGCGATCCGCTCCTCGACCGCAGCCGCGTCGTGCCCCGCATAGGTTTCCAGGAGCCTGCCGGTGGCAGGGTTCCACGATTCAAGCTTCACCTCTGTTCCTCCCATTCGTTGCGGATGACGGCAAGTCGCAACGGGAGGCAGGGTCCGGCGTGGGTGCGGTTGCTGTCTACTTTGGGGACTGGAAATATTCCAAGATACGAGAATTTCCTTCGGAAAGGCCGTGAATATTCCAGCAGAAGAGACTATTCAGGTCAGACGCCCAGTTCCGGCGGAGGGTTCCGGTGAAGAGCTTTGCCCGCGTCAGCGCTGTCCTGGCCAGTTTCGATCCGGATGAACCGAACATGCGGATCGACGACCTGCTTTCGCGCGCAGGTATCCCGAAGTCCTCCGGTTACAAGCTCATCAGCGACATGACGACCGAGGGCCTCCTGAAACGCGAGGCGCGCGGGTTCGTCGCCCTTGGCCGGTCGGCGGCTGAACTCCTCTATGCGCCGCTCAAGGCCAATATGCCTTTGCGTGAATCCTTCGGGAGCCCGAAACTCCGGCAGCCCGGCTCTACTCCGCGCAAGTCGCATTTCGAAAGCAATCTGCTCGAACTGGTATCCACCGAGCGCTACCGGAAAAGCCCTCCTTTCATCATCGGCTTCGCCAATGCCGCGACCACGCATCCCTGGCGCCTGGCAATGGAGAGCAGCCTGCGAGCAGCCGCACAACGTCACGCCGAGGTCGTCGCGAAGCTGATTGTCAGCGATGCCCGGAACGATCCCGTGCGGCAGGTGACGCAGCTTTCCGAGATGCAGAAGGCCGGAGCGGATATCTGTATCCTGAGCGCCGCGGTCGAACGACACGACGCGCTTGAAGAGAAAGTGCGGCAACTTGCGCAGCAGGATGTTCCGGTGGTGGGCGTCGACCGGATGTGCGGCGACGGCCGTCACCTCGTCTCCTTCGTGACCGCCTCCGACGAGACTGTCGGACGCGTCAGCGCACTGTGGATGGCTGAACATCTCAAGGGGCATGGGCGGATCGTCCTGCTCTGCGGCATGGAGAATGCAAGCCCCTGCTCGATCCGGCTCCGTGCCGCGCGGCAGGTCTTCGTCGCGTTTCCCGGAATCGAGATCGTCGACATTCACTTCACCGATTGGCTGGCGGAGCGTGGCTACGCTCTCATGACCGGATACCTGTCGTCAGGTTTCGTTCCTGACGGCGTCTGGTGCGATTCCGGCCTGCAGGGGATCGGGTCCCTCAACGCTTTCCGCGATCATGGCTTCCGTCGCGGCACGATTCCGCCGCACACCGGAGGCGAAATGAATCTGATGTACAAGATCGCAGCGACAGAGAAGGTGCCGCTTTGCGGTCTGGACTATCCACCGGCGATGGGAGCGATCAGTTTCCAGGTAGCGCTCGACACGCTGTTCGGCCGCCAGGTGCCACGGGTCGTAGAGGCGAATTCCGAGATCATCGTCACCCGCGGGCATGAGACGAAATCAGTGCGGGCGGATATCCATGCCGAGAAGAAGGTCTACTGGAATCGCGCGGACGACCATGTTCACGCCTCGGGGCGCCTGCGTGGCTGGCGGGCGAGCAGGGCCGAGCGCGAGCCATGACGCCCTCCCCCTATACCGACGCGGTGCGCCGCCTCCTCGACATTCTTGTGGTCGTGGCGAAAAAGCCGGTCTGCACCGCCTACGACATCGCCAAGTATCTCGGCCTGCCGATGAGTTCGGCCTATCAGGCGGTGAACGAGATGGAACGGCTTTCCTGGCTTGCGCGCGACGAGGAGGGTTTTTTCCTGATTGGCGCCGTGCCGCAACAGGTTGCGCTCACCGCGCTCGGCTATGATTTTGCCGCCCAGCGATTGCCGCCAGTCATCCGCTATCTGCGTGACCAGACCGGGGAGACCGCCTTCGCCGGAAGCCTGCGGGCGGACCTCCAGATCGGTACATTCCTTCTTGGCTTCAATTCGGGCAGTGTCGGCTTCGCTCCTTTCCAGAGCTTCCACGTTGCCGAGCGCGCGGACTTCGACCAGGCGAGCGGGGCAACGAGCCTGCGCAGTTTTTCCAGGGAACGCTACGATATCGCCAGGACTGCCGTGGAATTCCTGGTTGTACCGTTACGTGAAAGCGCATCGGAGCCGGGCCATGGCGCACTGGTCGTGGGGATATGCTGGCAAAACAAGGATGTGGACCGGCGAACGGTTCTGAAGCGTCTCGTGGAAGTGCAGGAATTGCTGTCCGGGCGCTCCAGAGCGTGAAACCCCGGCGCTTATCGACGATGGACGGGTGTTCATGTCAGCCACTCAAATCCCGGCGTCACGCCAAAACCTTCCGATCGAACCGCATTTGTCACGGCATTGTTCGAGCTTCAAGTTGGAGCAAGGGCTATAATAACCATCTGGTTACATGCTATATGGGATCTAACGGGCTTCCCAGGGTCGCCTAGGACGTCTTGCGGCGTGCCGTGGTGATTGCGCGGCGGATCGTTATAGTTGATCGGACGGGCACACGGCGGCAATGCGCCTGGCCACAGCAAAGGGCGAATTCATGAGCGATTTTGGCCGCTCCGCGCTGCCGCGGAACGCACAAAAGAACAAATCCGCGAAGGTTTCAGCCGCGCGCGCTGGAAAGAAGGGCCAGTCCATCACCCCAAAGGCTTCCGGCAAGGCCGGCACGGATGCAAAGAAAGCGCGCACAACCCGCGACCCCCAGCGCACCAGCGCGGCAATCCTGGATGCGGCCATAAAGGAATTCACCGAGAAGGGTTTTGGCGGGGCGCGCATCAACCGTATCGCGGCGCGGGCCAAGATCAACAAGCGCATGCTCTACCACTATTTTGGCGGCAAGGACGCGCTCTACCTCGCTGTGATCGAGGGCGCTTACATATCGATCCGTTCGGCGGAAACCCGCCTTCATCTTGCGGACCGCGACCCGATCGAGGGCATGCGCGAGCTCATTCTTTTTACCTGGCATTATATACTCGACCATCCCGAGTTCCCGAGCCTGCTCGCCACTGAAAACCTTCACAAGGCAAAATATCTGCAGCGCTCGGCCCGCATCTTCGGCCTGCACTCGCCGCTGGTGGCGGAAATTTCCAAACTTCTTCAGCGCGGCGAGGCCGCCGGGCAATTCCGCAGGGGCGCCGATCCCGTCAAGGTCTATATCAGCATCGCCTGCCTAGGATTCTTCTACCTCTCGAACCGCTGGACACTGTCGACGATCTTCAAGCGCGACCTCGCCGAAGACACAGAGTTGCACGATTGGGGAGAGCATATGGTCGATGTGATTCTCTCCTATCTCAGACCCTGAAGCGGAGCTTTACCGGCAGCAAACGGATCGCCGCCCGCGCCTTGCTCTTGACGCGAGAGGTATATCCGTGATGTCTTAGTAACCAGATGGTTATATCCATAGACGGAATATCCGGAACTCGATCGGAGGAGATTTGAACGTCATGGCGACTCACCGCCTCGGCTTGATCATGCATGGCGTCACCGGACGCATGGGCTACAACCAGCATCTTGTCCGCTCCATCCTGGCGATCCGCGAGCAGGGCGGCGTTGTCCTGCCGAACGGCGACCGCGTGATGCCGGATCCGATCCTGGTCGGTCGCAATGTCGACAAGCTCGCCGAGGTCGCGAGCCGCCACGGTCTGAGCAGGGTGTCGACGGACCTGGCCGCCACGCTCGCCGATCCGGACGACACGATCTTCTTCGATGCGGGGTCGACACAGATGCGCGCCGATCTGCTCAGGCAAGCGATTGACGCCGGCAAGCACATCTATTGCGAGAAGCCGACCGCCGAAACACTTGGCGACGCCATCGCCGTCGCGCGGCATGCCAGGGCGCGCGGCGTAAAGAGCGGCGTCGTGCAGGACAAGCTCTATCTGCCCGGGCTGCGCAAGCTCGCGATGCTGCGCGATTCCAGCTTCTTCGGCCGGATATTGTCGGTGCGCGGCGAGTTCGGTTATTGGGTATTCGAAGGAAACTGGCAGCAGGCGCAGCGCCCGAGCTGGAACTACCGCAAGGCCGAGGGCGGCGGCATCATCCTCGACATGCTCTGCCACTGGCGCTACGTGCTCGATAATCTCTTCGGCAAGGTGCAGGCGGTGAGCTGCCTCGGCGCCAACCACATTCCCGAGCGGGTCGACGAGCACGGCCAGGTCTATAGTGCGGACGCAGACGATTCCGCCTATGCCACCTTCCAGCTCGAAGGAGGCATCGTCGCCCACATCAATTCGTCGTGGTGCGTACGCGTCAAGCGCGACGACCTGGTCACCTTTCAGGTGGACGGCACACTGGGCTCGGCGGTCGCCGGGCTGACCCGCTGCGCCACACAGCATCGGGTCAACACGCCGCGCCCGGTGTGGAACCCGGACGTGCCGCAGACCACGGTATTCAACAATCAATGGGAAGACGTGCCGGACAATCAGGTCTACGATAACGGCTTCAAAACTCAGTGGGAGGAGTTCATCCGGCATGTCGTGGCCGGCACGCCATGGACACGCGATCTTATGGAAGGCGCAAAGGGCGTGCAGCTCGCTGAGCTCGGCCTGAAGAGCTGGGCGGAGCGGCGCTGGATCGACGTGCCCGACCTCGCCGAGAGCATGTCCAACTCCAAGGCGGCGTGATGACAACGATCGAGCTTCCGGTAAGAGGCGGGCGGATCGAGCACTATACGATCCGCAACTCCCCCCTTCCCTCGCCCAAGGCGAACGGCAATCCGCCGTCCTTCAATCGCGTCGCCTATGCGGCCGCCCATGTGGTCGCTGACCCCTTCGCCGACAACGACCCTTGGGTGGATGCCGCGATCGACTGGGAGCGGACGATCGCCTTCCGCGAATATCTCTGGGACCTTGGCCTCGGCGTCGCGGAGGCAATGGACACCGCGCAGCGCGGTATGGGCCTCGGCTGGCCGGAGGCGCGCGAACTTATCCGGCGATCGCTCGACGCTGCGAAAGGCCGGCCCGGCGCACTTGTCGCCTGCGGCACGGGCACCGATCACCTTGCGCCCGGTCCGGATGTCACGATCGACGACGTGATCCGTGCCTACGAGGAGCAGATCGAGACCGTCGAAGGCCTTGGCGGCCGCATCATCCTGATGGCGAGCCGGGCGCTTGCCGCCGCCGCCCGGGGACCGGAGGATTACGCCCGTGTCTACGGCCGCATCCTTTCCCAGGTGAAGGAGCCCGTCATCATCCATTGGCTGGGCGAGATGTTCGATCCGGCGCTGGCAGGCTACTGGGGCAATGCCGATCATATGGCGGCGATGGACACCTGCTTCGACATCATCGCGGAACACGCCGACAATGTGGACGGCATCAAGGTCTCGCTGCTCTCGAAGAAAAAGGAGATCGCGCTTCGCCGCCGCCTGGCCAAGGGCAACGCGACGGCGGCCGTTCGCATGTATACGGGCGACGACTTCAACTATGCGGAATTGATCGCCGGCGACGAGCAAGGGCATTCCGATGCCCTGCTTGGCATATTCGACGCCATTGCGCCGGCCGCTTCCGTCGGTCTCGCGCGGCTTGCCGAAGGAGATGAAGCCAGCTTCCATGACATTCTCGCGCCCACGGTGCCGCTGTCGCGTCATATCTTCAAGGCCCCTACCCGCTTCTACAAGACCGGCGTCGTGTTCTTGGCCTACCTGAACGGACTGCAGGACCATTTCGTCATGGTCGGAGGACAGCAGGGCGCCCGCTCCCTGCTGCACTTGGCCGAACTCTTCCGTCTAGCCGACCAGGCGCGGGTCCTGGCCGAGCCGGAGCGCGCCGCCCACCGGATGCGCAAGATACTCGCAGTCGGCGGCCTGGATTGAGCAAGACGATGTCGATCGAGGGCCTCTCCATCAACCTAGCCACCGTCCGCCAGCAATGGACGATGGATAAGGCGGTCGACGCCTGCCTCGCCCACGGGATCGCGGCTATCGCGCCCTGGCGCGACCAGGTCGAAAAGATCGGCCTCGCCGAGGCTGCCCGCATCGTACACACGAATGGCCTTCGCGTGACCGGCCTTTGTCGGGGCGGCATGTTTCCGGCAGCAGACAAAGGCGGTCTTGCCAGTGCTATCGACGACAACCGCCGCGCGATCGACGAGGCCTCAGCACTCGGTGCCGATTGTCTCGTCCTGGTCGTCGGCGGATTGCCGAAAGCCTCTCGCGACATCGGCGCTGCGCGGGAGATGGTGGCGGAAGGGATCGGCGCCATCCTGCCACATGCACGCGCAAACAGAATGCCGCTCGCCATCGAACCGCTGCATCCGATGTATGCCGCAGACCGCGCCTGCGTGAACACGCTGAAACAGGCACTCGACTTGTGCGATCTGCTCGGCGAAGGTGTCGGCGTGGCGATCGATGTCTATCATGTCTGGTGGGATCCGGAATTGCTTCCCCAGATCGCGCGCGCCGGCGCCATGGGAAAGATTCTTGCCCACCATATCTGCGATTGGCTGGTGCCAACCCGTGATCTCCTGCTCGACCGCGGCATGATGGGTGACGGCGTCGTGGATCTCAGGGGCATAAGGGCCGCGATCGAAGTGGCCGGCTATTCCGGCCCACAGGAGGTCGAGATCTTTTCGGCCGAGAATTGGTGGAAACGGCCCGGCGAGGAGGTGCTCGCAACCTGCATCGAGCGGTTTCGCAACGTGTGCTAAGCCAGCGAGGAGGAGCGCGCCCGTAGGGGTCGCATGCATCGCCGGCGAAGGAGGTGATGACATGGCAGTGGTAACGAAACATCGAGTCGCTCTAGTCGGCACCGGGTTCCGCGGCGCCGGAACCTGGGGCAAGGAATTGCTCGCCAACTGCGGCGAGTGGGTCGAGGTGGTCGGCCTCTCCGACAGCAATTCCATGCGGCTTGAACGCGCTCGCGCCGCGATCGGCGTCGATGCTCCGACCTTTGCGGATTGCAGTGCCATGCTGGCGGAGACACGGCCGGATACGCTCATCGTCTGCACGCCGGACGACACTCATGCCGGGATGATCGTGACGGCGCTCGAAGCCGGCGTCGACGTGCTCACCGAAAAGCCGATGACGACGACGGCCGAGAATTGTCGGCGAATCCTGGCGGCGGAATGCCGCACGGGCCGGCGCGTGGATGTCGGCTTCAACTACCGCTTCTCGCCGACAGCCCGGGCGATAAAGGAGGTGCTGTTGTCCGGCGTGATCGACGAGATCGTTTCCGTCGATTTCCACTGGTATCTCGACGTGCAGCACGGCGCCGACTATTTCCGCCGATGGCATGCCTTCATCGCGCATTCAGGCAGCCTTTTCGTGCACAAGGCCACGCACCATTTCGATCTCCTGAACTGGTACCTCGCCTCCGACCCCGAAGAGGTTTTCGCGCGTGGCGCACTTCGCCGGTATGGGCGCGCCGGGCCCTTCCGCGGCCCGCGCTGCAAGACCTGTCCCCATGCCGGCGAGTGCGAATTCTTCTTCGATCTTGATCGCCACCCTTGGCTCGAGATGCTCTACGAGAAGCCTTCGCTCGAGGACGGCTATGTCCGCGACGCCTGTGTTTTCCGCGAGGAGATCGACATATTCGACACGATGAGTGCCGCGATCCTCTATCAGAACGGCGTCCAGGTCTCCTATTCGCTCAATACCTTCCTGCCGATCGAGGGTTATCACCTTGCCTTCAACGGGAAGAAGGGGCGCGTCCAGATCAGGCAATATGAGCGGCAGGCATGGGAGACCTCGCCGGAGGACGAGATCCTCGTACTCAGGAATTTCGGCCCGGCCGAGCGTATTCGCGTGCCGCACCAGCCTGGCGGACATTTCGGTGGCGACCCGGCGCTGCAGAAAATGCTGTTCGGGCCGGGTGCGGCCGATCCGCTCGGCCAGCGCGCCGGCGCACGCGCCGGCGCGGTTTCGGTCCTCTGCGGAGTGGCGGCAGTGGAAAGCGTTCGCTCCGGAGCACCGGTCAAGATCATGCCGCTTCTCGAAGGCGAGGCGTGAATCCAGGCTGGAAGGAGACTCGCTCTTCGATCCAGTTGTCTGGAAATAACCGCTGGGTTACTCTCAACGTAGGGAGCGAACGAGAGACTGGGAGACTACGCAAACCGGGCAAACCCGGACGACAGGGAGGAAGAGATGAAAGCTTTGTCACGCCGTGATTTCGGCCGGCTGATTGCTGCGGGCGCCGCAGTCGGCGCCTTGGCCGGCAGGACCGGACGGGCCTTTGCCGAAACGAGACTACGCTACATCTGGTGGGGCAATCCCGACCGCGACAAGCGCACCAACGCCGCAGTCGACCTCTACCACAAGAAGAACCCGGATATTTCGGTCGACCGGGAGAGTTATGCCTGGGCCGACTACTGGCCGAAACTCGCCACACAGGCGGCCGGACGCAACCTGCCCGACGTCATCCAGATGGACTACCGCTACATTTTCGAATGGGCGCGCCGTGGCCAGCTTGCCGATCTCACCCCCATGGTCGGCAAGGAGCTGAAGCTTGACAATTTCGATAAGAACCAGCTCGACAGCGGCAAGATCGGCGGCAAGCTCTATGGTCTCTCCATGGGCGGCAATTCAGTCGCGCTCGTCTATAACAAGACCCAGTACGATGCCCTGAAGATCACGCTGCCCGATCCGTTGAGCTGGACCTTTGACGACTTCATCAAGCTGGCCAAGGACGTGCAGCCACACCTGCCGGACGGCGTGCATTTCACCGCCAACAAGGGCGATAACGAATCCTGGCTGGAGATGTTCGTACGCCAGCGTGGCAAGGAACTCTATACCGAGAACGGCCAGCTCGGATTTGAACTCGATGATCTGATCGCCTTCTGGACCATCATGACCCAGATGCAGAAGGGCGGTCTGACGCCGCCTCCGGACGTGCAGGCGCAGGACACGACCGGCGCCCTCGAAAAGACGATGCTCGTGCTCGGCAAGGCGATCACCGATTTCACCAATTCCAACCAGCTCGTTGCCATCCAGAAGCTGATGAAGGATCAGGTGGATCTGACGACCCTGCCCAACCAGGAAGGCAATCGTCCCGGTCAGTATATGAAGCCGTCCATGTTCATCTCGCAATCGGCGAGCTCGGCGGAGCCGGAGCAGGCCGCGAAACTCCTCAACTTCATGATTACCGATGTGGATGCCGGGGAGATACTGCAGATCGAGCGCGGCGTGCCGGCGGATTCGGTAGTGCTCAAGCATATCGAGCCGAGCCTGACCGAAGTCGAGCAGCGCATGACCCGCTACCTGACCTTGCTCGCCAAGCATGTCGGGCCCCTGCCGCCGCCGCCGCCAAAGGGTGCGGGCGAGATCCAGCAGCTTCTCTATCCCGCTTATCAAACGGTTTCCTTCGGCCGTGCAAGCGTCGAGGATGGCGCCAAGGATTTCATGCAAAGGGCAAAAGATATCCTGAAACGCGCCTGAGCGAGCCATGACCAGTACGGTCGGCCCCATCGGAACGACAGCCTCTGGGCAGCGTGATATCGTGTCACGCGGCGGGCTGCGCGCTCGGATAGCGCGCAGCGCACGGCGGAACGGGGCCGGCTATCTCTTCCTGTTGCCGTGGCTGGTCGGCTTCTTCGGGCTGACCCTCCTGCCGACGGTCGCCTCGCTTTATCTTTCCTTCACCGACTACGACCTCCTGAACCCACCGCGCTGGGCCGGCGCGGCGAACTATTCCTACGCCTTTTTCGAGGATACGCGCTTTCGGTCGGCTCTCAGCGTTACTTTCCATTACGTGTTCTGGTCTGTGCCGCTGAAGCTGATCGTGGCGCTCGCGCTCGCCATGGCACTCGACCGCGGTGTGCGCGGCATTTCCGTCTACCGCGCGATCTTCTACCTGCCATCACTGCTCGGCTCGTCCGTCGCGGTCGCAGTGCTTTGGCGGCAGATTTTCGGCGACGCAGGCGTAGTGAATCAGCTGATCGCGCTGGTTGGCCTCAAGGGGCCGTCCTGGATCACACACCCTGATTACGCGCTCTGGACACTGATCGCACTCGCGATCTGGCAATTCGGCTCGCCGATGATCATCTTTCTCGCCGGCTTGCGGCAAATCCCGCAAGAGGTGCATGAGGCGGCGGCCATGGACGGCGCCGGACCGTTCCGGCGGTTCTTCCGCATCACCCTGCCGCTGCTCGCGCCGGTCATCTTCTTCAATCTCGTGCTGCAGACGATTGACGCCTTCAAGGCCTTCACGCCGGCCTTCATCGTTTCGGGCGGCAACGGCTCGCCGATCGATTCCACGCTCTTTTACTCGCTCTATCTTTATATCGAGGCCTTCGCCAATTTCCGCATGGGCTACGCGGCGGCGCTCGCCTGGATCTTGCTGGTGATCATTGCGATCTTCACCGCCTTCGCCTTCCTTACCTCGCGCTACTGGGTCTACTACGAGGACGAGGGCCGATGAGCATCGCGGCGCCACAAGCGAACGGAACCAGACGGCAGTTCGTCCGGCACGCAGTATTGATCGCGGCCGCGCTGGTGATGATCTATCCGCTGCTCTGGCTCATATCGAGTTCGCTCAAGCCGGAGAACCTCATCTTCCACAATCTCGGCCTGATCCCCGAAAAGCTCCAGCTCGACAATTACGCGCAAGGCTGGACGGCGCTTCGCTTCAGCTTCGGCCGCTTCTTCATCAATTCCTTCTTCGTCGCCGGCATGGCCGTCATCGGCAATCTGCTCTCCTGCTCGCTCGCTGCCTTCGCCTTCGCGCGGCTGAATTTCCGGCTGAAGAAGCTCTGGTTCGTCCTCATGCTGGGCACGCTGATGCTGCCCTACCACGTCACGCTAGTTCCCCAATATATCCTCTTCCTGCACCTCGGCTGGGTGAACAGCTTCCTGCCGCTCATCGTGCCGAAATTCCTGGCGATCGACGCCTTCTTCATCTTCCTGATGGTGCAGTTCTTCCGCGGCATACCGCGCGAGATCGACGAGGCGGCAATCATGGACGGTTGCGGCCCGTGGCGCATCTATTGGCGCATCATGCTGCCGCTTTCCACGCCGGTTCTGGCGACAGCCGCCATCTTCTCCTTCATCTGGACCTATGACGATTTCCTCGGGCCGCTGATCTACCTGAACGACATGCGCGATTACACGGTGCCGCTGGCGTTGCGAGCCTTTGTCGACGCCACGGGCGAATCACGCTTCGGCCAGCTCTTCGCCATGTCGACGCTGTCGCTCATCCCCGTCTTCTTCGTCTTCCTGGCCTTCCAGCGTCTCATTATCAGGGGCGTTGCGCTCGGCGCCCTGAAACGCTGACCTACAACGCCTGAAAGGACTCCATGCCCACCCCCGCCTTCTCCTTCGCGACCATCGGCATCAATCACGGCCACATCTACGAACAGACGGCGCTGATGCTCGCGGCCGGCTGCCGGCTGAAATATTTCTGCGCGCCGGAGGACGACCTTGCCGCCGAATATGTCGCGAAATTCCCCCAGGCCGAGCGCGTGACCGACGAGCGGAAAATCCTGGAAGATCCCGAAATCCGTCTCGTCATAGGCGCCGGCATTCCCGCCGATCGCGCGCCGATGGCGATCAGGGCCATGCGTCACGGCAAGGACGTGATGCTGGACAAGCCCGGTGCGACGACACTCGATCAGCTTGACGAGCTTCGCCGCGTGCAGGCCGAAACCGGACGTATTCTTTCGATCCTTTATTCCGAGCACTATACCCAGCGCGCGACACTCACCGCGGGCGAGTTGGTGAAGGCGGGCGCGATCGGACACGTGCTGCAGACAGTCGGGCTAGGGCCGCACCGGCTCGGCAACTACGCGCGGCCGGACTGGTTCTGGAAGCTCGAACGCACCGGCGGCATCCTCTGCGACATCGCCTCGCATCAGTTCGAGCAGTTCCTGTTCTTCACGGGGAGCGAGAGCGCCGAGATCGTGGCGAGCCAGGTCGCCAATTTCGACCATCCGGACGCGCCGGAATTCGAGGATTTCGGTGACACGGTACTGCGCTCCGGCCACGCCTCCGGCTATATCCGCATCGACTGGTTCACGCCACAAGGCATGCCGGTCTGGGGCGACGGCCGGCTCTTCATCCTCGGCACGGAGGGGTCGATCGAACTCCGCAAATATGCCGATGTCGGCGGACGGAACGGCGGCGACCATCTCTTCCTCGCAGACAGCAAATCGGCGCGTCACATCGACTGCTCCGGCACGAAGATCACCTATGGCGAACAGCTTCGCGACGACGTGCTGAACCGCACGGAAACGGCGATGCCGCAATGGCACTGCTTCCTTGCCATGGAGCTCGCCTTGAAGGCACAGGCGGCTGCGACAAGGATCGTCGGAACACGTCATAATGGAGATGCGGCATGACCCGGAAGCTTACAGTCGGTGTTGTCGGCGGCGGCATCGGCGCGATGCAGATCGAGGCGTTCCGCGCGCTCCCCGATCTTTATTCGCTCGAAGCGATCTGCGACATCGACGCCACCAAGGCGGAGAGCCTGGCAGCCAAACATGCCATCCCGAACGTTCTCACCGATTTCCATGCCCTGATTGCCAGCGACCTCGACATCATATCGATCTGCACGCCGTCGGGCCTGCATTTCGAGCAGGCGAAGAAGGCGCTCCTCGCCGGCCGCAACGTGATCGTCGAAAAGCCTTTCGCCAGCTCTCTTGCCGAGGCCGATGAGTTGGCGAAGGTCGAGCAGGAAAGCGGCAAGCGGCTCTGCCCCGTCTTCCAGTACCGTTTCGCCGATGGCCTGGCGCAATTGCAGCATTTGCGCGAACGCGGACTGGTCGGCAAGGCCTACGCCGCGACGGTGGAAACGCATTGGCGGCGCCTGCCGGCTTATTACGACAATCCGTGGCGCGGCCGCTGGGCAAAGGAACTCGGCGGCTGCCTCGTTACCCACGCCATCCACAACCACGACATGCTGATGCGCGTGCTGGGACCGGTGCGCAGCATATACGCCCGTACCGCCACGCGCGTGAATCCGATCGAGACGGAAGACTGCGCCGCTGCCGTGCTGGAAATGGCGGACGGCTCCTTCGCCACGCTTTCGGTAACGCTCGGTTCACAGGAGGAGATATCGCGGCTGCGTTTCTGCTTCGACGGCCTGACGGTCGAGAGCAACCATAGCCCCTACAATCCGGGCAAGGCACCGTGGCGCTTCATCGCGACGGACCCCGAGCGACAGAAGGTGGTCGACACTGCGATAGCCGGGGTCGACCCCGCGCCGGAGCTTTACGCCGGCCAGTTCTCGCGGCTCCACAAGGCGCTGACCGAGGGCGGCGAGCTGCCCGTCTCGATCGCCGACGCGCGGCCCTCGCTGGAACTGATCACCGCAGCCTACCATTCGGCGCGGACAGGCGAAGCGGTCCGGTTGCCGATCGGGCGAGACCACCCGCTCTATGCGGGCTGGCTTCCGCCCGTCGCGAGGGAGCGGGCGTAATGGCGAGCCTCGGCCTGAAAGGCGTCGTCAAGCGGTTCGGCGGCGCTGAGGTGATCCACGGCGTCGATTTGGAGGTCAGGGACGGCGAGTTCGTCGTCTTCGTAGGCCCGTCCGGATGCGGGAAATCGACGCTGCTCAGGATGATCGCCGGGCTCGAGGAAGTCTCCGAAGGTGATGTCCATATCGACGGCGAACGGGTGAACGAGATTCCGGCGGCGAAACGCGGCCTCGCCATGGTGTTCCAGTCCTATGCGCTCTACCCGCACATGACGATCCGCAAGAACCTCTCCTTCGGCCTGGAAACGATGGGCACGCCGCGCGCGGAAACCAGGCGGCGGGTGGCCGATGCGGCGGAAATCCTGCAGATCGCTCCCCTTCTCGACCGCCGGCCCGGCCAGCTCTCCGGCGGCCAGCGGCAGCGCGTCGCGATCGGGCGCGCGATCGTGCGCGAACCACGGATTTTCCTGTTCGACGAGCCGCTTTCCAACCTCGACGCTGAGCTCAGGGTGCAGATGCGGGTCGAGATCAACAAGCTGCACCGCAAGCTCGGGGCAACGATGATCTTCGTCACGCACGATCAGGTCGAGGCGATGACGCTTGCCGACAGGATCGTGGTGTTGCGCGCTGGTCGTATCGAGCAGGTCGGCACGCCGCTCGAACTGTATAATCATCCCGCCAATCTGTTCGTGGCAGGATTCATCGGCTCGCCGCGTATGAATTTTCTTGCCGCGCAAATCGTTACCGGCGCCGAAGGAGGAACCCGCGTTCGCGGCGAGTCCGGCATCGATCTCCCCTTCCCTCCAGGCAACCGGCTGCCGTCGCCTGACAAAAAGGTTACCGTCGGCATCCGCCCGGAAAATATCAAGATCGCCGACCCTCAACGCGCGATGCTCACCGGCGAGGTGCAGATCGCGGAACATCTCGGCGGCGAGACTTTTCTCTACGTCGCGCTCGCCTCGGGAGAAACCGTCGTCGCCGAAGTCCGGGGCCAGGCCGCTGTTGCGGCGGGCGAGCGAATTGGCGTCGAGCTGGATGCAGGTGCGATCCATTTCTTCGGAAGCGACGGAATGGCGATCAACCGGAACGTTATCGCCCCGGAGCTTGGTTCGACGCCGGCCTGAGCGCGGCGCATCCACGCGGCCTTAAGAGCACGCCGACGACGACGCTTTGATAAAGGCTATGAATGAATGCCTGATGCGTAACAGGGAAGCCGGCGGCCTATTGGCCGCCTTTTCCTTTCCGGGCTTGCTCTAGCATCCATGTCAGCTTTGGATCGCATCCACGGCTGCTTCGGTGCAAGGAAGTTAAGCGCCGCCGGCACGACAAAGAACCAGAAGCCAATGAAGGCGGCGGTGTACAGGATGAAAGTCATTCGCGGCGCTACCGCTTAATCAGCCTCCACAGAGCTATCAGGATACATGCGCCGATAAAACCAGCGACCAGATAACCGAGCCATCCAGTGAGCACTACACCGAAGACACCGAGGATGGCGTTAGCGACAACCGCCCCCACGATACCAAGGATGATATTCATGAAGATGCCCGTACCGCTCTTCATGAACATTTCTGCGAACCACCCGGCAAAGCCCCCGATGATGATCGCCGCTATCCAGCCAACGCCTGCACCGCTCATTTTGTGACCTCTCTCTCTTCATGCCCCCCGATGGTAGACACTGGCAGATGCCACTATAACGCGCAAGCATATCCCCATTGATGATCTGGAATACCGGATGCATTGCGAGCGATGCGAGCCAGGCCTGCGCCCCGAGGTTGATACCGCCTATCCGTCCATCGCCGAGTTGGAAGCCATGACGATACGGCGGCTCGACCGCGTACGATGGGTGCGGCGCACCACATGGCGGGATGAAAAGGGCGTATAGCGTTTTGCCAAACTGCCCTTCCGTACTATTAATGGGATATCTTAGGCATCCCCTTCGGGGCTAACCCGCTGGTTCGCAAGAGGCGGCGGGTTTTTCGTGCAAGGGTATTTTGTTACCTGCCCTGTAACCTTTTCCAGAACTCACGCTGGCTGGTTGACTCGCAATCTTCCGTAAGCAGTTGAATTTCTTGATGTTTTTGGTGAGCGCGCAGGGATTCGAACCCTGGACCTACTGATTAAAAGTCAGTTGCTCTACCGGCTGAGCTACGCGCTCCCAGAGGGCGCGAAGCGGCGACCCCGAAAGTGCGCGGAACATAAGGAGGGCCGCTGGGCCGGTCAACCGTAAAACGGCGCGTCCGCCGAGCGCAGGTTTCTCAGATATGGATGGCCTGTCCGAACGCTTTCATGGCCGCTTCGGGGAAGGCTTCGCCGAGCGTCGGGTGGGCGTGGACGGTACCGGCAATGTCTTCCAGGCGCGCGCCCATCTCGATGGCGAGAGAGAAGGCGGCGGCGAGTTCGGAGACCCCTTCCCCGACCGCCTGGATGCCGAGGACCAAATGATTGTCGGCGCGGGCGACAACACGCACGAAACCTTCCTCGCCCAGAAGCGTCATGGCGCGGCCATTGGCGCGGAACGGGAAGCTTCCGACCTTGACCTCCCGCCCGCCGGCGGCGGCCTGATCCGGCGACAGGCCGACACTCACCACTTCCGGATCAGTGAAGCAGACGGCGGGGATGGCGCGCTTGTCGAAACTTCGCTTATGGCCGGCGACGATTTCCGCCACCATCTCGCCCTGCGCCATGGCGCGGTGCGCAAGCATCGGCTCGCCGGTCACGTCGCCGATGGCGAAGATGCCGCGCATGGACGTGCGGCACTGGTCGTCGATGCGGATCGCCCTGCCCTCGCGGTCGAGCACGAGTTCGTCCATGCCCCAGCCTTCGGTCAGCGGTCGGCGGCCGACCGTCACGAGCACGCGATCGGCTGCGATCTTTCTTTCCTTGCCGGCAATTTCGACCAGCAGAGCGCCGGCTTTGCCGGCCAGACCTTTCGCCCTGGCGCCTGTCAGCACCTCGACGCCGAGCTCGCCAAGCCTCTTGGCGACCGGCCGCGTCAGTTCGGCATCGTATTGCGGCAGGATACGGTCCAGCGCCTCCACCACGGTGACCTTCGAACCCATCTTGGCAAAGGCCGTGCCAAGTTCCAGCCCGATATAGCCGCCGCCGACCACGGCGAACTCTTCCGGCACCGCCCTCAGCGACAGCGCCTCGGTCGAGGAGATGACTTTGTTGCCATTGGGGCCGCCAAAGGGAAGCGAGGGCAGTTCGACCGGGACCGAGCCCGTCGCGATCACAATCGTCTCGGCGCGGATGGTCTGGGTGCCGGTCTCGGTCTCCACATCCACCGTCTTGCCGTCCCGGAACGTCGCCTGTCCCTGGACGCTCTTCACCTTCGCTTTCTTGAGCAGGCTTGCAACGCCGCCGGTCAGCCGCCCGACGATATGGTCCTTCCAGGCAACCGTCCTTGCGAGATCCAGCGCCGGCTGTACAGCGCTGATGCCAAGCGGGCTTGTGCCGGCGACTATATGGCCGAGCTTTGCAAACTCCTCCGCCGCATGTATCAGCGCCTTGGAAGGGATGCAGCCGATATTGAGGCAGGTGCCGCCCGGCCGCGCCTTCTCCACGATCACCGTATCGACGCCGAGTTGCCCCGCGCGGATGGCGCACACATAGCCGCCCGGCCCGGCACCGATGACGAGGAGCTTGCAGGAGATTTCCTTCATCACGCCTCACCAATGAAGATCAGCGCCGGCGTTTCGAGCAGCGTCTTCAGCCGCTGCACGAAGACCGCCGCGTCCCAGCCGTCGACCACACGATGATCGAAGCTGGAGGAAAGATTCATCATCTTGCGGGGAATGAAGGAAGCGCCGTCCCAGACCGGCCTCACCATGATCTTGTTGACGCCGACGATCGCCACTTCCGGATGATTGATCACCGGTGTCGTCACCACTCCGCCGATCGCGCCGAGCGAGGTGATAGTGATGGTCGAGCCGGAAAGCTCCTCACGGCTCGCGGTGCCGGCCCGCGCGGCTTCCGACAACCGAGCGACTTCCGCTGCGCAATCCCACAAACCGCGCGCTTCCGCATGCCGCACCACTGGTACCATCAACCCGCCCGGCGTCTGCGTGGCGATGCCGATATGGACGCCGCCATGGCGATGAACGATGCCGGCCTCATCGTCGAAGACGGCGTTGATGCCGGGCTGTTCGCCAACCGCCTTCACCATCACCCGCATGAGAAAGGGCAGAACGGTTAGTCGCGTCTGTTCGGCGTGCTTTTCCTTGTTCATGGCCGCGCGGAGTTCCTCGAGCGCCGTGACATCGACCTCCTCGACATAGGTGATGTGCGGGATGCGCGCCTTGGCGAGAGCCATCTTCTCTGCAATGCGGCGGCGCAGGCCGATCACCTTGACGTCTTCGATCTCGTTGTTCGGGGAAAGGCCGCCACCCCGCGCCCGCTCGGGTCCATGGGCGAAGAAGGCTTCGATATCCTCGTGGGTAATGCGGCCGGCCGGCCCCGTGCCTGTCACTTGCCTGAGGTCGATGCCTGCCTCCTTCGCGCGCAGCCGGACGGCAGGCGAGGCAACCGGCTTCCGGCCCTCCGCACGCGGCGCGGCGGCAGAATGGGGCCGGGCCGAGGCTTTTTCATTAGACTCGCCAGTACCCCCACCCCTGTTCCCTCCCCGCAAGGGGGCGGGGGATGCTGGTTCTGCGCCTTCAGCGCCCTTTTTCGCCGGAGGCATTTCAGGTCGCGGGGCTTTTGCAGGCGAGGCGCTGAGAGATCCAGCCGGCCGTTCCTCTCCCCCTTGTAGGGAGGGGTCAGGGGTGGGGGTATCCGCCGGTTCATCCTGCACACGATCGTCGGGGGCGAAAGCACTCTCCCCACCCTCGCTCGTTACCTTCATCCTCACCAGCGGCGAACCGACCGCGACCGTGTCGCCGATTTCCGCGCCGAGCCAGACGATCTCGCCATCGGCGGGAGCGGGAATCTCCACCGTCGCCTTGTCGGTCATGACGGCTGCGAGCACCGCGTCCTCGCGCACCAGATCACCGATTTTCACATGCCATTCGACGAGCTCGGCCTCGGCGACCCCCTCGCCCACGTCCGGAAGCTTGATCGTGCGCTCGGTCATGATCAAACCTCCACCGTCTCGCGAAGCGCACGGCCGACACGCTCGGGGCCGGGGAAATAGTCCCACTCCTGCGCATGCGGATAGGGCGTATCCCAGCCGGTGACGCGCCTCACCGGCGCTTCCAGATGGAAGAAGCAGTGCTCCTGCACCAGTGCGGCAAGCTCCGCTCCGAAGCCCGAGGTCAGCGTCGCCTCGTGCACCACCACGCATCGCCCCGTCTTCCTGACCGACTTCAGGATTGTATCGAGATCGAGCGGCAAGAGCGTCCTCAGATCGATCACCTCCGCGTCGATGCCGGTATCCGCGGCCGCCGCCTCCGCCACATGCGTCATCGTCCCGTAGGCGAGCACGGTGACGGCGCTCCCTTCCCGTCTCACCGTCGCCTCTCCGAGAGGGATCGTATAGTGCCCGTCCGGCACCTCGCTCAGCCGATGTTTCGACCACGGCGTCACCGGCCGTTCATGATGGCCGTCGAAGGGACCGTTATAAAGCCGCTTCGGCTCCAGGAAGATCACCGGGTCCGGATCCTCGATCGCAGAGATCAGCAGCCCCTTGGCGTCATATGGATTGGACGGCACCACCACCTTCAACCCCGATACATGCGTGAACAGCGCCTCCGGGCTCTGGCTGTGCGTCTGGCCGCCGAAGATGCCGCCCCCGGTCGGCATGCGGATGACGATCGGGCAGGTGAACTCTCCCGCAGAGCGGTAGCGCAACCTGGCGGCCTCCGATACGATCTGGTCATAGGCCGGATAGACATAGTCGGCGAACTGAACCTCGACGCACGGCCTGAGGCCATAGGCGGCCATGCCGATCGCCGTGCCGACGATGCCGAGCTCGCTGATCGGTGTGTCGAAGCAGCGGTCGTGGCCGTATTTTGCCTGCAGCCCCGCAGTGCAGCGGAACACCCCGCCGAAATAGCCGACATCCTCGCCGAACACGACGACATTGTCGTCACGCCCCATCGATACGTCGAGCCCATCGCGTATCGCCTCGATCATCGTGCGGCGCGGCATGGTCTAAACCCCCGCCTCCTGCCGCTGGCGCCTCAGATGCGGCGGCATCTCGGCATAGACGCCCTCGAACATATCGCGCGCCGAGGGCCGACCGCCCGAATGAAGCGTACCGTGACCCTCCGCCTCCTTCTGCGCGGCGATCACCGTATCGAGCACCTCCGCCTCGGCCTGTTTGTGCCGTTCCTCCGACCAGACACCGCGCATGATCAGGTGATTTTTCAGCCTCAGCACCGGATCGCCGAGCGGCCAGGCCTCCGATTCGGTCTTCGGCCGGTAAGCCGAGGGGTCGTCGGAGGTGGAGTGCGCGCCGACACGGTAGGTGACGTATTCGACCAATGTCGGTCCCAGATTGCGCCGCGCCCGCTCGGCCGCCCAAGAGGCGACGGCATGGACCGCCAGATAGTCGTTGCCGTCCACCCTGAGCGACGGCAGGCCGAAGCCCAGCCCGCGTGCAGCAAATGTGCCCGACCCACCGCGCGCAATCCCCTGGAAGGTCGAGATTGCCCATTGGTTGTTGACGATATTGAGGATGACCGGCGCCTGGTAGGTGGAGGCGAAGACCAGCGCGGCGTGGAAATCCGATTCCGCCGTCGAGCCGTCACCGATCCAGCCGGCAGCAATCTTTGTGTCCTTCTTGATGGCGGACGCCATCGCCCAACCCACCGCCTGCACGAACTGGGTTCCGAGATTGCCGGAAATCGAGAAAAAGCCGTGATCCTTGGAGGAATACATGATCGGCAATTGACGGCCCTTGAGCGGGTCACGCTCATTGGAGAAGATCTGGTTCATCATGTCCGCGATCGGATAGCCGTCGGCGATCAGGAGCCCTGCCTGCCGGTAGGTCGGGAAATTCATATCCCCCGGCTTCAGCGCGCGGCGGAAAGCGCAGCTGACCGCTTCCTCGCCCATATGCTGCATATAGAAGGATGTCTTGCCCTGACGCTGGGCGATCAGCATGCGCGCGTCGAAGGCGCGCAATGTCATCATATGGCGAAGCCCCTCCTTCAGATCGTCGTCGGAAAGCAGACCGACCCACGGTCCGACCGCCTCGCCCTTGCGATTCAGCACACGGATGATCGAGTAGGCGAGATCGCGTATGTCCTCAGGTTTCGCATCGATCTCCGGCCGCCGCACCGAACCGGCCGCCGCGATCTTCACGTCGGAAAAGTCCGGCTTGCCACCCGGCCTGACCTCGGGTTCCGGTACATGCAGCGAAAGCGGAGCCTCTGTCGCCATCTGACCTTCCTCTTGGGTCCCGCCGAACTTCAATGCAGCGGCAAAATGGGTTCAACCACGAATGGATACCTTGCGATGGAACTATTCAACCCTTAACTCCGTTTCAGGGACGAAGGAACGCGATACTGCTTGAGGAGCGGATTATGAAAAAATTTCTTACATTGCTTTCGGCCGGGGTGCTGGCCTTCGCCATGGCCGGGCCGGCCGCGGCAGGCGGCGACACCGATATGACCCCGCATCCGTTCGCACCCCGCAGTTCTTTCGGTGCCGGCAATCTCGGCAATCCCGGCGGGGGCGGCTTCTACCGCGTCCGCGACCATCACCGGCGCGGACACGGCCGCGATCACTGGCGCGGCCACAACCGTCGTGGCTTCTATAGTCATGGTGGCTATGGCTGGTACAACGGCCATCGCGGCTACCGCCACTACAGGCATGGCTATCGCGAGTATAATGGCTGGTGGTTCCCTGCCGCGATACTCGGCGGCGCCATCATCGGTAATGCGATCGTTAACGCGCCGAGCAATGGCGGCAGCGCACACGTGCAATGGTGCTACAATCGCTATCGCTCGTATCGTGCGTCCGACAACACCTACCAGCCCTACGGCGGGCCGCGCCGTCAGTGCGTCTCGCCCTATTGAGGCGATACCATACGAGATAGATAACGAGCCCCGGCTTTCGCCGGGGTTTTTTTTGAATCAAAAAGCCAATTCAGCCGGTGCTTTTCGTTCGCCTGACGGCGTCCTTCCAGCCCTTGATCCTCGCCGCGCGGGTTCTTTGATCCATTTCGGGCTGGAAACGCCTTTCCAGCGCCCAGGATTTCGCGAAGTCGGTGGCATTCGGCCATACGCCCGCCTTCGATCCGGCGAGCCATGCGGCGCCGAGCGCAGTAGTTTCAAGGATTTCCGGCCGGTCAACCGGCGCGTCGAGGATGTCGGCGAGCCGCTGCATGGTCCAATCCGACGCCACCATCCCGCCGTCGACCCTGAGCACCGTCTTCTCTGAACCTTTCCAGTCCTTGCGCATGGCGTCGAGCAGGTCGCGCGTCTGGAAGGCGACCGATTCGAGCGCGGCCCGTGCCAGTTCGGCAGGACCGGAATTACGCGTCAGGCCGAACATCGCACCGCGTGCGTCGGCGTCCCAGTGCGGCGCGCCAAGGCCGACGAAGGCAGGCACGAGATAGACCGCCTGCTCCGGGTCGGCGTTTGCCGCAAGTTCGCCGCTTTCAGCCGCGTGGCCGATCAGCTTCATGCCGTCGCGCAGCCATTGTACCGCAGCGCCTGCGACGAAGATCGAGCCTTCCAACGCATAAGTCGTCTTGCCCTTCAGCCGATAGGCGATGGTGGTTAGCAGCCTGTTCTTCGAGCGCACAATCTCCGAGCCGGTGTTGAGCAGGGCGAAGCAGCCCGTTCCATAAGTAGATTTCATCATGCCCGGCTTGAAGCAGGCCTGGCCGATGGTTGCCGCCTGCTGGTCGCCGGCAACGCCGAGGATAGGAATTTCCGCACCGAAGAGCTTCCTGTCCGTCACGCCGAAATCGTCCGCGCAATCCTTCACTTGCGGCAGGATATTCGAGGGGACATTCAGAATCTTCAGCAGTTCCTCGTCCCACACGTTGCGGCCGATGTCGTAAAGCAGCGTGCGCGAGGCGTTGGTCGCGTCGGTCAGGTGTATCCGGCCACCTGTCAGCCGCCAGATCAGGAACGTGTCGATCGTACCGGCGGCAAGCTCGCCCTTCGCCGCGCGTTGTCGTGCACCCTTCACATGGTCGAGCAGCCAGGCAAATTTGGTTCCGGCAAAATAGGGGTCGAGCAGGAGGCCCGTCCTGCGCGAGAATTTCGGCTCCAGTCCCTTCTTCTTCAGTTTCTGGCAGAGCGGTGCGGTGCGCCGGTCCTGCCAGACGATAGCGTTGTGGATCGACTTGCCGGTGGAGCGGTCCCAGATGACGGCCGTTTCGCGCTGGTTGGTGATGCCGATGGCCGCGATGTCTCCCGCCTTGAGCTTCGCCTTCCTGAGCGCGGTTTTCACCGTCGCGACGACCGAATTCCAGATGTCTTCAGGATTGTGCTCGACCCAGCCGGAGGCAGGATAGATCTGCGGGAATTCCTGTTGGCCCTGTGCAACGATCTTCATGGCGCCGTCGAAGATGATGGCGCGGCTCGATGTCGTGCCCTGGTCGATCGCTAGAATGTATCCGCTCATTCTTCCCCCTCTTCCTGCTTGCGGACTACGGTTTTTCCAACTGCGACTTCAGTCGAGATGGCCGGCGCCATTTCTTATTTCCACGCTTTCCATACCGCTCAGCGCTATCTGGCTACCGTCAGGAAAGCTGACGATACATCCGTTCTGGCAGATATCGACGTGCTCGCCGGGGTCGAGAGTCTTATCTGAAACACGGCCAGCCTCCATGATCGTGATGGTCTGGCGCTGGGCGTCTCCGTTTGTAATGTCCGCCGCGAATACCGGGCCGGCGACGGACGAGGTAAGCAAGGCGCTTGCGATTAGGCGTTTCATCATCGGCCGGTGTCGCCACCGTCTCCCTGATCCGGACGATCCGTATTTTCCCAGGAGAGACTTATAGCGGGGCTGACGATGGCGGCAAGCAGAGCCGGACGGACGGTGAATGTTCATGGAATCCGAGGTCGGCTGGCTAAAAAGCCATGGCGCTTTCCTTGCCTTGGCTTTATCCCACTACCTATAGGTTCGCTCGGCGTCGTTTCGGCAGGGGAACATGGCGGAATATTCGGCACTATCGCTTTTGCGCAACGCCTTCTCGGGCAACAAGGACTGGAAGCCCGCCTGGCGTAAGCCCGACCCGAAGCCTGCCTATGACGTAGTCATCGTTGGTGGCGGCGGACACGGTCTTTCCACAGCCTATTATCTCGCGGCGGAGCATGGGATCACCAACGTCGCCGTCATCGAGCGCGGCTGGCTCGGCCAGGGCAATATCGGCCGCAACACGACCATCGTCCGCTCCAACTACCTGTTGCCGGAAAACGTGCGCTTCTACGAACATTCGATGAAGCTGTGGGAGAACCTTTCCCATGAACTGAACTACAACGTCATGTTCTCGCAGCGCGGCGTGCTCAACCTCGCCCACACGCCAGCGCAGATGGACGACTATGCAAGGCGCGGCAACGCCATGCGGCTGAACGGCGCCGACGCGGAACTTCTCTCCGCGGCGGAAGTGGCGCGCAAGGTCCCAGGCCTCGACGTCTCCGGTTCGGCGCGCTTCCCGATCGTGGGAGGTCTGATGCAGCCGCGCGCCGGCACGGCCCGCCATGATGCCGTCGCCTGGGGGTTTGCGCGCGGGGCCGACCGGCGCGGCGTCGACATCATCGAGAATTGCGAGGTGACCGGCTTCCTGCGCGACGGCGACAGGATCACCGGCGTCAGGACGACGCGCGGCGAGATCCGGGCCAGGAAGACAGCGATTGCCGTCGCTGGTATGACCGGCCATGTCATGAAGCTCGCGGGCATCGACAAGCTGCCAATCGAGAGCCACGTCCTGCAGGCATTCGTCTCGGAGTCGCTCAAGCCCTTCGTCGATACGGTCGTTACCTTCGGCTCGGGCCATCTCTACATGTCCCAGTCCGACAAGGGCGGGCTGGTCTTCGGCGGCGACATCGACGGCTACAACACCTACGCCCAGCGCGGCAACCTGCCGATCGTCGAGGAGGTCATGAGCGAGATGGTCGCCATGTTTCCTGGCCTCGCGCGTGTGAGGCTGCTGCGCTCCTGGGGCGGCATCATGGATATGTCGATGGACGGCTCGCCGATCATCACCACAGGGCCGCTGCCCGGCATGTATCTGAACTGCGGCTGGTGCTATGGCGGCTTCAAGGCGACACCGGCCTCGGGCTGGGCATTCGCCTACACCATTGCCCGCGATCAGCCGCACGCGACCAACGCCGCCTTTACACTCGACCGCTTCAAGCGCGGCATTCTCATCGACGAGAAGGGCCAGGGCGCGACCCCTAGGCTGCACTGAGACCCAAGATGCTGATCACCTGCCCATATTGCGGACCGCGCGATCTTTCCGAATTCACCTATCAGGGCGATGCCAACCGCGTCCGCCCCGACCCGGCCTCGACCGACCAGCAGGCCTGGTACGACTATGTCTACCAGCGCGTGAACACGGTCGGCGACCATAAGGAATACTGGCAGCATTCAGGCGGCTGCCGCAGCCACCTCGTCGTGGTGCGCAGCACGCTGACCCACGTGATTTCCTCGATCGGCTTCGCCCGCGAACACGAAGAGCGCAAATCGGCGGCCCGCCACAAGAGCGGAGAGAAGGCATGAGCCCGCGCCGCGCCGCCGCTGGCGGCCAGATCGACCGTACCCGCACTATCCGCTTCACCTTCGACGGCCGGGCCTATACGGGGCACGACGGCGACACACTCGCCTCCGCGCTTCTGGCGAACGGGGCGACCCTTTTCGGGCGGTCGTTCAAATACCACCGTCCGCGCGGTGTATTGACTGCCGGTATCGATGAGCCCAACGCACTGGTCACGATACTGAGCGGCGATGTCCGCGAGCCGAACATCCCGGCGACAATGGTCGAAATCTACGACGGGCTTTCCGCCGCCAGCCAGAACCGCTTCCCGAGCCTCGGCTTCGACATCGGCGCGGTCAACCAGCTCGGCGGCAAGCTCATCTCCGCCGGCTTCTATTACAAGACCTTCATGGGCCCGGTGATCGGCCCGCTGAAAGGCACACGCTTCTGGATGTTCTGCGAGCATATCATCCGCCGCGCCGCTGGCCTCGGCAGTGCAGGCTATGCCGCCGACAATGCCCGCTACGAGAAGATGAACGCGTTCTGCGACGTTCTTGTCGTCGGCGCCGGGCCGGCCGGACTGTCCGCCGCGAAAGCGGCAGCTGCATCCGGCGGCCGCGTTATCCTTGCCGATCTCGACGCGACCCTTGGCGGGTCGGCCAAATGGTCGGGCGAGACCATCGACGGAAAAGACGCGGCCGAATGGGCCGAGGCGACCGCCGCGGAACTTGCCACGCTCCCCAATGTGCGCATCCTGCCGCGCACGACGGTCTGGGGCTACTACGACAACAATACACTCGCCGCGCTTGAGCGGGTCGCCGATCATAAGCTGACTGCGTCCAAGGGTGAGCCGCGCCATCGACACTGGACGATACGCGCCGGCGCGGTAGTGCTGGCCACCGGCGCCTTCGAGCGGCCGATGATCTTCCCCGGCAATGACAGGCCCGGCGTCATGCTCGCCTCGGCTGCAGAGCGCTACGCCAACGAATACGGCGTGCTGCCCGGCGAAAATATCGCAATCTTCACCAACAACGACAGCGCCTACCGTGCCGCTGCCGCGTTGAGGCAGGCGGGCGCGTCTATCGCCGCGATCGTCGATGTGCGGCCCGATATCTCGACCGCCGCGCGCGACCTCGCCACACAGACCGGGGCCGAACTGCTCCTCGGCTATGCGGTCGTCGAAACGGAGGGCGGCAAGACGCTGACCGGCATCAAGGTGCAGCGCTTCGACAATTCTGCCGGCGCGCTGTCTGGCGAGCCGCATATCGTCGCTGCCGACTGTCTCGTTATTTCCGGCGGCTGGTCTCCGGTCGTGCATCTTGCGAGCCAGGCTGGCGGCAAGCCGGAATGGGATGTGGAGCGGCAGGCTTTCATGCCGCCGCCCCCAACGCAGAACTGGATCGGCGCAGGCGTCTTTACCGGCGCTGCCGATACCGAGACGGCGATCGCCGAGGGCCGCAAGGCCGGCGAGAAGGCAACCGGCGCCAAGGCCTCGCGCGCCAAGTCGGTAAAGGTCTTCGCGCAGGCGCTCGACCCATATCCGGCGCCCTATCGCGAAATCCGTGGCGACGGGAAAGCTTTCGTCGATTTCCAGCACGACGTGACGGCCGATGACGTGCGGCTGGCGCACCGCGAAGGCTTCCTCTCGGTCGAGCACCTGAAGCGCTATACGACGCTCGGCATGGCCACCGACCAGGGCAAAACCTCCAACGTGCCGGGGCTCGCCATCATGGCCGACGCGCGCGGACTCTCGATCCCCGAGGTCGGCACCACCCGTTTCCGCCCACCCTTCGCGGCTGTCTCGCTCGGCGCACTCGCCGGGGAGCGCTACGGTGACCTCCAGCCCGACCGGCTGACCCCGATGCATGACTGGCATGTCGGGCAGGGAGCGAGAATGCTGCCAGCCGGCCTCTGGTTCCGGCCGCAGATCTATGGGGACCCGGGCGAGACCGTGGAACAGGCCTATGTGCGCGAGGCGAAGGCCGTGCGTGAGGGCGTCGGCATGGTCGACGTCTCCACCCTCGGCAAGATCGCCGTGCAGGGTTCGGACGCCGCCGAATTCCTCGACCGTGTCTACACCAATGTGTTCTCGACGCTCGCCGTCGGCAAGGCGCGCTACGGGCTGATGTTGCGCGAAGACGGTATCGCCTATGACGACGGCACGACATGGCGGCTTGGCGAGCAGGAATTCCTGATGACCACGACGACGGCCAATGCCGGCAAGGTCATGCAGCAGCTCGAATACTATCTCGACATCGTCTGGCCTGACCTGCGCGTTCATCTCACCTCCGTCACCGATCAATGGGCGGGCGCGGCGATTGCCGGACCGAAATCCCGCGACGTGCTCGCCGCCTGCGTCACCGGCACGAAGGTCGACAACGAGACGTTGCCCTTCATGGGCATCTTGCATGGCGAGATCGGCGGCATTCCGGTAATGATCTGCCGCCTCTCCTTCTCCGGCGAAATGGCCTACGAGGTCTATTGCGGCGCCGGATATGGGCTTCATGTCTGGGAAGCACTGATGGAGGCCGGCAAGCCCTTCGGCATCGTGCCTTACGGCATGGAGGCGCTCGGCACGCTGCGCATAGAGAAAGGCCACGTCACCGGATCCGAGATCGACGGCCGCACCACCGCGCGCGACCTCTATCTCGACTGGATGCTCTCGAAGAAAAAGCCCTTTGCCGGGTCCGGTGTCATGGACCGCGAGGGACTGCTCTCGCCGACCCGGCTGAAACTCGTAGGCGTCGTCTCGCTGGATGACCGGGCGCTTAACGGCGGCGCGCATGTCGTGACTGGCGGCTCGCTGGAAGAGCCCGGCGAGGATATCGGCCACATCACCGCCGTCTGCTATTCGCCGGCGCTCGGCAAATATATCGGGCTTGCGCTGGTCAAGGGCGGCAAGGAGCGCCACGGCCAGCGCGCATGGTCCTGCGATCCGGTGCGCAAGCGTTTCGGCCCGATCGAGATCGTCAGCCACCATTTCTACGATCCCGAAGGGAGCCGCATGCATGGTTGAGCCGCTTTCCCCACTGGCGCCGGTGTGGAAGCCGGGCTCGCACGGCAATTTCGCCGATGGCGTGGGCGTCGTGCTTTCCGAGACGCGGCCGGGCTCGATCGTGGAAGCGGCCGCCTGGCACGGCGTGGAAAAGAAGCTGATCGAAGCGATCCGCAAGGCGACCGGCCTTTCGCTTCCCGACGGCGCGGGCGCGGGAACTTATACCAACAGCAAGGGTGCTTTCGGCATCGCACCAGGGCGCTTCCTCATCGTCGATCAAACCGAGGGGCTTGCCGGAAAATTGCGCGAGGCGCTCTCGGCCGACATCGGCACGGTGACCGACCTGTCGCACGGCCGCACCGCGATCCGCATCGCCGGACCGAAGGCGGAATGGGTCCTGTCGAAACTCTTCGCCATCGATTTCGCGCTGCCGGCCTTCCCGGCCGGCTCAGGGGTCGCGACCGTACACCACGATATCTTCGCGCAAATCCAGCGCACCGGCGAAGACGCTTTCGACATCTACGTCTTCCGCTCCTTCGCCCGCTCCTTCTGGAAGATGCTCGGCCACAGCGCCGAGGAGGTCGGCTACGAGGTGCGCTGAAGTTCGGCCGAGAGCCTTTTCCGGCCTGTCTCGGTCATGCGAAGCCGTTTGAGCGTACGGCCTGGCGAGCCGTGGCAAAGAAGGCTCCTGCCATGACGTGTCAGGAGCCCTGCCTTTCCGGCCCTTCCCCTTCCCCGCCGATCCGGCAGAATGGCGTGGAGAGGAATCGCCATTGCAGAAGAAACGCCGGGAGATTTCGAGCACGGAAGCCCGTCGCATCTGGCTTCATGCCCAACGGCTTGACGAGGTCGAGCCTTTCGGCTCCGGCCCGGAGGCGACAAGGTTGGCCGTCGAGCATCTGGGCTATGTCCAGATCGACACGATCAACGTCATCGAGCGTTCGCACCACCACATCCTCTATACGCGGATCCCAAAATACCGGCGCGAGGACCTGCAGCAGGCGCAGAGCATCGACAAAAGCGTCTTCGAATACTGGACGCACGCACTTTCCTACGTGCCGGCGCGCGATATCCGCCTCTATCTCGGCATGATGAAGCGCGGAGAGGCGAAGCCGAACCGCTGGTATCCGGGCGTCACCGACAAGGACATAAGGAAGGTGATGCGGCTGATCCGCAAAGACGGACCGATCACAATCCGCGATATCGACGACGACGTACTGGTGGAAAAGGAACATCTGTGGGCAAGCCGCAAGCCGTCGAAGCGAGCGCTGCAGCTTCTCTTCTATCGCGGCGTGCTGGCGATCACAGCGCGCGAGGGCATGCTCAAGACTTACGATCTGATGGAGCGGCATTTCGGCTGGGAGAAGCGCCCGCGTCCGGCAACGGAAAACCAGTTCGCCGAATACGTTCTCGACCGGGCTCTAAGGGCGCAGGGCATTATAAGCCTTGATTCGGCCTGCCACCTCGACGCCCCGAGGAAGCCGGCGGTGCGAAAGATCATCGAACGGCGCGTGCGCGGGAAGAAACTCGTGCCGGTCGCGATCGAAGGCGCCGGCCGGGCCGAGCACTGGGCCGCGCCCGACACGCTCGATGCGCCGCCGTTACCGGAAAACCCACCCGTCCATATCCTCTCGCCCTTCGATCCGCTGGTGATCCAGAGGAAGCGGCTGGCGCTATTCTTCGGCTACGATCATAAATTCGAAGCCTATGTACCGAAGGAAAAGCGGCTCTTCGGATATTTCGCCCTGCCGGTGCTCTCCGGCGACGAGATCGTCGCCGTGCTCGACCTCAAGACCGACCGCGCGGCGGGAAAACTGCTCATCCAGCAATGGACATGGATCGGCAACGGTGAGGCCGAAAGGCATAAACAAACGATTGAGGAAGAGTTGCAGCGGTTCGAGCGGTTTCAGTTGGAATGAGGCTTCGGTAAGGATGGCTTTCGATGACCGACGCATCCTGAATTCACCGACCGGTGCTACGCTAAACCTTCTTGTGAAGAAGGCGGCCGAACCTGCTCGTGCTGTCGTGCAAATGAACCACGGGCTCGCCGAACACGCCGCGCGCTATGCGCGCTTCGCGGATCATCTCGCGGAGCACGGCTTCCAAATCTATGCGCACGATCATCGTGGCCACGGCGGCACGAGGGCGCCGGATGCGCCGCCCGGCATGTTCGCGCGCGAGAACGGCGCCGAAAAGGTGATCGCCGATGTAGTTGCCATCCACGATTTGATCGCGAAAGAGCATCCCGGCCTGCCGGTGATCGTCTTCGGCCATTCGATGGGTGGGCTGATCGCGCTGAATTTCGTGCAGCGCCATGGCCAGCGGATTGCCGGTGCAGCCGTCTGGAACGCCAATTTCTCCGCCGGGCCTGCCGAGCGGCTGGCAAGGCTCCTGCTCCTCTGGGAACGCTTCCGCCTCGGCTCCGATGTTCCTTCCCGCCTGTTACCGAAGCTTACCTTTCAAGCATGGGCTCGGCAGATACCCGGCCGCTGTACAAAGTTCGACTGGCTCTCGCGCGACAAGGCGGAGGTAGACGCGTACATCGCCGATCCGCTTTGCGGCTGGGATGCGTCGGTGTCGATGTGGCTGGACATCTTCGATCTCATCTTCCATGGCGCCGACGACCGTAACCTTGCCGGCATCAAGAAAGACCTGGCTTTTCATCTTGTCGGCGGCGAGAAGGACCCCGCTACCGGCGGCGGCAAGGCTGTCCGCGACCTTGACGCCCTCCTCCGTCGCCTAGGCTTTTCAAGCGTTGCGGCAAGCGTTTACCCGGGTACGCGCCATGAGTCCCTGAACGAAGTGAACCGCGACAAGGTGATGGTCGATTTCGTGGAGTGGGCGAACGGAATAGTCCGGCATTGAGCGATTGGCTACTGGATCGACAGTTCGGGCCGTTTACATTCGCTCTTTTGGAAGGCAAGGAAGAAGCTGAACAATCCGCCCCGATCCGAGTTCCCCTCCATGTCCCCTCCTCCGCTTTCCGGCATCCGCGTCATCGAACTTGCCCGCATCCTCGCCGGCCCATGGGCCGGGCAGTTGCTCGCAGATCTCGGTGCCGATGTCATCAAGATCGAGAACCCGAAAGGCGGCGACGATACGCGAAGCTGGGGGCCGCCATTCGTCAAGGGCAAGGGCGAGGAGAACCTTTCCGCCGCATACTATCACTCCGCCAATCGCGGCAAACGTTCGGTCGCGCTTGATTTCTCCACGCCGGAAGACGCAGAAACGCTGAAGAAGCTGATCGCCACCGCCGATGTTCTGATCGAGAATTTCAAGGTCGGAGGCCTGAAGAAATACGGCCTCGACTACGAGAGCATGAAAGCGCTCAACCCGCGCCTCGTCTATTGCTCCATTACCGGCTTCGGCCAGACGGGGCCGTATGCACCGCGCGCGGGTTACGATTTCATCATCCAGGGGATCGGCGGGCTGATGTCGATCACCGGCGAGGCCGGCCGCGAGCCGCAGAAGGTCGGCGTTGCCGTCTCCGACATCTTCACCGGGCTTTATTCGGTCATCGCCATCCAGGCTGCGCTCCGCCATGCGGAAAAAACCGGCGAGGGCCAATATATCGACATGGCGCTGCTCGACACGCAGTGCTCCATCCTCGGCAACCAGAACCTCAATTATCTCATCTCTGGCAAGGCGCCGATCCAGATGGGCAACGCCCATATGAACATCGCGCCCTATGAGGTGCTGCCGGTGAAGGATGGGCACATCATCCTCGCGGTCGGCAATGACGGCCAGTTCCAGCGCTTCTGCGGCGCGCTCGGCATTCCCGAGCTTGCGGAGGACCCCCATTTCGCCACCAACCCGGCCCGGGTCGCGAACCGCGTACGCCTGCGCGAAAGGCTCATCACCGAACTCGCCAGCCGCGAAAAGGCGCCGCTGCTTGCCGCACTCGAAAAGGCGACCGTTCCGGCAAGTCCCATCAACAACATCGCCGAGATGTTCGAGGATCCGCAGATCGTCGCACGCGGGATGCGCATGGATCTCGCCGACGCTGACGGCAATGTCCTGCCATCGGTACGTGCGCCGATGCTGATGTCCCGGACACCGCTTTCCTACGAACGACCCTCGCCCCGCCTCGGCGAGCATACGGAAGAGGTGCTGAGGGAACTGGACGGGAGAAAGCCATGAAGACCGGCGGGCAACTGATCGTCGATGCGCTCGAGGCGAACGGCGTCGACCGTCTCTATTGCGTGCCGGGCGAAAGCTATCTCGCGGTGCTCGACGCGCTGCATGATTCGAAAATCAAGACCATCGTCTGCCGCCAGGAAGGCGGTGCCGCTATGATGGCCGACACCTATGGGCGACTGATCGGGCGGCCTGGCATCTGCTTCGTCACGCGTGGTCCCGGCGCCACCAATGCATCCGCTGGAATCCACATCGCAAGGCAGGATTCCATTCCCATGATCCTGTTCATCGGCCAGATCGCCCGGAAGGCGCGCGACCGCGAAGCCTTCCAGGAAGTCGACTATCGCGCCTTCTATGGCAGCGTAGCCAAATGGGTCACCGAAATCGACGATCCCGCACGCATTCCGGAACTCGTCACCCGCGCCTTCGCCACCGCCACCTCCGGCCGGCCCGGGCCGGTCGTGATCGCGCTGCCGGAAGACGTCCTGACCGAGGAAGCAGAAGCGCCCGCCGCCCGGACCTGGACGCCGGTCGAGACCACGCCCGGCGAAGCTGAAATGGCGGCGCTCGAGGAATTGCTCGGCAGCGCCAAAAGACCGTTCGCCATCCTCGGCGGCACGCGCTGGAACGAACGGGCGGTCGCCGATTTCCAGAAGGCGGCGGAGAACTGGGCGCTACCGGTCGGCTGCTCGTTCCGCCGCCAGATGCTGTTCGACCATCTGCACCCGAACTATGCCGGCGATGTCGGCATCGGGCTGAATCCGAAACTTGCCCAGCGTATCAAGGAAAGCGACGTCGTGCTGCTCGTCGGCGGGCGGTTCGGCGAAATGCCTTCCTCCGACTATACGCTGCTGAAGAGCCCCTACCCGGACCAGAAACTCATCCATGTCCACCCGGACACAGGCGAACTCGGCCGCGTCTACCGTCCGACGCTTGCCATCAACGCTTCGCCGATCGCGTTTGCGGCAGCGTTCGCTTCACGCAAGCCACAGGCCACACCCGCGTGGGCGGACGATACCGCGGCGATGCACCAAAGCTATCTCCAATGGTCGACGCCTCCCGAGACGGGGCCCGGTCTGGTCCTGATGGGGCCGATCATGAAATATCTGGAGAGCGTGCTGCCGGAAGACGCAATCATCACCAACGGCGCCGGCAACTACGCCACCTGGATCCATCGCTTCCACCGTTTTCGCCGGTTCGGCACACAGGCGGCGCCGACTTCCGGCTCGATGGGCTTCGGCACGCCCGCTGCCGTCGCGGCGAAGCAGCTTTATCCGGACCGGCTCGTGATCGCCTTCGCCGGAGACGGCTGTTTTCTGATGAACGGGCAGGAATTCGCCACAGCCGCGCAATATCGCGTGCCGATCATCGTAGTCGTGGTCAATAACGGCATCTACGGCACGATCCGCATGCATCAGGAGCGCGAATATCCCGGCCGCGTTTCGGGTACCAGCCTCGACAATCCCGACTTCGCTGCGCTCGCCCGCGCCTATGGCGGCCACGGCGAAACGGTTGCGAGGACGGAGGATTTCGTGCCCGCCTTCGAACGCGCGCGCGACGCCGGCAAGCCGGCGATCATCGAAATCCGGCTCGATCCGGAAGCGATAACGCCTACCCGGACGCTGAGCGATATCCGCGAGAAGCGCTGAAGCGGAGCCGGGCGATTTAGGCCCGGTCCCGCCATGCACCACCGGTCGATTTCAGTAATACCGGCACACGCTCCGCCAGCCATAGCGCGTCCGTTCTCGCACGCAGCGCTTCACATGGCGCACGGGGTGCCGCGGCCCCCAATTTGGCCTGCAACGGCCATGCGGGCCGCGATGGAAGCCCGCGCCGCAACCTCCGGCGACAAAGACCAGAGGCGAGCCGCCATCGATCGGCGCCTCAGCGGTCGTGGCCTGCGCGGCAGGTATAATCACACCCGCATCGGCTATGCCCGGCGCCGCCAACATAAGCGAGAATGCGGCGGTCAGATAAAGAATCGAGCTACGCATGAAACAGTCCTCTCAGTTGTTGCATACGGACGATCCCCATAGCTCTTCGATGTTTCTGCCGTTTTTCTGAATTGTGACCGGCAATCTTTTTCAGATGCCATTCCAGGAAGTGCGGCCTGAATTGTAAGGGCAAGCCGGCCGTCGATGCGACTGTAGCGCTGCCCTGCTCGGGATGCTATGAGGCGCCACAATTCGCCATGCGGTCTCCATGAACCTGTCCGACAATCCCAAAATCTCCGTCGTGATCCCCTGCCGGAACGAGGAAGCCAACCTCGCCTTCCTGCTCGATGAGGTCGAGCGGGCACTGGCTGGGCGCGTCTTCGAGATCATCGTCGTCGATGACGGCTCGACAGACGGGACACGCGCCATGGTGACCGATCGGATGAGGAACGCCGGATCGCCGGTGCGGCTGATTGGCCATGACCGTTCGGCCGGCCAGTCGGCCGCTGTCCGCTCCGGTGTCTTCGCAGCCAGCGGTGATATCGTCGCGACGATGGACGGCGACGGCCAGAACGATCCGGCCTATATCCCGAGACTCGTCGATGCGCTCCTCGCCGCCGGACCGGCTACCGGGATTGTCGCCGGCCAGCGCCTCAAGCGCACGGACACCAGGCTGAAGCGGCTTTCCTCACGCCTCGCCAACAGGCTACGTGAATCCATTCTGCATGACGGCACGCGCGATTCCGGCTGCGGGCTGAAGGCGCTGCCAACTGTCCTTTTCCGGCAATTGCCCTATTTCGACGGCTGGCACCGCTACTTGCCAGCGCTGGTGCTGCGCGAAGGCTTCCTTGTCGTCCATGTCGATGTGGTCGACCGCCAGCGACGCCATGGGAAATCGAATTACGGTATCATCGACCGCGGCTTACGGGGTATTCTCGACCTCATAGGGGTCTGGTGGCTGCGCCGCCGCCGCAAGGTGGTGCCCAAGGTCAACGAGGTACAAGAATGAGCGCGACCTTCGTCCATCTCATGGGCTGGTTCCAGAGGGTTTTCGTCGACCAGTTCAATGCCTGGATCCTGCTCGGCTTCGTGGCGCAGGCCTTCTTCACCATGCGCTTCCTGGTGCAATGGATCGCCTCCGAACGGGCCAAGCGCTCGGTCGTGCCGATCGCCTTCTGGTTCTTCTCGCTCGGTGGGGGCGCGCTGCTGCTCATCTACGCCATCAAACGGCAGGATCCGGTCTTCATCGCCGGCCAAGCGCTTGGCCTCGTCATCTACATCCGCAATCTGTGGCTGATCGCAAAGGAAAAGCGTGCTTCGATGGACAAGGTGTACTGACCGGCGCTGTCGGCACCTCGGCCACAGCCTACTTACGGCGCTTTTCGAGCCAGGCTTTCATGCCGGCAATTTCGCGCTCCTGAGCGGTGATGATGTCCTGCGCGAGTTTCCTCAGTTCCGGGTCCTTGCCGTATTTGAGCTCGACCCTGGCCATGTCGATCGCGCCCTGATGATGCGGGATCATGCCGCGGACGAAATCGACATCGGCATTCCCGGAATAGTCGATCATCATGTCCTTGTGCATCCTGTCCATCGCCTTCCCGAAAGCCTTGTCGGAAGGCGAGTGGCCCATCTTCATGCTCTCCATCTGGTGCGACGAGGAATGGTCCATCTTCATATCGTGCATCTTTTCGGCGGCGGGCGCCGCCGTCGCCAGCGAAAGCAGCGCGATCGCGGCCGCAACAATCGTCGATCTCATGATAATTTCGCTCCTATCTGTCCCGCCGGCCCGATTTCCCGAAATTAGGGCTTCCAGTTACGGGAAGGTCAAGAGCAGGTAGTCAGGCGGCGTCGAAATCGAGCACGAGCTTTTCACTCAGCGGCCGCGTCTGGCAGGCGAGCGTGAAGCCGGCCTCGATCTCCCAAGGCTGCAGCGAAAAGTTCACCGCCATCTCCGACTGGCCTTCCACCACCCGGCAGCGGCATGTGCAGCACATGCCGCCGGCACAGGAATAGGGAAGTTCGATGCCGGCCGCATGCGCCGCGTCGAGCACGGTCTGGGCGGGATCGGTGACAGGGAACGTCCGCCGCACGCCGTCGAGAACCACTTCGACAGGCACACCTTTCGCCACGGCCGCCTCGACCTCCCGCGAAATCTTCCTCGGCCGCGGCGCCTCGCCGGACGGCGTGAAACGCTCGAAGCGGATCCGATCTTCCTCGACGCCGATCGTGCAGAGCGTCTTTGCCACGTCGTCGATCATCGCGCCCGGCCCGCATAGGAAAACGCCGTCCGCGCCCGCCGGATCGATCAATCCGCGTTCGGCGAGAAGCCCGATGCGCGCACCATCGATGCGGCCGTTCAGGAGGTCGACATCCTGCGCCTCGCGCGACAGGAGATGGATGAGCGTGAAACGGCCGAGATAGCGGTCCTTCAGGTCTTCCAGTTCCTCCAGGAACATGATCGTGTCGGTCGAGCGGTTGCCGTAGATGAGCGTGATCGTGCTCTCCTTCTCGTGGCCGAGCACCGTGCGCGCGATCGACAGCATCGGCGTGATACCGGAACCGGCGGCGATCAGGAGATAGTCGTGGTGGCCGCCGATCAGGGCGGTGAAGCGGCCCTCGGGCGTCATCACGCGCATCGACTGGCCGACGGCAAGATGCTCGTTGACGAAGCGCGAGAAGCGGCCGTCAGCGACTTTCTTCACGCCGACCCTCAGATGCGGATCGCCCGGCATGGAACAGATGGAATAGGAGCGGCGGGCCTCCTCGCCCCCGATCTCGGCGGCGAGCGTCAGATACTGGCCGGGCCGGAAGGCGAATTCCCCGGCAAGTTCCGGCGGGACGGAAAAACCGATCGCCACCGCGTCCGGCGTGTCGCGGACGATCTCGGCGACGGTCAGTTCGTGGAAGCGCGCTGCCATTCGCGAAACCCTATATGCACTTGAAATAATCGAACGGCTCGCGGCAGGAATTGCAGCGGTAGAGCGCCTTGCAGGCGGTCGAGCCGAACTCGGAAACGCGGGAAGTGCTCTGCGAACCGCATTTCGGGCAATGGACCACGGTCTCGCCAAAGAGCGCGCGGATCGAATTCGACGCCTTCTCGGGCGGTGCGATGCCGAAGGCGCGAAGCTTTTCCCGCCCCTCTTCCGTAATCCAGTCGGTGGTCCAGGCCGGCGAGATGACACGCTCGACGCGTGCGTCGAAACCGGCCTCGCGCAGTGCCGCCTCCACCGAAAGCTCGATCGCGAGCACTGCAGGGCAGCCGGAATAGGTCGGCGTCACCTTCGCCACTGCGACGTCGCCGTCGAGTTCGACGGAGCGCAGAATGCCGAGATCGGCGATGGTGACGCAGGGCACTTCCGGGTCGAGGACGGCGGCGGCGGCCCGGTATGCTCTTTGGGCGGCCAGGTCGCGTTCCCTGACAACGTTCCTCACCACACCGCTCCCGGATAGGTGCGCTGCATGTATTGCAGTTCGGCAAGCAGGTAGCCCATCGCTTCGCCGTGACGGCCCTGCCGGCCACCGCTCTGCATCCACGGCGGGGCGGGAACTTCCAGCCCCGCCTCGGCGAAGATCGCACCGATCGTACGGTCGAATTCCGGCCGGAGCGACGCCGGATCCGGCGCGATGCCAGCCTCGGTCATCGCATTCGTCACCTCGTCCGCCTCGAACAGTTCGCCGACATAGGGCGCGAGTTCTTCCGCCGCCATCTTCATGCGCCGGGCGCTCTCCTCGGTGCCGTCGCCGAGGCGCACCACCCATTCGCCGGCATGGCGGATATGATAGGCGACTTCCTTGACGGCCTTGGCCGCGATGCCGGCCAGCGTCTTGTCGCTGGAACTCGTCATCGCCCGCCACATCGGCTCCATGAAGGCGGCGAAATAGAGCTGGCGCAGCATGGTGTGGGCGAAATCGCCGTTCGGCCGTTCGGCGAGGAGACAATTCCGGTATTCGCGCTCGCGCCTCAGATAGGCGAAATCGTCCTCGGTGCGGCCCTCGCCTTCCACCTCGGCGGCATAGGCGTAGAGCGCCCTCGCCTGCCCGATCAGGTCGAGCGCCATGTTCGGCATGGCGAGGTCTTCCTCCAGCATCGGCGCATGGCCGCACCATTCCGACAGAAGGTGGCCGAGGATCAGATGGTCGTCGGCGAGGCGCAGCAGGAATTCGAGGAATTTTTCCCTATCAGCCGTGGCCATCACATATGCCCTACTTCGTCGGGGATGTCGTAGAACGTCGGATGCCGGTAGATCTTGGACGCGGCGGGCTCGAAGTTCTCCGCCTTCTGCTCGGGATCGGAAGCAGTGATCGAGGCGGACGGCACCACCCAGATCGACGTGCCCTCGCCGCGCCGCGTATAGACGTCGCGCGCGGCCTGCAACGCCATTACCGCATCGGCGGCGTGCACCGAGCCGCAATGCTTGTGCGCCAGTCCGTTGCGCGGGCGGATGAAGACTTCCCAGAGGGGGATTTGATTCTTGGCCATCTATCTTACTCCGCCGCCATCTTCGTCGCCGCTTCGCGCGCCCGGCGCTTTTCGGCATGGGCAAGGGCGGCCTCGCGCACCCAGGCGCCCTCCTCCCAGGCCTTGCTGCGCTCGGCGATGCGTTCCCGGTTCATCGGGCCGCCGCCCTTCACCACGCGCCAGAACTCGTCCCAGTCGATCGGGCCGAAATCATAGTGACCGCTCTCCTCGTTCCATTTCAGTTCGGGATCGGGCATCTTCAGCCCGATGAAATCGGCTTGCGGCACGGTGGCGTCGACGAATTGCTGGCGCAACTCATCATTGCTGAAGCGCTTGATCTTCCATCTGGTCGACTGGTCGCCATGCAGGCTGTCGGAATCGGACGGGCCGAACATCATCAGCGACGGCCACCACCAGCGGTTCAGCGCGTCCTGCGCCATATCCTTCTGTTCGGCAGTGCCGCGGGCGAGCGTCATCATGATCTCGTAGCCCTGTCGCTGGTGGAAACTCTCCTCCTTGCAGACCCGGATCATGGCGCGCGCATAAGGCCCGTAGGAACAGCGGCAAAGCGGAATCTGGTTCATGATCGCCGCACCGTCGACCAGCCAGCCAATGGCGCCGATATCGGCCCAGGTCAGTGTCGGATAGTTGAAGATCGAGGAATATTTCGCCTTTCCGGCCAGAAGTTCCTCGGTCATCTCTTCGCGGCTGACACCCAGTGTCTCGGCGGCGGAATAGAGATAGAGGCCGTGCCCGCCCTCGTCCTGCACCTTGGCCAGCAGAGCGGCCTTGCGGCGGAGCGACGGCGCGCGGGTGATCCAGTTGCCTTCCGGCAGCATGCCGACGATCTCGGAATGCGCATGCTGGCCGATCTGGCGGATCAGCGTGCGGCGATAGCCTTCCGGCATCGGATCGTTCGGCTCGATCTTCTCGTCGGCGTCGATACGCGCCTGAAAGGCGGCGAGGAAGACCTCGTCCTCACCCGTTTCGGTTTTGGCACCGATCAGGCCTTGGCTGTACATCGCATCTCCTCCATGCTGGCCGACATACAATATGTAACAAAAATATCGTATAATTACAAGTTTTCGTAACGCATTTTTCAGGAGGAGCAATGAGCGATTTCGGCGTTGATCAGGCCAACGATCTTCTGAAGCGTATCTTCGCGCCATGGGTCGTCGATCTCGGCTTGCGCGCGGAGAGCTTCGATGAGCATGGCGGGACTTTCGTGCTGCCCGCCAATCCGAGGCTCGTCCATGTCGGCGGTGTCGTCTGCGGGCAGGCTACGGCTTCTGCTGCGGACACCGTTTCGGTAGTGACACTGGCGGCGATGAATGGCCGCTTCCGCATCTGCACGACGGTCGATCTGACGACACATTTCATCCGACCGCTGTCGCCCGGCGATGTCGAAATCCGCTGCGAGGTGCTTTCCAACGGCAAGCGCATGGCGTTCGTCCGCGTCGAGCAGCGCGCGAAAGGCGACACGCGCGTGGCGGTCTCGGCGACGATGGCGTTTGCCTATATGGAGGAGTGACTGCCGCTCATCCTGAAACGTCCACCGAACTCGCGCGGATTCGCGAGCGGCGGCAGGCCGGCTTCAGTGAGCCATGCTTCGCTGGGCGCGGCCAGCCGGCCGTAAATATCGCGAGCGAGCGAGCGCGCCTGCTCGCCGGGCCAATCCTTCGGCAGCAGCGCCAGCGGCAGGCCCGGATCGCGCAAGACGATGCGTCGCCAGTCGTGGAGAAGAAGCGTGCGCGCAGAGATCGCATCGAGCGGTCGAAACGCTCCGCCCCGTTTCAGTGCTTCGGACAGCGGACGGTAGGCCTCGATGAACGCGCCGTATGCCGTTGCGACCTCCTCGCTCGGCCACAGCATGCGCATGGCTTCCGGATGCTCGGCGCTGCTGCCATGGATGACCAGCATGCCGGCGGGGTCCACGGCGATGGCCGGAACCGTGCCGGGCCGAAGGTAGACACTCCCCTCGACCGACAGGAAGCCCGCCTCTTCCATCCTGCCGCGCAGGTCGCCGTCGCTTGCCTGTGGGACGACGGCTACCGTCCAGGTGCCGTCCCAGTCCGGCGGCCCGGCGGCATAGATGCGCCGCGTGGCAAGGTCGAAGGCGTGCCGCCCCTCCTCTGCCAGCCGATAGAAGCTGTTGCGACCATCACGCTCGCGCGTCACCCAATGGTCGGCGGCAAGCCTGGACATCGCTGTCCGAAGCGCGCCCGCCTCGATGCGCAGGCGTCCCATGATGTCCTGCAACGCCTGAAGCGCCACGCGCCCTCCACGCGGAACGACGGCGTCGCCGAATATGGTGATGACGAGCGACCAGACGCGTGGGCGGCCGCGTTCATGCAGCCGGGCGATCAGCCGGTCTAGCGCTGCCTCGGCAGGTCTGGATGGAGCGTCCATAGAGGTCAGATGACATAGCGACCCCTACTCCGCAAGCGCCAAGCTTCGGCCAGAAGGATGGCGGCAATCGCGCTTGCGAAACGCCTATGCCGGGCCGATACGCGAGAAAACCTGCTCGACCGGTACGGGCGGCTCGATATCGAACGTCTCGCGCAACAAGCGGGCGAGCTCGTCGGCGTTCTCGATATTGCGTCCCTCGATGGCGCGGCCGCCGCCTTCCTCAACGACGAAACGGCGATTGACGATCTTGTATCGTCTGCCGGCGACGACACGCTCCAGAATGAGGTTCTGGACAAGCACGTGGTTCGGATTGGTCGAGGTAAACCAGTTCGCCATCTCGTAGTCCGATGGCTCCTGGCGCGTAAAGTCGAACATATACATCGTCCGCCAGCCACCGGGCTGCGACGCGGCAAGCGAGAACAGGCCGTCCTGCTCCGTCAGCCGATATGTTCCGGCAGGCGTCTGCTGCTCGATATCCGTCGCGAGCCGCAGCGGTTGATCAAGCAAGCATCCGCCGAAGCCGACATCGGCGAGCCACGGCCCATCCGCAAGCTCGACCTTGAGCAGCATATGCGTGCGCGGGCTGAGTGGCGCATCCGGTGCCGACATCCAGCGCACCCGTCCAGCAAAAGCCGTGACCTTGAAGCCGATTGTCTCCAGTGCAGCCTTGAAAAGCGTATTCTGCTCGAAGCAGTAGCCGCCACGACGACCACGAACGATCTTTTCCTGCAGCGCCGCGATTTCCAGCGAAACCGGCCGCCCAAGGAGCGAGTCGAGCGATTCGAACGGGATCGCGGCCACATGGGCAGCGTGCAGCGCGGAGAGCGTCGCGAGATCGGGCACCATCTTTGCCTCGAAGCCGATCCGCGCCAGATACTCCTTCAGCCGGAACTCATTACCCATGCCTTGCCCTGCCGCCAATTCCCCGCGGGCGGCGACAGTCAGCCGCGCCTGCTGCCGGCCAGATGACACAGCAGCCATGTCACTGCAAGTCATGCCCCTTGACCGCTTCCGGTTCGGATCGGCTCTGGAAAGACTGCCATGATGGCCTTAGGAAACGAGAAGGAAGACAGGGTAGGACGATGGTGCAGAATATCTATGACGAACCGGTATTTTTCGAGGGCTATGGCCGGCTGAACCGCTCGGTCCACGGTCTCGCCGGAGCGCCGGAATGGCCGGCGCTTCGTTCCATGCTGCCGGACATGCGCGGTCTTCGTGTCGTCGATCTCGGCTGCGGCTATGGCTGGTTCTGCCGCTGGGCGCGCGAAAACGGCGCCGGCGAGGTGCTCGGGCTCGATATTTCGGAGAAGATGCTCGATCGGGCACGAGCTGAAAACGGGGACCCGGCCATCGCTTACCGCCGTGCCGACCTAGCGGAATTGTCGCTTCCGAAGGAGGCTTATGATCTCGTCTACAGCTCGCTTGCCTTTCACTACATCGAAGATGCCGAACGCCTCTACCGTACGATCCATGGCACACTCGTTCCGGGCGGACGCCTGGTCTTCTCGACCGAGCATCCGATCTACATGGCGTCGGTCCACCCCAGTTGGGTAACGAAGGGCGGCGGGAGCCGGGCCTGGCCGGTCGATCACTATTCGGTCGAGGGCCGACGCACGACGCATTGGCTCGGCGCGGATGTCGTCAAATATCACAGGACGATGGCCACTACCGTCAACCTGCTCATCCGCGCCGGCTTCCGGATCCTGCATATCGAGGAGTTCTCTCCGACCGCCGCGCAGATTGCAGCCGATGCGACGCTAGCCGAGGAAACAGACCGCCCGATGTTCCTGATGATCGCCGCCGGCAAATAAGCCCTTCCCCGACAGCGGATCGCATCACCGTCAGCTTCAGCAACGATGGAAATACCGGTAGGTGTCCGGTGCGCTCATCCATTTGAAATTGGGCGCGAGCCCGCCATGGCTGTTGATCCAGCCTTTGATATCGGATGCGTAAGCATGCCAGAGTACAGCCGTCATCTCGGGTCTGTGCGCGAGGTGGAACCCGAAACGTGCCGCCGGCATGACGCAGATATGATCGCGGGGTATGTAACCCAGAAGGACGGTGCATGCGGACTGGCAAGGCCCCACGATGCGCACGCGGACATCCTGTGCGGCCAGATTCTTCCAGCGCTGGCTGTAGGCCGCGACGCTACCGCCATGATTGTCGGAAATATCGATCGTTTTAGGTGTCGCCCAGCCCGGAACAAGCCAGGCAACCATGAACATGCCAGCCAGCAATAGCCTCGCAAGCACCGCCGCCTCCGAAACCCGACGAACGCATCCGATCAGAAGCTACTCCCTGGACGACAAGATTGGCAATGGCAGCGGCAAGGCTGCCGCAAAGGCCGGCTCATCCATCATCGACCGCATTATTGCCCGAGCCTTGGATGGGCAGCGCCAGGGTCATCGAACCGAAAGTATGGGTGAAGAGATTACCGTCGGCCATCCATCTACGCCAGTTTCTTCACGCCGTTCACCAACATCCTCGTAGCCAGAGCCGCATACTCCTCGCGGGTGACGGGGCCGTCTTCGCGGAACCACATATAGAACCAGTTGAGCATGCCGAAGAGGCTCATGGCGACGGGCTTGAGCAGGCGGCCATCCTCGAACGCCCGCGGATGAACGGCGCGGATCGCGTCGGAAAACATCGCCACCAGCTTTCTTTCCAGCGCCTTCAATTCGGCCTGCCGAGGTTCCGGCAGAAGACGGAGCGCGTTGATCTGCACCTTATGCTCGGCATCGGCGTCACGATAGGCATCGAGCAGGGCCTCTACTAGTCGGCCAAGCCGTTCTTCGGGTTCCAGGCCGGGCACATCGGCTGCTTCCACCACGTCAACAAGCGCCTGCAAATGATTGGAAAGGATTCCGAAAAGCAGCGTCTCCTTGGATGTGTAATAGTGGTAGAGCAGCGCCTTGGAGACACCGCATTCAGCCGCCAGCCCGGCCATGGAGGCGCGGTCATAGCCGTCGCGCGCGAAGGCGATTGCGGCGCGATGCAGGATCGCCTCGCGCTTGTCGTCATAATCCCTGGCGCGGGTGCGGGGCATCAGGCTTTCGGCCGCTTGTCCACGATCCGGACCGCCTTGCCCTGGCTGCGCGCGACGCCTTCCGGCGGCAGCACGTCTACGCGCACGGTGACACCCACTACGGCCTTGATCCGCTCACGCAGCGCGTTCGACGCGGCGTCACGACGTTCTTCCGCTACATCGGCCGTGGCGATCTCGACATGAACGATCATCTCGTCCATGCGCCCCTCGCGGGTAAGCTCGATCTGGAAATGCGGCGCCAGCCCGTCGATCGTCAGGATCTGCTCCTCGATCTGCGTCGGGAAGACATTTACGCCGCGCAGGATCATCATATCGTCGGAACGGCCCGTGATCTTCTCCATGCGCCGCATCGAGCGCGCCGTGCCCGGCAGGAGCCTCGTCAGGTCGCGCGTGCGGTAGCGGACGATCGGGAAGGCTTCCTTGGTGAGCGAGGTGAAGACGAGTTCGCCCTTCTCGCCGTCCGCAACCGGCTCGCCGGTTTCCGGGTTTATGATCTCTGGATAGAAATGATCTTCCCAGACGTGGAGCCCGTCCTTGGTCTCAACGCACTCGTTGGCGACACCCGGGCCGATCACCTCCGACAGGCCGTAAATATCGACCGCATGCATGTCGAAGGCTTCCTCGATCTCGGTGCGCATGGCGTTGGTCCATGGCTCCGCGCCGAAGATGCCGACCTCGAGCGGGCTTTTCTTCGGATCGAGCCCCTGCGCGCGGTATTCGTCGAGGATCGAGAGCATGTAGGACGGCGTCACCATGATGGTGGTCGCCTTGAAATCCTCGATCAGCGTCACCTGACGCGTCGTCATGCCACCCGACGCCGGGACCACGGTGCAGCCGAGCCTTTCGGCACCGTAATGCGCGCCGAGGCCACCGGTGAAGAGACCGTAGCCATAGGCGACGTGGACGACGTCGCCCGGCCGCGTGCCGGATGCTCTCAGCGAACGGGCCATGCAGTCGGCCCAGACATGAAGATCGTTTTCGGTATAGCCGACGACGGTCGGCTTGCCTGTCGTACCGGAGGAGGCGTGGATGCGCAGCACCTTCTCGCGCGGCACGGCGAACATGCCGAACGGGTAGTTGTCGCGAAGGTCCTGCTTGGCCGTGAAGGGGAAGTGCCGGAGGTCCGAAAGCTGCTTCAAATCGTAGGGATGCACGCCCTTTGCGTCGAACGCCTTCTTATAGTGCGGCACGTTCTCATACGCGTGCTTCAGCGACCATTTCAGCCTGAGAAGCTGTAGCGCCTCGATCTCATCGCGCGAAGCGATCTCGATCGGATCGAGATCCTCCTTCCTCGGGGTCAAATCCTTCATCTCATACCTCCCTGCCCCATGCCGTGCTGTCGATGCTAAAGCTGTTCGCCGTCGAAATGTTTCCCCTCGATCGTCCGCGACACGCCACGGAATTCGGCGATCAGCGCGCCCTTCTGGTTCGTCACCTTCACGTCATAGATGCCGGAGCGGCCGTAGCGCGCAACTTCCCGGCAGGTCGCCGTCAGCCTGTCACCAAGCTTTCCGGGCGCGACGAAGGTGATGGAATTGTGCTGGGCGACGACCAGCCGATTGTAGGAATTGCAGGCAAAGGCGAAGGCGGAATCCGCGAGCGTGAAGATGTAGCCGCCATGGCAGATATCATGGCCGTTGGTGTGATGCTTTTCGACCGTCATCGAGCCGATAGCAGTGCCCGGCCCCACCGCGTCGAGTTTCATGCCGAGCCATTTCGAGGCGCTGTCCTTCGCCCACATGGCCTCGGCGCTCATCTCCGCCACCTGCTGAGCCGACAGCGCCATCGTACCTCCCCAACATAGCCTCCCCGAAGCCTTGCATAGACCGACCGTGCGGTCAATAATACTTCCGCGGCAGCGATGCGGGGAGCGCAACCGCACGGGATGGAGCGATCATTGGCCGACAGGAGCCTTGCCGAAGATTTCGAACTGACCTCTCTCCCGGAAGGTTTCGCCGAGGATCCGTTTCCGGTCTATCGCGCGCTCCTTGAACATGTGCCGGTAAAGCATTTCGCCGACGGCTCGGTGATGCTGTCGCGCTTCGCCGACCTCGATCGCGTCTATCGCGATACGAAGGTCTTCTCCTCCGACAAGAAGGTCGAGTTCCTGCCGAAATTCGGCAAGAGCCCGCTCTACGAGCACCATACGACGAGCCTCGTCTTCAACGACCCGCCGCTGCACACGCGCGTGCGCAAGATCATGGTGGGTGCCATGACGCCGAAGGCGATCGCCGCCATGGAGCCCGGCCTGATCACGCTGGTCGACCGGCTGCTTGATAGCCTGGCGGAGAAAGGCGAAGTCGACTTGATCGAGGATTTCGCTTCAGCCATTCCCGTCGAAGTGATCGGCAATCTGTTCGACATTCCGCATGAAGAGCGTGGGCCGCTATGCAACTGGTCGCTCGCCGTGCTCGGCGCGCTCGAGCCCGTCCTGTCACCGGAACAGCAGGAGCGCGGCAACCGGGCCGTCACCGACTTCAAGGCCTTCCTGAAGGAGCTTGCAGACGCGCGGCGGAAAAACCCCAGCGATCCTGCAACCGACGTGCTGACTCGCCTGATAAACGGCAACGAGGGCGAGCAGCTGAGCGATGAGGAGTTACTGCAAAACTGCATCTTCATCCTCAATGCCGGTCACGAGACCACGACGAATTTGATCGGCAACGCGCTCTATGAACTGCTCGAATGGCCCAAGGAGCGGCAGCGCCTGCTGGCCGATCCAGACCTCATCCAGACGGCGGTCGATGAGTTCCTGCGCTTCCAGAGTCCAAATCAACTCGGCAATCGCCGGACGGTCGAGCCGACGGAGTTCCACGGTGAGACGCTGCCTCCCGGCACCCGCATCCACCTTGCCATCGGAGCGGCCAACCGCGACCCGCGCCAGTTTCCCGATCCCGACCGGCTCGACCTGTCGCGCAAGCCTAACAAGCACCTCGCCTTCGCCGGTGGCCCGCATCTGTGCGTCGGCTTCTCGCTTGCCAAGATGGAAGGCCGTATCGCCGTCTCGCGCTTTCTGAAGCGCTTTCCCGGTTACAAGTTGAACGGTGAAGCCAGACGTACCGGGCGGGTGCGGTTCAGGGGTTTCTCAGCGTTTCCGGCAAGGATGGGCTGAGGGCATTCAGCGCTCAATCGCTCTTTGCGGCGAATTCGATATTGCCGATCAATTCGGTCGCCGTCCTGAGCGCGGTTCCCGTCGCTACGACCATCTGCGGCAGGAGCATCCATTCCAGCGTCCAGGCAGCGCCTGAACGCTCGTTTTCATGCACCAGCGCCTGATGCATTCCGGAAACGAGCGTCGCATTGAAGCGCGCCAGGGTAACCAGCACCTCGGCGCCGACGGGATTGACCTTATGCGGCATGGCGGATGAACCACCGCCGCTTTTCAGCGTGATCTCGCCGATCTCGCTTTGCACGGCGAGCGCGATATCGGCGCCCATCTTGCCGAGGCTGCCGGTGACCAGCGACAGCCAGTCGGCAAGTTCCGCCTGCCCGTCGCGCTCGGAGTGGCGCGCTCTCGGGACGAGACCAAGGCTGAGGCGCCTTGCCATCCGCGCCGTCACGTGCTCGCCGGCCACGCCCAGTTTATCGAGCGTACCGGCCGCGCCACCGAAAGTCAGGACGGCGATCTCCCTGCGAACGGTCGAGAGCCTTGCCCGATGGCGAAGCAGCGGCTCGCGCCAACTCAATATCTTCCGCGAGGCCGGCACTTCGATCGCAGCCTGCATGCGCGTGTGCGCAGTGACCCTTACGACGCCGTCGCGCATGTCGAACTCGCCAAGACGCTCGACCAGCGTGTCGATGCGCTTCTCGAAGAGGTCGAGAACCCCGGCAATCCGGAGCGCAAAGCCAGTATCGATCACGTCCTGGCTCGTCGCGCCGAAATGAACGTGCCCTGCATGCGGCTTTCCGACAGCGGCGCGCAACTGGCGGACGAGTTCCGGCACGACGACCCCGTCACGCGCAGTTGCCTGCCGGAGCTTTTCGACATCCGGCCGAAAGCTCGCAATGGCTTTAGTAATAGCCTTTCCTGCTGCCTCGGGGATGATGCCCTTCTCGGCCTCGGCGGCAGCAAGCGCCGCCTCGAAATCGAGCATCCCCTTAAACTCGGCTTCGGCAGAGAAAAAGGCTCCCACTTCCCTGTCGCCGAGCAGGCCGGACAGAAAAGGATGATCGAAAACCGATACGCTCATTCGCCGGGCCTGTTTCCTGAAGCGGGAAGCTAAATATCGAAGAAGATCGTCTCCCTGTCACCCTGTAGGTGGATGTCGAATGTGTAGGTATCCCCCTTGCGCTCGGCGATCAGCGTCGGCACGCGGACACGGTGCTCGATGCGGGAGAGAATCGGATCGGCCTCGTTAGCCTCCTTCTCGTCGCCGAAATACATGCGCGTCTGGAGTCCCAGATTGATGCCGCGCGCGACGATCCAGAAGGTAACATGCGGCGCCATCGGCCGCCCGTCGCGGAATGGCACCTTGCCCGGCTTGATCGTGTGGAAGACATATTCGCCGGTCTGCATGTCGGTCGGGCTACGCCCCCAACCGGTGAAATTCGGATCGGCCGTGCCGCGCATTTCCGAAGGGCTGTTATAGAGCCCGTCCGCATCGGCCTGCCATATCTCGAGAAGCGCATCGCGCAGCAGCGAGCCGGAACCGTCGATCACATTGCCCCGGATGGTGATGCGCTCGCCTTTGGTCTTGTCGTTGACCATGCTGCTGCCGAGGTCCTCCGGATAGACACCGAGGATGCCGGAAAAATTCGGCACGCAGCCGATATGAACGTACGGTCCGGCCGTCTGCGACGGCGTTTCCTTGAGGCGGTTGAGAGACTGGATCATCAGTTCCCCTCCTTCCGGTTCTCGAACATGGTCGAGCGGCGGCCGCGGAGCACGATGTCGAACTTGTAGGCGCGCGCATCCATGGGGATCGTCGCCGCCATGTCGAGCGGGGCGATCAGCGCCTCGATCGCCTTCGGATCGTTGATGGTACGTACGATCGGGCAATTCGGGATCATAGGGTCACCCTCGAAATACATCTGCGTGATGAGGCGTTGGGCGAAACCGTGACCGAAGATCGAGAAATGGATATGGGCCGGGCGCCAGTCGTTGGGACCGTTCGGCCAGGGATAGGCGCCGGGCCGGATCGTGCGGAACGCATAATAGCCGTTCTCGTCGGTGATGGTCCGGCCACAGCCGCCGAAATTCGGGTCGAGCGGCGCCATATAGGTTTCCTTCTGGTGGCGGTAACGCCCGCCGGCATTGGCCTGCCAGAATTCAACCAGTGCTCCGTCCACGCCGATGCCGCGTTCGTCGAGCACACGCCCGTGGACGATGATGCGCTCGCCGATGGCGCTCTCGCCCGGTTTTGCGAAATTGTGGATCAGGTCGTTGTCCAGTTCGCCCAGCATCGAATGGCCGAAAACCGGCCCGGTGATCTCGCTGAGCGTATTATCGAGCGAGAGGTAGGCATATTTCGGCGAGCGCAGCACCGTCGTCTTGTAACCCGGCGCATAGGCCGGCGGATGCCAGAGGCGATCTCGCTGGAAGAACGATCCCGTTTCGGGTTTACGGTTCGATATCACTTCACTTTCCTTCCGAAGCCTTCATTTCGGCGAGCGTCTGCTTGACGATCTTCATAGCGTGGTTGGCCGCCGGCACGCCGGCGTAGATGCCGACATGCAGCATCGCCTCGCGTATGTCCTCCGCGCTCGCCCCCGTATTGGCGGTGGCCCGGGTATGGAGCGCGAGCTCGTCCCACTGGCCGAGCGCGGCAAGCAGCGCCAGCGTTATCATCGAGCGCTCGCGCTTCGTGATGTTCGGCCGCGACCAGACATGGCCCCAGGCCGATTCCGTGATCAGTCGCTGGAACGGCGTGTCGAAATCGGTCCTGGCGTCTTGCGTCCGATCGACATAGGCAGCGCCCAGCACGGAGCGTCGCGTCGCCATGCCCTCGCTGTACCAGTCCCTCGGCGCATCGCTCTTCTCGGTCATCTTCCTCTTCCCTCTAAGCTCAGAACGGCAGGCCGACATAGTTCTCCGCAAGGGCAGTCGAGGCGGCGCGCGAATGAACCAGATAGTCAAGCTCCGCTTCCTGGATACGCTGCCCGAAGGCGCCCGTCTCCGGGAAGAGGTGCAGCGTCGTCGTCATCCACCAGGAGAAGCGCTCGGCTTTCCATACGCGCGCCAGCGCCCTTGCCGAATAAGCATCGATGCCGGCCGTCGATTCCTCCGTATAATATTCCCTTAGCCCATCAAAGAGATAACGCACGTCGCCGCAGGCGAGGTTGAGACCCTTGGCTCCCGTCGGCGGCACGATATGCGCCGCATCGCCGGCCAGGAAAAGGCGACCGAATCGCATAGGCTCGGCGACGAAGGAGCGGAGCGGGGCAATCGATTTCTCGAAGGAGATGCCGGTCGTCATGCGCCCAGCCACGTCCCCGGGCAGCCGGCGGCGGATCTCATCCCAGAACCTGTCGTCCGGCCAGTCCTCCACATGATCGTCAAGCGAACACTGGACATAGTAGCGGCTGCGCGTCATCGAGCGCATCGAGCAGAGCGCGAAGCCGCGCTTGTGGTTGCAGTAGATGAGCTCATGGCTGACGGGCGGCACATCGGCGAGGATGCCGAGCCAGCCGAACGGATAGGTCCGCTCAAAAGAATGAATGGCGCTTTCCGGCACCGAGCGGCGACTCACCCCGTGATAACCGTCGCAGCCAGCGATGAAATCGCAGTCGATCCGATGTGTTGCGCCATCTTTCTTATACGTGACATAGGGCGTGGCGCGATCGAAATCATGCGGCATGACCTCCGCCGCTTCATAAACCGACACCGCACCCGCCCTCTCCCGGGCGTCCATCAGGTCGTGCGTCAGTTCGGTCTGGCCGTAGACCATGACGCGCTTTCCCCCGGTCAGGCCGAAAAGGTCGATGCGGTGATGCTTGCCGTCAAAGGCCACGTCGAAGCCATCATGCGGCAGACCCTCGCGGCGCATGCGCTGGCCGGCGCCGGCCTCTTCCAGCATGGCCGCGGTCCCCTCCTCCAGCACCCCGGCGCGCACGCGCGACAGGACGTGCTCCTTGGTCGACCGCTCCAGAATGACGTTGTCTATGCCGGCATTGGTCAGCAACTGCCCAAGCAGCAGCCCGGCCGGTCCCGAGCCGATGATCACGACCTGTGACCGCAATTATCCCCTCCCTTCCGATCCCGGCCGCATGCTCATGACCGACAGGCGATCCCACGACGGCAATAGCCCGTATAAACCAGGTTATCCAACCATATACGGATCGCCCATCCGTAGGCAGCAGCCGAACCCACTTATCGCTTCTATGGCGTGATAAGCTAGGGCGATTAGACCAAAGGCCGATAACCGACCGGCAGAACTCATGTCACCGCCGCCGCGTCGGCGATCCTGAACTGCGCGTTGCGGCGGCCGTTCCAGAAATTCGAGGACAACATGCCGGCGACATGCATCGTTTGTCCCCGATTGCCTGCAAGGAATGCGCCAAGCGCGGTGTTCTCGGCCCGGAATGCCATGGCCTGAAGGCTGCCGCCCATTTCCGAACGAAGGCCGACGCGCATATGGCCGTTGCCGACAATGCGGATGTCGGTGATGCGATGGCGCGGCAGGACAAGGATCGGCGCGGGATGGCCGGCGCCGTAGGGCCCGGCATGCTCCAGCGTGTCGAGCAATTCGACCGTCGCCCCCTCCGCCGTGAGCGCCGCGTCGATCTTCAGCGTCTCCTCGCTGTTCAACCGCATCACTTCCGTTGCCGCCCGCTCCTCGAAGAAGGCGCGCAAATCGCCGAGGCGATTACGTTCGATGGTTATCCCGGCCGCCATTGCATGGCCGCCGCCCTTGACGATGAAGCCTTTCTCGGCCGCCTCACGCACCAGTCGGCCGAGATCGAAGCCGACGATGGAGCGGCCCGAGCCCGTCCCGACACCGTCGATGCCGAAGGCGATGGCAAAGACCGGGCGCCGCGCGTGGTCCTTCAGCCGAGAGGCCAGAAGGCCGACGACGCCCGGATGCCATTCGTCGCTGCCGGTGACGAGGATGGCCGGTCCCGCACCGCGGGCGAGTTCCGCGTCGGCTTCGGCGCGTGCCTGCTCCAGCATGGCGTTTTCCATCGCCTGCCGTTCCTGATTCAGCCGATCAAGTGTTTCAGCGATCGAGGTCGCCTCTACGGGATCATCGGTAGCGAGAAGCCGCGAGCCGAGCGCCGCGTCACCGATCCGCCCGCCGGCATTGATGCGCGGACCGATGAGGAAGGAGAAATGGAAAGGGCTTAACGGCTCGCCGATGCGGGCGACGCGCGCCAGCGCGGCAAGGCCCGGATTGCCGAGGCGTCGCGCCACCGCCAGTCCCTTGACGACGAAGGCGCGGTTGACGCCGACGAGCGGCACGACATCGCATACCGTAGCCAGCGCCACCAGATCGATCAGGCCGAGCAGGTCCGGTGGCGGCAGCTGATGGCGCGCCTCCCGCAAGAGCTTCACGGTCTGGACGAGTACGAGAAAGACGACGCCCGCCGCGCAGAGATGCCCCTGCCCCGACAGATCGTCCTCGCGGTTGGGGTTGACCACGGCAACGGCATCGGGGAGCGGCCCACCGACCTGATGATGGTCGATCACGACCACTTCGGCGCCAGCCTCATTGGCGGCGGCAATCGACGGCCCGCTGTTGGTGCCGCAATCGACCGTGACGATCAGCGAAGCGCCGCGGCCGACAAGCTCGCGCATCGCTTCGGGATTGGGACCGTAGCCCTCGAAGATGCGGTCGGGGATATAAATCTCGGATTCGATGCCATAATGGCCGAGAAAGCGTTTCATCAGGGCCGAGGATGCCGCGCCATCGACGTCATAGTCACCGAAGACGGCGATGCGTTCGCGGCGCATGACCGCCCGCATCAGCCGCTCGGCGGCCGCCTCCATGCCGCTCAGCGAAGCGGGATCCGGCAGGAGATCGCGGATCGTCGGATCAAGGAAGCGTGCCGCCTCATCCGCGCCGACGCCCCTTCCCGCCAACACGCGCGACACGAGGTCGGGGATGCCGTTGGTTTGCGCGATCGCCAGCGCCACGTTCTCCTGCCGCCGGTCAAGCCGATGCACCCAGGCAACGCCGTTCGCCGAGCGCCGCACGTCCAGAAAGTACCGTTTTTCCTCCACCATCGCCTTGCGAGGATAGCCGGAAAGCCGCGGGCTTAAAACTTGTCCATATCCTGATGGCGGGCCTTGATCTCACGCACCGTGCCCGAAGACGAGCGCATGACGATCGTGTGCGTCTGGATATCGTGGCGGCCGAAGCGGACCCCTGAAAGCATGTTGCCGTCGGTCACGCCGGTCGCCGCGAACAGGGTTTCGCCGCGCGCCATCTCGTTCATCGTATAAACCTTGTTCGGATCGGAGACGCCCATCTTGGCAGCGCGGGCGATTTTCTCGGGCGTGTCGAGCAACAGCCGCCCCTGCATCTGGCCGCCGATACAGCGCAGCGCTGAAGCCGCCAGCACGCCTTCAGGCGCCCCGCCGGTGCCGAGATAGATGTCGATGCCTGTCTCGTCCGGATCGGTGGTGTGGATGACGCCGGCTACGTCGCCGTCACCGATGAGGCGGATGGCGACGCCCGTGGAACGTACCTCCTCGATCAGCGCGGCATGACGCGGACGGTCGAGGATGCAGGCGGTGACCTCCTCGACCGGGACGCCCTTGGCCTTGGCGAGATTGGCGATATTGTCCCTGGCGGACGCATCGATGTCGACGAGCCCCTTCGGGTAGCCTGGGCCGATCGCGATCTTCTGCATGTAGACGTCGGGGGCGTAGAGGAGCGTTCCCTTTTCCGCGATGGAGATGACGGCGAGCGCGTTGGGCAGGTTCTTGGCGCAGATCGTGGTGCCTTCCAGCGGATCGAGCGCGATATCGACCTCCGGTCCTTCGCCGGTACCGACTTCTTCGCCGATATAGAGCATCGGCGCCTCGTCACGCTCGCCCTCGCCGATGACGACGGTGCCGCGGATCGGCAGGCGGTTGAGTTCGGCGCGCATCGCGTCCACCGCAACCTGATCGGCTGCCTTCTCGTCGCCCCGCCCTCTCAGCCTCGCGGCTGCCACTGCGGCACGCTCGACCACGCGGACAAGCTCGAGGGTGAGGATGCGGTCGAGACCGGCAACGATGTCGTGATGCGCCATGGATGATCCTTGCTGAACGATTGGCAAATGCTGCTCTCTTATTGTCAAAGCGGCATGACAACCGCAAGAGAGATAGCGATCCGGGGCGATACAGCGAGGGTATGGCCTCAATAAGGGCACCTGTCTCGTCGAGCGGGTTTTCCCCGCATGGTTCCGTTGGACAAGCATGAATGGCGCGTAACAGGCGCTTGCCCTGCCGACGCCCTCAGCCTATAGCACGGCTTTGATGCCAGACGCCCTCCCCCTTTTTCCGCACCGCCATTTGCTCGGCATACAGATGCTGTCGCCGGCCGATATCGAGTTACTGCTCGAACGTGCCGAAGCGGCGATCGCCATCTCACGCCAGCCGGAGAAGAAGACGGCGACGCTGCGCGGCCGCACGCAGATCAACCTCTTCTACGAAGCATCGACGCGGACGCAGTCCTCCTTCGAACTCGCGGGTAAGCGGCTCGGCGCCGACGTGATGAACATGTCCGTCGCCTCCTCCTCCGTGAAGAAGGGCGAGACGCTGATCGACACGGCGATGACGCTGAATGCGATGCGGCCCGACATCCTCATCATCCGCCACCAGTCGGCGGGCGCGGCGGCACTTCTGGCGCAGAAGGTCGGTTGCTCGGTCGTCAATGCCGGCGACGGCGCGCATGAGCACCCGACACAGGCATTGCTCGACGCACTCACCATCCGGCGCGCCAAGGGACCGCTCAACCGCCTCACCGTCGCCATCTGCGGCGACATCCTGCATTCGAGGGTGGCGCGCTCCAACATCCTTCTCCTGAATGCGCTCGGGGCCAGCGTGCGTGTCGTGGCGCCCTCGACGCTCTTGCCGGCCGGCATGGAACAGATGGGCGTAAGAGTATTCCACTCGATGGAGGAGGGGCTGAAGGGCGTCGACGTGGTCATGATGCTGCGGTTGCAGCGCGAGCGCATGGCCGGCGCCTTCGTGCCCTCGACGCGCGAGTATTTCCGCTATTTCGGCCTCGACGCGGCAAAACTCGCCGCGGCGGCTGAAGGCGCGCTCGTCATGCATCCCGGCCCGATGAACCGGGGCGTGGAGATCGCGTCAGCAATCGCCGACGGGCCGCAAAGCGTCATCCAGGAACAGGTGGAGATGGGCGTCGCGGTACGCATGGCCGTGATGGAAGCGCTGCTCGACCCGCGCCGCAACGCAGAAGGACGCGCGGCGTGAGCACCACCGTCTTCCATAACGCGCGCATCGTCGACCCCTCGCGCGGGATGGATGAGCGCGGTTCGGTGATCGTCGAGGGGAAAAAGATCGTGGCGGCCGGCGCGACGGCGCTGAACCAGGGTGCACCGGAAGGCGCAAAAGCGATAGACTGCGCCGGCAGGGCTGTCATCCCCGGCCTCATCGACGCGCGTGTGTTCATCGGCGAGCCGGGCGCTGAGCATCGCGAGACCATCGCGTCGGCCAGCCATGCGGCGGCGGCCGGCGGCGTCACCTCGCTGGTCATGATGCCGGATACAAACCCGGTGATAGACGACGTGGCGCTGGTGGAATTCGTGCTGCGCACGGCGCGCGACACGGCCATCGTCAACGTGCTGCCGGCGGCGGCGATCACGCGCGGGCTGGAAGGCCGCGAGATGACCGAGTTCGGCCTGCTGCGCGAAGCGGGCGCGGCCTTCTTTACCGACGGTCGCCACACGATCGTATCGAGCACCGTCATGCGCCGGGCGCTCACCTATGCGCGCGATTTCGGCGCGACGATCGTACACGAGACACAGGACGCCGATCTCGCTGCGGCCGGAGTGATGAACGAAGGGCTCTACGCAAGCTGGCTCGGCCTGCCCGGCATCCCGCGCGAGGCAGAAGCGATCCCGCTCGAACGTGATCTCAGGCTCGCGCGGCTGACCGGCGGCGGCTACCACGCCGCCAAGATATCGACCGCGATGGCGGCCGAGGCGATAGCGCGCGCCAAGCGGGAAGGCGCCAATGTTTCCGCCGGCGTCTCGATCTACAATCTGGCGCTCAACGAGAACGATGTCGGCGAATACCGCACCTTCTTCCGCCTGTCGCCGCCGCTGCGCGCCGAAGACGACCGGCAGGCCATGATCGAGGCCCTGCGCGACGGGACCATCGACATCATCGTTTCCTCGCACGATCCGCAGGACGTCGACACCAAGCGCCTGCCCTTCGCCGATGCGGAAGCCGGCGCGATCGGGCTGGAGACGCTCCTTGGCGCGGCGCTGCGCCTGCACCACAATGAGGAAGTGCCGTTGATCCGGCTGATCGAGGCGCTGTCTACCGGACCCGCGAAACTGTTCGGCCTCGAAGGCGGCACGCTGAAGCCCGGCGCAACGGCCGATCTCGCGCTTGTCGACCTCGACGAGCCCTGGGTCGTGAAAGAGGCCGACATAAAATCGCGCTCCAAGAACACCTGCTTCGAGGGCGCGCGCCTGCAGGGCAAGGTCTTGCAAACCATGGTTGCTGGCCGCACAGTATTTACCGCCTAGCGTTCGACGCACTATTCGACACCAGGGCTCGGGAGGGGAAACATGCTTTACGTGCTCGGCGCGCTGGTCGTCGGCTATCTTTTCGGCTCGATCCCTTCCGGCTATCTCCTTGCGCGCGCCGCCGGCCTCGGCGACGTACGCAATATCGGCTCGGGCAATATCGGCGCCACCAATGTATTGAGGACCGGCAACAAGGGGCTGGCGGCGCTGACGCTCATCCTCGACGCGCTCAAGGGCACCGTGCCGGTCTGGCTTGCCTTGCACTATTTCGGTCTCTATCCGGCGATGCTGGCGGGCCTCGGCGCTTTCCTCGGCCACCTTTTCCCGGTCTGGCTCGGGTTCAAGGGCGGCAAGGGCGTTGCCACCTATCTCGGCGTGCTGCTCGGGCTCGCATGGGAAGGCGTGATCGTCTTCGCCGTCGCCTGGCTGCTCGTCGCCGCCATCACGCGCTTTTCCTCGCTCGCCGCGCTGGTCGCCGCCGTTGCCGTACCGGTCGCGCTCGTTTTCCTCGGCCGGCTGGAGCTTGCCGAGCTTTTCGCGGTCATGAGCGCCATCGTCTTCATCAAGCACCGCCCCAATATTGAGCGGCTGATTGCCGGCACGGAATCGAAAATCGGGAGCAAGGGGTGACCGAGCCCGCCGCACCGGTGCTGAGTGACCGGCAGCGGCTTTCCTGGTTGCGGCTCATCCGCACCGACAATGTCGGCCCGGCCACTTTCCGCGACCTGATCAATCGTTTCGGCTCCGCCGACAACGCCATCGCCATGCTGCCGGAACTGACGCTGAGCGGCGGAGGGATGCGGACCATCCGAATCCCCTCGCTCGCCGAAGCGGAAGCCGAGATGGAACTGGCGGCACGTGCCGGCGCCCGCTTCGTTGCTATCGGCGAGGCCGGCTATCCGCTGATGCTGCGCCGGATGGAATTGCCGCCACCGCTGGTGGCGATCAAGGGCGAGGCGGCCGTCTTTTCGCTGCCACCCGTCGCCATCGTCGGCGCGCGCAACGCCTCGCTTGCAGGCATCCGCATAGCGCAGTCGCTCGCCGCTGAACTCGGGCGGGAAGGTTATGCGATCGTCTCCGGGCTCGCGCGCGGCATCGATACGGCGGCGCATCGCGGCAGCCTCGGCACCGGCACGATCGCGGTACTGGCGGGCGGGCTCGACCTGCCCTACCCGCCGGAGAACATCGACCTCTATAACGAGATCGCAGAGAGCGGCGGGGCGGTCATCTCGGAGATGCCGTTCGGCTGGGAGCCGAGGGCGCGCGATTTCCCGCGCCGGAACCGGATCATCGCCGGCCTAGCCTATGGCCTCGTCGTGGTGGAGGCGGCGAAACGCTCGGGCTCGCTCATCAGCGCGCGGCTTGCCGGAGAGTTGGGAAGGCTCGTCTTCGCCGTCCCCGGCTCCCCGCTCGATCCGCGCGCCGCCGGCACGAACGGCTTGTTGAAGGACGGCGCCATCCTGGTGACCGAGGCGAAGGATGTCCTCGAGCAGATCGCGCCACTCATCGGAGCGCCGCCTCCACACACCGATTTCGACGAGCCGCCGGATTTCTCCTCCGCAGCGCCGCCCGGAGACAATGACCGGGAGAAGGTGCTGGAGGCGCTGAGCCCGGTGCCGACCGGGATCGACGAGATCATCAGGCACACCGGGCTTCACCCCGCGCAGGTATTCATGGTGCTTCTGGAACTGGACCTCGCAGGAAGACTCGAACGCCATCCGGGCGGCAACGTCTCGCTGCTGTGAGAAGGCACTGACCGCGTTGCTGCGCTTCAGCCCATTCCGGGCGGCGGCGTCAACGTCTTGATGAGTTCCCCGTCTTTCTCCATCGCACGCTTATATGCAGGCCGTGCAAGGGCACGGGAGAGATAATCGCGAAAGGCCGGCTTTTCCGGAAGCACCTTGATGACGTCCATGGTGAACTGGATGCTGCTCGCCAGATGCGTGTCGGCTGCGGTGAAACCGTCGCCGGCAGCATATGGCCGCCGGGCAAGGGTCCGTTCCAGATAAGCCACCATGTCGTCGAACAGGCCGAAGGAAAAACTGTTGCTGCTTTCGTATTTCCAGCCATTCGCCCTGGCCGCAACCGCCGGGTCGAGGACGGAGTCGCAATAGACCAGCATGGTCAGATAAGGTGCGCGCTCAGGATCGCCGATCGCAGGCGCCATGCCCGCTTCGGGAAAGCGGTCGGCAAGATAGATGCTGATCGCCGCCCGTTCCGTGACGATGGTCCCATCGACGACAACGGCCGGCACCTTCTTGCTTGGCTGGATCGCGCGATAGCTCTCGGCAGCACCGCCTTTCGCCCGGACATCGATGATCTTCATCTCGTAAGGCTGGCCAAGTTCCTCAAGCAGCCAGTGAACGCCGAATGAGCGCGACCAGGGCGTGTGATAAAATTCCAGCATCGTCATATCTCCATGTTTCCGCCCCGACAGTATCATCCGGCTCCTGACAGCCGGATGTCAGGATAGGGTGGTCCGACCAAAGAAAAAGGGCGCCGCAGGGGGCGCCCTCTCCTCGTTCGATGCCTGTTGTCCAACTCACTTGGGCAGCTTGTCGTCGATGCCCTTCACGTAGAAGTTCATGCCGAGCAGCGTCTTGTCATCGGACACCTCTCCGTCCTTCAGCCATTCCGTCCCGTCCTGCCGATAGACCGGGCCGGTGAAGGGGTTCCAGCCGCCGGCGATCTTCTTCTCCGTCGCCTCGGCCATCGCCTTCACGTCGTCGGGCATGTTGGTGAACGGCGCCAGCTTGACGACGTCGTCCTTGATGCCCAGCCACACGCTGTCGGGCTTCCAGGTTCCGTCGAGTGCCGCCTGGATCCGCTTGATGTAGTACGGACCCCAATTGTCGGTGTTGGAGGTCAGTTGCGCCTTCGGCGCGAACTTGATCATGTCGGACGACTGGCCAAAGCCGAGCTTGCCGCGCTCTTCTGCGACCTGCAGCGGGGCCGTCGAATCGGTGTGCTGCGTGATGATGTCGGCGCCCTGGTCGAACAGCGCCTTCGCCGCGTCCGCTTCCTTGCCCGGATCGAACCAGCTGTTCACCCATACGATCTTGAGCTTGAAGTTCGGGTTGACCGATTGCGCCCCGAGCATGAAGGAATTGATGCCCATTACGACTTCGGGGATCGGGAAGGAGACGATGTAGCCGGCGACGCCGGTCTTCGACATCTTCGCCGCGATCTGGCCCATCACATAGCGGCCTTCGTAGAAGCGGGCATTGTAGATGCCCATGTTCTTGGCCGTCTTGAAGCCGGTGGCGTGCTCGAACATCACCTTCGGGAACTTCTTGGCGACCTTCAGCTCGGAATCCATGAAGCCGAAGGACGTGCCGAAGATCATGTTGCAGTGCTGGCGTGCCAGCCGCTCGAAGGCGCGCTCGGCATCCGGCCCCTCGCTGACGTTCTCAAGATAGGCGGTTTCGACCTTGTCGCCGAAATGCTTGATGACGTCCTGCCGGCCCTGCTCGTGCTGGTAGGAATAGCCGAAATCACCGATCGGCCCGACATAGACGAAGCAGGCCTTGAGCTTGTCGGCGGCCTGGGCATTCACCGCTACGACCATGGCGGCCGCGGCGGTCAGTGCGAACAGAAGTTTCTTCATGATGTTACCTCTCTGAGACTTTGGACTTCCAATTGTCGTTTTTCATCAACGGTCGGGAACGAAGGCGCGCCCGAGCGAAGCCGGCGTGTTCACCATCGTCAGCCGCCTGTTGCGCGAGATTAGAACAAGTACGACGATGGTGGCCAGATAGGGAAGCGAAGAAAGGAACTGTGTCGGCACCGATTTGATCGCCGCCAGCAGCCAGTAGATCGGCCCGGGGAGAAAGCCCAGCGTATTGAGATCGATGGCCTGCACGTGAAGCTGGGCGATGGTCAGCGCGCCGAAGAGATAGGCGCCGGCGAACACGCGCCACGGCCGCCACGAGGCGAAGACGACAAGCGCCAGCGCGATCCAGCCCCTCCCCGCGGTCATGTTCTCCACCCATTGGGGCGTATAGACCAGCGAAAGCTGCGCGCCGGCAAGGCCCGCGCAGGCGCCGCCGAACATCACCGCCAGGTAGCGGATGCCGATGACGGGGATGCCAAGCGCATGCGCCGAGCCGTGATTGTCGCCGACGGAGCGAAGCGTGAGACCGGCGCGTGTCCTGAAAAGGAACCACGAGACGGCGATGACAAGCAGGATGGAGATGTAGAAAAGCGGATCCTCGCCGAAGAGCAACCCGCCCACCAGCGGCAAGTCACTGAGGCCGGGGATATGGATGTTGTCCATGCGGATGCCCGGATGGCCGACGAAGGATTCGCCCAGCATGCCCGAAAGGCCGAGGCCAAGCAGCGTAAGCGCCAGGCCGGTGGCCACCTGGTTCGTCACCAGCGTCAGCGTCAGGAAGGCGAACAGCAGTGAGAATACCGCGCCCACGACGATCGCAGCGAGCACGCCGAGCCAGGGCGATCCGGTCATGAAGGCGGCGGCAAAGCCGCTCACCGAGCCCATGACCATCATGCCTTCGACGCCGAGATTCAGCACGCCCGAGCGTTCGACCACCAGTTCGCCGATCGCCGCGATCAGAAGCGGCGTGGACGCCGTTACGATGGTGATGAGGACAGCTTCAAGAATGTTCAAGAGCAGCCTCCCCAGTGGCTTTACCACTGGCTTCGCCAGCGGTTTTACGGCCCGTGACCAGGCGAATGCGGTAATAGATCAGCGTGTCGCTGGCGAGGACGAAGAAGAGCAGCATGCCCTGGAAGACGCGCGCGGTCTTGTCGGAGATGCCGATCGCCGCCTGCGCCGCCTCGCCTCCGAGATAGGAGAGCGCGAGCACCAGCCCGGCCGCGATGATCCCGATCGGGTTCAGGCGGCCGAGGAATGCCACGATGATGGCGGTGAAGCCGTAACCGGGCGAGATCACCGGCTGCAACTGGTTGATCGTCGCCGAAACCTCCGAAATCCCGGCGAGGCCCGCAAGGGCGCCGGAGACGAGGAAGGCGAAAAGGACCATGCGCCCCGTGGAGAAACCGGCGAAACGGCCCGCGCGGGGGCTCTGGCCGATCACCTTGACCTCGAAGCCTTTCAGCGTCTTCGCCATCAGGAACCAGACGATGAGCGCGGCGACGATCGCGAAGACGAAAGCCCAGCTCGCCCGGCCCGATTCGGGAAAGAGTTCCGGCAGCGTCGCCGCATCGCTGAACTGGATCGTCTGCGGGAAATTGTAGCCCTGCGGATCGCGCCAGGGGCCGCGCACCACCCAGTCGAGGAAAAGCTGGGCGACATAGACGAGCATCAGGCTCGACAGGATCTCGTTGGTGTTGAAGCGCACCTTGAGCAGCGCCGGTATCGCCGCGTAGAGCGCACCGCCGGCCATGCCCATGATGAGCATCAGCGGCAGCAGGAACACACCCTGGTACTCGGGCACCAGCACCGGCAGAATGGAACCGGCGATGGCGCCCATCGTAAGCTGGCCTTCGGCGCCGATGTTCCAGTTGTTTGACCGGTAGCAGACCGCAAGCCCGACCGCGATCAGGATCAGCGGGGCAGCCTTAACCGCCAGTTCGTGAACCTGCCAGACCTGTGTCAACGGCGAGATGAAGTAGATATACATCGCCGTCACGGGATTGCGGCCGAGCAGCGCGAAGAGGATAGCGCCGAAGACGAGCGTCAGGACAAGCGCGATGAAGGGCGACAGTGCCGAGAACAGGACCGAATGCTGCGGCCGCTTGATGAGTTCGATGCGCATCAGGCGATCTCCCCGACAGGGTGCGCCTGTTCGGGAGCAGCACCGCCCATCAGGAGCCCGATCTTCTCGAATGTCGCGTCGGCAATCGCAAGCGGCGCCGACATCGCGCCGTCATGCATGACGGCGATATAGTCGGAAATCTCGAACAGTTCGTCGAGGTCCTGGCTGATGACGAGTACGGCGGAGCCGCTGCGTGCAAGCTCGATCAGGGCCTGGCGAATGCGCGCCGCAGCACCCGCATCGACGCCCCATGTCGGCTGGTTGACCACCATCACGCTTGGTTGGCGGTCGAGTTCACGTCCGACAATGAACTTCTGCAAATTGCCGCCCGAAAGCGCCGCCGCCTCCGGATCCTTGCCGCTCATGCGCACGTCCATATGCTTGATGATACGCTCGGATGCGTTTTCGATGGTCGCAGTTCGGATCGTGCCGAGCGGACCGAGAAAGGCCTTGCCGTCGGTCGAGTAGCGGGAGAGCAGCAGGTTCTCCGAAAGCGACATCAAGGGCGCCGCGCCATGGCCGAGACGCTCCTCCGGCACGAAGGCGGCGCCGAGTAGCCTGCGTTTCGATATTGACAGATGCCCGGCATCCTTGCCCGAGATGCGGACCGCACCGGCGTCGTCCTGAAGCGCCTCGCCCGATACGGCCTCGAAAAATTCGCCCTGCCCGTTTCCAGCCACACCGGCGATCCCGACCACTTCCCCGGCCTTGACCGAAAGGTTGATAGCCTTGAGCTGCACCGAAAAGGGCGTCGCGGCCTTGCGGCTGAGACTGCGGATCTCAAGAAGTGGCGGATGGTCAGCCTTGGCATCTACCGGCGGACGCGTCACCGCGCTCACCTCGCTGCCCACCATCATGCGCGCGAGCGAGGAAGCCGTCTCCTGCCGGGGATCGCAATGCCCGACGACCTTGCCGTGACGCAGCACGGTGGCACCGTCGCACATGCGCTTCACCTCTTCGAGACGGTGCGAGATATAGAGGATCGACTTGCCCTCCGAGCGCAGCCGTTCCAGCGTCTCGAACAGCTTGTCGGCCTCCTGCGGCGTCAGTACCGAGGTCGGCTCGTCAAGGATGATCAGGTCCGGAGTCTGCAAGAGGCAACGGATGATCTCGATGCGCTGGCGCTCTCCGACCGAGAGATCGCCGACGAGCGAATAGGGATCGAGCGGCAGGCCGTAGCTGTAGGAAAGCGCCTTCGCCTTGGCGGCGATGGCACTGATCGGCGAGCCGTCATCCAGCGAAAGGGCGATATTCTCAGCCGCCGTAAGCGCATCGAACAGCGAAAAATGCTGGAAGACCATGCCGATGCCGAGCCGCCGGGCCTCGCCGGGGCTGGTTATCCGCACCTTCTCGCCCTTCCACCAGATTTCGCCCGAATATGGCTCCAGCGAGCCGAACAGCATCTTGACGAAAGTGGACTTGCCGGCGCCGTTCTCGCCGAGAAGGGCATGGATCTGGCCGCGATTGATCTTCAGATCGACACCGTCACAGGCTCTCAGCGACCCGAAAATCTTGGTCAGCCCGCGCACATCGAGCAAGGCTCCCCGGGCATTGCCGCCTTCAGCGTCCAATATTTCCTCCGGACTGCTTTTATGTTCCCGGTCCGACCTTAGGCGAGAAAGGCCGCGCCCGCAAAGCGCGGCGTGTTTGAAATAGCTTCAACGGTTTCAGGCCAAGTCTACCAGACTAAGGCACGAGAACGGTGACGCCTGTCGTCTTGCGGCCTTCGAGATCACGGTGCGCCTTGGCCACATCGGCGAGCTTGTAGCGCTGTTTCACCTCGACCTTGACCATGCCGCTCTTCACCACATCGAAAAGCGCATTGGCGGACTGCACGAGGTCGGCACGGCTCGCCACATAGGTGAAGAGCGTCGGACGCGTGATGTAAAGCGACCCCTTCTGGGCGAGCACGCCGAGATTGAACGGCGGCACCGGGCCGGACGATGCCCCGAACAGCGCCAGAAGGCCGATCGGTTTCAGGCAGTTCAGGGAACCTTCGAACGTATCCTTGCCGACTGAATCATAGACGACTTCGCAGAGCTTGCCGCCGGTGATCTTCTTAACCTCCTCGACGAAGTCCTGTTCGCGGTAGTTGATGACATGGTCGAAGCCATGCGCCTTCGCGAGTTCGACCTTCTCAGCAGAGCCCGCCGTGCCGATCGTCGTGGCACCGAGATGCTTCGCCCATTGGCCGGCGATGAGTCCAACGCCGCCCGCGGCGGCATGGAAGAGGATGGTATCGCCCTTCTTCACCTTGAAGGTGCGGCGGAGCAGATATTCCGCCGTCATGCCCTTCAGCATCATGCCGGCGGCTGTTTCATCCGAGATACCGTCCGGCACCTTCACCAGCCGATCCCCGGCGATCACCCGCCGTTCGGCATAACTTCCCGTCCCTGCGGCATAAGCGACGCGGTCGCCGGGCTTGAGATCCTCCACCCCTTCGCCGACTTCCAGAACCTTGCCGGCGCCCTCGCCGCCCGGCGTCATGGGCAGGCTGCCGCTCGGCGGCGGATACAGACCGGTACGGTAATAAACGTCGATGAAATTGAGGCCGATCGCGTTGTGCTCGATGAGGACTTCGCCTCTACCCGGCCTACCGGGATCGACATCCTCGTATTTCAGGACCTCGGCCCCCCCATTTTCATGGATGCGGATCGCCTTCACCATCATTCGTGCCTTTCAGTCCAAGCTTCGGGAACATCTGCATGATGCCGCCGACAAAGAAAAGATATATGCCGGTGATTGCAATGCCGGCCTTGATCAAAGGCGGCGCTTCCATCCCTTCCAGCAACGCCATGACGCCGAGCAGGCACCAGACGAGGAAGACCGGCAGGTTGATATTGCGCAGCCGCTTGACCCTGACCGGATGGAGGAAATTCATCGGCACGAAGGTCAAGATAGCGGCAACCACCACAGCCGCGAAGGAAGCATATTCCCCCGGTTCGATGACGAAAAGCGTGAAAACCAGCATGTTCCAGACCACGGGGAAGCCCTTGAAGAAGTTCTCCTTCGTCTTCATGCCCGTGTCGGCATAGTAGATGGCGCTGCTGACCACGATCAGCGCCGCGGACGTGAAGGACAGGCCCGGTCCCATGAAGCCGCGCTGATAGAGCGCGAAGGCCGGGATCAGTACATAGGTAACGTAGTCGATGATGTTGTCGAGCATAATGCCCGACCAGGTCGGCAGGATTTCCTTGACCTGAAGCTTGCGTGCGATGGGGCCGTCTATGCCGTCGACGAAAAGCGCGAGGCCGAGCCACCAGAACATGGCCGGCCAGCGCTCCTCGCTCGCGGCCACCAGCGAAAGGAAGGCCAGGAATGAGCCGGACGCCGTGAGAAGATGGACAGAAAATGCGCGCGCCTGCGGCCAGGTGACTTTCTTACGCTTCACGATCGGGCAAGGCTCCGCATGCAGCCAAAGCTGCCCGCCGCCCGTCGACAGGGCAATTTGCTGCCCATCGCCCAGTCAATAGTGGCCATCGATCATCCTCTCCGAGTAGGAGAATAAAACGAAGCGCTGGAAAGTGGAAGCGGGATAGACCGGTGCAATGACATGTCGCGTTGCATGCCGTCGCCCGAACCCCATATAGAGGTTACTGTTTTCCCGCCGACGGAAACCGGCGCAAGCGAGGACAGAAACGATGGCCGAAACGAACTCCTCGGAAATTCTGGTGGCCGGTGCCGGACCGGCCGGTATGATCGCTGCGCTCGCCTTCGCCGGCAACGATTTCTCCGTGACGCTCGCCGGCCCGCCGGCGCCGCCGGATGACCGTCGGACCACGGCGCTGATGATGCCGTCGCTGGCCTTCCTGAAGGAATTCGGGCTTTTCGATGCGCTTGCCAAGGGCGGCGCGCCACTCAGGGCCATGCGCATCGTCGACGGCACGTCGCGCCTCGTCCGCAGCCCTACCGTGACGTTTCGTGCCAGCGAGATCGGCGAGGCCGCCTTCGGTTACAATATTCCGAACAAGCATCTTTTGAGCTGTCTTGAGGCGGCCGTGCGGGAGCATGGCGCAATCGACTGGCACGAATCGTTCGTCTCGGGCTACCGGCTTTCCGACCACGAGGCGGCGGCGGAACTGGACGAGGACACAATCACGGCGCGGCTGGTCGTGGCGGCTGACGGGCGGTCCTCGCCGGCGCGCGAAGCGGCGGGCATCCATACGCACCGGCATGGTCATGCGCAGTCGGCGCTCGTCCTCAACTTCGCCCACACCCGCGACCACGGCAACATCTCCACCGAATTTCATACGGAGACCGGGCCGTTCACGCAGGTTCCCCTCCCCGGTCAGAGGTCGAGCCTAGTCTGGGTGGTCCGACCTGCGACCGCCGAACGACTGATGGAAATGAGCGACCGTGCGATTTCCGAGGAAATCGAGGAGCGCATGCAGTCCATGCTCGGCAAGGTGGAGGTCGAACCGGGTCGGCAGGTCTATCCGCTCTCCTCGGCCATGCCGTCACGGTTCGGCGCGAAGCGCGTGGCTCTGGTCGGCGAGGCGGCGCATCTCTTCCCGCCGATCGGCGCGCAGGGACTCAATCTTGGGGTCCGCGATATCCAGGACCTCCTGGCCACCGCACGCGCCGGCCGGGATGACCCAGGCTCACCGGCTGCGCTCCTGCGCTACGACGCGCGCCGGCGGCCCGACATCATGGCGCGCAGCGGCGCCGTCAACATGCTCAATTACTCGCTTCTGTCCGATTTCCTGCCGGCGCAGTTCATGCGCAGCGCCGGGATCGGCCTGCTCGCCGGCTTCGCGCCCTTGCGCGGCTTCTTCATGCGCGAAGGCCTGCGGCCCGGCAGCGGCTGGCGGCACATGTTCGGCGGACGGGTACCTGAGCTCGGCCGTCCGTCAGGGGAAGAGGTCCGGCGGTAACATTCCGCTCGTGATGAAATAGAGGAGCGCAGTCACCGTTCCGACCGACAGCACCGTCGTCAAAAGGATGCTTGCCGAGGCCCGCTCCACCCAGACATGATATTGCTGGGCGATGACGAAGACGTTGGTAGCGGTCGGCAGCGAGGCAAGCAGCACCGCCGCGAATACCCATGTCGGCGAGAAATTGCCGACCAGGCTCAGCATGACGTAGCAGAGCGCCGGGTGCAGCACGAGTTTCAGCAAGGCGATGGCGCCAAGTTCCCTCGGCACTCTTTTCAGCGGCCTGAGCGCCAGCGTGACGCCCATGGCGAAGAGCGCGCAAGGCGCAGCCGCTTTCGCCAGATAATCGAGCAGGCGATCGAGCGCCACCGGCGCATGGAAGCCGAACGCGGCCGCCGCTACCCCGAAGGCCGTCGCAATGATGAAAGGGTGGAGCGCGATCTTCTTCACCACGCCGGCGGCAAGTTGCAGCGGCGGCTCCCGGTCGCTCCCGGCGAGCGCCATCATCATAGGCGCTATGGTGAAATGCATGATGTTCTCGAAGCAGAAGATGAGCGCGACCGGAACGGCCGCCTGTTCGCCGAGCGCCAGTATCGCAAGGCCCGGCCCCATATAGCCGATATTGCCGTACGCGGCGGAAAGCCCTCGTATCGTGCTCTCGGCGATCTCGCCGCGCGAGAGGACAAGCGACGACAGGAACATAGTCAGGAAGATGATGAAGGTGGAAAACACCGAGCCGAACATGAAAGTCCATTCGGTGAGCTTTTCGATGGGCGTCTTGGAAAGAAGCTGGAAGAACAGTGCCGGCAACGCGACATAGATGACGAAGATATTCATCCAGCCGAGCGCCTCGATCGGCTGGCGGGCGATGCGCGCCACGATATAGCCGACGAAGATCAACCCGAAGAACGGCAGCACCAGGCCGAAGACGTCCGACATTCAGACCCTCCGGCCCGATACGGGGAGAAACTTTGGCCCTAGCGCCAGCCGGCCTGGGCGACCGGTCATCCAGCCCGCTCGATGCGGATCACTTGCGGCTTGTCGATCAGATGGCCGTCCCTGGTGATCCCCTCCACGGCGCGGCGGACGGCGGCTTCCGTCGTCTCATGCGTCACGAGGATCACCGTTTTCTGGTCGTCGGAGCGCTTTTCGCCGGCATGCTGCACGATCGATTCCAGCGAGATGTCGCTGTCGGCCATGCGCTTGGCGATCGCGGCGAAGACGCCTATGCGATCGTGCACGGTCAGGCGGATGAAATAGCCGCCGGCATGCGAACGCATCTTCGCCCTGCGATAGGGCTTCAGTTCCTTCGCCGGCCATCCGAATACCGGCCCGTGCTGGAAGCCGGGTCGGCTCTTGGCGATGTCCGCGATATCGCCGATGACGGCGGAGGCAGTGGCATTGCCACCTGCGCCCGGTCCCGACAGCAGGAGTTCACCCAGAATATCGGTCTCGATGGCGACCGCGTTTGTAACGCCATGAACCTGTGCGATCACACTTGCTGTCGGTACCATCGTCGGGTGGACGCGCTGCTCGATCCCGGTTTCAGTAATCAGCGCCACGCCGAGGAGCTTGATGCGGTAACCGAGTTCGCCGGCCGCCTGGATATCGGCCTGGGTAATGTTGGAGATACCCTCCATATAGATGTCGCCAGCGGAGATGCGGCAGCCGAAGGCGATGCTGGTCAGAATGGCGAGCTTGTGCGCGGTGTCATGTCCTTCGATATCGAATGTCGGATCGGCCTCGGCATAACCCAGTCGCTGCGCGTCCTTCAGGCACTCGTCGAAGGAAAGCCCCTCCGCCTCCATGCGGGTCAGGATGTAATTGCAGGTGCCGTTCAGGATGCCGAAGATGCGGCCGACCGAATTGCCGGCCAGCGCCTCGCGCAGCGTCTTGATGACGGGGATGCCGCCGGCCACCGCCGCCTCGTAGTTCAGAAGCACGCCCTTCTTTTCCGCTACCTCGGCCAGCGTCAGGCCGTGGCGGGCCAGAAGCGCCTTGTTCGCCGTGACCACGTGACGGCCTGCATCGAGCGCTGCTCGCACGCTCTGCCGCGCCGCGCCTTCCTCGCCGCCGATCAATTCCACGAAGACATCGATGTCGGCGGACTTCGCCAGCGCAACCGGATCGTCGAACCATTTCATCTTGTCGAGCGGAATGCCGCGGTCGCGGCCACGGTCGCGAGCCGAGACAGCGGTCACCGCGATCGGCCGGCCGCACTGACGCGTCAGCTCATCCGCCTTCTCGGCAAGCACGCGGGCAACCGAAGCGCCGACCGTGCCCAACCCGGCAATCCCAACACGCAACGCTTCGGCCATTTACCGCCGCCCCTCGGATCTCGGAATTGACTGAAACGCTCAGCGGCGGGCGCTGAGCGGGATGACGTTGTCGAGCGTCGAGGACGCCGATGTCAGGAAGCGCTTGACGTTGCGCGCGGCCTGTCGGATGCGGTGCTCGTTCTCGACCAGCGCGATGCGGACGAAATCGTCGCCGTGCTCGCCGAAGCCGATGCCCGGCGCCACGGCCACATCCGCCTTCTCGATCAGGAGTTTCGAGAACTCCAGCGAGCCGAGGGACTTGAAAGGCTCCGGGATCGGCGCCCAGGCGAACATCGTCGCAGCCGGCGCGGGGATAGCCCATCCTGCCCGCCCGAATGCTTCCACCATGACATCGCGGCGGCGGCGATAGACGTCGCGCACTTCGGCGATCTCCGCGCCGTCGCTGTTGAGCGCCGCCGTCGCTGCCACCTGGATTGGCGTGAAGGCGCCGTAATCGAGATAGGATTTGACGCGCGTCAGCGCCGCGATCAGCCGCTCGTTTCCGACGGCGAAGCCCATGCGCCAGCCAGGCATGGAGAAGGTCTTCGACATGGAGGTGAACTCGACCGCGATATCCATCGCGCCCGGCACCTGCAGGATCGACGGCGGCGGCGCGGCGTCGAAATAGATCTCGGCATAGGCGAGATCCGACAACAGGATGATGTCGTTCTTCTTCGCGTAGGCGACGATGTCCTTGTAGAAATCGAGCGTGGCGACATGCGCCGTCGGGTTCGACGGATAGTTGAGGATCAACGCCAGCGGCTTCGGGATCGAATGCCTGACCGCGCGCTCCAGCGCACGAATGAATCCCTCATCCGGCTCGGCCTGGATGGATCGGATGACGCCGCCCGACATGATGAAGCCGAAGGCGTGGATCGGATAAGTCGGGTTGGGGCAGATGACCACGTCGCCCGGCGCGGTGATCGCCTGAGCCATGTTGGCGAAGCCTTCCTTGGAGCCCAGCGTCGCGACGACCTGGCTTTCGGGATCGAGCTTCACGTTGAAGCGTCGGGCGTAATAGTTCGCCTGCGCGCGGCGCAGGCCGGGGATGCCGCGTGAGGAGGAATAGCGATGCGTGCGCGGGTCGCGTACCACCTCGCATAATTTGTCCACGATCGCCTTCGGCGTCGGCAAGTCCGGATTGCCCATGCCGAGATCGATGATATCGGCGCCCTCGGCGCGGGCGCTCGCCTTCAGGCGATTGACCTGCTCGAAGACGTAGGGCGGAAGCCTGCGAACCTTGTGAAATTCTTCCATCTTCTCGTTCCGGTGCGATTTGGGAGGCGCGACTGCGCGGGCGATATACACCCTATGCGCATGGCCGTCACTGCCCCTCTATTTCTTTCAGCACCTGCTCGTTGTGCGCCTTGCCGGCCTGTCGCATGCTGGCGATATCGGCACTGGCGTCAGACGTGTTGGCAGGCGTTGCACCGAGCCTCGTCTTGGCCGCATTGAGTTCCTTGATGTTGGCGGTAACTTCCGCATCGGTGAGTTGGCTGGTCGCCGCCTTCTGCCGGATATTGAGATTGGGATATTGTCCGGTGTCGCGCGGTCCCCCATAGGTCCCGTCGGCGGTCGGATGCGGCACCGCGTCCTCGATGGCGAAATCGGAAGCGCATCCGCCAAGCAGGATGAAGGAAGACAGGACGGCTATTGCGGCGAGGAGATTTATCACCGCCGGGCCGACGCGGCGATCGGCCTCGCTACCCGCACCAGATTTCATCATATATTCCTAGCCTTCGCGCGGGTTTCCGGTTGGACCCGGATCGAACTCACATGATATTATGGCATTAGCGCGCCGAACGAAAGTTCGACGCGTCGCGGAGGAGTAGTAAGGCGATGACGGACAAGAAGAAAGAGGCCGAACGGAAGGAAAGTCCGCCCTCTTTCGTCGAGCAATACGTCATCAGCGATCCCGATCGCTTCGCGCTCAACCTTGCTCGCATGATCGAGGAAGCCGGCAAGGCCGCTTCCGCCTGGGTGAAGCCGCGCGAGGAAGGTATCCGGCACGACGTGGTCGCCGAACCCGTGGCGGATATGGTCAAGACCCTTTCCAAGCTCACCGAATACTGGCTGTCGGACCCCACGCGGGCGCTCGAGGCGCAGACCCGCCTCTTCTCCGGCTATATGGCGGTCTGGACGAACTCGTTGCGCCGCCTCGGCGAAGGCGATGAAGCCGCGGCGGAAGACAGCGTGAAGCCCGAAAAGGGCGACAGGCGATTCCAGGACCCCGAATGGGGCAGGAACGCCTTCTTCGACTTCCTCAAGCAGACCTATCTCGTCACCAGCCGCTGGGCCAACGACCTCGTCGAGCATGCCGAAGGGCTCGACGAACACACGAAGCACAAGGCGAGTTTCTACGTCAAACAGGTAGCCGCAGCGATCTCGCCATCGAATTTCATCCTGACCAATCCCGAGCTTTTCCGCGAAACGGTCGCCAGCAATGGCGAGAACCTCGTCGCCGGCATGAAGATGCTGGCGGAGGACATCGCGGCGGGAGACGGCGAATTGCGGCTCCGCCAGGCCGACTACTCCAAATTCGCTGTCGGAAAGAACCTCGCCATGACGCCGGGCAAGGTGATCGCGCGGAGCGAACTGGCGGAGATCATCCAGTACCAGCCTGCGACGGAGAAAGTGCTGAAGCGGCCGCTCGTCATCTGCCCGCCATGGATCAACAAATTCTACATCCTCGACCTCAACCCGCAGAAATCCTTCATCCGCTGGGCTGTCGAGCAGGGGCACACCGTTTTCGTCATCTCATGGGTCAACCCAGACGAACGCCACGGACGCAAGGACTGGGAAGCCTATATCCAAGAGGGGCTGCGGTTCGCGCTGGACACGATCGAGGGGGAAACAGGCGAGAAGGAGGTCAACGCCATCGGCTACTGCGTCGGCGGGACGCTGCTTGCCGCCGCATTGGCGCTTTTCGCGCAGGAAGGCGATGACCGCATCAAAACCGCGACCTTCCTCACCACGCAGGTCGACTTCACCTATGCCGGCGATCTCAAGGTATTCGTGGATGAGGACCAAGTTTCCGCGCTCGAAAAATCGATGAACGAAAGGGGCTATCTCGAAGGCAACAAGATGGCCACCGCCTTCAACATGCTGCGCTCAGGCGACCTGATCTGGCCCTATGTCGTCAACAACTATTTACGCGGGAAGGATCCGCTCCCCTTCGACCTGCTCTACTGGAATTCCGATTCAACACGCATGGCGGCGGCGAACCACTCCTATTACCTGCGCAACTGCTATCTGGAGAATAATCTGAGCGGCGGCTCGATGGAACTCGGCGGCCGCAAGTTGTCGCTTTCCGATATCAAGATCCCGATCTTCAACCAGGCTTCGCGGGAAGACCATATCGCGCCACTCCGCTCGGTCTTCTTCGGCAGCCAGTATTTCGGCGGCGACGTCGAGTTCCTGCTTGCCGGTTCCGGCCACATCGCCGGCGTCGTCAACCCGCCGGCCGCCAACAAGTACCAGCACTGGACGGGAGGAAAACCGACCGGCAAGCTGGAGGACTGGCTGGCGAACGCGCACGAGCACCCCGGCTCCTGGTGGCCGTACTGGCAATCCTGGATCGAGCGCTACAACAATGAGCGCGTGCCGGCACGCAAGCCCGGCAAGAAGCTGAAGCCGCTTGGCGACGCTCCCGGCACCTATGTAACGGCGCGTGTCTGACGCTCACAATCAGTGATCGTATTTCGTTGCATTTCGGCAACTATGCAAACCAAATCCGCTTGACCCTCAATAAGTTGCAACGCAAGTTGCGTCTCGGCAACGTCCTGCTTCGGGCGGGCCGCTTTTGTCTTTGCGGGGATAAGGGCTTCCGGCTGCGGCAGTAATGCGCCACCTACTCCGGATAATCGAATGCGTGTTCCACCGGCAGCATGCCGGATTTTTTGAGTGAAGGCGCTGTCCACATCGGGCAAGCGCAGAGGGAATGATAACCGGCGCGAGGGATGCAAGCGCTGAAATTGGGGAAAGACGTTTTGAGACCAGCCCGACGGCTCACCGCCCGACTGCTCCGAACGGCTTTTCTGGCCGGCTCACTGGCTTTCGTGGTGTCGTCCTGCACCACCAACGATCCCAGCATGCAACTCACGATGTCACCGGCCGCACCGACGGTGCCGGGCATGATGGCGGAGGTCGCCGCCAGCCAAGGAACCTCGAACGCAAATTCCGCGGCGCCCGCGCAGGCAACCACCGGACCGAATGCAACCGGCCCGGCCTCGACCGATGCGGCGCCCGCGCAGGATGGCGGCGCCCAGGTGATGGCAGCGGCCGCTACGCAAGGCGCCGACGATATCCCACTGCCCGAGGTGGTCGCCTATGTGCCGACCCCCAATCCGCAAAATCCGTTCGCAGCCGCCATGCCCGGGCTCGACAACGGAGCTACCGCACCGGCCGAAGCACTTCCCGCCGTGGCGTTGATCCCCGAACCGAACCCTGTGGCGAGTGGTCAAATCCCCGTACCTGTCGATATTCCGGCCGGTGGGACCACGCCGTCGCAAGCTGCGGCCTATGCCGGAACCACCCCCGCACCGCCCGCGCATAAACCGCGCGGCTTCTTTGCCACGCTCTTCGCGCCCGCTTCGGACCACAACATCGTCACAAAGGCCTCCGCCCACGAGCAGCCTCAGATCGTCGCTTCGCTTGACGACAGCAGCGCGAAGCCGCTGATCGACGCGCATGCTCCCGCCAAACCGGTCGTGGAGATGGATTCGGACGACGAGGCTCCTGCTGCGCAGCATTACGGCGCCGGCGATACGCTACCCGGCGTGCGCAGCGGCAATTCGCTGTTCGAGATTACACGGAAATCGGGTACCGGCGACAACAGCGATGTCGATATAAACGAGGAAGGTGCAGAACCGGTCGAGGTGGCTTCGGCGGCCGGCATGGCAAGACTCGATCCGCACGGGCTTCTCGTGCAGCGCGACACGGTGGACACGGCCTGCCTTCGCCCTCCGCTCCTCGCAGTGCTGAAGAAGATCGAAGAGCATTACGGCCGCAAACTGGTCGTGACTTCCGGCTATCGCAGCCGCGTCCACAACGCGGCCGCACGTGGCGCCCATAATTCACTGCATATGTTCTGCGCCGCCGCCGACGTGCAGATGCCGGGCGTCAGCAAATGGGAACTCGCGGCCTATGCCCGTTCCATGACGGGGCGCGGCGGCGTCGGCACCTATTGCTACACTAAGTCCGTCCATATCGATATCGGCCCGGAGCGCGACTGGAACTGGCGCTGCAGGCGCAAGCGGCACCGTCGATAGGATTTTCGAGCCGGACACGAAGCGCGGTTCAGTCGCTGCGATGCCGATCGAACGGGCGCGACGATCCGTCCCCGGCTTTTTCGTAGAGACGGGCCGCCGGGGCTCGCGATCCCCGCAGCTTTCAGGTAAGGAGCGCAAGGTGTCCACCGCTAGCGCCCTGCTCCGCCCATGAAATCCGCCATTGTCCTGCTTCCCGGCCTCAATCGCGACCGCGACATGATCGCGGCGCTGACCAAGGTCTCGGGCAAGCCGCCTGTCACAGCCTGGCAGACCGACACGGAAATTCCCGACGTCGATCTGATCGTCATTCCCGGCGGCTTCTCGTACGGTGACTATCTGCGTTGCGGCGCCATCGGCGCACGTATGCCGGTCATGCGCGCGGTGGCGGAAAAGGCGAAAAAGGGCGTGCTGGTGATGGGCGTCTGCAACGGCTTCCAGATTCTGCTGGAAGCCGGCCTCCTGCCCGGGGCTCTGATGCGGAACGCCTCGCTGAAATTCGTCTGCCGCGAAGTCAAGCTGCAGGTTACCAACGCCAACACCGCCTTTACCCGCCACTACGCGCCGGGCCAGATCATCCGCTGCCCCGTCGCTCATCATGACGGCAATTATTTCGCCGACGCCAAGACACTGGCGCGGCTCGAAGGTGAAGGCCAGGTCGTGTTCCGCTATGCCGAGGGGACGAACCCCAACGGGTCGATCAACGACATAGCCGGCATCATCGATCAGCGCGGCAACGTGCTCGGGCTGATGCCGCATCCCGAGGATCTGATCGAGGCGGCGCATGGCGGTACCGACGGAAGGGCGCTTTTCGAGGGCATCTTGGGGAAAGCCGCATGAGCAAGGTAGCAGAGCGAATTTCGACGGCCGCCGGCATTGCCTTGCTCGCTGTTCTTTCCGGATGCCAGTCAGGTGGCCACGGAACCGCCACGGGGGAGAATTCGGCGGCCGTCGCGCTTCTCCAGCGCGTCAACACCAACGCCCATACTTGCTGGGTAAAGTCGAAAGACAAGGATTTCCAGGGCTACAGCGTCATCCCGGAACTCGATACGCAGGCCGGCAAGCCGCGCATTCTCGTTGTCGACCGGAAGGCGGCGCAAGGCCTTCCCAAGCTAGTGATCGAGGCGGACGGCAAGCCGGTCAAGGCAACCGCCTACGGCCCTTTGCTCAATCAGCCGGCAGGCGGCCGGATCGGCGCCGATCTCAAACGCTGGACCGGCGGCTCCAATTCCTGCACCGCGTAACATGAGTAGTTCCAATCCCGCCATCACGCCCGAACTCGTAGCCGCCCATGGGCTGAAGCCGGATGAATATCAACGTATTCTCGACCTGATCGGGCGCGAGCCGAGTTTCACCGAACTCGGCATCTTCTCGGCAATGTGGAACGAGCATTGCTCGTACAAATCCTCGAAGAAATGGCTGCGTACCCTGCCGACCAAAGGGCCGCGCGTCATCCACGGGCCGGGCGAGAACGCCGGCGTGGTCGACATCGGCGACGGCGATTGCGTCGTCTTCAAGATGGAGAGCCACAACCACCCCTCCTATATCGAGCCCTATCAGGGTGCGGCGACCGGCGTCGGCGGCATTCTGCGCGACGTGTTCACCATGGGCGCGCGGCCGATTGCGGCGATGAACGCGCTGCGGTTCGGCGAACCGGACCATCCTAAGACGCGGCATCTGGTGGCCGGCGTGGTGTCGGGCGTCGGCGGCTACGGCAACGCTTTCGGCGTGCCCGTAGTGGGCGGGGAGGTCAATTTCGACGCCCGCTACAACGGCAACATCCTGGTCAACGCCTTCGCGGCGGGACTGGCGAAGACCAACGCGATCTTCCTGTCCGAGGCAAAGGGCGTCGGCCTGCCGGTCGTCTATCTCGGCGCCAAGACCGGCCGCGACGGCGTCGGAGGCGCCACCATGGCGTCGGCCGAATTCGACGAGAAGATCGACGAGAAGCGCCCGACCGTGCAGGTCGGCGATCCCTTCACCGAGAAATGCCTGCTCGAAGCCTGCCTCGAACTAATGGCGTCGGGCGCCGTCATCGCTATCCAGGATATGGGTGCCGCCGGCCTCACCTGCTCGGCGGTCGAGATGGGCGCCAAGGGCGATCTCGGCATCGAGCTCGATCTGGACAAGGTGCCGATGCGCGAGGAGCGCATGAGTGCCTATGAAATGATGCTGTCGGAGAGCCAGGAGCGCATGCTGATGGTGCTCCGCCCCGAAAAGGAGGCCGAGGCCGAGGCGATCTTCAGGAAATGGGGCCTCGATTTCGCCGTGGTCGGCCACACGACCGACGACCTCCGTTTCCGTATCCTGCACAAGGGAGAGACGAAGGCCGACCTGCCGATCAAGGAACTCGGCGATCAGGCGCCCGAATATGACCGGCCATGGGTCGAGCCGGCGCGCTCTGCCCCGCTCCGCGCCGGGAGTATCCCTGAAGCCAATATTGCCGACGCGCTGATAAAGCTGATCGGCTCGCCCGACCTTTCCTCCCGGCGCTGGGTCTACGAACAATACGATACGCTTATTCAGGGCAACTCGCTGCAAAGGCCCGGCGGCGATGCCGGCGTCGTGCGGGTCGAAGGACATCCGACCAAGGCGCTCGCTTTTTCCTCGGACGTGAACCCGCGCTATTGCGAGGCCGATCCTTTCGAGGGCGGCAAGCAGGCGGTGGCAGAATGCTGGCGCAACCTGACCGCCACCGGTGCAGAGCCACTCGCCGCGACCGACAACCTCAATTTCGGCAACCCCGAGAAGCCCGAGATCATGGGCCAACTCGTCATGGCGGTGAAGGGGATCGGCGAAGCCTGCAAGGCGCTCGATTTCCCGATCGTTTCCGGCAACGTCTCGCTCTATAACGAGACCAACGGGCTCGGCATCCTGCCGACGCCCACCATCGGCGGCGTTGGCCTGATCCCCGATTGGCAGAAGACGGCGCGGATCGCCTTTGCCGGCGAAGCCGAGGCGGTCCTGCTTTTCGGCGCCCCCACAGGCTATGGCGGCCATCTAGGCCAGTCCGCTTATCTGCGCATCATTCACGGCCGCGAGGAAGGTCCGCCGCCGCCCGTCGACCTCGCGCATGAGAAGAAGATCGGCGATTTCGTCCGCATGCTCATCCGCGAGGGCGCCACGATTGCGGTGCATGACTGCTCCGACGGTGGGCTTGCCGCGGCGCTCGCCGAGATGGCGATGGCGTCCGGCATCGGCGCCACGATCGACGCGCCGGATGCTGCTTCGCCGACCGCAGCTTTCTTCGGCGAGGATCAGGGCCGCTATGTGGTAGCGGTGAAGGCCGGATCGGCAGAAGAGATCGCGGCGCGCGCCGAAAAGGCAGGCGTCCCCGTCCAGCGGATCGGGATAACGGGCGGCGCCGAATTGAAACTCGGCGATGCGCATGCGATACCGATAGCCGATCTCAAAACGGCGCATGAGGGTTGGTTCCCGCGCTTCATGGAAAACTGAGCGAGGACGACAGATGGCGATGGATGCGAACGAGATCGCGCGGCTCATCCGGGAAGCCATCCCGGATGCGACCGTGACCATCCGCGACCTTGCCGGCGACGGCGACCATTACGCGGCGGAAGTCGTGGCCGAGAGCTTTCGCGGCAAGAGCCGCGTACAGCAGCACCAGATGGTGTACGAGGCGCTGAAGGGCCGGATGGGCGGCGTCCTGCACGCGTTGGCGCTCCAGACCAGCGCGCCGGACTGAGCATCCACCCTTGTCGGTTGGATCATCTCAATTCGGCGTGCCTGCCCTTCAAACCGTCCGGCTTAGGTGTTACATAGCGAACGGGTTTTGACGCTGGACCTGGCACGGCGCACGCAAGGACAATCGAGATGAGCGGTATCAATGAATTCATCGACAACGAGGTGAAGGGCAACGACGTGGTGCTCTTCATGAAGGGCACGCCCGGCTTCCCGCAATGCGGCTTTTCCGGCCAGGTCGTGCAGATCCTCGATTATGTCGGCGTCGACTACAAGGGCATCAACGTGCTCACCTCGGACGAACTTCGGCAGGGCATCAAGGAATATTCGAACTGGCCGACGATCCCGCAGCTCTACGTGAAGGGCGAATTCGTCGGCGGCTGCGATATCATCCGCGAGATGTTCCAGGCCGGCGAATTGCAGTCCTTCTTCGACGAGAAGGGCATCAGCGTCAAAGGCGCCGCCTGACCGTTTCCTGACGGGAGCGCCGGTCCCGGCGTCCCGAATATGTTTCCATAGGCCCTTTCCGGGGTCCCGTTTTCACCGATGCGCCGGCCAGCCGGCGCATTTTCGTTCTTTTGACGAATCCGAGACCATGGACCAGAGCAATGCGCCCAAGGCGCCCCTGACCGTCAGGGGCATTCCGCGCTGGGAGTTCATCGCGCTTGCCGCGGCGCTGATGGCGCTGAACTCGCTGGCCATCGATATCATGCTGCCGGCCCTGCAGCAGATCGGCAGCAGCCTGGGCGTCGAGGCTCCCAATCACCGCCAGTACGTCATCACAAGCTACATCATCGGCTTCGGCGCCGCGCAGCTCTTCTACGGCCCTCTGGCGGATCGCTTCGGCCGCCGGCCGCCGCTGATCGCGGGGCTGATCATCTACTTCTTCGCAGCGGCGGCCGCGGCGGTCGCACCGAGCTTCGAGACATTGCTCCTGTGCCGGTTCGTCCAGGGTGTCGGTGCGGCAGGCACACGCGTCATCACCGTTTCGGTGGTTCGCGACTCGTTCGAAGGCCGGCGGATGGCGGAAGTGATGTCGCTGATATTCATGGTGTTCATGGCGGTGCCGGTGATCGCCCCGAGCATCGGCCAGTTGATCATGCTCTTCGCGACGTGGCATTTCATCTTCGTTGCGATGGCCGGCGGTGCGCTCCTCATCTCGGCATGGGGCATCCTGCGCCTGCCCGAAACGCTGCATAGGGAGGATCGTCGGCCGTTCAAGCCGGAGACGATCATCGGTGGCTTCCGCGCCGTCCTCACTAACCGGGTAGCGCTCTGCTACACGCTTGCCAGTACATTCATCTACGCAACGATGTTCGGCTTCGTGAACTGCTCGCAGCAGATCTATGTCGATCTCTACGGCGTTGGCGAAATGTTTCCGATAATCTTCGCCGGCGTCGCCGGCGTGATCGCGGTTTCGAATTTCGCCAATTCGCGCCTGGTCGGGCGCATCGGCATGCGCCGGCTTTCGCAGGGAGCGCTTCTGCTGTTCCTGGCGATCAGCCTCCTGTGGTTTTTCCTCTCGATCACGGTCGGGATCCCGCTCGTCCTGTTCATCATCATCTTCGCAAGCGCCATGGTGCCCTTTGCCATGCTCGGCTCGAACTTCAACGCGCTTGCCATGGAGCCGCTCGGCAATCTGGCGGGTACGGCGTCGGCCTTCCTCGGCTTCATGCAGACTTTTTTCGGCGGCATATTGGGAACCATCATCGGCCAGGCCTATGACGGAACGGTCACGCCGCTCGCGGCAGGGTTCTGCCTTGTTTCCATGGCGGCGCTGGCGGTGATCCTCATCGCCGAGCGCGGGCGGCTTTTCCAGCCGCACAATTTGCCGGTGTAAGCGCTCAGCCGGCGGCAAGCGCGGCGAAATCGAAGAGCTTCCGGTCGAGAAGGTGCGAAGGGCGAACATTGGTCAGCGCCCGGATCATGGTGTCCTTACGTCCCGGCATGCGTCGCTCGATATCGTCCAGCATCGCCTTCATGGCGTTGCGCTGAAGCCCGTCCTGGCTGCCGCACAGATCGCAAGGGATGATGGGAAAGCGCATCGCCTCTGCGAAGCGGGCGAGATCGGCCTCGGCGCAATAGGAAAGCGGCCGCAGCACCATCACGTCGCCTTCGTCGTTCAGGAGCTTCGCCGGCATGGCGGCCAGCCGTCCGCCATGGAAGAGGTTCATGAAGAAGGTTTCGAGGATATCCTCCCGGTGGTGGCCGAGCACCAGCGCGGCGCAGCCTTCCTCGCGCGCGATGCGGTAGAGATGGCCGCGGCGCAGGCGCGAGCAGAGCGAGCAATAGGTCGCACCAGCGCCGATCTTGTCGGTCACGACCGAATAGGTGTCCTGATATTCGACGCGGTGGGCCACGCCGAGCCCGGAAAGATAATCGGGCAGTATGTGCTTCGGGAAATTCGGCTGGCCCTGGTCGAGGTTGCAGGCGAGAAGCTCGACCGGCAGCAGCCCGCGCCATTTGAGATCGAGCAGGAGCGCCAGAAGCCCGTAGGAATCCTTGCCGCCCGAGAGCGCGACCAGCCAGCGTTCGCCCTCGCGAACCATGGCGAAGTCGGAGATCGCCTGCCGCGTATCGCGCAAAAGCCGCTTGCGCAGCTTGTTGAACTCGACCGTCGAGGGTGCTTCGCGGAAAAGCGGATGGCAGCCGCCCGCAGCATCCATTTCCCGCTCTGTCGCTACATGCACATTCATGGCCGGCTCCTTCCGCCCCCGTCTAAACCGGAACGCGGCAAAGAAAAAGGCCGTGCTTGCGGCACGGCCTTTTCGATCCGATGCGCGGCTTAAATCAGCGCGAGTAGAACTCGACGACCAGGTTCGGTTCCATCTGAACCGCGAACGGCACGTCGGCCAGCGCCGGTACGCGCGTGTAGGTCGCGGTCATCTTGGTGTGGTCGGCCTCGATATAATCCGGCACGTCGCGCTCGGCGAGCTGGACCGCCTCCAACACGACGACAAGCTGCTTAGACTTCTCGCGCACCTCGACCACATCGCCCGGCTTGCAGCGATAAGAGCCGATATTGACCCGGCGACCGTTGACGTTGACATGGCCGTGGTTGATGAACTGGCGCGCCGCGAAAATCGTCGGGACGAACTTGGCGCGATAGACAATAGCGTCGAGGCGCGATTCGAGCAGGCCGATCAGGTTCTCGGAAGTATCGCCCTTGCGGCGGTTCGCCTCGTCGTAGACCTTGCGGAACTGCTTCTCCGAGACATCGCCGTAATGCCCCTTCAGCTTCTGCTTCGCACGGAGCTGGACGCCGAAATCCGACAGCTTGCCCTTGCGGCGCTGGCCGTGCTGGCCGGGGCCGTATTCACGCTTGTTCACCGGGGACTTCGGACGGCCCCAGACATTCTCGCCAAGGCGGCGATCAAGTTTGTATTTTGCCGATTCGCGCTTGCTCATCGCATTTCCTTTCAAATAACAGCGACCGGAACCTCACGTTCCGGACGAAGGAAACGCGCCCTCCTCTGGCCCCCATTTCCGGAGCCTGACAGGATCTTCCACGCACGCTTTGCGGAAAGACCCACGGGACACGTCAAATGAATTTAGCGCCGGGCATCGCTGTCCGGCGCTGGCGGTGAACTAATCGAGAGCACGGTTCTTGTCAACCGGGCGGGATGAATACCGCCCGCTTCGTATTCACCACTTTTGATTGTCTGCAACGACAATATCCCTTCAAGGTGCTAAAAGCCGCGGTAAAGCTACGAGCGGGGTGCCATGGCTTTCAGAGGCGGGATAGTGGGCAAGATTACGGCGGCGGCCGGCACCGCCTGCCTGCTTGCCGCCCTGTCGGCGAATGCCGCCGCAGCGGACAGGCAATATTGCCGGCACCTCAAGGCCCAGCTCGCCTCCGCTTCCACTACACAGAAAAGCACCACCATGCTGAAGCGCTACGAGCGCGCGATCGCCGACCAGGAGGCCGAGCTTTCCCGCGCGCACCGTATCGCCCGGCGCAGCGGTTGCACCGGCCTTTTCGGCAATCTGCGCGATGATCCTTCCGGCCGCTGCGATCCCATCAGCCGGACCATCGACAAGATGGAGCGCAACATGGCGATGCTGGAGCGTCGACGCGAGGGGTTCGCCCGGAAGGCGGACGCGCCGGACCGGCAGGAAATTCTCGCGGCGATCGATGCCAATGGCTGCCGTGAAGATCAGATCACGGCACGAAGGCTGCCGGACCCGATCGGTCCAGACGAAGGACGCGGCGTTCTTTTCGACCGCGTCAACCGGGGTGTTGTCATCCATCGCTCCGGCCCGGCACAGGAAAGCGACGAGATACCGGCCGACGTTCCCGCCGGCAGCGACGTCTCCGCATCCGGCGCCTACCGGACCATGTGCGTGAGGACGTGCGACGGCTATTATTTCCCGATCTCGTTCGCCACCTCGCCCGCCAATTTCGCGCGTGACGAGCAGACCTGCCAGGCGAGATGTCCCGGCACCAAGGTGGAACTCTATTATCACGTGCCGAGCGAGGAATCGGAAAGCATGATCTCGCTCGCCGGCGTACCCTACGAAAATCTTCCGACCGCCTTCCTTTACCGCAAGGCAGACGCGCCACGCGCTCCTGGTTGCAGTTGCGCTGTCGCCGGGCGATCGTCGATCGTGGCGGCAACCCATTCCACGGAGGAAATACAGAACGAAATCACGCCGGCCTCCCAAACCAGCGCGCAGCCTCACGAGGAACCCGACACTGCGGCTAAAACAGGCAACCCTGCCGCGGAAGCCGCAGCGATCGAGCCTACGCCCACAATCGACAAGGACCGCAAGGTCAGGGTTGTCGGGCCAAGATTCCTTCCCGATCCATCAAAGGCAATAGATCTGCGAGCTCCGGCCCCGAAGAAAGCCCCGTAAGCGCAAGCCTGAGCGGCGCGAAGAGCGCCCTGCCCTTTCGGCCAGTCTCGTCCTTAACGCGATCCGCCCACAGCCTGAAAGTCGAGTGGTCCCAAGGCTCCGGCGGAAGCAGACCGAAGGCGGAACGCACGAATTCCAGATCCTCGACCGGAAGTTCCGGTTTATCCGCAGGGCCGTCTCGCACAATCCGCCACCATTTGGCCACGTCGGAGAAAATGTCGAGGTTGCCGCGCACCGCCTGCCAGAACGGCTCGGCCGTCGGCCCATCGATGCCGAGCGCGACCAGACGCTCTTTCGCCTCGTCGAAATCCATCTCGTGGAGCAAGGCGCGATTGAGCACTTTCAACTCGTCGGGATCGAATTTCGAGGCCGAGCGCGAGGTGGCCCCCGGGTCGAAATGAGCGGCAAGCTCGTTCATCGAGCGCATCGCCAAAACACTTTCCGAGGTGCCTATCAGCACGGCGAGCGAGGCGACGGCCATCGGCTCCAGCCCCGCTCCGCGCAGCCCCCGGATCGACAGTGCGCCAGAGCGCTTGGAAAGCCCCTCGCCGGATGCGGCCGTCAGGAGATTGTGGTGTCCGAAGGCCGGCGGCTCACTACCCAGTGCCCGGAACAAGGCGATCTGCACGCCGGTATTGGTGACATGGTCATCACCGCGGATGACATGGGTGATGCCCATATCGATATCGTCGACGACGGAGGTTGGCGTATAGAGATAGGTCCCGTCGGCGCGAACGAGCACCGGGTCGGAGAGCGAGGCAAGGTCCACCGTCTCGCGACCGCGCACCACATCGTCCCACTGGATTTCCGTCCGTTCCGTCTCGAAGGGCGATTTCTCGAAATTGGGCAGCAGGAAGCGCCAGTGTGGCCTCCGACCCTCCGCTTCAAGCGCCCGTTTCTCGTCTTCCGTCAGCTTCAACGCCTCGCGGCCATAGACAGGCGGCAGGCGCCGCGAGAGCCTGATCTTGCGGCGAAGCTCCAGTTCCTCGGGCGTCTCGTAGCAGGGATAGAGCAGGCCGTCGGCCTTCAGTTTCTCAATAGCCGTATCATAGGCGGCAAAGCGCCTGGACTGATATTCGATCCGGTCGGGGTGGATGCCGAGCCATTCGAGGTCGGCAAAGATGCCGTCCACATATTCCTGTTTCGAGCGGGCAACGTCCGTATCATCGAAACGCTGGACGAACCGGCCACCATGCTTTTGCGCGAAAAGCCAATTGAACAGCGCCGTGCGCGCATTGCCGATATGGATGTAGCCCGTCGGAGACGGGGCGAAGCGGACGGTGACGGTCATGCGCGCCGGGTTAGCCGAGGGCGCGCCGCTTGGCAATGCGGACGCTATCCATGCGACAGGATATCGACGAGGCGGCCGAACGGATCACGCACGTAGGATCGTCCCCGGCGCTCGGCAGCCTCACTCCTTTCAGCGAAAGGCCCCGCGGTTTTCACCGCGAGGCTCGTATCTTTCATCCGCCGGTAAACCCGGTGGCGGGATCAGTGCGCCAGCACCGCGAGCAGCAGGAGCGCCACGATATTGGTGATCTTGATCGCCGGGTTGACGGCCGGACCGGCGGTATCCTTGTAGGGATCGCCGACCGTGTCGCCGGTCACCGACGCCTTGTGCGCCTCGGAGCCTTTCAGGTGCTTGACACCGTCCTTGTCGGTGAAGCCATCCTCGAAGCTCTTCTTGGCGTTGTCCCAGGCGCCGCCGCCGGAAGTCATCGAAATGGCCACGAACAGGCCGTTGACGATGACGCCGAGGAGCGACGCGCCGAGCGCGGCGAAAGCCGAGGCGCGCGAACCGGAGATGAGCAGCACGCCGAAATAGACGACGAGCGGGGCCAGCACCGGCAGGAGCGAGGGGATGATCATCTCCTTGATCGCCGCCTTGGTCAGAAGGTCCACGGCGCGGGCATAATTCGGCTTGGACGTGCCCTGCATGATGCCCGGGTTCTCGCGGAACTGCTTGCGCACCTCCTCGACGATCGAGCCGGCCGCGCGGCCCACCGCCGTCATGGCGATGCCGCCGAAGAGGTACGGGATGAGGCCGCCGAAGATCAGGCCGGCGACGACATAGGGATTCGACAGATCGAAGGAGATCTCACCGATGCCATGGAAGTAAGGGAACTTGTCCCCGTTCGCCGCGAAATAGCGCAGATCGTTCGAATAGGCCGCGAACAGCACCAGCGCGCCGAGGCCGGCCGAACCGATGGCATAGCCCTTGGTCACCGCCTTGGTGGTGTTGCCGACCGCGTCGAGAGCGTCGGTTGAGTGACGCACTTCCGCCGGAAGGCCCGACATTTCCGCGATGCCGCCGGCATTGTCCGTCACCGGGCCGAAGGCATCGAGCGCCACGATCATGCCGGCAAGGCCAAGCATGGTGGTGACGGCGATGGCGATGCCGAACAGGCCGGCAAGCTGGAACGTCGCCAAGATGCCGCCGATGATGACGATCGCCGGCAAGGCGGTCGATTCGAGGGAGACGGCAAGGCCCTGGATGACGTTGGTGCCGTGGCCGGTCACCGAAGCCTGGGCGATCGAGTTCACCGGGCGCTTGTTAGTGCCGGTATAGTATTCGGTGATGACCACGATCAGGCCGGTGACGACGAGGCCGATCAGGCCGCATACGAACAGGTCCGTACCGTTGATGACCGTGTCGGCGCCGCCGGTCAGCGACTTGACCGTGCCGACGTCCGCCCAGCCGATGGTGAGCGAATTGGCGACGATCAGGCCGACGATCGACAGGATGCCGGTAGCGATCAGGCCTTTGTAAAGCGCGCCCATGATCGAGCCGTTGGCGCCGAGCTTGACGAAGAAGATGCCGATGATCGAGGTAACGATGCAGACGCCGCAGATGAGCAGCGGGTAGAGCATCACGGTGGCGAGCGCCGGCGTGCCGTTGAAGAAGATGGCGCCGAGGACCATCGTGGCGACGACCGTCACCGCGTAGGTCTCGAAAAGGTCGGCCGCCATGCCGGCGCAGTCGCCGACATTGTCGCCGACATTGTCGGCGATGGTGGCCGGGTTGCGCGGATCGTCCTCCGGGATACCGGCCTCCACCTTGCCGACGAGGTCGCCGCCGACATCCGCACCCTTGGTGAAGATGCCGCCGCCGAGACGGGCGAAGATGGAGATGAGCGAAGCGCCGAAGCCGAGTGCCACGAGCGAATCGATCACCTCACGGCTGGCCGGGTCGAGGCCCATGAACTGGGTCAGGATCAGGTAGTAGACCGAGACGCCGAGAAGCGCGAGGCCAGCCACCAGCATGCCGGTGATGGCGCCCGACTTGAAGGCGATCTCGAGGCCCGCCGCTAGGCTGCTCGAGGCGGCCTGCGCGGTGCGCACATTGGCGCGGACGGAAACGTTCATGCCGATGAAGCCGGCGGCGCCGGAGAGCACCGCACCGATCAGGAAGCCGATCGCCGCGCTGATGGAAAGAAGCCACCAGGCGAGGATGAAGACAATGACGCCGACGATGGCGATGGTGGTGTATTGCCGCGCGAGGTAGGCCTGCGCTCCCTCGCGGATGGCGCCTGCGATCTCCTGCATGCGCGCGTTGCCCTGGTCCGCGGCGAGCACCGACTGTGTCGCCCAGATGGCGTACACAATGGAAAGCAGGCCGCAGGCGATGACGACATAAAGCATGGTCATTTCCCTTGATGTGGTTCCCCGGAACCCCTCCTGGAACCGTAAAGCGGGGGCTCGATTCCCTTGGGCAGAATCCTCCCCTTCGCCGCGGCTTATGCGTAACCAACCGCGGAACGTCAAGCGATCGCTTGGTCTTTGCCCGGTTTTCGCCCGGTTTTCGCCAAAAGGATAAGAACCGGCTGTCAGCCCGCCGTCACGCGCCTGTCCCAGAAGCGCAGAAAGCTTATGGCCAGCAGGCCGAGGATAGCGACCGGAAGCACGACTGCCACCAGAAGGCCCCAGCCCCAGCCATTATAGACCGCACCCGACATCAGCGAGGCGAAGGCGACGCTGGAGAACAGCACGAAATCATGGAAGCCCTGGGCCCTGCCCTTCTCTTGGGGCGTATAGCACTGCGCGACAATCGAGGTGGCGCCGATAAAGGCGAAGTTCCAGCCGAGACCCAGCAGGATCAGCGCTGTCCAGAACTGCCACAGATGGATGCCGGACATGGCCACCAACGCGCAGGAAATCAGCAGGACGAAGCCACCTGCCACGATCGTCGGAGCGCCGAAGCGATGGACGAGCCGCCCGGTGAAGAAACTCGGCCCGAACATGGCCATTACGTGCCACGAGATCCCGAGCGTCGCCTGGTCCGATGAGAAGCCGCAGCCGACCATGGCCAGCGGCGCACCGGTCATGACGAACGTCATCAACGCATAGGACGCCACGCCGCAGCCGAGCGCCACGGCATAGCGGGGCTGCATGGCGATTTCAGCGAGCGAACGACCGGAATCGGATTCGGCCTTCCTGGCCACGGTGCCGTTTTCCTTGCGCAGGAAAAACAGGATGCCAGCGCCGATTGCGGCCAGCACCATAATGGCGGCGAAGGAACCAGCGAAAGGGACCGGTGCCAGCAGGTCATGCGTGAAGATCACCGTCTGTGGCCCGAGGATGGCCGTGATGATGCCACCGGCAAGAACGAAGGAGATCGCGCGCGCCTTGAATTCGGGCGGCGCGTTGTCGGCCGCGGCGAAGCGGAACTGCTGAACGAAGGCATTGCCGCCGCCCACCATCATCAGGCCGAGTGCGAACAGCCAGAAGCTCGACTGGAAAAGGGCGACTGTCGCGACGAGGCCGCCAAGCGCTGTAAGCAGGGTTCCGGTCATGAACCCGTTACGATGGCCGAGCGCGCGAATGATGCCGGCCGCGGGCAGCGCCCCCAACGCAAGGCCGATGCTGTAGCCGGTAAGCGGAGCGGTTGCCAGCGACTTGTCGGCGCCCAGCATGAAATTGCCGGCCAGTGCGCCCAGCGAAAAGCAGATCGGCCCTCCCGAACCGAGCACGGCTTGCGCCGCAGCCAAAATCAGAGCCGTGCGCCGTGCCTCCTGGGCGACGCCATCGACGGCGACCGCGCTCACGCGCCCTTTCCCTTGCCCTCGCCGCGTACGCGCCGCGCCACCCGGTCGAGCACGGCATTGACGAGCTTCGGCTCGTCCTCCTCATAGAAGGCCTTGGCGATATCGACATATTCGGAGACGATGACGGCGACGGGCACGTCCGCGCGCTTCATGAGTTCGTAGACGCCGGCGCGCAGGATGGCCCTCAGCGTCGAATCGAGCCTGGAAAGCGGCCAGTCCTCGGTGAGCGACTGGCCGATGACCGGGTCGATCTCCTTCTGGTGCTCGACCACGCCGGACAGGATGGCGCGAAACCATTGCGCGTCCGCCTCGCGATAGACCGAACCGTCTACCTCCTTGCCAAGGCGATAAGCCTCGTACTCGGCCGCGATCTCCAGAAGGCCCGTGCCGACGATGTCCATCTGATAGAGCGCCTGCACGGCCGCCAACCGCGCCGTGCCGCGCTTGTTGGCGGGCCGGGCGGCGGGCGCACCGTCCTTGTCGGCAGCAGACATCGTCATCAGGCTCCCAGCCTGCTGCGGAGTTCGATCATGGTGAGCGCGGCGCGGGCGGCAAAGCCGCCCTTGTCGCCTTCGTTCGCACGGGCGCGCGCCCATGCCTGTTCGTCGTTTTCGACGGTCAGGATACCGTTCCCGATGGCAAGCGATTCCTCGACAGAAAGATCCATCAGGGCACGGGCCGACTCGTTGGCGACGATGTCGAAATGATGCGTCTCGCCGCGAATGACGCAGCCGAGCGCGACAAAACCGTCATATTCCCTGCCGCCCTCCTCGGCCCCGTCGAGCGCGAAGGAGATCGCGGCCGGTATCTCCAGCGCGCCGGGGACCGTCACGACATCATAGGTCGCGCCGGCACGGTCGAGCGCCGCCTTGGCGCCGCCCAGAAGCGCGTCCGCGAGGTCGTCGTAGAAGCGCGCCTCGACAATGAGAAGATGGGGTTTCTGCTGGTCGGCCATGCGTATCTCCGGAAGAGCGCGTGACTTAGGCCGAACCGCTCACCGGCGCAAGCGCCAGCCACCCGCGAATTGATCGGAATCCCGCCACACTTGTAACTCCCGCCGTTGCGACACCCGGCGTTAGGCTCCTTCCCGTGACGCAGAACAACCTAAAGAAGGACAACACGCCATGAAGACCCCACAGATCGTTTCACCGCAAGAGTGGGAGGCCGCGCGCGAAAAGCTTCTCGTCAAGGAGAAGGCCGACATGCGCGCCCATGACGCGCTGGCCGCCGAGCGGCGGCGGATGCCGTGGATGGCTATCGAGAAGACCTATGAATTCGACGGGCCAGACGGCAAGGTCAGCCTGCTCGACCTGTTCGAGGGCCGGCGGCAACTCGTCATTTACCGCGCCTTCTTCGAGCCGGGCGTGCATGGCTGGCCGGAACATGCCTGCATCGGCTGTTCGCTCGGGGCCGATCAGGTTTCCAACATCGTCCACCTGAACGCCCGCGACACGACGCTCGCCTATGCCTCGCGCGCCCCGCAGGCAGATATAAAGCGCCTCAAGGCGCGGATGGGTTGGGAAAGAATCCCCTGGTACACGATCACCGACAGTTTCGACGCCGATTTCGGGGTGGATGAATGGCACGGCCACAACGCCTTCATCCGCGACGGCGACAAGATCTACCGCACCTATTTCATCAACTGGCGCGGCGACGAGGCGATGGGTACCGTCTGGAGCTATCTCGACATGACGGCGCTCGGACGTCAGGAGAATTGGGAAGAATCGCCGGAGGGCTATCCGCAGAGCCCGCCCTACAAATGGTGGAACTGGAACGACAGCTACGTCCCCGGCGCCGCCCCGGACAAGAAATGGGTGGAAGTGTCGGACGCAGGGGAAGCGGCCTTCCGGAAATAAACGGCTGATCGCATCCCGAAAGCGGCAGGCGCCAAGCGGCGCCTGCCGCTTCTTCCGTCATTATGCAACCTTTCTATTGCTCTTTTTCGATCAACGTGCCATGCAATAGGCAACCAGGAGGTTGCATCATGACCGATCGTATCGATAAGCATGTCGAACTTAGTGCCCCGATCGAACGTGTATGGCGAGCGCTCACCGATTATCGGGAATTCGGCGAATGGTTCCGCGTGAAGCTCGAAAGCCCCTTCGCACCGGGCGAGATCTCACGCGGCCACATCACCTATCCCGGCTACGAGCATCTCGTCTGGGAGGCGACGATCGTGAAGATGGAGGAGCCGAGCTATTTCTCCTTCACCTGGCATCCCTATGCGGTCGACCCCAAGGTGGACTATTCGAAGGAGACGCCGACGCTGGTCGAATTCCGGCTGGAGGCTTCCGGCAAGGGCACGAGGCTGACCGTGACCGAATCCGGCTTCGACAAGCTGCCGAGGCATCGCATGCCCGATGCGATGCGCATGAACGACGGCGGCTGGGCCGAGCAGATGAAAAACATCAAGGCCCATGTCGAACGCTAACGCTTCCCGGGCAGGTGTCACGACCCATGCGCCGGCCGCCATATTCGCGGCGCTCGGCGACCGGACAAGGCTTTCCCTCATCCATCGGCTGAGCGACGGGCGTTCCCGCTCCATCGCCAGCCTGTCGGCCGATGCTGCGATCACCCGTCAGGCGGTGACCAAGCACCTCAACGTGCTAGAAGAAGCGGGCCTCGTGGCAAGCAGCCGCATCGGGCGGGAGAGCCGGTACAGTTTCCGGCCGGAAGCGATCGAGGAAATCCGCGCCTATCTGGACGAGGTTTCGCGCCAGTGGGATGAGGCGCTCGGCCGCCTCAAATCATTCGTGGAGGGCTAACCCTGCCTGTTCGCTTCCGCCAACCGGGCGGCATAGCGCGCCATCGTATCGACTTCGAGATTGACGCGGTCGCCGGCCTTTCGCTCTCCCCATGTCGTGACGGCGAGCGAGTGGTGAATCAGGAGAACGTCGAAGCGGTTGCCTTCGACGTGGTTGACGGTGAGCGAGGTGCCGTCTAGCGCAACCGAGCCTTTCGGCGCGATGAAATGCGCAAGCTCCGCCGGGGCCTCCAGCACAAAGCGCACGGCCTCGCCCTCGTCCTCGCGTGACAATATGGCCGCCATGCCGTCGACATGGCCGGACACGATATGGCCACCCAGTTCGTCGCCGATCTTCAGCGCCCGCTCGAGGTTGATGCGAGTACCAGCCCGCCAGTCGGCGGCAGTGGTAAGCCGCAACGCTTCCTCCCAGGCCTCCACCTCGAACCAGCGCTGGTTGGAGCCCTGCTCCGGCAGGCCGACCACGGTCAGGCAGACCCCGGCGCAGGCGATCGACGCGCCGATCGCGATCGTGGCAGGATCGTAATTCGTCTCGACCCTGACATGGACGCCCTTCTCTCTCGACGTGACGGCCGAAACGGTGCCGATGTCGGTAACGATGCCGGTGAACATCAGGCCTCTCTTACCCATTCGCTGTAGCTGTCCTCGCCATAGCGCGCTTCGCGCGTCAGGCGAAAGCCTTCAGGCACCCGATCCGAGGCGATCGGCGACGGAATGCCTTCCGGGCCAATCTCACCGGGGCCGGTAAAAAGGGCTATGCGATCCACGAGCCCTTCTTCGAGAAAATGGCGAACCGTCTCGGCACCGCCTTCGACCATCAAAGTGGAAACGCCGCGCGCGGCGAGGTCTTCCAGAAGTTCCGGCAGGGCGAAGCCGCCATTCGCGGCCTCGGTGGCGAGAAACTGCACGCCAGCGCCTTCCAGCGCCAGCTTGTGGTCCCTGTCGCAATCGGCGGCAGCCGCAAGCCAGGCCGGCACCCTGCGCGCCTCTTTCACCATTTTTGCCGCAAGCGGCAGCCGCGCGTGGGCGTCGAGAACGATGCGGGCCGGCGAGCGCGCTTCGAGCCCCGGCAGGCGGCAGGTCAGTTCCGGGTTGTCGGCAAGCGCGGTGCCGATGCCGATCAGGATCGCGTCGGCCTCGGCGCGCATCAAATGCACCTGCCGGCGCGATACGGTGCCGGTGATCGCGACCTGTCCCACGCCTGGAATGCCGATCCGCCCATCGCGCGACACAGCAAGCTTTGCGGTCACTTCCGGCCGTTTCCTGGACGTCCGCATGAGATAGCCGGCCATCTGGTCCACCGCTTCTTCTGCCAAGACGCCTTCCGTGACTTCGATGCCTGCCTTATGGAGAACGGCATAGCCTTTTCCCGAAACACGTTCGTCGGGATCGCTCGCCGCGCCGACCACACGTGCCACGCCGGCCGCGACCAGAGCTTCCGCGCAGGGCGGCGTGCGGCCATGATGGGCGCAGGGCTCCAGTGTGACATAGGCGGTGGCGCCATGCGCCAGAACACCTGCTTCCTTAAGCGCCTGCGGCTCGGCATGGGGGCGGCCGCCGATCGCGGTGACACCGCTGCCGACGATAACCGGCCCTTCCCCGTCGTCGCGGACGATCAGCGTTGCGACGGAAGGGTTGGTGCCGGTCAGGCCGAGATGCCGACGCGACAGGCGGATCGCCGCCGCCATGAAGCGGCGGTCGATCTCGTCACTGGCATTGAACGCCGGGCCAGCCATGGCCTTCAGCCGGTTGTCTCGTCGGCCTTCAGTTCGCCGAGCAATTCATGGAAATCCTTGGCTTCGCGGAAATTGCGATAGACCGAGGCGAAGCGGACATAGGCAACGTCGTCCAGCGACTTCAGCGCCTCCATGACGAGATTGCCGATGTCGCCGGCGGGGATTTCCATCTCGCCGGAACTCTCGAGCTGGCGCACGATGCCGGTGACGGCGCGCTCGATGCGCTCCGGATCGACATTGCGCTTGCGGAGCGCGATGTCGAAAGAACGCGCCAGCTTGTCGCGATCGAAGGGAACCTTGCGGCCGGATTTCTTGACCACGACCAGATCGCGAAGCTGGACGCGCTCGAAAGTGGTGAAACGACCGCCGCAATCCGGGCAGACACGACGGCGGCGGATCGCCGAACCGTCCTCCGCCGGACGGGAGTCCTTCACCTGTGTGTCTTCGGACTGGCAATAGGGACAGCGCATGGCTCAGCTCAATTCAGTTGCGGTGCGACGAGGCGCAGATTCGGGAAATAAGTGCGATAGCGCCGAACATCGCGGGTCAGCACGGGTATATCCAGCGCAGTAGCATGGGCGCCGATAAAGAAGTCCGACAAAACCCCGGTTCGAGTGCCTCCCGCCTTACGGTAGCGACTATAAGCCTTGGCGGCTAGGAAAGCGGCCTCACGCCGCATTTCGATCATGTTGACGCCCACCCTCCCGAGGAAACTGTCAACTGCCTCGACGGCGGCATAACGGCTCGACAATTCCGCATAGACAATGGCGTTGATACAGAGCGGCCCTTTGACCGCCTCATCTGCCAGAGTTCTTACAGACCAGTGGAACCATTCCGGATCATCGGTGGCGATATCGAGAAGAACGTTGGTGTCGACCAGGATCAATCGTCGTCGCCACGCCACATCTTCATGATTTCGTCCGTTGTCGGTCCGGGCCCCGCATGCCCCCGCAATTTCTCAAAACGGTTCGGCGGCCGCTCGCCGTCCGCGCGTTCCAGGACGATGTCACGGTTGTCGTTGTATCGAAACCGTACTTCGCTGCCCGGCTTCAAATCCAGAAGATCGCGCACGGCCTTCGGGATCGTCACCTGGCCCTTAGTAGTCACTTTCGTGCTCATGACAGCCTCGGTAAGGATTGTTTTCCTGAAGGTATTACCGAGGCCGTCTTGAATCAAGAGCGTGCCGCCGCCACCCGTCACCCCAGATACGGATAGAGCGGAAATCTCTCCGTCAGGGCCAGCACTTTCTTCTGCACCGCCGCCTCGACCGCAGCGTTGCCCTCGTCCGAATTCGCAACCTTCAGCCCGTCGAGGACTTCCGCGATCAGCTTGCCGATCTCACGAAACTCAGCCTGGCCAAAGCCGCGCGTGGTGCCGGCGGGCGTGCCGAGGCGGATGCCCGACGTGACGAAGGGCTTCTCGGGATCGAAGGGGATGCCGTTCTTGTTGCAGGTGATGTTGGCGCGGCCGAGTGCGGCTTCCGCGCGCTTGCCCGTGGCGTTCTTCGGACGCAGATCGACCAGCATCAGATGGTTGTCCGTGCCGCCGGAGACGATGTCCAGCCCGGTTTCCTGCAGCGAGGAGGCCAGAGCCTTGGCATTGGCGACGACCTCATGCGCGTAGCTGCGGAATTCCGGCCTCAGCGCCTCGCCGAGCGCGACCGCCTTGGCCGCGATGACATGCATCAGCGGCCCGCCCTGGAGGCCGGGGAAGACGGCCGAGTTGATCTTCTTGGCGATGTCCTCATGGTTGGTCAGCACCATGCCGCCGCGCGGGCCGCGCAGCGATTTGTGGGTCGTTGTCGTCACCACATGGGCGTGCGGCAGGGGAGACGGATGCTCGCCGCCGGCGACCAGCCCGGCGATATGCGCCATGTCGACCATCAGATAGGCACCGACCTCGTCGGCGATCTCGCGGAAGCGCGCCCAATCCCAGAAGCGCGAATAGGCCGTGCCGCCGGCAAGGATCAGCTTGGGCTTGGTCTCGCGCGCCAGCTTCGCCACGGCATCCATGTCAAGCAGATGGTCGTCCTTGCGCACGCCGTAGGAGATTACGTTGAACCACTTGCCGGACATATTGACCGGCGACCCGTGGGTGAGATGGCCGCCGGAGTTCAGGTCGAGTCCCATGAAGGTGTCGCCTGGCTTGAGCAGCGCCAGGAACACGGCCTGGTTCATCTGGCTGCCGGAATTCGGCTGGACGTTGGCGAAATTGCAGGAGAACAGCTTCTTCGCCCGCTCGATCGCCAGTTCCTCGGCGACATCGACGAACTGGCAACCGCCATAGTAGCGCTTGCCCGGATAACCCTCGGCATATTTGTTGGTCATGATCGAGCCTTGCGCCTCGAGCACGGCGCGGCTGACGATGTTTTCCGAGGCGATCAGCTCGATCTCATGACGCTGGCGACCGAGTTCGTCGCGGATGGCGCCGAAAATCTCCGGGTCGCGCTCTTCGAGCGGTGTGGTGAAAAAGCCGTCGATCTGGCTTGAGACGGCGGTCGCGGTAGCCATGGCCGATTCCTCGCAACGTGGGGGGCTGGGTGGGGGTGCCGGCCGCCATTAACATACCTGACGGCACCCCGCCACGGTTCGAGGGGCGAAATTCGCTGGCCGGATTGCGGCAATGAAGCGCGGCGCCCGAAAGGCGCGGAACAGCCCTGTTCGAGCGCTCAGGTCGCGCTCGACATCTTCAGTTCCTGCGCCCCGTCGCGCCCGTAGATGTCGTCGCGGAACTGCACGACGCCCGGGCCGGTCGACCACGCGGTGATGTAGACGAAATGGACCGGCGTCGGGTCGGTCAGTTCCACAGGCGTGTTCACGCCGCTCTTGATGGTATCTTCCAGCCGCTGGCGATCCCAGCCAGAGGTGCCGCGCATCAGCCACACGACGAGGTCGCGAACGTTCTGCACGCGCACGCAGCCGGACGAATCGAAGCGCATGAGCTGGCTGAACAAGCTCTGCTCCGGTGTGTCGTGCATATAGACGCCGTCGGGGCTCGGGAAATTGATCTTGACCGACGCCATGGCGTTGATCTTGCCCGGATCCTGCCGGAACCGGTATTTGGTGGCCTCGTCGGTCGACCAGTCGATGGTGGTCGGATCCACTTCCTTGCCGTCCGGCCCCAGAAGATGGATGTTATTGTCGGTCAGATAGTGCGGGTTCTTGCGCATGATCGGAATGATATCCCGACGTACGATCGAGACTGGTGCGTTCCAGTACGGATTGACGATGATCTCGTTGATCTTGGAATTCAGAAGCGGGGTCTGACGGTCGATCTTGCCGACGATGGCCGTGTGGCGGGAAACCACCCTGCCGTTCTCGACCGCCTCGATCTGCGCGGCCGGGATATTGACCACGACGTAGCGCGGGCCGAGGTCGCCCGACATGGAGCGGAGCCGCACGAGATTGGTCTGCAACTGGCCGAGACGGACATCGGCCGACACGTTCATCGCCAGGAATGAATATTTGCCCAAAACGCCGTCGCCGGGCAGACCGTGACGAAGCTGGAAGCGCCTCGCGGCCGCGTCGACATAGCTGTCGAAGGCCGGCGAAATACCAGCCTGCTCCGGCAGGTCGCCGGAAACCATGAGGCGCTTGCGCAGCACCACCACCGCCGGATCGGAAACGCCGATCTGGAGCTTCTTGTCGTCGGGCACTTCCGGCCAGCCGCCGCTCGCCACGATCTGCTGATATTGCTGGATCGCCATCTCGACGAAAGTCAGCGTCTGCGGGCTGAAGATCGGCATGTTCGTCGCCACTGCGGCGCTGCTCGCGGCACCGCGCGCGTCGAACTGCGTCGACCACGTACCCCGCCGCTGCGCGCCGAGCACCTCGTCGATTGCGTTCTGCGCGAAAGCAGCGCTCGACCATGCCCCTGCCATGAGCGCGCCCGCGCTCGCGAGAAAATGACGGCGATTCGTTTTCATGGTTTTTCCCGACACACTTCCATTCCGGACTGGCGCTTGGGGCCAGCGGGTACCGCAATCGCTATCCAGAAGCACGACCCGCAAGACCGACACACAGACATAGGCTGGTAACGTTAATAAGCTGCCACCGCCCAAGCTCCCCTCAACGCCCCTCCGATTTTCAGGTTCCCATTTTTCACCCTGGGAACCAGTCGGCGGTCGGGAAGGTATCCAAGCCTTGGATTTCCGCTCTCATCGCAATATGGCGGCAATGGGGCCATCGCCGGGCCATTGTACTTTATGTGAACGAAACGACGGCAGCCGGCGCGCTTCAGCGGCCGGCTGCGGTCGGTTTGGCGAGCGGCGTTGCGAAAGCGCAACAGCCAGCGGTGACGTGCCCCGATTACATCCGATAGGCAATCGTGTCGTTCCAGAAGCGGTCGAGGCGCTGGAGGACGCGGTTCATCTGCTGGAACTCTTCGGAGTTGATGCCGCCCACCTGCTCGATCGAGCCGACATGGCGCTCGTACAGCGCACCGACGACCTCGGCGACCTCCTGGCCCTTCGGCGTCAGGCTGACGCGGACCGAACGGCGGTCGATGCGCGAGCGCTGGTGATTGATGAAGCCGAGATCGACCAGCTTCTTCAGATTGTACGACACGTTCGAGCCGAGATAGTAGCCGCGCGAGCGCAGTTCGCCGGCGGTCAGCTCCGAATTACCGATGTTGAAAAGCAGCAATGCCTGGATGGCATTGATGTCGGAACGGCCGTTGCGGTCGAATTCGTCCTTGACCACGTCGAGCAGACGGCGATGCAGACGCTCGACGAGCTGCAGCGATTCAAGATAAAGGGAACGGATCGCCTGACGCCGATCGTCATTTTCCAAAGCGGGCTTCGCCGCCTGACGCGAATTGATCATCTTACTTAGCCTCTCTGTTAACGCCCGGTGATTTTTGTTTTTTTCACCTTGGCCGCACCCTATCGAATACATCTAAAATTCGACTTAAACGCCAAGCTTAACAGGTGCTTACTGGAGATCGTCTTGAAAGAGGACTAATGTGCGGTTAACGCGGCGCGTCGCCTTTGAAGGAAGAGCGTTATACGGAAGCCCGTATAGACGAGCGCGACGGCGAGGTGCACGACGAGCACCGGATCCAGCCGGCCGAAGCGTTCCGGCAATCCGCCATACATGATGGCTTCGGTCGCCGCGCAGATGAACCATATGACCGGCCCCCAGGACGAGAGCATCCACAGCCCGATGGCGGCGACGGGAAAAAAGACGGCCAGCGTCGCCGTGGCGATCTGCCATTGGCCCGGCATCAGGTCGAACCGCCATAGCGAACCCGGATAGATGCCGACAAGCCGGACCCAGTAATAGATGCCGAAGAACAGGCAATAGAGCGCCACCGCCCGCTGGAACCATTCGAACGTCACCGCCGTCATGGACGGGCCGGCGAAGCGGTTCTCGTGCGGGTCGTAGGTCACAATGCCAGTTCCCGGTCTCCGAGCGGTGCGAAATAGGCGTCGATGTCCCCGGGCCTGACCGCGTCGAGCGTGGCGGGAGACCATTGCGGCGTCGAGCCCTTGTCGATGAGCGCGGCGCGGATGCCCTCGTAGAAATCATGGCCGGTCAGCATGCGATTCAGGATACGAAACTCCATCCTCATGCATTCGTCCATGGAAAGCGTATGGCCGGCGGCGATCTGCCGGAAAGTGACGGCGAGGCTGGTCGGCGAGCGTTTCGTGATCGTGGCGAGCGCCTCGGCGGCGAACGGTTCGTCGGACGCGGCCTGTTCGAGGCTCGCAAGGATTTCCTGCAGGCTGGGCTTCGAGAAATGCCGCGCGATCGCGTGGACCGTGTCGGTCGGCGTCTCGCGCGGGGCGGCGCGGAAAACCTCCCGCAGCGCGGAGCCCGCATCGCCCGTGTCGCAGAGATGTTCCAGAAGACCGTCGAGGTATTCCGACGCCATCGTATGGGTCGCGAGGCCGGACCAGAGGGCGTCGCCATAGCGGATGCGGTTTCCCGTGAGGCCGAGATAGAAACCGAAATGGCCGCCGAGATCGGGCAGGACATGGCTCCCGCCGACATCGGGGAAGAAGCCGATCCCCACTTCCGGCATGGCGAACACGGCGTTCTCGGTCATCACGCGGTGCGAACCGTGGACGGAGACGCCGACGCCCCCGCCCATCACGATGCCGTTTATCAGCGCCACATAGGGCTTCGGATAGCGTTCGATCTGCGCATTCAGGCGGTATTCGTCAGCGAAGAATTCGTACTTCGGCTGCCCTGCCCTGCCCGCTTCATATACGTCGAGGATATCTCCTCCGGCCGAGAAGGCGCGGCCCTCCCCCTTGATGACGACGAGTTCGACCGCGCGGTCCTTCTCCCATGCGGAAAGCGCGGCGGAAAGCGCCTTGACCATGCGATGATTGACGGCGTTGAGGGCTTTCGGCCGCGTCAGCGTCACGACGCCCGCCTTGCCGATGCGTTCGAAGCGGATATCGTCGCCGCCGCCAAAATCCATCGTCAGGAGAATCCCTTCTTCATCGCCCTCGCCCGAGTGCTACGCACGGCGCGCCCTATCGTCAATGCCGCGGGAACCTTGCCAAGCGGGTTCATCTGCGATTTGGATTGAGGTTTAAAAGGCTCTGTCTCCCATGAAGCGACTGTACGGCATGGCCCTCGTCCTCGTCGCCTTGACCTGGTCCCTGGCCGGCCGGGCGGCGGAACCCGATATCGCAGAACTTTACAAGGCGAGGACGATCGTCACCGGAATGCGTGAAGAGACCAGGCTGGAAGGCTTCGAGGATTGCCTGCGTTCAGTAATTCTGAAGGTCTCGGGCGACCAGCGCGTCCTCGATGCGCCCGGCCTCGCTCCTATTCTTGCGAAAGCTTCCGACTATGTGGCGGCCCATCAGTACCGTGATCGCATGTCGGGCATCCCCACCCATGACGAACAAGGCACGCGCGACCGGCCTTTCGATCTCACCTGCGATTTCTCGCGCGACAAGGTCGATGCAGCGCTTGCCTCGCTCGGCCTGAAGCCTTGGCTCACGCCCAGGCCGCGGATCGCGATTTTCGTTTCGGTGCGCAACGAACCGGCGGCCTTCGTGCTCGCCGCCGATGACCGGAAGCAGGGCGTGACCATGCGCGAAGCCTTCGCGGACGCGGCCAGCGCACTGGCGATCCCGATCCTGTTTCCGAAGAAGCAGGACCTGAAGCAGGTCGGCCTCGACGCGGGCACGCTGCCCCGGACCGGCATGCCGTTGCTCGACGCGTTTGCCGGCGAGATCGGCGGCAGCCGGGCGCTGGCCGGCCTGATCGTCTGGAGCAACCGGGACCTCGGCTGGATAGCCGAGTGGCGTTTTTTCAATGGTACGGACACCACGATATGGCAGGCCCGTGCTCCAAGCTTCGACAAGGCCTTCCAGGGCGGAATGCGCGGCGTGGCGCAGATCCTGTCCGGCAACGGCGATCCGGCTCCGAAATAAGCAAAGCCTTTCCGCCGCAAACCGTCGCATTGGTACCTCGGCGTCGGGCATGCTAGAAGCAGCCCGAGCAGCCAGGATCAGGACCCAGCCCATGAACAAGTTCAGCCGCGAATTGCCGGCAGGCGCAAGAAGCGTCGACGAGATCACCGGGGGACGTCGCCTGCGGCGCATGCGCAAGGCCGACTGGTCGCGCCGGCTGGTGCGCGAGAACCGGTTGACCGTCGACGACCTGATCTGGCCGCTTTTCCTTGTCGACGGCGAGAACCGACGTGAACCGATCGGGGCAATGCCGGGCGTGTTCCGCCTCAGCGTCGATGTCGCCGTGCGCGAGGCGGAGCGAGCGGCGAAGCTCGGCATCCCGGCGATCGCCACCTTCCCGAACGTGGACATGGCGCTGCGCGACGAAACCGGCTCGGCGATCCTCGACCCAGACAATCTCATCAATCGCGCTACCCGCGCGATCAAGGACGCCGTGCCCGAGATCGGTGTCATCACCGATGCTGCACTCGACCCTTTCACCAGCCATGGCCATGACGGCATCCTGAGAGACGGCGTCATCGTCAACGACGAGAGCGTGGCGCAGGTGACGGCCGCCGCCGTCCTGCAGGCTGCCGCCGGCGCCGACATCGTTGCGCCGTCGGACATGATGGACGGCCGCATCGGCGCCATACGCGACGCGCTCGACGCGAACGGCTTCCAGGACGTGGCGATCATGGCCTACGCCACCAAATTCTCCTCCGCCTTCTACGGTCCCTATCGGGAGGCGATCGGCACCAAGGGCGTCCTGAAGGGCGACAAGAACACTTACTATATCGATCCGGCCAATTCGGACGAGGCGGTGCGCGAGGCCGAACAGGACCTCGCCGAGGGCGCCGACATGCTGATGGTGAAGCCCGGCCTTCCCTATCTCGACATCGTCCGCCGGCTGAAGGACGAATTCGCCGTGCCGACCTTCGCCTATCAGGTGTCGGGCGAATATTCGATGATCAAGGCCGCCGGGCAGAACGGCTGGCTGGATGGCGAGCGGGCCGTGATGGAAAGCCTGCTTTCCCTCAAGCGGGCCGGCTGCGACGGCATCCTGACCTATTTTGCGGCCGAGGTCGCTGAGCGGTTGAAGGCGTAGGCGCTTTCCGCGCAGCTATATGGCGACCGATTGCGTGCCGGTGTCGGTGTGGTGGAACTACGCCGCGCTGCGGTCCGGCATCGTCGGATGCGGCGGCACATGGCCGGCCGGCGTGACGAGCATGAGATCGCCGTAACCGCTTGCTTCCAGCGCCGCCGCGGTCTCGGCGACATTCGCGTCGTCCGATCCGATCACGCTTACCAGCACTTCGGCGCCATCCGACACAAGTCGGCGGATGCTTTCCGCTTCGGCCGGGCCGCACTCCACCACCACGACGTCATAGGCGGTCGTCAGCGAATTCAAGATGATCGGCAAGCGATCCACCGCGCGCATGGCGCGTTCCGGGTCTGCCGTGCCGATCGGCATGACGTGGCAGTCCGAGTAGAGATCGACATGGATCACATCGGTGAACTGCGCCTCCGCGGCGAGCAGATTTGTGACCCCTCGATAGGAATTGCTGTCCAGCATGGGCGTCGAGGCAGCGCCCGAGGGCGTCAGGTCAAGCAGGAGAACGCGCAGGCCCGCATCGGCGACCTCGCGCGCCACCATGACCGACGCAGCCGCCGCCTCGTCGCCCTCCGGTGACACGAATATCGCGCGCGAAGCACCGCCGGCGATCAGTTTCTCCGCCGCGCGCTCGATGGAAATTTGCGCGAGCCCCGAGGCCGGGACGGTTTCGCGCTGCGCCGATACCTGTTCGGACGAAGCAAAAGCCGGATCGTCGCGCCGCGGCGCGCCCTTGGGCATCGCCACTTCCTCGACCGGGCTGAACCTGGCCCCGCGCGCGGGCCGCATGGCGCGGCCCGAGAAGAACTCCTGCAACAACACGATCACCGCCATGATGACGAGCGACGCGACGAAAGCGACGACGACGATGGGGACACGCTTCGGGAAATAGGGGATGGCCGGCACGGCGGCACGCGAGAAGATGCGCGCATTGACCGGCAGATAGTCACGACCCTGGCGCGACGACGCTTCGCGATAGCGCGCGAGGTAGGATTCGACAAGATCGCGATCAGCGGCGGCCTCGCGCTCGAGGGCACGCAATTCGACCTCCTGCTGGCCCGTGCGCGACGATTCGGCCTTGGCCTTGCTCAGATCGGCGAGAAGCTGCTGCTCACGAAGTTTCGCCGTATCGGCCTCGGTGTCCAGTCCGGCGAGGACCTTTCCCGCCTCGGCACGTATCTGACGGTCGAGGCCGGCTAGCTGCGAATTGAGCGCCTTGATGCGCGGATGATTGGGCAGGAGCGTTGTCGAAAGCTGGTCGATGTCCGCCGTCAACTGTGCCCGCTGCTCGCGCAGCCGCTGGATCAGGCCTGAGGAAAGCGCATCCGGCAGCGCGTCGAGCGAGCCTCCGCTTGCCAGCGCCGCCTTGACGCTGAGCGCCTTCGCCTCCGCCGCCGCGCGGTCAGCCCGGACACGCGAAAGTTCACTCGTGGTCTGCGAAAGCTGCTGGGCGATGAGCGCCGAATTGCTGCCGGCCGGCAAGAGGCCGGAATGCGCCCGATAGTCGGCGACCTTGGCCTCGGCATCCTTCACGCGCTTGGTGAGGTCCTTGATTTCCGGCGCCAGCCAGTTCGTCGCGTCGCTGCCCGATCCGAGCTTCGCATCATTCTGGACGGCGATATAGGTTTCCGCGATAGCGTTCGGCACCGCCGCTGCGAGCTTCGGGTCTTCCGAGGAGAAGCCGACGACGATGACACGGGATTTCTCGACCCTGTAGACGTCGAGCCGGTTGCGCATCGCCTGCAGCACGCGTTCTTCGGCCGGAATCTCGCCCGGATCGCTCCTCAATCCGGCCAGCACCAGCAGCCGGCCGACCGGGCCAAGCTTCGCGCCGTCGTTGAATTCACCGCGCGAGGCGAGATCGAGCTGCCTGGCGACTTTCTTCAGCACTTCCGACGAAGAGATGACCTGAACCTGACTGGCGATACCCTCGTCGTCGAGCACGATGGAATTGGCGTTCGATGCGGGGTCGGACTGCGTGGAGACAGGTTCGCGCGTTTCGATCAGGATCCGCGTCTCGGCCTGATACCTCGGCGTCGCAAGCCAGGCGAAGGCGAAGGCAATGGCGGTGACGATAAGGGCGGCCGAAAGAATGCGCGGCCAGCGTCTGGCCAGCATCGAGAAAAGCGTGTCCGGATCGACATCGACATCATTGGCTGCGGATCGGATACCCGGCATCAAAGCGACTCCAATGCAGGCCCGACGCTAGACGGATTATGGTAACCAGCGCGTTAAGATTTGGGTGGGGAAGTATTAACCGCAGGCGATGCCAGCCACACCGAACCCGCGGCGGCGCGGGCTTTTACGGGCCGTTAACCTTAACAGGATGATAAGACGGGCAAGCATGGGGATCGGTCCGATCCCGCAGCCACAGGTGCATGTCCGGCAATGATGCGCTTTTTTCCGATCCTCTGTGCGGTTCTCTCCGCCCTCCTCCTGGCGGCATGCTCCAGCTACCAGCCGGCTCCGGCTGCCTTTCATGCCTCGCTCGGCAAACCCTATCTGCTCGATTCGGGCGACCAGATCCGCGTGACCGTCTTCGGTCAGGACGGGCTGACAAATACCTACAGCGTCGATCAGGCCGGCTATATCGCCTTCCCGCTGGTCGGTTCCATTCCCGCGCGCGGCCAAACCCTCAAGCAGATGGAAGCGACGATCGCCGCCAAGCTGCGCCAGGGCTATATCCGCGATCCCGACGTATCGGTCGAAGTCGAGCGCTATCGTCCGGTCTTCATCATGGGCGAGGTCGGCGCGGCCGGACAATATTCCTACGTGCCCGGCATGACGGCGCAGAAAGCCATCGCGGCGGCCGGCGGCTTTTCGCCCCGTGCCTATCAGGGCAATGTCGACGTGACCCGGACCATCAACGGCAAGGTAATGACAGGCCGTGTGATGATAACGGACCCGCTGCTGCCCGGCGACACGATATATGTCCGGGAGCGGCTCTTCTAGGGCGCTTCCGCAAGCCCGAAGCCCTGCCTGAGACATTCCCGGTCCCAAGCGTGGCCGCATTGGTGAAAACTGTACCTATCCTCTCAAAGCTTCATTAGCCGCTCCATGCTATGCCCCGTCGCAGACAGGTGGGCGAAGCGAAGCAATGAACGAAATCGACCCGTCGTACCGTTTTTCGGCCGACGCCGTCCGCGCCTTCGACGACGATGGCGCATATGCGGGACATTCGGGTGGCCTCAACGCAACCGCCCGGCAGATCGCTATCCAATACCGGCGGGATACGATGTCGCCGATCATGGTCAGCGGCGTGATGCGGCTGGTCGAGTTCGCCCTCATGACGGTCGTGGGGCTAAGCGTCCATATTGTATATCTGGGCCTCTCGTCACTCGCGCCGCGCGACGTGACAGTCGTTCTTTCCGGCTCTCTCCTGGCCGTCATCCTGCTTGAATTCGCTGGCGCCTATCAGATGGCCACATTGCGCCAGCCGCTGGCGCACGCGTCAAGGCTCTTGATCATGTGGGCGGGCGCGTTCGCGCTGCTTGCCGTCGCCGGCTTCCTGCTGAAAGTCTCGCAGGAATTCTCCCGCGTCTGGTTCGCCGGCTGGCTCACCGCCGGCCTCGTCGTCCTGTTTGCGCTGCGCGTCGTCGTCTCACGCCTGATGCGCCGCTGGGCACGGAACGGCACGATGGAACGGCGCGCCGTTATCGTCGGCGGCGGCCCGACGGCGGAGGGGCTGATCCGCGCGCTCGAACAGCAGCCCTACAACGACATCCGTATCTGCGGCATTTTCGACGACCGCGACGAGCGCCGCTCGCCGTCACTCGTCGCCGGCTATCCCAAGCTCGGAAACGTCCTCGAACTGATCGAGTTCGCACGTATCGCGCGCATCGACATGCTGATCGTGTCGCTGCCGATGACGGCGGAGACACGTGTTCTCTCGATGCTGAAGAAGCTCTGGGTGCTGCCGGTGGACATCCGCCTGTCGGCCCATTCAAACCGTCTTCGCTTCCGGCCGCGCACCTATTCCTTCATCGGCTCCGTGCCGATGGTCGATATCTTCGACAAACCGATCAACGATTGGGATTCGGTTGCCAAGCGTGCCTTCGACATCGTCTTCAGCCTGCTCGGTATCCTCGTCTTCTCGCCGGTCATGATCGCCACCGCGGTTGCCATCAAGCTCGACAGCAAGGGACCGGTGCTCTTTCGCCAGAAGCGGCACGGCTTCAACAACGAGGTGATCGAGGTCTACAAGTTCCGCTCCATGTATACCGAGCAATGCGACCCGGCGGCGCGCAACGTGGTGGTCAAAAACGATCCGCGCGTAACAAGGGTGGGCCGCTTCATCCGTCGCACCTCGATCGACGAACTGCCGCAGTTCTTCAACGCGCTGTTCGGCAGCCTGTCGCTCGTCGGCCCGCGACCGCACGCGGTCGCGGCGCAGACGCACAGCAGGCTCTTCAACGAGGTCGTCGACGGCTATTTTGCCCGCCACCGCGTCAAGCCCGGGGTCACCGGCTGGGCACAGATCAACGGCTGGCGCGGCGAGGTCGACAATGACGAGAAGATCAGGATGCGTACCGAATACGATCTCGCCTATATCGAGAACTGGTCGCTCTGGTTCGACCTCAAGATCCTGCTCCTGACGCCGGTCCGGCTGCTCAACACCGAAAACGCCTATTGAGCGCGGTGAGGCATGATGCTCCGCATCGTGCAGAGAGCGTCAAGCCCGGGCACACTGAAGCTGCGCCATGAAAGGGCGGTCACCGCGGCAGGGCGATGCTCGAGCCGGGAACCCGATAGTCTCTCCCGGTACGCAAACAAAAACCCCGTCCGGCGCGAACGGGGTTCCTGAAGTTCAGTCGAAGGGCGTCAGTTCTTGCCCTGTTTGGCCTTGTCCTGCTCTTCCTTCAGCTTCTTGGCAAAGTCCTCATTGTTCTTGGCCACGAAGTCCTGAAGCTTTTTCTGGCGGTCCTGGAGGTCCGACTCCTTCAGCGGCGGGCCATCGAAAGCGCCGGTGAAACCAGCCAGCGAGATGTCGATCGGGTTCGGCTGGTTCTGGAAGTTGATGGAAGTGAGCGTGAGCTTCTGGCCTTTCTTGAACGAGGCCACCAGCGCATCGGTAAGCTGCGCCTCGGCAACGCAGCGATCGGGGAAGCAGATCACGTAGTCGAGCTTCTGCGCCTTGCCGCCATCGACCTGAACGCCGACACCGGGCGGAATCATGCGTCCGGTCGGCACGGTCACTTGGAAGACCTTGCGGTTCACCTTGCCCTTGATGTCGATCATGCTGATGCCGGTCATCAACTGGCCGGTATCGGCCATGATGATGTTCTGCACGTTGCAGATATCGACGTCCTGCTGTTTCGAGCAAGCCTTGAACCACCCGCGCGGCGGCTGGTTTTGCGCATCCTGGGCGTGAGCCGGTGCGACGGCCACCATCGCGGCAGCCAGCCCGGCCGCCGCAACCGTCAGTCGGCCCGCATGGTTGATGTGGCTTGTCATCGTATGGAAATCCTCTTGGAGAGTGCCCCGTCTACGGCCTTTCGACCGAAATTCCACCGCTTCCTGTTGGCGAAATAAGGCAACAGAATGACTGGTCGGCGCGTGTTACACTGCAATGGCGATCAAATCCAGTGTCCAGGCCGAGAAAGCGTCGGGAGAAGAAAGCGGAGCGAGCAGAACGCGGCGGGCCTCCCGATCCTCGCCCTCGGCCCTGTCCCGAGGATGACGATAGTACGGTGATTCGGCCGGCGGAAACGTGGGCAGAATCGCGCAGGCGGGTTCCTCAACCTGTTCTTTTCATTCACCATTCGCATTTTTCTTCTCTCGTTTTCTCTCCGCCTCCCGCGCTTGATCCATAGTCCCCGTCAGTTCCTCCCATCGGGAACACCGATCATGACGGTGGTTGCGTGGGGAGGGACCGGCGCCTCCGCCGTGATGCTGACGTGGCAACATGGCCGGGGAGGTTCCGTCTGGAGGTCCCCCTGGGGGCACTATGACCCCTGCGTGCCGGTAGAAGGCACACAGACCCGAAGCAGAAGAGCGCTTTGGGAGCAGCGGAACAGGCGGGAACGGAAATCGCCGGGCGGGCGGGCGAGAGGACGCACGCAATCTGCTTAGATGAGCGAGCCTGCGGCCGCCGTCTTTCCCGGATGATCAATGGCCAGAGCCGAAGGGCAGCGTGGCGGGAATAGGCGTGACCGAAAGAGAAGAACCACTGAGCAAAGGAACAATCCCCTCCCCGGCCCTCCCTGCTCCGCCTTACCTGACATGATAAGGTCTGGAACGAATCAACTCGCGCGCAATCTCCCGGAGAACCGCAATGCGCTGCCTGCTACGCGCGACGCTTCTCGCTCTCGCCCTTGCTGCCCCATCAATCACGAGCGCTGACGCGCAACCGTCCTATGCTATCGCGATGCACGGCGAACCGGCGCTGCCGGAGAACTTCACGCATTTCCCATACGCCAACCCCGACGCGCCGAAGGGCGGCCGCATCGACTATGGCGTTCCCGGCACCTTCGACAGCGTCAATCCCTTTATCGTCGAGGGCACGGCCGCGCGCGGCATCCTGGACCTGCAGTACGGCTACAACGTCTACGACAGCCTGATGCAGCGTTCCTATGACGAACCGTTCACGCTCTACCCTCTCGTCGCCAAGAGCGTCGAGACGGACGATCAGCGCAGCTATGTCGAATTCACCCTCGACGAGAGGGCGCGCTTTTCCGACGGCACGCCGGTCACGCCCGAAGACGTGCTCTTCACGGTCAAGCTTCTCGGCGAGAAGGGTTTTCCGCGTTACGGCGTGACGCTGAAGAAGATCGCGAAGATGGAGCAGGTGGGCGAGCATGGCGTCCGCTTCACCTTCAAGCAGCCCGACCGCGAGTTGCCGCTCATCCTCGGGCTGATGCCGGTTCTGCCGAAGCATGCAACCGACGCCGACAAATTCGACAAATCGACGCTTAAACCGATGATCGGCAGCGGCCCCTATGTCTACGGCTCCATCCGCCCCGGCGAGGCGATCGTGCTCAAGCGCAACCCGGATTATTGGGCGAAGAATATCCCCTCCAAGGTCGGCTTCGACAATTTCGACGAGATCCGCATCGACTATTTCCGCGACGAGAACGCGATGTTCCAGGCCTTCCGCAAGGGGCTCGTCAACGTCCGGATCGAAGGCGACCCGCTCAAATGGAAGGAGGAATACGACTTCCCCGCCGTCAAGGACGGCCGTATCGTCCGCGACACCTTCAAGACCGGCCTCCCCTCCGGCATGCTCGGCTTCGTCATGAACACGCGCCGGGAGGTATTCAAGAATCCCAAAGTGCGCGAGGCACTCGCCGGCCTTTTCGATTTCGAATGGGCGAACCGCAACCTCTTCGCCGGCGCCTATGAGCGCACGAAGAGCTATTTCGACGGGTCGATGCTGGCTTCCGACGGCATCCCGGCAAGCCCGGCGGAACGCGCCCTCCTGAAGCCCTACCCGGACGCCGTCACGCGCCAAATCATGGCTGGCAAATGGTCGCCGCCGGCCTCGGACGGCAGCGGCCATGACCGGGCGTTCCTGCGCAAGGGCTATGACACGCTGATGGCGGCCGGCTACAGGCTCGACGGCCACCGCATGGTCGGACCGGACGGCAAGCCGCTCGCCTTCGAGATCCTGCTCAACGGCAATACGGGCGACCAGATCGCCATGGTCTGGCAGCGGACGCTCGCCAAGCTCGGCATCGAGGCGTCGATCCGCAGCGCCGATACCGCGCAATACCAGCAGCGCATATCGACCTATGATTTCGATGTCATCCTGCAGAATTATCCGTCCTCGCTGTCGCCCGGGACCGAGCAGATCGGGCGCTGGGGTTCAGCCGCGCGCGACCTCGACGGCACCTATAATTTCGCCGGCGTCGCCGACCCGGCCGTGGACGCGCTGATCACCGACCTCCTCCAGGCTCGCACGGAAGACCAGTTCGTCACCGTTGTCCACGCCTTCGACCGGGTGCTTCTGAGCGGCTTCTACGTCGCGCCGCTCTACCATCCGCCGGCGCAATGGGTTGCCCGTTGGAAGGATTACGAGCATCCTGAAAAGACATCCCTATATGGCTACCAGTTCCCCACGTGGTGGAAGCGTCAATAGGAAGGCCAGACAATGAATGCCGGCAAGGAAATCACCATCGACGTCGTCTCCGACGCGGTCTGCCCATGGTGCTTCGTTGGGCAGAAGCGGCTCGACAGGGCTGTCGCGTCCCTGCCGGACATCGATGTCGCCATACGCTGGCGACCGTTCCAGCTCGACCCGACCATTCCATCCGAGGGCAAGGACCGAAACGAATATATGCGGGCGAAGTTCGGCGACGGCGACCGGCTGCAGCAGATTCACTCAAGGCTTGAGGAAACGGGCGCAGCGGAAGGCATCGCCTTCGATTTCGATGCCATAAAAGTCTCGCCCAACACGCTCGACGCGCACCGGCTGATCCGCTGGGCGGCGAGCGACGGCGACGAAGTTCAGGGTAAGGTGGCGCGGCGGCTGTTCCAGCTTTATTTCGAAGAAGGCCAGAATATCGGCGACCATGAGGTGCTGATCGAGGCGGCGCGCGAAAGCGGCATGGACGAAGCGGTGGCGCGCACGCTTCTCGCCACCGACGCCGACAAGGAAGAAGTCCGCACGGAGATCGCCACCGCCAGCCGCATGGGCATTACCGGCGTGCCCTGCTTCCTCATCGAGGGGCGCTATGCGGTGATGGGCGCACAGGAGACGGCAGCGCTCGCCGACGCCATCCGCAAGGTGTCCGAAGCCAAGGAACGCGGCGAACTGGACAGCGCTGCGGGGTGAGGACCGGCCGCTTCTTCCCTACGCCGCCACTTTCTCGGCCAGCCGCGCCAGTTGCGTCACCACGACCGCCGCGCCGGAGAGCCGCTTTTCCGCCGTCGGCCAGTCGCGTACGAAGACGACGCTCTGGTCGGGCCGGATTTTCGCCAGCGAGCCCTGCTCGCCGATGAAGCGCACCAGCGCCACCGGATCGGAAAACTCCTTGTTGCGGAAATGGATGACCACGCCTTTCGGCCCGGCGTCGAGCTTCTCGATATTGGCGCGATGGCAGAGGATCTTGATGTAGACGATCTTCAGGAGATGCTCGACTTCCTGCGGCAGCGGGCCGAAGCGGTCAATGAGTTCGGCACCAAACGCGTCGATATCCTCGGCATTCTCGATTTCCGACAGCCGCCGGTAGAGCGCCATCCTGAGCTGCAGATCGGGCACATAGCTCTCCGGGATCATCACAGCAGTGCCGATGGTGATCTGCGGCGACCAGCCGGCTCCGGCCGGCTCGTCCGCGCCGCGCAGTTCGGCCACCGCCTCCTCCAGCATCTGCTGGTAGAGCTCAAAACCGACTTCCTTGATATGGCCGGACTGCTCCTCGCCAAGAAGATTGCCGGCGCCGCGAATGTCGAGGTCGTGGCTGGCAAGCTGGAAGCCGGCGCCGAGCGTGTCGAGCGATTGCAGCACCTTCAGCCGCCGCTCCGCCATGCCAGTGAGCTTGCGCCTGGCGGGCAACGTGAACAGCGCATAGGCGCGCAGCTTGGAGCGCCCAACCCTCCCGCGAAGTTGGTAGAGTTGCGCCAGCCCGAACATATCGGCCCGGTGCACGATCAGCGTGTTGGCGGTCGGGATGTCAAGGCCGGATTCGACGATGGTGGTCGAAAGCAGCACATCGTACTGGCCGTCATAGAAGGCGTTCATGATGTCGTCGAGTTCGCCGGCCGGAAGCTGCCCATGCGCCACCGCGACCTTCAGCTCGGGCACGGATTGCGACAGGAAATCGTGGACTTCCGCGAGGTCTGAAATGCGCGGCACGACATAGAAGCTCTGCCCGCCGCGATAGCGCTCGCGCAGAAGCGTCTCGCGGATCACCAGCGCGTCGAAGGGCGAGATGAAGGTGCGCACCGCCATTCGGTCCACCGGCGGCGTGGTGATGAGCGACAGTTCGCGCACGCCCGTCAGCGCCAGTTGCAGCGTGCGCGGGATCGGCGTGGCGGAAAGCGTCAGAACATGCACCTCGCTTTTCAGTTCCTTCAGCCGCTCCTTGTGCTTGACACCGAAATGTTGCTCCTCGTCGATGATTAGGAGGCCAAGGTTCTTGAAGGAAATGGATTTTCCGAGGAGCGCATGGGTGCCGACCACGATATCGACGGTGCCATCCTCGATGCCTTTCTTCGTCTCGGCAAGCTCCTTCGAACCGACGAGACGCGAGGCCTGGCGCACTCTTACCGGCAGGCCGGAGAAGCGCTGCGAGAAGGTCTTGAAATGCTGGCGGGCAAGCAGCGTCGTCGGCACAACGACGGCAACCTGGAACCCATCCATGGCGGCGAGGAAGGCGGCGCGCAGCGCCACTTCCGTCTTGCCGAAGCCGACATCGCCGCAGATCAGCCGGTCCATCGGCTTGCCGGCGGCAAGATCGTCCTGCACGGCCTCGATCGCGGTCTGCTGGTCGTCCGTCTCGTCATAGGGGAAGCGCGCGGCGAACTCGCCATAGAGGCCATGTGGAGGCAGCATTTTCGGCGCGGAACGCATCTGGCGTTCGGCAGCGATGCGGATCAACTGCCCGGCGATCTCCAGAAGCCGGCGCTTCAGCTTCGCCTTGCGCGACTGCCAGGCGACACCGCCCAGCTTATCGAGCATCACGCCTTCCGAATCCGAGCCGAAGCGCGACAGAAGCTCGATGTTCTCGACCGGCAGGAAGAGCCGATCGTCGCCGGCATAGATTATCTCGAGGCAGTCATGAGGTGCACCCGCCGCCTCGATGGTGCGCAGGCCGGTAAAACGACCGATGCCGTGATCGGCATGCACTACGATATCGCCGACCGCGAGCGCGCCGACCTCGGCGATAAAGTCGGCCCCGCGCTTTCTCCGCTTGGCGCGGCGGATCAGCCGGTCGCCGAGGATATCCTGCTCGGCGACGAGCACCAGCTTTTCCGTCTCGAAGCCCGATTCGAGCGGCAGGACCGCGAGGCCGACCTTTTCCGGTGGCAGTTTTTCAAGCGCGGCAAGCGTTTCGACCGGCGCGACATTGCCGAGATGATGCTCGGCAAGGATCTGCGAAAGGCGGTCGAGCGAACCCTCGCTCCAGCCGGCGACCACGACACGCTTCTTCGCGGCCCTCAGATTGCCGATATGGTCGACGGCGCGCTCGAAGATGTTGATCGAGGGATCGGCACGCTCCTCGGCGAAGGACCGCCCTGCCCTCGATCCGGCATGAAGCACCTTGCGGTCCGATGCTTCGGGCGCATCGAAGGGACTGAACTCGACCGACAGGCGCTCCCTAAGGGCATTCGTCACCGCATCCGGAGACAGGAAAAGCTTTTCGGGCGGAACCGGCTTGTAAGGAACCGATTCGCCGAGCGAGGAAGCGCCCGACTGTTCCCGACGCGCCTCATAATGGTCGAGAACCAGCGCGTGGCGTTCCGTCAGCGCTTCATGCGCGAGATGGTCGAAGACGAAGGGCACGTCCGGCAGGTAGTCGAACAGCGTCTCCAACCGATCATAGAAGAATGGAAGCCAGTGCTCCATGCCGGCAAAACGGCGGCCCTCGGTGATCGCGGCATAGAGCGCGTCGTCACGCGAGGGCGCGCCGAACGCTTCGATGTAGGAACGACGGAAACGGCCGATCGTCTCCTCCGTCAGCGTCACCTCGCTCATGCTCTCGAGCGCGATATGGTCACGCTGGCCGGTGGTGCGCTGCGAGGCTATGTCGAAAGCACGGATCGATTCCAGCGTATCGCCGAAGAAATCGAGCCTAAGGGCCTCGGCGCTGCCCGGCGCGAACAGATCGAGGATGCCACCGCGCACCGCGTATTCCCCGATCTCGCGGACCGTCGAAACGCGCTCGAAGCCGTTCCGCTCCAGCCGCTCGATCAATACGTTCATGTCGACCTGGTTGCCGGGACGGGCGGAAAAACCCTGCGCCTCGATCGCATCCGCCGGCGGCATCAATTGCAGGAGCGCGTTGACGGTCGTCAGGATCAGGGCCCGGTGCGGCTTGCGGCGGAGCGCGGCCATTCCCGCCATCGCCGCCAGACGCTCGGCCGAAACGCCGGCGCCGGGCGAGACACGGTCATAGGGGAGGCTATCCCAGCCCGGCAGTTCGAGGACGGGAAGGCTGGGGACCACGAAGGAAAGCGCTTCGACAAGCGAAGGCAGGCGCTGGCCGTCGCGAGCGACAAAGATGAGCGGGCCGTCCGGCGCCGCCTCGGCCGCGGCTTCGGCAAGCGCGAAGGCCTCGTAGCCGTCGGCCACGCCGTCCACGATAACGGACGCCGCGCCACGGCCTTTCAGCCCGATTGTATCGATCAATTTCATTTCATGTACTATGAACTGTGGGCTTCAGGCGGATACCGATCGCCGGCTCGCCAATATCCGCTTCATGACAGGAGTCTGGAAGGTTTCGGGAACGGGGCGCTCGCCGGTGACCCATCGCAGGAGGTCGCCGTCCGGCACGCCGAGGAGTTCTTCATATTGGTCCAGTTCCGCATCGGTCAAGGATGCGATCTCGGCGTCGGCGAAGCTCCCCAGGATCAGGTCCACCTCGCGCATGCCGCGGTGCCAGGAACGGAAGAGCGCCTTCGCCCGGCGCGCGTCAAGCCCGGCGCTCGATACATTCGTTCCCGTCATGAAACCGTTCCCTTGCCGAAGGCTGGGCATATAGCGTGGAAAGGCGGGCGTGTCAGCCTTGCGTCGCTTTCGGGACCATCTAACATCCCGCCTCATGCGCCCTGCCCTCCTCGACCCGCTGTTCGCGCCGGCCACCTCGCTCGAAGGAGTCGGGCCGAAGGTCGTGGCCATGCTGGAGAATATCGTGCCGGCGGATCTTGGCGCACGCGAGGCGAGGGTCGGTGATCTTCTTTTCGTCCTGCCCCATTCCGTCATCGACCGGCGCAGCCGGCCGGGCATCGCGCAGGCGTCGGAAGGACAAATCGTGACGCTGGAATTGACGGTAGACCGCCACCAGCCGGCGCCGCGCGGCAAGCGGTCGGTGCCCTACCGCGTCTACGCCTTCGACGAGACGGGCGAGATCGCGCTGACTTTCTTCCACGCCAACGGGCCATGGCTGGAGAAGATCATGCCGGTCGGCGCCGATATCGTCGTTTCCGGGCGGATGGAATGGTTCAACGGCCGGCCCTCGATGGTGCATCCGGACCACATCGCATCCGCCGAGGAAGCCGACAGCCTGCCGCTGATCGAGCCGGTCTATCCGCTGACCGCCGGGCTTTCGCCGAAGACGTTGCGGCGGGCGATCGGTCAGGCACTGGGACGCCTGCCCGAAATACCCGAATGGCAGGAGGCGGAAATCCTCCGCCGCCAGACATTTCCCGCCTTCGACCTTGCGCTGAAGCGCATCCACAATCCGGCGGACCCAATCGACGCCTCACCCAAGAACGCTGCATGGCGGCGGCTTGCCTATGACGAGTTCCTGGCCGGGCAGGTTGCGCTGGCGCTGACGCGCGCGCGGACGCGCCGGCTTTCGGGGCGCGCGCTCAAGGGAGACGGTGCGCTGGAAGCGAAGATACGCGCGGCGTTGCCTTATTCGCTGACGGCATCGCAGGAACACTCGCTTGCCGAAATCCATGCCGACCTCGCGAAGCCTGAGCGCATGCTGCGGCTGCTGCAAGGCGATGTCGGCTCCGGCAAGACGGTCGTCGCGCTGCTTGCCATGGCGCGGGCAGCGGAAGCGGGGGGACAGGCAGCGCTGATGGCACCGACGGAAATCCTCGCGCGCCAGCATCTCGCCACCATCGCGCCGCTTGCCGAGCAAGCCGGGCTCAATACCGCGATCCTGACGGGTCGAGAAAAGGGCCGGGAACGCGAGGCGGTGCTTTCCGGCCTCGCCGACGGGTCGATCCATTTCGTCGTCGGTACGCATGCGCTGTTTCAGGAGCATGTCGCGTTCCGCGATCTCGTGCTCGCCATCATCGACGAGCAGCACCGCTTCGGCGTGCACCAGCGTCTTGCCATGACCGCCAAGGGCGACGCACCGGATATGCTGGTGATGACGGCAACGCCGATCCCGCGCACGCTCGTCCTGACCGCCTTCGGCGACATGGATGTGTCGCGCCTTACCGAGAAGCCCGCGGGCCGACGCCCGATCACCACCGTCACGCTGCCCTTCGAACGTCTCGGCGACCTCGTCGGTCGCATCCGCACCGCGATCGCAGACGGCCAGAAAATCTATTGGATATGCCCGCTGGTCGAGGAATCTGAAGAAATCGAGCTGACCTCGGCCGAGGATCGCGCGGCCACCCTCCGGAAGGAATTCGGCGACGCGGTCGGCTTGATCCACGGCCGCATGCCGGGCCGCGACAAGGACGCGGCGATGCTCGCCTTCAAGAACGGAGAGACGCGCATCCTCGTCGGTACGACGGTGATCGAAGTCGGCATCGACGTTCCGGACGCCACCATCATCGTCATCGAGCACGCGGAGCGCTTCGGGCTGGCGCAACTCCATCAATTGCGCGGCCGTGTCGGGCGTGGCGAGCGCGCCTCCACCTGCGTGCTTCTCTACAAAGCGCCGCTCGGCGAAGTCGCCCGGCGCCGGCTGGAGGTCATGCGCGAGACCGAGGACGGCTTCGTCATCGCCGAGGAGGATCTGAAGCTGCGCGGCGAAGGCGAATTGCTCGGCACACGGCAATCCGGCGTACCGGGCTTCCTCGTCGCGCGCATCGAGGAGCATGCCGACGTGCTGGAGACGGCGCGCGACGACGCACGGCTGCTTCTGGCGCGCGATCCTGAACTCACCTCGCCGCGCGGAGAGGCGGTGCGGACGCTGCTCTACCTGTTCGGGCGAGACGACGCGGTGCGCCTGCTGCGGGCCGGCTGATGATTGGCCCCTTGGGCAATCTCCGCAAGCGTCGGGTTGGCGATCGTGCCGTCGATCGTCTGGCCATCCAGGGTGATGACTTTCTTCTTGTATTCCGGCGCGACCAGACCGGCCGAGACGATGAGCTTGGCCCCGTCCTCGATCGTCATATCGAGGATGATTACCTCCGATTTCGGCACATACATGAGGAAGCCGGTCGTCGGGTTCGGCGTGCAGGGCATGAAGACGGCAAGCAGCGGATCGCCTTCGGGATCGAGCCTCGCGTTGATCTCCGTCTCCTTTTCGCCGGCGACGAAGACGATCGACCACACGCCCTTGCGCGGATACTCGACCATGCCGACGGTACGGAACATCTCGCTCTTGTTCGACAGGACCGTCTCGAAAATCTGCTTCAGCGCCTTGTAGACCCCGCGCACCAGCGGCATCCGGCTCAAGAGCCGTTCGCCGAACGAGACGATGCTGCGCCCGACGATGTTTGCGGTCAGGAAGCCGATCAGCGTGATGCCGACGACTGCGACGACCAGCCCGTAGCCTGGAATATGAAAGTGGAGGTAGGCATCCGGGTCGTAGCGATGCGGAATGAAGGGCCTAACCCACGAGTCGACCCAGCCGATCAGCGACCAGACGATGTAGATCGTGATCGCCAGTGGTGCGCAGACAATGAACCCTGTGAGGAAATAATTCCTGAGACGTGTCATTCGGCCATAAGCCCCTTCACCCGCGCGGCAACGTCCTGCCGAGCAGAAACAGTCATAAGATAGTCTATCGCGCTTGGATACACACAGAAATATGATGTGACCTATTGGCCTTGCCGAAGCGGCATGGGCAGCCCCAGAGGGCTTCGATCATCATCGACGGTCGATAAGAACCGAAGAAAAATGGTCGGAGCGGCGGGATTCGAACCCACGACCCCTTGACCCCCAGTCTTAAAATACCAGTTTTATAGCCATTCATGGCGTTTCATTCTATGCCTCAAAACCGCATAGATGCAATGATATCAAACTAGAGTCCCCTTGACTATTTGGTATTCAATTCCTAAATGCTGGCTACAATGTGGCTATAAATTTGGAGCGGGGGATTGAAGATCACGGCGGAGACGGTTGCCGAGGCGATGAGGGCGGCAACGCCGAACAAGACCAAGTTCTACTTTGATGATGATCTTGCCGGCTTCGGGTTTTACCGGACGCCCGGCGGAACGGGCACTTGGTTTGCCGAGTTCCGGCCGGTTGCCGGAGGATCCAAAAAGCGTCTTAAGCTTGGCCGTGTCGGTACGCTGAAGGCCAACGAAGCCCGTGAGGCGGCGCGCACAGCCATTGCCAATGCCGCGTTGGGTCGTGATCTGGCGAAGAACCGCGCAGACGAACGCGCCAGCGGTACGGTCAAGGAACTCGTCGAGGCTTACATCGCCGGCAAGGGCATGAAGGAGTCGACGCGCGCGTTCTATAAGATCACGCTGGTGAAGCACGTAGAGCCGCATATGGGCGCAACAAAAGCGGTAGCCCTTGGCCGTGTCGACGTGCAGCGCGCCCACGACAAGATGTCGAAGGAAGCGCCCTACTCCGCCAATCGCGCTATGGCGTTGCTTTCGGCCGCGTACGGCTGGGGTGCGAAGCGCGGATACGTCCCGGAAGGAATGAACCCGGCTTCAAAGATCGACCGCAACAAAGAGGAGGCGCGAGAGCGCTACCTGACGACAGAGGAAATGGCACGGCTTGGCGACGCCCTGCGCGAGGCCGAAACAATCGGGATTCCGCATAAGGCGTCCGAATCCAAGCACGCGCCAAAGGAAAAGAACCGGACGATCTACGGGCCGCATGTCACTGGCGCGATCCGCTTGTTGATGCTGACGGGTTGCCGATTGCGTGAAATCCTCAATCTCCGCTGGGATGAATACGACCAGCAGCGCGGCTTACTCCGCTTGCCGGATTCCAAGACTGGCAGGAAGACCGTTGTGCTATCGGCCGCGGCTCAAGCTGAATTAGATGCCCTGCCCCGCATCGGCGCTTATGCTATCGCCACCCGCAGCGCAGGCCTACCCGACGAGCAGCCACGTACCGATCTTAAGAAGCCATGGGCTGCGATATCGAAGCGGGCCGGAATATCCGACGTACATATTCACGACCTGCGGCACACGTTCGCAAGTGTCGGCGCGGGCGACGGGATGTCCCTGCTAACCATCGGAAAGCTCCTCGGTCACGCGGATGCCGCCACTACCCAGCGGTACGCCCACGTCGACGTGAACCCAGCACGCGCCGCCGCAAATGCTATCGCCGGCCAGATAGCAGCGGCGATTGGGGGGAAGTGAGATGGCGCCACTGCCTAAACCGATCAGCTTCGCCGCTCTCCCGATCAGTAGTGCGCTTTCTGAAGGGCGCGCTGAAGATGCTATGGACGAATTGATACGATTGCTGGAAACCGGCAACGCCGACCGAGTTGTTCAAAAGATAGCTGCGGACTGGATTAGGACGCTGGGCATTAGAGCCGGTGACGCAAAAGCCCTCCGGGGCGGACGGCCCGCAGTGCGAAAAGAGTGGCTCGATATAGCCGAGATGGTCAGGTCGCTACAGGATGACGGCAAGACGTATGGCGCAGCCGTCGAAGAGACGATGGCGTACTTCGGGTATAAAAGGCGCCACGTCGAAAGCTGCGTCGCCATGTGGAACAAAGCAGAAGCCGAGGCTAGGGCAGAACACGACTAACCGCACATTTCTACCAACTTCGTGCGGCTGATGAAATCGTAGAATAAGCCTAAGTACACCCTGCAACCACGGCAATCCCGCCGCAACCGCAGGAGGTGAAATGGCAAACTTACGTGTACCGCAGGCCGCCGAATATGTCGGCCTTTCGAAAAGCTATCTAGACAAAGCCCGGATGACAAACACCGGCCCAGCTTACGCCAAGCTCGGTGCGACCGTCATCTATAGCACTGACGACCTCGACGCATGGGTGGCCGCGCGCCGCGTCGTGCCGGCAAATGATAATCAGCGCGCACAGGGAGTTGCGGCATGAGCGTCGAAATAGTCCATTTTGAGACCCCGGTTTTTATTGGAAACCCACCGCCTCCCGATCTCCTTATAGTCGGAGTGTTCGATGCCGTAGTCGGCAGCGAACGGTTGCGCGGCCTCGATCTCTGGAAAACTGCTTCCGGCTTCGAGGTTTCCTATCCGGAAGGTAAAAAGCTCGTGTCACCGCATTACCGCGAAATCTTGGATGCGGCAGTACAGGAATACACCTCGCGAACTAAACGGCGGACTTAGCCGCAATCGGCTAATTTCTGTGCAAGTTGCGCAGAAATCCCCTCCCCCGGCCGCGTCTTGCGGCTGGGCAATCAACAAAGATCGGCGCGAAGCCGGCTCGATAATCTTCAATCATAATGGGAGATTTCCAATGGAGATCAGCAATTACCGGCCCGCAAGGCCGGGTGGGAACACGCGCGCAATATTGGACGTGCGCTTTCCAAACGGCGTGTTTGTTCGCGACGTGCGTCTCGTCGAAACCCGCAACGGTATTCGCGTCTACGGCCCTGCCGTCCATGACAGGCTTCTCGTTTCTTTCCCGCCGGCAATTGTCGGCGAGATCGCGAAGGCGGTGGCCGATGTCGCAGCCTGAAACCATTGCCGACAATTTATTGGCGCAGCATCGGCTATTGCTTTCCGTCATCCATACGGATTGGGCAACCCGCCTTGACCACAAGGTCGCCGCTGTCATTATCGAGCGATACATGCGCAAGCAGGGCAACGCTCGTGCCAGCCTGCGATATCTGGAGAAGGCTACAGGCTCCAAGCGCAACAAGATCATTATCTCGACCCGCCGTCTCCTAGAGCATGGTGTATTCCATGTCCTTCGCGAGGGGGTAGGAACCCGCCCCACCGAGTATGGTCTGAATTTCCAGTTTTCTTCTAGCGGTACCCTACAGGGAACCTCTAGCGATATTGAGAATAGCGGTTCCCTAGAGGGAACCCCATGCGGTACCCTACAGGGAACCTCTAGCACCTCTAGCGGTACCCTACAGGGAACCGAATCCTCTCTTACTGAAGCCCCCTTACAGGGGGCGCTTACAGAAAGAGATATTGAACCCGCCGCGCCTTCGGCGCCGCCCGGTAGCGGCCTTGAGGGCCGTCCCGGCGCGGAAACGGCGGGAGATGGCGACCATACCCAAGAGTGGTTCCGAGAACTGTGGAAGACGTACTATCCAGGCGCGCGCAAAGGTAAGGGCTGGGCCGAGGCGGAGAAGGTCTACCGGAAGCTGGCCCCGGACGCAGCGTTGCATGCCGAGATCGTAGAGTCGGCCCGCGAATGGTACGAGAGATGGGAAGAGCAGGACAAGCCGGACGCGCCGCGGTTCACGCTGGCAAAATGGCTGGAGCGGCGGGAATATGAATGCGAGCCGCCCACGGCGTATAAGCCGAAGGAACGCAAGCCGCGCCGCGCTGAAAATGACGATAACCCGCAATACCAGCCGCACCTCATCACGAAGCGCCGCATCGGGACGATAACCAACGCAACGTTGGATAAGGGGATTATCAGTCTGCGGCTTGTCGAGGACGCCGGGACGGAGTGGGAGTCGACCGTAATTGTGGATTCTCCGGACGCAGCCGCGACGGAAGCCGGCCAGCGTCATCTGGCGCAAATCTGGCATCTGGCCGAAAGCCCCAAGCCGCTGGAAAACGATTTCGACCTGCATGGCATCCGTGCCGAACTACTGGCGTTCAAGGACGGCAGATACGAATGGCGGAAGCCGGAGGAGAGAGCAGCGTGAGCAAACGAAACCGCAAGACCCTGCCGCTGCTGTCGTGGCTGCACAAAAACCATCCCGATCTTGCGCAGCCGATTGCTCGCGCAGTCATCGACCAGAAGCCAGCGCAGGTGGAGTCCGTCAAACTAGCCGACCGGGAAATCCGGCCGACCGTTGGCGAATTGATGCGGGAGGCATCCGACGCCTTCCGTGTCTACGTCCGCGACGGCGTGCGACATGTAGGCAAAGGATACAGGCGCCTGGGCGGCAAGACCTATCGCGACCCGGAATGGCAATGGCTTGGAAACCTGATGTTTTATCGCGGCGAGCTTCGCGAGTGGGGCATCACCAAGAAGGGAAAGAAGCTCAAGCCGAGAGACGGTATCCGGGGCAGTGGCAAGCACAAGCGAAGCCCGACACGTTATTTGAAAACGAAACCGACGCCGGTTTCCCCGCATCATGCGGTAGGCATCGAGCGGGTTCCGTGTCGCCCACCTGCGGGGGATGGTCCAAGCCCCTTCTATGACCCCTTGCCTGGCGTCGAGAAAGCGCGGTCCGAACTTGAATCGGCTATGGCGGCCTACTCCCGCCCGGTGATGAAGTGCCCGACGAAGGTTGCGGCCAACGCGTATTTCTTCGGTGGCATCGTTCGGCCAAAGCAAGGCACGAAGGGCGGTGCGCCTATGTGGGAGGCACCAGAGAAACCTAAGGGCGAGGCCGCGGAAGTCATCGAAGAAGTAAAGGCGGGCGGCACGCTGAAGACCTTGGGTATTCGCATGGGTTATGGCCCGGATTACGCGGACCGTGCCGCTAAGACTGTATTGATGGAAGCGGCTAAAGTTCTGTCGGCTGCAAACGATAACAAGAAAGAGAAAAAAATCGCAGCGTGATGTGCCTTATCCGGTCAGTATTTCGCGTATATGTGTGTAAGCTTTAAGGACGCCCTCGCGGTGTCCTTCTTTTTAGTTTGGTGCATCGTCTCATCACGGTGTGCCGCCCTGCGTCCACCTCAGCGCAGGGCATCTATCCCGGTGCTCTAGCCTTTCAGCGTCGGACGGACGCCTTGCGTGTGAGCGATACCGCGCAAGGCGTCTCAAAAATTTTGCCATCTGAAAAATGTTGCGAACGCCACCATAGGAGGGCGTCATGAACTACGACCTTCGCGTCTTCCGCATGGCGGACGCGGCCCATGCCCTGCGAATGCCCATGCAGTCGATAAAGGATGCGGTGCGCCGATACGGCATGGGCATTCGCCTCCGTGGTCGCCGGCTGTTTTCAATCCGCGACCTGACCGAATTCAAAACGGCACGCAATCTTTCCGGCCCGGACCTTCCCATAGCCGATGCGTTGGCGATCACCCGCCAGCATCTCGCTACCGAACCGCCGGACGGCACGTCGCTCATTCTCACCGACGATGGCGACCACTGGATACAGCCCGACGAGCAGGAATGGCTCGTCGGGCCATGCCGCATCGTTCATCCCGGCTGGATCGTACAAGATATAAGGAGCCGCCTGAATGTGGCCTTGGAGTAAAAAGACCGCACCCGCGGTCGAGGAAAAATCCCTGCCAGCCGGCACGGCATCCGGCGACCCGGATCTATATGAACTGTTTACAGGCGGCGGCACGTCCAGTTTTGGCGTGAGCCAGGGGCAAGCGCTTTCGGTGCCCGCCGTGCAGGCATGTATCCGTGCGATCGCGGAAGCTTGCGCGACGTTGCCGATTACCATGAAACGCAAAGTGGGCGGCGAGGAGGTCAATGTCGACGATCATGACGGGCTTAAGCTGCTCACGGGCCAGGCTAACTCGTGGACGTCCTCATTCGAGCTAATCAGGGATTTGGTCAGCGCCGCCTTGACGGCTGATGCTGGTGGCCTTGCCTGGGTTAATCGCGTCCGCGGCGAGCCTCGCGAGATCATAAACTACATTCCCGGCTCGATCTCCGTCGAATATGCCAGCACCGGCACGCAAGAGCCGACGTACAGGCTCGCTGGGAAGAAACTGCGCCTGGAGGATGTTATTCACCTCCGGGGTGCGTTTAGTCGATGTCCGCTTTCCATGGCCCGCGACAGCATTTCCGTCGCCTATACCATCGAGCAGCATATCGGCAACTTCTTCAAGAATGGCGCCCGACCCGGACTAGTGCTGCAGAGCCCCAAGCCGCTCGGTGAGTCCGGCGTCGTCAAGATGTTGCAAGGCTGGAAGGCGGCTTACGGCGGCCCGGACAATGCGGGTCGCACCGCTGTTTTGTGGGACGGCACCACGGCCAATCCGCTGACGTTCAATTCCGTCGATAGTCAGACGATGGAGCTATTGCGCGAGGCAAACCTACAGATCGCCCGCGCATTCAGAGTCCCGCCCAGCATGATCTATGAACTGTCGCGGATGACATGGTCGAATTGGGAGAGCGCCGGCCGAGATTGGCTGACTTATTCGCTCATGCCGTGGCTGCGGGCTCTGGAAAGCGCATTCAACCGCGCCCTGCTGTCCGACGAAGAACGGGCCGACCATTTCTTCCGTTTCGACGTCGACGACACCACCCAGGCGGATTTGACGGCACGCGCTACGGCGGTTTCGACGCTGGTGACGAATGAGATCCTGAGCCCGAATGACGCCCGCGATTGGCTCGGCATGCCGCCTCGTGATGGCGGTGACGTCTATCGGAATCCGGCGATCAATGTGACACCGACCAAGCCGAATCCGGCACCGGCACCCGCAAACGACAACACCAACCAAGGGGAGAACACGCCAAATGAAGGCGCAGTTCAATAATGAAGAGCGCGAGTTTAACATTGCCCGCGATTACATTCCATTTCTGGAATTCAGCCTGGGCCGCGGGCTTTATTCGGTGCTTAAGGACGCCACCGAAGGACGGTGGTCGTTCAACGACGTCGCGATGATCGTGTCTTTCGCCCTGCACGGGCCGTCGAAGGAGGACCGCGCCGTGATTGAGATGGCGAAGGTGTCGGTAAAGATGGGATTCCCAATGCGGTTCAACCGCCATTACCGGCCGCATCCTGGTGTGGTTGCCGCGCTGGAAGCTGAAGGCCACGGAAATTACGCCGGGCTCATGGCGGACGTGCTGACGGAAGCAATCTTCGGCGAGACCGCCAGCGAACCAGCCGCAGAGGCGGAGGTGCCGGATGTCGAAGCCGCTTGAACGCCTCTTTATTGAAACGAAGGTTGCGGCAGGTAATAGCGGCGAAATTGAAGGCATTGCCTGGCCGTTCGACCGACCTGACCGTGTTGGCGACGTGATCGAGAAAGGCGCATTCGCGGGCGCCCCGTTGCCGTTGCCAATGCTGTTTGGCCATGACGGTAACGACCCTGTCGGTGCCTGGTCGGAAGCCAAGGAAGCTCCGGACGGCCTGCACCTTAAGGGCCGCCTCCTGGTCGGCGAGGTGAAACGGGCCGATGAAGTGGCCGCGCTGGTTAAAGCTGGCGCGGTGCGCGGTATCTCGATCGGCTTCATTACGAAGAAGGCCATGCCCCGCAAGGGTGGTGGCCGCACCATCTCAAAATTAGAATTGCTTGAGGCATCGCTGGTCGCGATTCCCATGCATCCCGGCGCTAAGGTTACGAGCGCCAAATCGGCTGTTGAGGCAATCCGGATTGCCGAGGCCATTAGCAGGGTAGCAGCCGCTATCCGTACATCTAACTAGGATCCTATTACATGCATAATCTGAATAACGCCCTTGTCATCAAGGGTGAAGACGACGCTATGTCGGTTGTTACGAAGTCGCTTGAAGACCTCCAGAAAGCCGTCGACGAGCGCCTGAAGAAGCTTGAAGAGCGCACCGACGAAAAGACCGAAAAGAAGGTCGAGAAGAAGGGCGACAACGACAACGCCAAGCTGATCGAGCGCCTTGAGGCCGTCGAGACCAAGCTGAATCGTCCGGCCATTATCAAGGGCGACAACGACAAGGAGCTTACGCCGGAACGCAAGGCCTTCACGCATTATCTGCGGCAGGGCAAAGAAGCGCTGCAGGCCGACGAAGTTAAGTCGCTTCGCGTGGCCGACGACACGGCTGGCGGCTATCTTGCGCCTTCGGAATTCTCCGCAGAGGTGGTCAAGGGCATCGTCGAGTTTTCGCCCATCCGCCAGGCTGCTCGCGTTGGTTCGACCTCTTCCGGCGAAGTTATCTTGCCGAAGCGCACTGGCCGCCCGACCGGTAAATGGGTTGGCGAGACGGAAACCCGTGAGGGCACCGAATCCACCTATGGCCAGATCGAGGTGCCTATCCACGAGATGGCCTGTTACGTCGACGTTTCGCAGCGCCTGCTTGAAGATGCGGCCGTGAACGTTGAGGCCGAAGTTTCCAGCGACCTCAGCGAAGAGTTCGGCCGGCTTGAAGCTCTCGGCTTTAGCCAGGGCGATGGCGTTAAGAAGCCGGTCGGCATCATGGAAGCGGACGGCGTAGCATATACCGCAACCGGCAATGCCAGCACGCTCGGCTCCTCGCCTGCGGATACGCTGATCGACCACTTCTATTCGCTGCCGGCTTATTACCGTAATCGCGGCGTGTGGATGATGAATTCCACGACCATTGCCGCGGTGCGTAAGCTTAAGGACGGCTCGACGGGTGCCTACCTGTGGCAGCCCGGCCTTGCGGCTGGCGATCCGGCCACCATACTTGGCCGCCCGCTGATCGAAGATCCGACCATGGACGACATTGGCTCCGCAGCCGAGCCGATCCTGTTCGGCGACATCGCCAGCGCGTATCGCATCTATGATCGCGTGGCTCTGTCGATCATGCGAGATCCGTACAGCCAGGCGACTTCGGGCCTTGTGCGCTTCCATGCTCGCCGCCGTACCGGTGGTGCGCTTGTGCTCGCCGAGGCCGTGCGCAAGGTGAAGTGCGCCACGTCGTAATCGACGCCTAGAAGCCATAACGGGCGGTCCTAGAGGCCGCCCACACCTCTTTTCATAGATAGGAACTTATATGCGCGATATCGCGAATAACATTGGCGTCGACCAGACGCTTGCACCTGTCGATTATGCCGCTACCACCAAAGGCACGGCAGTCGATCTTAACGGATTTGACTCCGCAGCTCTCGTTATCAACACTGGTGCCATCACCTCGGCCGGCCTTTACGTCGTAAAAATGCAGGAGTCCGACACTACCACGGACGGCGATTTCGCCGATGTGGATGCCGCGGACTTGGTAGGCTCGCTGCCTGCCAGCCTTGCTGCTACGTCGACCTATAAGCAGGGCTATATCGGCAACAAGAGGTATATCAGAGCCGTCATTACCAAGACCTCCGGCACGTCCGTTGTGGCCGGTGCTGTAGTGGTCAAGGGCAACGCGGCGGATAAGCCTGTAGCGTAACGAACACCGAAGCCGCGCCATGAAAAAGCGGCCTGCTCGGTCGAAGGCTGCATTGTGGGCGCGGGCCGCCGTTGGCGGTTGTTAATCACAGTGTAGCCACGAGCATTGCCGCCGCAGAGACCCCGTGGCGCCAGCCTTGCTGCGGCGGCTCTCATTCTATCGAGGATCATCAATGCCTAACCGCATCACAGCGTGCGGATGCAGCGTGCCGAAGGGCCAGCGCTGCCAGCACGAGCAGGCACGGCACGTCGAACGTCAAGCGGCCACCGATGCAGCGCGCGGCACGCCCGCGCAGCGCGGCTACGACAAGGACTGGTTCCGGTTGCGGCATGCACACATTACGGCGCATCCGCTGTGCGAGTGGTGCGGTGCGCCCGGCGAGCACGTCGATCATATCCAGACGATCCGTGACCATCCAGAGCGCAGGCTCGACCCGACCAACCTGCGGACCCTATGCCAGCCGTGCCATTCGAGGCGGACGGCCAAGGATATGCGGCGCTGACCGGGGGGGTGGGGCGGCAACTTTGACCATAGCGGCCCATACCACGCGCGCCTCTTCCTTCGCAATTCATTGGATTACAGAATTTGAACGAACGGGCTATACCGTTCAGAAAGATTGAACAATGGCCATCGTAACTCTTGAAGAAATGAAGGCTCACCTCGGCATTACGACCGATGATGACGACAGCATGATCACGGATTTGATCGACGAGGCGCAATCCTTTGTCGAGGGCTTCGTCGGCTTCCCGCTGGACGAGACATCTCCGGCCGATCTCAAATTCGCCGTCAAGGCGCAGGCCGCTTCCATGTTCGAGAACCGGGAAGCCGTAGCGGCTGGCCTATCCATGGCGGTCGTGCCGTTCTCCGTCGACGATATCATCCGCAACCGGCGCGCTTATACATGGGGCGTCGAGGCCGATGCCTAAGAACGACATCGCATCGCTCCTGAAGGCGTTTGACGCCCTACCAAAAGCGGCGCGCGACTCCATCCGTCCCAGCATCGAGAAGGGCGCGGACGAGATGGTTACCCGCATGCGATCTCTGGCACCGGTCGCCAGCGGCAAGCTCCGCTCGTCAATCCAGTATGAAATGACCAGCCCGCTATCGGCTCGCGTTCACGCGGGCGGAGAGAAGACCACGAAGACGATAAACGATAAGCGCGGCATTGCAGCCTACGACTTTGATTACAGTTTGGCGGTCGAGTTCGGGACGAAGGAAATGCACTCGCAGGCGTTCTTCTGGCCGTCGTATCGCACCACGAAAAAGCGCGTTAGGCGCCGCGTCGATCGGGCGATTTCAAACGCCGTCAAAGACACATGGAGTAAATGATGAGCGAGGCCACATTAGCGGCGCGAAAATATCTCTGTTCTCTGTTCAAGACGCGCATCGAACTAACGGCGCTGGTGCCTGCTAACAACATATTCGACCGCAACGACCGGCCTGAAATATTCCCCTGTATCATCGTGGGTGAAGGACAATTCACGGCGGATGACGCGACGTGCATCGCCGCCGGCGACGTCTACATGACGTGCCATGTCTGGACCGTCGAGAACGGCCTGGCGGATTGCCAGAACATCGTCGGAGAGATGCGGCGCGCGGTGCGGGACCAGTCCGGCACGGTGGATGGATTCGCGCTCGACGCTTTTTTCGACGACGTGATTTACCTCCGCGATCCAGACGGAGAACACAGCCATGCAGTCGTCACCATCCACCTATTGGCCGAAGATACAGTGGGGATCGTCTGATGCGTGCTGGAAAATTGGACCGTACCATCTCCATCGAGACGCTGACGCAAACGGTCGACGAGTACGGCGGCGTTGTCGACGCATGGGCGCCGATGGCGACGCTGCGGGCGCAGATCATAGAAGCGTCCACCGATGAATTCCAGCGCGCCTATGGCGCCGGCGGCGAGACGGCCATCGTGTTCCGCACGCGGTACCTCGATGGCGTAACGCTTGACGCGCGCGTCATGTACGGCGGCGAGGCGCACAACATTATCTCGATAAAAGAGATCGGGCGTCGACGCGGGTTGGAACTGCGTGTTCGCCGGCTTGGGGACTGACATGGCACGCGGAAGAAAAGCCGAAGTGAAAGCCTTGGACGGGGCGCTGTCGAAAGCACCCAGCGCGCCATCCTGGTTGCCAGAACACGGCAAGAAGGAATGGCGCCGCGTCGTTCCGCAGCTTGTGGCCGACCGGAAGATCGCCGCGCATGAACTTCAAACGGTCGAAGCGTACTGCCTGGCCGTTGCGAACCTACGGCAGGCGGAAGCGATCGTGGCGAAGGACGGCCCGACCTACGTGTCGCCATCCGGTGAACTGAAAAGGCATCCGGCGACCACGCTGGTCAAGGAGGCAATCGAAGCGGCGCGGCGGCTTGCCGTCGAACTAGGGCTGACTCCTGCGGCACGCGCAAAGAACAAGGGCGGGAGTCCAGGCAATGATGAAGACGACGCCTTCGGAGACCTTTGATGGGCAGGAAGTTTCAACTAAACGGAAGGCTGGCGCCGCACCTGAACAGCCAAGCCAGCCGGAAGGCTACCCGTCGTGGCTCTTCGACGATTCCGCCATTCCCGACCCGCACGAAAAGGGTGAGCGTGCCATCCGTTTTATCCGGGCTTTACGCCACCCTAAGTCGGGGCTTCCCGGCCGTGCGTTCCAGCTTGACCGATGGCAAGAGCGGCTGATCCGCAGGATCTACGGCGACACCCTGCCCGATGGTAGTAGGCGGATTAAGACCGTCTTCGCGCTCATCCCCCGCGGCAACCGCAAGACGACGCTAGGCGCTGCGTTGGCACTCCTTCACTTGGGGCCGGAGCGCATACCGCGTTCGCAGGTGATGTCGGCCGCCGTGGACCGCGACCAGGCACGTATCGCGCTTGAGGAGATGGTCGGTGTTATCCGCGCGCACCCTCGCACCGAGGAAGCATTTCAGGTGCAGGACACAAAGTCCCGCATCACCCACGGCAAGTCCGGCGCCTTCTATCGTGCGATGTCAGCGGACGCTGCCACGGCTCATGGACGCACGCCTGTCTTCGCCCTGGTGGACGAACTGCATGCTTGGAAAAAGCGCGATCTCTGGGATGCCATCCGCACGGGCCTTGTGAAGACGCCCGGCTCACTTCTGGTGATAACCACCACGGCAGGCATCGGTCAGGAAAACCTCGCCTATTCGGAATACAAGTACGCAAAACAGGTAGCGACCGGCGCCATACAAGACGAGACGTTTCTGCCGGTGTTGTTCGAGACCGCGCCGGATGAGGATTACAAGGACGAAGCCGTCTGGCATCGCGTCAATCCCGGCCTTAGCTGCAACCCGCCATATCCCGATATCGACGGCCTCCGCCAGCTTGTTCGAGAGGCAGAGCACAAGCCGGCCGATCGGGAGATGTTCCGGCAGTTAAACCTGAACGTCTGGCTGGACGGTGCGGCGAACCCCGAATGGGATCTTGCCGTTTGGGATGAGAATGCCGGCGAGCTTTCGCTAGAGGCTTTGGAAGGGCGACCCGCGTGGGTGTCAGTGGACCTTGCCAAGCGGATCGACCTTGCCGCGGTTGGCATGGCCATCCCGCTCGACGACGGGCGTATTGCCCTGCATGTGCAATCGTTCTGCCCGGAAGGCGCGATCCGCAAACGCGCGGACGATGTGCCATATGCGCTGTGGCGAGATCAGGGATTCCTTACGGCCTGTCCCGGTGACACGATCGATCTTGCCATGATCGAGGATTACATTCGTGGGCTGGCCGAGCGGTTTCAGGTCGAGGAAATCGCCTTTGACCGTTGGCATGCGCAGGACATTATGCGGTCGCTGGAAACGGACGGTTACCCTGTCGCCGAATTTCCACAAAACATAGGTACGTTTGCCCGTCCAGTCATCGATTTCGAGGCTGCGATGTTTGAACGGCGGATCGTCCACGGCGGCAATCCCTTGCTGCGCTGGGCAGTCGGCAACGTCGTTTTGTACACCGACGCCAGCGGCAACCGGCGCCCGCTGAAAGAACGCTCGATCGACAAAATCGATCCCGCGGTAGCGGCAATAATCTGCGTTGGTCGTGCCGCACAGGGCGCGTCTGGCCGCTCCAGCTATGACAGCGCACCGGAAGATTTTATCGCATTCGTTTGAGGTTGCCCGCTGAGCGCAGCCATTCGGCGAGCCCCCCCCATGCGCCAGCGGGCGCACCCATTAAATCACAAGGAGGCCGCATGGCCAACGATCAAAGCCGCGCGCTTGTTATCGACATCGAAGCGCGCGTCGACAAGCTCGAAAAGAGCATGGCCCGCGCCAAAAAGGCGGCCAACGACAACTACAAACAAATAGAAAACCGCACTGGCAGCATGGTCTCGACCATAAACGCCAAGCTGGGCTCGATCGGCAAGGAGTTCGCAATCGGTGTGGGAAGCGGCATATTCGCTGCCATGGCTCCGCTGGCGCTATTTCATAAGGCCATCGACGATCTCGGCGCTGCCAACAGCTTGAAGCAGCTTAGCGATCGTATCGGGCTGTCCACCGACGCGATACAGGCGTTGCAGTATGGCGCTGTGAAGGCCGGCGTGAATATCGACCAGATGGGGGATGGCCTGGGCGATTTCGCGGCGAAGGTAGCGGAGGCGGCCAGCGGTGCGGGGCAGCTTGCACCGATCTTCAAAGCTAACGGCATCGAGCTTAAGAAGCAGGACGGCACGCTGCGCAGCACGCGCGATATCCTTGGCGACTTCGCCAACCTCATCGCCAATGCACGGACGCCGCAGGAACAGCTTTACCTCGCGCAACAGGCCTTTGGTGACGAAGCCGCCAAGATGGTTCCGATCTTCAAGGATGGCGCGGCCGGGTTGGACAACTTGCAGACGGCCGCGAAAGACGCAGGCGCTGTCCTCGACTCGGACCTGATCAATCGGGCCGCCGCGCTCGACCAACAATTTCAGACGATGTGGCAGGCATTCGAGGTGCAATCCAAATCGGCGATCCTGAACGCAGTCGATTATATGGCGCACCTCAATCAGTATGCTGCGCAGTTCGGTAAGAGCCTCGGCCTGGATAAGATCGGCGAGGCGTTCGCCAATAGCGCAGCCGGTAAGGCGCTCGGCGCGCATACGATAATCAACGGCGACTCCGGGGCCATCGCCAACATGCTTTCGGGCATGGATAAGCTTGCGTCTTCCGGCACGCCGGCAAAGCCTACGATCATACCGGCCGCGAAGACTGGCGGTAGTGGCAGTAAGAGCTTGAAAGAATCCGTCGACTACGCCCAGCGGCTTATCGACAATCTGGAGCGTGAGAAGGGCCTGATTGGCGCATCCGAACTGGAGATCCAGAAATCCAACGCGCTATGGCGTGCCGGCAAGGATGCAACGGCCGCCCAGAAGGAAGAAATTACCAGCCTGGTGACGGCCATCTACACGGCCAAGCAGGCCGAGGAAGCACACAAGAAGGCCATCGAAGACACGCGCGACGCGGCGCGAGACTTTGCGGGCACGCTTGTCGACGGGCTGCTTGAGGGAAAGAAGGCGACCGACGTTCTGGCTGACGCGCTTAAGCAGCTTGCGAGCCGGTTACTTAACTCTGGCTTGGACCAGTTGTTCGGGATCGGCACGCCCGTTGGTGGTGGTGCGCTTCTGGGCGACCTTTTTACATTGAATATTGGAGGCGCACAGTGAGCGCATTTTATGCAGTACGATTCCACGACCATGTCGAGCTTCTAACCGATGGCGCCGTGTATGAGCCGGACGGCACACTGACCGACATTAAGCGCAAGGTCTGGACGTCGGCACGTCATCCCGTAGCTATCACTGGCCGCGGTAGCGAGGCTGTCGAAGCCTTTGCAACGGCGATGAACTTCCATGCCGACCTGGTCGATAGCGTCGATGCGGCTATCACGGAATGGCAAAGCATGTTCAACCGCCAGCGCGATCGTCGGGAATACCGACCCTTTGAGATCATCGCCTGCACCATATCGGAGACGGCCGGCCCGAGGATCCTCTATGCTGCCGACATGGATGTATACGGCACAGGCTACGAGCCATGGACGCTTATTGATGCCGGCCCCGAGATCGGTGGCGGCCCGATGGTGGATGCGGACGGCCTCGACGCCAGCGACGGCTTGCGCGGCCTTGGCGCGGAATTGTTCGACCGTATGCGGCAGGTGCGTGGGCCTAACCCGGCCAACCCTGACGCGCCGCATGTTTACGGCATCGGCGGTCATGTCGACTGGACGGCGATAACGGCAGGCGGCTGCATTACCGAGCGGTTGCGCACTTGGCCTGATGTGATCGGGAAAAAGATCGTGCCGGAGCGGATGCTGGAGGCGGCTTAGTATCGAGATTCAGGGATCGTGAGCGAAAACTCCTTCGTTTCCCTCGCGTCCGCTTTCGCGCGCAGTTTAATTGAAACGTCAATCGCGCCTTCTGTTGGCTTCAGAAAAAATTGGGGACGCTTAGGATCAATCTTGACGGCTCGACTCCATTCGCCTGGGGAGACTACCACGTCGGGGTTCCAGTTGCCGGCGACGTCTTTGCCGTCTTCGTAAACCGCCTTGCTTATCATCGCGGTTTTCGACCCATTTATGGTAACGTCCACAATCTCCCACAACACCTTCTCGTCGTTGGCGATCTTCAGATGTACCTCGCGACATCCGTGTTCGCGATTATTCCCGAACATACCGATTTCCGGGCGCGGGGAATCAATGCGTCTCAGGCGCGCTAACTCCCTATAGTTGCAGATGGTTACGGCACCAACAGCCATACTAATGGCCAGCGACCCTGATGAGATTAGCAGCGGCCAATCCATCACCACTCCGCTTATTTGCAATTATTGCAACTTGGCGATTTTACCCTAGACGCTCGCACACCTCGCACAACGGCCTGCTCGCGGTACCAGATTGCTTGTTCTCCGGTTTGATCTTCTTTCCTTCATAGCAATCGTCGTGATCATGATAGACGTTGCGATTGACGGGCGGATCTTCCTGCGTGCTCGTGTGATATGGGGCGACTTTCGCCATCGTATTTCCTCCCTTATAAACCCAACCGCAGATTGCGGCTTGAGTGGGAGGGAGTCAATGGCTTAGGCGCCCAGCCGGGCCTCCGCGAAGTTGTCGGCGCTGGTGGTGACCCCGAACTCGCCGAGTAGAACCACACCAGCGGATTCCAGCGCAGCCCGCATGGCGGATAGATTGTTTGAGATTGGCGCGCGTGTACCGTTTTCAAAGCCGCGCACGGTCGACAGCCCGACGTGGGCCGCATCGGCGAGATCCTTCTGCGACCACTCTATAAGTGCCCGTCCGGCGCGGCACTGCGCGGGTGTTATTGTCATGTGGCCATATAAGTCATTTGACCTACCTTCCGCAAGGTGGACGATTTTCGTTGACATGAATACCATTTGGGCGCATACCGTCCTTGTGAACGATTTTCATCCACAAGGAGCAACCGCATGAACGCCCATACCCCAACGCCTGTCGAGGACGATAAAGACATTGAGGAACTTGCCGCCGTCGACTTTGAACCGTGGAAGAGCGGCGAGGGGCTAACCCCGGAGGAGCTACGCCGACACGCCACACGGCATATCGAAAATGCAATGGCCGCAATCTGCGTAATGTACCGGACGAAAGCCGAATTGGCGACCGCCGCGGAGAAGCACACGGAGGAAGCCATGTCCCTTTTCGATGTGATTCATGAAAGTGCGGAGGCGTTCGAAGAGGTTGCGAAAATATGTAATGCAGCCTCCGCTCGCATCATGACGAGTATTGCCAGCCTCGCTGTGGCGGAACCATCAGCATGACGCCCGCCGCGCGACCGCATCCATACCTGACGCAATCGCAGTTCCGCGATCCGATGTTCATCCGCATCAGGCGGCGCGTGTGGCTGATTTTGCTGCCCTACACCGAGGGCAAGCAGCGCGACGAAGCGGAGCGGCTCATAGCCATCTATGACGACCTGCTGAAATAGGGCGCGCAGTCCTTAAGGGAATCGCCACAAGCGCGCCCAGCCCGCTCCGGTAAGCCGGGGCGGGTTTTCTGTGCCCTGCTGGCTACAATATGACTATAAATTTTGTAGCCAGCTTCCGGTAAATGGCTAACCCTTTGATTTTAATGGTCGGAGCGGCGGGATTCGAACCCACGACCCCTTGACCCCCAGTCAAGTGCGCTACCGGGCTGCGCTACGCTCCGAGCCGCGCAAAGCCCTATATTCTCGGGGCTCCCCGTGCAACCTCTTTTCTGTGGGTGGAGGACGGAAGCAGATCAAATCGGCCGATACGGCCGTTCCGTGGCGAAAAGTTCCACGGAAACCACCACGGACGTTTGCATTTCTTGCCGGCTTCGGCCTGGACGACGAACGCGACGCTGCGGTTCCAAGCCGGTAAAATCTGGGCTATGGAGCGGCGACACGAATTTGTGCCGCCGGCGGGCGGTCGGCGAGGAGGTTTCCCGGATGGATGAAGTCGAGCGCGAGAGCATGGAATTCGACGTGGTGATCGTCGGCGCGGGGCCGGCGGGCCTCGCCGCGGCGATCCGGCTGAAGCAGATCAATCCGGAGCTTTCCGTCGTCGTTCTCGAAAAGGGTGCCGAGGTCGGCGCGCATATCCTTTCCGGCGCCGTCGTCGATCCGATCGGCATCGACCGGCTCCTGCCCGGCTGGCGTGAAGAGGAAGGCCATCCTTTCAAGACGCCGGTCACCGACGACCGGTTCCTTTTCCTCGGCCCCGGCGGGTCGTTGCGGCTGCCGAATTTCATGATGCCGCCGCTGATGAACAATCACGGCAACTATATCGTCTCGCTTGGCAATGTCTGCCGCTGGATGGCGGCACATGCCGAGGCGCTCGGCGTCGAGATTTATCCTGGCTTCGCGGCGGTCGATGTCGTCTATGACGACAACCAGGCCGTCACCGGCGTCATCACCGGCGACATGGGCGTCGAGCGCGACGGTACGCATGGGCCGAACTACGCGCCGGGCATGGCGCTGATGGGCAAATATGTGATGATCGGCGAAGGCGCGCGCGGTTCGCTCGCGAAGAAGCTGATTGCCCGCTTCGGCCTCGCAGATGGGCATGAGCCCGGCAAATACGGTATCGGGCTGAAGGAACTCTGGCAGGTCAAGCCGGAGAACCACAAGCCGGGCCTCGTCCAGCACTCCTTCGGCTGGCCGCTCGACATGAAGACCGGCGGCGGTTCGTTCCTATACCATCTGGAGGACAACCAAGTGGCCGTCGGCTTCGTCCTCCACCTGAACTACAAGAACCCCTATCTCTCGCCCTTCGAGGAATTCCAGCGCTTCAAGACGCATCCAGCGATCCGCGGCACGTTCGAGGGCGCCAAGCGCATTTCCTATGGCGCTCGCGCCATCACGGAGGGCGGCTGGCAATCCGTACCTAAACTCTCTTTCCCTGGCGGTGTGCTGCTCGGCTGCTCGGCCGGCTTCGTCAACGTGCCACGCATCAAGGGCTCGCATAACGCGATGCTGTCCGGCATGCTGGCGGCGGAGCACGCGGCGGAGGCACTCGCCGCGGGGCGCGCTAATGACGAACTGTCGAGCTACGAAGAAGCCTGGCGCAAATCGGATATCGGCCGCGACCTCAAGAAGGTACGCAACGTCAAGCCGCTCTGGTCGCGCTACGGCACGATCGGCGGCATCGCGCTCGGCGGTCTCGATATGTGGATGAACACGCTTTTCGGCTTCTCGCCCTTTGGCACGCTGAAGCACGGCAAGCCCGATTATGCCACGCTGGAGCCGGCGGAAAAGCATAGCCCGATTTCCTATCCCAAACCGGATGGAGAACTGACCTTCGACCGGCTCTCCTCGGTGTTCCTGTCCAACACCAACCATGAGGAGAACGAACCGGTCCACCTGATCGTCGGCGACATGGAACTGCAGAAGCGCTCCGAGCACGACGTCTTTGCCGGTCCCTCGACGCGCTATTGCCCTGCCGGTGTCTATGAGTGGGTGGACAAGGATGGCAATGCGGCGTCCGACCCGCACGCCAAGGATGTGCGCTTCGTCATCAACGCGCAGAACTGCGTCCACTGCAAGACCTGCGACATCAAGGATCCGAACCAGAACATCAACTGGGTGCCCCCGCAAGGCGGCGAAGGCCCGGTCTATCCGAACATGTGACCGGCGGAGCGCGATCGGCGTCAATCGCTTTTCGCTGAGGTGGAGTGCAACGCGCATGCAGTTCTACCAACTCTTCATGTTTCTGCACATTGCCTGTGTCATCGTCTGGCTGGGCTGCGGTGTGACGCTCCTCATCCTCGGAGCGGCAGCCACGGCACACAAGGATAAGGCAGTGATCGTCTCTGTCGCCAGCCGGGACGTTGCCACCTTGACCCAGATCTTCGGCCCCGCCGCGCTCGGCGCCCTTCTCTGCGGCCTGGCGATGACGTGGATCGCCTGGGATTTTCAAACGCTCTGGATCCTGATCGGGCTTGCCGGATTCGCCATCTCGGCCGTCTACGGCGCGACCGTGATCAGACAGGCCAGCAACCGGCTTTCTTCCGCCATCCGGAAATACGGGCCGGAAAGCACACTCGCCACAGCGGAAGCGCAGCGCCTTCTGGTCATAGGCCGGTTCGACACGATCCTGCTCACGGTGATCGTAGCGGACATGGTCTTCAAGCCGGACCCCGCGAGCACGCCGACGCTCGTCCTGATGGCAGCTGCCCTCATTGCCGGCGGTTTCATGACATGGCGTGGCGCGCAATCCGTGGCGGCGTCCCTGCCGCGCCGCTGAGACGTGCCCTCTTCCCGCCGGAGCTAATCTGCGCGATATTTCGACACCGCGATCCATAGCGACCGGAATAACGGGTCTCGATATTGGGGTCGGCTTTGGCGGAAGCGCGAAGATTCGTCGTCCTGTTGTTCGCGCCGCTTATCTGCGGCGCGGGGGCCGCGGATGACGGTCGGTTCTATGCCGGCTCCTATTCATTCTCCGATGAGCTTGGCGGCTTCCGCATCACCGACGCCTCGGGCACGGGAAGCACGGCGGACCCGGTCATACTGAAGGAAGAGCTTTCCTCGGCGAGCCCGGTGACGCTGGTCATCCGCGCAGCGCAACCGCTGCGCCCCTATGGCGAGGGCGGCGACTACGCCAACGGCTTCCTGCATCTTCGTCTTGTCGTGCACAATGGCAGCGGCCAGGGTTGGGTGGAATTCGAGTTCGAGTTGCAGGAGCAGCTTGGCCAGCCGAGCGATTTCGGCGACGGACTTTCCTTCAACCAGCGCAAGCTGAGCGACGAAGGACTGCTATCCGACCGCTTTTCCGACTACCATCGCGACTACGAGCCTTATGACCGGCTGCTCTTTCGCGACGGCCATGTCGATCCGAAAAGCTTCGTGACCTTCGGTTTCTTCATCTCCGACTTCACGCCGGACCCGATCTTCTATCTCCGGCAGGATCCGCGCATCCCCTCTTCGTGATCCTCTCTTCGGCAGTCCTTGCAAATGGCCGCGCGATCTGCCACGCCAAGCGTATGGTCCCCTATGCAGACATACCGGCCGCCTCACTGCGCGAACTTCTGCATTTCTATGCGGACGCCGGCGCTGACGAAGTGCTTTCCGAAGAAGCCACGGACTGGTTCGCCCGGAGCATGGCACCGAAAAGCCCCGCCGGTGCAGACGTAAGAACGGTTACAGCGCAACCGGAGGCGGTCGCCGCCCCTTCGCCGCCTCCACGGCCCAATGAGCCTTCCCCTGCCCTGCCCGGCGTCCCCACCCCAAGGCGAGAAATGGGCAGGCCTCAGCCTGCAGCCGTTCCCGACGGGGCGCAGGTGGCGCGGGCGCGCGAACTCGCCCGCGAGGCAAGGACACTGGATGAATTACGCGAACAGCTTGCCGCCTTCGACGGCTGCAATTTGAAGTTCACGGCCAAGAACCTCGTCTTTTCCGACGGCAATCCAGAGGCCGACCTGATGTTCGTCGGCGAGGCGCCGGGACGGGACGAGGATATAGAGGGTTTGCCCTTCGTCGGCCGCTCCGGCCAGCTTCTGAACCGCATGCTGGCCGCGATCGGGCGCGACCGGCAGTCGGCGTATATCGCCAACGTCATCCCCTGGCGACCGCCGGGAAATCGCACACCGACACCGATCGAGACCGAAATCTGCCGGCCCTTCATCGAGCGGCAGATCGAACTCGCGGGGCCGAAGGTGCTGGTTACGCTCGGTAATCCGTCGACCAAGACACTGTTGAACACGCAGGTCGGCATCATGCGGATGCGCGGCAACTGGCAGGAGCATCGGATTGCGGATGGCTGCGCCATTCCGACGATGCCGACGTTGCACCCGGCCTATCTGCTGCGCAACCCGGCAGCCAAAAAGCTGGCCTGGCGGGATTTCCTCGAGATAAAGGCAAGGCTGGCGGCGTTGGCGGATTGATTCATCCGCCGCCGGCAAACCTTTGTTTCCCGAAACAATTCCGCCTGTTCACTGTGGCGGAACCAGCTTGCGCGCCGCACCACGCGGCAGGCCGAGATGCTGCTCGCGCCAGATGATGAACAGGCCTGATCCGACGACGATCGCGCCGCCGACGATCGTGTAGGCAGTAGGTATTTCGCCGAAAACGAAATAACCCGCGATGATCGCGAGGATCATGGAGGTGTATTCGAAAGGAGCGATGACCGACATGCCGGCATGACGATAGCTTTCGGTCAGGAATATCTGGCCGAGGCCGCCGCATATGCCCGCGAAAACCAGGCAGGCAAGCTGCGTGTGCGTGAGGCTCGGCCAGCCGAACGGCAGGGTAACGAGCGACATGACGGTCGCGGTCACAGAGAAGTAGAGCACGATCGTCGCGGAGGATTCGGTCTTCACCAACCGGCGCACGAGCAGCATGGCAATGCCCGAAATCAGCGCCGCGATCAGCAGTGCAACTGCACCCAGCGCCTGTTTCTGGCCAAAGCCCTCCGGCTCGGAAAAAAGGGTCAGGTTCGGCCAGGAGATGATGATCACGCCAGCAAAGCCTATCGCCACCGCGCTCCAGCGATAGGCACGCACGATCTCGCCAAGGAAGATGGCGCTAAGTGCCACAACGATCAGCGGCTGCGCGTAGTTGATCGTGATCGCCTCCGGCAGCGGCAGGCGGGTCAGGCCGTAGAAGCTGAACCACATCCCGACCACGCCGACGACGCCGCGCGCCACATGGCTGATGGGATGCCTGGTCTGGAAGGATCGCAGCAATTGCCGTCGCCAGGCAAAGACGACCATAATCGGCAGGATTGCGTACAGCGAACGGTAGAAGGCGATCTGGCCCGTCGGCAATTCGCCGGCAGCCTTGATAAGGGTCGACATCGCCACGAAGACCATGACGGACAGGACCTTCAGCGTAATCGCCGTCATCGGCCGGTCGATATCCTCGGAGGCGGCGGTATCGCGTGAAACCGCTACCGCTGCCTCTGCCGGACAATCCGGTTCCGCTTCCCCCCGAAGCGGCCTGCTTCCCCTCACTTCGTCTTCGTCGCCTCCTGGATGGCGTTCCACACGCGACCTGGCGTCGTCGGCATGTCGATATGCCTGATACCGTAGGCCCGGAAGAGTGCGTCGGTCACGGCGTTCAACGCCGCGGGCGTGGCGCCGATCGTGCCCGCCTCACCCGCACCCTTGATGCCGAGCGCGTTCGTCGTAGACGGCACATTGTGCGTCTCGAAGGAGAAGAACGGAAAATCGTCGGCGCGCGGCATGGTGTAATCCATGAAGCTCGCAGTCAGAAGCTGGCCATCGTCCGAATAGACCGTGTTCTCCGTCAGCGCCTGGGCGATGCCCTGCACGATGCCGCCATGGATCTGGCCGGCGAGCAGGATCGGGTTCACGGTGGCGCCGAAATCGTCGACGATCGTGTAGGCGACGACTTTCGTCACGCCGGTCTCCGGGTCGATCTCGACCTCGCAGATATGCGTGCCGTTCGGGTACGTGCATTCGTTCTGCTTGAACTCGCCCATGCCCTTCAGATCGTCGGGGTTCTTCGCTGCCCTGGCGATTGCAGCGAAATCGATCACGCGGTCGGTGCCGGCAATGCGCGCCGTGCCGTCCGCAAGTTCGATGTCGCCGGCGGAGGCTTCGAGTTCGTCGGCGGCGATCTTCTTGATCTTTTCCGCCAGATCCTCACCGGCGCGGGCGGCCGAAACGCCGCCAAGCGGGACCGAGCGCGAACCGCCCGTGCCGCCGCCGGCGCTGAGCTCGTCGGTGTCGCCCTGCCGCACCGTGATCTTGTCGATGTCGAGATTGAGCTTCTCGGCGACGAACTGCGCGTAGGCGGTCGCGTGCCCCTGTCCGTTCGTCTGCGTGCCGATCTTCAGCGTGACGGTGCCGTCGCCGTTCAGCTCGACGAAGGCCGGCTCCGAGCCGGGGAAGGCGCAGGCCTCGATATAGGTCGACATGCCGATACCGCGGATCTTGCCGTGCTTTTTCGCCTGCGCCAGACGCTTGCCGAAGCTCGCCCAGCCTGCCCGCTCCATCGCCCGCGTCATGTGGCCGTTCAAATCACCGGTGTCGTACATGCGGCCGGTCTGGGTTTTGTAGGGAAAGCTCTTGATGAAGTTCCGCCTGCGGATTTCCTCACGCGGAAGGCCGAGATCGCGCGCGCATTCGTCGACCAGCTTCTCCAGCAGGAAAGCCGCCTCAGGCCGTCCCGCCCCGCGATAGGCGTCGACCGGCACGGTGTTCGTGTAGACGCTGGTGACATCCACATCGATCGCCGGGAGGTCATAGACGCCGGTAGACATCGTGACGCCGAGATAGGGGATGAACGGTCCATATTGCGAAGTGTAGGCGCCGAGATTGGCGATCAGGTTCACCCGAAGCGCAAGGAAATGGCCATCCTTGTCCATGGCCATCTCGGCGGTGACGAAATTGTCACGTCCCTGCGTGTCGGAAAGGAAGTGCTCGCCACGATCCGCTGTCCACTTCACGGGAGCGCCGAGCCGTTTCGCGGCCTCCAGCACCAGCACATATTCGCGATAGGCGAAAGTCTTGGTGCCGAAGCCCCCACCGACATCAGGCGTGACGACGCGCAGCTTCTCCGGCGGGACCTTCAGTGCCTCCTTGGCGATGATGTCGCGGACGCCATGCACGCCCTGTGTGCCGGCGGTCAGCACGTAGCGATCCTCGTTGGTACGCCATTCGCCGACAGCCGAGCGGACCTCCATGTAATTGGTGATGAGCCGGTTGTTGACGAACTCGATGCGCGTCACATGCGCCGCCTTCTTGAAAGCAGCGTCGGTCTTTTCCTTGTCGCCGATATGGTTGTAGACAACCTTGTTCGAGCCAAGCTCCGGCCAGACCAGCGGCGCGTCCTTGTCGAGCGCGTGTCGCGTGTCCACCACGGCTTCCTGGCTGTCGTAATCGACCTCGATCAGTTCGGCGGCGTCCTGCGCCTGAGCGCGGCTCTCCGCGACGATGAAGGCCACCGCGTCACCGACATGATGGACCCGGTCGCGGCAGAGGATCGGTATGTCGCGATTCGGCGGCAACGTACCGTCTGGCTGCTTCTGCATGCCGTGGGACTGGAGGTCGCCGAGATGGGCGATATCCTTGCCCGTCAGCACCAGCCGGACGCCGGGCGCCTTTTTCGCCTCTCCCGTCGATCCGACCTTGAAGCGCGCATTAGCCACGGGCGAGCGTAATACGTAACCGTAGAGCATACCGGGGAGCGTGATATCATCCGTATAGCGTCCCTTGCCGGTGATAAACGCGTTGTCTTCCTTGCGAAGAACCGAGGCGCCCATGCCGAATTTCGGCGTCATGACGTTCATGGCTTATCCTGCTTGGCGTGGAAATGATCGGCTGAACCGGCGGATAGTTTTGTCGAGCAGCCGTTTCGTGTAAAGAGCAGCGCTTCAATTTTGTTATGCCAGCGTGCCGCTTTCGGGAAGGTCCATGATGCGTTCGGATACAGGCCAGGTCTTTCGCCTGGAGGATTACCGCCCAAGCGACTATCTCATTCCGCTGACGCATCTGGATTTCGACCTGTCGCCCGAGGCGACTTCAGTGACCGCGGAATTGACGTTCGAACGCCGCGCCGGCGTTCCCGAAACGGCGCCGCTCGAGCTCGACGGCGATGGGCTGGAATTCGTTAGCCTCGCGATCGACGGCAAGCCGGCGAAGCCCGAGGATTTCGAGGCGACCCCCGACCTCCTCACCGTCAAGCCGCCACGCACGAAGCGCTTCGTGCTGACGATCAGGACGCGGCTTTCCCCCCAGACCAATACCCAGCTCATGGGGCTTTACCGCTCGAACGGCGTCTATTGCACGCAGTGCGAAGCGGAAGGGTTCCGCCGCATCACCTATTTCCTCGACCGTCCGGACGTGCTGTCGGTCTACAGCGTGCGCATCGCTGCCCCGAAGAAAGACACACCGCTCCTGCTTTCGAACGGTAATCCCGGCGCCCATGGCGACCTCGGTGGCGGACGCCATTACGCCGAATGGAACGATCCCTTCCCCAAACCCTCCTACCTCTTCGCGCTCGTCGCCGGCGATCTCGGCTCCGTCAAGGATCATTTCGTCACCCAATCGGGCCGCAGGGTCGAACTCGGCATCCATGTCGAGCATGGCAAGGAATCGCGGGCGTCATATGCAATGGACGCCTTGAAGCGCTCCATGCGCTGGGACGAGGAGAAATTCGGCCGCGAATACGATCTCGACGTCTTCAACATCGTCGCAGTCTCCGATTTCAACATGGGAGCGATGGAGAATAAGGGGCTCAACGTCTTCAACGACAAATATGTACTCGCCGACGAGGAGACCGCGACCGATGCCGACTACGCCAATATCGAGGCGGTGATCGCGCATGAATATTTTCACAATTGGACCGGCAACAGAATTACTTGCCGGGATTGGTTCCAGCTTTGCCTGAAGGAAGGACTGACTGTCTTCCGCGACCATGAATTCTCCGCGGACCAGCGTTCCCGAGCTGTGAAGCGCATCGCCGAAGTCCGGACGCTGCGCGCTCACCAGTTCCCGGAGGACCAGGGGCCGCTCGCCCATCCCGTCCGGCCGCGTCGTTACCGCGAGATCAACAATTTTTATACGGCGACCGTCTACGAGAAGGGCTCGGAGGTCGTGCGTATGATCCGCACCATCCTGGGCGACGAGGCGTTTCGGCGCGGTATGGACCTCTATTTCGAGCGGCACGATGGCGAAGCGGCGACGATCGAGGATTTCCTGAAAGTCTTCGAGGACGCTTCCGGGCAAGATCTGTCGCAATTCTCGCTCTGGTACAATCAGGCGGGAACGCCAAACCTGACGGTGAAGACCTCACACGACCCGACTTCCGCGGAACTTGTCCTCGATATCGAGCAGTCGGTACCGCCGACCCCGAACGAAAGCCGCAAACGCCTTATGCACATTCCGCTGGCCTTCGGGCTGGTCGGCCGCAACGGCCACGACGCGGCCTACACCTCTGTCGAAGGCGCCACCGTCGAAAACGGCGTTATCCATATCCGCAAGCGCCGCCATCAGGTGCGCTTCGGCGGCTTTCCGCAACGGCCGGTGGTCTCGCTCAATCGCGGTTTCTCTGCGCCGATCACGCTGTCGGTCCAGCAGAGGAACGAGGACAGGATCTTCCTCGCCCGGTATGACGACGATCTCTACTCCCGCTGGCAGGCGCTGAATACCCTGTTCACCGATGCGCTGATCGCCGCCTCGCGCCAACGCCGCGGCGGCAAAGCCCCGAAATTCAGCTCGGGCACGATCGCTCTTGCCGGTGCAATCGCCGAGGACGAGACGCTGGAACCAGCCTATCGGGCGCTGGCGTTGACGCTGCCGGGCGAGGCGGACATCGCCCGCGAGATCGGCAGCAACATCGATCCCGATGCCATCTTCGAGGCGCGCGAAGCGCTTGTTACGGCAATCGCTACGGCGAATGGCGATGCGTTCGCAGAGCTTTACGGAAGGCTCTCGGACAGCTCGCCGTTCAGCCCCGACGCGGCGAGCGCCGGCAAGCGTGCCTTGCGCAACGTGCTGCTCGACTACCTCTCGGTCGGAGGCGATCCGGCACGAGCCGTCGACCAATATAGGACAGCCACCAATATGACCGACCGCGCCGCGGCGCTTACAGCTCTGGCGCACCGCCATCCCGGTTCGGAGGCGGCGGCAGCGGCGCTTGCCGCTTTCGAGAAGCGCTATGGCTCGGATCCGCTGGTGATGGACAAATGGTTCATGATCCAGGCGACGGTCCCTGGCCACGACACTGTCGAGAGTGTCGGGGCGCTCATGGAGCACAAGCGTTTCTCGATAGCCAATCCCAACCGGGTACGGGCGCTTGTCGGTACTTTCGCCACCGCCAACCAGACCGGCTTCAACCGACGCGACGGCGCAGGCTACCGGCTGTTCGGTGAAACGGTGCTGAAGGTGGAAAAGCGTAATCCGCAGGTGGCGGCTAGGCTTGCCACCGCGCTTAGGTCATGGCGCTCCTTCGAACCCGAACGACAGGAGCAGGCCCGGATCGTGCTGGCCGACATTGCTTCCACGCCGGGTCTTTCGGCCGATCTGAGGGACATCGTCGAGCGAACCCTGGCGTAGAAAAGCCGTGGCGCCAATCCGGCGTGAAAATTTATCCGCCATTGACGGCCAAAGGGGCTGGACAAGGCGAATCACCTTTGATTCTTTATGGATGATTCGGAAGTGCGGCGTAGCGCGTAATCATTTTCAGGCAGTTTATTAGAGGAGCCATCTGGAATGGCAAAGGCGGACGCGTGGGGCGCGCCCGGGGGTGCCTTTTTTGCCAAGCGAACAGGCCGAAGAACAATCGGCCTGGGGCTAGCAGGAAATGCTCGAATAATCGCCGCTCCGGCTTATCGGCGCCTGCTGGCGGCAGAGCCCTTTTTGCGTCGCGCTATCCCGGCGATGATCATCCTGTTCCTCATTATCGTCGCGGCGACCCGCATCATCGCCCTCATGAATGCGCATGACAGCGTCGAGCGCGCCGTGAAGTCGACGCTCGCGCTCGCCGCCAGCCAGCTTGCGGACGCCGCCTCGCTCAAGCGCCAGAAGGAGGACTATCGGCATGATCAGGATCTCGTCCGGCAGACAGCCGAATTTGGCGCTTTTGGTGATGGTTACGTCGTCGCCCTGACCGATCCCGACTTCCGCATCACCGCCGTCACGGCATCCGCTGAATCATGGTCCGGCAAATCGCTGCGGGCGCTTGTCCATGGCGGACAGCCGCTTTTCCTCTTCGGGGAGCGGGCCGGCGTCCTCAAGGTCGAGATCGACGGGAAGGAGTGGTATGCCGCAATGAACCGGCTCGACGGCGGTAAGAGTTCGGCGGCGGTTCTGGTGCCGGTCAGGACCGTCTTCGCGGAGTGGCGGCGTACGATGACGCTGAACGTGACGCTCTACGTGTTGACTACCGCCATCCTCCTCATAATCCTCTACACCTACTTCAGCCAGGTGGAGCGGGCAGAATCGGCCGACGCGATCTATCTGCAGGCGCACCAGCGCATCGACCTCGCGCTGGTGCGCGGTCGATGCGGACTATGGGACTGGGACATGGCGCGCGGGCGCATGTACTGGTCGCGCTCCATGTACGATATGCTTGGCTACAAGCCATGCGAGGCTATGCTCTCCTTCGGCGAGGTCGCCCAGATCATCCATGAGGACGACGGCGATCTCTTCTCGATCGCCAACCGGATCGTTTCACGCGAGACCGACCATATCGACCAAGTTTTCCGCATGCGTCACGCAGACGGGCGATGGGTATGGATGCGCGCCCGCGCCCAGGTTACCGACCCCGATGCGCCGGAACTTCACCTGATCGGTATCGCGGTCGACGTCACCGAGCAACTTCATCTGGCGCGGCAAACCGAGGTGGCCGACCAGCGGTTGCGCACCGCGATCGAGAACATCACCGAATCCTTCGTGCTATGGGATGCGGCCGGGCGGCTCGTCATGTGCAATACGAAGTTCCAGCAGGATGCCGGGCTCTCCGACCGCGACGTAATCCCCGGCACGTCGCGATCCGATATCCAGGCGCGGATGAAGCCGCTTCTTGCCGAGCGGCGGCTGGCGAGCGGTATGCGCGGCGCCATCACTTTCGAAAGGCATCTGGCCGACGGGCGCTGGCTGCAGGTGAACGAACTGACGACGCGCGACGGGGGTACGGTCTCCGTCGGCAGCGACATCACGCTCCTCAAACAGCACCAGGAAAAGCTGGTCGACAGCGAGCGGCGACAGATGGCGACGATCCACGACCTCAGTGTCGCCCGCAAGGCGGAGGAGGAGCGCGCAGGCGAGCTCGCCGAACTAAACCGCCGCTATCTCAAGGAAACGGAACGTGCCGAGGCGGCAAACCGCGCGAAATCCGAATTCCTCGCCAACATGTCGCACGAGTTGAGGACACCGCTCAACGCCATCATCGGCTTCTCGGAACTGATGCAGCAAGGCCTGTTTGGGCCGCTCGGTTCGGACCGCTACGAGGAATATGTCAAGGACATCCACGGTGCCGGCAGCTATCTGCTTGGCGTCATCAACGACATTCTCGACATGTCGAAGATCGAGGCAGGTCAGTTCTCCATCGAACGTGAGGAGATCGATCTCTGCCCGCTCATCACAGAGACAGTGAAGGTGATCTCGCTTCAGGCGGCGCAGAAATCGATCAAGGTGGAGACCCGTATCGCGGATTCCATGACACTCTTCGCCGATCGCCGCGCGATCAAGCAGATCACCCTCAATCTCCTGTCGAACGCCGTGAAGTTCACCGGCGAAGGCGGCCGAATTCTCGTGCGCGCCCGCAAAGCCTATGGCGCCATGGTCGTCACCATCGAGGACAATGGCTGCGGCATCCCGCGCGAAGCGCTGAAGAAGCTCGGCCGACCCTTCGAACAGGTGCAGAACCAGTTCTCCAAGAGCCATGCCGGCTCCGGGCTCGGCCTGGCGATCTCACGCTCGCTGGCTGAACTGCACGGCGGTGCATTGAAGATACGTTCCACCGACGGGGTTGGAACCATCGTGTCCATCCGCATCCCGGAGCGGAAAACATCTATCCGGCGGGCTGCGTAGAGCAGACCATAATCTTCGATGAAAAGGCCCCGGAGCTCAAAGCTCCGGGGCCTCCGCCATTCCCGCCCGATCTGTCAGATCTATTCGACGTCACCGCCATTCGGCCCGTCATGCCCGTGGCCGCCCCCTTGGCCCCCGTCACGATGGCGCCAGCCGCCGCGATGGTGCCAGCCACCCATGCCGCGCATTTCGCTCTTCTCGATCTTGCCGTCGTCGTTCTTGTCGAGGAGCGCGAACAGCTTTTTCTGCCGGCCCTCGACCTCGTCCAGGGTCAGTACGCCATCGCCCTTGGTGTCGAAGCGAGCGATCATGCGCTTTGCCATGCGCTCGTAGTGCTCCTTCTCGAGCTGCGCGGCGAGTTCCTCGACGGTGACCTTGCCGTCATGGTTGGTGTCGGCGGCTTCGAAGCGGCCTTTCATAGCCGCGGAGAACTCGTCGAAGGTGATATCGCCGCTCTTATCGGCATCCGCCTTGTGCATGTTTCCGTGCATGCCTTGCATCGCCGAGCCTTTGGTGCCCTCGGCCGCATAGGCCGTGGTGGCGATGGCTCCCGCAAGGGCGGCGAAACCGAGCGCCAGTCTGGTGGACTTCCTCATGGTCTTCTCCTGTTGCATCGTCACCCCCGATGCGAACGGAAAGCACTCTGGCAACCCATCGCCTTACGTGCGCTTTCCACGAAGCAGCAGCTCGAAATCCTTCCGAACCTGCCGCGACGTCTCCTTAATGTGCGCCTCCAGCACGCCCAGTTCCGGCAGGTCGGTATTCCTCAGGAGCAAATCGACGAGCCCCGGCGGAATATCGTCCGGATCGAGCGGACCGGTCAGGCACAGCCTGATGATCTGTGTCAGGGTCGAGTAAAGCGAATGCGAGCTGAACAGTTCCTGAACGACCTGTGGGTCCGCAAAATCGGGCGACAATCTCGAAAGCGTCTCTGCTGTCCCGGTCGGCCGCGCACCGCCCTCCCCTTGGACCCTGACCTTGCCCGAGAGCATCGCCACCTGTGCAATGAACTCCAGATCGATCAACCCACCGGGAATGAGTTTCAGGTCCCAGATATCGCGCGGCGGCTTTTCCTCCTCGATCAGGGCACGCATCTTGAGCGCGTCCTTGGCGAGTTCGGCAGCATCGCGGGGCCGCGAAATAACCTCATCCACCTCGCACTCTACGTGAGCAAGGAATACCGCATCGCCGGCAACGCCGCGCGCTCGCGTCAGCGCCATGTGCTCCCAGGTCCACGCCTGCTCCCGCTGGTATTTGACGAAGGATTCGATATGGGTCGCCACCGGCCCCTTGTTGCCGGAAGGGCGCAGGCGCAAATCGAGCTCGTAGAGTACGCCCTGTGCCGTGGGTGCCGACACGGCGGCGATAAGGCGTTGAGTCAACCGGGCGTAATAATGCGATGGCGCCAAAGGCTTTTCACCGTCCGACTCTTCCGCATCCTTGTCATGGTCGTAGAGCAGGATGAGATCCACGTCGGAGCCGGCTGTCAGTTCCCGGCTGCCAAGCTTGCCCATGCCGAGGATCGCGACCACTCCGTCCTTCACCCTGCCGTGGCGGATTGCGAACTCCTCAATAACCGCGTCGAGCGCCGCACCGATGGTGAGATCGGCAAGGTCGGAAAAGGCTTTGCCGGCGCGGCCTGCATCAATGGCGCCCGTCAGGAGCCGGACGCCGATCAGAAATTTCTGCTCGTCCGCGAAGACACGCAGCCGATCGAGTGTATCTTCATACTGCCGGGTTCCCTCAAGCAGCGCGGAAAGCCTTGCGGCGAGATAGGCGCGGTTCGGGAGTTCGTTCAGGAGGCCTGGGTCGAGAAGACCGTCGAACACATGCGTCCGGCGAGTAATGATGGCGGCAAGGCGCGGCGCCGCCCCCATGATCGTCGCCAACTGTTTCAGTAGCACGGGGTTGGATTGCAGCAGCGAAAAAAGCTGGATGCCGGACGGCAGGCCGGCCAGGAATCCGTCGAAACGCATCAGCGCCTCATCTGCCCTGCGCGTTTCGCCGAAGGCCTGGAGCAGCGCCGGCGTCAACTCGGTCAGCCGCTCACGAGCCTCGGCGGATTGCGTGGCGCGGTATCGTCCGAAATGCCAACCGCGTATGGTGCGGCAGATATCGCTCGGGCGCTCGAAGCCGAGCCCGGAAAGGGTTTGAAGCGTATCCGGATCATCGACATCGCCGGTGAAGACGAGGTTGCCCACGCCGGCGGAAAGCTGCGGTGCGGTCTCGAACAAAGCCGCGTAATGTCCTTCCACCTCCTGTAGCGAACGGCGAAACGCTTCCGAAAATGCCTCGCGGTCGGCAAAGTCCAACATGTGAGCGATGCGCTCCAGCCCTTCGTCGTCCTCGGGCAAGGTATGTGTCTGTTCGTCGGCGACCATCTGGATCGCGTGCTCGACATCGCGCAGGAACCAGTACTGCCGCACCAGCGCGTCGCGCGCCTCCGGCGTGATCCAGCCGCGCGCTGCGAGCTCGCCCAGCATCGGCACCGTCTCGCGGCCACGCAGTTCGGGAAAGCGGCCGCCGGCGATCAGTTGTTGCGTCTGGACGAAGAACTCGATCTCGCGGATGCCGCCCCGCCCGAGCTTGACGTTATGGCCTGCCACAGCGATCTCGCCATGGCCTTTGTGGGCATGAATCTGGCGCTTGATGGAATGGACATCCGCGATCGCGGCATAGTCGAGATATTTGCGCCAGATATAGGGTTGCAATTCCTTGAGGAACGCGGCTCCCGCCTTCATGTCGCCAGCGACCGGCCGCGCCTTGATCATGGCGGCGCGCTCCCAGTTCTGGCCGCGACTTTCGTAATAATGCAGCGCGGCGGGAACCGATATGGCGAGCGGCGTCGAACCTGGATCGGGCCTCAGCCTCAGATCCGTGCGGAAGACATAGCCGTCGCCGGTGCGGTCCTGCAGGATGCGGACCAGCCGCCGCGTCAGCCTAGCGAAGAGATCGCCCGCTTCAAGCGGATCGATAATGGCGGGAGCATGCGGCTCGAAGAAGACGATGAGGTCGATATCGGACGAGAAATTCAGCTCCGAGGCGCCAAGCTTGCCCATGCCGAGCACGATCCAGCCCGAACCTTCGGCGGGTCTTTCCGGATCGGGCAGTCTCAGCTTGCCCTGCCGGTGTGCATCCTGCAGGAGGAAACCAACCGCCGCACCGACGCAGGCTTCGGCAAGCGTGCTCAGCCGCCGTACCGTTTTCTCAGCACCCGCCCCGGCAAGGTCGGCCAGCGCGATCAGGAAATGCGCTTCCGTCTTCAAACGGCGGAGCGTCGTCATCAACGCTTGCTCCGTTATGTCGGGACTGGAAGATGCCTGTCCGATCTCTTCAGCGAGGGAAACAAGCCGCTTCTGAACGGGCTCATCGAAGAGCCGATCCAGCATTTCGGGCCTGCGGCGAGCGCAATCACGCAGGAAAAACGACAGGTCGAAGGCGGCGGCCAGAAACTCCCGCAATGGGCCATCCCCGGAAAGAAGCGCGGCCAGCCGCGGGAAACCTCCGTCGCGTGCCGCATCGGCAAGCGCACCGATCTCTTCCTCCGCCGAAACCGTGTCGAGCGGGACGAGCGGCCCGACCGGCGCACCAAACCACGCCTCGCCGTCGAGGGACGCAGCGGTTTTCTTCCCCATCAATCCGCTTCCTTGCTCGCCGGGAATACCATCGACACCCTCAAGCCCGGATGCGCGGAAGAAAGATCAAGCCGGCCGCCGTGGAATTTCATGACAGCCTTGGCAAGGCTCAGGCCGAGGCCCGAGCCCGGTCGGGACCGGCTCTGCTCGAGCCGCACGAAACGCTCGGTCGCGCGGGCGTGGTCGTTTTCCGGTATGCCGGGGCCGTTGTCGGTAACGGTCAGTCGGATTTCGCCGTCGGCGCTTTCCGCCTTGACCGTCACTGCCGGCTTTTCGGAGGAATCGGCCGAATATTTGATGGCATTGTCGACGATATTCGACAGTGCCTGACCCACCAGTTCGCGATTTCCTACTATCTTGTGCTTGCCGTCGACGCCGGCTTCCAGACCCACACCCATCTCCTCGGCTACCGGCTCATACAGTTCGACCACATCGTGAAGGATTGTATCGAGGTCGATCGGGACCGTCGACTCGGCGGAATAACCCGCCTCGAGACGCGAAATCATCAGGATAGCGTTGAATGTGCGGATGAGTTGGTCGGACTCCGCGATCGAGCTTTCAAGCGCCTCGCGATATTCGGCCGTGCTGCGCTTTCCGGCCAGCGCCGCCTCGGCACGGTTGCGCAAACGCGTCAGCGGCGTCTTCAGATCGTGCGCGATATTGTCCGAGACCTGCTTCAGCCCCTCGTTCAGTTCAGCGATGCGGCCGAGCATCGTATTGAGGTTCTCGGCAAGGCGGTCGAACTCGTCCCCCGCCCCGATCACCGGCAGCCGGCCGCTCAGGTCGCCCCCCATGATGCGGCGGCTGGCTTCGGAAATGTTGTCGATGCGCTTCAGGGCGCGGCGGCCGACAAAAAACCAGATAAGCAGCGCGCCGAGCCCCATCGTGCCCAGCGCGAACATGAGCGAGCGGCGCACGACAAGGCGGAAGCGCTCCGGTTCGCCGAGATCGCGACCGACGAGAAGGATAAGCTGATTGGGAAGCCGCAGGACCACCGCGATCGCACGGTGCTCGGCTGCCTTTCCGGCATTGGGCTGGTTAGCCCGCTCTCCCGCCCCCTCGCCGTACCGGACATAGGAGAACGGCCGCTCGGTCCATCCATTGGTGGACAGCACGCCCGGATCCAGGCTTTCGACGTTGCCCGAAAGAATGCGGCCGTTCGGATCAGCAATAAGATAGAGATTGGCGCCAGGCTGACGGGAACGCTGCTCTATCACGCGCACCAGCAACGGGATACCACCACGCTCGTAACCGGCTGCAAGCCGCTGCACGTCTTCGTTGATGGTATCGCGGGTTTGCGCCTCCAGCATATGCACCGAAAGCGAGGTCATATAGAAGACGAGCAATATCGCGCAGATCGCGAAAAGGATCAGATAGAGCGCCGAAAGCCGCGCGGCCGTGGTCTTCATGATGGCACGCAGCGCCGCCACGGGCGATCAGCCTGCCCTGAGCATGTATCCCGCGCCGCGGATCGTGTGCAAGACGGGCGCGTCGAAGCCCTTTTCGATCTTGCTTCTCAGGCGCGAGACATGCACGTCGATCACATTGGTCTGCGGATCGAAATGGTAATCCCAGACGTTCTCCAGCAACATGGTACGGGTCACGACCTGGCCGGCATGGCGCATCAGATATTCGAGCAGCCTGAACTCGCGTGGCTGCAGCGTGATCTCCTTGCCTGCCCGTTTTACCGTGTGCGAGAGGCGGTCCAACTCCAGGTCGCCGGCCCGATAAACCGTCTCGACATCCTTCCCGGCGGCGCGACGGTTCAGTACCTCCACGCGCGCGAGCAGTTCGGAAAAAGCATAGGGTTTGGTCAGATAGTCGTCACCGCCGGCGCGAAGGCCGGTCACCCGGTCATCCACCTCGCCAAGTGCCGAAAGGATCAGTACGGGCGTGTCGTCACCATGGGCGCGGAGGCCGGCGATGACCGAAAGTCCGTCACGCTGCGGCAGCATACGGTCGACGACCAGAACGTCGTAGTCGCCGTTGCGCGCCAGCGTATATCCAGCCTCGCCGTCGCGGGCGAGATGGGCATTATGGCCCGCCTCAGCGAATGCCTTCTCAAGATAATCGGCGGCCTCCCGATCGTCCTCGATGACCAGTATCTTCATGGACGTCTTATTCGCCACATCGCCCGCGTTCGCTGTCTGACTAACCATGACCGGGTCTCCCTGTCGAGGCTGTTGATTGCAAAGACGGCAGCGGGCGATGGGACCCGCTGCCGCTGGATCGGCTATACAATCAACTTACGCCGATCCCGATGCCTCCCCGGGCCCGCCCATGGGGGTGTGAGTATGGGCTGGCCGGAGATGCATCCGAGTCTGAACCGTGTCGTCAGCCCTTGGCCACGGGCAGAGCGACAAAGCGGCTGTTGTCGTCGCGCATGATCCTTACCAGGACAGCCTTGCGGCCGGCCTTGGCGGCTTCCGATGCGGCTTGGTCGACTTCCTTGGCGGAGTTCACGTCCTTGGAGTTGACTGCCATGATCACGTCACCAGCACGGATACCGCGATCCGCCGCATCGCTGTTCGGATCGACATCGGTGACGACAAGCCCTTTGCCGTTATCCGATGGCGTGACCGTCAGGCCGAATTTGTCGAGCGTGCCAGCGGTATTGCTTTCCTGTTGGTTCGAATCATCGGCGGAGGCCATCTTGTCGGGCGCCGGCATCTCGCCAAGCTTGACATCAAAGGTCTGGTCCGAACCGTTGCGCCATATCTTGACCGCGATCGATTTGGTGGGATTCATGCCGCCAATCAGCCGTGCGAGCTCTTTCGGCGAATCGACCGTCTTTCCATCAACCGCAGTAATCACGTCTCCTGCCTTGATGCCGGCGGCCTTGGCGGGGCTGTTATCCTGGGCCTCCGCCACGAGGGCGCCCTTCTGGCTGGAAAGGCCGAGGGAGTCAGCAATGTCCTTGGTAACGGGCTGGATCTGCACACCGAGCCAGCCGCGATCGACCTGACCATCCTTGATGAGGTCCTGGACCACGCCCTGGGCCGTCGAAGCCGGAATGGCGAAGGCGATACCGACACTGCCGCCAGACGGTGAGAAGATAGCGGTGTTGATGCCAACGACCTCGCCATTCATATTGAAATCAGGGCCGCCCGAATTGCCGTGGTTGACGGCGGCGTCCACCTGAATGAAATCGTCATAAGGGCCGGCGCCAATGTCACGACCGCGCGCCGAGACGATGCCTGCAGTGACAGTGCCGCCGAGGCCGAAGGGATTGCCAACAGCAACGACCCAGTCACCGACGCGTATTTTCGAATCGTCTGCCCACTGCACATAAGTGAACTTCTTGCCCTTGCCATCGACCTTCAGCACGGCAAGGTCCGTGCGCGGATCGGTGCCGATGAGCTTGGCGTCATATTCCGTACCGTCGTCCATGCGCACGGAGAAGGCGCCACCACCCTTCACGACATGATCGTTGGTGACGAGATAACCGTCTTCGGAAATGAAGAAACCCGACCCTTGAGCGGTCGGACGCAGCTTGCCACCCTGGTCGTCATTGTGACGGTGTTGCTTCTGTTGATCCTGGAATTGCTTGAAGAGGCGCTTCAGCGGGGAATTATCCGGCAGATTGTCGAAACCGGGGCCGCTGAAGAAGAACTGCGAGCCGTCGGCGGCGGTAGGTTCAACGCGCGACTTGACCAATACGCTGACGACAGCCGGGGAAACCTGGTCAACCACATCGGCAAAACTCGGCATCGCCTGAGGCGTTTTGACATAAACGGGATCGGCCAGAACGGGAACCGTGTTGGAAACGACAGCGAAGCCGGCGGCGCCGGTCAGCGCAATCGCCGCGACTGCTGCGAGAAGGCGCTTTCGAACGGCGCCATGGTGAGGGGTCGGGTTGTTCATCTTGTCGTGTCCTCTTTTCTTTCGGATACGGAGGGGCGCATCCTGTGAGAAGAGAGATAGGACGCACGACATTACGATGCCGTTTCCAGCGAATGAAATTTTCGTAATGGTATCAGGCGATAGAAACCGGTAGACGAGGTCAATCCCGGCCGGAAAGGATCGTATCCAGTTCCTTCTTCTCCTCGCTTGAAAGCGGCGGGGATGCATCGCGGTGGCGGCGCGCGCCAAACAGCATGAACAGGGCACCGGCGAGAAGCAGAACGACGGGCGTGCCCCAAAGCAGAGAATTGCGCAGGTCGAAACGGGGCTTCAGAAGGACGAATTCGCCATAGCGCGCGACGATATAGGCGAGCGCCTGCTGGTCCGTATCGCCCTTCTTGATACGATCGCGGACAAGCACACGCAGGTCGTGAGCAAGATCGGCACTGGAATCATCGATCGATTCGTTCTGGCAGACGAGGCAGCGAAGCTCCCTGGAGAGTGCCCTCGCCCGTGCCTCGAGCGCCGGGTCGGACAGCATCTCGTCGGGCCGCACGGCCCATGCAGGCGTCATGCCGGCCGTCAGCGCCAGTATGGCGGCAAGACAGGCCGCCCGCAGAGCCTTTCTCACGATGGGCTCTCCGCCAAGCTCGATGCGGGCTTGCGGCGCCGCGACGGCGCGCCGACGCGAAGACGCCGGTCGAGGAGAGAAACGGCGGCGCCCAGCATCATCACGACCCCGCCCAGCCAGATCAGCAGGACGAGCGGCTTCCACCAGGCACGCACTACCATAGCGCCGCTCGCATCGGGGTCGCCGAGCGACACGTAGAGCTGGCCGAGGCCGAAGGTGCGGATGCCGGCTTCGGTGGTAGGCATCTGGCGCGCCGGGAAGAAGCGCTTGGACGAGACGATCTTGCCGAGTGATACGCCGCCGGAGGAGATCACGTCGAAGACACCGCGGCTCTCGGTATAATTCGGACCCTGCGCGGCTTTCATACCTTCGAAATGCAGCACGTAGCCCGAGACCGTCAGGTTGTCGCCGGGGTTGAGCGCGACGATCTTTTCGCCCTGGAACGTGGTTACATTCACAATACCGAGCAATGTCAGGCCGAGGCCCATATGGGCAAGGGCGGTACCGAAGACGGAGCGCGGCAATCCGACAAGGCGCCGCCATGCGACGTAGGCGGGGACGGAACCGATGCCCGAGCGCAGGACGATATCGGTGAGTGCCCCGAGCAGAAGCCAGGCCGCCAGGCCGATGCCGCACGCAGCAAGAACAGCGGTGCGATCGACGAAAAGCAGAACGCACAGTCCCACCAACAGCGCACAGGCGAAGGCGGCGAACAGACGCTGGCCGGCGGCGTAGAGGTCACCACGCTTCCAGGCCAGCATCGGCCCGAACGGCACGGCGAAGAGAAGCGGGACCATCAGCGGCACGAATGTCAGCTCGAAGAAGGGCGCGCCGACCGAAATCCTGTCCTTGCTGAGTGCCTCGATGACAAGTGGATAAAGCGTGCCGACCAGCACGGTTGCGGCCGCCGTCGTCAGGAAAAGATTGTTGAGGACAAGCGCGCCCTCGCGCGAGATCGGGTGGAACAGGCCGCCGCTCGTGAGCGCATTGGAACGCAACGCGAATAGCGCAAAAGAACCGCCGATAAAGAGCGTCAGGATGCAGAGGATGAAGATGCCGCGGCTTGGGTCGGTGGCGAAGGCATGGACGGAGGTGAGCACGCCTGAGCGGACGAGGAAAGTGCCGAGAAGGGAGAAAGAGAAGGTCAGGATCGCAAGCAGGATGGTCCAGATCTTCAGCGCCGACCGCTTCTCCATCACCAGCGCCGAGTGCAGGAGCGCCGTTCCCGCCAGCCACGGCATGAAGGAAGCGTTCTCGACCGGATCCCAGAACCAGAAACCGCCCCAACCAAGCTCGTAGTAAGCCCAGTAGGAGCCCATCGAGATGCCGCCGGTGAGGCAGAGCCAGGCGAGCAGCGTCCACGGTCGGACCCAGCGCGCCCAGGCGGCGTCGATGCGTCCCTCGATTAGAGCGGCAACCGCGAAGGAGAAGGAAATCGAGAAGCCGACATAACCGAGATAGAGCAGCGGTGGATGAATCGCGAGGCCCAGATCCTGCAGAATGGGATTGAGTTCACGGCCCTCGATCGGTGCCGGATTCAGGCGGGTGAAAGGGTTCGAAGTAGTGAGAATGAACAGGAAAAACGCGGCCCCGATCCAGCCCTGAACGGAAAGAACCGTCGCCTTGAGTGAAGGCGGCAGGTTGCGACCGAAGAGAGCCACCAGGGAACCAAACAAGGTCAGGATCAGAACCCACAGAAGCATGGAGCCTTCGTGGTTTCCCCAGGTTCCGGTGATCTTGTAGATCAGCGGCTGCAGCGAATGCGAATTCTCCCACACATTGGCAACCGAAAAGTCGGACTGCACATAGGCCGTGACCAGCGCGGCGAAGGAAAGCGCCGTCAGGAGGAAGCCGGCTATCGCCGCCGGCACACCCATCGCCATCAGGCGTTCGTCACCGGTGCGCGCACCGGTAATCGGCACGATGGACTGCACAAGCGCCATGGCAAAGGCGAGAACGAGCGCGAAATGTCCGGTTTCTACCATGACGAAGCGTTTCCTAATCCGGCTGCCAGACGCCCTTTTCCTTCAGGCCTTCGGCGACTTCCTTGGGCATATAGCGCTCATCATGCTTGGCAAGCACGCTGTCTGCAACGAACATGCCGTCGGAGCGGAACGAGCCCTCGGTCACGACCCCCTGCCCCTCGCGGAAGAGATCGGGGAGGATACCCGTATAGGTCACCTTGACCGTGTCCTTGTCGTCGGTGACGCCGAAGGCGATCTCCGCGCCCTTTCCATGAACGATACTGCCTTTCGCCACCAATCCGCCGAGACGGATGCGCTGTCCAGGCTCGAGAGAGGCCGTCTTGAGATCGGAGGGCATGTAGAAATAGGAGGCCTTCTGGCCGAGCGCCACGAAGGTGAGCGTCGTCGCCACGCCCAGGAAGACGAGCGCACCAGCGATCACCGAAAGACGCTTCTGCTTGCGCGTCATCCTCTCACTCCGTTCGCGTCAGGCCGAGGGAGACGGCGAATTTGTCGAGTTCCTTCGCCGCGTCGCTGTCCCCGCCAAGCGCCGCGACACCACGCCTGCGGGCATCCTCGGCTTCGGCTTTCTTTCCCAAAACCATGTAAGAGCGAACAAGCCGCCTCCAACCATCCGGATTATCGGGGTTCTTACGCAACTCGTCGTCGAGCCGCGATACCATCGTCTCGATCATGGCTGCGCGATCACCCGCCGACATGGAGGAGGCCGCGGCCATTTGGTCCTGCGTCGGATCAGGCATGGCGGCCGGTTTCTTGTCGACGGCGGCCAGAGCCTGTTCAGCGGCGGCGCGCCAAGGCGAATTTTGGGGAAGATCGGCGAGCATGGCGTTCCACCCCTTGGCTGCCTCGCCCGCCTTGCCTTCCTGAGCCTGCGCCGTGGCAAGGAAAAAGCGCGCCTTGGCGTTCTGGGGATCCAGTGCAAGTGCCTTTTCGAAAGCGGCTTCGGCTTCGGCCGAGACCATTCCACCTTGCTCGGCCGCGAGCGCCTCGCCGAGACCGGCTTCGCGGGTGGCACTGGAGCCGTCCAGCCTGATTGCCGTGTGGTAGGCATTGGCGGCGTCCGCGAAGCGGCTCATGCGGACATAGATCGGCGCCAGCACATCCCAGCCGCGGACATCGGAAGGAGCTTCCGCCAGATGGCGCTCAGCACGTGCGACGAGCTCGTCGATGGTGGAGCTGGCGGGATTCTTTGTGAGGCGGGCGGCGAGTGGTTCGGACGGCAGGTCCGGGGAGCCGAGCACGCCGTAGAAACTCCAGCTGATCAGCGGGACGGCGAGGATGGCCGCGCCGGCCAGCATGCGCGCGCCCTTGCGACGGACGGCCGAGTGAGTGCTCTTTTCCGTCTTGCCCGCGCGAAGGATACGGCGGGCGATCTCGGCGCGCGCCTCCTCTGCCTCCGCCGGCCGGATCAGGCCTCTGCCGGCGTCGCGGTCGAGTTCGGAAAGCTGGTCGCGATAGACCTCAATGTCGTAGGCGTCGGCCGCAGCCGCGCGCTGCTCGACGCGCAGCATGGGAAGCAGGATCGCCAGAGAGGCGCCCAGCGTGAGAAGCGCGGCAATGACCCAGAACCACATGCCGGTTCAATAGCCGCAGGTCATGGTAAAGCCAACAGCGCACACCTGCGGCGATTTGGCGATGAAAGAGGCAACCGGGCTGACCCGCGTCAGGTAAGCGGCGTCCAGCTCCCGTCCGGATTGCGGCAGGCCGTGCCTTTAGCCGTATGCATGGCTTGGCCAGAATAGACCGTGTCGGAATATTGCCGGCAGTTCTGCGAGCCTACTTGATAGGGCGGTCCCGCCGTCACTTCTCCGTGAAGGCCGGAGGTCTTGCCCTGCCAGGTTACCTTCTGTCCGCTCGGGGTATACTCAAGCGCCTTATATTCCGCCTGGAGTGCGGCGCGGCGGTCGTTCAGGGTGAAACTGTCGCCGATTGTACCTCCGACGAGGCCGCCGGCCATCGCATCGAGAATCGGACTGCCGGTACGCGGTCCGGCGTAAGCCGCTATAGCCGGATTGGCTGCCGCCGATGCTTTGGGGCGCGATGTCGCACAACCCGAAACGAGAGCCATGGCGATTGCGCACCCAAGGCCCAAAAACCCTCTGATCACCAAATGCCGCTTCCTCTCACGAACCATCGCCCGCCACCTGATTCATGTGACCGGATTTTGACCCTTATCGCACCGCAACACAAGTAAGCCGAATATTCAGCCGGCCGGCAGTTGTACAACTACCTTGAGGCCGCCAAGTTCCGCACGGCCGAGTTCAAGTGTACCGCCATATTCGTCCACGAGATCCGAAACGATGGCGAGTCCCAAGCCGGAGCCTGGCTTGGTCTCGTCCAGTCGCTTTCCGCGCTTCAACGCTTCGGCTGCCCTTTCAGGCGGGATTCCGGGGCCGTCATCTTCGATAACAAGCATTGCCGTCCGGTCCTGGTCTGCTCCACCCGACGCACGCAGCGAAACGGATACTTCGCTCCGGGCCCATTTCATGGCGTTTTCGAGAAGGTTGCCGACGATCTCCTCGAAGTCCTCCGTTTCGCCGGCAAAGACGACCTCGTTTTCAGGTGCGTGGAGCTCGATCCTGATGTCGGGATTGAGCTTGACCATCACCCTGACCAGCCGCTGCAGAGGCTGCAGGAGGGGCGTGCGGAAGACGATGCTGTCACGCTGCGCCGCAATGCGTGCACGGCGCAGATAATGATCGACCTGCTGCTGCATTGCCGCAGTCTGCTCAATCACCAGCTTGCCCCGCTTGCCCCCCATCGCATGGCCTTCATTCTGGAGAACGGCGATCGGGGTCTTCAGCGAGTGCGCCAAATTTCCAACCTGCAATCGAGACCGCTCGATCATACGCCGGCTGTTGTCGATCAGCGCGTTGGTTTCGACCGCAAGCGGCTTGATCTCTGCGGGGAAATCACCGTCGAGGCGGTGGGCGGAGCCCTCGCGGACGCGTTGGAGCGACTGGCGCACCCTGTCGAGCGGGCGGAGGCCGAGCAGGATAGCTATGGCATTGATCAGAATCATGCCGACTCCGAACAACGACAGATAGAGATAGACCCGGTGCTGGAAATTTTCGATCTCGGCCCTGAGTTCGTTGCGGTTGCCGGTCACGAGAAAGCGGGCGACACGGTTGTTCGTGTCGAGGACGACTTCGCTTTCCAGCACTTCCAGCCGATCTCCGCCCGGACCTCTCACACGATAGTTCCGCCGGAAATCCGTATCGAAAGGGGTAGCTCTCCTGGGCCCGGGAATGGATCCTGTAAGCGAGGGCGAATGAAGGTCGCCGTGGAGTCCGCCTGAAACAGGCGTAACCGACCAATACCACCCCGAGCCCGGCTCGCTGAACCGCAGATCACCGAGGTCGGGATTGCCGGTAAGCGTACCGTCCTCGGATACGCTGACCGAGCTGACCAGATTGAAGAGATGGGCGGAAAGAAGAGTCCGGAAACTACGTACGCTCGAACGATAATAGAGCGCCGAGATAACCGTACCGATGATGACCAGCGTTATGATCGCCCAAACCGTCGAGAAAGCAATGACGCGGAAAGCTACGGAGCGAGGGCCGAGATTCACTGATGGGTACGCCTTCTGCGCGCGACGCTCATGAAGAAGCCGGCTCGCGCATACGATAGCCCATGCCGCGCACCGTCTCGATCAGATCGATACCCATCTTCCTGCGAAGCCTCCCGACGAACACTTCGATGGTGTTGGAATCGCGATCGAAGTCCTGGTCGTAGAGATGCTCGACGAGTTCGGTCCGCGAAACCACCTCGCCCATATGATGCATCAGATAGGCGAGCAGGCGGAATTCGTGGGAAGTGAGCTTTAGTGGCTTGCCATCGATATCGGCCTTGGAAGCCTTCGTGTCGAGCCGGAGCGGCCCGCACTCCAGTTCAGAAGATGCATGGCCTGCGGCACGGCGGATCAAGGCACGCAAGCGCGCCAGCACCTCTTCGATATGGAAGGGTTTTGCCACATAATCATCCGCGCCGGCGTCGATGCCGGCCACCTTGTCGCTCCACCGGTCGCGCGCCGTCAGCATCAACACGGGCATCTTGCGGCCGTCACGGCGCCAGCGTTCCACGACGCTGATGCCATCCATCTGAGGCAGACCGATATCCAGGACGACGGCGTCGTAGGGTTCGGTATCACCGAGAAAATGTCCCTCCTCGCCGTCATATGCCTTGTCGACGACGTAACCGGCATCGGCAAAGGCTTCGGCGAGTTGCCGGTTGAGGTCCTTGTCATCCTCAACGATCAATATACGCATGATTTTTTCGCTACCCTGCCGGAACGACGATTTCAGCACGGCGCGGACGCTGCCCGTTTTTAGCCGGAATGAGGACAACGACCACGCAGACGGTCTTGCCGTGCCTCGTTTCCTGCCTGGCTTTCGCTAGCTGGCCGCCATTCTGGGCGGCAACTTGCTGGCCGACGGAATAGCAGTCGGCCGCGGCGGCGGGCATCGCCATGGCCACGACGGCCGACACGGCGGCTGCGACAGAACGGAGAAGAGGAAGACGACGTCTCATGCCGCCCTTCTAACGCATCGCGGCTGAATGCGAAATGAATGCCGGCCGACGAAATCGTCTCGGCCGGCATCGCAGGAGTGCTATTTCAACTGGTGCGTCGCGAACAAGCGGGCAATGATCGCGGCCATGCCGGCAAAGCCGCTGATCGCCTGCAGGAGCGTATCTGTCAGGGATGAACTGTCGATCCCAGCGGTGGAAATGCCGAACAAGCCGGCAAACGACATCGCGATCGTCACGATCGAGGCCCAGATCGTGCGGGACAGATACCAGGGTTTTATTGCATCCATTCGTATTTCCTTTCAGTTGAAAAAACGGGGTGACGGGCTCAGCCAAGGGTGAGCACGGTCGAAGCCGGCGCGCCGGGGCCGATAGCGGCGCTGATCTGGCAGACGGCGATGCGGATACTTTCAGGCGTGGCAGGAAAATCTTCCGCCATGGAGACCGCCGTGTAGGTGAACGAGGGCAACGCCACTATCAGCGAGCGCACTATGTCCCCGCTGCCCGCCGCAATATCGACACGATAGGCCTCTGCCCCCTCGCCAAGCGGAATTTCGGAACCGAGCCAACTGTCCGCATCGATGCGGCCACGACGGATCCAGGAGATGTCGATATCGCCGCCAGACTGCCTTACCGCTTTCAGGTGCACGGGGGACAACGGGGTCAATGCACGCAATCCGCCCGTCTCCGTGTATGCGCCGAAAGCCGGGCCGGAGAAATCCTCGCCGCTCGGCCCGATCCGCCAGTTGAGCGGCAGCCCGACCTCCGAGTAAAGCAGACCTGCCGGCTTCACTGCCTCGTCCAAAAGCACAAAGGAAGCACCGACTACGGCGCCGGCCGTCATTGCATCCTCGGTGCCGAGTTGACCGCGCAACAGGCCGCCAAGCCGCCAGACAGAGGATGCTGTCTCCTCGGCCGTCTGGAACTGGATAAGCTCCCATGCGCCGCCTGCCGACCGGACGGACGCCGCGTTGCCCCCATTGAGGAGTTGAAGTTCGGAGATGCTCTGCAGTTCCCCATCGGACAGCCTGATATTGATCGTCTGGGAGCGATCGATCCGGCCGGAGAAGCCGGGGCCGAGCGGCTCCAGCAATTCACCGACGACTGCAGGCAGGCCGATCGAGGCGCGAAGTTCGAAGCCGGTTTCCTCCGGCGATACGTAAAGCGTTTCGGTCTTCCATGGTTTCGACCAGACTGCCACGCGAAACTGATCTTCCGGCGCAGCTGTCGAAATCATCGGCAAGTCCATGAAAAGAGCCAACGGCTCGCCGACGACGGCGCTGGGGGAGGCCGTGTCGAACGGCAGGGCAGATCGCCATGGCGTCGGGGCAACGCGCAGGACGCGCCGCGCCGAAAGCTTGCACAGAATGCCCTCATCGATCCCGGTCACGAGAAATTCGGCATTGCTGCCGAAGATTCGGATAAGATTGCCGGGCTGCGGGACAACGGCAGCCGCAGGTACCGCGAGACTGATCTCCTCCTTCCCGTGCCAGGTCCGGCGCAGCCAGTCGGCGACAAGCGCCTCCGCGGCGCCTGTATCCATGATCGCCGGGAGTGCGAGCGTCTGTTCCCGTTCATAGGCCGAGCCCTCGCGTAGCGCACGCGCCGACGCCGACTGGTAGTCGCGCAGGCTGTCCTGGAAGGACAGGGTGACGCTACCGGGGAGATCGCCGGCAGCGGGACGGACCTTTTCGAACGTGGCGGAATTTTCATTTACCGCCGCGTCGGTAATGTCCATGGGCGCGGCCGCCAGCGTCGTCAGCGAGCGGAAGACAAGCCTGCCGTCGTCCTCATGAACGCCAAGCCCGAATACATCCACCAGCGGCTGCAGGGCGGAGCGTGCCGAAGACGGATCGGAAACCACATAGCCGGTAAGGAATCCATCCGCTCTCGCGATGTCCGGGACCGGTAGGCCATGATCCCGAAGGATGGCGCGGACCAGCCCGGCCAGCGAGATGCCGGACAGCCTTCCGTTCAACCAATGGCCGAGCGTCCAGTCGCCACCGTCGCTCCATACATCCCTGAGAAGCGGAAAGGCCGGATAGGGCCTGGCGTCCCACGACCAGAGATAGAGACGTGAAGGATCGATCATACGGCCGCCATAGACCGGCGATACCGGGTTTGCGTCGTCCACGAAGCCGGGATTGCCGGGATTCCAGTGCCAGCCGTGCGCCTCCAGAAAGCGCTGCTGCGCCAGGTCGGACCGTCCGCCGCTTGAAAAGTGGGGCGACGCGCTCTCGGAGGATTTCGGGTCGGGGAAGACGTTCGGCTGATTTGGACCCAAATCGATGGCTGGGCAGCCAAGCTCCGCCAGCCATATCGGCTTTCCGCACGGCACCCAGGCGGTCGGCGTGGATATTTCCACCCCGCCGATACGATTGTGATGGGCGTTCGACCACCAGCCGACGATATCCTTGTAGCGAAAGGTCCAGGGCTTGTCGTAAGCGCCATCCGTTATCGCGCTGCGCCGGCGGTTCTTCCTGTCTTCGTCGCTTGCATAATACCAGTCGAAACCTTCGCCGCTGGCGATGGACGCCCGCAGGCCGTCGGGATCGTAAGGTCCTTCGAAACCGTCCGGATTACCGCCCGCATAGTCGGCGGTCCGCCAATCCGAAAGGGGCATATAGTTGTCGATGCCGACCGCGTCGATCGCCTCATGCGCCCACAGATCGTCGAGATGGAAGAAGACGTCGCCCGATCCGTCCGCCGGATGGTAGCCGAAATATTCGCTCCAGTCCGCGCCGTAAGTGATCTTGGTATCAGGACCAAGGATCGCCCGCACGTCGGCGGCCAGCGAGCACAGCTTGTCCACGAACGGAAATCTGTTTCGATCGTCGCGCAGCGTAGTGAGGCCGCGAAGCTCCGAACCGATCAGGAAGGCATTGACGCCGCCCGACGCGACTGCGAGGTCCGCATAGTGGAGCACGAAGCGCCGATAGCCCCAATCGTCCCCCGTGCCGTAGAACGCATCGACGTCTTCCGTCACGGCCGCGCTTTTGTCCGGCGAACCGGGCAAGCCGGGCGCTGGTGCGCAGGTGATGCGTCCGCGCCATGGGTACGCCGACTGGATTGCGGCGCCGTAGGGATCCGGCAGCACATTGCCGGCCGGCACATCCATCATCACGAAGGGATAGAGCGTGACTTTGAGTCCTCTCGCCTTGATATAGGCGACGGCATCGCGCACCGAACGATCCGAAGGCGTACCGCCATAGGCAGGCGATCCATCATGCCTGGACACGATCATTGCGGTCTGGCGCGAGACGCCCGAGACCTGCCACCCTTGCGACAGCCCATCCGGATTGTTCTGCGTCACGGCCGGACGGATTCTGCACTCGCCAGCGCGCAGGTCGCTGCCGAACCATGTGACCACAAGGGCTACGTTCTCGAGGTTCGGACAGAGAGCCTGCAATTCGTCGAGCGAGGCCGCGATATCGGAGGCGGCAGCCAGGGTATGCCTGTTCACCGGCTGCGTTTCGCCTTGGCGAATTCTAAGGGTGACGGCTTTCGGTTCGAGGCCGTATTCAGTTGAGCCGGGGATGAGGGTGACAGCACGGATCTGCCTGTTGAGGTCGTCGCAGGGGCGCATGACCTCGAACTGGAACTGCGGTATGCGATTGCCGTAATCGTCGAGCGGAAAATGCTCGATGACGGCATAGGCTACGCCGCGATAGGCCGGAGCGTTTCCGGTGCCTTGCTTCGCCTCGATGAGCGGATCCGGAAGCTCATCCTCGGTACCTCGATAAATCCGGATATCATATCGCTCACGGTCGATTTCCCGGCCGTCCGCCCAGATGCGGCGCACGCCGGCGATCTCGCCCTCGCAAAGCGCGAAGGCGGCATTGGCGAAATAGGAATAGGTCGTGACCTTCGGCCCGCCCTTTCCGCCCTGCCGCTTGGTGGTGCGCTTCTCCTCGAAGCGCGTTGCCCATATCAGCGTGCCGCCCGTCCGCGCGGTACCGTAAATGCGGGGGATCGAAGCGCCGTCTTCCGCCGAGAAGGGCCGGGCCGTCGCCAGGCGCGGCCCTTCGATATGACGGGTGCCGTCGATGAGAGCGCGATCGACGAGGTACCCCGCAGTCGCGCCGATCGCAGAGCCGATCGCCGAGCCAACCGCGCCGAAAGCACCGCCGAGGAAGCTGCCGGCGGCTTGCAATATCAGAGTGGCCATGGGCTATCGTTCGATCGGGAGAGCAGAAAAGGCGAATATGCCGGCGATGCGGCGGCGCCAGTGCGGCACCAGTGCCGAAACGAGCACAGAATGCCCCTGATAGGCATGGATGAAGCGATCGTCGGCGACCAGGATACCGGCATGCTTGGCCGGCACATCCGGCCGCCAGCGGAAAAGCAGGAGATCGCCCGGCATCGCCATCTCTTTCGACTTTGCGATGCAATAGCGGCCTGCGGCGGTCAGCAGGCGATCCTCGCCGGTCGCCTCGGCCCAGTCGGCGGCATAGGGTCCCGGCGCTTCCGGCTCCACGCCATACACGGCTTGCCAGACGCCACGCACGAGACCCAGGCAGTCGCAGCCGACGCCCTTCAGCGACCCCTGATGGCGATAGGGCGTACCGACCCATTCCAGCGCCTCGGCGACGATTCGCTCGGCGACTGGCGTATCGAAACACTTGATTGTCATGCGACCAGCGGGCCTCCATCGAAATTACCGCCATCGGTGACGTAGCCATAGGCTGCGTCATTGCCGGGAAGATGCGGGAAACCCCGGAAATTCAGTTGATTGGCGAATTTGGCTTTACAGGTCTGAAAGCGCTTGTCGCAGCCGGCGACGACCGTGAACACATCTCCTGGCGTCGGACTCGGCCCCGAGGCCTGCTCGTCCCAGAGTACGAATGCGACCTCGCCCGAACGCACAAGATGGTCGACGATGCGCGCGGTCCGGCCGGTCGCCGCGCCACTCGTCCAAGTGACGAGTCCATTCGCGAACCACCCGGCTGCGAATCCATCGAGGCCAGCGACGACGATCGTATCGGCCGTCTCAACCGAGGCGACTACACCACTGGCGGTGAAACCCGCTTGGCCGAGGTCGAAGCGGCAGCGTGTGTCCCCCAGTTCAGCATCACACCCACGGCGCACCGTGCGCCCGTTCGGCTGGTCGAGACTCTGCGCCGTGCTTTGCAGTTCGGCGACGAAGCGGCCGTCGCTCATCGTGATCTTGCCGACAGCCCCCTTCCGGATGCGGGCGAACTGTGTCGGTTCCGCCCAGTTGACGAGATAGGTCTCGACGGTCGCACCATCGAAAAGCCCCGCCTCGATATCGGCCTCGGCAAGATCTGCCGAGGAAAGCGCGCCTTCGACATCGACCGTATCGACCGCCAGCCCCAGCGAAGAACGTGCCTCGCTTGCCGCAAAGCCGGAACCCGGCTTGCAGATGACACCATCGACGGCCAGCGGAAGGTCATGGTCGGTGAAGCCCGAGATGCCGCCATCCTTGCGGGTCAGTTTCCAGCATTGGCATATCGTCGTCGCTTCTCCGGCGAGGTGCGCGGCGAATGCCCCTGGATAAATCGTCAAAGGATCACCTCCGTCAGCGGGATGCTGGGAATCTGCCCGGCCTTGAAGGAGTGCAGGCCGATCTCGATCCGATCGGTGTCGAAGCGCACCGGCACGTCGAATTCATAGCCGGCGGTCACCGCTTGTCCCGCTGCCGGAACGGCATCGCCGGCAAAGACCACGGCGCCAGTCTCATCATCGAAGGAAAAGTCGGTTGTGCCGATCTCCTCGCCCGCGACGGCGACGCGGAGCGTGCCCGAAACCGGCTTCGCAATCGGTCTTGCATGGATCGGCACGCCTTCGCCGTAATTCTTGACAAGCGAAAAGCTCGCCTTCGTTCCGTCGCCGGTGCCGAGCGCCTGATCGAGCGGACCGGGCGCGGCATCCGGCCGGCAGGATTTCATGTCGAACGGGTCGCGGAAGCGGAATGCATAGAGCGAACCGCGCCGCGCCTCGAAGAAGGCGAGCACGTCGTATAGGTCGTCCAGCGACCGAACACCCGTGCCGGCATCATAGGATCGCCTGGAAAGCGCAACGCGCGCATTACGCTTCTCTCGGCCGGAGGCGAGTTGCACGATCTCGTTCTTCCGTTCCGGACCGCCGGTCGCGCCGAAGGAGACGGCGAGCGGAAAGAGAACGTCATGGAAGCTGGTCATATCGCTCATGGATGGGCCTCAAAGGTGCCTGGCGCCGCGCGAGACCGCTCGCGCCAGCATGCCGGTGATCTGGCCCTCCGACTTTCGGAAAGAGGCGGCGTCCTGGGCGATGACGTTGAAGACGACATTGACGGGTGCACCACCACCGGCCGCAGCAACGCCGAGTTTGCCGTCGGCGGAGCGGCAGGATGGCCTCCGACCCCGCCTCGCCGGCAAGGCCCAATCCTTTTCCCATCGGAAAATAAGTAGGCGTCGAAACCACCCCGCCCGAAGCGAAGGGCGTCACCCGGCCCGGCACACCGCCATCGGCGAAGTGAAGCGCACTCCCCAACCCTCCGAAGAGCCCCGAGAAGAGCGAGGAGGTGAGAGACTGCAGCGGCTTCAGGCCCTGGCTGAGCGCCATCCCCGCGAGGCTCAGCCCGACCTGCCGCAGCACCCTTTCGAGCGATTTTCCGCTCACTGCGGCACCTCTCAGTGCATTGGTCAATTCTGAACCGAAGCTCTTGGAAAGGCCTTGCAGGTCCTTCAACGCATCGGCGAAGGGCGCCGTGTCGGCATCGATCCTGACTGTCACGTCTTCAGTCGCGGGCATTGTTTCTCCTCTGATCATCGGGGAATTCACGCATCAGCCGCGAAAGGTCGGCGCGCGTCGGCGGAAGCGCGGACGTACGGCGCGAAAGCCCCGCAGCGGCTGCAAATTCGACCGGTGTCATCGCCCAGAAATCGCGTGAAGAAAGCCGCAGCAAGCCGAGGCCGACATGGATCACGTCGTCCCAGGGAAACGGTTCGGCACCGGCCGCCGCGGCTTTCAGGGGTTTGGCTGCGCGCCCTCCCCGGCGCCGCCGAAAGTCATCGCCAGCAGATCGGAAGCAATGCGCGCATAGCCCGCCGCTCCATCCTGCATGCGCATGACGGCCACTTCCTCATCCGAGACGGTTTCGCCGGCGCCGCGAAGTCCCGCGCCGATGATACGGATTAGATCGCGCGCCGAGAGCCGGCCGGAGGAAAAGCGCTCCACAAGAGCACCGAGGTCCTCCGCCTCGAAGGCCGCTTCCAGTTCTGCGAGCGCACCGAGCGTGAGGCACAGGCGCCGCTCACGCCCGTCTAGCGTCGCGGCAACCTCGCCGCGCCTTCGGTTCGGGCTCATGGCGCCGCCGTGAAGCTTATCTCGCCGGCGGACTCGAGCGCGACGTCGAAGGTCACCTCGCCATCGTGCGCGCCCGTATATTCGAGCGAAGTGATCTGGAACGGACCTCTCATCGTGCCGAGGCCCGGAACGGTGAACTGCCAGCGGGCGATGTCGCCGGCGAAGAATTTAGTTCGTATCTTCTGGTCCGATTCGGCATCCTTGAAGATGCCCGAGCCGCTGATGGCCGCGCTCTGGATACCACTGCCGGCTAGCAACTCGCGCCAGCGTCCGGCGGATTCGGCATCCGTCACATCGACGGTGGCACTGTTGAAAGCGAGCCGTTTCGAACGCAGTCCCGCCACCGTCACGAAATTTCCCGACCCGTCCCCGTCGAGCTTGAGGAGCAGGTCCCTGCCCTTTTGAGCGACCATCAAAGGCCTCCTTCTATGAAGTGGATTATGGCTGTGGAAGAAGCACGACCGTCAGGCGGCCGGCTCCGTCACGGCGCGGAAGCGCAGCAGCCCGTGATAGACGGACAGATCGTCGTCGAAACGCACTTCCGAGAATTCCAGCCTGAGATTGACCAGGGCATGTCCGTCGAGTGGCAGGGACTGGTCATGCAGTACCATGCGCGCCTCGTCCATGATCTCGATCGCTTCCTTCTTCCCTTTGGCCTTCGACCAGACATGCAGGGTGAAGAGTTGCTCGGTGCCGCTCTCCGTGCCCGTACCCCAGTCATAGATGGAGGTGCGGCCGAAGGTGACGTATGGAAAAGCAACGTTGGCCGGGGCGTGGTCGAAGACGTGCGGCCCGCCCAGCGCCGCGACGAGGCTGGCGCTGCCGGAAAGGGCTGCAAATATCGCTTTCTGCAATTCAGCGGCCGGCGCCGTCATGGCTCTTCCCCCGTTCCAGCGTAGCCCCGACATCCAGCCCGTCGGCGCCGCGGAAACCGTCGCTTCGCCGCGCGCGCAGACGATAGCCTGCTTCGACCTCGTCTGCCAGATCGTGCGCCAGCGACCGGAGCATCCGTGCAAGATCGTCGAACGTCACCTCCACGCCCGTCTTCATCGGCCGATCTCCCGGCTCTCGCATTGAAAATAGCGTCCGGTCTCATCCGGATCGTAGACGGTCAGTATGTCGAACATCCGCGCGCCTTTCGTGAAGCGCATGCCGCTTTTGACATCCTCATCCTGCCTTAGTGTGACAAGATGGGTAACCGTCTCCAGCGTCTGGCCGGCGCCGAACACGCTCTTCGCCGATACCGGCTCGATATGGGCGAAAACCGTTGCCACGGCCGACCAGTTTTCGATCTCGCCGCCCATGCCATCGGAAACATCATCGACCCGTTCGAGCACGAGTTCGGTGCGGAAGCGGCCCGGATCTATGGCGAGCGCCCGCTTCACAGCCGTTTCCTCTGCCAACTCGAGATCAGGCGGTCGAATCCAGGCGGGATCGACACCGGCTGGTCGCCTGCCCCGAAACCGGCGCGGAACTCGTACCAATGCGCGACGAGCGTCAGGATCGCCCGCTTCAGGCCTTCCGGCACGGCGCCCGCGTCGGCGCCGAACCCGGCCGAAAAGTCGATCTCGATGCCGTTCAGGATGCGCGCCGGTTCCGGCCGCGTCATGAAATAGAGCCTTGACGGCCGGGAGGCGAGATCGGCCTCATAGGTAGAGGGATCGACCAGAGAGGCCTCCCCCTCGGTGCCGTAAACCGTCACCGACAGGATTTCCACGACCGGATAGCGCAGGAGCGCCACGCGGCCGAAGCGCGGCCATCGGTCAAGCGCCCGCCGCCAGTCCTGCGCGATCATGGCGATGCCGGTCCGTGCCTCGACCTCCTCGCGCGCGGCGCGGATCAGGCCATCGAGCAGATCGTCCTCGCTATCGTGGCCGATGCGCAATTGCGCCTTGGCTTCGGCCACGGTGACCGGCTCGACCGCCGGTGCGGTGGTGCGAAAGAGAGTCATGAAATCCCTGCAAGTAGTTGGGAATTAAAGCGGATGGTCCGGCGGGACAGAGGGGTTCTGTCCCGCCTATTTTGTCCATTTGGCAAACCGGCCGACGCCGGGTTACACCGTGCCGAATTTCAGCAGCTTGATCGCGTCGAAATCCTGCACGCCGCCGCCGACGCGCTTGGTCGTGTAGAAGAGCACGTAGGGCTTGGCGGAGTAGGGATCGCGCAGCACCTTCACGCCGGTGCGGTCGACCACCAGATAGCCGCGGGCGAAGTCGCCAAAGGCGACCGGCGTGGCGTCGGCGGCGATGTCAGGCATATCCTCGGCCTCCACCAGCGGGAAGCCCATCAGCATGGCGCGGCTGCCGGGCGCGGCCGGCGGCTGCCACAGATAATTGCCGTCGGCGTCCTTCAGCTTGCGGATCGTGGCCTGGGTCTTGCGGTTCATGACCCAGTTGGCATTCTGGCGGTAGCCGGCCTTCAGCGCATAGACCGTGTCGATCAGTATGTCGGACGGGTCTTCCGCAGGCAGCGCGCCGGAAACGCCGGTCAGGGTGTAACCGATCTTGTTCCAGACCCAGCTATCCTCGGCCGCCTGCGTATAAGCCAGAAACCCTTTCGGCTTGTTGGTGCCGTTTCCGGAGACGAAGGCAGCGCCTTCCTGCTCGGCGAAGGCGGTCTCGACCTCGCTCGCGATCCACTGGTCGACATCAACCACCGCGTCTTCCAGCAGAGAGGCGGTCGCCGCCGGCATGGCGTAGAGTTCGACCGTCGGGAATTGCAACTCGTCGAGCGTCGCCGTCGTGGTCTGGGGCCGTTCGGCCGTCTCCGCCACCCAGCCGACCGCCGGGCCGGAGATCGAGAACGGCTTCTTCAGCACGGCGCCGGAGACCTGCCGCACGGATGCGATCGAACGGATCGGCGAGATCTGCGCCAGCCGCCGGCCGATCGCGGCTTCCGTCTCGTCCGGCACCAGATAGCCGCCGTCCTGGCCGGAGCCGTAGGACATAGCCTTGGTGTCGAGCGAACGGATCAACCTGTCGTCGCCGCTCCTGATATAGGCCTCGAAGGCGTGCTTGTGCTCGCTGGGCACGGCCGGGAAGCCGCCGTCACGGCCAAGCGACGGCCGCACCTTCTTCAGCGCCAGCTGGTCGAGAGCGCGCTTGTGCTCGTCGAGCGCATGCGACATGCGATCCACCTTTTCGGTGGTGATCACATCCGCGCCCATACGCTTTTCGATCTGCTTCAGGCGGTCGTCATTGTCCTGCTTGAAGCTCTCGAAGAGCCGCATGAAATCGTCGAAGGCCACGAGCGCGTCGTCGCTCACCGCCTTGGTCTCCGGCGAGACCCGAGTCGTTCCTGCCGTCATCTGGTCATTTCCTTTCACTGGAAGAGGGTTGCGGCCTTGCGGATTTTTCGCGCAAGCGCCGAGGGATCGTCGGGCGCGGCGTCCCGCTCGCGCGCCAGGCTGGCGAAGCCGCGGGTAATCACGGCCCGGGCGTCGCCTCGCGTCAGCCCAGCGTCCCGCGTGAGCCAGCGTTCGAATTCGCGGATGGTGGGCAGAGCCCCATGAGCACCAAATCCCTTGACCCGCTCCACCCGCGCGCCGGGCAGCATCGGGAAGGTGACCACCGAAATCTCCCACAGATCGGCCTCGAGGATACGGCGGATGCCGCCGGTCGCCTCCTTGCGCGCCTTCACCGTACGGAAGCCGATGGAGAGCCCGTCGAGCGCGCCGGAGCGCATCAGGTCGAGCACCTCGCGCGCCCGCTTCACGCCCTTTGCCAGCTTGCCGCGGACGAAAAGGCCGCGCTCGTCCTCGCGGATTTCCGTCCAGGCGCCGATCGGCTCGTTCGGGTCATGCTGGTAGAGCATGCGGATGCCGGCCGCCCCGCGCTCGACCCGGTCGTTGGAGAGATCGACCGTGCCGAACAGGCTGGCATAGCCGGAAAAGCTGCCGTCGAGCTCTAACTCCTCGAGCGGCAGTTCCACGCGCTTGCGCTCCATTTCCTATCCTTTCCAGAAATCCGTGAGGCCGTGGCGCTGCAGCGTGCGGATGACGAAGCCAAGCGCCCACCAGGCGCAGAAGCTGGCGGCGGCCGAACCCATCAGCATCAGTTCGACGTCGCCGATCGAGGCCGGCAGCGAAAGCTCGTCGGCGATCTTCAGGCCGGCGGCGCTGCCGAAGACGACGCCGCAGGCGATGCCGACGCCGAAGCGGATCCCCGCCTCGCGACGGCCATGCGGCAGGACATAGGCGAGCGAGACCGCGGAGCCGAGCACCGCGCCCGCGCCCTTCACCGCCCATAGAAGGGCGGCGTTGGACATGTCAGACATGTGAAGAGATTCCTTTCGGGCGGAGCCCGAATAATCGACGTGCGCCGCCACAGCGACGTCAGCACCTAGCGTCGCACGCCGAGCAGAAACAATCTTCCTACCGCAAAGCAGCGTGAACGTTTGAGCAAATCAAACGATAGCACTAATAATCCGAAGAAGCCTAGGCGTACAAATAAATGAGCGCCATCGCCTCAGATATTGGCGCCAGTCTTGCGCGCAGCTAAGATTTTGGGATGAGGGCCAGTTCCATGGATACGCCAATGGGATCCCACCTTCGTTGTCTGCACGTTCATGTATAGTTGTGATTCCCCTACCCGAGAATCATGTAATAGTTCTCATTCTGTTGACTGCCAATATCCAGTGCATGCTCCGCCAATAGGATCGTCTTGCACGCAAGGGAGAAGGTTAGGACAATCTTGACCGAGCAGTAAGGTTTATCCTTAAACAAAATCGGATCGTGCCGGCGCTGAATGCTTCCCCTGCCTAACGTCGCCACCAATCGGCGCATAGCCTACCGCCTCATGCTTCTCGTCGTGGGTGAGGAAATCCGCCGTGCCGATGCGTGCCCAGAGCGCGTCGCGCTCGCCGGCCCGACTTGGTCGGCCGGTGTTAGCGGTGCAAAAACAGTGGTTGCGACAGCTCCCAATCAGCCCCAGCCCACAACGACCCGTTCAGGCCATTCCGGGTGGTCGCGCCAAACCCTGATACGGGTTTGGGTGTAGGGCACGCGTTCTTCCAGGATCACATCAGCGGGAACCATCGACACCGAGACACGGCGATTTGGTGTGGCGATGATGCCGTCGAAGTAGAGCGGAAAAGCAGGTTCTTCTCCATCGGCTGGACCTAGCGTGATATCCGTTTTACCCAATTGTTCGTGCATGCACGTCACCATTACGCACGTCGAGGTTGCGTTGATAGGTTGAGCCAGAATCTCTTTCGGCAGGATACCGCCCCCGCTGTCGTCGACGAACAATACTCCGTTCGACATCCTCCTCTTAGTTCTCACCGTCATCGAGAGCCCCCTGTCACGATTGATCGAACATATCCGCCTGGTTCGCGCGGCGTCTTGGGTCAGCGAGTGTTCGGCATATACGGAGTACTGTCGATCAAAGAGTCTTCCATCCAACGACGATCTTGTCCGGCTCGACATAGCGGTTGACCCAGATACCGACATGCACGCGATTGGAGCTGACATCTTCGCGGAGCAAGATTTCGCCCTCAGAGGTCTCGACGACAATTCTCCTGGTGGGGGTCTCCAGCACATCGTCAAAAACCTTCAGGCCTCTTGTGTCGACATCTCCGGTAGGGCCCAGCGTTATCTCCGTTTCGCCATCCATTTCGGCCAAGCAACCCACCGAGACAGCCGAACTGGTTGCCAAGACGAGCTTGTTTGCAACGAATTCAGGAACAACCCCGCCGCCTTCATCACAGAGAAAGATGAGCGAATTTGGCGGGGCAACTCTCACGGTCCTAGTCACGCTGGTGATCCTACTTGTTTCTTGACAGCCAATTTCCCTGGCGTGCACTGCAAATCATGCAATGTGGGAATATGCGCTGGGGTCGCCCGCGATTGTTTCGTGCATTCGGCGGTTGATGATCTACAAAGAAGTTTCCAGATCGAGTCCCCGGATCCTTCGTCCCGCAGGTGTGGCAACCGTAGGTTCTTCCGATCCGATTGTTTTCACGTATTTCGTCGGCCGTCCAGCGTCGGCCTGACCCTCTTGCCGGCTGTGACTCTACCGCAAACGGTCCTGGTCCTATGCCAACGCGGCTCAGTTCATAGAGCCTGTCCTGCGCTTCGCGCGCGGCGGCCTCGTTGGCTGTAATTTCACCCTCGATCGTTTCGTAGAGGCTCGGTCTCGGTTTCCAGTTCGGATCAAGTTGCTGCACGTGGCGCACTGCCGCCTGCATCTGGGCATGACTGATCTCCAGGCGTGCCTCCTCGGCTGGCGTCGCGTCGACAAACCGACCCATAATCCGCCGGGGCGGTTCCTCGCCACGAGGGCCTCGACCCTGAATGCGAATGATCCTTGCACCTCCGCCACCTCCATCCGTCCATTGCCCGCCATCGGGATTGCCGGCCGGCACGCGCGGTTCATCCGGGCGGAAACCGGCTTTCAGGACGCGGCGGAAGCATTCGCCCGCAAGCAGCACGCGGTTGGCCGAGATCGTGTAGCGGAAGCGTGCCAGAACGGTTGCAGGATCGGCGGTCTGCATCAGCGCGACGCTCCGGCTTCTCCCCTCGGCGCATAGCCCACCGCCTCGCGCTTCTCGTCGTCGGTGAGGAAATCCGCCGCGCCGATGCGAGCCCAGAGCGCGTCACGCTCGCCGGACAGGCCCTCGACCTGGTCTGCGTCGTACCAGAGCCTCAGGCCCGGTCCGAAGGCACCGGCGAGCCAGGCCGAGAGATCGCGCGCGGTGCGCGACACCAGCGGCAGCACCGTGTGGCGATAGAAGGCGCGGTTGGCTTCCTGGTAGTTCGAATAGGTGTTGTCGCCCGGAATGCCGAGCAGCATGGGCGGCACGCCGAAGGCGAGCGCGATGTCGCGGCTCGCGGCATGCTTGGCCTGGATGAAATCCATGTCCTTCGGCGACAGACCCATCGCCTTCCAGTCGAGCCCGCCTTCGAGAAGCAGCGGCCGGCCGGCGCGGCGCGGGCCGGAATAGCCTTCGTCGAGTTCCGTCTTCAGCCGTTCATATTGTTCCTCGGTGAGGTTGCCGCCCTCCTTCGGCGCGTAGACCAGCGCGCCGGAAGGCCGGGCCGAATTGTCGAGCAGAGCCTTGTTCCAGCGCCCGGCGGCGTTGTGGATATCGAGCGCGGCAAGCGCGGCTTCGAGCGGCGGGAAGCCGTAATGGTCGTCAAGCGGGTGGAAGAGGCTGATCTGGAGCGCGCAAGAGTCCTCGCCCTCCCCCTCCAGCGGGATGATGCGCTTGTCGCTCCCCTGCCGGTATTCGAGCGCAGTCGGCCAGCCGGCGCGGTCGGCCAGAACACGCACCCTGTCCGGCCGCAGGAGATGCAGTTCCCTTGCGCCGCCGGCCGTCACCAGTTCCACATAGGCATTGCCCGAGAGAAGGAGGTAACCGTAGAGGGCCTGCAGGAAGGCCGGGCCGGATTGACGCTGGTTCGGCCGATCGAGCAGTTCGAGCAGCGGGTGCTCCGCCAGTTCCGCCTCGCCCTCGTAGAGCAGCCACGGGACAGCGGACGTCGTCTCGGCCAACAGCCGAACACAGCGATAGACGACCGGATTGCGCAGGAACCCCTCGCGAGACAGAGCCGCGAAATCGCGCCTCGTCCAATGCGCCTCACCGTCGATATGCAGCGCGACGAAGCCTGCCGCGCTCTTGCGTTCGGCAGGCGCGTTCGTCTCTCCGGGGCGGCGAGCCCAGGGCCAGTGAAGCGGCATCGATGTCTCCTTGGAAGGCGGTAGGGCAGTGGGCAATAAGGCAGTAGGGCAACAAGGGAGTAAGGGTTGAAATCGCGAAAGTGGCACTGGCCGTCGAGCGTCGAGTTGTCAGCGTCATTTGCCGACATACTGCCGTACTGCCTTATTGCCCAATTGCCTCCCTCACCCGAATTCCCTCACCCTCGGCTCCCCGCCCCGGCCGAGCATCAGTTCCGTCAGCGCCCAGACGAGCGCGTCGACGCGGTCGGGCGAACGGCCGCCGGCGAGCCCATCCGAGCCGAAATCGCACATCTCGTCTTCCAGCGCCGGGAAGCGTTCGGCGTGGCGCACCCTGCCCTGCTGATAGAGTGCGGCCACCGGTTCGGCGCGCAGCCATTTGCCCCTACTAGCGCGTACGGCTCTCACCGGTACGGTAGCGTCCACCGTCCGCAGCACCGCCGTCACCATGTCGCCGCCCTGGTTCACCTCGGCAACGATGCAGTCTGCGTCCAATCGGCGGTAAAGCCTGATCGCGGCGGCGGCCCAGTCGGTTGGCCGCGCCGCGTCGACCGTTGCGTCGGCAAGCACGACGCCATTGCCGTCGCCGTCGAGCCCGGCGGCGACGATACCGCAGGCGGCAGAAGCGCGGCCGGAGCTTGCCGGCGGGTCGACCGCCACGACGATGCGCCGCAAATCCGCAGCGACGCCGCCGCTCATCGCCTCCAGCGCGGCGCGGCTCCAAAGCGCGTCCTCGCGGTCCTCGATCAACTCACCGTCGAGTTCTTGTCGGGCAAGCCTTGTGCCACCATAGCGCCTTTCCAGCGCGGCGATGAAGCCGGCGGCAAGGTTATTGCTGTTTGCCCCGGTCCTGAGCCTCGTGGCCCGCACCGACGGATCGGTGATCAGCCGCTTCATCAATCGCGTCGGGCGCGGCGTCGTAGTGATGATCTGGATCGGCCGCTCGCCAAGGCGAAGGCCGAACTGAAGCATGTCGAACGTTGCCTCCGCGTTTTTCCATTTGGCCGCCTCGTCGAGCCAGGCGGCGTCGAATTGCGGGCCGCGCAGGCTCTCCGGATCCTCCGAGGAGAATATCTGCGCCACCGCTCCGGTCTCCCAGACAAGCCGCCGCCTCGTCGCCTCGAAACGGGGCGGCACGCCACGCGCGATCGCGCGGATGCCGGACGGTCCCTCGATCATCACCTCGCGGACATCGCCAAGGCTCTCGCCAACCAGCGCGATGCGGCCATAGGGCTTGCCCGGCGGCGTATAGGGCGGGAGACCACGCACGAGGGAATCCACCCATTCCGCCCCGCTTCTCGTCTTGCCGGAGCCACGCCCGCCGATCATCAGCCACGTGTCCGGCGTGCCGGCCAGCGGGTATTGGTCGGGATGTGCGAGTATGAACCACTCGCCGTCCAGGCGGCCCGCGCCGCAATAGCCGATGTTACGCTTTGCCCATATCAGCTGCGAAGGCGCGGTCGTTTGCGAAGGCACGGGCAAGCTCGACAATACGCTCGTTGATGCGGCCAAGGAGGGCAGCAAGTTCTTCATCGCTTCTGATCTGGTTCTCTCTGGCGGCTTCTTCGGGGCGCACTAGGTCGCCGATCCTCTCAAGGCCGCGTATGATGGACACAAGGCCGTCTATTTCCGTCTTGTCGATCCGGCCGCCATTGGCAAGCGCCTCGCGGCCGGCTGCCTCGAGACGATCGATCAACAAAGCGGCAGTGGAACGAACTCGTTCGGCGATGTTGGCGGGCGGCGCGCACCCGATCTTCCAGCCCTCCTTCGCAGCCCTCCTGACGAGGCCGTTCAACGAGCGCTGAGAGGCGTCGGCCAGCAGCGCTAGCGTCGGCTCGGCGCCCTCTGCAAGCGCACGCAGCGCCACGCCCTGCGCGAGCGGCAAGCTCCGTTCCATGCAAATCCTGCCTGATGAAAGGCGGACCCGTCGGTCCGCCGAAGAATTGATCGGTCCGTCAGGCGCGTTGGGGAGGGCCCGCGCCTGACGGACCGCCCGGCCGCGTCGCAATCAATGCGCCGGCGGCCAGGTTCGAAGAGCACCGCTCTCTTTGTCCTTGCCGTCTGAAACTCATACTTTTCGGACGATAGCGAAAATCTACCAGACCACCGTCACGGTGTCAAGGACTTTTTTCCTATAATCGCGGCGTATGGCCCGACCAGTTGCCGCAGCCGGGATTCAGGCCCGGTGGTGCACCTCCTGAAGCTTGTAGACGGGCGTCGGTATCCTTTCCATCCGCGCTTTCAGTTGCAAGGCCAGATACTGCGAATAATGGCGCGACTGATGCAGGTTGCCTCCGTGGAACCAGAGCGCTTCCTGCTGGGTCGGCTTCCACATGTTGCGCTGCTCGCCTTCCCAGGGGCCGGGATCCTTGGTGGTGGCGGAGCCGAGGCCCCAGACCTTGCCGACCTTATCGGCAACCTCCTGGCTGATCAGGTCGGCGGCCCAGCCGTTCATGGAGCCGTAGCCGGTGGCATAGACGACGAGGTCGGCCGGCAGTTCGGCACCGTCGACGAATTTGACGCCGGTTTCCGTCAGTTCCTGCACGGCCGCGCCCTTGCCGCTCTTCAGCTTGATCGAACCGTCGATGACGAGGTCACAAGCGCCGACATCGATATAGTAGCCGGACCCGCGCCTCAGATATTTCATGAACAGGCCGGAGCCGTCGTCGCCCCAATCGTGCATGAAGCCGACCTTCTCCAGCGCGTCGTAGAAGTCCTTGTCGCGTTCGCGCATCTGCTCATAGAGCGGAATCTGGAATTCGTGCAGGATCCTGTAGGGCAGAGAGGCGAAGATCAGGTCCGCCTTGCGCGTCGTCACGCCGTTCTCAACCGCCTGTTCGGAATAGAGCGCGCCGAGCCCGATATCCATCAGCGTGTTCGACTTGACGATATGGGTGGAGGAGCGCTGCACCATGGTGACGTCCGCGCCGCCTTCCCACAGAGCCGCGCAGATATCGTGCGCGGAATTATTGGAGCCGATCACCACCACCTTCTTGCCGCGATAGCGATCGGGACCGGGGTGCTGCGAGGAGTGCTGCTGCTCTCCCTTGAAGACATCCTGCCCTTTGAATTTCGGCATGTTGGCCTTCCCTGACATGCCGGTCGCCAGCACAAGCTGCTTGGGCTTCAGCGTGATCTCCTTGCCGTCGCGCTCGACGATCACGGTCCATTCGCCGGCCTTTTCGTCATAGCTCGCCTTCTTGGCGGTAGTGGAGGTCCAATAATTGAGCTCCATTACTTTCGTGTACATTTCGAGCCAGTCGCCGATCTTGTCCTTCGGCGAGAAGACCGGCCAGTTCTTCGGGAAATCGATATAGGGCAGATGGTCGTACCAGACCGGGTCATGGAGGCAGAGCGACTTGTAGCGCTTGCGCCAGCTATCCCCAGCTCGCGCGTTCTTCTCAACGATGATGGTCGGCACGCCGAGCTGCCTCAGCCTTGCGCCGAGCGCGATGCCGCCCTGACCGCCGCCGATGATCAGGCAATAGGGTTGCCTGGAAACGCCGAGTTCAGCGACTTCGTCGTCGCGCTCTTCCCTCCAGCTTTTGCGGCCCTTGCCATGCCCGTGCTTGGCGCCGAGCGGGCGCGTGAAGCCGGCCTTCTCCTCGTGCCCCTTCAATTCGGCCATGGTGGTGAGAAGCGTCCAGATCAGCCCATCCTTCAGCCGGATATGGCCATAACCGCGCGCCACCTCGGTCTCGAAGGTAATCCATGCCTCGGCGACGCCGTCAGCCTCGGTCGCCTCCTCCCCTTCCGCGACCTTCCAATCGGTCGGCTTCGCGGATTTCAGCTGTGCGTGCAGCATGTCGCGCACCTCGCCCCGGCCTTCCATGGTGCGGATGTTCCAGGTGAAAGCGACGAGGTCGCGCCAATAGCATTCTTCGGCAAACATGCCGGCCGCTTCGTCGATCTTCCCGGCTTCAAGCGCCTTGCCGAACCTGTCGAGGAAAGCCTGGACACGGGTTGTAGGGGTCTTTTCGAGCATGTTCTCCTCCTCTTCTTGCGCTGGCAGAACCAAGGCGGTCGCACCGCCGGTGACATCCCCCACTGACATTCCCCACACCCGGATGGTCGCACAGGCTTGAGTGAGCCGATATTGCCACAAAGGCGAAAACGGGCGGCACTGCGTGATGACGCCGTCACATTCATGAAGGAAAACTTTCCTGCCACCTTTACCCTCTCCGCCGATAATCGGCGGTTGTGGCTTTCCGGTCCTTGTAGCTTTGCGGGAAAGACGCACATAATCAAATGGGACGAAAATGTGGGGCTCAGTCCGAGCCACGTCGATGGCTGTGTCGGCGCCTCGGGTGTATTGTGTGCAGGTTTGGGCAACGCTCGCATGGACAAGACTAGCCGAGCCGGGCCTTCCGATCCCGGTTCGCCAGAACCCCCGGACCAACAGGGGTTGAAAAAGCGGAAAGGCCCGAAGGCGACATTCCTGCTCGCCATCGACGCCTGGATCGATACCACGCTTTACGAGGCGGGGTTTCGGCTGGGCGAATTCTGGGAAAGCCTGACCATCTTCTTCCGCCGTTTTCGCGTCAGCGGCTGGCGGAGGCTCCTCTTCGAACTTCTCGGCGAGGCTTTCACGCTCGGAGCAGCGGGCTCCGTCCTGATGCTGGCACTGGCGCTTCCCGCCTTCGATGACACTGCGCGGGATTGGCGCAACCAGGGCGATTTCGCCGTGACCTTCCTGGACCGCTACGGCAACATCATCGGCCGGCGCGGCCTTATCCAGGGTGCGTCCGTACCGGTCGACCAGATGCCGGATTATTTCGTCAAGGCCGTGCTTGCCACCGAGGACCGGCGATTCTTCGACCATTACGGCATCGATTTCATCGGGCTCCTGCGCGCCATGACGGAAAACGCGCGGGCCGACGGCGTCGTCCAGGGCGGATCCACCATCACCCAGCAGCTCGCCAAGAACCTTTTCCTCTCCAACGAGCGGACGCTGCAGCGCAAGGTCAAGGAAGCCTTCCTGTCGGTCTGGCTCGAATGCAACCTCACCAAAAAGGAAATCCTGCAGCTCTATCTCGACCGCATGTATATGGGCGGCGGCACATTCGGGGTCTCTGCGGCGGCGAGTTTCTATTTCGGCAAGGACATCAAGGATGTAACGCTCCCGGAAGCGGCGATGCTGGCAGGCCTGTTCAAGGCGCCGACCAAATACGCGCCGCATGTCAACCTGCCGGCGGCGCGTGCCCGCGCCAACCAGGTGCTCACCAATCTGGTGGACGCCGGCTTCATGACGGAAGGCCAGGTGTTGTCGGCGAGGCTGCATCCGGCCACCGTCATCGACCGCGACGACCGCAAGAGCCCGGACTATTTCCTCGACTGGGCCTTCGACGAGGTGAAGCGCATCGTGCCGCGCGGGGCTACGCATTCGCTGGTCGCGCGGACCACGATCGATATGAACATCCAGCACGCGGCGGAGGAATCGCTCGAGTTCAATCTCAGGCAGTACGGCAAGCAATATAACGCCTCACAGGGCGCCATCGTGATGATCGACAATACCGGTGCCGTGCGCGCCATCGTCGGCGGCACAGACTATGGCGCCAGCCAGTTCAACCGCGCCACGCGCGCCGAGCGGCAGGCCGGGTCCTCTTTCAAACCCTACGTCTATGCCGTTGCCATGGAAAAAGGGCTGACGCCGGAGACGAAGATATCCGGCGCGCCGATCAACTGGGGCGGCTGGTCGCCGGGCAACTATTCGCGCGGCGAAGGCGGCATCATGACGCTCGCCAACGCGCTTGCCCACTCGGTCAATACGGCCGCCGTGCGGCTCGCCCATGACACGACAGGCCTTGCGCCCGTCAAGCAACTCGCCGAGGCGATGGGCGTGGAATCGCCGCTCAACGGACACAAGACAATGGTGCTCGGCACGTCGGGCATGACCGTGATGGATCAGGCGACCGGCTACAGCGTCTTCCAGAACGGCGGCATGGCGGGTACCCGCCACGGCATCATGCAGCTTATCGATCGCAGCGGAAAAGTGGCCTGGGAATATTCGCGCGATGCGCCAAAGCCGCACCGCGTGCTTTCCGAAAAGGCCGCGACCGAGATGAACGAGATGCTGGTCGGCGTCACGCAGAATGGCACCGGCCGGCGCGCGCAACTGCCGATGACGCTCGTCGGCGGCAAGACCGGCACGACTCAGTCCTATCGCGATGCGTGGTTCGTCGGCTTCACCGGCAACTACACCTGCGCGGTATGGATCGGTAATGATGATTATTCGCCGATGAAGCGCATGACCGGCGGCACCGTACCGGCCATGACATGGGAGCGGCTGATGGCATACGCCGAACAGAATATCGAGCTGAAACCGGTCTTCGGCATCAAGGACAGCCTGCTGAAACCGAAGGAAGTTGCCAGCGCCAAGGACCAGACCGACGAGGCGCCGCGCGACGAGCGCCCTCGCCTGCTCTCCTCGGCAACCACGAAAGTGCTGAAGGATATCGCTAAGATGTTCGAGGAAGCCCCGACTATCAACACGCCGATCGGCCCGGAGGCGCTTTCCTCGCTCTGAACCCGCGTCGCTTGCTTTGGCAGGCGCCTCCAAGGTAGAGCCTGACAATCCGCATTCGTTCCGGCGCCTCATGTTTCGTACCGTCGTACTCGTCCTCGTCGCGCTTGCCATCGCTATCGGCGGCGGCGCATGGAGTCTGCGCTATGCGCTCGAACATGGCTTCGGGATGGAGGCGCTCGCCGTCGGGCCCTGGCAGGCCAACCCGGATTTCGGCGCGCCGGATGCCTCGGCCTACGCCAAGGCGGTAGTGGCGCAACGCGGTGAACTACCGCTCGGTCGCGCCGAAGGGCTTGTGTTCCACGCCTCGGACGACAGTTCCGGCGCGGCGCTGGAGCGCAATTGTTCCTACCGCATCGCCGGGGAATTGCCGGCCGCACGCTTCTGGACGCTCCATGCCGCAGACCCGGCGATGCGGCCGCTGCCGGAAACAGTAATCCGACCGGCGGCGCTCCAATCGACCACTGTACTACATAACACAGACGATTCCGTCGTGGTTACAGCCTCGCAACACCCAACGCCGGGCAATTGGCTTTCCTTGTCCGGGACGGGTCATATGATGCTGATCCTCGCGCTTTACGACACGCCGATCGCAAGCAGCACCGAGGTTTCCCGTATCGTCCTGCCGCGCATTTCCAGGCTGGGCTGCGAATGATTCGCCTTCTCTATGCGATCCTGGTCGGGCTGGTGGGCGCCGGCGTGGTACACGCCATCATCCTCCTTATCCTGCCGCATTATTCGGAGCGCGATGCCTGGGCACGGCTCGCGGCTCGCGCCGATTTCTATCACTTCACCAGGATAAGCGGAGAGAATTCGCCACCCGTCGTGCGAGGCGTCGACCCATTCTTCGATGCCGTAGCCTGCCGCTTCGACCTTTCCGAGGGTGTCGTCCATGTGAAGGCGCCCGGACACGTGCCCTTCTGGTCGGTGTCGGTCTACAATCGGCACGGACAGAATATCTACAGTCTGAACGATCGCGCACAAACGCTCGGCGACCTCGATCTGGTGCTGGTTACGCCGGCGCAGATGATCGAGCTCAAGAAGAGCGTGCCGAAAGAATTCGAGAAATCCGTCTTCATGGAAGCGGATGTCGGCCGCGGTATCGTGGCGATCCGCAGCTTTGTCCCGGACCAGACATGGGCGAAGGCCATCGCCGACTACCTGAACAACGCAAGCTGCGCGCTCCGATAAGAGGGTAAGTCGACAATCGCGGCCTCGATCAGTGACGAGGCTCGCTTCCCTCCGCGCCGGGGGCGTAACTCCCAGGGCTGACAGTCCGGTCGGCTTGCGAAACGACGCGGCCCTGTTCGTAGCGCACGCCGGGGAAGATGATCACATCGCCGGCCTTCGCCAGCGAGCCAGGGAAAACACCGCTCGTGGTCTTGCGCGGTGTGAAGGCCAATATCGTAGCCATATTCAGGTCTCCTCTCGGAAATTCCGGAGTAAACACGCAACACCTCCACTCGTATTTAAGCGCTCCTTAGAGTTAACAGCCTGCTAACGGATCATCGCTAAATTGAAGCAAATTGTTTCGGAACTCCGCCGTCGCTGTCAGGGCGCGGCTGCGGTCCGGATGAGTATCAGGCGTATCCGCGTGTCTTCGACAGATTTCAGGCAGCTTCTGACGGCAAGCGAAAAGGAAAGGGCGGAACGGCTCTTCCGCGCTGCGGTTACTGCCTTCTGTTCTCTTATCAGACCTTCCCGCCGCGACATCGACCAACTCGAGGAATTGGCGCTGTCGCTGTTCGACATGGTATCGGCCGATGCCAAGCGCTTCATCGCGGCGGCGCTCAGCGAATCGCCCTACGCGCCGCAGGCACTGGTGTTGCGGCTCGCCAACGAACATGTAGATATCGCCGCGCCGATCCTCGTCCGTTCGGCCGCGCTTTCCGATTTCGACCTCATGACCCTCATCTCCCGCCATGGCGCACCGCATGCGCGTGCCATAGCCCAGCGCGCCGCGCTCTCTCCCAGCGTACGCCGCTTCGCCGACGATAATCTCGCCGCCAGGAAAGAAATGCCTGAGATGCCGCTTCACGTCGCGACCCACCGGCCTCCCACCGCAAGCGAAGAACCGCCGACAGCCGAAGAGACAAGACGAAAATTGCGGGCGATGATGCGCCCCGCCGGAAGCCGGGCTCGTTTCGAGAACCGCTCCGGCAAGATCTTCGACGAGAACGCCGGGTTCCACCATTACGAAAGGCTGCGCTCGACCGCGCTGACGGGCGTGCCCGTCTTCTTCCAGACCGCCCTTGCCGATGCTCTCGACATCGAGTTCGGACGGGCGCGCTCGCTGACCGAAACCGGAAGCTACTATTATCTAATGGTGGCGCTGAAGGCGCTCGGCCTCGACGAGGCGCAAGCCTTCCTGCTTACGGCGGCTGCGTTTCCCTCGCATTTCACCCACCCGGAAACGATCCGGCTTTTCCTCGAGCGCTACCGCCAGCTTCACCGGGATGCCGCGATCGAAAAGGTCGGTTACTGGAAGGTGGACAGTTTCTCGGTCGTCTCGGCTCGCACGGCCCGTGAACGCACCGGCGACAACGCCGCTATCCCCGACGCATCGCTGAAAGCCTCCTGATTCACGGCATGCTCACCGGAAAAACCTCCTCATCTCCCGATCCGACGGCCTCGATCTCGACGATCCACAAATCGGGATCGAACCGCCTTTCCTTTTCCAGCCTCGCCTGGATAGCCGCCTCATCAGTAGGGCCGAGTATTTTCGAAAAGGACCGCTCCTGCGGTTTCCCTTCCTCGTAGACGATCTGCGGAGCAGGACCGTAGAGCGTCACCTCGCCAAGCCGCGAGCGGCTGACGATGAATATCGCGCCCGCCTCGGTGGAGCCGCGCTGAAGGACGGCACCGAAGCCTCCCGCCGACTGGACACGGCGTAGAAGGGCAGAGACCCACAGATCGGATATCACGCGCATGGCAGGGCAATAGCAGTTCGCAACGCGGCGATAAATCCGCCGCCCACGCCGTCAGTTTATCAGCCCGACTTCCCGCATCTTCGAGTAGGTCTCCGCGTCCGGCTGGCCGTTGACCGCAAGCCCGAACAAGGACTGGAACTCCTTGATGCCTGCAGTGGTCTTCGGTCCCAACATCCCGTCAAGATCGATGCCGTCATTGCCGAAGGCCTTCAGGCCCGCCTGAACCTTCATGATACGCGCCTTGTCCGTATCGGATGAGACGGATTGCGTCGTCGCCGCATCGATCTGGGGCCTCGGAGCCGGAGCCGGGATATTGGCCGAAGCGGCACCGTCAAGGATACCGAGCCGTTTCAGCAGGAAGCCGTCTATATGGCCGGAGGCCGGCAGGCCGACGCTCTTTTGATAGGCTGCGATCGCCTGCCCGGTCTGTGGTCCTGTCAAACCGTCGACAGGCCCTGAATAGAGATTAAGCTTGGCGAGCGAGGCCTGGACCTTCTGGACAAGCGGATCGGCGACAGCCGGCACCGTAGCCGGCGCTGGCGCAGACTGAGCCGGAGCAGGTTTAGCAGGAGAACGCACCGCCGGACGGACCGCCTGCCGGTTGTCGGGATTGCGGGTTGAAAAGAACGCTTCCTTGTAGAAATGCGGCTGATACCAGAGCGCATTGGCGGAAATGAAGGAAAACGCCACCAGAAACGCGGTCGAAGCTCCGACACCGAGCGGATTGCGCATCACCCCTTCGCCCGCGCTGATAAGCGCGTCGCGGACAAAGGAGCCGTATGCCGGCTCACGCCGTCTTGCGTTGCGTCCCATTGCCTGCCCCGTTCGAAAGATATTCGCGTGCTGCAGCCTCATCCGTCGGAGCGACGGCATGAGGGCCTGCGATCGGCACGGTGACTGTCACGGTCGTGCCATCGCCCGGCGCACTTTCGATCGCCATCGCCCCCTCATGCAGCACGACAAGGCCCTTGACCAGCGATAGCCCCAGGCCGGCGCCCTCGAACTGGCGGGTATAGTCGTTCTGCACCTGGGTGAAAGGTTGACCGAGCCGCTTCAGATCGTCCGGCGAGATGCCGATTCCGGTGTCGCTCACCCAGAAGCGCAGCCGTTCTCCCAACCGCTTGGCTCCGATCACCACGCTGCCTCCCGCCGGCGTGAACTTGACCGCGTTCGAGACCAGATTGATCAGGATCTGCTGGATCGCGCGACGATCCGCACAAATCTCGCCGACGCCCGGGGCAAGCGATACGCGCAGCGAAACCGGCTTTACCGATGCCTGATGAGCCATCATCGAGCGGCACGTCTCGACCGCGTCGGCGAAGGTAAACGGCTCGGGATGGATCGGGTAGGCGCCGGACTCGATCTTGGAAACGTCGAGGATCGAATTGACGACTGAAAGCAGATGGTTGCCGGATTCGTGGATCAGCCCGACATATTCCTTCTGACGCGGGTCCGCGAAGGGTCCGAACATCTCATGCGCCAGCATATCGGAAAAGCCGAGGATCGCGTTGAGCGGCGTACGCAATTCGTGGCTGACGGCAGCAAGGAAACGGTTCTTGGCGACCTCGTTGCTATTCGCCTGCTCGGCGACGTCGGCAAGTTCGGCCTTCAATGCGGCCATTTCGCCATTGTCGCGTATCAGCGCAGTGATGTCCCTCCCCTCGCCGCCCCGGAACATCTCTACCGCATAAGCATGGAAATCGGCGGACCGGCCGTCCGATCCCAGAATACGAAGGCGAATATCCGCACGGGCACGCACAGCCCCCTCCTTCACATCCGAGAGCGCGCACAGATAGGCAACCCGATCGGCGACATGGATACGCTCGAACAATCCGGTGCCGAGTAGCAATTCCGGATCGAGACCGAACAGGCACGAGGTCCGATCGGAAACATCGACCACATCGCCATTGGCGGCGATCCGGGCCATGACCGCATCGATACGCTCCTCCAGTGACGGCTCTTCATCCGCTATATTGGCAACGCGCAGGTCAAGAAAAAGCGTTCGCAGCCGCGCCCATACCGTTAACCCATAGGCGAGCGGGACCAGCCATTGCCACGGCGATACCGTGGCGCCCAGAGCCGGTGCCATGGTTCCCGCCAGCGGAAGTTGCGTCGCAAAGACAGCGAGCACCGCCGCAATGCCCGCGACCAACGCCTTGCCAGACCGGCCAACCCACCAGGCTTCGAAAGCAAGCGCGAAGACGGCTGCGCAGAGCGGAGATGCCAAACCTCCGGATGCCGCTAGCACCACGGCGGAAAAAGAAGCAGCGAGAACGAGCGCCGCTCCCTCGATCAGTTGCCGCCTGACATTTACGGCCACCAGGAGCGCAGCAAGCCAGCAAAGGCCGCAAAGGGCGCAGAGAGATGCCGCCACCACCGCGGCATCCAATCTGCCATAAGAAGCAAAGGCGCAGGCCGCCACGCCGAAAAAAGGCGCGGCCACGACGGTACCGACGAAACGGGCACGTCGGTCGCGCTCCATCGGATCGACAAGGCTAGGAGGAACGAGCCTTTCGCACCCCGCCATCAGGCCGGCGATCCAGTCTACGGATTTCGGCGTTGCCAAACTCACCCGAACGCACTCTCTACCTGCCCGATTCAAGGGCTGTTTTTCGTTAAGCCTGAACCTCGCATCCAGCGTTTAAAGAAAGGATAAGGCGACGGGCAGTGAGGCCGCCGACATTACTAAAATAGCGCCGCCGACACCCTTGAAGGCCGCCAATTCGAGCCATGGTAAACAGAGGGTAAGGCGAAAAAGCACCGTCTGACCGATTTCCTCATGGACCGACTGTCTCCTGCCCATTTTCCAGGGAACCGCAGATTCCATCGGCTTGTCTGGTAAACTGATCCTTAAGCTCCGAATTCCGATGCGAAGCAAAATGCCGCCTTGCGGCAGATCGTTCAAATTTTATGCTTATTCGATGAAAATCCGCGTCATTCATGCAAGCGCTCCTTTCCGGGCCTCTGCCATGATCCGTTTCGGGAAAGGGCCGCATCCAGGCGGATGGTCCGCCGGGCAAAAAGACAAAGGGACGGACAATGGGATTTCTTATCAAATCTGCGTTCTGGCTTTCGCTGGTGCTGCTCCTTATTCCGTTCGATGCCGGCGACAGCACCCAGAAAGGCGATACCGTCAGCCCGATCACCGCGCTTCTCGCGGCGCGAGAGGCCGCCAGCGACATCGGCAATATCTGCGAACGCAAGCCGGATGTCTGCGTCGTCGGCCAGGAAGCGCTGCATACGATCGGGGTCAGGGCGCGCGCCGGGGCGAAACTGGCGTACGAGATGCTCGACAAGCATGTCGACGATAAGGAAAGCTCGCTGACCACCGGGAGCATCGCCAGCACCGAGAAGCCGGCGGAATAACACACGAGCCGATCGGCCCGAAAAAGCGGGCGCATGCCGGAATCTTCGTGACGGCACGGCGGCCGCTCACTATATCGGTCACATGCTCGGTAATATTCAGACCATACGCGACGACTTCGCCTTCCTCGACGATTGGGAAGACCGCTACCGTTACATCATCGAACTCGGCAATGAACTCCCGCCCTTCCCGGAAGAGGCGCGCGACGCCGAGCACAAGGTGCAGGGCTGCGTCAGCCAGGTGTGGCTTCTCACCCACCGCACGCAGGAACCCGATCCGGTATTGACCTTCGACGGCGATTCCGACGCCCATATCGTGCGCGGGCTGGTGGCAATCATGCTCGCGCTCTTCTCCGGCAAACGCGCCGGCGAAATCGGGCGGATCGATGCGGAAGGCGTCATGGCCGAACTCGGGCTCGACGAGCACCTGACGCCGCAGCGCGCCAACGGCCTGCGCTCCATGGTCAAGCGTATCAAACGGGATGCCGAAGAATCGCTTGCCATGGAAGGCTCCTGAGGTCGCCGCCGCTTATTCGGCAGCGAAAGAACCAAGCCTTGGGCGGTAATCCTCCGTTCCCCAATGCAGAACGCGCCGATGCGGACGATCCTCCTGCGGGCGTTCGTAGTGACGGCTGAGCGCACCAAGCGCCGATTTCAGCATGATCTTTGCGGAACGGACCGGCCAGCCTCTTTCCATCTCGACCGTCTCGAGGCCCTTGAGGAAACAGCATATGTCGATGAGGACACCGGATAGTTCCGGGCCGACGGCGTCGACAGCACGCTCCACCCGCTGCCTCGCCGCGAGCGCCGCATCGGTCAGTTCGGCGATCCCGCCGGCGCCGCCATCGCGCCGCCCCGAGGCGATCGCAGCCTGCCAATTGGCGCCCAGCCGCGGCATGATGCGGGCCCGCGTGTAGTCGGCCCTCAGCCTTTCGCCCGCGCGCCATTCGGCCTCCGCCAGAAAGGGAGAGCCGTCCTTCGCCTTGCGCCGGGCAAGCTGGGCGAGCGGCGATTCCGCCATGTTCACGTCCGCGACGATCCAGCCATCGATGGTGTCGAACCGTTCCTGCGCTACCTCGCCATGCTGCTCGCGATACGGATCCTTCTCCGCGGCGGCGCGTCTCAGCATCGCCTCGCCGGCAGCCGAAAGGCGGAGAGTTCCACCTGTGCGGGCAAGCAGGCCTGCGCTGGCCAACGCTGCAAGTTCGGCGCGCCCGGCAGCAATCGTGCCGTGCTCACCATTCTCCAGAAGGACGGACTTTTCACCTGATGTCGACCCAATCCGCGCGGGACCGGACGCAAGAAACTTCAATATCCTGAGCCTCTTCTTTTCAATCTCTGCCGTCTTTTCCCGAGCCGCCATTCAGATCGTACCCCGCTCGCGGAAAGCGGCACCGGCGATGCGCTCCATCGTTGCGACGATGCGATCGAAATCCGCATCGTCACGCATGTCCTCGATCAGATGACAGGCATAGAGCACGGTGGTGCGGTCGCGGCCGAAGCCACGGCCGACATCGGTCATGTTCAGCCGCAGAACCACATGCCCCACATACATCGCGATCTGACGCACACGGGTGATGTCCAGCGTGGACCGGCCCGGCCGCCGCAGTTCCTTGCCGCTGACGTTGAAAAGAGCGGCGGCGATATCGATCAGGCAGTCGCACCACTCGACCGCTCGGTCCTGTTTCACTCCATGTAGCGCGCGGCCGTCACCAATGACGGCTGGAGGGCTCGCCTCACGCGCTCGATCGATCTGCAAAATGGCTGCGGGGCGGATGGCTGTCGCTTGTTGCACTGAAACATATCCCTCCTGATTAGGAATATGTTCTTATAACGGAATCGCCCCGAAGCGTGAACAAAATGCGAACACTAAATTCGTCGTGGACCAATCAAGATATTGATTCTGTTTGATTACCTTTTGCCTCTATACCCTTCTCCAACGGATTTTCTCCCCGCTTTCACCACCCGCACGACAATCGGCACCTCAACCGAATGAGGAATCCCGATGGATTGGCTGGCCGAAGAGATCAACGACTACAGGCGGGAAAAGGAGAAACTGACGGCGGAGGCCGGGCAGCGTGCGGCGCTGTTCCTTACTTGCGGTATCGACCTTCCAGAAGTGCTTTCGGCACCGGCCGCGGAACGGGACCGCGTCATGGTGCGGCTACAACGGCTGATCGAGCGGGAACGCATCAAAGGCGCAAGGCGCCATTGGAGCTAGGATCTCAACAGGCACATCGCAATGAAGCAGGCGCTCGATCGTCTGCGCGAAGGTGGATGAACGCCAGGCCGCATGAAGGCCATCCTGCGCCGGGCTAAGACGGCAAAACGGCGCCTCGCGGCGCCGCCGTAACCTTGCGATCGCCGAACATGCTTACCGGCCCTTCGCCTTACGGCCGAGACCCATCTTCTTGGCCAGTTGCGAGCGCGCGGCGGCGTAGTTCGGAGCGACCATCGGATAGCTGGAATCAAGATTCCACTTCTCGCGATACTGGTCAGGCGTCAGATTGTAATGGGTCATCAAATGCCGCTTGAGCGACTTGAACTTCTTTCCATCTTCAAGGCAGACAATATAGTCGTCATGGACCGAGCGTTTGGGATTGACAGCCGGCTTCTGCTTGTCGACCGGGGCTTGCTCGCTGGTGCCACCAACACGACCAAGCGCGGCATGAATATCAGCGATCAGATTCGGAAGTTCCGAGACCGGGACGGGATTGTTGCTGACATAAGCCGCCACGACATCGGCCGTAAGTTCGATGAGCATGTCGGTGCTTCTGGCAGGTGATTCATTCATATCCATTCTCTGACCCTTCGATAGAACTTGGACTCTGCAGTTCCGCTTGTCTCTTCTCCCGGAATTCAGCGATACGACACCAAGAAAGGGGACGCTTACACGATTCGAGCTGAGCGGCACCTAATTGGCGCTTCGAATAGTGCAAGTCAATTCACTAATTCTATTTTCCGGAGGAATACGCTCAATTTATCCTGTATTTTTACAGAAAGAACAACCATCACAACTTTAACGCGTTCCACAACATTGTGGCGAGAGGCGGGCAAGAGGTACCTGAATTGTTGTTGGTCCGTCATATGGTCAAAACTTTCCACACATAGCGGCAAACGGTGGGGGCAGGCGGAAGCGACACAGCCGGGAAATACGGCCATCGGCGTGGATATCAGCAGCCGCCTTACACTTTTCGTGTATTGCGCTATATCCGAAAGGTGAAAGACCTGCGGCAAGATCGTCTTGCCGGGTTGCCGTCCTCCTCGCCGAACTCCCCTTCCAGAGGCTCCATGACTGTCAAATTCGCAGACATTCCCGCGCCGCAGGCCGCGATGCGGCCCAAGGCCGACAATTGGCACGGCATCAATCGCATCGATGAATATGGGTGGCTGCGCGCGGACAACTGGCAGGAAGTGTTCAAGGACCCCTCCCTGCTCGACCCCGCGATCCGATCGCATCTGGAAGCGGAGAACGCCTACCAGACTGCGATGATGGCAGACACGGCCGAACTGCAAAAAAAGCTGTTCTTGGAAATGCGCGGGCGCATCAAGGAGGACGATTCCTCCGTGCCCATGAAGGATGGTCCGTTCGCCTACGGCACATCTTTCAAGGCCGGCGGCGAGCAGCCGCGTTTCTTCCGTGCGCCGCGCGACGGCGGCGAGGAGCAAATCCTGCTCGACGGCGACAAGGAAGCCGAAGGAAAGGGCTATTTCCGCCTCGGCGGGGCGGACCATTCGCCCGACCACCGGCTATTGCTCTGGGGCTTCGACGACAAGGGATCGGAGTTCTACACCCTCCACGTCCGTGACGTCGAAAGCGGCATGGACAGTGCCGACAGCGTCGCGGATACCGGCGGCGCGGGCACCTGGGACGCGGAGGCAGCCGGCTTCTTCTATACCTGCCTCGACGCCAACCATCGGCCGTCCAGGATCTACTATCACATGCTCGGAAAGAAGCGCGACCGGCTGATCTATGAGGAAAAGGATCCCGGCTTCTTCATGGATGTCGGTGGCACGCTGACCAACCGGTGGATCATGATCGCAATCCACGACCATGAAACCTCGGAATATCACATCCTTCCGGCGAACGATCCTGGCGCGAAACCGCATCTCGTCGCGGCACGCGAGACGGGCCTGCAATACGATCTCGAAGACGGAGGCGACGTCTTCTTCATCCTGACCAACGCCGACGGTGCCAAGGATTTCAAGATCATGACGGCGCCGGTCGATAATCCAGGCCGAGCGAACTGGCGCGAACTCATTCCCCATGAACCCGGCCGACTGATCCTCTCCGTTATGGCCTTCGAGAACTTCCTCGTCCGCCTAGAACGCAAGGACGGACTGCCGCGCATCGTTATCCGCGAGCGTTCCACCGGCGAGGAACATATGATTGCCTTCGAGGAGGAAGCCTATTCTCTCGGACTTTCCGGCGCTCTTGAATACGATACGGAAACGATCCGCTTCTCCTATTCCTCCATGACCACGCCGTCGCAAGTGTTCGATTACGATATGCGCACGCGCGAGCGGACGCTGCTCAAGACGCAGGAAGTGCCTTCCGGCCACGATGCCAGTCAGTATGTGACGCGGCGCCTGATGGCGCCGTCCTATGACGGTGAACTCGTGCCGATCTCGCTGCTCCACCACAAGGACACGCCGCTCGACGGCAGCGCGCCCTGTCTGCTCTACGGCTATGGTGCCTACGGCATCACGATCCCCGCATCCTTCAACACAAACTGCTTGTCGCTGGTAAACCGGGGCTTCGTCTATGCCATCGCGCATGTGCGCGGCGGCAAGGACAAGGGCTTTTCCTGGTATGAAGACGGCAAGAAGGCGAAGAAGCACAATACGTTCGACGATTTCGTCCACGCCGCGCTTCATCTTGTGGCCGAAGGCTACACCGACCACGACCGCATCGTCGCACAGGGCGGCTCGGCCGGCGGGCTCCTGATCGGCGCCGTCGCCAATCTCGCGCCGCAAGCCTTTGGCGGCTTCATTGCCGAGGTTCCCTTCGTCGACGTGCTGGCGACGATGCTGGACGACACGCTGCCGCTCACCCCACCCGAATGGCCGGAATGGGGTAATCCCCAGGAATCTCGCGCCGATTACCAGACCATCGCGGCCTACTCCCCCTACGACAATGTCGATGCGAAAGAATACCCGCCGATCCTTGCGGTTGCCGGCTTGACCGACCCGCGCGTCACCTATTGGGAGCCGGCGAAGTGGGTGGCAAGGCTGCGCGCGAAGAAGACCGGGCGAAATCCGGTTCTCCTCAAGATCAACATGGATGCCGGCCACGGCGGCGCGTCCGGCCGCTTTTCGCGGCTGGAGGAGATCGCTTTCGTCTATGCCTTCGCGCTCAAGGTCGCGGACAGGCTGGCCAGCTAAAGGGCATCGCCATCTTCAGATTCGCTGCGTGCGCTTCAGTTTCCTTGCTCCGCGCACGTCTTTATCCCGAAACCGGCGTTCACTGTCGGGAGACATGCTTTAGAGCCTACTTCTTCACCGCCGGATAGCCGTTGGGATGTGGCGGGACGATCTTCAGATAGGCGGCGATCGCCTCACGGTCGGCCGCCGTCAGGTGGGCGATATTCTCCTGGACATCGACCATGGCCCCTCCCACGGAATCGAAATCCGGCGTGAAGCCGCTTTCAAGATAATAAGCGATGTCCTTTTCCGACCAGCCGCCGATACCGCCCTCGCCCGGCGTGATGTTCGGCACATGGCCCTTTCCTTCCACAGCGACGGCGCCGGAAAGCCACAGACCGTCTTCCGTCCCGCCTAGGAAATTGCGCGGCGTATGGCACTCGCCGCAATGGCCCGGCCCCTCGACCAGATATTGTCCTTCCCGCGCCTTCCCCGAGGCGTCGGCGGGAAGCGTGATGACCGGCTTGTCCGAAAGATAAAGCAGTTTCCACAGCCCGACCCCGCGACGGATCGTGTACGGAAAGGAAAGCCGGTCAGGCGCAGTGAGGCCGGACACCGGAGGCAATTTCTTGATGAAAGCAAAGAGGTCGGCGACGTCGCCCAGTTTCATGCGCGCATAGGACGGATAGGGAAAGGCCGGATAGTAATGCCGCCCGTCCGGCGAGACGCCGCGCTTCAGCGCATTTGCGAAATCCGCGAGCGTCCATGCGCCGATGCCGTCCGCCTTGTCGGGCGAGATGTTCGGCGGTACGAAGACGCCGAACGGCGTTTTCAATTCCAGCCCGCCTGCAAGTTCCAGCCGGGCATCGCCCTTCGCGCCGGGACGGGCGTGACAGGAGATGCAGCCGCCGGCCCAGAATATCCGCTCGCCCCTTGCTGCGTCACCCGGAGCGAGGTTCGCTATACTCTCAGGATCGAGCCCGCGCGGAGTTGTAAGGAGCCAAAAGGCAAGGCCGGCGGCGATGACGACAACTACCGCCGCGACGGCGAACTTGCGCATCGTTGCCGGTTATTTCAGCCGGTAGGACTGATGGCAGTCCTTGCAGTCGCCCAAGATGGGCGTAACGGCCGCTTTGAAAGCCGCGAGATCGGCCGGGCCGTCCTTGCCGGAAGCCTTGGCCGCGGCGTCGGCCTGTTCCTGGAACTTACCGAGTTCCTTCTGGAATCCAGCCATGTCTTCCCAGATCTTGGGAGAAGCCTTGGTTTGCCCCTGATCCGAGCCCGCCGGGAAAAAGGCACCGTAGGAATGGGAAACCGCGCGCAGCGTCATGATCGCCGCTTTCGCGACGGTCGGATTGTAGTCCATGTCGCCTTTCAGCATGGCAGCAGACACTGCGGCTGCTGCGCCATTTGCGTCCATTAGAGCCTTGCGTGAGGCAATGGGGTCGTCCGCCGCGGCAGCGGCTGCCGCCGACAGCATGATGGCGGAAACGGCGAGTGCGATTTTCTTCATTCGTCTATTCCTCTCCTCCAGGACTGATGAGGCTGACCCACCCGGCGCCAGCAACACCAATGATGACCGCGGAATTCCTTCCTTTCTCCTCACTCTTGCGTGAAGTCGCGGATTTTAGCGGTGACGGATCGTCAACAAAAAAAGACCCCGGACAGTGCCGGGGTCTTTGCGAAGGGTCAATCAGGAGGCTTTCTCGTAAAGCTCCAGAACGTGATCCCAGTTGATCAGACTATCGACAAAGGCTTCCAGATATTTCGGACGGGCATTGCGATAGTCGATGTAATAGGAATGTTCCCACACATCGACGCCAAGGATCGGCGTCGCACCGTGCACGAGCGGGTTCTCGCCGTTCGGCGTCTTGGAAATCTCAAGCTTGCCGTTCTTTACCGACAGCCAGGCCCAGCCGGAGCCGAACTGCGTTGCGCCGGCGTTGATGAAATCGGCGCGGAACTTGTCGTAACCGCCGAGGTCGCTGTCGATCGCCTTCTGCAATGCGCCGGGCAATTTCTTGCCGCCGCCGCCCTTCTTCATCCACGGCCAGAAATGGGTGTGGTTGTAGTGCTGGGCGGCATTGTTGAAGAGACCGGCATTCTTGCCGAAGGACTGCTTCACCACCTCTTCCAGCGACAGCTTGTCCATGCCGGCCTCAGCCGCCAGCTTGTTGCCGTTGTCGACATAAGTCTTGTGGTGCTTGTCGTGGTGATATTCCAGCGTCTCCTTTGACATATAGGGCTGGAGAGCCTCGTAGTCGTAAGGCAGCGGCGGCAGTTCAAAGGCCATGATCGGTCTCCCTCATTACGTGATGAAAGTTATGGACAACATAGGTTTTCTCGGGTCCCGGACAAGGCCGGGGAAGCGTGTCCGGGCTTCTTTTAGCGGCTCACCGGACGGCTGTCGAATGCGCCCATTCCCAGTAGAGCTCGCGCGCCTTCTTTGCCACGGGTCCGGGCTGGAGGTCACGGTTCTCGATGCGGATGATCGGCACGACCTTCGAGTGGTTGCCCGTCGAGAAAATCTCGTCGGCCTCCATGAAATCGAGCACCGACAGTGTCTTTTCGACCGTGCGGAAACCGTAATCGGCTAGTAGCGCGACCGTGCGCGAGCGGGTGATGCCCGACAGGAAAGTGCCATTGGCGGCCGGCGTGAAGACATGTCCGTCCTTGACCATGAAGATGTTCGAGGAGCCGGTCTCCGCGACGTTGCCGAGCATGTCGAGGACGAGCGCATTGTCGAAGCCTCGGCTCTTTGCCTCCGTGATCGCACGAGCATTGTTCGGGTAAAGGCAGCCGGCCTTGGCATTGGTCGGCATGGTCTCGATGGTCGGCCGGCGGAAAGGCGATACGGTGATCGAAAAGCCGGATGGCTTCAGCATCGGCGCTTCGTAGAGGCAAAGACAGAAACGGGTCGATTCCGGGTCGGCCGGCACGCCCATATAGCCGCCATGCTCGGCCCAATACATCGGACGGATGTAGACCGCCGTCTTGCCGTCGAATTTCTTCAGGCCTTCCCAGGTGAGGCCAATGATCTCCTCGGGCGTCATCGTCGGCTTCAGCCCAAGGGCAGTGGCGGAATTATTGATCCTCGCCGCATGCCGATCGAGGTCGGGTGCGACCCCCTCGAACCAGCGGGCACCGTCGAAGACGCTCGAGCCGAGCCACATCACATGGCTGCGAGGCCCCACGAGCGGCACATTGCCCTCATGCCAATCGCCATCCACATAGGTCCAGGTCGTCGTCTGGGCGGCAGTATTCACCTTCATTCGAGCATTCACTCCAGATCGTCAGCGTATCGCCGCCATGGAAGGCGCTTTGCGTTCCATCGTCAATCGTCATGGCACAACAAATCGTGGTCCAGACATAGTCGCGCGGACAGCAACAAGACGTTAAGATCGCGCGCTCTACTTCTCCTCCCGAGGACAGCATGCGGTATTCGGCCTTCGTTTTCGACGCCTACGGAACACTTTTCGACGTGCATGCGGCCGTGCGTCGGCACGCCGCCGAGGTCGGCCCCGACGGTCAGGCCATCTCGGACCTCTGGCGCGTCAAGCAGATCGAGTATTCGTGGGTACGGACACTGATGGGTTCGTATCTCGATTTCTGGCAACTCACCGAGCAGGCGCTCGACTTCGCCTTCGCCAAATATCCTTCCGCCGATCCGGCGCTGAAGCCGAAGCTGCTCGATGCCTATCGCGATCTCGACTGCTATCCGGAGGTGCCGGCGGTGCTGAAGGCGCTCAAGGCGGAGGGCGCGCGCGTGGCGATCCTCTCCAACGGTTCGCCAGCCATGCTGGAAACGGCGGTACGGAAGGCAGCGCTCGATACTGTGCTCGACGACGTCTTTTCCGTGGACCCCATCCGGCGCTTCAAAACGGACCAGTCCGTCTATGAACTGGTCACCACCGCGTGGCGGCTCTATCCCGACGCGGTCTCCTTTCAGTCGTCCAACCGCTGGGACGTCGCCGGCGCCACGAAATTCGGATTTCGTACGGTTTGGATCAATCGCACGAACCAGCCGGACGAATATCACGACCACGCACCTAAACTGATCCTTCCCAGCCTCGACCGCCTGCTTGCCTTGACCTGAAAGGCGCCCAACCGGCCACTTACCGTTGCCGGGATGCAACGAATCCGCATGTTCGTTCGTTTCTCATCTGCCGGCCCACTTCCGGCCGCATTTCGCCGTTGTTTTCCCGCAATCGTTGTTTCGAGGGGAGGACGGCGACGCGATCAGGGCATCCAGACAGGGCTCAGCAGACAAATGACAGGCAACGAACTCCACCGGGCCGCGCTCACCCGCCGGCGCTTTCTTACCGTTGCGACGCTCGGCGCAACCTCGACCGCCCTTTCCGCATGCATGACTTCGCCGCCGCCTACAGAACTGCCTGAAGACTTTCCGATCGAGGAAGACCAAAGCGCGCTTGGCGGGCCGGCGGCGATGTACGGCCCGCTGGAAGATGATGGACGCCAGATCCCGGCCGTCCCCTATCAGAAGATCGATCCGCAATATTACCGGCAGATCGTCGATGACCCTACCGGCGAGCAGCCCGGGACGGTCGTCGTGCACACGCCGACGCGGTTCCTCTACCTTGTCATGGAGAACGGCCAGGCACTCCGCTATGGCGTCGGCATCGGGCGGCAGGGCTTCTCCTGGTCGGGCCGCGCGCATGTCCAGTGGAAGCAGAAATGGCCGAAATGGACGCCGCCGGACGATATGATCGCCCGGCAGCCGGAACTGGCGAAATACAGTTCCGCAAACGGCGGCATGCCGCCCGGCCTCGACAACCCTCTCGGCGCGCGTGCGCTCTACCTGTTCCAGGGCAATGTCGACACGCTCTACCGTCTGCACGGCTCACCGGAATGGTGGTCGATCGGCAAGGCGGTTTCGTCGGGCTGCGTGCGGCTCATCAACCAGGACATCATCGACCTCTACAGTCGCGTGCCGGTGAAGACGCCCGTGCTGGTGGTGTGAGCGGAGCAATCTCAATAGTTTTCCGATGATTCGGAAAAACTGTTGAAACGATTGATTCTATTTGATTTTCTCAGGAAGCAGAACGCTCTATCGCTTGGTCAGGCCACCCAATATTCCGCGTACGAGTGCCCGACCGAGCGAGGATCCAACCGAGCGGACCACCGACTTCATCGCCGCTTCCGCGACCGATTGACGCCGGCCTCCGCCGGAACCGACGAGGATATCGCCGACCTCGCCCCATACCGACCCGCCGGAAGGCTGGCCGGCACGCGGCTTTCCGTCGGATTGTTCGGTTGCCTCGGCGGCGGCTCCTGCCTTTTTCTGCAGCATCTCGAAGGCCGATTCGCGATCGATCGCCTTGTCGTACTGGCCGGATACCGGGCTCTCATCCATCACCTTCTTTCGCTCGGCGTCGGTGATCGGGCCGATGCGCGAGGATGGCGGACGGATCAGCGTGCGCTGGACGACCGAAGGCACTGCCTTCTCGCCCAGCGTCGAAACCAACGCTTCGCCGACGCCGAGTTGGGTGATGACCTTGGCGCAGTCGAAATCTGGATTCGGGCGGAACGTCTCGGCCGCCGTTTTCACCGCTTTCTGCTCGCGGGGAGTATAGGCGCGAAGCGCGTGCTGGACGCGATTGCCAAGCTGCGCCAGCACGGTTTCAGGAACGTCGAGCGGGTTCTGGGTGACGAAATAGACACCGACGCCCTTGGAACGGATCAGGCGCACGACCTGCTCGACACGGTCGATGACGATCTTCGGCGCATCGTCGAAGAGAAGATGTGCCTCGTCGAAGAAGAACACCAACTTCGGCTTCTCCGGGTCGCCGACTTCCGGCAATTCCTCGAACAATTCCGACAGGAGCCAGAGCAGGAAGGTTGCATAGAGGCGCGGATTCATCATCAGCTTGTCCGCCGCGAGCACGTTGACGGCACCGCGCCCGTCCGGCGTCGTCCGCATCAGATCGCTGATCCTGAGCGCAGGTTCGCCGAAGAAATGCGAGGCGCCCTGCTGGTCGAGGATGAGGAGCGTGCGCTGTATGGCGCCGACGGAAGCCTTGGTGACATTGCCGTATTTCGCGCCGATCTCGTCTGCGCGCTCGGCGATGTTGGCCAGAAGCGCCTGCAGATCCTTCATGTCGAGGAGAAGCAGGCCCTCGTCATCGGCAATCTTGAAGGCGATGTTCATCACGCCTTCCTGCGCCTCGGACAGATCCATCAGCCGCGACAGGAGAAGCGGCCCCATCTCCGATACGGTGGCGCGGATCGGGTGGCCTTGCTTTCCGAACAGGTCCCAGAAGATCACCGGAAACTGCTCGAACTCGTAGGGGTCGAGTTTGACCTGCTTGGCACGGGCAGTGAGGAAATCCTTGGCTTCTCCCTTCATGGCGATGCCGGAAAGGTCGCTCTTGATGTCGGCGCAAAAGACCGGAACGCCACGCTTTGAAAAGCCCTCCGCCAGCACCTGGAGCGTCACCGTCTTGCCCGTACCTGTAGCGCCTGTTACCAGGCCGTGGCGGTTGCCGTAGCGCAGCAGCAGTTCCTCCGGCTTCTGATAGCTGTCGTCCGGCTTGCGGCTTGCCCCGAGGAAAATGCTCTTCTCGTCCGTCATCTGGCCTATTCTCCAATTCTGGATGGCGCGGGTGGCGGCCCGCCTCGGTTCCCCTATAGTAATGCAGGCGCTATGCGACAATGCCGCAGGCCGAATTTGCGGCTGCGAGGCAGCGCCGGTAGCCCGAATGACGCATTGCGGTATGTAACGGCACATCCTAAAATCAACCAACTGTTGATTAGCGGAAGGGAGGCTCCATGGATTCGGACGTCATCAGAACGACCCGTCTGACGACGACTGACCGGAGTGGTTGGCTGGCTCTTGTCGCCAAGGCGCTGGGCGGTGCCGATTTCGACAAGTCGCTGCTTTCCTATACGGACGATGAGATCCGCGTGGATCCGCTCTACGACCGCGCACGAGGCGTGGCCCCTTCGGGGCGCATCGATCCGCGCAAATGCTGGTCGATCGTGCAGCGCGCGGACGATACCGATCCCAAAAGGGCCAACAGACAGGCACTGGAGGACACCGAAAACGGCGCAACGGGGCTCGCCATCATCTTCGAAGGCGCCCCCAACGCCTTCGGTTACGGTCTGCCTGGAACGGCAGAGGCGCTCTTGCAGGCGCTGGATGGCGTTCCACTCGACAAGACCCATCTGAGGATCGACGTACATCCGTCCAGCCGCATGTCCGTCGACTGGCTGGTGGAGCTCCTTACCCGGCGCCGCGCCGATCCGGCCAAGCTCAGTCTTTCATTCGGCATCGACCCAGCGGCAAATTTTGTCGGTACGGGGCGGCTCAGGATGTCGATCGAGGCGCTTAGGGCCTCGATGCCGCAATCATTAGCGCATTTCTTCGCCATGGGCGTGCCGGCGGTGCTGCTCGAGGCGGACGGCCGCGTTTACCACAATGCCGGTGCGACCGAAGCGCAGGAGCTCGGCGCCATGCTGGCAGCCGCCATCTGGCATCTGCGCATGTTCGAGGAGGAGCGCCAGCCGCTCGTCTATGCCGCGCCGCATATCGGCTTCGCGCTCAGCGTAGACCAGGACCAGTTCATGTCGGTCGCCAAGATCCGGGCACTGCGCAAGCTCTGGATCGCCGCACAGGAAGCCTGCTCGATCGAGCCTTCACAGGCCAGCATCCATGCCGAGACCTCCTTCCGCATGCTGACGAAGCGGGACGCGGAAACCAACATCCTCCGCAACACGATTGCCGCATTTTCGGCCGGCGTCGGCGGGGCCGATACGGTTTCCATACTGCCGCATACGCTGGCGCACGGCCTGCCCGATGCCTCGGCGCGCCGTATCGCACGCAACACACAACTGATCCTTACCGGCGAAAGCCACCTCGATTTCGTTATCGACCCCGCCGCCGGTTCGGGCGCAATCGACGCGCTCACCGGGTCGTTATGCGAAAAGGCCTGGGACGAATTCCGCAGGATCGAGGCGGAGGGCGGCATGCTCGACAGCCTCTCGAAGGGCCATTTCCAGGAACGGGTAAAGACCGCGCGGGAAGAGCGCGCGGCAAAATTCCGGGACGGCGAGCGAGCCATCCTCGGCACGACGATCTATCCGGCGCCGGAAGAGCGCGCCGTATCGACGCTCGATGTCAAGAAACGGCCGCTTCCCGAAGACGGTACCGTCTTCTGCGAGCGTCTGCCGGCCATGCGGCTCGACCAGTTGATTGGAAGCAACGCGTGATACCTGATTTCTCGTCGATCAACTGGCGCGAGGCTAGGGCCAAAGCGGACAAGCCACCACGCGACAAGCGGCAGACGCCGGAAGGCATAGCCGTCCGGCGCAGCTATCGCGAGCGCGACCTCGCGGGGCTGTCCTATCTGGACACCTATCCGGGCGCCGCGCCCTATCTGCGCGGCCCCTATCCCACCATGTATGTCCAGCAGCCATGGACGATCCGGCAATATGCCGGCTTCTCCACGGCTGAGGAATCGAACGCGTTCTACCGGCGCAATCTCGCAGCCGGCCAGAAGGGGCTCTCGATAGCCTTCGATCTCGCCACCCACCGCGGCTATGACAGCGACCATCCCCGCGTCGCGGGCGATGTCGGTATGGCGGGGGTGGCCATAGATTCCATCCTCGACATGCGGCAGCTCTTCGACGGCATTCCGCTCGACCAGATGACTGTATCGATGACTATGAACGGCGCCGTGCTGCCGATCATGGCGCTCTACATCGTGGCGGGCGAGGAACAGGGCGTCGCACAGAAGGACCTCGCCGGTACCATCCAGAACGACATTCTCAAGGAGTTCATGGTCCGCAACACATACATCTATCCGCCCAAGCCCTCGATGCGGATCATCTCGGACATCTTCGCCTATACGTCCGAGCACATGCCGAAATTCAATTCGATCTCGATTTCCGGCTACCACATCCAGGAAGCGGGAGCGACGGTCGATCTCGAACTCGCCTATACGATCGCGGACGGCATCGAATATGCGCGGGCGGGCGTTGCCGCCGGCCTCGACATCGACAAGTTCGCGCCCCGGCTTTCCTTCTTCTGGAACGCCGGTATGAATTTCTTCATGGAGGTGGCGAAGCTGCGCGCGGCCCGGCTCATCTGGGCGGTGCTGATGCAGAAGAATTTCGCACCGAAGAACCCGCGCTCGCTGTCGCTCAGGGCGCACTGCCAGACCTCGGGCTGGTCGCTCACCGCGCAGGACCCTTACAACAACATCATGCGCACCATGATCGAGGCGATGGCGGCGACACAGGGCCATACGCAATCGCTGCACACCAATTCGTTCGACGAGGCGCTGGCGCTGCCGACCGACCATTCCGCGCGCATCGCGCGCAACACGCAATTGCTGCTTCAGAAGGAATCCGGAACGACGCGGGTGATCGACCCCTGGGGCGGCTCCTACTATGTCGAGCGGCTGACGCATGACCTGGCCACCCGTGCGCTCTCTCATATCGAGGAAGTGGAAACGCTGGGCGGCATGGCGGCGGCCATCGAAAAGGGCGTCCCCAAGCTCAGGATAGAGGAAGCGGCGGCGCGCACGCAGGCGCGGATCGACTCCGGCGAGCAGATGGTCGTCGGCGTCAACAATTTCCGACCGGAGCAGGATATCGAGGTCGACGTGCTCAAGGTCGACAACGCGGAAGTCCGCGCGCGCCAGCTCGCCAAGCTGCAGCAGTTGAAGGGCACGCGCGAGGTCGCAGCGGTGGAAAGCGCGCTCGGCGCACTCAGCGAGGCTGCCCGAAGCGGCAATGGCAACCTCCTCGATCTCGCCATCCGCGCAGCGCGCGCCAAGGCAACGGTTGGCGAAATCTCGCTTGCGTTGGAAAAGGCCTTCGGCCGGCACGTGGCGGAAATCCGCACTATCTCCGGTGTCTATCGCAAGGAGATCGGCGAAAATGCCGTGGTCGAGCGCGTGCTCGGCAAGGTCGAACGCTTCAATCGCCTGACGGGAACGAATCCGCGCATCCTGGTGGCGAAGATGGGCCAGGACGGCCACGACCGCGGCCAGAAGGTGATCGCCAGCGCTTTCGCCGATCTCGGCTTCGAGGTTACGGTCGGCGCGATGTTCCAGACGCCCGAGGAGATCGCAAAGCTCGCGGCCGAGAACGATGTCCACATCGTCGGCGCCTCGTCGCTCGCGGCCGGGCACCTGACGCTGATACCGGAGTTGAAAGAAGCACTTCAGCGTCTCGGGCGCGGCGACATCATGATCGTCGCCGGCGGCGTCATCCCGCCGGACGATTTCGATGCCGTCCGCAAGGCCGGCGCCGACGCGATCTTTCCGCCCGGCACGGTCATCCCGGAAGCCGCGGAAAACCTGGTCGACACCCTTATGGCCGCCGCCGGGCCGGCGCGCCGCCACGGCACGTGAAGCGACACTTGTTCCGCTCAAATATGGACTCCCGCCTCCCTTCGGCGGTATCCCGGCATAATCAAGCGATGCGGAGGCCGCGATGCTGACGGCGTATCTCAGGGAAGGCGAGTGTCTGCTTCCTACCGCCATCGATCCGGCAATCGGCGTGCCGGACGGTGTCGCCTGGATCGACCTCAACACACCTACCAAGGACGAGGAGCAGGCTGTCGAGCGGCTGCTCGGCGTCGGCATCCCGAATCCCGAGGAAATGCGCGAGATCGAGGAATCGAGCCGCTTCTATACGGAAAACGGCGTGCAGTTCATGACGGCTTCGGTACTCCACTCCTCGCATGTCGGATCGCCGGGGATCGCACCGATAACCTTCATCCTCGCCGGCAACCGTCTCGTCACGCTGCGCTATTCCAATCCGAAATCCTTCATGCAGTTCGAAGCCCGGATCGCCAAGCCGGGCAACGGCATCATCGCGCCCAAATGCGATGCGAACTGGCTGTTCCTCGGCCTGATCGAAGCCATCACCGACCGCATCGCCGACATACTGGAAAACGTCGCGAGCGGCCTCGACGACACCTCCTCCATGCTGTTCAGCACGGAGCCCGGCGAGCGGCCGATGGGGACGCCCGCCTTCCGCGAGGCATTGCGTAGCATCGGCAAGGAAGGCGCCTTCCTCTCCAAGGTCCGGGAAAGCCTCGCAGGCATCAACCGCATGCTGGTCTACCTCTCCGCCGGGGCGATCAACGGCAAGAGCAGCAAAGAAAGCCGCGCCTGGATGAAATCGCTGGAGCGCGATACCCAGTCGCTCAACGACTATGTCGGCTTCCTGTCCAACAAGATCACCTTCCTGCTCGACACCGTGGTGGGGCTGGTATCGGTCGAACAGAACGCGATCATCAAGATCTTCTCCGTCGCCGCCGTCGTCTTCATGCCCCCTACCCTCGTGGCGTCGATCTACGGCATGAACTTCCACAACATGCCCGAGCTTTCATGGCTGGCCGGCTATCCATACGCGCTCGGCCTGATGCTGGTCTCGGCCATCCTGCCGATCCTCTATTTCCGCCGGAAGGGATGGCTGTAGCGGCAGGAAGGCTTGCTACGAAACCTCCAGCGCCATAATCTCCCACTCCTTGCCGTTCACGATGGCAAGATCGCCGACGCCTTTCCCGAACAGGGCGACTGCCATCGGCGAGACATGCGATATCTTGCCTTTCGTGGCGTCGGCCTCGTCTTCACCGACGATCTTCCAACGGTGCGAGGTGCCGTCCTCGGCCTCGATCGTGACGCTCATGCCGAAGCGGACCACATCGCTCCCGGGATCGGGCACGGAAACCTCCGCGCTCTCGCGACGCGCCGCCCAGTAGCGCAAATCGCGCGAAATCAGCGCGATCTTCTCGCGCTCGCCATCCGCCTCGGCCCTCGCAAGCTGCTCCCGCAGCGTCGCGGTCTCGTCCTCGATCATGCGCAGGCCCTCCGGCGTCACGAGGTTGCGATGCTCGCTGATGGGCCGCTCGCCGATGTCGCTTGGCGAACGGTCGTCGTCCTGCTCGCGGGTGAATGCTCTGCTCATCCGTAGAGCCTACCACTCCGTACCATTTTCTCAAAGAAAAGGCGGCTGGGAGCGCCGAGGCGAGCACTCATCCGGCCGATGTCAGCGTAAAGGCCGGATGGATATCGCCGACCTCGATGCCGTTCCAGTTCCGGAGCGTCGAATGGGCGAGATTTGCGAATTTCCCGGAAAGCTCAACATCGTCCCGAACCAGATGCGCCAGAATCGAAGAAATCACGGTTTCCGAGGCACGGCCTGCTCCGTCGTTGCATTTGAGCGCGATGCCGAGGCCGAGTTCCGGCACGGCTGCGCAATAGACACCTTCCGCGCCCGTCTTCACGAAGACGCGGCCCTTCCCTGCTTCCATGATCTTCGTGCAGACGCGCTCTGTGCCGGCCACATAGAAAGGCTCGGCCATGCAGGCCGAAAACAGCCGTTTGGCAGCGGCAGCGCGCTTTGGACCCAGGCGGGTTCCCGTCGCCATGCGGGCAAAGCCGAGCGCCAAGCTCTTCAATGGTATCGCGTAGGTCGGGATCGAGCAGCCATCCGTCCCGCTGTTGTCGAGCCCATGCGTCGCGCCGGTCACGCCCTCCAGCGCATCGCGCACCATGTCCTGCAGGCGATGGTCCATCCGCACATAGCCGTGATGGTCGATGCCGCAATGCCGGCAGACCGAGAGGAAACCCGAATGCTTGCCGGAACAATTATTGTGCAGCGCGGTCGGCGTAGCGCCGGAGCGCGCCAGTTCGATCGTCACCTCCTGCCGGCTCGGCCAGTGCGCGCCGCATTCAAGCGCCGTTCTATCGAGGCCGGCCCGCTTCAGCATGGAACCGGCCAGCGCCACATGCGCCGGCTCGCCCGAATGCGACGCGCAGGCAAGCGCCAGTTCCTTCTCGCAGAAGCCGAACGCGTCCGCTGCGCCACTTTCGACCAAAGGCAGCGCCTGGATCGACTTCACCGCCGAGCGCGGGAAAACGGGGCGGTCGATGTCGCCCAGCGCCGTATGCACCCCACCGTCGGCGTCGAGGATGGCGATGGCGCCACGATGTCGGCTCTCGACCCGGCCGCCGCGCATCACCTCGACCAGAACAGGATCGTCCATGCGAAGCCCCTCCCGCGAACGCGCGTTAGCGAATGCGTTCGAGGATGGAGACGTAGTTGGCCACCGCCGCCCCGCCCATGTTGAAGATGCCGCCGAGCTTCGCGCCCTCGATCTGCATGCCGCCGGCCTCGCCCATCAACTGCATGGCGGTCAGGGCATGCATGGAAACCCCGGTCGCGCCGATCGGGTGGCCCTTCGCCTTCAGGCCACCGGAAGGGTTGATCGGCAGGCGGCCGTCCTTGGCCGTCGTGCCGTCGAGCACCGCGCTCGCGCCCTGCCCACGCGGCGCAAGCCCCATCGCCTCGTATTCGATCAGCTCCGCGATGGTGAAGCAGTCATGCGTCTCGACGAAGGACAGGTCGCCGAGCGTGACACCGGCTTTCTTCAGCGCCCGCGCCCACGCCTCCTCGCAGCCCTCGAACAGGAGGATGTCGCGCTTCGACATGGGCAGGAAATCCTGCACGTGCTCGTTGGCTCGGAAGGCGACGGCACGCCTCATCGAAAGCGCGGTATCGACATCGGCCAGCACGATCGCGGCAGCACCGTCGGAGACGAGCGAGCAGTCCGTGCGCTTCAACGGGCCGGCGACAAAGGGGTTCTTCTCGCTCTCCTGCCGGCAGAAATCATAGCCGAGATCCTTACGCATCTGCGCATAGGGGTTCTCGACGCCGTTCTTGTGGTTCTTGGCGGCAATCGCCGCCAGCGCATCGGACTGATCGCCGTGGCGCTGGAAATAGGCCTGGGCGATCTTGCCGAAGACGCCGGCGAAACCGGCTGGCGTGTCGCCATCCTCGGGCAGGTAGGAAGCCTTCAGGAGGTTCCTGCCGATTTCCGGGCCAGGCGTCGTGGTCATCTGCTCGGCGCCGACGACGAGCACGATCTTCGCCGCATGCGCGTCGATCGCCCGTATCCCCTGCCGTACTGCCGCCGAGCCGGTCGCGCAGGCATTTTCCACGCGTGTCGCCGGCTTGAAGCGTAGCCGGTCGTCGGCCTGCAGCACGAGACTCGCGGTGAAATCCTGGGCCGAGAAACCAGCGTTGAAATGACCGAGCACGATCTCATCGATATCGTCCGGGCCGATGCCGGCATGTTCGATCGCGTCGGCCGCGACCCTGGTGATCATGCCTTCCAGCGTCTCGTCCTGAAGCCGGCCGAAAGGCAGGTGCGCCCATCCGACGATGCAAGCCGTCATTTCAAACTCCTTTGCCGCCGTAGCGCGATCGATCCGCGATCTGGTCTATTCCCTAAAGATGGATGGCTGCAAGCGCCGCGTAAAGCAGGCGGATGCATTCCCTCGTTGTCATTTTTCTTGATTGACCGATCAATTAAAAATAGAATCCCTGTAAGAGGTAGATATGCCGAAGACCGGAATGGAGCCGCTCCGAAGGCGGGCGCTGATCGATGCGACGATCTCGGCGATCGGGGAGCGCGGAGCGCTTGACGTGACCATGTCGCAGATCGCCGGGCGGGCGGGCGTCTCCTCCGCGCTCGCGCATCATTATTTCGGTGCCAAGGACGAATTGTTACAGGCGACGATGCGGCATCTGCTTTCGGAACTCGGAGCCGACCTGAAGTCGGCGCTGCACAAGGCGGACATGCCGCGGAGCCGGGTTTCGGCCGTGATAGCCGTCAATTTCTCCACGCACCAGTTCCGTGCGGAAACGGTCGCCGCATGGCTTGCCTTCTATGTCGAGGCGCAGAAATCGCCCGCGATGCGACGGCTGCTCATCGTCTATGCGAGGCGGCTTCATTCCAACCTGATGAGCGGGCTTTCGGCGCTTTTGCCGCACGCGGAAGCCGTTGCCGCCGCCGAAACGATCGCCGCGATGATAGACGGCTTCTATATCCGCCGCGCGTTGAAGGACGGACCGGCCGATGCGGTCTCCGCCGCACGGCTCGTCGAAGACTATGTCGAACTGAGGCTCGCCCGATGACTTTGCCCCACAGAACCGGCCGCCCGAACATCCTCATCCTCATGGTCGATCAGCTGAACGGAACCCTCTTCTCGGACGGGCCGGCCGGCTTCCTGCATGCGCCGCATCTGAAGGCGCTGGCCGCTCGCTCGGCGCGCTTCGCCAACAATTACACCGCCTCGCCGCTCTGCGCTCCGGGCCGCGCCTCCTTCATGAGCGGGCAGTTGCCGTCGCGTACCCGCGTTTATGACAACGCGGCCGAATTCGCCTCCGACATCCCCACCTACGCGCACCATCTGCGCGCGAGCGGCTATCACACTTGCCTGTCGGGCAAGATGCATTTCGTCGGGCCAGACCAGCTCCACGGCTTCGAAGAGCGGCTGACCACCGACATCTATCCGGCGGATTTCGGCTGGACGCCGGACTATCGCAAGCCCGGCGAGCGCATCGACTGGTGGTACCACAATCTGGGCTCGGTGACCGGCGCGGGCGTCGCCGAAATCACCAACCAGATGGAATATGACGACGAAGTCGCCTTCCACGCCGCGCAGAAGCTTTACGAATTTTCGCGGCTGTCGGAAGACCATGACCGGCGACCATGGTGCCTGACCGTTTCCTTCACGCATCCGCACGACCCGTATGTCGCGCGGCGGCAATATTGGGATCTTTACGAGGACTGCACGGAACTTGCGCCGAAGGTAGGCTTCATCCCCTACGAGAAGCAGGACCCGCACGCTCAGCGGCTCTACCGGGCGAGCGACTATGTGAGCTATTCCATCACGGACGAAAATGTCCGCCGTTCGCGGCGCGGCTATTTCGCCAATATCAGCTATCTGGACGACAAGATCGGGGAACTCGTCTCCGTCCTCGAACGGACGCGGATGCTGGACGATACGGTCATCCTCTTCTGTTCCGACCATGGCGACATGCTCGGCGAGCGCGGCCTGTGGTTCAAGATGAATTTCTACGAAGGCTCGGCACGCGTGCCGCTGATGGTCGCCGGGCCCGGTGTCAAGCCGGGTCTGATCGAGGCGCCCGTCTCCAACCTCGACATATTGCCGACGCTGGCCGACCTCGCCGGTGTCGATATGGCCGCCATCATGCCGTGGACGGACGGGCAATCGCTGAAGCCCCTGATGGAGGGCGTGACCCGCACGGCGCCTGTGCTGATGGAATATGCCGCCGAGGGCTCACATGCCCCGATGGTGGCGATCCGCGACGGGCGCTACAAGTTCGTCCATTGTGAGATCGACCCGCCGCAACTCTTTGATCTCGAATCGGATCCGAACGAGCAGAAGAACCTCGCCGCCGACCCGGCGCATGCCAAGCTGGTGGCTTCGTTCATGGAGAAGGTGCGTGCACGCTGGGACATGGCTGCGTTCGACGCGGCCGTGCGCGAGAGCCAGGCGCGCCGCTGGGTCGTCTATCCGGCGCTCCGCAACGGCGCCTACTACCCATGGGATTTCCAGCCGCTGCGCAACGCCTCGGAACGCTACATGCGCAACCATATGAACCTCGACACGCTCGAAGGACGCAAGCGGTTTCCCAGAGGGGAGTAAACCGGGGAGTGAGTGTGGGGGCTTAACGAAAGGGAGAATGACAGGATGATTACGGTTCACGGACGGGCGACTTCTTCCAACGTGCAGATCGTCATGTGGGCGATCGGCGAACTCGGCCTGCCGCACAGAAGGCTCGACGTCGGCGGCTCCTTCGGCGGGAACGACACACCGGAATATCTGGCGATGAACCCGAACGGGCTGGTGCCGACGATCCAGGACGGTGACCTCACCATGTTCGAGAGCGCGGCGATCCTGCGCTATCTCGGGGCGAAATATGCGGCTGAGCCCTTCTGGCCGAAGGAGGCAGGGAAGCGCGGCCGCCTCGACCAATGGGCGGAATGGGGGCGGACGAGCTTCACGCCGCCGATGTCGCAGATATTCGGCCAGCTTGTGAGGACGCGGGAGAGCGAGCGCAACGCGGCCACGGTCGCCAATCTGGAAGCGCAGCTAAGAAGGCTCGCCGGCATCGCGGACAAACGCATCGGCGACGGGCCGTGGCTTGCCGATGGCGAATTCACCTTCGCCGACATCCCCTTCGCGCACCTGCTCTATCGCTATTTCACCATGGCTTTCGACAGGGCGGATACGCCGAACCTCGTCGCCTATTACGAACGGCTCAAGGGGCGCCCGGCCTTCGCCGAGCATGTGATGGTTTCCTATGAGACGCTGAGGGTGATGTGATCGCTCCGGCTGGTAACCTCCCCTCTCCCCATGTTTGAGGCGGACTACGTCATCGTCGGGTCCGGCTCGGCCGGGTCGGCGCTTGCCTACCGGCTATCGGAGGACGGGCGGCATTCGGTGATCGTCATCGAATATGGCGGCACGGATTACGGGCCGCTCATCCAGATGCCGGCGGCGCTGTCGATCCCGCTCAATATGAGCCGCTACGACTGGGGGTTTTCGAGCGAGCCGGAACCGCATCTCGGCGGCCGCGTGCTGGCGACGCCGCGCGGCAAGGTTCTGGGCGGCTCCTCTTCCATCAACGGCATGGTCTATGTGCGCGGCCATGCGCGCGATTTCGACCATTGGGCCGAAGAGGGCGCGCGCGGGTGGAGCTTTGCGGACGTGCTGCCCTACTACAAGCGCATGGAGACTTCGCATGGCGGCGAGGCCGGCTGGCGCGGCACTGACGGGCCGATGCATGTTCAGCGCGGGTCGAGCAATAATCCACTCTTCGCGGCTTTCATCGAGGCGGGCCGGCAGGCGGGCTTCGAGACGACGGCGGACTATAACGGATCGAAGCAGGAAGGCTTCGGGCCGATGGAGCAGACCATCCACGGGGGACGGCGCTGGTCGGCGGCGAATGCCTATCTCAGGCCGGCGCTCAAGCGGAAAAACGTGAGTCTAGTCAGCGGCTTCGCGCGACGTGTAATCATCGAGAATCAATGCGCGGTCGGCGTGGAGATCGAGCGGCGGCGGAAGGTTGAGATCGTGAAGGCGCGGCGGGAAGTGATTCTCGCCGCTTCCTCCATCAATTCGCCCAAACTGCTCATGCTTTCCGGCATCGGGCCGGCGGCGCATCTGAAGGAACACGGCATCGAGGTGGTGGCGGACCAGCCAGGCGTCGGGCGGAATTTGCAGGACCATCTGGAGCTCTACATCCAGCAGGCCTCGACCAAGCCGATTACGCTCTATTCCAAACTGAACCCGTTCTCCAAGGCGCTGATCGGGGCGGAATGGCTGTTTTTCAAGACCGGGCTCGGCGCCTCCAACCATTTCGAGGCGGCTGCTTTCGTGCGCTCGCGCGCCGGGATCGATTACCCCGATATCCAGTACCATTTCCTGCCGGTCGCCATCCGCTACGACGGCAAGGCGGCAGCAAAGTCCCACGGCTTCCAGGCGCATGTCGGGCCGATGCGGTCGAAGTCGCGCGGCTCGGTGACGCTGCGCTCGCCGGATCCGACCGACAAGCCGGCGATCCGTTTCAACTACATGGAGCACCCGGACGACTGGTCGGACTTCCGGCATTGCATAAGGTTGACGCGCGAAATCTTCGGGCAGCGGGCCTTTGACGATTTCCGCGGCGAGGAGATCGCGCCGGGCGCGAACGTCCAGAGCGACGAGGAACTGGACGACTTCATCCGCGCGCATGTCGAAAGCGCCTACCACCCCTGCGGCACCTGCCGGATGGGTGCGGTGGACGATCCGATGAGCGTGGTCGATCCGGAATGCCGGGTGATCGGCGTCGAGGGGCTGAGGGTAGCCGATTCCTCCATCTTCCCGCGCATCACCAATGGAAACCTGAATGCGCCGTCACTGATGACCGGCGAGAAGACCGCCGATCACATCCTCGGCAAGGCGCCGCTTCCGCCATCCAACCAGGAGCCATGGATCAATCCGCGCTGGCGTGAATCCGACCGGTAAAGCGCGGATAAGGGCCGCGGTCGCTGGATTCGGCATCGAAGGGACGTTATCGAGAGAGAATCGAGCCGTTTTGGCTCTGGAGGGTCGTTCCCGTGAAGCAGAACCAGCTCTATCTCATCATCGGCGCCCTTGTGGTGATCGTGGTCGTGCTCGGCGGCTATATCTATCACGAGCGTACCAAGCCCGAGGGCGTCCAGATCCAGTTCGACCAGAACGGATTGAAGATACAGAAGAACTGAAAACTCGGCCCGGGCCGTTCGCAACAGGCCCGGCGAACCCATGGAGCCGCCCCGCATGAAGGCGCAACCGACGGCATCGCACTACGTCAATGGCGGCTATGTGGAGGACGAGCATGGCCAGACGCTGGAGGTCACCTATCCCGCCACCGGCGAGACGATCGCGCACCTCCACGCCGCCACGCCCAACATCATAGAACTGGCGATCGAGGCGGCACGTGCCGCGCAGGCCGAGTGGGCACGCCTCAAGCCAGTCGAGCGCGGGCGTATCCTGCGCCGTGCCTCCGACATATTGCGTGAGCGCAACGCCGAACTCGCCCGGTTCGAAACGCTCGATACCGGCAAGGCCCTGCAGGAGACGCTGGTCGCCGACCCTGCCTCTGCCGCCGACGCGCTTGAATTCTTCGGCGGCGCGGTCGCCGCCTTCCATGGCGACCATGTCGATCTCGGCGGCCCGTTCGGCTACACGCGGCGCGAGCCGCTCGGCGTCTGCGTCGGCATCGGCGCCTGGAATTATCCGATCCAGATCGCGGCATGGAAGTCGGCGCCGGCGCTTGCCATGGGTAATGCCATGGTGTTCAAGCCTTCGGAGAACACGCCGCTTTCCGCGCTTGCTCTCGCCGAAATCTATACGGAAGCCGGCCTGCCGGACGGTCTCTTCAATGTCGTGCAGGGTTTCGGTGATGTCGGCGCAGCCCTTGTTGGCCACGAGGCCGTGGCCAAGGTTTCCCTCACCGGCTCAGTACCAACCGGCCGCAGAATAGCCGGCGCCGCCGGCTCGAAGCTGAAGCACGTCACGATGGAACTCGGCGGCAAGTCGCCGCTCATCGTTTTCGACGATGCCGATGTCGAGAACGCCGTCAGTGGCGCCATGATGGCGAACTTCTATTCCACCGGCCAGGTCTGCTCGAACGGCACCCGCGTCTTCGTGCAGGACGGCATCCGCGAACGCTTCCTCGGCAGGCTGATCGAGCGCACGAAAAAAATCCGAATCGGCGATCCGCTCGATCCCGAGACGCAGATGGGGCCGCTCATCAACAAGGCGCAGCACGAAAAGGTTCTGGCCCATATCGAGACCGGCAAGAAGGAAGGCGCGAAGCTCGCCCATGGGGGCGGCGTGCCCAGATTGCAGGGCTTCGAGGAGGGTCTTTTCGTAGAGCCAACAATCTTTACCGATGTCGAGGACGGCATGACGATCGCGCGCGAGGAAATCTTCGGGCCGGTGATGTCCGTGCTGTCTTTCAGCGAAGAGGACGAAGTGATTCGTCGCGCCAACGACACGGAATTCGGCCTCGCCGCCGGTGTTTTCACGCGCGACCTGCCGCGCGCGCACCGTGTCATCGCGGAACTTCAGGCTGGAACGTGCTGGATCAACAATTACAATCTGACGCCGGTGGAGTTGCCCTTCGGCGGCTACAAGCAGTCCGGCATCGGCCGCGAAAACGCGCTCGCCGCGCTCTCGCATTATTCGCAGATCAAGAGTGTCTATGTGGAAACAGGCGACGTAGCGAGCCCCTATTAGCCGATTGAGTCGGCCGCGATGGCCAGAGCGACCTAGGAATCTGCACGGCCGCCTACCCCGATCCCTCCCCACAAGGGGGAGGGAGACACCGACATCACTTTCCGGGCTAAAATCGTTGAAGTTTGCGCCATACGGCGCCAGAGCAAAGTCCCCTCCTCCTTGTGGGTAGGGATTATAGGTGGGGTACTTTCATATGTCGGTGCCTGCCGCAAACCGCGTTGACGCAGGTCGCCATAAGCGCTTGCAGGATCACAGTCCGGACGTTATAAGCCGCCCGTCTGGTCACGGAGTGTAGCGCAGCCTGGTAGCGCACCTCGTTCGGGACGAGGGGGTCGCAGGTTCAAATCCTGCCACTCCGACCAGTAAAATCAAATACTTGGAAGCACGTTCCATTTATACGGCAATGATTGGGATAGATCATTGCCCAAGTCTCTCTGACTTGTTTGACATGAACGCCTCACCCACCTGTCCCTGATGGTTTGGCGGTGGTGCCCGCAGGCTTTTCCGAGGGTCTCTTTGGTCATACCGAGGCAGTCCGCAGCCTGCCACATATAGACGCCACCCTCTATCAACCAAGCCGCCGCAACGCAGCACGAACTCCGGATAACGGCGAGGATCTCCCAGCTCCAGCTTGGTTTCCTTGGTCGCATTTGTGCGACGCCAACCGATCCCGTCTGCCCGCAGAACGCTCTAGCGGCCGGCCAACAGAGTAAAGACGCGCTTTTTAAGCCCACTCCACCTTGGAAGTCTTGGCGTTGTCGTCCCCTACAAGGCTGCGACAGAAAGAACAGTGGAATCGCTTGATGCCTGGATAGGATTTGAGCACCATCGAGAGCAGGTCCTTCAGGTATACATTCTGCGAGTTCCATCGGTTCCGGATCGTGATCAAGCTCATGGATCGGGAATCTTGTATGTTTTTCATAGCCGATTTCGCGACCTTCTCGTTCGTCGATGTCGACGCGATTTTAAACAGCTGAGCTAAATTATCATCGACGTAGTTGATACGGTTGGCGATGCGCCCATAAGTTTCCGCAGGCTTGCCCGGCGATCCCCCGTGTCGACCCTGATATTTTGAAAGTTCATAATCAGTGCACTGCTTTCCGCCGCTAATCGTCTCTACCACCTTGGCTTTGGTGTCGGAGAGTTTTACGCCGGGGTCGGAAAGCACATTTCCATGTATACCGTAAAATATTAGTTCGATACCATGCGGAACCTGAAAAGATCTGTTGCCTTTGTAATACCCGCCATGGGCAGAGATCAATGCGTCTGTGCTGTTGGATTTCGATTTGAATATATATAGCTTTGAACCAATAGGTGTCGCTCCATCGGGGATGGAATCGCTCATAAGTATAGCCCTCCAAGCTTATCCGATGATATTTTCACTAAATCATATCTCGTTCAAGCGGTTCGTGAGCGGCGTCCTCAGGCCGCAACCTTAAGCTCGGGACTGGCAATGCGGCCCAAGGGAGCAGGCTCATCGCCGCTGAAATGCAGGTCGCTCAGCCTGCTGAACGGTATTCGTCATCCTGCGCAGGCATTTCGCGCGACATGTTCGCCGGCGCGGCCACGGGGGCGGGTCCGCTGATTTGTGCGATGGTCGGCAACGGCGTAAGCGTCTGGCCGCCATAACGCCGGAAGAACTCATTCCGGAGACCATCGCCTCGCTTTGCGGCATGAACATGCAGTGCATAAAGTTGCGGCAACATCATCATTCCTCCTACTTTGATAGCCATAATGTCAGCCCGGATGTCCTCATTCTCCACCCGTTTCCGGCCAAGCTGCCGCTGCCCCAGCTTCACAGGGGTGCACCGGGCGGTTAGACCTTTCAGCCGGACGAAAACTTCTTCAGGCAATCCCGCAAGGAATGGACAGCAGACAATGCCGACTGAATGGGCCGACCTCTCGGAGGACGAACGGACCGCGCTGAAGCGGATGAACCGCGGCCCCTATCCGAATCTCGATCGTCAGTTGGCGGAGCGTCTCATCGCGCTCGGCCTTGCCATGGAGCGGCCGCGCGGCGTCGGCATCAGCCGCGAGGGGCGGGAACTGGTCATCAACACGCTGCTCGCCGCCAAGGATAGTTGAGCGCTCACAACCTCTGGAACCAAATCGGCGCGCCGGGGGTTGATGACTTCGGGCGGGTTATCGAGAGGGAGGTTCCAGCATGGCCACGAAACCCACCAAAGCCGCCGGGAAAACCGCGCCTGCCGCGAAGAAGAACGAAGCTTCCAAGCATCTGAAAACATCGAAGCCGAAATCATCGGCGGGTACGAAGCCGGTCGGCAAGAAATAACGTTACCGGCAGAACGGCCGACGTCTGCGACGGATATCCGGGCGTTGACAAGAACCGACAACTACCTGCTCGGGCGGGCCGAGAACGAGGTCGCGCGGCTCAGGCGGCAGATCGAGACGCTTGCGCCGGATTCGCGCGCACAGCTCGACAGGATCGGCATCAAGCCCGGCGAGCGCGTGATCGATATCGGCTGCGGGCCCGGCGGCGTTCTTCACCTTCTGGCGGAACGCGTGGGCGCTGCCGGATCTGTCCTCGGCATCGAGCGAAGCCCTCATTTCGTCGAACTGGCCCGCCGATTCGCCGCGGATCTCGGATTGTTGCAAGTCGAGGTGCGAGATAGCGATGCCTATGACACGAAATTGCCGAAAGGCTCCTTCGACGGTGCTCATATGCGGCTCGTTCTGGTCAACGTACCCGAGCCCGGACGGATCGTGCGGGAGATGGTTTCGCTGGTCCGCCCGGGCGGCTGGGTGGCGAGTTTCGAAGCCGATTATCTTCCCTATTGCTGCGATCCACCGATCGAGGCGTGGACGCGCCTGCTCGACTCCTATTCGGCCTATGCACGTGCGCAAGGGATTGACCTTTCCGTCGGCCGCCGCACGCACAGCCTGTTCAAAGATGCCGGCGTGGTGGACATGCGCGTCGATGCCGTCGTGCATGTTTTCCCGCCCGATCACGAGCGTCGGCGATTCCCGAGTGCCCTGATCGGCAATGTCCGTGAGCGGCTGATCGATGGCGGCTTTGTCACGGAGGCTGAAATCGATCGCGATCTGGCGGCGCTCGAAAGCCATCTGGCCGATGCGGACGTGCAAGTGATCTCCAACATGTTTTTCAGGCTCACAGGCCGGCTGCCCGAATAAAAGCGCATGCCTCCTCTTCTTTCGGGCTGTTGCCTGCCGCATCGGGCTGCGGCAGAAGTGCGGTATTGCAGGTCGAGGATAGAGAATGGCTGACGAAGTCGCCAACGAGGTCGATTGCATCGTCATCGGCGCGGGCGTGATCGGGCTTGCGGTTGCCCGCGAACTGGCGATGGCCGGGCGCGAGGTGGTCGTGCTCGAAAAGGCCGGTGCCATCGGCACGGAGATATCAAGCCGCAACAGCGAGGTGATTCATGCCGGCCTCTACTATCCGGCGGAGAGCTTAAAGGCCAAATTGTGCGCGCCGGGGCGTGCTCTCCTTTACGATTATTGCCGCTCGCGAGGCGTCCCGCATCGCCGGATCGGCAAGCTATTGGTCGCATCAAGTGAAACGGAGGTCGGCACGCTTTACGGCATCGCGACACACGCCCGCGCCAATGGCGTGGATGACCTTGAATTCCTCGACGGGCCAAAGGCGCAAGCGCTGGAACCGGCGCTCAACGTCTCGGGCGCGCTTCTTTCGCCAAGTACCGGCATTATCGACAGTCACGCCTATATGCTGGCGCTCCGGGGTGAAGCCGAGGATCACGGCGTGCTCTTCGCCTTCCGTGCTCCGGTCACTGGGGGAGCGCTGGAAAAGGACGGCGTGATTCTTCGCGTCGGGGGCGCTGAGCCGGCATCGCTGCGCGCCCGGCTTGCAGTCAACACGACAGGGCTCGCAGCGCACGACGTGGCGCTTTCGATCGGCGGTGTCGGCGGCGTGCCTGAACTCAAATTCGCCAAGGGCAATTATTTCGGTCTTGCCGGCAAGGCGCCCTTCTCGCGGCTGATCTATCCCGTGCCGGAACCGGGCGGGCTCGGTGTCCACCTGACGCTCGACCTTGCCGGTCGCGCGCGCTTCGGTCCGGACGTGGAATGGATCGACCGGCCGGATTACGCTGTCAACGCCGACCGCGCCCTGCCCTTCTATGCCGCGATCCGCCGCTACTGGCCCGCGCTGCCCGATGGCGCACTTTATCCCGACTATGCCGGGGTCAGGGTCAAGGTCGTGGGCATCGAGCCGAACGATTTCGTCATCGAGGCTTCGAATGCGCCGCTCATCAATCTCTTCGGGTTCGAATCACCGGGGCTGACGGCATCGCTGGCGATCGCGCGGGAGGTGAAGACGGTGGCGCAGGAAATGTAGCATCCGGCGCAGGCAAGGCGAGCGCGTCAGGCCGTCTTCGCGACCTCCAGATGCAGTTCCTCGATCATGGCGTCGCGCATCATGAATTTCTGCGCCTTGCCTGTAACCGTCATCGGCAGGCTGTCCCTGAAGCGGACATAGCGGGGGATCTTGTAATGGGCGATCTGGCCACGGCAGAATTCCCTGATCTCCTCCTCGGTCGGCGGGTCGCCTGCCTGCGCCACGATCCAGGCGCATAGTTCCTCGCCATATTTCTCGTCCGGCACGCCGAAGACCTGTACCTCCCGCACCTTCGGGTGGCGGTAGAGGAATTCCTCCACCTCGCGCGGATAGACGTTCTCGCCGCCGCGGATGACCATGTCCTTCACCCGGCCGACGATGTTGCAATAGCCCTCCGCGTCGAGCGTGGCGAGGTCGCCGGTGTGCATCCAGCCTTCCGTGTCGATCGCCTCCTTCGTGCGTTCCTCGTCATTCCAGTAGCCCTTCATGACCGAGTAGCCGCGCGTGCAAAGTTCGCCGCTCTGGCCGACGGGAACGGTCCTGCCATCCTCGCCGATGATCTTCACCTCCAGATGCGGCAGGATGCGGCCGACGGTCGAGACGCGCTTCTCGATCGGGTCATCGGTGCCGCTCTGGAAGGAGACGGGGCTGGTCTCCGTCATGCCGTAGGCGATCGTGACCTCGCTCATGTGCATCTGGGAGACGACCTTCTTCATCACCTCGATCGGGCACGGCGAACCGGCCATGATGCCGGTCCTGAGCGAAGAGAGATCGAAGCTCTTGAAATCCGGATGATCGAGTTCGGCGACGAACATGGTCGGCACGCCATAGGCCGCCGTGCAGCGCTCCTCGGCCAGTGCTTTCAGCGTCGCGCCCGGCTCGAAGCCCTCGCTCGGGAAGATCATCGCCGCACCCTTGGTGATGCAGCCAAGCGTGCCCATGACCATGCCGAAGCAGTGATAGAGCGGCACCGGAATGGCGAGCCTGTCCTGCTCGGTGAAGTGCATCGCATCGGTGACGAAAGCGGCGTTGTTCAGGATGTTCCTGTGGGTCAGCGTCGCCCCCTTGGGCGAGCCGGTGGTGCCGCTGGTGAACTGGATGTTGATCGGCTCGTCCGGCTTCAAGGAGGCGGTGATGAGGTCGAGCGCTTCGAGCGCGGCGTTATCGGCCATCGCCACGACATCCGCGAAATTGTAGCCGCCCGGCATCTTTTCCTCGCCGGTTCGGATGACGATGCGCAAGTCGGGAAATTTTTCCGCCTTGAGAGCGCCCGGCGCACAGCTTGCCATCTCAGGCGCCAGCGTCTTCAGCATGCCGATATAGTCGGACGTCTTGAAACTCGCCGCCGTCACCAGCGCCTTGCAGCCGACCTTGACCAGAGCGTATTCGAGTTCGGCCAGCCGATAGGCCGGGTTGATGTTGACCATGATGAGGCCGAGCCGGGCGGTCGCGAACTGGGTCAGCACCCATTCCGGCCGGTTGGGCGACCAGATGCCGACGCGGTCGCCTTTCCTCAGGCCCAGCTTATGGAGGCCGGTGGCCAACAGATCCACCTGGCGGGCGAGTTCAGCATACGTCCAGCGGATGCCGTGCTCGAGGAAGACGGCGCCGTCGCGGGAGCCGTGCCGCGCCACCGTCCGCGCGAAGACGGCCGGGATTGTTTCGTCCAGAAGCGGCGGATGATCCGCGCCGCGCACGAATGACAATCCGCCGACCGGCAGAAGCGGCGCGGCACCCTTTTCGATCTTGCTGTCCATGATCGTTCCTCCCGATAGCCAGCGGCGGCGCGAACGGGCCACTCTTCACCCTTCATATAAATTCCACCCACCGGAAGTCACGTGAACTTTCGGCCCTATACAACCTCTATGCAACCTTAAACAATCAAAAGTTGTATATCCTGAAATCACGGCCTGAATAGTTTCCTGGTTAGCCTGAGCCATGGCTAGAACCGTCGCAGGCAACAGGAATTTCCGGCAACTGGCGCGCTGCCGTACTGGCACTTCGGCGGTCGAGTTCGCCATCGTCTCGCCGCTCCTCATCCTGCTCCTGTTCGGCATGGTCGCCTACGGACTCTATCTCGGCGCCAGCCACTCGATCCAGCAGATCGCGGCGGATACGGCACGCACCGCCGTCGCCGGCCTCAACGAGAACGACCGCATCTCGCTTGCCGAGACCTATATCGAGCGCAATGCGGACGCCTATCCGCTTGTCGAACGATCGAAGCTCTCCTTCGACATCAGGGACAATCCGGCCGACACCAACGAATTCATCGTCGCCATCCGCTATGACGCGCGCGACCTTCCCATCTGGAACCTCCTGCCCGATCTGCCGCTGCCGGGCATGACGATCCGTCATTCCTCGACGATCCGCATCGGGGGCAAATGAATGGGAAGGCGGCCCGAATCACGTTTCCGGAACGCGTTGCGTTGCGCATCCGGCAACGTGGCGACGCTGACGGCGCTCCTGATGCCGGCGGCGCTCACCCTTGCCGCGTTCGCTGTGGACGAGGGTTCGCTTTATCTGGAGCGGCGCCACTTGCAGAACCTGACCGACCTCGCCGCGATCGCCGCGGCGGCCGACATCGCCGAACCGGGACAGGCAGCCGAAGCGTTGTTCAAGGCGAACGGCGTCGAGGACCTGACGCTGTTGACCGCGCCCGGCGATACGGATCGACCGAATACGCTACTGGTCGAGACCGGCCGCTATGTGCCGGACCCGGACATTGCCGCTGCCGCGCGCTTCGAGCCCGGCGCGGAGCCGGCAAACGCCGCGCGCGTCACCGCACGGACAATCGGCACGACTTATTTCGCGGCCAGGCTCCTGCCGAAACCGATGGTCGGAACGACCGCGACGGCCAGTGCATCCAACCTGGCTGCCTTCTCGATCGGCTCGCGGCTGGTGGCCGTCGACACCAGGGACGCCGCCCCTGTCATCAACGAACTGCTTGGCAACCTGCTCGGCACCCACCTTTCGCTGAGTGCGATGAGCTACGACGCGCTGCTGGGCGCCGATATCGATCTCCTCGGTTTCCTCACGGCACTCGCCGGAAAGGCGCATATCCAGGCCGGCACCTATGACGAGGTGCTTCAATCGAACGTGTCGATCGGGCAGTTCGTTTTGGCTCTCGCTGACGTCGGCCCGAGCCCGGAGGCGAAGGCCGCGCTCAAGGCAATGGCCGCCGGGCTTCTGTCTTCAGACTTGACCGTGCCGCTGTCGCATCTCGTTTCGCTCGGGCCTGTCGGAAGGCTTGCGCTGGGCGACAAAGCGACGGGTCTTACGGCAAATGCCGATGTCATGTCGCTTCTTTCGGCGGGCGCGATACTGGCCGGCGGCAAACATCAGGTCGCGCTCGCCCTTGACGCCGGCCTGCCCGGCATCGCCGGCGTGACGGTCGACCTTGCCATCGGAGAACCGCCGCAGAACTCGCCGTGGTTCTCGATCGGCGAAAAGGGCGATGTCGTGCGTACCGCGCAGACGCGGCTCAGCCTTGTCGTGGAAGTCGGCGGGCTGGGCGGCCTTCTGGGGAGGCTGCTCGACGTATCGATCCGCCTGCCGATCTATCTGGAACTCGCCTATGCGGAAGGAAAGCTCGGCGATGTAGCCTGCCCAACCGGGCGTCCCGACAGCTTGCGCGTGACGGTCGAGGCGCGTCCCGGCGTGGTCGAGGCATGGATCGGCGAGGTCGATACCGCCGGAATGAGGAATTTCGCCAAATCGCCGTCCGTCCTGCCGGCGCAACTCGTCAATGTGTTACATGTCGTCACGGCAACCGGCACAGCGCATGCGACGATTTCCAACCCGACCCCAACGCAGTTGGTATTCTCAGCCACCGAAATCGGGAGCGGCGCCGTCAAAAGCGTCTCGACGCATAATTTCACCGGATCGCTGTTCGGCTCGCTGCTCGGCGACCTCCATCTCGACGTCAAGGTCGGCGGTCTCGGCCTTGGCCTCGGCGATGTCGGCAAAGCGCTGGCGAACACGCTCGGCGCCGTCTCGCCTGCCATCGACGAGCTCCTGAACGAGGTTCTGGCGACGCTCGGCATCAAGCTCGGCGAAGCCGACGTCCGCGTGACCGGCGCGACCTGCGGCCGCTCCGCACTTGTGCAGTAGCGGTCGCTCTCAGCCGATGATTCCGAAAGCGATCCCAAGCGGCGGAAGCGAAACCGTTTTCCCGTCGTGCCGGGGAGCGGGAAAGCCCGGAACGTCGATAAAGCGCGCTTTGGCGAATTCGTCCAGGAGATCAAACGTGACCGGATCGCGGGCGATGTTGAAGACACACAGCATCGAGCCAGTGCCACTTGTTCGCTCGAAAGCAAGCACGCCTTCCGGCGCTTCGACAAAGCGGATGTCACCGGCAAGCAGCGTCGGCTGCTTTTTCCGGAAGGCCAGCGTCTCACGATAGTGCGCCAGTACAGAATCCGCGTCGTGCTGCTGTGCGGAGACCGCACGCAGGCGGTGCTCTTCCGGAATGGGCAGCCACGGCTTGCCGCGCGAGAAGCCGGCATAGACCGCCTGCTCTTCCCAGACCATCGGCGTGCGGCAGCCGTCGCGCCCCTTGAAGCCCGGCCAGAAGCGGATGCCGTAGGGGTCGCGCAAATCCTCGAAGGCGATGTCCGCCTCGGTCAGGCCGAGTTCCTCCCCTTGATAGAGGCAAACGGACCCGCGTAGCGCACAAAGCAACGTCACGCAGAACTTCGCCAGGTGGTCCGCATCATCGCCCGGCTTCGCGAAGCGGGAGACGTGGCGGGCGACGTCGTGGTTGGAGAAGGCCCAGCAGACCCAGCCGGCAGCAGATGCCTCGAAGGCCTCGACGCAGCGGCGGATATGCGCAACCGAAAGCTCCGGGCCGAGCAGATCGAAGGTGTAGCACATGTTGAGCTTGTCGTTGCCGTCCGTATAGGCGGCAACCGTCGTCAGCGAGCGGTCTCCGTCACCCACCTCGCCGATCGACATGCGCTCGTCATATGAATCAAGCAGCGCCCTTACCCGCATGAGAAAGCCTATATTTTCCGGCTGCGTCTTGTCGTGGATATGCCGCTGGAAGCCGTAGGGATTGGTATCCGGAACGTCGGAGGAAAGGGTGCGGGAAAGGGGCGGATTATCCGTCAGGGCGCGGTCGTGGAAATAGTAGTTCACCGCGTCGAAGCGGAAAGCATCGACCCCGCGATCCAGCCAGAAGCGCAGCGTGGACAGCAGTGCCTTCTGCACCTCGGGATTGTGGAAATTCAAATCCGGCTGCGAGGCGAGGAAGTTGTGCAGGTAATATTGCTTGCGCACCGAATCCCATTCCCAGGCAGGGCCGCCGAACACCGAAAGCCAGTTGTTCGGGGCGGTGCCGTCCGGCTTTGCGTCTGCCCAGACATACCAGTCGGCCTTGGGATTATTGCGGCTGGAACGGCTTTCGATGAACCATTCATGCCGATCGGAAGAATGGGAAAGCACCTGATCAATGATGACTTTCAGGCCGAGGCGATGCGCCTCTTCGATCGCTGCGTCGAAATCCTCGATGGTCCCGAACAGCGGATCGACGGCGCAATAGTCGGCAATGTCGTAGCCCATGTCCGCCATGGGCGACTTGAAGAAAGGCGACAGCCAGACCGCGTCGACGCCGAGCGAGGCGACATAGGGCAGCCGCCTGACCACGCCCTTCAGGTCGCCGACGCCGTCGCCGGTCGTATCCTGGAAGGAGCGCGGATAGATCTGGTAGATGGCGCATCCCCGCCACCACTCGATCCTTCCTTCTCTCGACTGGCCGGCACTGTTCATTCGTTGCTACTTTCCTCTCCTGTTTGGGCAGAGTGATCGTTTGTGGGCGAATTTTCATCACTCCGTCGCGTTTCGCCGGCCGACTCTCCCCCATCCTCGTAGGTTAGAGGAAAGGTGCCCGGTATCACGACCAGCGCTTCCTCTCCCCCGTCAACCAAGGGAGAGGCGGAGTGGAGGTTGGCTTCATCTTCGGCTGCCCTGTCTGTTAGGGTTTCGGCATAGAAAAGAACCGAGCGCTCCGGCGCTGGGATGATGCCCGTCGCAATCTCGCCCGAGGCAGGAGCCTCGAACGCCGCCTGCCGTCGCCATTCATAGCCGGTACGTTCCGGCAGGGTGAAGGCCCGCGGATGGTCGTTGGCATTGATGAAGACGGCCAGACGGCGGGCGGGCGGTCCTTCCCCCTCGCGCAACATCATGGTGAAGGCCCGGCGACTCTCTTCCTGCCAGTTTTCCGGTGACAGCGGATCGCCCTCCTCCGTCAGCCAGGAGACATCGGGAAATTCCGAACCGCCCGCGGCCTGCCCGGAGAGCATGGAAGTGGCACCGAGGGCGCCGGGTTCGCGGCGGAGTGTGGCCAGCGCCTGTACGAATGCGAGCAGACCCTTGTCGGCGCTCTCCCAATCGAGCCATGTGATCTCATTGTCCTGCGCATAGGCGTTGTTGTTACCGTGCTGGGAGCGGCCGAACTCGTCACCGGCCGTCAGCATGATCGTGCCGCGCGAGGCAAAGAGCGTCGCCAGAAGGGCCGCGCAATCATGCTTGCGCCTTGCGACAATCGCCGCGTTGGTCGTCTTGCCCTCGACGCCGTTGTTCCAGGAGAAATTCTCGTTGTGGCCGTCGCGGTTGTCCTCGCCATTGCCGCTGTTGTGCTTGCGTTCGTAGGAGACGAGGTCGGCAAGCGTCATGCCGTCATGGGCGGCGACGAAATTCACCGTACGCGTCGCCGGCGATCCCTCGAAGACATCGAACGAACCGGCGAGCCGAGTGGCCAAGGGGCCAGCCATACCGGCATCGCGCCGCCAGAAGCGGCGGACGTCGTCGCGGTAGCGGTCGTTCCATTCGAGGAAAGGCTGCGGAAAATGGCCCAGTTGATAGCCACCCTCGTCTATATCCCAAGGCTCGGCGATGAGGATGCGGTCACCGACAACGGGATCCTCACGCAGCATGCTGAGAAGCGGCGCGTCTTTGTCGAACCCCTCCGCCGTACGCCCGAGCACGGTGGCGAGATCGAAGCGGAAACCATCCACCTCGGCATGGGTCACGAAATGGCGGAGCGTGTCGATGACGAGCCTCTGCACGAGCGGGCTGTCGGCATCAAGCGTGTTGCCGCAGCCGGTCGCGTTTTCGAGACGCGGCGGGTTGCCCGCATGCCGGTAGTAGGCAAGGTTGTCGAAGCCGCGCAGCGACAATACCGGACCGACCGCATCCGCCTCGCCGGTATGGTTCAGCACCACATCGAGGATGACGCCGATGCCCGCATCATGCAGCACCTCGACCGTCTCGCGCAATTCGGCGATACCGCCCGGCGCGAGACGCGGATCGAGCGCCATGAAGGTGACCGGGTTGTAGCCCCAGGCGTTGCGCAGATTGAGCGGCGGCAGGTGCCGCTCGTCGATCCAGGCGGCGATGGGCATCAGTTCGACGGCGCCGACACCGAGCTTGACGAGATGCTCGATGATTTCCGGTTGGCGAAGCGCGGCGACCGTGCCGCGCACCGGGGCATGAATCTCCGGATGGCGCTTGGTGAAGGCGCGGACGGGTACTTCGTAGATGAGGCCGCCCGGCTGGAACATGGGCGGCCGCGGAAAGAGCCTGCCGCGCGTCGCCGTAACAATCGCCTTCGGGACAAGGCCGGCCGTATCGCCGCCCTCGCCTCGCGCCGAAGCCAGCCTTTTGCGATAAGCATAAGGGCGGTCGATGGCTAGCGCATAGGGGTCGACCAGCAGCTTGGCCGGGTCGAAGAAATAGCCGTTCTGCGGATCGTAGCGGCCGTCGGCGCGATAGCCGTAACGAGCGCCCTCTTCCAGCCCCTCGACGAAGTTGGACCAGACGCCGTCCTCGCCGCGCTCCATATCGCGGCGCGCGATTTCCGCCGTCCCTTTCTCGTCGAACAGGCACAATGTCACTTTCTCCGCCGTTCCCGAAACGACGGAGAATTCCACGCCCCCCTCTTTCGCAACCGCCCCCAGTTGCTTGCTGCGTGTCAAATGAGCAAACCCTGCATTTATTCCTAAATTAGGTAATGACGGATGGCTTGTCACGGCCGGTATGCGCCTTGATGCCGGCGATCTTGTCGGCAGCGGCGATGAGATCGGCCAGCGCCTTCTGCGTGTCGAGATCGAGCCGGGCCGGATTGGCCTCATAGCGCTCGATATAGACGCGGATGGTCGCGCCTTCCGTTCCGGTTCCCGAAAGTCGGAAGACGATGCGCGAGCCGCCCTCGAAGAAGATGCGGATGCCCTGATGTTCGCTCACCGAATGATCGACCGGGTCGTGATAGGCGAAATCGTCCGCCTTCTCTATCCTGTCCTTGCCGAAACTCTGGCCGGGAAGGCTGGAAAGCTTCGCCTTCAAATCGTCCATCATCCTGTTGGCAGCATCGGACTTCACCGCCTCGTAGTCGTGGCGCGTGTAATAGTTGCGGCCATAGGTCTTCCAATGGTCCTCGGCGACTTCCCGCACGCTCATGCCGCGCACGGCGAGGATGTTGAGCCAGAGCAGCACGGCCCACAGTCCATCCTTCTCGCGCACATGGTTGGAGCCGGTGCCGGCGCTTTCCTCGCCGCAGATCGTCGCCATGCCGGCGTCGAGCAGATTGCCGAAGAACTTCCACCCGGTCGGCGTCTCATAAGCGCCGATGCCGAGTTTGGCCGCCACGCGGTCCGACGCGGCGCTGGTCGGCATGGACCGTGCGATGCCTTTCAGGCCGCTTTTATAGCCGGGCGCCAGATGGGCGTTGGCCGACAGCATGGCAAGCGAGTCCGAGGGTGTGATGAAGATGCCGCGCCCGAGGATCAGATTCCGGTCGCCGTCGCCGTCGGAAGCCGCGGCGAAATCCGGGGATTTATCCGACATGACGAGATCATAGAGATGTTTTGCATGGACCAGATTCGGATCGGGATGGTGGCCGCCGAAATCGGGCAGCGGCTTGTAGTTCCGTGCCGTGCCTTCCGGTGCGCCAAGCCGGTGCTCGAGAATTTCCTTGCCGTAGGGGCCTGTCACCGCATGCATGGAATCGAAGACCATGCGGAAGCCGGATTTGAAGAGCTTGCGGATAGCGTCGAAGTCGAACAGTTCCTCCATAAGTTCGGCGTAATCCTTGACGGAATCGATGATCTCGATTGCCATGCCGCCGCGCTCGATCGCCCCGATCTTGCCGAGGTCAATATCGGGAAAGTCCTCGATCAGATAGCGATCGATCACCTTGGAGCGGGCGAAGATCGCCTCGGTGATCTTCTCCGGCGCCGGGCCGCCATTGCCGATATTGTACTTGATGCCGAAATCCTCCTTCGGCCCGCCGGGATTGTGGCTCGCCGAGAGGATTATGCCGCCGAACGTCTTCTTCTTGCGGATGAGGTTGGAGACGGCCGGCGTAGAGCAGATGCCGTCCTTGCCGATGATGAGCTTGCCGAAGCCGTTGGCGGCCGCCATCTTCACAATGATCTGGATGGCTTCCGGGTTGAAGTAGCGGCCGTCGCCGCCGATCACCAGCGTCTTGCCCTTATGGCCTTCGAGTGAATCGAAGATCGACTGGATGAAGTTCTGCACATAGCTCGGCTGCTGGAATTCGGGCACTTTCTTGCGGAGGCCCGACGTGCCCGGCCGCTGGTCCATATAGGGCTTCGTTGGAACCGTCTTGATCATTAAGGGAGGACCTTCTTCGCAATCAGGGATCGATAGAGCTCAACATAGCGCGCCGCGCTCTTTTTCCAGGATACGTCCGATTTCATGCCTTGCCGCTGCAAGGCCGTCCATTCGGCCGGGCGGGCATAAGCTTCCATGGCGCGGGAAATGGCATGGTAGAGGCCGCCGGGCACGGAAGGCTGGTACTGGAAGCCGGTGGCGACGCCGGCCGACAGCGCTGCCTCGTTGGCGTCGATGATCGTGTCCGCCAGCCCGCCGGTCCGCGCCACGACCGGCACGCAGCCATAACGCAGGCCGTAAAGCTGGGTCAGCCCGCAAGGCTCGAAACGGGACGGGATGAGGATCGCGTCGGCGCCGCCCTGCATCAGATGCGACAAAGGCTCGTCATAGCCGACGACCATGCCGACCTTGCCGCGATGCCGGGATGCTGCTGCGAGCAGCGCGCCTTCCAGCGCCGCATCGCCGGAACCGAGCGCGCCAAGGCGGCCGCCGGCGGCGACCAGTCCGTCCACCGTCTCGACCAGCGTGTCCATGCCCTTCTGCCAGGTGAGGCGGCTGACCACGCAGAAAAGCGGCCCCGGCCCGCGTTCGAGAGCGAAGCGCTCCTCCAGCGCCGCCTTGTTGGCTTTGCGAGCCTTGAGGCTGCGCGCAGAATATCGCGCCGCAAGATGCGGGTCCGTCTCCGGGTTCCAGATGTCGGTGTCGATGCCGTTGACGATGCCGAAGAGGTCACCGGCACGGGCGTTCATCATGCCGTCGAGACCCATGCCGAATTCCGGCGTGCGGATTTCCTGCGCGTAGGTGGGGCTGACCGTCGTGATGGCACTCGCAGCCTGCAGTCCTGCCTTCAGATAGCCGACGCCGCCATAATATTCGACGCCGTCAACCGAAAGCGCCGAAGCCGGCAGGCCGAGTTCGGGAAAAATGGACGTCGGGAACTGACCCTGGAAGGCGAGGTTATGGACCGTCATGACAGTCGGCAGGGCAGCATCGTCATAGCGCAGATAGGCTAGCGTCATCGCCGCCTGCCAATCATGCGCGTGCACGATGTCGGGCACGTAGCCCTCGACCGCACCACCGGCGATGTCGGCGGCCGCACGGGAAAATGCCGCGAAGCGCCGCCAATTGTCGGAGAAATCCGTACCGGAGGGATCGCCATACGGTCCGCCCTTGCGATCGAAGAGTGTCGGGGCGCTCAGGACGAAGAGCTCAAGCCCGGCCGCCTCGCCGCGCAGGATCGAGGCTTTCGCGCCGAAAAGGTCCGCGTAAACATGGACCTCCTTCTTTTTCCTCAGCTTCGCCGCAAGCCCCGGATAGCCGGGCACGAAGGTCGTCGCATGGACGCCGTGCGCGGCCAGCGCCGGCGGCAGCGCGCCGACGACATCCGCCAGCCCGCCGGTCTTGACCAGCGGAAAGACTTCGGAAGTGACGGAGAGGATTTTCATCAGCCGGCGCTTCCATCCGGCTGGCGGTGCCCTTTCGCACCCCCCTCTGTCCTGCCGGAAATCTCCCCCGCAAGGGAGGAGATCGGACGGCCGCTCTGCCTGCAACCTTTCTGAACCTTGAAGGTTAGAGAAGGCCGCAATGACAGCTGATCTTTCCCGTTGAGGGGGAGATGTCCGGCAGGACAGAGGGGGGTGTGAAGGGGCACTGAATTCGCCAAATTCATTTGCGTTTCAAAGCCGGTCGATCATGTCCTGTGTGATGAGGCAGATACCCTTTTCGCTGCGGCGGAAGCGCTTGGCGTCCAGGACAGGGTCCTCCCCGACGACAAGGCGCTCGGGGATGCGCACGCCTCGGTCGAGGACGGCTCGGCTGAGGCTCGCATTGCGACCGATGAAGCAATCCGGCAGGACCACGCATTCCTCCAGCGAGGAGAAGGAGTTGATGCGCGCGCCGGTGAAGATCAGGCTGCGCCGTAGCGCAGCACCCGAGACGATGCAGTCGCCTGCCACCAGCGACGACACGGCCGAGCCACGGCGCCCTTCCTCGTCGTGCACGAACTTGGCTGGCGGCTTGATCTCGGCATAGGTCCAGATCGGCCACTCCCTGTCGTAGATGTCTAGTTCCGGCGTGATATCGGTCAGGTCGATATTCGCCTCCCAATAGGCGTCGATCGTGCCGACATCGCGCCAGTAGGCTTCGCGCTCGTAGCTCGAACGCACGCAGGACTGGGTAAAGCGGTGCGCCATTGCTTTCCCGTTCTTGACGATGTGAGGAATGATGTCCTTGCCGAAATCGTGGCTGGTTTCCTTCTCGGCCGCGTCGCGGCGAAGCTGCTCCATGAGGAAGGCCGTGCGGAACACATAGATACCCATTGAAGCAAGCGCGAAGTCCGGCTTGTCGGGCATGCCGGGCGGATCGGCCGGCTTCTCGACGAAGGCGATGATCTTGTCCTTCTCGTCCACATGCATGACGCCGAAGCCGGTCGCCTCCATGCGCGGAACCTCGAGGCAACCGACGGTGACGTCAGCGCCCGAATCCACGTGCTGGCGCAGCATCACTTCCAGATCCATCTTGAAGACATGGTCGCCAGCGAGGATGACCATGTATTCCACGCCGTAATCCTGGATGATGTCGATGTTCTGGTAGACGGCATCGGCGGTGCCTTCATACCACTGCGTCTCCGAGACGCGCTGGCTGGCGGGCAGGATATCGAAGCTCTCGTTGCGCTCCGGGCGGAAGAAGTTCCAGCCGCGCTGCAAATGGCGGATCAGCGAATGCGCCTTGTATTGCGTCGCTACGCCGATGCGGCGGATACCCGAATTCAGCGCATTGGAGAGAGCGAAGTCGATGATGCGCGTCTTGCCGCCGAAATAGACGGCAGGCTTGGCGCGGCGGTCGGTCAATTCCTTCAGCCGGCTGCCTCGCCCTCCCGCAAGGACATAGGCCATCGCATCGCGCGACAGAGGCTGGGTCCGTCTCACATCCGCCATTTCAGCCCTCCCATACCCGACACAATTTCTACTCCGGGTCGTATTCGATCATGATGGTCGATAGCGGTGGCAATGTCATCAGCACCGATGCGGCCTTACCCTCGGCGGCCGCCCTCACTACGCCGTTGTTTCCCATGCCGCTGCCGCCATAGTCATGCGCATCGGTGTTCAGGATCTCGCGCCAGTTTCCGGCATGCGGCAGCGGCACGGAATAGCCGCTCCTCGGCACCGGCGTGAAATTGCAGACGACTGCGACCGGCCGTGCGCCGGGCGCGCCACGCACCCATGCGAAGACCGAATTCTGCTTGTCATCCACGATCAGCCAGCCGAACCCGTCCGGCTCGCAATCGCGGGCGTGGAGCGCAGGCTTATCGCGATAGAGACGATTCAGGTCACGGATTAGACGGCGCACGCCTTCATGCGAGCCGTAATCGAGTAGGTACCAGTCGAGCGCCTTCGCCTCGTTCCATTCGGCGCGCTGGGCGAATTCCTGCCCCATGAAGAGCAGCTTCTTGCCCGGATAGCCCCACATGAAGGCATAGTAGGCGCGCAGATTGGCGAATTTCTGCCAGTCGTCGCCCGACATCTTCGCAAGCAGCGTGCCCTTGCCGTGCACGACCTCGTCATGGCTGAGCGGCAGGACGAAATTCTCGGCAAAGGCGTAGACAAGGCCAAAGGTGATCTGCTCGTGATGGTATTTCCGGTGCACCGGCTCCTTGGACATGTATTCAAGCGTGTCGTGCATGAAGCCCATGTTCCACTTGAAGCCGAAGCCAAGCCCGCCCTCATGTACCGGGCCTGAAACCTTCGGCCATGAGGTTGATTCCTCGGCGATGGTCATGATGCCGGGATGCGCGCCGTAAACGGTCTTGTTCATCTCCTGCAGGAAACGGACGGCCTCCAGGTTCTCGCGGCCGCCTTTCTCGTTCGGCACCCACTCGCCTTCCTTACGGGAATAATCGAGGTACAGCATGGAGGCGACGGCATCGACCCTCAGCCCGTCAAGATGGTACTTCTCCGGCCAGAAGAGCGCGTTGTTGACGAGAAAAGCCATCACCTCGCGGCGGCCGAAATTGTAGATCGCGGTGTTCCAGTCTGGATGAAAGCCCTTGCGCGGGTCGGCATGCTCGTAGAGCGCGGTGCCGTCGAAGCGCGCCAGCCCATGCTCGTCGGTCGGGAAATGCGCAGGCACCCAGTCGAGGATGACACCGATGCCGGCGCGGTGCGCGCCATCGACGAAACGGGCGAAGCCTTCCGGCTCACCAAAGCGCGCCGTCGGGCAATAGAGCCCGGTCGTCTGGTAGCCCCATGATGGGTCGTATGGGTGCTCGGTGATCGGCAGGAACTCGATGTGGGTGAAGCCCATATCGACGACATAGGGGATGAGGCGGTCGGCCAGTTCGTCCCATGAGAGGAACGAACCGTCGTCGCGCCGCTGCCACGAGCCGGCATGGACCTCGTAGATGGAGATCGGCTGGCGCCGCGCATCGGCGCTTCGCCAGAATTCGCGATGCCTTTCATCACCCCATTCATGGCGCATTGGCAGGTCGGTGACGGACGCGGTCGCCGGCCGAAGCTCCGAGCGGAAAGCGAAGGGATCGGCCTTGAGCGGCAGTTTCTGGCCTCTCGGCCCGATGATCTCGTATTTATAGGGTTGGCCCGCGCTGATATCGGGCAGGAAAATTTCCCAGATGCCGGTATCGACACGCTTGCGCATGACATGGCGGCGGCCGTCCCAGTCGTTGAACTGGCCGACGACCGAGACGCGCCGCGCATTCGGCGCCCAGACGGCGAAATGGATGCCACTTGCGCCCTCGTGCTCGATCAGATGGGCGCCGAGTTTGTCGAAGAGCCTCAGATGCGAGCCCTCGGCGATGTAGTAATCGTCCATCGGCCCGAGCACCGGCCCAAAGGAATAAGGGTCGGTGGTCCACCAGTCGCCGCCTTCGTTGCGGGCGTGATACCGGATCGGCTGGCGCTCTTTGATGGAAAGCACGCCGTCGAAGAAGCCGGCTTCTTCGCGGCGGCTGAGCTCGCCGGCCGGGTCACCGCTGAGCGTGAAGGCCGCGATCTCCTCCGCATGCGGCATAAAGCAGCGCGCGACGAACTTGCGGCCCACTTCCTGCACGCCAAGAATGGAAAAAGGATCGCGGTGTTCGCCGGCGACAATCGCCCTTATATCGGCCGCGCCGGTCAGCGGCTTCTCGACCTTGGCCCCTTTACGAACACCGGGCATCAAACGGCGGCACTCCCTAACCGGCTTCTAACTTCCCTGCACTGAACTATAGGGCACTTTCCAGATTTCCGATGCATATTGGCGGATGGTGCGGTCGGAGGAGAACCAGCCCATATTCGCCGTGTTGCGGATCGCCTTGCCGTACCAGTCGCGCGGCCGACGCCACAATTCGTCGATCTTGCGCTGGGCGTCGGTGTAGGAATCAAAATCGGCCGCGACCATGAACCAGTCATGCTCGTAGAGCCCGCCGACGAGGCCGGCATAGCGGTTGCGGTCGTCCGGCGAGAAGACGCCCGACGCGATTGCCTCAAGCGCCTGCGAAAGTTCCGGCGAGCGCTCGATCAGTTCGCGCGGGTTGTAGCCGTTGCGGCGGCGTTCGGCGACCTCCTCGGCGGTCAGGCCGAAGATGACGATATTGTCGGCGCCGACATGATCGCGGATTTCGACATTGGCGCCGTCGAGCGTGCCGATGGTGAGCGCGCCGTTCAGCGCGAATTTCATGTTGCCGGTGCCAGACGCCTCCATGCCCGCGGTCGAAATCTGCTCGGACAGGTCAGCGGCCGGCACCAGCATCTCGGCCAGGCTGACATTGTAGTTCGGCACGAAGACGAGCTTGAGGAGGCCTCGCACCGACGGATCGTTGTTGATCGTCCGGGCCACGTCGTTGGCGAGCTTTATGATCAGCTTGGCATTGTGATAGGTCGGCGCCGCCTTGCCGGCGAGAAGCTTTACGCGCGGCACCCAGTCCTTTTCCGGATGCGAGCGCATCTGGTCGTAAAGCGCGACGGTGCCGACGATATTCATAAGCTGGCGCTTATATTCGTGGATACGCTTCACCTGGATGTCGAACAGGGCTGACGGATCGAGGCCGACCCCCATCCGCTCGCGCACGAGCTTCGCCAGATGCTCCTTGTTGGGGCGCTTGACCTCGGCAAACGCCTCCTGAAAGCCGGGATCGTCGGCATGGGCGTTCAGGTCGGAAAGCGCATCGATGTCGTCCAGCACCCGGTCGCCGACCGTCCGCCGGATCAGCGAGAAAAGGCCCGGGTCGCACTGCTGCAGCCAGCGGCGCGGCGTAATGCCGTTTGTCTTGTTGTTGATCCGGTGAGGATAGAGGCGGTGCAGGTCGGCAAAGACCGTCTTCTTCATCAGCTCAGTGTGGAGCGCCGAAACGCCGTTCACCGAATGCGAGCCGATGAAGGCGAGATTGCCCATGCGCACCCGGCGCTCGCCGTTCTCGTCGATGAGCGAGATGGCGCTGATCTGGCCGTCATCGAAGCCATGCTCGCGGCGAGCTTCGAGGAGAAGCTTGGCGTTGATGGCATAGACAAGCTGCATGTGCCGGGGCAGCAGGCGCTCGAAAAGCGGTACCGGCCAGCTTTCCAGCGCTTCGGGCAGGAGCGTGTGGTTGGTGTAGCAGAAGGTCCGACGGACGATGTCCCACGCCGCGTCGAATTCGAAATCGTGGACATCGACCAGAAGCCGCATCAGTTCCAGCACGGCCACGGCCGGATGCGTATCGTTCAACTGGATCGCCGCCTTGTCGGGGAGCGAGGTGAGGTCGGGATATTCGTGCAGATGCCGGTCGAGAATGTCGCGCAGCGAGGCCGCAGAGAAGAAATATTCCTGCCTCAGCCTGAGCTCCTGGCCGGCCGGCGTCGCATCCGCCGGATAAAGAACGCGGGTCAGCGTCTCGGCTTGAGTGCTCTCGCTCAAGGCGCCGATATGGTCGCCGGCATTGAACCTGTCGAGCAGGATCGGATCGACGGGCATGGCGGTCCAGAGGCGCAGCGTGTTGACGCGCTTCGCCCGCCAGCCGGCAACCGGCGTATCGTAGGCGACAGCCAGCACGCGCTCCTGCGGCTTCCAGACCATGCGCCGCCCGTCCGTCCCCGGCACGGCCTCGACCATGCCGCCGAAGCCGATCTCGATCGAACGTTCGCGCCGTTCGAATTCCCAGGGGTTGCCGTGGTCGAGCCATGTCTCGGGCAATTCGACCTGCCATCCGTCGGAGATTTCCTGCCGGAACATGCCGTTGGCATAACGGATGCCGTAGCCATGCGCCGGAACGTCCACGGTCGCCATCGATTCCATGAAGCAGGCGGCAAGCCGGCCGAGCCCGCCATTGCCGAGGGCGGCGTCCGGCTCGAGCGCCGCGATGATGTCGAAATCGACGCCGAGCGAAGACAGCGCATTCCTGACCTCGTCCATAAGGCGCAGGTTCGAGATGGCATCGCGCATCAGCCGGCCGATCAGGAATTCGAGCGACAGGTAATAGACGCGCTTCGACTGCTCCTCGTAGGCCTTCTTGGTCGAGGCGATCCATTTCTCGATCAACCTGTCGCGCACGACCTTGATGGTGGCGGAAAGCCAATCGTACTGGGTCGCGACCGTCGGGTCCTTGCCGATCCGATAGGTCAGGCAGGAAAGAATCTCGGCGGCCAATGTTTTGGCGTCGGGTGCGGCTTCAGGAAGGGCAGGCTTCATCGCGATGGTCATGTTCGTCTTAATAAAGCATTTCTGCTTTTCTTCGAATCGCAGAAACGCTCTATCGTCATGTTTCTACGCAATTCCGGACGGAAAATCGGTTCCCACTTTTCCTGGAATTGCTCCGGACCGGAACATCCCGCCATGCCTATCAGAAACGCACCGACCAAGACGCCAGGTCAAGCAGCGAGGGCGGCTTCGGGCGGGACCTTGGCGCCGGTCATGAAGGCGACCGCGTCCGACATGGTGTATTGTTTCGGGTCGATGACGCAGAGCCGCCTGCCGAGCCGGTGGATGTGGATGCGGTCCGCCACCTCGAAGACGTGCGGCATGTTGTGCGAGATGAGCACGATCGGCAGGCCGCGCTTCTTCACGTCGAGGATGAGTTCCAGCACACGGCGCGATTCCTTGACGCCGAGCGCTGCGGTCGGCTCGTCCATGATGACCACTTTCGAGCCGAAAGCGGCGGCGCGTGCTACCGCCACGCCCTGCCGCTGGCCGCCGGACAGCGTCTCGACCGACTGGTTGATGTTCTGGATCGTCATCAGGCCAAGTTCGGAAAGCTTGGCGCGGGCTATCTTCTGCATCTTCGAGCGGTCGAGTCGGCGCAGAAATTTCCCGACGAAGCCTTCCCGTCGGATTTCACGGCCGAGGAACATATTGTCGGCGATCGAAAGGGCCGGCGAAAGCGCGAGATTCTGGTAGACCGTCTCGATGCCGGCGTGCCGCGCCTCGATCGGCGAGCGGAAATGGACCGGCTTGCCGTTCAGTTCGATCGTGCCGCTGTCGGGATTGACCGCGCCGCACAGCGCCTTGATGAGCGTTGATTTCCCAGCGCCGTTGTCACCGATTACCCCGAGGATTTCGCCGGGCATCAGGTCGAAATCGGCGTTGTCCAGCGCGACGACGCGGCCGTATCGCTTCACGAGGCCCTTGGCCGCCAGGACAGGCGTCACGGCGTTCATACGGAAATCTTCCTTATCCATTGATCGATGGTAACGGCGATGATGATCAAGATGCCGACGGCGAATTCCTGCCAGAGGACCTCGACGCCGGAGAGCGCCAGACCGTTACGGAAGACGCCGACGATGAGCGCGCCGAAAAGCGTGCCGACCAGCGAGCCGCGCCCGCCGAAGAGCGAGGTGCCGCCGATGACCACGGCGGTGATGGCGTCGAGGTTGGCGGTCTGGTTGCCGAGCGGGCTCGCCGCTCCGATGCGGCCGATCAGCACCCATGCGGCGATGGCGCAGATGAAGCCGGCCAGCGTATAGACGCCGACCAGGGTCGCGGCAGTATTGATGCCGGTCAGCCGCGCCGCTTCCGGATCGTCGCCGGTGGCATACACATGGCGGCCGAATGCGGTGCGGTTCAGGATGTACCAGACGGCGACGGCGATCAGGATCATCAGGATCGAGCCATAGGTGATGAGTGCACCGTGGCCGAAGATGATGCGGTTGCCGGTCCAGTGCAGGATCGGCGCCATCTGATCGATGTCCTGGGCGCGGATGGTCTCGGAATGCGAGACATAGATGACCATCGAGCCGAAGATGCTCCATGTGCCGAGCGTGACGATGAAGGGCGGCAGTTTCAGGATCGCCACCAGCACGCCGTTGATGAAACCGCAGACGATGCCGGTAACGAAGCCGAGCGTGAAGGCGATTTCAGGCGGCCAGCCCCACACGACCGCCAGCCGGCCCATGACGATGGAGGAAAGCACCATGATGGCGCCGACCGAAAGGTCGATGCCGGCGGTGAGGATCACCAGCGTCTGGGCGATGCCCAATATGCCGATGATCGTCACCTGCTGGAGGACCAGCGAAAGGTTGAACGGCGCGAAGAACTTGCCGCCGGCGGTGAAGGAAAAGATCAGGACGCCGATGACGAGAACGATGAAGGGAACGGCGGTCGGAAACTCGTGGAGGAAATGCTGAAGCCGCTTTATGAGCGTGACAGCCTCTTCCTCGAAGCTGGCCACGGACTGGTCCGCACCCTGAAGTCCGCTTTCGGCAAGCGCGGAGCCGCGCGGGTCCTCGTCCATTCCCCGTTCCTCCTGAGCGTCCCGGCCCTACGGGATCCTTTTCCGATGCGCCCGTCTGGCGGGCGGCAGCACAGACCGCCCGTCTTTGGTATCAATCTAGCCCGAAAGGAGAGCCCGAGGAAGCGGGCCTGCCCTCGGCTATGGCCTCGGGCGTTCGTCGCTTGAAAAGCCCATTTCGGGGCTTTTCATCCGCTACACGAACCACTCCTCATCCCCAGCAGAGCTTCAGGCCTTCCTCGGTGCTGATCGAGGGGACGCCTTTCACAGGCTTGTCGGTGACGAGTTGCGCGCCGGTGTCGGTGAAATCCTTGCCTTCGGTCGGCTTCGGCTTCTCGCCCGACTTGGCGAATTTCTCGATCGCCTCCATGGCGAGAGCAGCCATCTTCAGCGGGTATTGCTGCGAGGTGGCACCGATGACGCCGGCCTTGACGTTCTTGACGCCCGGGCAGCCGCCGTCGATGGAAACGACCAGCACCGAGCCGTCATCCTTGCCGGCTGCCTTGAGCGCCTGATAGCCGCCCGCCGCTGCCGGTTCGTTGATCGTGTACATCACGTTCACGTCGGGGCACTTCTGCAGCAGCGTTTCCATCGCCGTGCGGCCGCCATCCTCGGCGCCGCCGGTCATCTCATGACCGCAGATGCGCGGGTCATTCTCGTCGCCGTAGTGCTTGGGATCCTTGATGTCGATGCCGAAGCCCTGCATGAAGCCCTGGTCGCGCAGATAGTCGACCGTCGGCTGGTTGGTGGCAAGGTCGAGGAAGGCGATCTTTGCGTCCTTCGCCTTGTCGCCGAGCGTACCTTTCGCCCATTCGCCGATCAGTTGCCCGGCCTTGAAATTGTCGGTCGCGAAGGTGGCGTCGACAGCATCGATCGGATCGGTCGGCGTATCGAGGTCGATGACCAGCAAGCCGGCGTCCCTCGCCTTCTTGATCGTCGGCACGATTGCCGTGGAATCAGAGGGCACGATCGCGAAACCCTTGGCGCCCGCGGCGATCAGGTTCTCGATCGCAGCCACCTGGCTGTCATTGTCGCCGTCATACTTGCCGGCGAAGGTGCGCAGGTCGAGGCCGAGTTCCTTCGCCTTCGCCTGCGCGCCCTCGCGCATCTTGACGAAGAAGGGATTGCCTTCGGTCTTGGTGATCAGACCGACGATATCGGCCGCCCATGCGGGGCTGGCGGCCATCACACCGAGCGCTACGGCGCCCGCAACGGCAAGTTTCGTAAACATGAACCTACTCATCTCAAACCTCCCAGTGAATGTGAGCGGAAGCCCGCCCGCGGGGCGCAGCCAGCCGGCACCCGGCCGCCTCGGCGCCGGATGAAGGGAAGCAAATACCAGCCCCTAGCTCCTGTCAATATATAAATCAAAATGAATTATTATTGACAGGCGGGTCTTTGGAGACAATGCTTGCCAAGATCGGGCTTTGCCAAGATCGGGCTTTGCCAAGATCGGGCTTTATGAAGGCAGGCGGCGATCGACAGCTATCCGTCAGGCCCGCCGGGGAGATCATTTGGGCAGCGAGAGCGTCACACATGCCGGACGCCCGTCCGGCGACAGCCGCGTCCATCGCGGCACCAACCAGAGCGGCATGCGCGACTACAATGAGCGGCTGGTGCTCACCCTCGTGCGCCAGCATGGCAGCCTCGCCAAGACGGAGATCGCGCGCGTCACCGGCCTTTCCGCGCAGACCATCTCCGTCATCATGCGTGGGCTCGAGGAAGACGGACTCCTGGTGCGTGGCGCACCGGTGCGAGGCAAGGTCGGTCAGCCGTCGATCCCGATGTCGCTCAACCCGGACGGTGCCTGTTTCCTCGGGCTGAAGCTCGGTCGGCGCAGCGCTGACCTCGTGCTGATCGATTTCCTCGGCCGGGTGCGGGCGATGCTGCATCATCCCTATTCCTATCCGCGCCCGGGAGAGACCATCGCCTTCGTCCGCAAGGGCATTGCCGAGATGCGCGCCGGGCTGAGCAGCGAACAGGACCGGCGCATCGGCGGGCTCGGCATCGCCATACCCTTCGAATTGTGGAACTGGGCGGACGCAGCCGGCGCGCCCCGCGATGTGATGGACGCCTGGCGCAAGACCGACATCCGCGCGGATCTCGCCGCCGAACTCCCCTTTCCGGTCTATCTCCAGAACGACGCCACAGCGGCCTGCAATGCCGAACTCGTCTTCGGAAAAGCCGGCGATCTCAGCGATTTCATCTACTACTATATCGGCGCCTTCGTCGGCGGAGGCATCGCCATCAACCGAAGCGTTTTCGCCGGCCGGACCGGTAATGCCGGCGCCCTCGGTTCGATGCCGGTCCCGGGAGAATCGGGCATGCCGGTGCAATTGATCGACGTTGCTTCCATCGCCCTGCTCGAGCGCGCCTTGAACGCAAGCGGACGGGACGCCTCGCACCTGTGGACCTCGCCGGAGGACTGGGGTGATCTGGGCAATGCGCTCGATCGATGGATCGAGGCAGCGGCGGGCGCGCTCGCCTATGCCACGCTCGCGGCTTCGTCGGTGATCGACTTCGAGGCGGCGGTGGTGGATGGCTGGATGCCGCTCGATGTCCGCTCCCGGCTCGTGAATGCGATCCGCCAGAAAATCGTGAAACTCGACGCGGAAGGCCTCGGCCTTCCTGAAATCCGCGAGGGGACAGTCGGGCATCACGCCCGCGCGCTCGGCGGAGCCAGCCTGCCGCTGTCGGAGCGCTTCCTGATCGGGGCAGCATCCTTGTCCGGCACGACATCGTGAGCACGGCAATGTCCGCGAAAACCTACGAACATCCCCTGCCCTTGCCGAAATCCTCGGATAACGGGATATGCGCTCCATCATCGAAGGGCGGGCCTCTATGATTCTCTGTTGTGGTGACACGCTGATCGACATGCTGCCGCGGCTCACAACCTCGGGCGAACCGGCATTCGCGCCCTATGTCGGCGGTGCCCTGTTCAACAGTGCCATCGCGCTCGGGCGGCTCGGCGCGACGGCCGGGCTCCTCACCGGCCTTTCCAGCGATTTTTTCGGCAAGATGCTCGGCGCCGCGCTTGCTGAAAGCCGTGTCGATACGCGCTATGCCCATATCTCGGATCGCCACACCACGCTTGCCTTCGTCCGGCTCGTCGGTGGGCAGGCGAGCTACACCTTCTTCGACGAGAACAGCGCCGGGCGCATGCTGCTGGAATCCGATCTGCCGGTGCTCGATCCGCGCATTGAGGCGATGCTCTTCGGCTGCATGACCCTGATCGCCGAGCCCTGCGGATCGACCTACGAAGCGCTGATGCGACGCGAGCACAAGAAACGGGCCATGATGCTCGACCCGAACATCCGGCGCGACTTCATTCCGGATAAGGCCGCCCACATGGCACGGCTTACGCGCATGATCGCAATGGCCGACATCGTCAAGCTGTCGGACGAGGACCTCGACTGGTTCGGCGAGACGGGGCCGCAGGACGAAGTGGCGGCCGGATGGCTGAAGCGGGGGCCAAGGCTGATCGTGGTCACGCATGGCGCACGCGGCGCCAACGCCTATTCGCGCCACGGCAAGATGAGCATATCGGCCCGCAAGGTAGACGTCGTGGACACGGTGGGCGCCGGCGACACGTTCAATGCGGGTATCCTCGCCTCGCTTGAAAATTCCGGACTGCTCTCGAAAGAAGCGGTAGCGGCGCTGCCTGAAGAGGCCATCCGGCAGGCGCTGGATTTCGCCGCAAAGGCCGCCGCCGTCACCGTTTCCCGCGCCGGCGCCAACCCGCCCTGGCGGCACGAGCTTGCAGGATAATCGGCAGCCGCGGCGTAGCAGGCACGGCCGGGCTTCCGAATCCGTTTGAGTCCGTTCCACAAAATCGCCTATGAGCAGCCGGGCATAAATGGAACCAGCGGACGTGGCAAAACTGGACGACATCCGCATCGGCATTATCGGGCTCGGCTATGTCGGGCTGCCGCTCGCCGTCCTGTTCGCCGAGCGCTTTCCGGTCACCGGATTCGACCATGATGCCGGGCGCATCGAGGAACTGCGCAACGGCGCCGACCGGACGCTGGAGGTCGAGGCGGAGGCGCTGGCGCGCACGACGGTACATTTCACCGCCTCGCAGACAGATCTCGCCGGCTGCAATTTCTACGTCGTGACCGTCCCAACCCCGATCGACTCCGCCAAGCGGCCGGACATGCGCCTCTTGATGGCCGCCTGCGAAACGGTGGGCAAGGTCATCGGCAAAGGCGATATCGTAGTGTTCGAATCGACCGTCTATCCCGGCGCCACCGAGGAAGACTGCGTACCGGTGATCGAACGCGTTTCCGGCCTCCGCTTCAACGAGGATTTCTTCGCCGGCTACAGCCCGGAACGTGTCAATCCGGGTGACAAGCAACATACGATCGACAGGATCGTAAAGGTGGTTTCCGGGTCCTCGCCCGAGACGCTGGAAACGATCGAGGCGGTCTATGGCGCCGTCGTGAAGGCGGGCACCTACCGCGCGCCCTCCATCCGCGTCGCGGAAGCCGCCAAGGTTATCGAAAACACGCAGCGCGACGTAAATATCGCGCTGGTCAACGAATTCTCCACACTGTTCGACAAGCTCGGCATCGACACGGCCGCCGTGCTCGATGCCGCCGGTACGAAATGGAATTTTCTGCCGTTCCGGCCGGGGCTTGTCGGCGGGCACTGCATCGGCGTCGATCCCTATTATCTGACGCACAAGGCGCAGGAAGTCGGCCATCATCCCGAGATCATCCTCGCGGGGCGGCGCATCAATGACGCCATGGGCGAAGCGGTCGCCGGACGCTTTGTGCGGCAGCTTGCCTCGCGCGGCATGAACCGTTCCGGCGCGCGAGTGCTCGTCCTGGGCTTCGCCTTCAAGGAAGACTGCCCGGACATCCGCAACACGCGCGTCATCGACGTCGCGCGCCAACTCGCCGCTTACGGCATGGCGGTGGATATCCACGACCCGTGGGCGAGCGCTAGCGAGGCGGAGCGGCAATACGACATCCGCCTTGTCGAGGAACCGGCGAAAGGTGCGTATGAGGGCGTCATCCTCGCAGTCGCGCATCAGCGGTTCCGCGCGCTGGGCGCCGAGGCGCTACGCCGGTATCTCGCGCCCGGCGGCATCTTCTTCGACGTGAAAAGCGTTTTCCCGGTCGGGGAGAGCGATCTCAGGCTTTGAGCCTGCCGGATAGCGAATTGATTCACATTTCTGTCGGATGCCTTTGATTTCGAAAGGAATATGGATCAGAGATGCCCCAATGGGATCAAGGCGCGCACGGAGGGCCAGAAAATGACCGTACTCGTCACCGGGGCTGCGGGCTTTATCGGCGCCGCCGTCGCGCATCGGCTGCTCGACCGTGACGAGGATGTGGTCGGGCTCGACAATATCAGCGACTATTACGACCCGAAGCTAAAGCTTGCCCGTCTCGCCCGCCTCGAAGAGCGGAAAGGTTTTTCTTTCCTTCGGCAGGATATCTCCGCGACGGACGAGATGAGGAAGCTCTTCGCGAAAGGGCGCTTCGCTACCGTGATCCATCTCGCCGCCCAGGCCGGCGTTCGCTACTCCATCGAGAATCCCGACTCCTATGCCCAGTCGAACCTCGTCGGCTTCCTGAACATCCTCGAGGGCTGCCGCCATTCCGGCGTGAAGCATCTGGTCTATGCCTCGTCGAGCTCGGTCTATGGCGCGAACGAGAAGCTTCCCTTCTCCGTCTCCGACAATGTCGACCATCCCGTCAGTTTCTACGCCGCCACCAAGAAGGCGAATGAACTCATGGCGCACTCCTATGCGCACCTCTATCGCCTTCCGGTCACCGGCCTGCGCTTCTTCACGGTCTATGGCCCATGGGGGCGTCCGGACATGGCGCTCTTCAAATTCACGCGCAACATCCTCGCCGGAGAGCCGATCGACGTCTTCAACCACGGCCACCACAGACGGGACTTCACCTATATCGACGATATCGTCGAAGGCGTGGTCCGAGCGGCCGACCGGATCGCGACGCCGTCCAACCTGTGGAACCCGCAAGCGCCGGATCCAGCCATCTCTTCGGCGCCCTACCGGCTCTATAATATCGGCAACAACCAGCCGGTCGGCCTGCTCGACTTCATCGCGGCGATCGAAAAGGCCGTCGGAAGGAAGGCGAAAATGAACATGCTGCCGATGCAGAAAGGCGATGTCGAGGCGACCTATGCCGATATCGACGCGCTGCGGGACGCGGTCGGCTTCTCGCCTTCGACGCCGATCGAGGACGGGGTTGCCCGGTTCGTGGAATGGTACCGGGGGTATTACAGGGTCTGACAGCCCAGCCTTATAACGCCTTGCGGATCGTCGCGATGATCCTGTCCTGATCCGCTTCCGACAGGTAAGGGTGCATCGGCAGGCAGAGGATACGGTTGGGCAAAGTCTCCGACACAGGCAGGCCGGCCGACGCACGCGGATAGTGCTCATAGGCCTTCTGCAGATGCAGCGACTTCTCGTAATAGACCACCGAGGGGATGCCGGCTTCCTTCAGCGCGGCACGCACCGCGTTCCGGCGCTCCGTCTCGATCGCATATTGCGCCCATGCCGAGCGGTAGCCGCGCGGGATGGACGGAACCTTGACGACGTCGCCCAGTCCCTCCGAGTAGCGGCGCGCCACCTTCTGGCGCTCCTCCATCTCGTCGGAAAGGATGGCGAGCTTCTCGATCAGGATCGCCGCCTGAAGCGTGTCGAGGCGTGAGTTCAGACCGATACGGACATTGTCGTACTGGCTTTCTCCCTTTCCATGGAAGGCGATCGAGCGCAGCTTTTCGGCGAGGTCGGCATCGTTGGTGAACATGGCGCCGCCGTCGCCGTAGCAACCGAGGGGCTTCGCCGGATAGAAACTGGTCGCGGCAACATCGCCGAACGCGCCGCAGCGCACATTCTCGCGCTCGCCGCCGATAGCCTGCGCCGCGTCCTCGATGACGAGCAGCCCTTCCCTGACAGCCAGCGACGCGATGGCCGAATAGTCGGCGGCAAGGCCGAACAGGTCGACGGGTATGATCGCCTTCGGCGTGAGGCGGCCCTCCTTGCGGATTTCCCCGATGGCAGCTTCGAGTTGGGCGGCATCGATATTGTAAGTATCGGGATCGACATCGACAAAGATGGGTGAAGCGCCGGCCAACGCCACGACCTCGGCGGTCGCCGCGAAGGTGAAACTCGGCACGAAGACCGCGTCACCCGGCCCGACGCCGTATGCCATCAGCGGCATGAGGAGCGCATCCGTGCCGTTGGCACAGGCCACGACGTGCTCGACGCCGATATAGGCGGCCATCTTTTTCTCGAACTCCGCGACCTCAGGGCCGAGAATGTACTTGCCGCCGGCAACGACCCCGTCGATCGCGCGTTGCAGGCGATCCTTCAGCCTTTCGCGCTGCGCGCCGAGATCGATGAATTGCATGGGGACTCCGGATGGGCTGGTGTGCGAGGAAGATTTGCGGCTGATAGAACTTCATCGGCGGCAAGTCTTGAGAGCAGCGATCAATCTAGTCCTGCAAGTGTTTCATTTCGTGAAGACAATCAGTCGCAGGGCTGCCGCAGCCAGCAATGAACCACGGATTGGCGAAATCAACGTCTTCCGTCTGGTTCCTTTTGCCATAGGCAAGGGGGTTGCCGTCAAGGGTGAAGGTCTGGCCGCCTGCCGCCCGCAGCACTGCATCGCCGGCCGCCGTATCCCACTCCATCGTGCGGCCGAAACGCGGGTAAAGATCGGCCTTGCCGCTCGCCAGCAGACAGAATTTCAGCGATGAGCCCACAGAGACGATCTCCGCATCCTTGAAGCGGGCGATATAGGCATTCGTTTCAGCGGTCCGGTGTGAACGGCTGGCAACGATGAGAGGAGGATCGTTGTCGCAGCGAACGGCGATGGCCTTCCGCGATGCAATCGTGAAATCCTGCCCGACGGAAATCTCCTCGGCACTGCCCGACCGGCCGCTGAACATCCTGCCGGTAGCTGGCGCGAAAACCAACCCCAACTCCGGTGCGCCATCGCGGATCAGCGCGATATTCACCGTGAAATCGGTGTTCCCACGGACAAACTCCTTGGTTCCGTCGAGCGGATCGACAAGGAAGAAGGCATCGCCAAGGTCGCCCGGCGTTCGGCCGCCGGCACACTCTTCTTCCGCCACGCAGGGCGTGCCGGGAAAGCAATGACGGAGGCCTTCGAGGATGATCGTTTCAGCGGCACGATCCGCCTCGGTCACGGGCGAGGAATCAGACTTCAGTTCCGCAGTGATGCCGGCGTCACGGATTTCCATGATCCGGCGGCCGGCGGCGAGAGCCAGTTTCTGGAAGACGGCAAGCATTGCCGCGTCGTCAATCTCCGAGACCGCCACCTCAGTCGCCTTCGGCAAGGCCGTGCCGCGCAAGCCAGTCTTCGAGCACTTCGACCATTTCCTCGGGCGGTTTTCCTTCGGTGCTGAGATGGACTTCCGCATTCTCGGGTGCCTCATAGGGCGAATCGACGCCGGTGAAGTTCTTGATCTCGCCGTTCAGCGCCCGCTTGTAGAGGCCCTTCGGATCACGCCGGGCGCATTCCTCGAAGGGCGTATCGACAAAGACTTCGACGAATTCGCCCTCTCCCATCAGTTCCCGCGCCATCCGCCGCTCGGCGCGGAAGGGGGAGATGAAGGAAACCAGCACGATCAGCCCTGCATCGGCCATGAGGCGAGCGACCTCGGCGACCCGGCGGATGTTCTCGACACGGTCCTCCTCGGTGAAGCCGAGGTCACGGTTCAGGCCATGACGGACATTGTCGCCGTCGAGGATGTAGGTATGTCGTCCGGCGGCATGCAGTTTCTTCTCCAGAAGATTGGCGATGGTCGACTTGCCGGAGCCGGAGAGACCGGTGAACCAGAGCACGGAAGGCCGCTGCGCCTTCAGCGCAGCGCGCGCTTTCCTGTCGACATCGAGCGCCTGCCAGTGGATGTTCGCCGCGCGGCGCAGTCCGTGCACGATCATACCGGCGCCGACCGTGGCATTGGTTCGCCGGTCGATCAGGATGAACGATCCGGTCGCCCGGTTATCGCCGAAGGGATCGAAGGCTATCGGGGACTGCAGCGAGATATTGCAGACGCCTACTTCATTCATCTCCAGCGACTTCGCCGCTTCGTGGGCGAAACTGTTGATATCGATTCGGTATTTGAGTTCCGTGATGGCCGCGTTTGCCTGGTCCGTCTCCGTGCGCAGGAGGTAGGACCGTCCTGGCAGAAGCGCATGCTCGTCGAACCAGACAATATTGGCCGTGAACTGGTCCGCGACTTCGGGCCGGGCGTCGGGAGCGACGAGCATGTTGCCGCGCGAGGCCTCTATGTCGTCCTCCAGCACGATGGTGACGGCCTGCCCCTCGACGGCTTCGTCAAGATCGCCATCATAGGCGACGATACGGCTTACCCGCGACGGCTTGCCCGACTTGGCGACGACCACGGTATCGCCTTTCGAGACGCTGCCGGACGCGACAGTGCCGGCAAAGCCACGGAAATCGAGGTTCGGCCGGCTCACATACTGGATCGGAAAACGGAACGGACGCTCTTCCACCTCGCCATCGAGAACGAGGCTTTCCAGCCAACCGAGAAGTGTCGGGCCGGTGTACCAGGCCGTTCGTTCGGAAGACCGCGTGACATTGTCGCCGTAGCGGGCCGAAAGCGGGATGGCAGCGACTGTCCGGAAGCCGAGATTCTCGGCAAAGGCCCCGTATTCGGCGGCAATCCTGTCAAAGATCGCACGGTCGAAATCCACGAGGTCGATCTTGTTGACCGCAAGGATGACGTGGCGGATACCGAGCAGCGAGGCGATGATCGAGTGGCGCCGGGTCTGGCGAAGCACGCCCTGTCTTGCATCCACCAGCACGACCGCGGCGTCCGCCGTCGATGCGCCGGTCGCCATGTTTCGCGTATATTGCTCGTGGCCCGGCGTATCCGCGACGATGAATTTGCGCCTGGGCGTTGCGAAGAAACGGTAAGCGACGTCGATGGTGATCCCCTGCTCGCGCTCGGCTTCCAGCCCGTCGACGAGCAGCGCGAAATCGATGTCGTCGCCCGTCGTGCCATGCTTCTTCGAATCGCGTTCGAGCGCCGACAACTGGTCCTCGAAGATCAACTTCGTGTCGTAGAGCAGCCGGCCGATCAGAGTCGATTTTCCGTCATCCACCGAGCCGCAGGTGAGGAAGCGAAGGAGCGTCTTTTGTTCCTGGTCGGCGAGATAGTCGCGCACGCCGGCTACGTCTTCAGCCGGATCGATCGTCAGATGCTGTTGCAATGTCAAAAATACCCTTCGCGCTTCTTCTTCTCCATCGACCCGGATTCGTCCTTGTCGATGAGTCGTCCCTGCCGCTCCGATGTCTGCGCAGTCAACATCTCCTCCACGATGGCTTCCAGGCTGTCGGCCTCCGATTCGATCGCGCCCGTCAGAGGATAGCACCCCAGCGTTCGGAAGCGGACCATCCGCTCCTCTATCCGTTCGCCATCGCGCAGTTTCATCCGATCGTCATCGACCATGATGAGCATGCCGTCGCGTTCCACGATGGGCCGTTTCTTCGCGAAATAGAGCGGGACGATCGGGATTTCCTCGCGCAGGATGTACTGCCAGATGTCGAGTTCGGTCCAGTTCGACAGGGGAAACACTCTGATCGATTCGCCCGGAGAAATCCGCGTATTGTAGATTCGCCACATCTCCGGCCGCTGGTTCTTGGGGTCCCAGGCATGCGCGGAATTGCGAAAGGAGAATATCCGCTCCTTGGCGCGCGATTTTTCCTCGTCGCGGCGGGCTCCGCCGAAGGCGGCGTCGAAACCGTATTTGTCCAGCGCCTGGCGAAGCGCCACCGTCTTCATCACATGGGTGTGGAAATTCGAGCCGTGGTCAAACGGATTGACGCCGTCGCGAGCGCCTTCCTCGTTGATGTGAACGAGAAGATCGAGTCCCAGTTCCGCCGCCATCCGATCGCGAAAAGCGATCATCTCTCGGAATTTCCATGTGGTATCGACATGCAGCAGCGGAAATGGCGGCTTTGCCGGATAGAAGGCTTTCATCGCAAGATGCAGGAGGACGGAAGAATCCTTGCCGATGGAATAGAGCATCACCGGCTTCGAGAAATTAGCGGCTACCTCACGGAAGATATGAACGGATTCCGCTTCGAGACGATCCAGATGGGTCAGCGGATGCGGACGGGTCGAGCTTTGCGGCATCGTGAGGATTCCAATTTCTCCGGCCAAATCCGGTCATAAATCGGGCGCAACCTCCCATTTCACCCTTTCCGTGGCAAGGAGGCGAAGACGGCCAACATACCCCCCATGGAAGGGCTTTTGCTCGAAACCGGTCGCTCGCGCAATCTTTTTCCCCCTTACGCAAAATCGCTCGTCGGACCTGCGAGGCTCGACCGGAGGTATGGTCACTGTTAGGTTGACGGGGAGAGAAACGCCGGTGAGAGGCATGAACCCCGTTTTGGCCCGCCCGCCTATCCGGTGCGATCCGGCAAGCTCGTATGGCTGACAACCATCATCCAATTGTTGCGGTAACGGGCGCGCGCGGACTTGTGGGTCAGGCGGTCGTGCGTCAACTGGAGACGGCCGGTTTTCTGGTGCGCCGCCTGTCGAGAAGCCGGCTTCCGGAGTGCGGGTTACCCTCGGCGATCCTTCCCGCTTTCAACGCGCCGGACAAAGGCTTCGAGGAAGCTCTCACCGGCGCGGCCCATGTCGTCCACGCGGCCGCGCTGACGAATGCGGATGCAACGGCAATCGAAGCCGACTTCATGAACGCCAATGCGCGGCTCACCGGAAGGCTGGCGACAATAGCGGAGCGGATCATTCCCGGCCGCTTCGTTTTCGTGTCATCCATCCGTGCCGTTGCCGGCCAAGGTTCCGGAGGCCCGATCAGGGCATCGACGACGCCTGCTCCATCCTGCCCCTACGGCCGCTCGAAACGAGCCGGGGAAATAGCCGCCTCCGAGATATTCGCCAGTTCTGCGCGCCGGTTGACCATATTGCGGCCCGCGCCTGTCTATGGGCCCGGAATGAAAGGGAACCTGGGCAGGCTCCTGCGACTCGCCAGGACCCCCTACCCCCTTCCGCTTGCGGACTTTGCCAACCGCCGCTCCCTGCTCGATGTCGAGGCGCTCGCCCGGGCCATCGTCCATGCGGTTTCCGCGGCGACGCCAATCGGCGGCGCCTACGTCGTCAGCGACAGGGAGCCGGTTACGATTCCTCAAATCGTGGCCGCCTTCCGCAGCGGGATGGGGCGGCGGCCCGGCCTTTTTTACCTGCCGCAACCTTTACTCGAGGGCATCGCCTCGCTTTCGAGACAGGGACAGGCGCTACGGGGGATTTTCGCCGAGGAGATCTGCGACCCCTCCGCACTTGAAGATACGGGCTGGATCGCTACAGAAAACAGCGTCAGCGGACTCGTGGCCTTGGCACGCCCACCGGTAGACGGAGCAAAGTCCTGAAAAGATTGCCCTTTCCCTCCATGGACGTCATGAACAGGATCGCCATAGGCGGGACCGTGACGTGCTCAGCCGTCATCGGCAGCGGAACGAGTTTCCTTGTAACACTGGCTTTCCTGTGGGCCGTCATCCGCCTTGTCCACCACGACTTCCCGCTGTCGCGTGTTCCGCAAGCCCGTATGCTGGCCCTGGTCATGGCCCTTTTCTTCGTGGTCGAGGCACTTTGCGGCTTCATCTCCTATAACGGCATGCCGACCCTGAAGGAGATCATCGAGAATTTCGTGTTCCTGTCGTTCCTGCCGATTTATTCCCGCCTGTCGATCACTTCGAGGGAAGATATGCGGAACGCACTGGAGACCGGCGCCATCGTAGGCGCGTTTGCCGCCCTGCTCTTCTCTCTTTTTCAGATGCTCGTCCTTCACGAGCGTGCCGAAGGCGGCGCCGGAAACGCCGTGCCGTTCGCAGTCGCAGTCGCGGTCGGATACACCATTCTCTGGCTCGGCTGCCTGCGCGCAAGCGGGGGGCGTCGTTTGCTCCTGGTCGCAGCCATCTGCGCGTCGGGAGCGTGCATCATCCTTTCCGGCACACGCGCTCTCTGGCCGGCCTTGTTTATCGTGCCGATCGTTGTCGGCCTGATCTATCGAAAGCACCTCTTGTCACGAGGGTTCGGCCGCGCGGTCGCCACGCTGTTGGTACTGACGGTATGCATAGGCGTGCTGACCGCGAACTTCATCGAGACGCGGATAGAACTGGCGGTGCAGGACGTGAGCACCGCTCTCGATGACGACAACTACTCCGGATCCTTCGGACGGCGGCTCGTGATCTGGCGTATCGGTGCGGAGCTTTTCGAGGAAGCGCCCATCTTCGGCCAAGGCCCGGGAAACGCCAAGCACCTGCTTGCTGAACGGAGTCTCAAACTTACCGGAACAGAGCTCGAATACACGCATTACCACGATGTGTTCCTGAACTTTGCCGTCCGCGACGGCATTCTCGGCGTCCTTGTCGTGCTGGCAATGATCCTCGCTCCGTTGATCCTGGCAGCGCGGCACCCAAGGGATGAACTCGGAACCTACGGCTTCGCCTTCCTGGCTGGAATGGAAATCGCGTTCCTCCTCTCGGGGGCCATCGGCATCATGTTCGGCCAGGACATCATGGATGCCCTATTCATGATCTCTGCGATAACAGGGGCCTATCTGGTATTCGGCGCAACGCCCGCCGCCGATCTCCGCACCTCGAGCGAAGCGCGTCGCGATCTTACAGATTCACTCCCTGCGCTTTAGGCCCTGGTTTTACACGTGCCTTGATCCCGAAACCGGCGTGCGCTTTCACGAACGTTCGTCAGGAACCGGCTTCACCAATAGCGCGGGCTGGGGGAGGAGGCGCCTCGCCCTGCCGTTCCGTCGTGATCGATGGATGCGACCGCTTGAGGTTGACGATGGACGATTCGTATGGGGAACCCTCATTCGCCGATGACGGGACCGGGCGGGTGCCAAGGGTGTCCGGAGCGGACGGAGGGCTGTCGGGGACGTCCGCGATACCGACGACATTAGGCGCGGAATGGCCGTTGACGCTTTGCTGTTGCGTCTCGACGTCCTTCGGTTCCGTGGAACGAAGCTGACTTTCCGGGCTGCAAAATTCCTCCATGATCGTTCGCGCCTGCCGCTTGTCACCGTTGCGGAGGGCTTCGCCCAGCGCATCGAGAACAGTCTGGATTTCCTCCCAGCCGAAGACAGAAGTGCGTAGCCCGAAAACATTGGGCGCGCCTACGTCGATCATCTGTTCGCCGGGCGCGCAAAGCGATTCATGCAGTTTCTCGCCGGGACGTTTCCCCGTTATGACTATTTCGATGTCCTGATAGGGCCTCTTGCCCGAAAGCCTGATCATGTTTTCCGCCACGGTCAGGATCGAAACCGGCTCCCCCATGTCCAGCATGTAGATGCCATGGCTCACATCGTCGCGCTTCATCGCGGATGTGGTGGCCGCCACTATGACGAGATCTACGGCTTCGCCAATCGTCATCAGATAGCGCGTCATCAACGGATCGGTGACGGTAACCGGCCCGCCGGCATCGATCTGGTTCTGGAATATGGTTGATACGGAACCGTCGCTTCCGAACACGTTGCCGAACCGCACGCCGATCAAATTCGTCGGCGAGCGAGCGGAAGCGTCGGCGGCAAGCCGGGAACGCATGGCGCTGGTGACGTGCTCGGCCATCAATTTCGTGAGGCCGAGGATCGACCGGGGATCGGCAGCCTTGTCGCTCGAAATCAGAACGAATTGAGAAACGGCGCACTCCACCGCGGCCTTGACGCAATTCAGCGTGCCGAAGACATTCGTCTTGACGGCGGCATCCCAATTCTCCTCAAGCAGCGGTACATGCTTCAACGCCGCCGCGTGGAAAATGATGTCCGGCCGGAATTGCTTTACAGCAGATGAAAGCTGGCGCTCGTCGCGGATATCGAGAATGCGCAGCGCTACCCGTGGCAAATCCTTTTTGTCCAGATAGCCGGTCTGCAGGCTGAATATATTGAATTCGGAGATGTCTGCGACCATGACCGCTTCCGCGCCCAGATTCAGCGCGCGCCGGACGAGGACCCGGCCGATCGATCCCGCGCCGCCTGTGACGAGCACTCTTTTGTGCTTCATGAATGCGGCGAGGCGGTCGTGATCCGACGGAACGGTCGAGCGGCGCAGGATGGTCTCCATCTCCACCCTTTCCATGGTGAGCTTGCCGCTGCGCCGCAGATTGGAAAGGCCGGCAAATTGCTCAACGGATGCCCCGCCTCGGCGGGCGATGCGGACCAGTTCCGGAAAGTAGGGAAAAGTCTTGTCGGCCTCATGGCCGAAAATAACGATGTTCAGGCCCTCGGTGTCCTTGAAATATTCGTCAAGGGTCTGCGACGCACGATAGGCCAGGCTTACGATCGGCACGCCCTGGATATTCGTGCCGACAGTCGCCCGGGGGTCACTTGTTATGATGCCGATGATGCGCGTGAAATCATGGAGGTTGGCCCGGGTATAGCTGATGATGACATCCGCTTCTTCCAGCGAACCCAAAAACAGGGCCCGTTTCCACTCCCTTCCGGAAGCGGTATCCTTCCCATAGATCCAGCTCGAACCCTCCCTAAGGTAGCGATAGAGCAACCGAGGGATGGAGATGAACGTAAATGTGACAAAAAAGAATATAATGAACTCGCGCTCGTTCAATCCGGTTACGGGTTGTATGGAGCGGACTATAAGCGTTACGAAATACAGCCCAATCGTCAGTATAGCGCAATTTTTTACAATATTATAGAAGTCCGGGGTTGATGCGAACCGCCACATCATGCGGTAAAGACCGCTCAACCTGAAGAGAAAATGGCCCGCAATACCGACCAAGAACCACGAGACCGTTCCATACCAGGACAGGGGATCGAACGACAGGTAGGAATTGGAAAGCAGCAGGCTGAGCGGTATCGACACCATGATCATGACAATGTCCATGATCATGATAACCGATCGACGTAGTCGGGGCTGGAGGCTGGAGAGAAAAGCTACGTACGAGTGCATTTATGAGACTAATGGTTCCTGTGCACCCCTTGCCCTCGGTCCTACCAATCCCCAGTCCTCAATAGACGGAAACCTTAGCGAATAGAAGACCCGATTGAATGGTTCTTCACCGTGGGCTGCTGGCGTGAAAGTTCCCTCCCCATCAAGCGAGCGAACAGGCGCGCGCTCGCATCCCCCGTAATTCGCAAGCCGGCGAATCGCGACGGGGATCAAAGCTGGCGCGGCCATGTTCAGTGGTTGTTTCGCGGAATGCCCTTTTCCTGAGCGATATGCCGGTATTTGGCCGCTGGCTTGAGGATCATGCCGGCCGCGAGTTCATCGACCATGCCGCGCTGGATTTCCTGCCAGGGCGTCTGGTGAGCCGGATAGTGGTACCCTCCCGCCTTCTGCAACTCCTCGCGACGGCGGGCAAGCTCGGCATCGTCGATCAGGATATTGGCCGTGCCCTTGCGCAGGTCGATACGAACACGATCCCCGGATTTCAGGAGCGCCAATCCACCCCCGGTCGCGGCTTCGGGCGACGCGTTCAGGATCGAAGGCGAACCCGAAGTGCCCGACTGCCGCCCGTCGCCGATGCATGGAAGTGCGTGGATGCCCTTCCTGATGAGGCTGGCAGGCGGCTGCATGTTCACCACCTCCGCGCCGCCTGGATAACCTACCGGCCCGGCGCCGCGCATGAACAGGACCGTATGCTCGTCGATGCCGAGCGACGGGTCCTCGATGCGCTTGTGGTAGTCCTCGGGCCCGTCGAAGACGACTGCCTTGGCTTCGAACGCCTCGGGATCGTCCGGGTTCGACAGATAGCGGTTGCGGAACTCCTCCGAGATCACGCTCGTCTTCATGATAGCGCTGTCAAAGAGGTTACCCTTGAGGTTGAGGAACCCGGCATTTTTCACCAGCGGGTCGGCAACGGTGCGGATGACCTTGTGGTCGAGATTCTCGACATTCGCGCAATTCTCGCCGATCGTCTTGCCGTTGGCCGTCACCGCGCCGGGATGCGGCAGGAGTCCCGCCTTCATCAGTTCCATGACGACGGCCGGCACGCCGCCGGCATGGCAATAATCCTCGCCAAGATACTCGCCTGCCGGCTGCAGATTGACCAGCAGCGGTATCTTGTGACCGACCGCCTGCCAATCGTCATTGTCGAGCGGCACTCCGAGATGGCGCGCGATCGCGTTCAGGTGGATCGGTGCATTGGTGGAGCCGCCAATAGCGGAATTGACGACGATGGCGTTCTCGAACGCCTCGCGCGTCATGATGTCGGAAGGCTTCAGGTCCTCCTCGACCATGGCTACCGCGCGCCTCCCCGTCTCATACGCCATCTGGCCGCGTTCACGGTAAGGAGCGGGGATCGCCGCGGAACCGGGCAGTTGCATGCCGAGTGCCTCGGCAAGCGAGTTCATCGTGGTCGCGGTGCCCATCGTGTTGCAGTAACCGGTCGAGGGCGCGGACGAGGCAACGATGTCCATGAATTCGTCATAGCCGATCTCGCCGGCGGCGAGCCGCTCGCGCGATTTCCATACGACCGTTCCCGAGCCCGTCCGCTCGCCCCGGTGCCAGCCGTTCAGCATCGGTCCCACCGACAGCGCGATCGCGGGAATATTCACTGTCGCGGCCGCCATCAAAAGTGCCGGCGTGGTCTTGTCGCAGCCGATCATGAGGACCACCCCGTCGAGCGGATAGCCGTAAAGCACCTCCACCAGCGACAGATAAGCCAGGTTGCGGTCGAGCGCGGCCGTCGGGCGCTTGCCGGTCTCCTGGATGGGATGACAGGGGAACTCGAAGGTGATCCCTCCCGCAGAGGCGATACCCTCGCGCACGCGCTTGGCCAGCTCCAGATGGTGCCGGTTGCAGGGAGAAAGGTCGGAACCCGTCTGGGCGATGCCGATGATCGGCTTGCCGGACTGGAGTTCCGCGCGGGTGAGGCCGTAATTCAGATAGCGCTCTATATAGAGCGCGGTCATTCCCGGATCGTCGGGGTTGTCAAACCATTCCTGCGAACGCAATCGCCGACGCGCCATTCCATTCTTCATCATCGATGCCTCTTTACGGCGGCGGTCCCGGAGCGATCGAGCTGCCGCACGCACTGATTGATATGTCGCTGAAGCCGGGCATGCTCCGGAATACCGGGCCCGCCCTCCTCACAACCCAATGATTATCCTTGAGTCTGCTTTAGTGCAAATAATTGCAGAACACCGTGTCGCCGCATGCATTGCCGACTTCAATCGCCCCGGCCGAAGGCGGCGGGCTGCCCTGAGCGCACCCGGATGGAAGCAGAGGTTCGCCTTGTTTTCCCCCCAAATCTCAAGCAAACAGCGCGGCGAGAGACGGAACGAGGGGTCATTCATGAGTGTGCTCGTAACGGGCGGCGCCGGATATATTGGCAGCCATATGGTATGGGAACTGTGCGACGCCGGTGAAGAGGTGGTGGTGATCGACCGCCTGTCGACCGGTTTCGACTGGGCCGTCGCCCCCGAGGCACATCTGGTCGTCGGCGACATCGGCGATCGCGGACTTCTTGAATCGGTCATTCGCGAGCATGGGGTCGATTCCATCATCCATTTCGCCGGATCGATCGTGGTGCCCGAGTCGGTTGCCGATCCCCTCGGCTATTACGAGAACAACACCTGCAAGAGCCGGTCGTTGATCGAGGCCGCGATCCACGGCGGCGTCAGCCATTTCATCTTCTCCTCGACGGCCGCCGTCTATGGAGCGGCCGGGCTGGAACCGGTACGCGAGGAGGCTGAGCTGGCACCGGAATCGCCCTATGGTCGTTCCAAGCTGATGACAGAGTGGATGCTTAGCGACGCTGCCGCAGCATCGTCCGATTTCCGCTATACGGCGTTGCGCTATTTCAACGTCGCCGGAGCCGACCCGAAGGGGCGCACCGGTCAATCGACCAAAGGGGCGACCCATCTCATCAAGGTCGCGTGCGAGACGGCGCTTGGAAAGCGAGAGAAGCTGCAGGTCTTCGGAACGGACTATCCGACGCCGGACGGCACCTGCGTGCGCGACTACATCCATGTCAGCGACCTTGCGGCGGCCCACCGCCTCGCGCTCGAGCGCCTTCGCGCCGGCGGCGGAAGCCTGGTGGCGAATTGCGGCTATGGGCACGGTTATTCGGTGCTCGAGGTCGTCGACAGCGTGCGTCGGGTCCACGGTGCCGACCTGAACGTCGAAATGGCCGGGCGACGGCCGGGGGACCCTCCCTCCATCGTCGCCAATTCGGAACTGGCGCAACGCGAACTGGGCTGGGTACCGGCCCGCAATGAACTCGACCTGATCGTTCACGATGCGTTGCGATGGGAAGACATGCTTTCGCGCAGAAACGTGATGTGAGCGGCCCTCCCCCGTTCATCCGGAAAGCCTAAGGTCTTCGCCTTTTCCGCCATACGTAGGCCAGGAGAAGTTTGCTATTCTGCCGATGTCGATGAATTGAACAAGGAATCCGTATGAAATTCGGGACGAGCGGCCTGCGTGGACTGGCGACGGACCTTCTGGGTCCGAAAACGGCCGACTACGCAAGAGCCTTTGCCCGGCACCTGTCCGAAACCGGCGCGGCGCGACCGGGTGACCGGATATTCATCGGCCGTGACCTCCGCGACAGCAGCCTGGCGATCTCCGCCATGTGCGCGGATGTCCTGTCCGGGACGGGCTTGAACATCGTGGATTGCGGTGAATTGCCGACACCAGCGCTGGCCGGTTTCGCCTGGGCCAACAAATCGGCCGCCCTGATGATCACGGGTTCCCATATCCCGGCCGACCGCAACGGCATCAAGTTCTTCCTGCCCGGCGCCGAAATCGGCAAATCGGACGAAGCAGCCATCACGGCCATGGTCGAAGCGGCGGGCCCCTTCGCAGGATCGTCGAACGATTCCGGTGCCGTTGTTCGCAGGGAAGCCGATGCGCTGGCATGGTACCGCGAGCGCGGCATGGCAATGGCAGCCTCAGGCGTGCTTTCGGGCATGAGGATCGGGGTCTACCAACATAGTTCGGTGGCTAGGGATTTCCTGATCGATCTCCTGAAATCCGCCGGAGCGGCGGTCGTGCCGCTGGGGCGTACTTCGCATTTCGTCGCGGTCGATACGGAGGCGGTCCCGCCGGAAACGATCCGCACCTTTGCCGTATGGACCGAAGAGCACGGGCTGGACGCCATCGTCTCGACCGATGGCGATGGCGACCGGCCGCTGATCGCCGATGAAACCGGCGCGCAATTGCGTGGCGACATCATCGGCCTGGTGACTGCCCGAATGGTGGGCGCGGATATCGTCGTCACACCTGTCACGTCCAACTCCGGTATCAATGCCGGCCTCGGTTTCGAAGTCGTGCGCACGAAGGTCGGATCGCCCTTCGTGCTCGATGCAATGGAGAAGAGAGCGGGCAACGGCAGGACCGTCGTCGGATTCGAGGCCAATGGCGGCTTCATTCTCGGCTCCTCCTTCGAGCATGACGGAATGAGAGGAACGGCGCTGCCGACGCGCGACGCCATGCTCCCCATCCTCGCCGTGCTGCAATCGGCGCGGAAAGAGAAGATCGCCTTGTCCGGGCTGGCTGCGCGATGGGCATTGCCGGTCTCGGCCAGCGACCGGCTGGAGAATTTCCCTGTCGAGCGGTCGCAGGCGCTGATGGCGCATCTGGCCGAGCAAAAGAACGGGCTGAAGCAATTCCTCTCGCCGCTCGGCGACACCGTCTCGGTCGACCGCACCGACGGACTGCGGGCAACGTTTTCGTCCGGCGAGATCGTGCATCTGCGGCCGTCGGGCAATGCGCCGGAAATGCGCTGCTATACGGAGGCGGCGACCTCCGCCCGCGCCGACGCGCTCATCACCGAGGCGCTCGATCTCGTCCGCAGTTTCCGTGGATAAGCTATTTGCGTCCGTAACGGTCGTCGAAGCGGACGATATCGTCCTCGCCAAGATACGATCCTGACTGGACCTCGATCAGTTCCAGCGGGATCTTTCCCGGATTCTCAAGGGCGTGGATCTCTCCGAGCGGAATATAGGTCGACTGATTCTCGCTCAGCATGATCGTCTCGTTTCCCTTTTGCACCTTGGCCGTGCCGCGCACCACGACCCAGTGTTCGGCTCGATGATGGTGCATCTGAACCGAAAGCTTGGCGCCGGGCTTTACCGTGATGCGCTTCACCTGATCGCGCTCGCCGAAGTCGATCGAGTCGTAGTGCCCCCACGGACGATAGACCTCGCGATGGTTGATATGTTCCTGCCGGTCGAGCTTGCGGATACGGTCGACGATACCCTTCACGTTCTGGACGTGGTCCTTGTGCGCAACCAGAACTGCGTCCTTGGTTTCGACGATCACCATATTCTCCACGCCGACAGTGGCGACCAGGCGGCTCTCCGCGCGTACCAGCGTGTTCTTGCTGTCGAGGGCCAGAACATCGCCTGCAAGCGCATTGCCGTCGCCGTCTCTTTCCTGGACGTCCCATAGCGCCGACCATGAGCCGATATCGTTCCAACCCGCGTCAAGGGGGACCATTGCCGCCGCCCCGGTCTTCTCCATCACCGCATAGTCTATCGATATCGCGGGGCTGGCCCTGAACTTGCCTGCATCGATCCGTACGAAGTCCATATCCTGCTCGATCGCGCCGATCGCCCGTTCGCACGCCTCCAGAACCGCAGGCTGGAACCGTTTCAATTCGCTCAGAAAGACGCTGGCGCGGAACAGAAACATGCCACTGTTCCAATAGTAGCCGCCATCCTTGACGTAGACCTCCGCCGTTTTGCGATCCGGCTTCTCCTCGAATTTTTCGACGACGAAGCCGTCCTTGCCGAGAGAGGCACCACGCCGGATATAGCCATAGCCAGTTTCCGGCCGGTCGGGCACGATCCCGAATGCGACCAGTTTGCCCCCTTCGGCCAGCGAAATGGCCTTTCCGACGCTCTCGTGGAACCGATCCTCCTGCCGGATCAGATGATCCGCCGCCAGGACGAGAAGCAACGGGTCCTCTCCCGACCGCGACGCATAGAGCGCCGCCAGCGCAATCGCAGGCGCCGTGTTGCGCCCGACAGGCTCAAGCAGGATCGTGGCTCCGTCCTCGCCTATCTGGCGAAGCTGTTCGGCCGCGATGAACCGGTGCTCCTCATTGCAGATCACCAGCGGGCTTTCGCAGTCGAGCCCCTGAAGCCGCATCACCGTTTCCTGCAGCATCGTGCGACTGCCGGCCAGCGCGTGGAACTGCTTCGGATAAAGTTCCCGCGACAAGGGCCACAACCGGGTCCCGGAGCCGCCCGCCAAAATAATCGGTAGCAACATTGATCAGCATCCCTTCCTGGCGATCGTTCTATCGTCATGCCGAGACCGCGACGTTTCAATGGTTTTTTACGTACACTTTTGTGGTAAGGCGGCCGGAGTAACTGGGGGTTGCAGTGAATCGGGAAAAACTGGCGCAGACGGTAAGGAAAGTGATCGAGGATCGCAACGCGCTGACCCTCGGCGAAAGATCGGAGGTCTACTCCGCGGCGCGCGCCTCCGTTCGCAAGGCCACGAACGAAGAACCCGCAATACTGGCCGACGTGGACGAGGTCATCAGCGAGGTCGAAGCGTCGCTCACACCCGCAAAGCCAGCCGGGGAAGACAGTGGCGCGCGAAAACGACGCGGTGCGGCACCTGTCATTTCCGCGCTAGCGGGCGGAGCGATCCTGGGCGGTCTCGCTGCAGCCGCGGTGATGATCCTCGGCCTTCGGTTCCAGCCTTACAATCCGGTTGCCGCGACATTGATGCAGCAATACAAGGCGGCTGCTCCGCTGGTGCCGACGGCGATAGCCTACCTGCACAAGATCGAGGCTTCGGTTGTCGAGATGCAGAAGAACGATCCCGCAGCACTGGAAGCAAAAGGCTCAAGCAACACATTTGTCGGACTTGGAATGTTTGATCCCGCGCTGACAAAGGAATTTCCACGATCAGCACCGCCCGGCAGCGGTATCCTGGTCCGCGCCGACAAGACGGACTACAAAATCCTGTTCAACTGGACACTCTGCGGAGCGGCGCGCATGACAAGACCTGAGATGGTCGATCCGGTCAGGAACAAGATGGATCTACCGGGCTGCCCCTATTTCGGGCTGTGGACGCCCGGCGCGGCGAAGTGGTGACCGGGGACAACCCTCGCATTTTCGCCGGCGATCACCTGCGCCGGCCGAAACTCACCCCGGAGGAAGAGCGCGATATCGTCGGGGCAGCGCTTGCACGCCCCATCCGTCCGTCGGGGAAGGAACACTCGCCCATGTTCGAGAGGCGAACAATTCTCCTTTGGGCGCCGATCGTGTTCGCCGTCGTCCTGCGAATCTGGCTGACGATGAACCTGCCTCTCTCGTTCCTGCCCGAAGCGGGAGCGGACGACGGTCTTTTCATGCGTCATGCGGCAAGCCTTCTCGCGGGCCATTGGCTTGGCTCCTACGATCAAATGACATTGGTGAAAGGTCCCGGCTACCCGTGGTTCCTTGTACTGGCCAGTTTGACGGGATTGCCGGTCTCTCTTGCCCACGTGCTTTTCCAGCTGATCGCGATGAGCGTTCTGGCCCTGGCCATTCTCCGCATAACGGGGTCATCCGCACTTGCCGTCATCACCTTCACGACTTTGGCCCTTCATCCCGTCGGCTATTCGGTTGAGCTACAGAGGGTGATCCGCGACCAGATTTATTGGGCGCAGACGCTGCTCACATTCGCGCTGCTCGCGACAACGTTCATCGCTCCGTCGCGATCGCGGGCGGCGGATATCGGCACAGCATTCCTTGCCGGTCTCTTCCTTGGATGGACATGGCTGACACGCGAGGAGGGCATATGGCTGGCGCCGGGCGTCGCGGTACTGATGCTTTCCGGCTTTTTCCTCGCCCGGACTAGGCCGGTTGCCGGCCGTATGCTGGTGGTCGGGTTCGCCTTCCTCGCCGTGTTGGGACTCTTCAGGACATTCAACTACATCGCCTATGGCTCGTTCATCGGCGTTGAGGTCAATTCGGGCAGTTTCGAGGAAGCGATGGATGCGCTGCAGAGCGTTCAGATCGGAAAGCGTCCCTATGTACCGGTCTCAACCGAGGCGCGCGCCGCTATCGCACCTGTCAGCCCGTCCTTCGCTCCGCTCGCGGAGAAGCTTGCGGTAGGGTCGCCACTGCTGAATGCCTGGTCGAAGCCCGGATGCCAGACCTACCCGTCGACCTGCGGCGACATCGCTGGAGGCTGGTTCATGTGGGCCCTGCGCGGCGCCGGTGCTCAGGCGGGATATTACAAGAGCCCCGCCATCGCATCGCAGAAGTTCAGGGCGATCTCGGAGGAAGTTGGGCAAGCCTGTGAATCAGGCAAATTACCATGTAGCGCCAGCCCCGTTCCGTTGATGGCGTGGACGCCCGGCCTGCTCGATCGCCTCCCCGCTTCGCTTATTCGTGTGGCGGAGCGGATCGCTTTCACGAAGCCAGCCGATGGTCGGGTCGGTGTACGACCATATCCCGTTGTCGGTAGCCATGCCGCCGATATGTGGAGCCTCCTCAACCACCCGCGCATCGACGCGACGCCCACCACAATGGCGGAAAAGGCAGCGCGCGCGGTGCGCTCGGCCATGATCAGGATATATGGTGCCGGCGTGCCCGCGCTTTCGGTCATAGGGCTCTTCGCCGTGCTGTTTTTGCTGGCGCGACCGAAGCAGGCGGTGAGAGACCCTGTGACGCTGACCGCCGCCGCCGCATGGGCGCTCGTCGCGGCCCGCGCCGCTATCCTGACCCTTGCGGACGCCAGTTCGTTTCCGGCCGCCAATCTCCTCTATACAGCCCCAGCAAACTTCTGCCTGGTATTGGCAAGCCTCCTGTCCGTCTTTGCCGTCCTGCGCGGCGTGCAGAACGCATGACAGCCTTCAGGAGTCCGGCCTTCCGACCAGGATCAAGTTGGAATTGAGCCCCAATAGCCGGTGATGAACGATCCGGAAGCTCCAGTCTTTCGCGCCTGGAGCCGCCCGCCGCAATTCTCCGGCGGTCATAAGATTGAGGTTCTCCTCTCGTGCCAGTTCGTGCTGGCCCAGGCCGGAAAGAACGCTGCGAAACCACGGTTTCGGAAGCCAGTGCAACAACGGCAACTGCGTGTGGAATTCGACGGGGAACCAGCGGTTGGGCGTCGTCAGGAACACTCCCCTGCGGGCTACACGAACGCATTCTGCTATCATGCGCTTCTGGTTCGCGAAATTCCCCACATGCTCAAGAACAGCCGAGGAATGAACATAGTCGAACGCGCCGTCCTCGAAAGGCAGGGTCAAGGCGTCCGCGTGCACGAACTTCAATCCAGGGTACCTGGTTTCCAGAAAGCTGGCGTCATCTATCCCGGCGGCTGTGATCCGATGCTTATGAGGATAAAGAAGCTCGAAATAGTTGGACGATGCATATTGATCGTCCGATGTCACGCCGACGTCGAGAAGAAGGTTTTCCTCCGTCGGCGGGAAGGTTTTCTCGAACATCCGATACATGGCGAATCGCGAATTATTCGCGATGCGAATCGCAAACGATTCGGGACGTGCAACATTATACTGCGCGTTCGGAGTCTTCGTCATTTACGTGTTTCCGCTCCAAGCGGAGTGTCCGGCGAGCGAAATACCCAGGTAAGCGACACGATGAAACTGGCGATTCCAGCCAAGCCAGTCGCGACCAAAGAAGAACTCATGCTACCAAGGTTAAAGCTCAACTGTATCCATTGAGTGAAATAATATACGAATAACATTCCAAAAAAATGAAGTGTCAGATATCTTGGCAAGGATCGGCGATGCAACGTGTTAGCACGAAACGCAAATTGCCTTTGAGATATATACCCTATCCAGAAGCATATGGTATATGTCGCTGCCAGTGATATAAACTGGCCAAAATTAAATACTCTCTTAAGAGAATAATTTATTGCAAAGAACAGAACAGCACAAGCCAGTCCGACTGCTACGAATCGACAGAACTTTTCCAGTAGCGGAGACATCATCATCTCATGAATACTGTTATGGCGTCTCCGTAAAGCCCTGCTTCGAACTCCTGACCAGCATCGGTCCATGATTTCAACTGAGATACAACCGTAAGGCCATGGGCCTGCATGAATCGAAGCACGTCCTCCGCCGTCACGTTCGAGCGCCAACCGCCGCTGCTTCCGCCCATGGTTCCGTGATGGATCACGCCGACCGCACCGGGCTTCATCACGCGGGCACATTCCGAAACATAAGAATTGAATTCGGTATCATTGATGTGAACAAATACATCGAACGACCAAATACCGTCGATGGTGGCGGTTTCGATTGATTGAAGGTCCGCGCCGTTACCCAGTTCGAACTTGGCGTGGGGATAGGCGGAGAACCTCTCACGGCATGTTTTTACGCAGGTTTCGGAAATGTCGATGCCGATAAGTTCCTGGCATTTCCCGATGAGATATTCCGTCCAGCGACCAGCGCCCGGCCCGATCTCCAAGACCCTCTCCCGTCCGTCGAAATATGGATCTATGAAGTTCTTGACGACCGACTGCTTCCAATCCGGACTTGGCGTCCATTCATCGCCTGCCGCGCTCCAATCCCAATTGTCCCAAATGAACCGATTGGCGGCGCGGCTGTTCATTCCGGGAAGGCCGCGAGACTTGCGGAGTTCATCCGACTTGCGGAATCCGAAATTTGCGAGATTGGTGCCAAGATAGGAGATTCCCAGATAGACGAAATACGGAAGCCCGTTCTCGCGAACCGAAATGGCGGCGAGCCTCGTTTTCGCTCCCAGCCCAATGCGCTTTCGATTCTCAATGATATCCTTCACCAGACCGTCCTGTTTCTAGCGCGTTGGGATCTCTATTATCGCTGAAAGAAAAGCCGCGAATACGAGTTGGATGCCTATCGCAATCGCGGTCAGCGACAGGATCAGCAGGCGCAGCATCGAGGCGTATTCAAGGGGGCCGAAGCCGGTCGAGGCCCAGAGACCGAAGCACCGCAGGAAGCCGAGCAGCCCGACGAAGGCAATGAGAGCACCACCGACCACCATGCGCTCGAGCGTCATGGCCCGCAACAGGCCGGAGAACCGTTTCGATCTCGGGATCAGCCCGTGGGCCGTCGCGAACTTCCGGGAAATCACAGCGAAGGTAATGCACTGCGTTCCAAGAAGCGCGCAGATGCTGGCGACGAGAAAAGTATGCAGATCGAAACCGACGCCGGCTATCATGACAGGGCCCGGTGCGAGCACAATCGCTCCGACGATCCCTCCGATCAGCAGGACCAGTCCGGGATAGAGAAAAAGCCACCGTGGGCTGTACATCAAAAGGAAGCTCAGGTGCCGCCACCCGTCACGCCATGTTCTGAGATGAGGCGCCCGGGAGCGGCCGTCGGGCGACAGCGTCGTCGGGACTTCGGCAATCGTATAATGTTCGAGCGAGGCGCGGACCACCATTTCCGAAGCGAATTCCATCCCGGTCGTCCGAAGATTCAGCGCAAGGATACGCTCCCGGTTGAAGCCGCGAAGCCCGCAGTGGAAGTCGCCCGCCTTGATCCTGAAAAACAGCCGCCCAAGCCAGCTCAGGACCGGGTTACCCAGGTAGCGATGCAGGAATGGCATCGCGCCAGGCGCTATACCGCCCCGGAAACGGTTGCCCATGACGAGATCCGCTCCCTTGCGCAGTCTCTCGATGAACGGCCTCAGCGATGAGAAATCGTAGGAATCGTCCGCATCGCCCATGATGACGTATCTGCCCCGAGCCGCGGAAATTCCGCCGATCAATGCAGACCCGTATCCCTTGCATTCTATATGGACGACGCGCGCGCCTTCTTCCTCGGCAATGTGCTGGGAACCATCCGTCGAGCCATTATCGGCTATGACGATCTCGCCCGCGATCCCGGCAGCATCGATGGCCGCCTGTGCCTTGCGAATACAGATTGCCAGCGTCTCTGCCTCGTTGAGACAGGGCATGACTATACTCAGTTCAATTTCCGACATTCGACCTTGGCGAATTGTGCATCCATTCGTGGGGCGATGACTAATCGAACCCCAGTACTCGCGCAACTTGAAGTTAGTATCTGCAACTGCCGAATTCTCGGTAGTTTGAGTGAAAAGATGGTATGGGCTCGTAAAGCTCTCCACCGGCACCGATCAAAGCCTTCTTATCATGGCGGCTACATAAAGCCCAACGTTGCCCGACCACGTCTGGCGGTAGACGCCCGACCGACTCAGATCGAAGAGGCGGCGCGGCAGGGCGGCCTTGCGCGCCTCGCGGAAACAGACGAGCGTCTGCATGGCGTCAGGTGCCAGAAGGTCCGCATTCACCTCGAGGCCCGCCAGGTTCTCGTCGCTCCATTGCCGGAACTGTCCCCGAATCATGCGCTTCAATCGCGAACGGCGCGCCTGCCAGGACGTATTGGCGCCAACCTGGTTCGATCCGTGCTGGCGATAGCGCACCAAGGGCCGAGGGCAATAAAACACCTGGCCGCCGGTTCCCGACACCAGGAGATAAGCCCACCAGTCATGGCTGACGAATCCCGACCGTTGGGAGGCGCGCTTCATGATCGATTGGGCGGCTCGATTGAGAACCATGGTGTTGCCGCCGGCCAGGCTCTGGACAAGCGCGTTGCGAAAGGACGGTTCCTTTGAAAACAAAGGTGACATGCCGGCAATCTTGCCATCCTCGGTGATCGTGAGGGTGCGTGAACAGAACAAAGCAGTCGATCCGGCTGCGACGCGGTCAAGATGTGATACCGCGATTTCCAGCTTCTGCGGCTCCCAGATGTCGTCCTGGTCGCAAAAAGCGTAATAATCGGCGTCGATGGCGGGATCCACGATCAGGGAGCGGAAATTCTCGGCAAATCCCAGGCGGGGTCCGGATCGCACGATGAACCGTCCCTTGTCCCATTTCTCCTTCCATTCCTGAAGAATATTGAGCGTTCCGTCTTCCGACCCGTCGTCGGATACGACAACGTCGATCCAGCGATAGGATTGGGAGAGCAGCGAGCCCAATTGCTCCTCGAGATAGGCTGCTCCGTTGTACGTCGCCATGAGAACGGCGACACGGCGCATCGTTTCCGCTCCACTCAAACGGCTGTGTGCCCTTTCATATCGCAAGCGCAAATGCACCGCGCCAGGATCAGATACCCGACGGGGGCGCGCTGCTTCGCCTCGACAAAGATGTCGCACGACCGAGTGCGGCTGGACAACGACCAGGCGATAAATTTCATATTTTCGCGAAACAATTCGTGTCTGTCCAGAATCGCATGGAGGCCTCGACGCGGACAAGGCCGTGCTTGGCAGCCGGAGGCCGCCTGTGCTACGTGCCCGCCGGCTCACAAGGACAAGCCATGTTGATACTGGTCGACCGCGCACTCAATGACATCCGCGCAGGCTTCGGGATGCACCGCGTCTGGATGGCGTTGGCGCGGGAGGATATCGGCGACAGCCACAGGCGCACGCGGCTTGGGCCGATCTGGCTCCTTCTCAACTACCTCCTGTTCGTTCTTACGCTGATTTATATCTTCGGCGGAGAACGTCCGAATTATGCCGTCTATGTCGCCTGTGGCCTCCTCGCCTGGAACTTCATCAGCGAAACCATCACTCAGAGCGTCCAGCTCTTCATCACAGAACAGGCCTTCATCAAGGGCACGGTCCTGCCGCTCTTCGTCTATGTCATGCGGCAGACCATGCGGACCGTAATCCGGGCGGGGTATGGGCTCATCGGCTTGGTTATCGTCATCGTCATCGTCGGCCACCCGCTGACGGCGGCCTTGCTGTACACCATCCCGGCGATGGTCCTGCTCGTCCTGGCGGCGCCGGCTGTCTCGATCATCCTCGCCATCCTGGGCGCGCTCATTCCCGATCTGAATTTCTTCATCATGAATTTCATGCGTCTCGCCTTCTTCCTGACACCAGTCTTCTGGTATCCAGGAAAGAACGATTTCAGACAGGTGCTCTACGACGGGAACCCGATGACGCACTACATCGACATTTTCCGCAGCCCCATCGTGGATGGTGTCCTGCCGGTCCAATCCTGGCAGGTCAGCCTCGCGGCAACCGTCGTGCTTTGGGCCATAGCCATACTGCTCCTCGGCGCCTATCGCCGCAAAATCGTCTTCTTGCTCTAGAGGCTGCCGGGCATGCCGAACGGGGCGATCCATATCAAGGTCGAAGGCCTCGGCCTCACCTATCCGCTGATCCAGCAACAGACGCTCGCAAGGCGCCCGTCGTCGAAGGAGCGACGCCAGATCTCGCTGATCGGAGGACAAGTCGAACATGGCGGCGGGCGGGCGGCCCACGTGACGGCACTCCAGGATGTCAGCTTCTCGCTGGAAGCCGGCGACCGGCTGGCGCTGATCGGCAGCAACGGGGCGGGCAAGACGACGCTGCTCAAGGTGCTCTACGGTATATTCGAGCCCACCGCCGGGAAAACCGACGTCTCCGGCCGGGTGGACGCCCTGTTCAACATCAATCTCGGCTTCCGTCCCGAGGCAACCGGACGGCGCAATATCGAATTGCGTGGCCTCATCAACGGATGGAGCAGTTCCGAGATAGCGGAGCGCATAGACGGCATCATCGCGTTCAGCGAAATGGGCGAATTCATCGACATGCCGTTCAAATATTATAGCCAGGGCATGGCTGCCCGCCTCGCCTTCGCGACAGCGACCAGTTTTGAGCCGGAAATCCTGCTGATGGACGAGTGGATCGGTGCAGGCGACCCGCCCTTCCAGGAAAAGGCCCGGGAACGCCTAAGCGGCGTCGTCGCAAACGCCGGCATCATCATCCTGGCGTCCCACAATTTGAGCCTGCTGGAAAAGACCTGCACGCTCGGCCTCATTCTCGAGCGTGGCCAGAGTGTCTTTCTCGGGCCGATAGGCAAGGCGCTTGATTTCTACAAACAGCGCAATTCCCGTGCCGCCTGAAAACGCCGCCCGGACCATCCCGCTCCACGCCCTGCCGTTCCGCGTGCCGGAGCGGATGCCGGTTTCGGCATGGATCGAGCATCTGCCCTTCATGTTCTGGATGATCGACGCCCTGCGGCCGTCCTCTTTCGTCGAACTGGGAACGCACAATGGCGCGTCCTATTGCGCAGCATGCGAGGCCGTGCGCGCGCTCGCGCTCGACTGCCGCTGCTATGCCGTCGACACCTGGCGGGGTGACGAGCATGCCGGCCTCTACGGCGAGGAAGTGTGGGAAGACCTCCGCTCGCATCACGACGTGCGCTATTCCGCTTTCTCGCGTCTGGTGCGGTCCACATTCGATGAGGCGGTGGCGCACTTTCCCGACAATTCCATCGATCTGCTTCACATCGACGGACTGCACAGCTACGAGGCCGTGCGACACGATTTCGACACCTGGCGGCCGAAGCTCAGCGAAAATGCCGTTGTCATGCTGCACGACACGAACGTCCGTGAACGCGGCTTCGGCGTCTTCCGGCTCTGGGCGGAAGTGGCAGCCGGCCGGCCGCATTTCGAGTTCCTGCACGGGCATGGGCTCGGAGTCGTCGCGATAGGCAAGGCTCCTACGCCGGCGCTGGCATCCCTCTTCGAGGCGGGCGGCAGCGAAGCCGGGCGCGAGGAAGTGCGGGCCATCTTCGCTTATCTCGGTCACGCGCTGCAGCAACACCTGCAACATCAGCGGCCTGTAGACAGGATCCATACGGCGATCCAGACGGCTCTGCCTGCTGCATCCGACCCCGTGCGCGACGAATTGAAGGCGGCCGTGGATATCATGGAATTGCGGAACGCGCTTGCCGCGAATCCCGGAAATGATGCCGCGCTGGTCGGCCTCAGCCTCACGCTCAATCGCGTCAACCGGGTGGACGAGGCAATCGCAGCCATCGAGCACGCGATCGCGCTTCATCCGGATGCCGGCCGCTACGCCCATCTCGGCAATCTTCAGGCTCGCGCCGGCAACTGGCCCGCGGCCGTAGCCGCCATGAAAAAAGCCGTCGCCCTCGCGCCCGAACAGACAAAATTCGGGGAAAGGCTGAAGCAGTTGGAGACGGAAATGTATGCGCGTACGGAGCGCATAGCCAGGCCACAAAGCAACTCCGGAAATTAAGGCACGCCGGCATGACTGCCGCTTTCCGGTTATCGCGAGCATGTGGATAGTTTCAAGCGCCTCAAAAGAGAGGCCTGTGCGAAGCGACCACGCAAACTGCTGAAAAACCTTCAAAAAAGCCGCTGACACCAGGACCGTTACGCTCTCCTGGAGAACACTTTATCCACGTATCGGGGGATGGTGCGATCATTGCCCAGACGCAATCATGGAGACAGCGGACGATGGCAACCGAGACGACCGACATCCTTTCCCTTCCCTATATCATGCCCTCGCAGGCGCAGAAGCACGTGACCCACAATGAGGCGATCGCCACGCTTGACGCTCTCGTACAGACCGTGGTCGCCGACGAGGCGTCCGCGCCGCCCGACATGGCTCAGCCGGGCGACCGGCTGATCGTCGCCCCCGACCCGACCGGCGCCTTTGCCGGCCAGGCGAACGCGATCGCCGTCTACCGGGACTGCGGCTGGGCGTTCCTGGCTCCACGGACCGGCTGGACGGCATATGACAGGGCGCGGCAGCGCATCGTGGTCTTCACCGGAACTGGCTGGGAGGAACTGCCGCCGACCCGCACGCTCACCGAAATCATGACGGTGGGCGTCAATGCCACAGCCGATGCGGGCAACCGCCTCGCGGTCGCTTCGCCGGCGAGCCTCTTCGACCATGAAGGCGGCGACCATCGCCTGAAGGTCAACAAGGCGGCGCAGACCGACACCGCATCGCTTCTGTTCCAGGACGGCTATTCGGGCCGCGCTGAAATGGGCCTCGCCGGCAGTGACGATTTCGCCGTGAAGGTCAGCTCCGACGGCGCGAACTGGGTGGAGGCCATGCGCATCGACAGAAGCAGCGGACGCGTTGGCTTTCCGGCCGGCGGCGTGCGCGAAACGCTCCTCGCTCCGCGTACCTACTATGTCGATCCAGCCGGCGACGACGGCAATGACGGCCTGACCGCCGAAAGCGCCTTCGCCACCGTCGGGAAGGCCGTAGCTGCGGCGTCGTCGATCGATTCCAGCATCCATCAGACAACTATCCAGCTTGCCGCCGGACACTACGCGGAAACCATCGATCTCGGCAGGACCGCAGGTGCTTTGCCCATACTGATCAACGGGGCTGGCGCCACCCTCTCGACAGTGGACAAGATCGCCGCGTCGAACAACGGCTCGTGGTGGCGCCTCCGAAACATGGGACTGGCCGGCTCGACCGGCGGCATCGCCATGCAGGTCACCGGCCACGCGGCCATTTCCATCGGGCAATTCGATTTCGGCGGAACTTTGCGCAACCAGCACGCGCGTGTCCAGAGCGGTGCCTATCTGGCTGCCGAAGGCAATTTTTCTTTATCAGCGGGAGCAAGCCAGCAGGCTTTCGACGCGATCCACGCGGATATCGCGTTCCAGGGGCGGACGATCACCATAAGCGCCGATATCAGCGTTGGGGCATTCTTCGCCGCGCGAGGAGCGGGCTATCTGCAATTGTGGGCCTGCACCTTCCCGACCGGTTCCTTCAGGGTCACAGGCCAGCGCTATATATGTACTAGCAACGGAGTCCTGGAGGCAGGCGGCGTGGCTGATCTCATCCCCGGCACGGCGGCGGGAACCACAGCCACCGGCGGGCAATATATTTGACGAGGTCCGCCTTTACGCCATGTGGCGTGAAGGCGTCTGTTACTGCCTGACGGCGAGATGCCCGGCAGTTGCAGGTGCCTTCCTCCGATCCTGCTTTTCCCAGCAAGAATTTACGAACACCAACAATATTGAAGTTATCGAAGTCGGTTTACAGTTCACATCGCCAGCATGACGATGGTCTCTCTCAACCAAATAAGAAAGACGATATCTCTTCGCCGTACTACCAACACAATTACAGATGGCTAGGCTCCGAATACCATCGGCTTACAATCGTTCAGAAAAAATCTTTCCCTAGAATATGAGCGCACCTTCGTATATAGCTTCGCATCGTGACGAGCTGCTAAGCGGTAAAAAGTTAAAACATCTCTATCTTGAAGATTAACATCCTCGTTTATCATTGCTTTATTCTCTATTTTGATATTACTTATACTAGGCAATTCCTTTCTAATATATCCTATAGCCTTATCCATGTCTTCCAATACAAATATAAAATCAAAATTAATAAAATTCTCCAGTGCCCCCATCACCCTATCATCATCCACCTGATCGTCATCCATAGAGGTCATATAGCGGACCTGCAAATTATCAAAAAGCCTCCTGGCAACCGGCCTATCAATCGTATTCCTTAAACGCCCCACATCATTTAAGCTTATCTTCCATAAATCCTGTGAGAGTTGAGCGATGTCAGACGGAAGATCCGCTCGCCTAGCTTCATCCTCCGGGTTGCCATAAGCCTTTACCCACTTCAGATGAGAAATTAACTGCTCTACTGGATTCCGCAAAATCGTCATAGAAAATACATCAGGCCGCCTTATAAGATCCTCTGTTGCTGAAAAGGTAAAATGACCCGAGGCGTAGAAAGGCTCGCCGTCATTCTTAATCTCAGCAAACCGCTCTCCGTGACTCTCCATATGCTCGAAATATCGTCCAACTGGCACGGCGCTTTTAAAAATAGAATTAAACGCGCTTCCAGCAGTTTTCGGTATATGCATAAAATATATTTTATTTGTTACAAATCTCATCTTTGAATCAGCTCAATTTCTTTCTATCGTCACGTAGAATTCCAGTGTATTATATCTTGTCGCCGTAAATGACATAACAGAAAAATTAATTGATGAGTACTTCTTAAGCTCATTTAAAGCACTAATAAACTCTTTATCTTCAAAAATCCAGCAATGACAATCAATATATTCATCACTATTTACCTTCGACCTCATTATAGCGATCGCCTGTTCCCGCGAATGAATATATTCGGCGTTGAGTGCGTTAACGGAACCATCCCATGCTGATGTAGGGGTCACCTTACTGACATTCCAGAAGTGGTCACAGATTTGCTGAAACGTAGGACGGGTACGCTTTTCCATATAAGCACAAAGAATATCAGAAAGGTATGTCGATCTACGTTTTATGTCAAAACAGTATCTTTTGTCCGGAAAGGCCACGGCTATCCTGCCGCCAACCTTCAGCAATGACAAATTTGTCTCCAGCCACCCGAGCAAATCCGGAACGTGCTCCATAACATGCGAAGCTAATACATAATCCAAAGTTCCAGCCTCGAGAAAATTGTCCAAGCTCTTCCCGTTGGTTACTATATCTATCTCTGGTATTAAGTTAACATCTACTTCCGGATTTTTTTCATAATGCTTGATTAGGAACTCTCGATCGGCGTAATCAACGTACAACACATTGCAATCTGGTTTTGGTAACAATCGGCGATGAAGCGGACCATACTCTACGCCGCGGCCACCAAGAGCTAGATGCGCAGCAATCATCTCCGCACGTGGAGTCAATTTCATCACCGGCCTCTCTCCGCGAATAAGTCGACGAAGTAAGTTTTTCTTCATAGCGTGATCGAAAAATCAGGACGATTCTTTGAAAAGATCGGGGAGTAATATGGATCGTTCTCCAACTCGGCTCCCCATTTGCTCATCATGAAGCTTATCTCGGAGCCGAATCGGGCCATCTTTTCGGGCGTGTCCTCCGCTCCGCGCGATTTGCTTTCGAAATGATAGAGCTCGGCGTACGGAGTGAATACATTCAGATAGCCGGCGCTTCGTACTCTCAGGCAGAAGTCGACATCGTTGAACGCGACCGTTAGATTCTTCTCGTTCAGGCCGCCTACGCTTTGGAATATCTCCTTGCGCACGAGAAGACAGGCTGCAGTCACGGCGGAAAAGTTATTCATGACGATGGCGCGGCCGAAATACCCTGGACTGCTCCGGGGCAAACCCAAATGGGCATGGTTCGCCACACCCCCGATGCCCAGGATCACACCGGCATGCTGGATCGTGTCGTCGGCATAATAAAGCTTGGCGCCGACACAGCCAACGTCCGGCTGTACGGCCCATGAGACCATCTCGGTCAGCCAGTCGGGCGAGATCACCTCGATGTCGTTGTTGATCAGTCCGACGATCGATCCCCTCGCCTTCTTCACGGCGAAATTGTTGATGGCCGAATAGTTGAAAGGCTTATTGTAAGCGATGACGCGGGCCGCCTTCTCCTTCCTCAGCTTCTTGAAATAAGTGAGGGTTTCCGGTTCGACCGAACCATTGTCGACGACAATGATCTCGTAATTGTCGTAAGTCGTCTTCTCGCGGATCGAGCGAATGCAACCGCTGAGAAGTTCCACCATATCGCGGGTAGGGATGATGAGGCTGACCAGCGGCACCGGTTCCGGCACCTTGAATCGCAGCCGATAGAAAGGCGTGTCCGGCGCTTCCTCGACAATGGCAGGCAGTGCCATCCGCTTCACATGCTCCTCAAGCGCGCGCTTGCCTGCGGCGTAGGCATAGGATTTTTCCGATCCGGCGACAGCCGTCGAGCCTTCGACGGCACGCCAGTGATAGAGCACCTTCGGAATATGGCGGATGTTAGCCATGTCGATTCGTTCGAGGATGCGCAGATTGAGGTCGTAGTCCTGACTGCCCTCGAAACCCGGCCTCCAGCCGCCCACGGCACGGATGTTTTCCGCCCGGTAAACGGTCAGGTGGTTCAAGTAGTTCTGGGATCGGAAGAGTTCGCGCGAGAAATCAGGCTTGAAGTTGGGTTCGTAGCGTCGGCCCTTTTCGTCGATCTTGTCCTCGTCGGAATAGATCATTTCGGCATCGGGGTGACGAGCAATCTCCAAGGCGACTTCCGCGAGGGAATGCGGCCTCAGCAGATCGTCATGATCGAGCATCGCCACCCATTCCCCGGTCACAAGACCAAAGGCCGAGTTCGTGGCGTGCGAGATATGCCCGTTCTCGTCGCGGAAAGCGATCTTGATGCGCGGGTCGCTCCCGCTCCAGCGCTCCAGGGCCGGGCGGACATGGGGCGCCGTCGAGCAGTCGTCGGCGATGCACAGTTCCCAGTTCGGATAGATCTGACCGACAACGGAGGCGATCGCCTCGTCGAGCAGCTTTTCCTGCGTGTTATAGACCGGCATGACTACACTGATCTTCGGCTTCGTGGCCAGCGCCTCGACATCCGCGCGCACCGCTTCGGCGTCGCGCGTCCCATCGAAGTCACGCTGCCTGATCCAGTCCTCGTAGGTTGTCGATCCGGCCTGGATATTGGGCGTCTCACGCATTTGCAGGAAAACGGGATGGCGCAGTGCCCTGAGGTAGACGGGCAGGTGGCTGAGAAAGGCACGCGGGTTCCGCCGCATGGCGCGAAAGCCCTGCCGCCCGAGAGCGAGCGCCCTTTCATGCGGCGCCTGCCGCTTGATTCGAAAGCTCGATATGGAGAATTTACCCTGCATCTCCGTCGGATCGAGCCGGAGGACCAGCGCGGGAAAAGGCAGGCGGACGATGGCGAAATAGCCGCTGCCGTGGCCGTTTGGCCGCATTCGCGTGGAAAAGACCTCGCTGAAGCCTCCGCCGAAATCGAAATAGACCTGCGGACGGACAGGCTCCGCAACATCGATGTCGAGATCCATCCGATACCAGCCGGCCCTCAGGGCATCTTCCGGCTTGAAGATGATCTGGGGATCATCGTGAAGCGCTTCGAGCCAGTCCCCGTCGATCCTTACGCCAACGAATTTCCTGGCAACGCCTGCATCCAGAAGTTCGACCTGCGCCATGATCCCTCATGCATATTCACGTCCCACCCACCTGATCATGGCGCACAAGCAAAAGCGATTGCCGTCAAGTCCGAGTCGCCCTCCCCTTCGATCGTTATAACCGCACATCCCGACAGTGCAATACAATCGCCCGATTTCCCGCACCAAAGCACGGCGCAATCTTTCAGATTTGCTCCTTGTGTCTTGGTTTCCTGATTTAACGCGCGTCTTCATCCTTAAGCCGGCTTCGACTTTCAGGAGACATGCTTAGGCTTCGGCTTCGGCCTTGTCCGGTGCGAAGCGTCCCTCGCGATAGCCGTATTCGATGAAGTGGGCCTTTGCCTTGCCGTCGCTCCCGGGCTCAAAGAGGATGTCCGCCAAGTCGGAATAAAGAGCGCAATAAGCCCGGAAATCGAAGCCGTTCAGGCCGGGGAGGCGGCCTTCGAAATAGCCGAACCGCACATAATGTTCCCGGGCCGAAACGAACTCGCCGTTCTCAACGGCCTGGGCGACATCAGGATATCGCTCAAGATACCACTCCTCGTCAAAGGGCGCCGCCTTGAGCATCTCCGTCAGGATCGTCACGAAGCCGTCGCGATCACAGGTTAATGTCTTATGCCCTTCCTGCCAGCCCTGAATATTGCAAATGTTCAATAACCGCTCGAAATGCGGCAGTATCATTCTTCCAGCCCCCCGGAAAATATCTTCCCCGAAAACTGGATACCAAAGAGAAGCTTCAATTTAAAGTATATTTTTTGAAAGTATGGGGGGGCTATTCTGGATTGTGCGGCGCCAGTCCGCGCGTGTCAGTGGGCGTCCTGCGGAGAATTTCCCTCTACGAGGCGGCGCACGACCTCCTCCGTCGACCGCCGCCATTCCGGCGCACGCCAACCAAAGATCGTGGCGAATTTTTCCGTCGACAGGCGTGAATTGGCCGGCCGACGCGCCTTGGTAGGGTAATCGGCGGTCGTGATGTCGCTCACCCGGGCCTGAGGGCCACCCAGGCGCGCGCTCGTTTCCAGCACATGGCGCGCGAAGCCGCTCCAGTTCACGGCCCCCGTGCCGGCCAGATGATAGATGCCGTAGTCCGAGAAGTCTGCGGCCCCATGAAGCATATTTGCCGCAAGCAGGAGGCCATCGGCAATGTCCAGCGCCGACGTCGGACTCCCCCATTGGTCGGAGACGACACCGATCTCGTCGCGGTCGGCGGCGAGCCGCAGCATGGTCTTGACGAAATTGGCGCCGAAGGGCGAGTAGACCCAGGCCGTGCGCAGGATCAGATGGCGCGGATTGGCTTCGGCAACCGTCTTCTCGCCGGCAAGTTTCGAGGCGCCATATACGCTCCTGGGATCGGGTCGATAATCCTCGCAATACGGTTCCTCCGCCCCGCCGTCGAACACATAGTCGGTCGATAGATGAATGACGGGAACGCCTATATGGGCGGCGGCCTCCGCGACTTTTCCGGCTCCTTCCGCATTGATCGCAAATGCGAGGTCCGGTTCGTCCTCCGCGCGATCGACCGCGGTATAGGCAGCAGCGGAAACCACGAAATCCGGGCGGGCGGCGGTCAGTGCCGGCGCAATCGTTTCCGGGCGGGCAAGGTCCAGTTCGGGACGGCCGACCCGTACCACCTCGACGTCGCCATTGGCGCGCTCGACAAGGCTTTGTGCAACCTGCCCGTCGCAGCCGGTGACAACCAGCCTCACGCCGCACCCTTCTTCATTCCGCCCAGGCGTTCGCCTGAATAGCGCTGTTTGCGGATCGGTCCCCACCACCATTCGTTCGACAGATACCAGTCGACCGTCAGCGCCAGCCCGTCCTCGAAAGTGACCGACGGGCTCCAGCCGAGCTCGCGCTCGATCTTGGAAGCATCGATGGCATACCGGCGGTCATGGCCCGGCCGGTCGGTCACGAAAGTGATCAGAGCTTCGTGGGGTTGGCCATTGGCGCGCGGCCTTACGGCATCAAGCCTCCGGCAGATCGTCCTGACGACGTTCAGATTGGTCTGCTCGGAGCGGCCACCAACATTGTAGCCTTCGCCGGGCTTGCCTCGCGTCGCGATCAGCTCGAGGGCACGGGCATGATCCTCCACGTAAAGCCAGTCGCGCACATTGGCACCGGCGCCGTAGACCGGCAGCGGCTTTTCGTCGAGCGCGTTCAGTATCGTGAGCGGGATGAGTTTTTCGGGGAAATGGTAGGCGCCATAATTATTGGAACAATTCGAAACAACGGCAGGCAGCCCATAGGTTTCGTGCCAGGCCCGAACCAGATGGTCGGAAGCCGCCTTCGAGGCCGAATAGGGCGACGAAGGTGCATATGGCGTCTCTTCGGTGAAGATGCCGCTGTCGAACGGCAGGTCGCCGAACACCTCGTCGGTGGATACATGATGGAAACGGAAACGCGATCTCGCCGGTGCGGCGAGTTCCCGCCAATAAGCGAGTGCGGCGTCGAGCAAACGGAACGTGCCGACCACATTGGTCTCGATGAAGGCGCCCGGCCCGTCGATCGAGCGATCGACGTGGCTTTCCGCCGCGAGGTGCATGACAATGTCGATCTTTTCGTCGCGCAGGATTTGAAGCATGCGCGCGCTATCGCAAATGTCGGCTTTTTCAAACCGATAGTTGATATTGTTCTCGATCGGCTTGAGGGACGCCAGGTTTCCGGCATAGGTCAGCTTGTCGACATTGATTACCCGGTTCTCCGGATTGGCGCAGAGGTGTCGGCAAACAGCGGACCCGATGAAGCCGGCACCGCCCGTCACGAGGAAATTCATCGGCCGGCCCTCCTCGTCACTCGAATATCTCGGCCATATGCAGGCGCGGTGCATTCCGATCCTTCTCGGAAAGGACAAGCTCCGCCGCCGGCAACGGCCATTCGATGCCGATATCCGGATCGTCGAAACGGATCGAGCGGTCGTGTTCCGGCGAATAGAGGTCGGTGACCTTGTAAAGTACTTCGGTGTTGTCGCTCAGCGTCACGAAACCGTGTGCGAAGCCCTTCGGGACGAGGATCTGGTTCCATTTTTCCGCCGAGACCTCGAGTGCGACCCATTTGCCGAAATCCGGCGAATGCCTGCGTATATCGACCGCGACATCGAGGATCGCACCTTTGGTGACACGCACCAGCTTGTCCTGAGCGCGCGGCGGCAATTGATAGTGAAGGCCACGCAAGACCCCTTTCGTCACGGAGAACGAATGGTTGTCCTGAACGAAGGCCATATCCATGCCGGCCTTCGCGAAGGCCCCGGCATTGTATGTTTCAGAAAAAAATCCACGATCGTCGGAAAAGCGTCGCGGCACTATCTCCATGACGCCTTCAAGACCGAGTTTCCTGACCTCAAGCATATCCTACGCCGCCTCGCTTACGACGCGCCGCAGATACGCGGCATATTCGTTCCTGCCGAGTTCTGCGGCGCGCTTCATGATCTGTTCGGCTGTAAGCCAGCCGGAATTGAAGCCGATCTCCTCGGGGCAGGCGATCTTGATCCCCTGGCGATGCTCAAGGATGCTGACGAAGGACGAAGCCTGGTGAAGGCTCTCGACCGTGCCCGTGTCGAGCCATGCATAACCCCGGCCGAGCCGATGAACCTGTAGCTTTCCGCGTTCGAGATAGACGTTGTTGATGCTGGTGATCTCAAGTTCGCCACGAGAGGAAGGCTCTATTCCAGCGGCAATATCGAGCACCTCGTTGTCGTAAAAATAAAGGCCGGTGACAGCCCAGTTCGACTTCGGTTCCACCGGCTTTTCCTCGATCGTCAGCGCCTTGCCCGACGTACGGTCGAAGGTGACGACGCCGTATCTCTCCGGATCATCGACATAATAGGCGAAAACCGACGCGCCTTCCGTTTGCTCCGCGGCAGCCCGACAGGTTTCGGCAAGTCCCTCACCGAAATAGATGTTGTCGCCGAGGATCATGGCCACGGGATCGCTGCCGACGAAATCACGACCGATGATGAAAGCTTCCGCAAGGCCATTGGGGTGCGCCTGCTCCGCATAGGCCAGATTGATGCCGAATCCGGAGCCGTCGCCGAGAAGCGCCTGGAAGGCCGGAAGATCGCGGGGCGTCGATATGACCAGGATGTCGCGGATGCCGGCAAGCATCAGCACGCTCATCGGGTAGTAGATCATAGGCTTATCGTAAATCGGGATGAGTTGTTTGGACACCGCCAACGTCACCGGGTAAAGCCGCGTGCCGCTGCCGCCGGCCAATATGATCCCTTTCACCGTCGACTACCTCCGATCCGCCAACTTCCAGAATATCCAGATCATTCGATATCTTAGGATGGGGCATAGTCGTGCCTGCCGCCTGGCGTCAACCGTGAACCAATGCCTATATGGAAGGCCAAATTCACAGATCGTTGCAAGAGGTCAATTTCCGTTCTCGCCGCCACACCGCGGACCTGCCTCAATTCGCGGACCGCAAGCGTGGAAACCGATAGGGTTCGGCTAGTTGCCAAGTTGCGCAGCCGTTGAACCCCCACTATAAAGGCGCTGGTCATCGACCATACTTTGGGGCGTAGCCAAGTGGTAAGGCAGCGGTTTTTGGTACCGCCATTCCCAGGTTCGAATCCTGGCGCCCCAGCCAACTCCGTCAGGTCCGCGCTCTGTCGCCGCGCGCATCACCGTCCATGAGCGTATTGATCAGGATCCCGAGATCGGCCGACAGGGATGCTACGGTCAGGTACTCTGCATCTATCTCGGCAAGCCTTACTGGATCGGCCATGTCGATGCCGCGCATCTGCGCCAGTCCCGTGATCCCCGGTCGCAGCCCGGCTACGCCGCGTCGCCGCCTCGCCTCCACGAGCGCGGTCTGCTCCGGCAGACAGGGCCGCGGCCCGACAAGGCTCATCTCGCCTTTCAGCACATTCCATAGCTGCGGAAGTTCGTCGAGCTTCGTGCGGCGAAGGAACCCGCCGATTGGCGTGATTCGTGACGCGGACACCTCATGCGTCGGCACGGAGACCGTACCCGCATACATGGTCCGCAGCTTGTGACAGCGGAATGGTACGCCGTCTCCGCCCACCCTTGTCTGCGAGAAAATCCCGGGGCCGGGCGAAGTCCACCGTATGGCCAGAAGCGCGATTACGATGACGGGCGACAGGATGAGCAATCCAAGCGCCGAAAGCACGATGTCCAGCGGACGCTTCATCCTGTACGTGCCTTCGATCATCCCGGTGATGCTCTCTCCTCACCTTTGTGGGGCTATGCTAAAATCGCACATACTGCAATCAAGTGTGAGGCGCTCGACCCCGGCTCGGCCTTTCGCGCCAACCTATTCGATGGTAACGACCCCCACTCACGAAACAACATCCCCAACAAACTCGGAGACTGACGCATGCGGATTGCCATGATCGGCTCGGGCTATGTCGGCCTCGTCAGCGGTGCCTGCTTCGCGGATTTCGGCCATGAGGTCATCTGCGTAGATCTGGACGAGACCAAGATCGAGAAGCTGCGACAGGGCGTGATCCCGATCTACGAGCCGGGACTTGACCAACTGGTCTCGGACAACGCTGCCGCGGGGCGGCTTTCCTTCACCACCGACCTCACCGAGGCGGTCGCCGGTTCGGAGGTGGTGTTCATCGCAGTCGGCACGCCTTCGAGACGCGGCGACGGCTATGCCGACCTCTCCTACGTCTATTCCGCCGCCGCCTCGATCGCGAACGCAGTCAACGGGTTCACCGTGGTCGTCACCAAATCGACGGTACCGGTCGGCACCGGCGACGAGGTGGAGCGCATCATTCGCGAGACGAACCCGAAGGCCGATGTGGCCGTCGTCTCCAACCCGGAATTCCTGCGCGAAGGCGCGGCGATCGAGGATTTCAAGCGGCCGGACCGGATCGTCGTCGGTGCAGACGACGAGCGCGCGCGCGCCGCGATGAGCGGCGTCTACCGGCCGCTCTACCTCAACCAGTCGCCGCTGGTCTTCACCAACCGGCGCACCGCCGAGACCATCAAATATGCCGCGAACGCCTTCCTCGCGATGAAGATCACCTTCATCAACGAGATGGCGGATTTCTGCGAGAAAGCCGGCGCCGATGTTCAGGACGTGGCGCGGGGGATCGGCCTAGACAAGCGTATCGGCGCGAAATTCCTGAACGCCGGCCCGGGCTATGGCGGATCCTGCTTTCCGAAAGACACGATGGCGCTCGTCAAGACCGCGCAGGATTTCGGTACGCCGGTGCGGCTGATCGAGACGGCGGTCGCGGTCAACGACCAGCGCAAGCGGGCGATGGGCCGCAAGGTGATCGCGCTCTGCGGCGGCAATGTTCGCGGCAAGACCATCGCGGTGCTCGGCCTCACCTTCAAGCCCAATACGGACGACATGCGCGAGGCACCTTCGATCGCCGTCGTGCAGGCGCTCGTCGATGGCGGCGCGAATATCCGCGCCTACGACCCGCAAGGCATGGAGGCCGCGGCGGGCCTGCTGCCGCCGATCGACTACACGTCGAGTGCCTACGAAGCAGCCGAAGGCGCCGACTGCGTGGTGATCGTCACCGAATGGAACGAGTTCCGCTCGCTCGACTTCAAGCGGCTGAGGAAGAGCATGAAGACGCCCGCACTGGTCGATCTGCGCAACATCTACAAGCGCGCCGAGATCGAGAGCCAGGGCTTCGCCTATGAAAGTATCGGGCGGCGATAGGTGCGGGCGATCGATGGCACTGGAATTCGATATGAGTTTTGAGCCGGCCTATGGCGAAGCCGTCGTCGTGGCGCCCGGCATATTACGGCTCACCGTCAACAATCCGAGCCCGTTCACCTTTCGCGGCACCAACAGCTACATCGTCGGCGACGATACGCTTGCCGTAATCGATCCAGGCCCCGAGGACGAAGCGCATTTCCAGGCGCTCCTCACAGCCATTGCCGGCCGGCCGGTCAGCCACATCTTCGTCAGCCACACGCATCGGGACCACTCGCCGTTGACGAAGCGGCTGAAGGAGGCGACCGGAGCGACGGTGGTCGCGGAAGGCCCGCACCGCCCTGCCCGGCCGCTGCGGATCGGCGAGACCAATCCGCTCGACGCGAGCGCCGATACCGACTTCCGGCCCGACCGGAAGCTGGCGGACGGCGAAATCATCTCGGGCGACGGCTGGGCCATCGGCGGCGTCTTCACGCCCGGTCACGCCGCGAACCATATGGCTTTTTCCCTGGAAGGCACCGACATCCTGTTCTCGGCCGACCATGTCATGGCGTGGTCGACCTCGATCGTCGCACCGCCGGATGGCGCGATGTCGGACTACATGGCCTCGCTCGACAAGCTGCTTGCGCGCGGGGACCGGCTCTATCTGCCGGGCCATGGCGGGCCGGTCGTCAACCCGGCGCAATTCGTGCGCGGGCTGAAGGGCCACCGCAAAATGCGCGAACGCGCCATCGTAGAAAGGCTGCAGGCCGGCGACCGCACCATTCCGGAGATGGTGGAGACGATCTACCGCAGTACCGACCCACGTCTTCACGGCGCGGCGGGCCTGTCGGTCCTGGCGCATATGGAGGATCTGGTGGCGCGCGGAGATGTGAAGGCCGAGGGCGAAGTCGCCATCGATTCGACCTACCGATTGGCCTGACCTGCCATCTCCGCATCCAGCGCATCGAGGAATTTCGAGATCCGCGCGGCGTTGTCGCCGAAATCGCCATGGCCGTAGCGCGAGGCCGAACGCATGTCGACATAGGTCGATTCGCCCTCGTCGGTGAGCCTGATCGCCACATCGGAGGAGAAGCCCAGCAGGGGGGTCTTCGCGACCGCCTCCAGCGTATATTCCCGCTCACCGTCTACGAGCGCCGGATGGGAGACGATTTTCCAGCCCTTGCCGGCGATCACATGATCCACCGCGCTCAGCACATCGTCCGGCGAAGCGTTATAGCGGCGGCCGGTGACCTCAGGATAGGCAGCAATCTGGCGGGCGGCCGCTTCGCGGGTGATCGGCCCAACCGGATTCATGCGCCCGTGCCTTGCTTTCGCGGCCATGGCAAGCGCGGGTGGGCTCACGAGGTCCGTCGAAATGTCGTTAAGGGGTGGATAAAGGAAGAACCTGATCCCGGTAACGACGAAGGGCGCCAGCACCAGGAAAGACACCAGTACGGCCACCGCCACCGCGCCACCGCCGTGATCGCCCCTCACCCAGACCCTGCGGAAGCTCGCCGCCACGAGCAGAAGCGCCGCAACGGCGAGCATGGCGACGATCAGCAATATCCAGAGGAAGTCGAAAGTATCGATGAACTCCCGGCGATGGCCGAGAGCGGAAACGACAAAAAGCACCAGCGAAAACAAGGCTATCCGGCGCGACCATAATGCCGCGCCGGAGGTTTTCGGTTCAAAGCGTGCTATCACCCGGCAACCGGAGGTTCTTGAGTCTCAACTCACGCGACTCCCGCCTCCTCCGTCGGCAGGCGGTAATGCTTGAAACGGTCGCGCAGCGCCGTCTTCTGGATCTTGCCGGTCGCGGTATGCGGAATCTCGTCCACGAAGACCACGTCGTCCGGCATCCACCATTTGGCGATCTTGCCTTCCATGAAATCGAGCAGTTCCTCCTTGGAAGGGTTCTTGTCCGGCTTCCTGACGACGACCAGGAGGGGGCGCTCGTCCCAGCGCGCATGTTTCACGCCGATCACCGCGGCCTCGGCCACATCCGGATGGCCGACCGCCAGATTCTCCAGATCGATGGTCGAGATCCATTCGCCGCCCGACTTGATCACGTCCTTGGCGCGATCGGTGATCTGCATGTAGCCGTTCTCGTCGATGTGGGCGACATCGCCCGTGTCGAACCATTCCTCCTCGTCGAACTGCTCCTTGCCGGCGCCACCGTAATAGGCCCGTGACACGGCCGGGCCGCGCACCTTGAGCCGGCCGAAGGTCTTGCCGTCCCAGGGCCGCTCGACGTTCTCGTCGTCGGTGACCTTCATTTCCACGCCGAAGGGCGGGAACCCCTGCTTGACCTTGATATCGAGCTGTTCCTCACCGGACAGCGAGGCGTATTCCGGCTTCATGGAGCCGAGCGTGCCGAGCGGCGACATCTCGGTCATGCCCCAGGCATGGATGACGTCCACGTCGTAATTGTCGCGGAACTTGCGGGTCATGGCGCGCGGGCATGCCGATCCGCCGATCACCACCCTTTTCAGGTAGGGCAGTTTCTTGCCGGTCTCTTCCAGATATTGCAGCAGCATCAGCCACACCGTCGGCACCGCGCCGGAGCAGGTGACCTTTTCCGTATCGAGAAGCTCATAGATCGAGGCGCCGTCCATCTTGGCGCCGGGCATGACCATCTTCGCGCCGACCATCGGCGCGCTCTGGGCGAGGCCCCATGCATTGGCGTGGAACATCGGCACCACGGGCAGGATCGTGTCGCGCGAGGAAAGCCCCATCGCGTCGGGCTGCACCGCGATCATCGCGTGGAGCACGTTGGATCGATGGCTGTAGACGACGCCCTTCGGATCGCCCGTCGTGCCGGACGTGTAGCACATGCCGGCGGCATCGCGCTCATCGAGGGCCTTCCACCGGTAGTCACCATCCGCTTCCGCCAGCCATTCCTCGTAGGGCACGGCCGGCAGGGAGGTCTGGGGCATGTGCGCCGCATCGGTCAGGATGATGACTTTCTTCAGCGACGGGACTTTCAGCGCGATCTTCTCGACCAGCGGCACGAAGGTGAGATCGACGAAGAGGCACTTGTCCTCGGCATGGTTCATGATCCAGGCGATCTGGTCCGGGAAAAGGCGCGGATTGAGCGTGTGATAGACGCCGCCCATGCCCATGATGCCGTACCACGCCTCGATATGGCGGGCGGTATTCCATGCCAGCGTGCCGATGCGGTCACTCTTCCGATAGCCGTCGCGCTCGAGCCGCTGGGCCACCCTCAGCGCCCGATTACGGACCTCTGCGTAAGTCGTCCGGACGATAGGCCCCTCGATCGAGCGCGAGACGATCTCGCGGCGCGGATGCTGACGTGCCGCATAGTCGATGATCTTGCTGCAGAGCAACGGCCATTCCTGCATCAGTCCTTGCATATTGTTCCTCCCGAAACTGCTAAAGCCTATTGTGTCGCGAACGGCCGGAAAGTCCAGCGTTTCAAGATATTTGACCATTGGCGTTTCGTCTCAGGCAAGTGGTCCCGTTGCCACAATTGAGCCATTCTCGCCGTTAATCTCCGTTAACGGGCGGCGTGGGCGAGTGAGCGATATGAGGCTCCGATGGACGCGTCGAACGTAGTGGCGGGGGAAGCATCCCCTGAAACGCAACCAGCCATGCCGGCAAGCACCGATCATCCGGCGGCCGAGAAGCCGGACACGATGGGGTTCGAGCTCGCCCTGCAATTACAGGATCTGCAATCCTCCGGCTTCGAGGGAGCGGTGACTGCAGCCGTCGACAGCGTCGGCGGCGAACTGCTTTTCGATATGCCCATGCCGGCGGAAACGGATTGCCAGCGCGTGGCTGCGGTGTCGGTCGGCTCCGGCGAGGAACGGGCACTGGTGCTGGTGATGCTGCCGAAGGACGGCGAGGCGCTGCACGTCGAGGCGGTCGAGGAAAGCAGCCATCCGGTTGCCGGGATCGTAGCCGCCTATGCGGGGCTGATGCAGCATCTGGCGGTCGCGGCCTGATCGGACCAATCTGGATCAGTATTTTGTGCCAACAATGCCGAGGCCTTAACCCCGGCACACGGAGCCGCTACAGTCACGCCTTCCCCTGGAGGCGATCATGGCTGAAACGCGACCCCTGACCAATCTGCAGACCCGCGACATCGAGGCGGTACTGCATCCCTATACGGCGCTCCATAAGCTGAAGACGACGGGCACGCTCGTCATCGAGCGCGGCGAAGGCGTCTACGTCTACGATACGCACGGCAAGGCCTATATCGAGGGCATGTCGGGCCTATGGTGCGCGGGGCTCGGCTTCGGCGACGCCGAGCTCATCGACGCTGCGACGAAGCAGCTCAAGGAGCTGCCCTATTATCATATATTCGGTGCCAAGGGCATCGAGCCGGCGATCGAGCTTGCCGAGAAGCTCAAGGAGATCGCGCCGGTGCCGATGTCGAAAGTGTTCTTCACTTCCTCCGGCTCGGAAGCCAACGACACGCAGGTGAAGCTCGCCTGGTACCTGAACAACGCGCTTGGCCGCCCCGACAAGAAGAAGATCATCTCGCGCCAGAAGGCCTATCACGGCGTCACCATCATGTCGGCGTCCCTGACGGGGCTGCCGGCCAATCATGCGAGCTTCGACCTGCCGGTCGACCGCGTGCTGCACACCGAATGCCCGCATTATTACCGCTTCGGCAAGGAAGGCGAGAGCGAAGCCGAGTTCACGGCGCGCATCGTGCGGTCGCTGCGTGACCTGATCGAGCGCGAGGGACCGGATACGATCGCGGCGATGATCGCGGAGCCGGTCATGGGCGCCGGCGGCGTCATCGTGCCGCCCAAGGGCTACTACCCGGCGATCAAGGAAGTGCTCGACGAATACGATATCTTCCTGATCGACGACGAGGTCATCAATGGCTTCGGCCGCACCGGAAACTGGTGGGGTGCCCAGACGCTCGGCATGACGCCGAAGACGATTTCGGCCGCCAAGCAGATGACTTCGGCCTATGCCCCCCTCGGCGCGGTGATGGTGCCGCAAGACATCTATGACGCCTATGTCGACCAAACGTCGAAGATCGGCACGTTCGGCCATGGCTTCACCTATGGCGGCCATCCGCTCGGCTGCGCGCTCGGCGTCAAGGCGATCGAGATCTACCAGAAGCGCGACATCATCGGTCATGTCCGCTCGCTTACGCCGCTCTTCGCGAAGCGGATGAAGGAACTCGGCGAGCATCCGCTTGTCGGCGAGGCGCGCTATTGCGGGCTGGTCGGCGGCGTCGAGCTCGTCGCCGACAAGAAAACCAAGCGCTCCTTCGATCCCACGCAGGGCGTCGGCGCGCAAATGGCGAAATTCGCCGAGGGTCACGGCGCCATCCTGCGCGCGATGGGCGACACGATCGGCTTCTGCCCGCCGATGATAATCACCGAGGCCGAATTGAACGAACTGTTCGACCGGGCGGAGAAGGCACTGGACGATGCGGAAGCCTGGGTCGGCAAGGAGCAATTGCGCGCGGCCTGAGATTGGAACTTCCGGGGGCCGGGCGGGGTTAGTCGGGTTCAAGGAGATTTTGTCATGCCTGATCTCGAAGTGAATCCTTCCCCCGGCTTCCGCGACCATCCGGAGCACACGATCACCGTCGAACCCTTCGACGGCGTGGTGAACGTCAAGTTCCGCGACGTCATGATCGCCTCGAGCGACCGTGCGAAGCTCCTGCGCGAGAAGGACCACAACCCCGTCCTCTACCTTCCTTTCGAGGACATCTATTTCGTCAATCTGGAGAAGACAGCGACCTCGACGCGCTGTCCCTTCAAGGGCGACGCCAGCTATTGGCATGTGAAGGGCCAGGACCAAGCGGCGAACGATGTGATGTGGGCCTATGAGCACCCCTACGACGAGATGATGGAGATCAAGGATTACGGCGCTTTCTATCCGGATCGCGTCGTGATCGACACGGACGACGAAAGCTGGCAGAAGCACCACGCAACCGGGGTGCCCGTCTCCTCCTGACGGCCACTATTCACCGTGGATAGCTATTTCGCCGCGACCGTCGTGCTGTCCGATCCAAAGGCGCCGCCATCGGCCAGTTTGACAAAACGGTAGCCCTTCGCCTTGAGAGCGAGGATGCCCTTGACCACGCCGCCGCCCGACGACCTGCCGGGCTGGTTGATATGGGCGATGACCACATCACCGTCCTTCGCCGCCCCGACGCTCTTTTCGGCCATATGCGCGCTGAACGTCGCTCCGCCGTCGCCGTTCAGCGAATAGCCGGCGACCTCCAGGCCCATACCCCTGATCTCGGTGATCGCGCTCGGCGTATATTTCGCCGTGGCGCCACGGAACCAGCCGGCATGCCGGCCGCTCGCTTCGAGAATGGCGTCGGCGCCGCCGGCGACCTCCGCCCGCACCGCCTCGGCCGAACCGGCCGCCTTTATGCCGTAGATGCGCATCGGCCGGTCAACCGCTGGCACATGCATGGCGCCGTGATCCTCGATCTCGAAGAGATCGGGATTCTTCAGCATGGTCTCGAACACACCGCGATTGGTCCTGATCCAGCGCTGGGTCACGAAAATCGTAGCCGGCAAGCGGTTGTCGATCAGCGTGTTAAGGATGCGCATGTCGGTGCGCCCCATGCAGGCGTCGAAGGTGAGCGCGACGCGCGGGCCGACCTCGCCGCCCGGGGCGACATGCAGGGTCGGCTCAACCAAAGCCGACGCGCGCTCTCGCGCCGCCGCGAGCGAAGAAAAGCCCCCTGGGAAAGCCGCCAGAGCGAGCAGGACAAGGCCGGGAAAACGCATAGAGGACCACTCGATTTCGACGAGCGACCTCTGGCGCCGGAAAGATGGCGCCTTTTGGGCCGACCGATCCGTCCTTGGTTCCTATTGTTCCGCAATGTCCCAGGGCTCAGCTGCCCTAGACCAGCCAGACCGGGATCGAATTGCGCCGGTTCAGGATTACGAGACCCCAAAAGCATCGGACGATAAAGAGCGCAAGCCCGATGACACCGGCCAGGAAAACATAACCCGCCCAGCGCACCTCGGCCGCCACTCCAGGCAGCATCATGAAGATGGCTGCAATCGAGATCACGAAAACCAGGACATTCCGAAGCTGAAACCAGTAATGCGAACGCACCCATTGCGGGGTGCTCCGCTTGAACAGCCCGGAACACGCCATGATCAGGGCAATGGGCATCGTCAAGACGCCCACTGCCATCATGGAGACGATCAGAAGGATATAGATGGCAAGCGCTCTCTTGCCTTCCTCCCCAGTGGCGGGGCCGATCATTGGTTCCGGCCCCCGTTCGATCCGTGCCATGGACTAGCGATCGGGAAGTTCGGCCCAAAGCTTCTTTGCGAAGCCGCGCTTGTCGAGCTTCCACGGCTCGCCGACGACTTCCGCTTTGCCGTTGCGGCACTGGAAGGAAAAGACGGCGTCGTGGCCGGCGGCCGCGGCGGAGACATGATCTCCATCCCGGGCACTGCGGCAGTACGCTTCTGCTCCGGCATTGTGTCGGTCCGCATTCATCTTCACGCAAGGCAGGTTCGCGCCCACGAAACAGACCATGATCCTTCCGTTCATGCAGCGATATTGCGCCTGTGTCTCGAAATCGGAATCGTTCAGCGCCCCTTTGGCGTCGGGAAAGAGTTTCCTGAAGGCTTCGACCGTTCCGCGGTACAGGGCATGTGAATATTCCCGGATCATGTCGTCGTTACCGACCTTACGGCAGTATTGGTGCAGATCCTTCACCGGGGCGGCCGCCGTGCTACCGGCCACGAAAGGCGTGGCAAGTATGGCCATCAACGCAGCAGTACAAAGCCCGCCGGCCTTCGAAAAGCGGAATAGAATCATCGCAACCTCCTCAGGAAAATGCACACGAAGCCGCCCGTGGCTCCGCGCCGCACAGCAGGCGCCGGAGCAGAAGCGTCAGGAGGGAGCGCAGCTTGACCGTTATGAGCCAATAGACGGTTCCCCCGGCCGCTCCGGCGAGGATCAGGACGGAAACCGCAACGGCGTCCCTTGCGGTGAACTCGAAACCTTCCGCACCGTGACGAAGAGGCCCGACATAACCGGTAAGCGCCAGGGCGATCGGCACCCCGAGCGCCGCTGCCAGCAGATATGGCAGGAGGCTTTCATTGCCGATCAGGCGACGCACGACCTCCATCGCGATGGCAAAGACCAGCACCATGTAGACCGCCATCCAGGCCGCAAGCATCATCGTGCCGAGAAAGGAAGCGTCGGCAGGCGGAACGGTTCCGGAGAAGAAGGAAAGGACGGAGATCGCGCTGGCGACAGTCGCGCCGGCCGTCAACGCCGCGGGTTTGACGGCAAAGTAGAAGAAGCCGATGGTGGCGGCGGCATCGGCGGCAAGCCTCAGCACGGTTTTCCAGATAGGCCGCATTTTCGGTCCTCCATGATACCGGCCCAAGGCCCATCGAGCCTCCGGCAGATGTTCCTGCCGCCCTTCCTTCCCCTGAAACCCAGCCCCGGAATTTGCGACGCCTGAAAGCGTCTCGATCGCGCCGGTGATTGGTCCTGCCGGAGCAGCGGCGCAGCTCTCATCATTTAGGTAATCAGCTTATCGTCTATCTGTCAACGATTAATTGATTGCCTAATTGATTTAGTGTATGGTGCCTTCATGTCGATCCAGATCATCTTCGAGGCCCTTGCCTCGCCCGTTCGCCGCAAGATCCTCGCTTATGTCGCGCATCACGAGATGAATGCCGGCGACATCGCCTCGCGTTTCGAGATGTCGAAGCCGTCCATCTCGCAGCATCTGCAATTGCTCGAACATGCCGGCCTGGTGAGAAGCGAGAAGCGCGGCAAATATGTCTATTACCGCCAGGTGCCCGACACGCTGGCCTCCACGCTCACCGGCTTCGTGCAGGAAATCTGCCCTGTCGGCGGTCCCATCCGGCGCGAAAGCGCCGCACTGGCACGCGAAGCGGATGAGGTGACGCGCATGCAGGATGAGCAGAAGGACCCGGCATAGGCGGTTGGAGCGTTTCGGCAGGCCCCGCCCGGCGCGGGCAATCACTTCAAAGGGGTGGCACCACACGAGGAGACATCCGGATGCATTTTGCCCAACGAACGGCCGCGATTGAGCGTAACGCCCCGAAACGGTTGCTGACCGCGTTTGCCACACTGGCGGCCGCCATTGCCCTGCCGGCCACGGCGACCGCGCAGGTGCCCGACGATTTCATAGGCAACTGGTCCACCGACCCGAACCGCTGCGAGCAGATCAACGGCGAGGTGGACATGCTCGAAGTGGTGAAATCCGGCTTCCAGTTCTACGAAATCGGCTGCGAAGTGAAGAAACCCGCCCGTACCGGCAAGGACGCCGTCACCTTCCCCGCGCAATGCTGGAAGGGCGGCAGCCCGGTCAGTTCCGGCACGGCGACCCTCAGGCATCTGGGGCCGGACAGGATCGACGTGGCGCTGCACGGCTTTTTCTGGACCGCCGAAAAGCCCGAGGCGTTCCGCCGCTGCAAGGCGGACTGACCTCGGCCGACAAATACGCGGCGGGCGGTCAGTCCGGGCAGTGCGTGCTCTCGGCGACGGTGGCGAGTTGGCGCTCCACCTCCTCGCAGAAGCGGATGAATTGACGCTCGCCATCCACCCACCGCCAGGGAAGGTCGGCGGCTGAACGCCGCCGGATGGGAATACATCTCGCTGCGATGGAGAAAATCACCCCACCCCGGACTTCCGATCCGACCCTCCCCTCAAGGGGGACGGTAAAGGGCGCTACTTCCTCGCCGCCGCCTGCGCCGCCGCGAGCCTCGCAATCGGGACGCGGAAGGGCGAGCAGGAGACATAGTCGAGCCCCACTTCCTCGCAAAAGCGGATGGAGGACGGGTCGCCGCCATGCTCGCCGCAGATGCCGAGCTTTATGCCTTTGCGGGCCGCCCTGCCCTTCTCGGCCGCGATCCTCACCAGTTCGCCGACGCCTTCCACGTCCAGGCTGACGAACGGGTCCTGCGCGATGATGTCCTTCTTGCGGTAGACTTCCAGGAAGGAGGCCGCGTCGTCGCGTGAAATACCGAAGGTCGTCTGCGTCAAATCGTTGGTGCCGAAGGAAAAGAACTCCGCCTCCTTCGCGATCGCGTCGGCGCGGAGTGCCGCGCGCGGCAGCTCGATCATGGTGCCGACCAGATAGTCGATCTTCCGGCCCGACTTCTCCATCACCTTCCTGGCCACGTCGTCGATGCGCTGCTTGACGTATTCGAGCTCCTTCACGATGCCGACCAACGGCACCATGACCTCCGGCACGACCGGGCTGCCGGTCTTTTTGCCGGCCTCGGCCGCGGCCTCGAAGATGGCCTGCGCCTGCATTTCCGCGATCTCGGGATAGGAGACCGCCAGCCGGCAGCCGCGATGGCCGAGCATCGGGTTGAACTCGTGCAGTGCCTCGGTGCGCTGGCGAAGCTTGTCGGCGTCGACGCCCATCACGGCGGCCACCTCGGCGATCTCCTCCTCGGTCTTCGGCAGGAATTCATGGAGCGGCGGGTCGAGCAGGCGGATGGTCACCGGCAGCCCGGCCATGATCTCGAAAAGCTCGATGAAATCGGAGCGCTGCATCGGAAGCAGCTTGGCAAGTGCTGCCCGGCGGCCCTCCTCCGTATCGGCCAGGATCATCTCGCGCATGGCGACGATGCGGTCGCCCTCGAAGAACATATGCTCGGTACGGCAGAGCCCGATGCCCTCGGCGCCGAAGGAGCGTGCCGTGCGGGCGTCGGTCGGCGTCTCGGCATTGGTACGCACCTTCATGCGGCGTATCTGGTCGGCCCACTCCATGATCGCGGCGAAATCGCCGGAAAGCTCGGGCTGCAGCATGGCGACCTCGCCTTTCAGCACCTGGCCGTTGCCGCCGTCGATGGTGATCAGGTCGCCTTCCCTCATCGTCGCGCCGGCCGCGATCAGCTCGCCCTTGCGGTAATCGACGCGCAGCGACCCCGCGCCAGAGACGCAGGGCTTGCCCATGCCGCGCGCGACGACGGCGGCGTGGCTGGTCATGCCGCCGCGAGTGGTCAGGATGCCCTCGGCCGCATGCATGCCGTGAATGTCTTCCGGGCTCGTCTCGACACGCACGAGGATGACCTTGCGACCCTCCTTCTTCGCCGCCTCGGCGACTTCCGACGAGAATACGATCTCGCCGGTGGCGGCGCCGGGCGAAGCCGGCAGGCCGACGCCGATCACGTTGCGTTTGGCATTAGGGTCGATGGTCGGATGCAGGAGCTGGTCGAGCGAGGCCGGCTCGACGCGCTGGACCGCCTCCTCCTTCGAGATCAGCCCCTCGGCGGCCATGTCGACGGCGATCTTCATCGCGGCGCGGGCCGTGCGCTTGCCGTTCCGGGTCTGCAGCATCCACAATTTGCCGCGCTCGATGGTGAATTCGAGATCCTGCATGTCGCGGTAGTGGGATTCGAGCCGGCTCGATATATCGACGAAGCTCGCGAAGGCATCCGGCATCACCTTCTCCAGCGAAGGCTTGTCGGAGCCGGCGGCCTGGCGCGCGGCCTCGGTGATGTTCTGCGGGGTGCGGATCCCGGCGACGACGTCCTCGCCCTGCGCGTTTACCAGGAACTCGCCATAGAGCTGGTTGTCGCCGGTCGAGGGGTTGCGGGTGAAGGCGACGCCGGTTGCGGAATCGTCGCCGAGATTGCCGAAGACCATGGCCTGGACGTTGACGGCCGTGCCCCAGCTTTCGGGAATGTCGTGCAGACGTCGATAGGTGATGGCGCGCTGGTTCATCCAGCTTGAGAAGACCGCGCCGATGGCGCCCCAGAGCTGGGCCTGGGGCTCCTGCGGGAAGGGTTCGCCGAGCTCTTCCTTCACCTTGGCCTTGTAAAGGTCGATGACCGCGCGCCATTCGGTGGCGGAGAGTTCCGTGTCCAGGTCGTGGCCGAGCTTCGCCTTCTCGTCTTCGAGTATCTCCTCGAAATTACCGTGGTCGACGCCGAGCACGACGTCGGAATACATCTGGATGAAGCGACGGTAGCTGTCATAGGCGAAGCGCTCGTCGCCGGATTCTTCCGCCAGCGCCTTCACGGTCTCGTCGTTCAGGCCGAGGTTCAAGACCGTATCCATCATGCCGGGCATGGAAGCCCGCGCGCCCGAGCGGACGGAGACGAGAAGCGAGTTCTTCCTGTCGCCGAACCTGCGGCCGACAATGCGCCCCACCTCGGCTAACGCCTTTTCGACCTCTTCCCTGAGGCCGTCCGGATAGGCCTGTTTCTTCTCGAAATAGGTGTTGCAGGCTTCGGTCGTGATGGTGAAACCGGGCGGCACCGGCAGGCCGAGGCTCGACATCTCGGCAAGATTGGCGCCCTTGCCACCAAGGAGGTTACGGTCGCCGGCGCGGCCCTCCGCCTTGCCGTCGCCGAAGCTGTAGACCCATTTCGTCATGAAATCCCTCGCAGATTATCGCGTATGGCCAGCCCTGATCACCATCGAATGAGACGGATAGGGTGGCACATCGGCAAACGCAAGGCAGCCGAACACGTTCCGCTTCATCCAATCGATTAAGTTTGCCAACGGATTTTCAGCTTGCCTTCCCGGCTACGACTGATTAGAACAAAGAGAGAACAAATAGGAGGCTTATCATGCGGGAGACAGGCAAGCTCGATTACCTCGAAATGCCGGCGACCGGCGGTACGCTCGATTCGGCGAAATCCTTCTACAGCCGCGCCTTCGGCTGGAGTTTCACGGATTATGGCCCGACCTATGCCGCCTTTTCCGAAGGACTAGACGGCGGCTTCCAGGCAGATGCCGGCGAGGCGCCGCCGAAACCATTGCCGGTGCTTTATTCGGAAGACCTCGAGGCGACAAAGGATGCCGTGGAAGCGGCCGGCGGAACGATCGTACGGCCGATCTTCGCATTCCCCGGCGGGCGGCGCTTCCATTTCACCGATCCGGCTGGGAACGAGCTGGCGGTGTGGGGGGAGTAAGGTTTGCTGCGCATACCTTGTCTTCGCGACATATGAGCCATATATTCTGGCTAACTTGGCTATGTCCCTCTCTATTTATAGCCAGGATAAGCGGCAGGAGCTGGCGATGCAGGTGAATATTCTCGAAGCCAAGAACCGGCTGTCGCAACTCATCCGAAGCGTACAGGCTGGAGAACAGGTGATCATCGCAAACAGAGGCGAGCCGGTGGCACGGCTGGTTTCAGCTAAGGCGCCTGAGGCAGCGGGACAGGATGTGGGAAGCGGTCATGCCATACTCGACTGGATCGAGAGGCATCGCCTGCCTGCTTATGCCCGGCGTTCTGTGGAGGAAATCGACGCCGCAATTGCCGAGGAAAGGGCGTCTTGGGACTGATCTATCTCGACGCCTGTCTCGTGATTTACCTTATCGAGCGCCATGCGCTATGGGGCGAGGTGGTTGCCAGAAAGATGGTGGAAGCGGGCGATAGCCATTTCGGCATTTCGCCGCTGGTCAAATGCGAATGCCTGGTCGGGCCGCTGAAGCGCGGCGACCTCGTCTTGGAGCAGGCCTATACTGATCTGTTCGAAAGATTCCTGCCGTTCGAGATGCCGGAACCGGTCTATATCCAGGCGGCCCGGCTGCGAGCGCGCTTCGGTTTGAGAACGCCCGACGCGCTGCACCTCGCATGCGCGCAGCATCATCGCTGCGATGTGTTGTGGACGAATGACGAGAGGCTGACCCGAGCCTCGCACGGCCTGGCCGTCAATATACTGGCGTAGCCTCGATTGCTGTTCAGCTCGCCTCGCGCATCTGCTCTGCGGTCTGGAGATCGACGGAGACAAGCTGGCTGACGCCCTGCTCGGCCATGGTGACGCCGAAGAGGCGATCCATGCGCGCCATGGTGATCGGGTTGTGGGTGATGACCACGAAACGGGTCTCGGTCGATTTCGACATCTCGTCCATGAGATTGCAGAAGCGCTCGACATTGTGGTCGTCGAGCGGCGCGTCGACCTCGTCGAGCACGCAGATCGGCGCCGGGTTCGTCAAGAAGACGGCGAAGATCAGCGCCATCGCCGTCAACGCCTGCTCGCCGCCGGACAAAAGCGTCATGGTCTGCGGCTTCTTGCCGGGCGGACGAGCCAAAATCTCCAGACCGGCCTCCAACGGGTCCTCCGATTCGACCAGTTGAAGTTCCGCCGTACCCCCACCGAACAAGGATGTGAAAAGCTTCTGGAAATGGCCGTTCACGACATCGAAGGCCTCAAGCAGCCGCTCGCGCCCCTCGCGGTTCAGGCTCTGGATCGCCTGACGCAGCTTGCGGATCGCCTCGATGATGTCTTCCCGCTCGGAAACGATCGTCTCCAGCCGCTCGGAAAGCTCCTTCTGTTCCTCTTCGGCGCGCAAATTCACCGCTCCAAGGCGCTCACGCTCGATGCGCAGCTTCTCAAGCCGCCGCTCGATGTCGTCCGCGTCCGGGAGCGGGTCGCCAGACGCGAGACCCGTATGCTGGATGACCAGATGCGGGGGCGTCGCCAACGTCTCCTGGATGCGCGCCTCGGCGTCGCGGCGCCTTTCGTCTGCTGCTGTCAGACGTTCCTCGGCGCGGGCGCGCGCCTCGCGCGATTCCGCCAGCGCCTGGATCGAAGCGGTCGCGGCCTTGTCGAGTTCGGCCTGCCGGTTCTCGGCCTCCTGCAAACGGTCGGCGGCGGCCTTGCGCAGCGTCTCCACCTCGGAAAGCTGCGACATCAGCTTGCGCCGGCGCGCGTCGATCTCGTCGGGCGCCTCGGAAAGCCTGTCGAATTCGGCTGAGGCTTCAGTCCGACGCTCCGTCAGCGCCGCTATCTGGCTTTCGGCGTTCTCCGCGCGCGAACGCCAGCTTTCGCGTTCTGCCACGATCGCCGCCAGACGGCGCTGGCGCATCTCCGTTTCGCGGCGCAAGCCTTCATGCGCCGCCCGCGCCTCGGCCGCGGCTGCACGCTCCGTCGCCACCCGCGTCGAAAGTCCAGCGATCGCTTTTTCCAATACCGACAGGTCGGGCGCCTGCGACAACGCCACCTCCGCCGTCGCGAAAGCCTGCACGGCCTCGTCGTGGCTCTCAACGATGCGGACGCGCGAATCCGTCAATGCGGCCCGCCTGCTCGACAGGGCGCCCGCCGCCTTTTCCGCTTCGGCGAGCGCGGTTCGCGCATCGCTCAAGGCACGCTGCGCATTGCGCTGTGCCTCGCGCGAAGCGCGCTCACGCTCCACCGCTTCGCGCACGGCCTTCTCGCTGCCGGCAAGCGCTTCTTCCGCCGCGCGGACCCGCTTCGTCGCCTCCACCGCCTCGCCGTCGAGTTCGGCCAGCCGGTTCTTCTGGGCAAGGCGTTGGGCCGCTGGCGTCGGTGCATCGGCGCTCGCCGTATAGCCGTCCCAGCGCCACAGCCCGCCCTCCCTGCTGACGAGTCGCTGGCCGGGCTTCAAAAGCGCCTGAAGCCGCGCGCCGTCGGCGGCATCGACCACGCCGATCTGAGCCAGACGCCGCGCCAGTTCGCGGGGTGCATCGACCATATCGGCAAGCCGCGAGGCACCATTCGGCAGGCTGGGATCAGCCTCGGCGGATTGCGCCTCACCCCAATGCACCGGCGCGCTCCGGTCGAGCGGTGCATCGAGATCCTCGCCGAGCGCGGCGCCGAGCGCCGTCTCGAAGCCGCGATTGACCTTCACCTTTTCGAGCACCGCCGGGAAAAGATCGCCGGAGGCGGCGTTGATGATCTTCGCCAGCGTTCGCGCCTCGGTCTCGATACGGCTCAATTCCGCCCGCGCGTCCTGCAACGGAGAGCGCAGCGAAGCCTCGGTCGCGCGCTTCCCCTCAACGTCCTTTTCCGCTGTCGCGGCAGCGGCTTCCGCTGCATTCGCGGCGGCTTCCGCCTTTTCGACCAGCGCCCGTTTTTCCGCCGGGTCGGCGAGCGTGGAAATACGCTTGGAGATTTCGGCGGTTTCGCGGTCGAGATCGGCCAGTTGACGTTCCAGGCGATCGCGGCGCTCGGCGCTTTCGCGCAGATTGCGGTCGATCTGGGCGCGCTCGGCCGAAGCCTGCGCTCGTCCGGAGGTCGCGGTCGTCAATTCGGCCTCGCTCGCGGCAAGGGTGGCCGCGGCCGCTTCCAGAGCTTCCCTCAGTCCTGCCTCGCGCCCGGAAGCGCCGGCCTCTTCTTCCTTGAGCGCCTTGTCCTCCGCATCAAGCCGCGCCAGCGTCTCGGCGTTGTCCCGCACCATCCGGCGCTCGCGCTCTATATCGGCATCGAGCTGCGCGACACGCTTCTGCAATTCCTCGCGGCGCGCGCGGATGCGTTCCGCCTCTTCCTCCATCTGCCCGCGGGCGATGGTGAGGCGCTGCAGGGCGGCAGCGGCCTCGGCCTCGGCTTCGCGCAATCCGGGCAGGCCTTTCGCGGCGATCGCCTGCGCCTTCGCCGCCTCCATCTGCCCAGCCGCCTTCTCGGCGACGACGGAAGTGGCGGAAGAAAGCGCGGATTGCGCCTCTGCTTCCTGCGCCTTCGCCTGCGTCCAGCGCAGATGCAGCAACGTCGCCTCGGCCTTGCGGATATCGGCCGAAAGGTTCTTGAAGCGCGACGCCTGACGCGCCTGACGCTTCAGACTCTCGATCTGGCTTTCCAGTTCACCGACCACGTCGTCCAGGCGTTCGAGATTCTGCTCGGCGGCGCGCAATCGAAGCTCGGCCTCGTGGCGGCGCGTATGCAGGCCGGAAATGCCCGCCGCCTCTTCCAAGAGCGCACGCCGGGCCTGCGGCTTCGCCTGGATCAGTTCACCGATGCGGCCCTGCCCCACCATCGAAGGCGAACGCGCGCCGGTCGACTGGTCGGCGAAGAGAAGCTGCACGTCCTTGGCGCGCGCCTCGCGCCCGTTGATGCGGTAGACGGAGCCTGCTTCGCGCTCGATGCGGCGCGAGACCTGCAACTCGTCGGCGTCGTTGAAGGCCGGGGGCGCGCTGCGGTCGGTGTTGTCGAGGAAAAGCGTAACCTCGGCCGTGTTACGCGCCGGCCGGGTCGAGGAGCCGGAAAAGATCACGTCGTCCATGCCCGACGCGCGCATGTTCCTGAACGAGTTTTCGCCCATCACCCAGCGCAGCGACTCGACGAGGTTCGACTTGCCGCAGCCATTCGGCCCGACCACGCCGGTCAGGCCGCGCTCGATGACGAACTCGCCCGGTTCGACGAAGGATTTGAAGCCGAGCAGGCGAAGGCGCGAGAATTTCATCGCGCACATCCGCTGCCGGGCGCGATATGGATCGCGCCGGCCAGCCCCCTAAAGCAGGGGGTCGATGATCGCCGACATCTCTTCAATCGACAAAGCCCCGGGATATTTCTTTCCATTGATGAAGAAGGTCGGCGTTGCATCGACGCCGAAATCCTTCTCGCCGCGGTTCTTGACCGCCCTGATCTGGTCCAGCAGCTTCTGGTCCGTCAAGCAGGCCTCGAAGGACTCCTGTGTAAAACCGGCAAGCTTGGAGATTTGCAGCAGGGCCGTCTTCGCGTCATTCGCGCGCGCCCAGTTGTCCTGCTGGTGGAAAAGCACGTCCACCATGGCGAAATATTTGTCCTTGGAACAGCGCGCCAGCATGAAGCCCGCTTCTGCGCGCGGATCGAAGGGGAATTCGCGCAGGATCAGGCGTGCCTTGCCGGTGTCGAGGTATTTCTTCTTCAGTTCCGGCAGGGTCACGACGTCGAAATGGGCGCAATGGGGGCAGGTCATCGATGCATATTCGACGATCGTCACCGGCGCATCGTCCTTGCCAAGCTGCATATCCGGCAGAGAGCCTGGCTGCATCAGCTTGTCGACATCCACCGAGCCTTCCGGCTGGGGAGCCGCTGCCGGCGTCGCGGCATGCGCAGCGCCGCCGGAAAGGAGAAGCCCCGCGGCCGGCAGGCCCGCCAGCGCCAGAAGGACATTTCTACGGTCGAGGGAACGGTTCATACGAATCACCTGTCGGTTGCCTGGAATTTGACACGGGAAATGCAAGGAAAGCGAGAGTTCGCAAGAATTATGGCATAGGCGGGACGGGGCCAACCGCTGATGGCGGACACTCCGTTCACCATTTTGCGAGCGCTCCGGTCATTTGGGCTGCCGGGACGCAAGCACCGAACGGCCGAGGCGTTCGAGCGAGGCGCGCAGCGCCTCGTCCGCTATCGGCTCGACGGAAGACGCGACACGTGCCCTCTCCCCGTCCGTCAGCGCACGCAGAGACGGCTTTTCCCGAAACATGGCATGCGTTACCCGCTTCTGTAGGATCTTTATGCGCCCGATGGCAGCGAAGCCCAGGAAGGCATTGGCGCGGCTGATGATTTCGGCCGTCTGGTGCTGCAATCTCAGCGCCGACGCGCCTTCGCATGCGATGACCAGCGTCGCCGGCTCGAAGGGATCATCCTCGTAGGCACGGCGTGGCCAGGCGATGCGCTCCGGTCGCGTATTGATGGCGAGGGCCTCGCCGGCGATCTCGTCCCAGCATTGCAACAGCGCAGTCGATATGCCGGCACGCTTGCGCATGACCGGGTCGAGGATGGTCGTGGTGACATCGCCGAGCGGAATGGGATAGTTGCCCAGCCTCTTGCCTGTCATGTCCTCACTCCACGATATAGGGCGAAGCACCCGCACGAATTCGCTTCTCAGGAATCCATGCCACCCGCAGCCCGAACGATCAACCGCACAGACGAAAAGCAAACCGCCATCGCGCCCGCGCTGCTCGCCTGGTACGACCGTCATCACCGCGAATTGCCGTGGCGAACGTCGCCGGCCGAGATCAGGCGCGGCAGGCGCCCGGACCCCTATCACGTCTGGCTCTCGGAGATCATGCTGCAGCAGACCGGGGTCGAGACGGTCAAACCCTATTTCCTGAAATTCATCGACAAATGGCCGGACGTATCGGCGCTCGCCGCGGCCTCGACCGACGACGTGATGAAGGCCTGGGCTGGGCTCGGCTATTATTCGAGGGCGCGCAACCTGAAGAAATGCGCCGACGAGGTTGCCGGCCGGCTGGGAGGCATCTTCCCCCCGACGGAAACGGGCCTGAAAGCGCTGCCCGGCATCGGCGACTATACGGCGGCGGCGATCGGCGCCATCGCCTTCGACCTGAAAACGGCGGTCGTGGACGGCAATGTCGAGCGTGTCGTCGCGCGGCTTTGTGCAATCGAGCGGCCGGTGCGCGAGGCCAAGCGCGACATCCGCGAAATCGTCGACGCGATGACGCCGCCCGACCGGCCGGGTGATTTCGCTCAAGGCATGATGGACCTTGGCGCGACAATCTGCACGCCGCGCAAGCCGGCCTGCTTCCTGTGCCCCCTGCGCGGAAATTGCGCGGCGCTGACAGGCGGCGAGCCGGAGCGCTTCCCGGTGGCTGCGATCCGCGCGGAAAAGCCGCGCCGCGTCGGCGCCGCCTTCGTCGCTGTGCGGCCGGATGGCGCTATCCTTCTGAGGCGGCGTCCTGAAACGGGCCTGCTCGGCGGAATGACCGAAGTGCCCACCACCGGATGGACCGCGCGGCAGGACGGGGCCACCGGCAGCGACGCCGCGCCTTTCGCCGCCGGCTGGAAACATGCCGGCGCGATCACCCATGTCTTTACGCATTTCGCGCTGGAGCTGCAGGTTTATCGGGCCGATCCGCAAGACCTCGCCGCGCCGGTGAACCATTGGTGGTCGCCTGTCGGAGAAATACGCGACGAGGCCTTGCCCACGATCATGAAAAAGGCCATCGAGGCGGCCGTTCCCGGAGCGACAAAGCGCCCGCATCATCTTCAAGCGAGAAAAGCATGAGCGAAATCCGCCACATCGTCTTCGACATCGGCAAGGTGCTGATCCACTACGATCCGGAACTGCCCTACCGCCGGCTCATTCCGGACGAGGGGAAGCGGCGCCGGTTCCTCGCGGAAATCTGCACGCCCGAATGGAATGTCGAGCAGGATCGCGGCCGCACCTGGGAAGAGGCGGAGGCGCTTCTGATCGCCGACTATCCCGACGAGGCGGAGAATATCCGCGGCTTCCGGCGGAACTGGCACGAGATGGTGCCTCATGCCTACGAGGAGAGCGTCGCCATCATGGAAGCGCTGATCGAGCGGGGTTACGACGTGACCATGCTGACCAATTTCGCTTCCGACACCTTCGTCGAGGCGCGCGGACGCTATGCCTTCCTGAACAAACCACGCGGCGTCACCGTCTCAGGTGACGTCCGTGCCATCAAGCCGGACCGCGCCATCTTCGATCACCATGTTTCGGCGTTCGGTCTCGACCCGAAGGCGACCCTCTTCATCGACGACAGCGCGAAGAATGTCGAAGGCGCCCGCGCTGCAGGTTGGAACGCCGTCCTGTTCACAGACGCCGGGACACTGCGCAAGGACCTCGATCGTTACGGGATCGAGGTGTAGTTCCCTACTTGGGCTGAATTGCCCTTCACCCCTCTCTCCCCGCAAGCGGGGCGAGGGGGTCGGCGGTCGGCCTTCTCCCCCGTGCACGGGGAGAAGGTCCGGCAGGCGGATGAGGGGCCAAATGCCGTCTACGCCGCGCTGACCTGCATGCGCTGGCGCACGAGGGCGCGCAGTTCGTCGATCGGCTTCAGGCTGCCCTTCTCCTCATAGTGCCAGAAGGTCCAGCCGTTGCAGGCGTCGAGCCCCTGCACGATGGCGCCGAGACGGTGGATCGAACCGGCATGGCTGTCGGAGGAGAGTGTGCCGTCGGCGCGAACGGATGCGGCGAAGCGCCGGCGTGAATCGTAAAGCATCGTGCCGGGGCGGACGAGTCCGGCTTCCAGCAGGCTGGCGAAGGCGACGCGCGGTTCGGCGCGCTTACCGGTCATGACCGTCAGGTCGGCATCGGCCAGCGGCTCGACGGCGGCGATGCGCGCGCTCGCGGCGTCGATATAGGCCTGCTCGCGCTCCACGCCGACGAAATGGCGGCCAAGGCGCCTTGCCACCGCACCGGTAGTGCCGGAACCGAAGAACGGGTCGAGCACCACGTCGCCGGGTTTCGTAGAAGCCATCATGATGCGGGCAAGCAGTGCCTCGGGCTTCTGCGTCGGGTGGACCTTGGCGCCGTCCCTGCCCTTCAGCCGCTCGGCGCCGGTGCAGATCGGGAACAGCCAGTCCGAACGCATCTGGAGATCGTCGTTCGCCGCCTTCATCGCCTCGTAATTGAAGGTGTAGCCCTTCGCCTTGGCGTCGCGCGAAGCCCAGATCATGGTCTCGTGCGCATTCTGGAAACGGCGGCCGCGGAAATTCGGCATCGGGTTCGTCTTGCGCCAGACGATGTCATTCAGGAACCAGAAGCCGAGATCCTGCATGATCGCACCGACGCGGAAGATGTTGTGGTAGGAGCCGATCACCCAGATCGTGCCGTTCGGCTTCAGGACACGGCGAGCAGCAAGCAGCCACGCGCGGGTGAAGGCATCATAGGCCGCAAAGCTCTCGAATTGGTCCCAGGCATCGTCCACCGCATCGACCTTCGACTGGTCGGGGCGGTGGAGGTCACCGTCAAGCTGGAGGTTGTAAGGCGGGTCGGCGAAGACGATATCGACGGATTTTTCCGGGAGTTTCTCGAGCGCCGCGACGCAGTCGCCCTTGATGATCGTATCCAGCCAGGCCGTCCTCCCGGCAGCAGGCGAAACCTCTTCGGCGAAATGGGAAGAAGACATGAATGTACCCGAGACACGCGTTACTCTTTACCGATCGTTATGGTTACCCTTCTCGGTAAACATTTAATGAAATGAGACGGGAAGCGAGCGAACCGGCAAAGCCCTTCGCCCGGATCCGGTTGCCACGAGGGGCCGGAATGCATAGATGTCCGGCAATTCCTCCAACAACTGGATTCCGATATGCCGGCTCCTGAACTGGTCATCTTCGATTGCGACGGCGTGCTCGTCGATTCCGAGGTCATCGCCGCCCGCGTCGAAGCGGAGGTGCTGACGAGGGCCGGCTATGAAATCAACGCGGACGAACTTTCCGAGCGCTTTGCGGGGCTCACCTTCACCGACATGCTGCTCAGGATCGAGGCCGAGACCGGCCTGCCTTTCCAGGCCTCGATGATCGCGCGGACCGAAGAACTGATCGACAAGAGGCTCGCCGCCGAGGTACGGCCGATCGAGGGCGCCCGGCAAGCTGTGCTTTCTGTCACCGGACCACACTGCATCTGCTCGAATTCGAGCACGGAACGCGTGACGCTTTCGCTCAAAAGGGCCGGGTTGATGCCGCTTTTCGAAGGGCTGATCTTCTCCGGCCTCGAAATCCCGTCAAAGCGCACCAAGCCGGCGCCGGACGTTTTTCTCTATGCGGCGGAAAGGCTGAAGGCCGATCCCAAACAGACCTTCGTCATCGAGGATTCGGTGCATGGCATAACGGGCGCGAAGGCCGCCGGCATGCGGGTTATCGGGTTCACCGGCGCGGCGCATTCCTATCCGGGCCATGCAGACCGGCTGACCGAGGCAGGCGCGGAGACGGTCATCCGCCGCTGGGCGGAATTTCCGGCCGTCCTTGCCGCGCTGTCGGAATGGGCCGAGCCGCTATAAGGGCGGTGCCGCCCTTAATACGCTATTTCTTCTTCTTTGGCTTGCCAGCCTCCGGGCCTGCGTCGAACCCGACGAAGACCTGGATGTTGCGCTTGGCCGGCGCTTCGAAAGTGACGTTTGCATTGCTGTAAAGGAACTGGGCGGCCTCGGAATTATCCGTGATCTGCACCGGATGTTTCGCGAGATTGGAATAGATGACGTCCCCGTCGCGCAGCACCACGACCCGGATCGGTAGCGTCACCGATCCGGCTTTGCCCATCGGCCCCGATACGACCTTGCCGGCTGCCGCCACAGTCATGGTCAGCATGCCGCCATTATAGTTGCACGAGCGCGTCACGCCGGTGATAGCGGCCTGATAGGTCAAATTGGCTGAATTGTCCGGCGGCGCATTGGGGTTCGCCAGCGGATCGTCTTCGTCCTTCTTGGGCTTCTTTGCCCCCTTGGCATACTCGCTGTAGAAGGCCGTGCCTTCACGCAGCGTGACGGACGGGCAGTATGCCAGAAGATCTTTCTCGCTGATCTTGGTAGACGGCGGAGGCGGCGCGTCTTTCACCCCGGGGTCGAGCTTGCTCAAGCCGCCGCCAGATTGGCAACCGGCCAGCGTCAGGATAAGACCGGCCGCGAACAATGAAGCTGGAAATCTGCTCTCGAACACACGAAACTCCCTCAACCTGTTTCCCCGCCGCAGAGAAGGTGTCTATATCAACGCCGGATCGGAAATGCGACCGGCGGAAATGGTTTTCCCTCGGAGCTTGAGACGAACGCGACGGACCGACAGAAAATGCAATATATCAGCACCAGAGGCGAAGCCCCGGCGCTTGGCTTTTCCGATACGCTTCTCGCCGGGCTCGCCCGCGACGGCGGGCTTTATCTTCCCCAAGAATGGCCGCATTTCGGCGCGGCCGAGATCCGCGTGCTTCGTGGCCTGTCCTATCCGGAGATGGCGGTCCGGCTGCTGACGCCGTTCACGGGCGGCGAGATCGACACGAAGACATTCTCCAAAATCGTGCACGAGGCCTATGCCACCTTCCGGCACGAGGCGGTCTGCCCGCTGGTGCAGACGGGCGCGAACGAATTCGTGCTCGAACTCTTCCACGGCCCGACGCTCGCCTTCAAGGACGTCGCCATGCAGCTTCTGGCGCGGCTGATGGATCATGTGCTTGCCGAGCGCGGCCAACGCGCGACTATCGTCGGCGCCACTTCGGGCGACACGGGCGGCGCGGCCATAGAAGCCTTCGCAGGGCGCGACCGCACCGACATCTTCATCCTTTTCCCGCATGGCCGCGTCTCGCCGGTGCAACAGCGCCAGATGACGAGCTCGCTCGCCGCCAATGTCCATGCGCTGGCGATCGAGGGCAATTTCGACGACTGCCAGGAGCTCGTCAAAGGGCTGTTCAACAATCACTCGTTCCGCGACGCGGTTTCGCTCTCCGGCGTCAATTCAATCAACTGGGCGCGCATCATGGCCCAGATCGTCTATTATTTTTCTGCTTCCGTCTCGCTCGGCGCGCCGGATCGGCCGATCTCCTTCACGGTGCCGACCGGCAATTTCGGTGACATCTTCGCCGGCTATGCCGCCAAGCGGATGGGCCTGCCGATCGATCGCCTTGTCATCGCCACCAACGACAACGACATATTGGCGCGCACGCTCGAAAGCGGCCGCTATGAAACGCGCAAGGTTGTGGAGACGACCTCGCCTTCGATGGACATCCAGATATCGTCCAATTTCGAGCGGCTGCTCTTCGAGGCCGCGGATCGCGATGCGGCGCCGGTGCGGCGCGAGATGGAGAGCCTGAAGCAATCCGGTGCGTTCGAGCTGGAAGAACGGCAATTTTCCTTGATCCGCCAGGAATTTGCGGCCGGCCGCTCGACCTTGCAGGAAACGGCTGGAACCATTCGCGACGTGCTCAAACGGGACGGCTATCTCCTCGATCCGCACACCGCGACCGCCGTCAAGGTCGCTCGCGAGAAGGCCGATCCGAAAGCGCCGATGGTCGTGCTGTCGACGGCGCATCCCGCCAAATTCCCGGCGGCAGTCAGGGAAGCCAGCGGCATCACGCCGGCGTTGCCCGCCTTCCTCGCCGACCTGATGGAGCGCAAGGAAAACTTCACGGTGCTTCCCTCCGACCCGAAAATGTTGGAAGATTACGTGATGCGGCGTACACGTGCGGCGCGCGTACAGGGAGTATCTCATTAATGGGTGTCGAGGTTAGCCGTCTTTCGAACGGCCTGACGGTTGCGACCGAAACCATTCCTTCCATCGAAACCGTCGCCCTGGGTGTCTGGGTCAAGTCCGGGGCGCGAAACGAACGCGACGAGGAGCACGGCATCGCCCACCTCCTTGAGCATATGGCGTTCAAGGGAACCGGGCAGCGTTCGGCCTGGGACATCGCCTCGCAGATCGAGGATGTCGGCGGCGAGATCAATGCCGCCACCAGCGTGGAGACGACCGCTTTCTTCGCGCGCGTGCTTGCCGGCGACGTGCCGCTCGCCGTCGATATCCTTTCCGACATCCTCAGCGATTCCCGCTTCGACCCGGGTGAACTGGAGCGCGAGCAGCACGTGATCCTGCAGGAGATCGGCGCGGCCTACGACACGCCCGACGACATCGTCTTCGACCGTTTCACCGAGACGGCCTTCCGGCACCAGACGATCGGCCGCTCGATCCTCGGCACGCCCGAGACAGTGAAGTCGTTCACCTCGGACCAGCTTCGCTCCTACATGGATCGGCAATACGGGGCCGACCGCATGGTCGTGGTGGCCGCCGGCGCCATAAAGCACGACGATTTCGTGCGGCAGGTGGAGGCACGGCTGGGCGGCTTCCGTCCGAAGGCGGAAAGCGTGCTGCCGCAATACGCCAATTATGTCGGGGGCGACTATCGCGAGGACCGCGGCCTGATGGACGCGCAGATCCTGCTCGGCTTCGAGGGTCGCGCCTATCATGTGCGCGATTTCTATGCGTCCCAGCTTCTTTCCATGATCCTCGGCGGGGGCATGTCGTCGCGCCTTTTCCAGGAAGTCCGCGAGAAACGCGGCCTCTGCTATTCGGTCTATGCCTTCCACTGGGGCTTTTCCGACACCGGCGTCTTCGGCGTGCATGCCGCGACCGGCAAGGAAGACATCGCAAGGCTCGTGCCGGTCATCCTCGACGAATTGCAGCGCGCCGGCGAGAATATCCTGCCCGAAGAACTGGACCGGGCGCGCGCGCAGTACCGCGCCGGGCTCCTGATGTCGCAGGAGAGCGCGGCCAGCCGCGCCTCGCAGATCGCTCGCCAGCTCATGCTCTATGGGCGGCCGATCCCCATGCAGGAACTTGTCGAACGGCTCTCGGCAATCACCACCGAGCGCTTGAGGGACCTTGCCGAGCGGCTTTTCGCCACCAAGCCGACCGTCGCGGCGATCGGTCCGGTAGGCGCGCTGCCGGCCTTCGAGACAATCCGTGAATCGCTTGCCGGGCCGACACCGTCGGTACGGCGCCTCGCCGGCTGAGGGGGTCGTCACCCTAGCCGAGCATGCTGGCGCTTTCCTTTCTCAAACGCGATACGCCGGTTCTCAGAGGCAAGCGCATCACGCTCCGCATGCCGGTAAGCGCCGACTATGCCGCCTGGGCGGCGTTGCGCGAGGCAAGCCGCGGCTTCCTTGAGCCATGGGAACCGCGCTGGGCGCCAGATGAACTGGAGCGGCAGGCATGGCGCATGCGCCTGCAGCGCTACCGGGAGGACTATCAGCGTGGCAGCGCGGTGCCGTTCTTCATCTTCCTCAACCAGGGCGGAACGCTGGCCGGCGGGATCACGCTCGGCAATATCCGGCACGGCGTCTCGCAATCGGCCCAGATCGGCTATTGGGTCGGCGAACGCTACGCCGGCAAGGGCCTGATGCTCGAGGCCGTCAATCTGGTTATCCCCTATGCGTTCGACCGCCTTGGGTTGCACAGGATCGAAGCCGCCTGTATTCCCGAAAACGGGCGGTCGATACGGGTGCTTGAAAAAGCCCGATTCACGCGCGAAGGGCTTCTCAAATCCTATCTCAGGATCAACGGAAGCTGGCAGGACCACTATCTCTACGCGCTGATTGCCAGCGACTTCCCCGCCCTCAGGGGGCGACCAGGCAATTCCGCGTGAGAAGGCGAACGGACCAAGTGCGAAGATTTCATCCCGACCGATTGATCCTTGCATTTGTCCTTTTGATCGGACTGTTCGCGATCCTGCCCGCTTACGCGGTCGAGCCCATCAAGATTTCGCGCGACGACGTGGCGCTCGACCTCTCCCGCGCCGTTCAAATCTACCGCAGCAAGGGGGACAGTTTCCAGGTTTCCACCGCACCGGGCGCCGACGGTATCGTGCGGCGCATCGAGGTGGAGGCGAAGGATAAGCACGCCAGCGGCGACTGGGCCGTCTTCGCCCTTGCCAACACGACCGACCAGCAGATTGACCGGCTGATCGTCGCGCCGCACTACCGGCTCGCCGGATCGGGCATCATCTGGCCCGACCTCGGTACCAAGCGCATCGCCGCGATCACGCCAAGCGAAGGCTTTGCGCTCGACCGGCAGGCGAGCCCCGATTCCGACGTGTTCCTGGTGACGCTCAACCCCGGATCGGTAGTCACCTTCGTTGCCGAACTGACTGCGCCCACGCTGCCGCAAATCTATCTGTGGGCGCCGGGCGCCTATAAGGACACCGTCAACTCCTATACGCTCTATCGCGGCATCGTCATCGGCATTTCGGGGCTTTTGGCGCTGTTCCTGACCATTCTCTTCGTGGTCAAGGGAACTTCGCTCTTTCCCGCGACGGCGGCGCTCGCTTGGGCCGTCCTCGCCTATATCTGCATCGATTTCGGCTTCCTGTCCAAGGTCATCGCCATATCGCCGGGCAACGAGCAGGTCTGGCGGGCCGGCGCGGAAGTGGGTCTGGCGACGACCTTCGTCATCTTCCTTTTCGCCTATCTCAACCTTAATCGCTGGCACGGCCATTTCAGCTATGGCGTGTTCGCCTGGATGGCGGGGCTTGCGGCGATCGCCGGCGTCGCCGTCTACGATCCCGAGATGGCGGCGGGGCTCGCCCGCATCTCGCTTGCCGCGACCGCGGTCGTCGGCCTGGGTCTCATCGCCTTCTTCAGCTTCCGAGGCTACGACCGGGCGATCATGCTGATCCCGAGCTGGCTCATGGTGCTGGTGTGGCTCGGTGGCTCGTGGATGGCCATCACCGGAATGCTCAACAACGACATCGTCCAGCCGGCGCTCGGCGGCGGGCTGGTGCTGATCGTTCTCCTCATTGGCTTTACGGTGATGCAGCACGCGCTGGCAGGCGGCGGTGTCCATCAGGGGCTCTTCAGCGATCTGGAACGGCAGGCGCTCGCCATAACCGGCTCGGGCGACATCGTCTGGGACTGGGACGTGGCGCGCGACCGTGTCGTGACGCGGCCGGACGTGAGCGGATTGCTCGGCCTTCCGGCAGGCAGCCTGCAGGGCGCGGCGCGGACCTGGCTGCCCCTGCTACACAGCGAGGATCGCGACACATTCCGCACGACGCTCGACGTGGTGCTGGAACACAAGCGTGGCCGGATATCGCAGGACCTGCGCCTGCGCGGGGCGGATGGCCATTACCGCTGGTTTACACTCCGGGCACGGCCGGTGATGGGATCGGACGGCGAGATCATCCGCTGCGTCGGCACGCTCGCCGACGTGACCGAGCAGAAGAAGGCCGAAGAACGGCTGATGCACGACGCCGTGCACGACAATCTCACCGGACTGCCGAGCCGCGAGCTTTTCCTCAACCGGCTGGAGGCGATGATCTCCATCGCGAGGATGGAACAGAGCGTCCGCCCGACCGTCTATTTCATCGACATCGACCGCTTCAAGCAGGTCAATGACAGCCTCGGCATTTCGGCCGGCGACACCATCCTCCTGACGATCGCGCGCAGGCTGCACCGGCTCCTGAAGCCACGCGATTCGCTTGCGCGGCTGGGTGGCGACCAGTTCGCGCTGATGCTGCTTTCGGAAAGCGAGCCCGGCCGTATCGCCTCGGTAGCGGAGGCGATCAACCACGCGATCCGCTCTCCGATCACCTTCGCGAGGCGCGAAATCGTGCTCACCGCTTCGATCGGGCTGGTGAGCTGGACGGGAACGCAGGCGAGCGCCGAAGACATGGTCAAGGACGCCGAACTCGCCGTGCATCAGGCGAAACGGCTCGGCGGGGATCGCATCGAGCCCTTCCGGCCCGCCTTCCGCGCGGCCGGATCGGACCGCCTGCAACTGGAATCCGACCTTCGGCGGGCGCTGGAGCGCCACGAGATCAAGCTCGCCTACCAGCCGATCGTGCGGCTGGAAGATCGTTCGGTGGCGGGGTTCGAGGCGCTTCTGCGCTGGGACAACCCGCAGCGCGGCACGATACCGCCTTCCGATTTCATCCCCATCGCCGAGAGTTGCGGGTTGATCGTTCCGCTCGGCCTGTTCGCCATGCAGCAGGCGGCGGACGACCTTGCGGGATGGCAAAAACTAGTCGGCGACGTGCCGCTCTCGGTCTCGGTCAACCTGTCCAGCCGCCAGCTTCTGAGGCGCGACCTCGTCACCGATGTGCGCTCCGTGATCGCGCGCTCGAATCTCGAGCCGCGCTGCTTCCGGCTCGAACTGACCGAGTCGCTCGTCATGGACAATCCGGAGCAGTCCACCCATGTGCTGGCGAGGCTGAAACGGCTCGGCATCGGCCTTTCGCTCGACGATTTCGGCACAGGCTATTCCTCGCTCTCCTATCTGACGCGCTTCCCCTTTGACACGATCAAGATCGACAAGAGCTTCATCGACGATCCGAGCCCGAAGCGGCCCGTGCTCCTGAAATCGATCATCAGCATGGCGCACGAACTCGGGCTGGCCGTCGTTGCCGAAGGCGTTTCGAACGAGGCGGACGCGCACCAGCTTCGCGAGATGGGCTGCGAATTCGTACAGAGCTTCGCCTTCGGCGCGCCCGGCCCCGCCGAGGCCATGCTCAGGATGCTGAAGGAAGAATTCGTGACTTCCCGCGCCAAATCAGGCGCGGCGGAATAGACGGACGGCGCCCGGCCTCAATTCAGTCTGGTGCGTTCGAGCTTCCCTATGCGGCCCACGGACCCTTGCCTGCCGGCTCGGGCGGAAGCTTGCCGTCCGGGGTCATCTCGTTGACTGCATCGGGAATGTCCTTCGACAGCCTGTCGAGGATTTCCGAGCGCGACATGCCGGTCTGCTGGGCAAGCTGGTCGAGCACTTCAGGGCTGATCGCCTTCTCGACATGCTCCGGCGCAATCGCCTTGTTGGGACCGGTGCCCACCCATGAATCGGCCGCTTCGCCATGGCCGGCATTCTTGAAGCTGTCGAGCAAATCGCCCAGACCGCCCGTGGAAGAACCCGAGGAGCCCGGCGTGACACCGAGACTGTCGCCAAGATCGCCCAGCATACCGCCGATCTTGTCACGGTTCTTGTAGGCAAGGATGCCGAGGGCGGCGATGGCGATCTTGCTGAGCGCGGACGAGGACATCTGACTTCTCCCTTGTTGAGGACCGACCGCGCAAGGCGCGAGGTACGGGGATCATACGATTAGCCTATGACGGCCTCATTATGGCACGCACCCCGCTCAGGCATGGCCCGCGATGCTGCTCAGATGCGTGACGTTCACGCCGATCGAGGCCAGGATGCGGTCATACATGCTGTCGATATCGTCGCCGAACAGCAATTCGGGATCGGCCGGGCAAGTCAGCCAGCCATTCTGCGCGATCTCCGTCTCGAGCTGGCCGGCGCCCCAGCCCGAGTAGCCGAGTGCCATCAGCGCATGTTCGGGCCCGCGCCCGCTGGAAATGGCCCGCAATATGTCGACGGTCGCGGTAAGGCACACCGCATCCGATACAGGCATGGACGATTCCACGACGAAATCGCCGCTATGCAGGACAAAGCCCCGGCTTCTGTCCACCGGGCCGCCATGACGCACGACGAGATCGCGCGTCTCCACCGGCAGATGGATCGCCTCCTTTTCCTTCACGACGCCGAGTTGGACCAGAAGGTCGGGAAAGCGCATCTGCTGTTTCTGGTTGACGATGAGGCCGAGCGCTCCGTCCTCGCCATGCGCGCAGACATAGACGACCGAGCGGGCGAAGCGCTCGTCGAGCATGCCGGGCATGGCGACCAGGAACTGGTCGTCCAGATAACCTCCCCCGCGAGGGTTCCTTTTGAGGTCGTGCAGGTCCATCGGGCAAGGCTAGCGTTTTTCCACTGGCGTTGGAAGCCGGCCGAAAGTCGATTTGTCCGGGCGATTCACGGAAAAATGATGGCTATCGCGGCTACGGGCGTTGCCAATGACGAATTGCGAAACCAAAGTCCGGCCATGAAAAGCCTGCCCGTCCTTGTCCTCGCCTCCGCTCTTTCCTGCGCCGTTCCGGGTGTCGCCGCTGCCTCTTCCAGTCCGTGGGCGGACGTGCAGGGTGGCGCCGTACGGCTCGTGACCTCGGGAGAGCCGGACGCCGACGGAATATTGCTCGGCGCGCTGCAGATCGACCTCAAGCCCGGATGGAAGACCTATTGGCGCGACCCGGGCGACACCGGCGTGCCGCCGGCAATTTCGCTTACCGGCGCGACGCTCGCAGGCGTCGCCTATCCTGTACCACAGCGCTTCGATGAAGGCGGAACCGTGTGGAACGGCTATGAAGCGCCGGTGAGCTTCGCGATCCGCCTGAAGATGCCGGACGGCAAGGCAGAACAGATCGAGGCCCGTGTATTCCTCGGCATCTGCCAGACGATCTGCATCCCGCTGCAGGCCGAACTCAAGCTCGATCCAGGCGCGGATCCGAAAAACCCCGGCGACAACGCAATCGTGAGGCAGGCATTCGGGGCCGCTCCCGCCGCCGCGCGATCCGGCTTCCGTCTCACCGAGGCGGAAAAGGCGGGCAAGGCCCTGAGGATAACGGCGGAGCTTCCCCAATCGGGCGAGGCGGCGGAGCTTTTCCTTGCCGCGCCGGAAGGCTATTCCTTCGGCCCGCCGACACGCCTCGCCGACAAGGACGGCAAGACGGGTTTTTCGGTGCCGCTCTACGAGCAGCCGGACAAGGCCACCCCCGGCACCACTGCAGCCTATACGCTGGTCCAGAACGGCGAGGCCGTCGCCGGAACGGTTTCCCTGCCGTAAGATTTCCCGCAAACTGCTGGACAAGCCACGCCTTTCAATTATTCAAACCGCCAGCAATCCAGTTCCGATCCCCAGTCAGGAGAAACGAAATGACCATCAAAGTGGGCGACAAACTGCCCGAGGCGACGTTCAAGACGATGACGGAGGACGGCGCGAAGGACATCACCACTACAGACGTCTTCGCCGGCAAGAAGGTGGTGCTGTTCGCCGTGCCCGGCGCCTTCACGCCGACCTGCAGCAACAACCACCTGCCCGGCTATCTCGAAAACCACGACGCGATCATCGCCAAGGGCGTCGACCAGATCGCCGTCGTCGCGGTCAATGACCATCATGTCATGGGCGCATGGGCGCGGTTCACCGGCGGCGAAGGCAAGATCCTCTATCTCGCCGACGGCAATGGCGACTTCATCCGCTCGCTGGGACTGGAAACCGACCTCAGCAAGGGCGGTCTCGGCCTCCGTTCGCAGCGTTTCTCGATGATCGTGGAAGACGGCACGGTGAAGGCGCTCAACATCGAGGACAGCCCCGGCAAGGCCGTGACTTCCGGCGCTGCTGCGCTGATGGAACAGCTTTAGACCGTCCCCCTGTCGGTCCGCGCTCGTAGCTCAAATGGATAGAGCACCGGACTTCGAATCCGTAGGTTGCAGGTTCAAGTCCTGCCGAGCGCACCATCCTTCCGCGGGCCCACTCCGCCCCATGCGGCGAACCGCCTGTCCATACCGGTTTGACAATCCCGGGAGCATGGCCAACATATCGGCCATGCATCGTTTCTCCTTTGCCCTTTTCCTCATCTGCAAAGGCGGCCTTCAAATCGGCTGATCGCCTGGCGCTGCTACCTGCGAGGGCAAGAGCGGCGCCAGGATAGGGAATTCATCACCACAACAGAAATCCATGTGCGCCCGCAGTGCCGGCCGCGCTCTTTTTGCGCGCGCCTGCTGTCGGCCGCTATTTCCCCACGGATCGATCCCGATGAGCTTCAAATACAGCTACACATTCCCCATCAGCGGCCCCAACAAGCTGCCCCGCTTCAGGCAATGGGCCGCGCAACACACGCCGGAAATTGAAGTCAGCCTGCCGCCTCAGGTCCCCGTCAGGAGCGACAGCATGACGGTCCGCCTCAAATCCACCGACGACCGCCAAAAGCTGATGGAAAAGCTGACAGGCGCCCCGTTGTAGTCCTGGCGCTACTGGCGCGGCCCAGCCGCGCCAGAGTTGCGGTGCGTCTCTCCCGTTAGCCGAAACTCCGGCCGACCGCTTCGATCGCAAACAAGCCGGAAAAACGCATCGCTTTGCGCGACGGAAATTCGTTTCCGCCGCGTTCAAGCGATGACATCAATGCGAAACCGAACGGATGACCGATGCTCATCAGATCGACGTCCTGCCAAATACTGCTCGCCGTCCTGCTCGCGACCACGCCCGCGATTGCGGCGCCTCGCGGCGACACCAACGGGGACGGCAAGCTTGATCTTGCCGAATTCCAGGCGCTCTTTCAGAAGCGTCTCATGAAGGCCGACACCAATGGCGATGGCAGGATTTCGCTCGACGAATGGGTGGCGCGTGCTGCCGGCAGAAAAGCGAAGCGCGATCCGGCAAAAGTCTTCAAGCGGCTAGACAAGAACGGCGATGGTTTTCTCGATGCTTCCGAGATCGCCACACCGGCGGAACGTCGCTTCCACCGTCTCGACGCGAATGGTGACGGCTTTGTCACCGCTCGGGAGCGCCAAGCGCGCAAAGCCGCCGCGACGCCCTGATAATAAAAATCGCGGCGCGGGACGGCCGGAAAGATGATGCGGACAAACCTTTGAAGAGCCGGGAGACGGACGAGGACCTCCTGGCACGGATCGCGTGTAACGACGCTGCCGCCGTGCGCGAAATGGTCGGCCGCAAGCTGCCGCGCCTGTTGGCGGTAGCGACCCGCATCCTTGGCGACCGGGTGGAGGCCGAAGACGTTGCGCAGGAGACATTCATCAGACTTTGGCGCCAGGCGCCTCGTTGGGAGGCGGGACGAGCCCGCTTCGACACATGGCTCTATGGCGTCGCGCTCAATCTATGCCGCGACCGTTTACGCCGAAGAAAAGAAATCTATACGGCCGAGCCGCCGGAAATGGCCGATCCCGGCCCACTGCCCGATAGTGGACTTCATGCCGGTGACACCGCCCGCACCGTCGAGACGGCCCTTTCCTTGCTTCCCGAACGACAAAGAGAAGCGGTCGTGCTGCAATATTACGAGGAACTTTCCAATATCGAGGCTGCGGCAGTCATGGGCGTCACCGTCGAAGCCCTGGAAAGCCTTCTCGCGCGGGGCCGCCGAAACCTGCGTATCTTTCTGGAGAGCACACATGCCCGCGATTGAAGAAGGATTACACCAATGAGCCCCGAACGTTTTGCAGAACTCATCGAGACTTATGGTGCGGAACCGCGGCGCTGGCCCGAGGCGCAGCGCAACGCGGCCACGACCTGGATGGAAGCGCACCCCGAAGAAGCCGCAAATGCCCTGCGCGCGGCGCGGCGGCTCGACGAGATCATGGATCGGTACGTCGTGCCGGGGCCCGGCGCAAAGCTGACTGCGGCGATCATTGAAGCCGCGCCGCCGCTTCGTGCCGCAGCACATCGTATGAGACTGTGGCGGCAGGGAGCGGGGTTTGCCGTGCTCGGCTTCGCCGGCGCCCTGGCCGGAGCGTTGGCGATCGCAGTGCTGATACCCATGACTTCCCCGCCCGATGAAAATGGGGCCTATGCCATGACCGCATTCAGCGACATGGCGCAGATTATGGACGAATAGATGAACAACAGAGCCCGCACGATCGTTCTTGCCATCTCGCTGGCGTTCAACGTCTTCATCATCGGCGCGGCCGTCGGAGGGGCCTATATGTGGCACGCATCCGGGCCATATCGGCCGGCATTTGCCGCGCGCAGCGGCTTGGGTGGAGCAGCGGAGAAGCTCCCCGTCGCGGAGCGCAGGACGTTTCGGCGGATGCTGGCCCAGACCCGAAAAGATGCGGCTTCGGACATCGAGGCGGCAAGAGCGGGCCGGCTCAGGTTGGCGCAACTGATGACGGCAGACCCGATCGATCGCCAGGCGATTGATGCCCAGCTTTCCACGACCAGACAGACGGACAGTGCCTTGCGGGCGAAATTGGAGAAGACGGTTGTCGACTTTTTCGAAACGTTGCCACCTTCCGAACGCCAGACCTTCGTCGAAGGACTACGCGGGCACGGTGCCATGCTGCGCAGGGGAAAGGCCGGGAAACACTGATCCAGCGCAGGTCCGCCATCGGATCTTCATGCAGAAGGCGCCGGCACCTCCTTATCCCGTCTTCGGTAGTCTTTTTTGAAGACCAAGAAAATGGGGCCGCCTGGCAGCCCCATTCTCCTTCGTCTAGCGGTAGCGCCAGCCATGGCGCCAATGGTAGCGGTGCACCCAGTAGCGATGTCCGTCCCACCAGCCTCGGCCGGGATAATAGGTCCCGATGACAAGCCGTCCGGGAACGACCACGACGGGCGGGCGATTGGGGTGGCAGCGTCCATAAGGTCCGCGGTGCCAACCGGGACCGCATCCTTGCGCTGCGTTCGCAATCGGCGCCATGCCCAGCATGGCGACAGCGGCAACGATACCGAAAATCATCTTTTTCATACTGACCTCTTTTCCTGAGTCGTCATCAGCCGTCGCTTTACGCGGCGGTCCATTTTTGAACGCGGAGGAGGAAGATGTCCGTCGCTCCCGATCAAGAATTTCCCGTTGCGTCAATCCACCGCCTTCCGCGGCAAGGCGGATTTTTTCGCCCGACGCGACGGAAAGGGCGCGGAAGCCCGTTCAATCTCTCCGAAGTCCAGAAGGACCATTGCCATGTCCGTGCCTCCCCCTTCGCTATCGCCGGCGGCTATCGCGCTTAATCGTTTCGGTCTCGGCGCCCGGCCGGAGGACGCGCCGCCGGCCGATCCCGGTCGCTGGCTGACCGGCCAGTTCGACCGTTTCGAGGTCAGGCCGAACGACTATGTGATGCTGCCGGACGCCGGCGAAATCGTCGAAAGCTATCGCGGCCGGTTAAGGGCATTCCGCCGTCAAGCGCGGCAAGACGGAACGGAACCCGACAAGGACCAACTGAAGATGATGCGCAAGGATTTCGGTGAGCAGGCGCGTATGCTCTATCGCGCCGGCGTCGACGCCCGGGCCAACAGCGCGCTGGCGACCGAGGCCCCTTTTATCGAACGGCTGGTGCATTTCTGGGCGAACCATTTCTGCGTTTCCGCCGATAATCCGCAACTTGCCGCCTTCGCGCCGGCTTTCGAACGCGATGCGATCCGCCCGCATGTACTCGGGCGTTTCAAGGACATGCTGTTCGCCGCCGAACGGCATCCGGCAATGCTGATCTATCTCAACCAGGCGACGTCGGTCGGCCCCGACAGCCCGCTCGCCGAACGGATCGAGGCGCGCAACCCGAAGCGCAAGCTCGGCATCAACGAAAACCTCGGCCGTGAGACGATGGAACTCCACACGCTCGGCGTGCGGTCGGGCTATACACAGGAGGACGTCACCGAATATTCCCGCGCCCTCACCGGCTGGAGCATCAGAGGCTTCGGACCGGGACAGGGTGGCGACGATAACCCCGATGATTTCGCCTTCCTACCGCAACTGCACGAGCCCGGATCACGGACGATCATGGGTAAGCGCTACAGCGAACCCGGCGAGAAGCAGGCGGCAGCCATCCTTACCGACTTCGCCTCGTCGCCGCACACCGCCGACCATATTGCGGAAAAACTCGCCCGGCATTTCGCCGGCGATACGCCGCCTCCGACCCTTGTCGCTCGCCTCTCTGCAAGTTTCCGCAACAGCGGCGGCGATCTGCCCAGCATCTACCGCGTGCTGATCGATTCCCCCGAGCCATGGGAACCGAAGCCGCTGAAATTCAAGACGCCATGGGAGTGGGTCATCTCCCTGATGCGCGGCACGGGACGCCATGACATCGGCCGCCTGAACGCCGCCGGGATCATGAACCAGCTCGGCCAGCCTGTCTGGCGGCCGCGCGCACCGGCGGGCTGGGATGACATCGCCGCGAGCTGGGCCGCGCCGGATGCGTTGCTCAGGCGCGTCGATATCTCGCCAAGGCTCGTCGCGCCCATCTCCGACAAACTCGATGCGCGCAGGCTCGGGCCGATCCTGATGCCTGGATCGCTGGCCCCTTCAACCACCGAACAGGTCGCCCGCGCGGAAAGCCCGACCAGCGCGCTGGCCCTGCTCATGGTTTCGCCCGACTTTCTCAGGAGATAGGTCATGAAAATGCATCGCCGCCAGTTCCTGTCGGTCGCCGCTCTTGGAGCCGGGGCCATGTGGGTCAGCTCGCATATGGCGCTGGCCTCGGTCGACACCGATCGCCGCTTTGTCTTCATCATCCAGCGCGGCGCCGCCGACGGACTCGACATCGTTCGCCCTTACGGCGATCCGGCCTATCAGGGTTTGCGCGGAGTGATCGCCGGTGAACTGTCCCAATCAATCAAGCTCGACGGGATGTTCGCGTTGCATCCATCCCTCGTCGAACTGGGCAAGATGTACACCAGCGGCGAAGCCCTTTTCGTTCATGCCGTCGCCTCTCCCTATCGCGAGCGCTCCCATTTCGACGGCCAGAACGTGCTGGAGACGGGCGGCGCGCAGCCATATCAGGTGAAGGATGGCTGGCTGAACCGACTCGTCTCGATGATGCCGCATGAGAAGGACGAAGCGATCGCGATCGCACCGACCGTGCCGATGGCAATGCGTGGTTCGATGCCCGTCACCTCCTACGCGCCTTCGTCGCTGCCGGATGCCACCGATGACCTGATGGCTCGCGTCGGCATGCTTTACGACAAGGACCCCCAGCTTCATCCGCTTTGGACAGAAGCCCTGCAGGCGAAAGGACTTGCCGAAGGAACGGACGCCAAGCAGGATCCGGCGGGTCTCGGCAAGCTGGCGGCAAAGTTCCTCTCGCGCGAAAACGGCCCGCGCATCGCCATGATCGAGACCGAAGGATGGGACACGCATTTTGCCCAGGCCCCTCGCCTTGCCGCGCAATTGAAGGCGCTCGACACGATGATTGCCGCGATGCGTGACGGCATGGGGCCGATCTGGAAGAAAACGACCATCCTGGTCGCCACCGAGTTCGGACGCACCGCGGCGGTGAACGGCACGGGCGGAACCGATCATGGCACAGCTTCCGTGGCGATGCTGATCGGCGGTGCGGTCAAGGGCGGTCATGTCCTAGCCGATTGGCCGGGTCTGGCGGGCGCGAAACTCTATCAGGACCGCGATCTCAGGCCGACCATGGCGCTCGACGCCCTGATCGCCGGCGCGGCAGCCGAGGCGCTCGCCCTTGACGAGGACCGGCTGGGACGTGGCCTATTCGGCGTAGCAATCGACGGCAAGCCCGTGCAGGGGCTGTGCTGGCCATCACTATGATTGACACCCTAGAACCACGGCATGCCGCAACCCGGCAACTGACGAATATACTGGTTGCCCTGCTTGCTTTTATGACCAAGCCGAGTCTTGATCTGCGCTCAATGTTAGGCTCGCAGCACGCTAGATAAGTCCGGTGCCTGTCTTTTCCCGCTTTGCCCGGTATGTGGAGGAAGTGGCGCGGCGCGGTTCCATCCGCAGCGCGGCGGAATGGCTGAATATCGCGCCTTCCGCCATCGATCGCCAGATTATTCTTGCCGAGCAGGAGCTCGGCGTCCCCCTTTTCGACCGCCTCCCGCAAGGGCTGAGACTCACGCCGGCGGGAGAACACATGGTTTACAATCTGCGGCGGTGGAAGCGGGAGTTCGACGATGTCTGCTCGCAGATTGACGACATCCAGGGCCTGCAAAGAGGCAAGATCACCCTGGCCGTCGCCGAAGCGATCGTCGGCGACATGCTGGTCGGGCTTCTGGCGGACTTCCATCAGCAATATCCCGGCGTGGTTGTGACCATACAGGTGGTCGGCGGCGGCGGTGTGCGCGAGATGGTGCTGAACGGTTACGCCGATATCGGCCTCACCTTCATGCCGACCGCATATCGCGTGATGCGGGTGGAGCATTCGGTGGCGCTGGCGCCGGGCATCGCGATGCTGCCCGATCATGCGCTGGCCGAACGCAAGAGCATCAGGCTGCGCGAGTGCCGCGAACTGCCGATGATCCTCCCTAATGAGGAGCTTCTGATCCGCAACGCGCTGGACGCTGCATTGGCGGCGACCGGCGTCACGCTCAACGCGATCGCCGTTTCCAACAACTTCGCCCTCATGAAGGAGATGGTCTTTCAGCGCCTGGGGGTCGCCGTGCTCACCCGCGCCGAGATTTTATCGGAAATCCGCAAGCGCAAGCTTGCCTTCGTACCATTTTCTGATCCCGAAGTGGCTAAATCGTCGTTTTCCCTGGTCACACCCTCCCACCCTTCGAGCGCCGCCTCCAGGCTCGCACGCGCCATCGTTGCGGCGATGGACGAAATGTCGGACGAAGAGCCGGCCTAATTTTTCGTACATACTTTCCGAAAAATACCTATTGAAACCGCATTTCCGGCCGACCTATCGTAGTCGGAGAATAAGTGGGAACACAAAAACAGGCTGGCCGGTATTGAAGTCCCCTCTGGGAAGCCGGCAATCCGACATTGCGAAAAATAGAGTCGCGTCCCGTCTATGGAGACGCGAAAGGGGAGTTATAGCGTGCAGCATACGACCCTCGACATTTCCGAGTTCAAGGCCTTCGTCGGCAAGGCCGTTCCTCAACCGGAACAGTTCAATTACGGGGTTACGCGCGACACGATCCGGCATTTCGCCTATGCCGTTCCCGACATCAACGCGCGCTATCTCGACGAGGAATATGCCGCCACGACGCGCTGGCGCGGCATCATCGCTCCGCCGGGCTATCTCTACGCGCATGGGTCGCCAGCCTGGCTCGGATCCCTTCCCGGCATCAAGGATGCGGACGGCAACGAATTGTCGAACGCCGACAATGCGACAGAGGAATGGGAATTCCGCAAACCGGTCCGTCCGGGGGACATGATTTTCTCACACGGCGCGCTGGAGGACGCGACCATCAAGCGCTCGCGCAAGCTCGGCGAATGCGTGCTGGTCAAGGAGGGAATGCGGTTCACCAACCAGCATGGCGAACTGGTCGCCCGTCTCGCTTCCTACAGCTTTCGCTTCAACGGCTCCGCCGTGCAGGCAGGTGGCGGGGTCGGCCAGGCCTATCCACCGCTGCCGGACGGGCAGTTCACGCGCAACGTCGCGACACCCCCTCTCCTTCCCGGCACGAAGCCGACGCCCGTGCGCCGCTACGACGAGCCGCGCTTCTTCGAAGATGTGAGCGTGGGCGATGAGATCCCCGTATGGGAGTTCGGCCCGATCATGGCGTTCGATATCGGCCGCTTCAACGCGGTCACGATTGGAACAGGCTATGACCGGATCGGGCGGACCGGCCACGTGCCCGACGGGTTTGCACCCGGTGTACTGCGCATCCAATGGTTTGGCGCGATGCTGTCAAAGTGGGGAGGCCCGAACAGCTGGGTTACCAGGATATCGCAGCGCAACGTGGACTGGGTCCTGATCGGCTACAAGGTGATATGCGGCGGCCGTGTAACCCGCAAAAAGGTCGAGGAAGGACGCTGCCTAGTCGAGATCGACATCTGGTGCGACAGCGAGCTCGGTTTCCGCACTAACAGCGGCACCGCCGAGATTGAGCTTGAAAGCCGCGATCAGCCGACACGCAGCCGATAGGAAAACAACGATGTCACCGACCTTCATCCATCAACTGCCAAAGGCAGGACTGCATATCCACGTCGAAGGGGCGATCGAACCCGACATGGTACTGGCGTTGGCGGAGCGCGACGGCCTCGATCTCCCTCACAGGATCGGCAGGATCGTTCGTGCCGCCTCGGAGACGGATGAGGCGGAAGATATCGCGTTGACCGGATCAGGAGATCGCACTTGAACCTACAAACCCCTCCCCGCGACGAATCCGGAACTGCTCTCGGACCGGAGGGCTGGAAGGCTATTTCCGATCCGGCATCGATCGCGCTTGTCGGCGCCAGCGGGCGCAGCAGCAGCGTGAGCTTCACCCCACGATTCCTGGAGACGAATGCAGCGCTCGGCTACAGGGGAGACATCTATCTCATCAACCCGAACCGAGAGACGATCCTGGACCGCAAATGCTGGCGGGATCTCAGCTCGCTTCCCGTCTCGCCGGAGCTGGTGATCATCAGCCTTCCGGATGAGAAGGTACTGCCTGCCGTTCACGAGGCGATCGCCTGCGGCGCACGGGCGCTGATGATCCATTCAGGCGGGTTCGGCGAGAGGGGCGAGGCAGGGCTGCGGCGCGAGCGCGAACTGCAGCGCGCCTGCGGCGAGGCAGGCGTAGCGGCGCTCGGTCCCAACTGCCTCGGCCTGATGAACCTCACCACCGGCGTGTCGTTGTCGAGCTTCAAGCTTTCGCCTGGATTGAACAAAGGCTCGGTCGCCCTGATCAGCCAGAGCGGGTCAGTTGCCGGCATCCTGATGAACGTGGCCGGACGGCACGGTGTCTCCTTCGTCGCAAGCACCGGCAATGAGGCGGTGACGACCACTGAGGACCTGATCGAATACGCCATCGCCGACCCGGCGACGAAGCTGATCGTCTGCTTCATCGAGGCGCTTCGGCGGCCGCAAGGAAGCACACCTTCAGGGAAGCGCCGAAGTAGAGAATACCAAAACGGAGATGGGATCTCGAACGGCTTAACAACTTACCGTACCCTAGCGGATCAGGATACGTGCTCCAATAGATTCGACCAAGTGTATGGCCCGGCGGCTGCCGCAGTTTCGATCAAGAACCCCGCCATAATGGGCGACGTTGGGTGTAGAGAAACCTCGATGAGCCGACAGATAGCTGCAACGATCTATGTCGCGACCATGATTGCCATCATTGTAGGCGTCGATTTCCTGTTCCTAAGGGATCATTTCTCGCCGCGACTGGCTACGAATGTTGGAATCGTAGTCCTGTTCGGCGTCGTGTATCTGGTTTTTGGTCGCGTTTTTGAATTGAGCATCAGATTCGAGAACCGTAAGATCGCCTGGTTGCTCGTAACCTTCTGAAATCGTTAACAGGCCTTTCATCGTGTTCACTTATTCCTCGACCCGATAGGCTGCCTGGATCAGGCGAGAGCTGGTAGGCAATAGACGTGCAGACGAAGGCAGTTGAAGCAGGAATCCTTGCCGATCAGATCGCTGATCTGAGGACCGGGTTCTTTTTTTCGATGCCAGTTGGGGCTGCGCTGTCGGCCCTGATTCTGGTTGTAGAGTTTCTCTCCGGAAATCACGTTTCAGCAGTAATCTGGTTTCTGGTCGTCAACGCCATCAACGGCGCACGCCTCTTCCTCGCCTTTACTGAAAAACCGATGTCGTACAAAGATCGCGACACAAGCTGGTTTTCGAAGCGCCTTCGGTACTACGAATTTCTGACGCTGCTGTCTGGATTTGCGTGGAGTTACCTTGCGGTTCTGACCGACGGGTACACCTCCCCTCAATCGTCCATCCACCTGATAATCTTGGCTGGCATATGCGCCGGGGCAGTCACATATGGCAGTTCACGTGCTCCAGTCGCGATCAATTTCATCGTGCCGCCTCTCGTAGTCGCACTCGGGTGCTTGGTCGTCGGCGGCGGCCTGCAAAACGATGTTCTCGCCGTTGCCGTCTTTCTTTTCCTCGGTGGGCTTATTCGAGGCTCGATCCTCGGTCATAACCGGTTCCGGGAAGCCAGTCGTCTCAAGCACGAAGCCAAGCAGTTTGCCTCGGAGATGGAAGAGAACTCTAGGCACGACCCGTTGACCGGATTGCTGAACAGGCGTGGCCTCGAACATGCCGCTCAACACCTGAATCCAGCCGACAAACCATTCGTGACGATGCTGATCGATCTGGACGGCTTCAAAGCCGTCAATGACACTTACGGCCACCGGGTCGGAGACGACTTGCTGATCAGGATCGCTCGAAGGCTTGAGGCGGAGGCTCCGCAAGGAGCGAACCTTGCTCGTATCGGCGGCGACGAATTCGTGCTGCTGTTTCCCACATGCATATCAGCGACGTCGGTCAGCGAACTGGCGGCCAGGATTGCGAGACAGCATTCCGTCGGGGATTCGGTCCAGGTCGGCGCATCGATCGGTATCTACGAGACCGAGAACCAGCAACTGACAGATATGATGCTGCGGGCGGACGTTGCACTCTACGCAGCCAAGCGCCAGGGCAGGAACCATTTCTGCTTCTTCGACAACAAACTGAACAACGAACTGGAACGCAGGCACTGCGTCGAAAGTGATCTGAAAACCGAAATCGTCAATGGAAACCTGTCGACGTGGTTCCAGCCCGTCATCCGGCTGGAGGACAATGCCGTCGTCGGTTTCGAGGGGCTCCTACGCTGGACCCATCCTCTTTATGGCGCGATCCCGCCGCCGGATATTGTCACCGCCGCGCGGCAGCAAGGGTTGCTCCACCTGCTGACGGAGACTGTTTTCTCCAATTGCTGCACCATGATCGAGAAACTGATGGCGGACGGACGGCGCGATGTCCGCGTTGCGATGAACCTGTCGCCCCGCGAACTGGAAGCTGGAAGCGTCGACGCCCTGATCCTGGACGGCCTTAAGGCCAAGGATCTGCCCGCCAACATGCTGGAAATAGAGATCACCGAAGAAGCGCCTCTTGATCACGAAGTTGTAGACGAGAAACTCCGCCATTTGTCCGATGCAGGGATATCGATCGTTCTTGACGATTTCGGCACGGGATTTTCGACGCTGGTTTCGCTCAAAGACGGTTGGATTCGAAAGATCAAGATCGACCAGAGTTTTGTTCGGGACCTCGCGAAGTCGGTAAAAGATCAGGCCGTCGTGAAATCGGTAATCGATCTCGGCCTCGCGCTCGGTCGAGAGGTCCTGGCGGAAGGCGTGGAAACCGATGCCGATCGCCGTATTCTTCAGGGGCTGGGATGCACAACGGCCCAGGGTTTCCTGTTCTCAAAAGCGCTTCCGATGAAAGAAGCACTTGCCTTCCATCTGCAGGGGAGGCGGGACGCAATTCGGCTCATCGAGTCATCACGCGAGCAGGCGTCATGATTGGGATATCATCAGCGTCCAGAATGGTGACCCTCGGCAACATATGGACGCCCCAGATGGCGGCGACGACAACGGCAGCAGGCGTCCGATCTTCAGCCGGGTAGCCACCCGGACGATAGAAGCCCGCTCGCCGTTCGCCCGGACGTCAGCAGCGGGTCGAATTCCTAGATACCCGTAGTGATGGAGCCTTTGCCGTCCGGCTTCTGACCAACGAAATGTAGGCGCCCGGTGTCTTCGGCACGGATGACGAGCCACTCCTTCAGGATGACGTGAGGCTTCTGGTCGACTGGTTTTACGGAGCCGATCCGCTGATCCGGGCGTACTTGAAAGGTTACGACGGTAATGTCAGATTAATTTCTTGAACTGTGCTTTCGATATGGCGTGTGGCTCAGTCAGTTGTCTCGGCCAAAGCCTCCCGAACCGGCAGTAAGCCACATGTACAAACGTGTGGACTTCGCTTAACAGAGTTTGGCGATCGACCTTCGGAGACTTTCGTCCTCCGGCAAGGAACTCGCGCCTATCTGGATGAGAATGGTCATAATGAGCACGGCTCGGTCCTTGGGAAGGCCGACCAGGGGCTTGAAGTCAATGCAGGCCGGTTCGTCATGCCAGTTGTCCCATACCGCCCAGGTAGACCACGGTTCTTGAACTAAGCTGTACTGAGGGCGGTGGAAATTCATGAACCCTGGTTACGGGATCATGGTTACCGGAGGGTTTCCCCTACCCAAGCTGTACCGGCTTTACCAATGCACGGCGTTTAGGCGACCACTCGACGATCTTCTTCAGGACTTCGTTCGCGAAGGCTTCCGGGGCGAGATAGCCGCCGCGGTCATCGGTCGAGACCGTGAGCGCCGCAACAGCCTTCTGTTCCATGCCTCGACGCCCTTGCGGGCAAACTCGATGAAAGCCTTGCGGTCATCGGAAAGCTCGCCGGCATTGTTGCCGGTCCGCGCCGGACTTGACCAAGGCACGGACTTCGCGGGCGCGGGCAACGTCATCAACCAGAAGCTTGCCCTTCAAGCGAAGGCCGTCCGGTGCCTCGACCGCTTCCGTCCACACGCCGACCGGATCGTTTTGATCATGGCCGAAGAGCATGGTGAGCGGCAGATTGACGTTGGCGAAAGCGCCCTTCTGGATCATGTCGCCGACGCGATCCGGCGTATCGAGGCGAGCGGCAGGAACCTTCATCGCCGTGTCAGGGCCGATAGCCGGGCCGGACAGCGTAGAAGCGGAAGTTCCGAAGATTTCGAAGATGGAAGATTCAGATAGGCCGATCGACTTCTTTTCGATCGGCCTACCAAACACTTCCCTCAGGAAGGAAAATGCACTCAAACGCTACGATTCCACTTGTTGAACTATGAAATTATTGTCTCACGGCCGGAATCGTGGCGCAAGTATTGAATTCAAGAAAATTGATCGACTTACAAAAAAGATCAAAATTATTGATGCTCTGGCACTGGAATGGGTAGCTGGAAATCGACGCGCGCCAGCCCTTCGGCCATAGCCTTGACCATGGTGACGGCTTGATCGCCGATGTAGATGCCGCCGACCGATTGATCCTTATGCCCGGTAATCGGAGGTGATTTTAGCGCTACATTCTGAGAGCTTCGGACACAAGCGAATCGCTAAGAAATTGGGCCTCAGCCGACAGTCAGTATACCGGATCTTGAAAAGGGCCGGACGCTTCGACAGGCCAATGCATCTTAACTGAGACCGCCGTTGCGGAACTGGCACGGGAGAGCGGACGGTTCATCTGGCGGCTGCCTCCCATGCGCCCCCCAGGTGGCGCTCTTTCGACTGGTTCTTGAGCGATGTCGACGACTGCTGATGAAAGGTGTCGGGAATAGCAGGAACCTGCGCATGCATGGATTCGTTGCGGCCGAATCCTTTTGGGACGTCAGAAGGTTTGCCGTCAGAAAGTTGCGGATCGAACGGCAGGAATGCGCCGAGCACTCCCAGAACTGGACTGTCTGGATACGGCCCCGATGCTGCCAGACCGTAATGCGCCGCCTCATCGGTCATTGCCCTGCCGGTAGTCGGAGCCCAGAAGCGGACATGGGCGAGCTAGTGCACTTTGGCGCCTTTGCGTCCTAGAGCGGGCATGAGCTTCTTAGGTTGGGGCGGCGCGGACTTTCCAAGGGCTAGGTTGTTAAGGCGCTATCGAAAGCCCTCGGCGGGGATGTGATGCGCTGGGTGAAGCCAGTACTCGATTGTGGGTAGTTGCCCTGCGCCCCTGATCGCTGCTTCAAGCACCTGTGGAATGCTCCCGTAGAATAGAAGGATTGCTCGCTCATACCCCGCACGATCTCTAAACTGCGATAGAGTCAGAAGGTCTTTTTCGATGCCCTCGCGGCGCGCATTACTTGGCTTGACCTCAATAACGCAATGGTTGCCATCCATGTGGCCGGGAGTGTGTACTAGGAGGTCGGGCGCGGCGATGCGTGCCTGAATGCGCCCCCACAGAGGATGCGCTCGCTTATCGACTTCGCCGTTAAGGGAAAACTGAGCGTCTTGTGGCCAGACCGATCTCATCTGATGATATAGTTCGTAACAGTAGACGCGCTCGCGATAGACAGGGTCGCCTCCATCCACAGGCAACTGGAAATAGATGACATCTATAGCTGCCGCGGCTTCCCGAATAATGCGGTCTAGTTGTTCCATTTTTCTCTCGACGGTGTGATCGATATTCGCCTTTCCTTGTGAGGCGAGCAACTCCAAAGCCGCTAATCGCAAGTTGTATAACAACACCCCCTTGATCGGCTTATAGCGCCAGCCTACAGCACAACCGCGAACTCCAGCGGGCAGCCGGAACCGTCGGTTCTGGGGCGGCATCGATGCTGAAACACAGCTTGCCAGTGTCCAGTTTGGGTCTAAGTTTGCCGCGCCTGGGCCACCAGATCGCTTGCGGTCGGTCAGCGCGCGGCCCAGTTCATGCCGCGCCTGAGGATAGTGCGCATCTCGGGCACCTCAAACTCGGCCGACACGTGGCCGAGCGAAGAATAGAAGACGCGACCCTTGCCGTGCCGTCTTTTCCACACTGCGGGCATGACGACGCCGTCGATCCACCATGCGTGTTCGCCCGAGAATGTCGTCGTCGCCAGCACCTCGTTGGAGGGATCGACATGCATGTAATATTGCTCGGAGCGATAGGGAAATCCCGACACCCCCTGCATCACGGGGTCATCGGGACGGGTGACGTCCACGCGATAGTCGATGATGTTGCCGGGATGGGCGACCCATTGTCCGCCGACCATGAACTGATAGTCGACATTGTCGCGGAAGGCATCGCCCATGCCGCCATGATAGCCGGCGAGGCCCACGCCGCTTTCCACGGCGGCGGAAAGGTTCTTCGCTTCCTCCTTCCCGATCTTCGACATGGTGTAGATCGGCACGATCAGACTGAGATCGTGGATCGCGGGGTCGGCGAATGCCTTGGTCTCCGTCGCCAGGCGGACCGAGAATCCGTCTTTCGTCAGCATGTCGCGGATGATGCGGGCGCCTTGCTCCGGCTCGTGGCCTGCCCAGCCTCCCCAGACGATGAGGGCTTCGCGCATGTAATATCTCCCTGTTGATCTCAGAAAATGTGCCCGTCCCGCAGCGATTGCGAAAGCGGCGCCGGCCGCTCCGCGCGCGTTGTCAGCGTGATCACCGCATTCCGCTCCGACGCCTTGCCGATCGCTTCCATCACTTCCAGCACGTGCAGCGCAAGCTCGCCGCTGGCGCGATGCGGCCGTCCGGAGCGCAGCGCGTGCGCCATGTCGGCGAGGCCGAGCGAGCGGTAGTTGGCGTCGGCGTAGGGCATGTCGGTCGCCACGTCCGTCCAGGCGCCGCCCTTGGCGAGATGCCTGATCTGGCCGCCGAAATAGTTCGGGTCGGGGACGGCGAGCGTTCCCTCGGTGCCGTAGATCTCGAGCGGCGCATGGCCGTGGCCGGCGACGTCGAAGCTCATCGCGATCTGGACGACGGCGCCGCAGGCAAAGGAGAGCATGCCGGCGACATGGGTCGGGACATGCACGGGGACGATTTCCCCTTTCCGCGGCTCGCTGGTGATCGTCCGGGTCTGGCGCGGCGCCGTGGTAAAACCGGCGACCTTCTCCACCGGCCCGAGCAGGTTGACCAGGTCGGTGATGTAGTAGGGGCCCATGTCGAGCATCGGGCCGCCGCCGGCCTCGTAATAGAAGGCCGGATTGGGGTGCCAGCGCTCGTGGCCCGGGCACATGAAGAAGGCCGTGCCGCCCACCGCCTGACCGATCGCGCCCTCGTCCACCAGCCGGCGCGAGGTCTGGTGCGAGCCGCCGAGAAAGGTGTCGGGCGCGGAGCCAACGCGCAGCCCCCGCGCTGTCGCAGTCTCGATGAGCCTGCGCCCTTCCTCGAACAGTACGCCCAGGGGCTTCTCCGCATAGACGTGCTTGCCGGCCTCCAGCGCGCGCAGGCCGACGGGGACATGTGCCTTGGGAACGGTCAGATTGAGCACGATCTCGACGGATGGATCGGCGAAGAGGGCGTCGAGAGGAACGGCGCGGAGGCCGAACTCCCGCGCGCGGGTCTCTGCGGCGGCCGGATCGATGTCAGCCAGGCCCTTGGTGTCGAGGATAGGGAACCCCGCCATCGCCTTGAGATAGGCCGCGGAAATATTGCCGCAACCGACAATGCCCACCCCGACGCGTTCCATGAAATACTCCTGTGAATGACCCCTGCGCTACAGCCGCGCGCCCGTCTTGCGATTGAAGAGATGGATCGCTTCGGACGGAAAGCGGAGGCCGATCTTCTGGCCAACCGACAGGCGCCGACGTTGATCGACCCGCACGCTGAAGGGCAATCCCGCCACGCTTGTCCATACGAGCGTCTCCGCGCCCATCGGCTCGACCATTTCGACCGTCGCCGGCATGTCGCCCCCGCCGTCGTCGACAAGAATATGCTCGGGCCTGATGCCAAGCTCCATTTCTGTCTCGCTCTGCGCCGTTGCCGCGACCGGCAGTTCGAATCCGCCGCTGCGGAAGCGCATGCCTCCGTCCGCGCGCTCGATGGAGCCGGTCTGGAAATTCATGGCCGGTGAACCGACGAAGCCAGCGACGAAGCGGTTCGCCGGCTGCAGGTAAAGCTTCTCCGGCGTCGAGAATTGCTGGATCCTGCGGTCCTTCATCACCGCGATCCGGTCGGCTAGCGTCAGCGCCTCGATCTGGTCGTGGGTGACATAGACCATCGTCGCGCCGAGGCGCTGGTGCAGCCGCTTGATCTCGACGCGCAGTTCGTTGCGCAGTTGAGCGTCGAGATTGGAAAGAGGCTCGTCAAAGAGGAAGACGCCCGCCTCACGCACGAGCGCGCGGCCGATGGCTACCCGCTGGCGCTGGCCGCCGGAAAGTTCGGCGGGCTTGCGCGTCATCAGCGCGTCGAGCTGCAGGATCGCGGCGGCTTCCTTGACCCGGCTTTCGATCTCAGGGCGCGGCAGCCCGGCGATCTTCAGGCCGAAGGCCATGTTCTCGCGAACCGTCATCTGCGGATACAGCGCGTAGGTCTGGAAGACCATAGCGATGCCGCGGTCCTTGGGCTCCATCCAGGTGACGTTTCGCCCCCCGATCCATATCTGGCCGCGATTGACGTCGAGCAGTCCGGCGATGGCGTTGAGCAGCGTGGATTTGCCGCAGCCCGAAGGCCCGAGCAGCACGACGAATTCACCCGGTTCTACCTCGAGGTCGAGCTGGTCGAGCACCGGCACGCTGCCGAAGGCGATGTCGACTTTGCGGATCGAGACATGGCCCATGGCGCGCTATCCTTTGACCGCGCCGGCGGCGATGCCGCGCACGAACCAGCGGCCGGAGACGAAATAGATCGCCAGCGGGACCAGCGCCGTCAGAAGCGTCGCCGCCATTTCCATATTGTACTCCCGCTCTCCATGGGTGGTGTTGACGATGTTATTCAGCTCCACGGTCATCGGCAGGTAGCGGTGCCCGGCGAAAACCAGGCCGAGCACGTAGTCGTTCCACGTGTTGGTGACCTTCAGGATGAGGGCAACGACGATCATCGGGCCGGAAAGCGGCAGCAGGACGCTGCGCCAGATGCGCCAGAACCCGGCGCCGTCCACCCGCGCCGCCTTGAAGAGGTCGTAGGGCAGCGAGGCATAATAGTTGCGGAAAAGCAGCGTCATGACCGGCAGGGAGAAGATGACCTGCACGGTGACGATGCCGGCGAGATTGCCGAAGAAGCCGATGGCCGCCAGCATCCTGACCAGTGGGAAGAAGAGCACCTGATAGGGGATGAAGGCGCCCATCAGAAGCGTGCCGAACAAGAGGTTCGCCCACCGCAGCCGCCAGAAGGACAGCGCATAGCCGTTCACCATGCCGATGGTGATGGCGATGATCGCGCTCGGCACGGTAATGAGGATCGAATTGGCGAACCCGACCTTGACCCCCTCGCAACTGAGGCCCGTGCAGGCGCTCGACCATGCTTCTATCCAGGGCGCCATGGTGGGGCTCGCCGGCCAGGCGAACAACGCGCCCTGGCGGATCTCCTCCATCGGCTTCAGGGAGGTGACGATCATCACGTAGAGCGGCATCAGGAAGAAGACGGCTGAGACCATCAGGAAAGCATAGATTCCGAGCCTCGCCGGGCTGAAGGCCGTCGGCCTGGGACCGTCGGGGACCGCGACGCGCCCCGTCATGCTGCCCTCCGTTGCCGCGCGCGTTGCCACAGCGCCCAGGGAACGATGATGAGGAGAATGAGGACCAAGAGCGTCGTCGATGCGGCTGTCGCCAGTCCGATATTCTGGCGCTCGAAGAGGTTGTCAACGATGAATTTCGCCGGCACCTCGGTGGCACTGCCGGGACCGCCATTGGTCATGGCCACGACGATGTCATAGAGGCGCACAACCCCGATCGTCATCAACACGACCGCGGTGATGATCGAGCCGCGTATCGTCGGCAGGATCACGAACAGATAGGCCTTCCAATTGGGCGCGCCGTCCACCTTAAGCGCCTTCCATATCTCGGCGTCGACGCCCCGGATGCCGGCGAGCACGATGACCATGACCAGCCCCGAGCCATGCCATGTCGCAGCAATCACGATGGTGAAGATCGCCATCTTCTGGTTGACGATCCAGTCGAAGGTGAAGCCGGGAAAGCCCAGATCGCGCACGACGTGCTGGATGCCGAGGCCCGGATCGAGAATCCAGCGCCATACCAGCCCGACGACGATGAAGGAGGTGGCGTACGAGTAGAGATAGATGGTCCGGAAGACGCTCTCGCCCTTGACCTTCTGGTCGATGAAGACGGCAAGTAGGATCCCGAGGACCAGGCTGGCGAGGATGAAGCAGAAGCCGAAGATGACCATGTTCTCCAGCGATACCTGCCAGCGCGGAAAGCGGAACAACGCGGCGTACTGGTCGAAGCCGACGAAATTCCAGATCGTCAGCATGCGCGAGCTGGTGAAGGAAACCAGCCCGGCCCAGCCGGCACCGCCGATGAAGACGAACAGCACGACAAAAGCCGTCGGCAGAAGCGCCAGCGCCGCCGCCGCCCGGCCGGGTCTCCAGTGAAAGCGTTTCGTCTCATCCATTGCATGCTCCGGACTGGCGCCGCGCCGGCGGTGACCGGCGCGGCTGTCCATTCTATTGTGCGTTCGCGACCGCCGAGGCGAAATTCTCCACGAAAGTGTCCGCCGAGGAGCCGGGCGTGTTCCAGAAGCTCGAGATCAGGTCGTTGAGGTCGCCGTTGAGCGCCGGCGACATCAGGACGCCCTGTGCGCCGACCGCGAGGCCCGGCTTGGTCGCCCATTCTGCGCTCTTCGCCACGCAGGCATCGAGCTTCGAGCGGTCCGCGCCCTTCCAGAAGGGGATGGAGCCGTTCTGGCTGGCGAACTTCGCCTGGTTGGCGGGGTTGGACATGGTTTCGATCAGCAGCGTCTGCGCATCGATCGCCGCCTTGTCGGAGAGCTTCGGATAGACAAAGACGCCGCCCTGGAGCTGGTAACCCTGGTCGAGGTCGAGGATGGTGCACCCATAGTCCACGTCCGGCTTCATGCCAGCCGCGTTGAACTCGCCGCGCGCCCATGTGCCCATCTGCATGAACGCGGCCTTGCCGGTGATGACCATGTTGGCCGCATCGTTCCAGTTGCGGCCCGGGCTTCCCTGATCGATATAGTCGTGCAGGTGCGCGAAAGTCTTCACCGCCTTGCGGAAAGCGTCGGAGCGGACCGCGTCGGCGCTATGTCCCTTCATGACCTTGAGATATACGTCGCGCCCGCCATTGCCGAGCAGCACCGCCCAGAAGAGCTGTGCCTCCCAGGTCTTCTGCCCCGGCATCGCCAGCGGGATTTTGCCCGCCGCCTTCACCTTGTCGAGCACCCCGATCAGTTCGTCCCAGCTTTTCGGTTCCTCCGCGCCGACCTGCTTGAGCAGGGCCTTGTTGTACCAGACGAAGTTCTGGCCGTTCAGCGCGGTCGGCACGACGTAGAAATGGCCGTCGAGCTGTGCCGCCTCGGCGAGAGCTTCGGGCAGCTTGCCGCGCCAGTCATTCTTCGCGGCGATGTCGTTCAGGTCGCGCAGCAGGTTGCCCTGGGCCAGCTCGACGAATTCGGGACCGAGATTGAACATGGCGGCGGTCGGAGGGGTACCGCCGACGATACGGTTGATCGCGGTCGCCTTGGCATTCGACCCGCCCGCGACCGCGCTGTCCACCCAGGTGCCGCCCGCCGCGTTGAACGCCTTGGCGAACTCCCCGATGGCTGCCGATTCGCTCTTGGCCGTCAGCCAGTGGATCACTTCGGCGCGTTTTTCCTCCGCGGCGGCATTGGAAGCGGCCGCCAGACCGAAAAGGACCGCCAGGGCGGCCATAACCTTCCATTTCGCATTCATTTCCGTTCCTCCGCTTGATGTTCTCCCACCGTGTCCTTCGGCGTTCTTTCCGGTGTACCTTCAGTGCCCCGGAGTGGCGACCGGCGGCCGCCATTCCTCGTTCTTAGGGGTGTCCTCTCCCGGGAGGGCAGCCAGATGCCGCCGTCCGGCCGGGCCTGTTGCGGGCAAGCCAAGGCGTTGATATTGCTCGGGAGGGGCGTCGGTCTGGCGCATCAGCTCCAACATCAGCTCGATCATCCTGAGTTCGACCGCTTCATCGGCGATCGGCGCGGATTGCGCCGGATCGATCTTCAAATCGTAGAGCAGCGTCCCGAAACGATGCGAATCGACATAGGAGCGCCCGCGCACGCGCAACGTCCGCACCCCCTTTGTGAAACGAAATGGAGCTGCCAATTCGGAGCCGTCCAGTTCCTCAGGTCGGAAGCGGCTCCAGATGCGGGTCGGCATCAGCGTATATTCGTAAAGCGGACCGTTCTCGGGACCGCTGCTGGCGCGCATATAGACGTAGCGCCCGTCGGTGATGTTGACGTGGCCGCCGAAGGCGCCGAACAGGCCGCGCCCACGGCCGTCCTGAACACCGGCGATGACATCGGCAAGGCGCACGCCCTGCATGTCCGGCGTCGGTTCGATCCCGAACAGGTCGAGCAGCGTCGGCGCCAGGTCGATCATCTGCACCAGCGCGCTGCTGCGGACGCCATCACGGCCGGTACGCGGATCCCAGATGAACAGCGGCGTGTTGGCCAGTTCGTTGAACCAGGGCTGGACGTTCTTACCCCACCAGCCGTGCTCGCCGAGAAGAAAGCCGTGATCGGTGCAGACGATCAGCATCGTGTCGCGCCACAGATCGAGTTCGTCCATCAGGTCCATGACCCGTCCGAGCGAGCGGTCGCACATCGTGACCAGCGCCGCATATTCGGCCCGCAGGTGTTCGATCGCCCCGGCATCTTCGGACACTGGCGCGTAGGCCGGCCAGTCGAAATGGGGCCCATCGTAGCCGTGCGGGTAAAGCTTCCTGTAGTGCTGCTGCGCGTAAAACGGCTCATGCGGATCGAACGTCTCGATCTGCAGGAACCAGCGGTCCTCACCGGCGTTGCGGCGCATGAATTCGAGGCCGGCGTCGAATGTCCGGGTCTGTGGCTGGTCCGCCTCCGACGCCAGATACTGGCGATTCACCCAGTCCTGGCGCCAGATGCGGCCGCTCCGCCCGCCGATGCTGGGTGGGATGTCGGGGTCGGCGACGTGTCCCTTCCAGGCATCGCCCTCCTGGCCGCGAAAGAATTCCCAACTGCTGTAGCGCGTATGGAAGGTAGCGCCGCCGTCCTCGAAATAGTGCTGATGATCGGTGACGAGATGCGCGTAGATGCCGTTGTCCTTGAGGATCTCCGGCATCGAATCGTCGAAGGGCTCCAGCGGACCCCAGCCGCGATGCAGGAAATTGTAGCGTCCTGTATGCAGCTCGCGCCGAGCCGGGATGCAGGGCATCGATCCGATGTAGCAATTGTCGAAGACCACGCTTCGTTCGGCAAGCCTCGAGAAATTCGTCGCCTTGACGTAGTTGCCGCCATAGGGCGGCAACATATGCCGATTGAGGCTGTCGAAGAGCACCATGACGGCCTTCACGCGTCAGTCCCCCTCGCGGCCGCCGACGATGCGCAGCTTCGGCGCGGCGCTGTCGGGCTCCTGTTCGATGACGACGATCGTCTGGTTCAGCCATTCGATCCATTTGTCGATCTGCAGCTTCCCCCATTCATGCGCGAGGGTGAAACGGCGCTGCACCGCCTCGGGGTCGCCACCGAGCGGAAGCTCAAGATCGTGCAGCGTACGCGAGCGGCCGCGATAGGTCCTCACCTGGTCGAGCCGCGCCTCCAGTTCCTGGTGGAGCAGTTTCAGCGTCGCCTCCTTGCCGAGGAACGCCGAATAATGGAATCGCAGCGAGAACTCCGGATCGGTGAAGCGGCTCGGCGGGACATAGGGGCTGCCCAGCCAGTCGAGAAATATGGCCGCGCCATCCTCGGTCAGGCTGTAGGTCTTGAAATCGGGCAGGCCCTGGCGGTGCGTAACCTCGAACTCCACCCAGCCTTCCTTCACCATGCGTCCCATGGTCCGGTAGATCTGGCTGAGTTGTGTGTGGGAACGAAGAAATCGCCCGAACGTGTCGAGAAACTTCTTCAGGTCATATCCGGTCTGGGGTTTGAGCGCCAAAAGGCCGAGCAGGAGATATTCCAGATTCATTCCCCGACATCCTCCGCGAGCAGATGTATCGCAGGAGGGGGTATGGTACAAGTCATATAGTGCGTTGTATCATACATGAAGGCGATTCCGGATGTTTGCTGCATGAAAGGATACGGCAAGGGCGGCTGCTGCATACCGCAACGGGCTAGCCCGCCCTTATCCGCGGGTGCGATTGGTCCGGCGGCCACGCGAGGCGCGGCGTTCACCGGCGACGGCATGTGCCTGGTCCCCGGTGGTTTCTTTCGGATGGGCGGCGTCGACGCGGACGGGCGTCCGGAGGACGGTGAAGGCCCCGTCCGGCAGGTTCACCTCGATCCGTTCCTGATCGACCGTACGGCCGTCACCAATGCGGCCTTCGAGGAGTTCGTCGGCGTGACGGGACATATCACCGAGGCCGAGCGCTTCGGCTGGTCTTTCGTTTTCCGTCCCGCCGCGAGGAGATCACCAGAAGGTAGCGGCCAGCGTGTGTCGCCCGAAGCGCCGTGGTGGCAGGCGGTCGATGGCGCGTGCTGGAAGATGCCTGAGGGCCCCGGTTCCTCCGTTGCCGATCGTCCCGGTCACCCCGTCGTCCACGTGAGCTGGAACGACGCGGCGGCGTATGCGCGATGGGCCGGCAAGCGGCTGCCGAGCGAAGCCGAATGGGAAAAAGCCGCGCGTGGCGGGCTGGACAGCAAGCGCTTTCCATGGGGCGATGATCTGATGCCCGGCGGCCGTCATATGTGTAATATCTGGCAGGGCAGCTTCCCGTATCGCAACAGCGCGGAAGACGGCTTTCCGCACACCGCTCCGGCGGACAGCTTCGACGCCAACGGCTTTGGTCTGCACAATGTTGCCGGCAATGTCTGGGAATGGTGCGCTGACTGGTGGAGCACCATCTGGCATGTCGAGGAGCGACCCACGACCCGCGAGAATCCAGCGGGGCCGCCGACTGGCGAGGATAGGGTGGTGCGCGGTGGCTCTTATTTGTGCCATGCATCCTATTGCAATCGCTACCGGGTGGCTGCGCGCACTTTCAGTGCCCCGGATATGACCACTTCGCACACGGGCTTCCGCTGCGCGCGGAGCGTCGGTCTGAAACCGTGACCGTAGCGCGGTCCGTGTCGAACCACCACACCAGGGGAGAACGCTATAATTCGAAAGGTGTGGTCGTCTAGAGCAACCAGCGGATACCGCTGAGGAATGGGCCGCCGGAACATCCTAGATAACTTGGGTTAAATGACCGCTTTGAGGACTGATAGGCTGGTGCTCAACGGCTGAGTTGAGGGCGCGTAGCAGCTGTCTGGAAGCAACCCCATTGCCGCCTCTCATATCTTCAAAGGGAACTTCTGGAAGTAGTCATTTGTCCGAACTATCCGAGGGACTGCGGATGCCGCTTTTGCTGTAGCGTATGGTGTGCACGAGCAGCCGAAGTGCGCCTCCATTCCGGTCGGTCGACTGGACTTGGCGCCTCCCGAAAAGCGGACGCAGTCAGTTTACCCAACTCACGGCCACGTTGGGAGGCAAAGGATCCCACGAACTCCGGTAATGGCGAGAACATCGCTCGGAGAGCTGGGATCTGTAGCATTCAACCCAGACGACCCCGGTAGTATCGAGGCCGCCATCCACCAGATGGAAGCGCTGATTGACGAGCGCCTCGGGCGATACTCGAATAACCCCATCGTGGGGCCAATGGCCGAAGAGATTCGAGAAAACTTCCGGGCGCAGATTCTCGAAAAGGCCGCGCAGGCAAGGCTCAAAGGGAAGAGTGAGTGATGGCGACGTCGAACGTCTTTGACCAGATCAATAATGCCGTTCTTGACCTGCAGGCTGCGGAATACCAGACCTACGAACGCCCGCTCAAAGCCTTGGCCAAACTGCTTCACCATCCCGATCTCGAAACCTTCAACCAAAAATTGATCGCTGCCGCTGACTTGGAAGAATTCTTGAACGGCAATCCAAGCGGTGGCGGCATGGTCGGAAGCGATGTGCTCACTTGGCCCGAAGACACCGAGGCCTACCTCAGCATTTCGCTACAGCTTATCGATCGCTTTGCCGCAGACCCCAATTTTATGCTGCACTTCGGTCACACCTACTACAATCCGAGCTCAAAACTGATTGCTTCGGTGCGTTCGATCGTCGGGCAACTGATCATTCCGTTCGTTCGTGACTACAAGGAATATGTCATGAATCAGGGCTCAACCCGGCCGCTCCCGCGTTCCATGCAGTCGACCAAGGTCTTCATTGTCCACGGGCACGACGGGGAAGCGCGTGAATCTGTTGCGCGGTTCATCGAAAAGATCGGCTTTGAGGCCATCATCCTTCACGAACAGGCTAATCAGGGCCGCACGGTCATCGAAAAGGTCGAAGCCGCGAGCGATGTGGGCTTCGCGGTCGTCTTGCTCACCCCTGACGACGAAGGCCGTCGTAAAGGAGACACAGACTTGGAGGACCGCGCTCGGCAGAACGTCATCCTGGAGCCTGGTTATTTTCTTGGCCGGCTTGGGCGACCCCATGTTTGCGCCCTCCGCAAAGGGTCAGTGAATATCCCGAGTGATTTTGCCGGCGTGGTATGGACGGACATGGACGCGAGCAACGGCTGGCAGACAAAATTGGCGCGTGAACTCGATGCGGCGGGCTATCCGGTGGACTGGAACGTCATTATGCGGCGTAGCGCCTAAGCGACCAGCGGGTTTGGCCAGGCCACACCTTGCTTGATGTCAGGATGTCTCGGTTCGGTATCGACCCGGCCATAGTCTGACCTCAACTCCTCAAGTTCGGTCAGGCATCGCTTCCCAAACTCCGCTCCCGCCGCGTCGCCGCCATTGGCAAGACGGAACAAGGCTGCTCGCAACGGCGATGCATCGACCGGGATATGTGTGAAGCTTCCACTGTCGCGAATGGGCGGGTCACGCCTGTAGGCGATGGACTGCAAGGCCATATGCGGCTCTCGCCTTATGACTTCTCGACCCGTAGGGTCTTCCACGAGCTGCATAAACAGTTCCGTCCTGCCTGTTTCCAGCATCGCCTTCGCCAGAAACGCTTTGGTGCGGGGGAGAGCCGCAGCGGCAAAGGTGCTGCTTAGCTTTTTCAAGCCTGCTGGTCGATTCTCAAGCGCATAGCCCAGATCGCCGGGAAAACTGTAAGCGGTCCTGTCGGGAGACCACCCGCTGTCAGGATCGTCCGACATCTGCACGACGACACCTAGAGCATCTAGGGCATCGAACGAGATCAACGTCTGATACCAGCTGTGATCTTGCAGGAAGTCTGGGTGGCGCCGGGCAAGTTCACGAAGGAGACCAGGTGCGCCGTCACCCGGTATGTGGCGTATGGAAGTGAGGAGCCCGTCGATACGCCCGCGAAGATTATCCCTGAAGTGTTTCGCCACAATATCGAGGGCGTCGAACAGGCTCTCGGGCTTTGTCGATTGGGGGAACAGTTCGAGCCAACGGAATACTTCCCACGGATCATTCTCCAAAGACCACATGTTGCGTTCGTTCTCCGCAAACAGAAGCTGCAGGCCTTCAAGCAGAACTGTGTGATCTGGCGTGTGGCCACCTAGGAAAAGCTTGGTGATCAGGTCAAACCTACTGCGTGACGTCACCGTGCACCCGAAAAGCCGACTAATGAGCGCGTCGCGATTGCCATGGGGGATCATGAAGCCCCATCCCGCCATGTTGATGGCACGAGCGGGAGCAAGCGACTCGGGAAACAAGTGACGCTCTGCCTCTGCGAGTATTGCGTCTGCTTCTGGCAACGAGATGTTCGGTGCGGATTGCCTTGCCTGATGCGCAAGAGCGGCTCGCCTATAGTCTATCCAGTGTCGGAACACGGGGTTGCCGGTGTCTGGACTGTCGGGTGACGGAGCAAACAGCTGGGCCAGTCCACATGCAGCGTGACTGCCAAATTGCTCATCACCAAGGCGTGCAAGTAGCGCCTGTTTCGCCGCTGAATCTCCAATCTCCCGGAGCAGGTCACGGTACGTCCAGTCGTAGGACATGCGCGCATAGCGCACTCCGCCGCGGCGAGCCTCAATCATGTCGTTAGCTCGTTCTTCCGCTGCTCCCTTGATGTCGGCGTCCAATAATTGCTCCGCAGGCTTCACCAGCCGTGAATCCGGAAAGCGCCGCATTGCGGTGGCCAGTTCATTCATCTGGCCACGGTCGGTGTCGGAGTTCGCAACCAAAGCCCCTGCCCACCCGACCAACATGTCGACCACACGACTCCTTATGTCCTCGTCGACAGGCATGACTTTGCTCTCTCTGTCCGACCCATGCCCGCGTAGGAGTTCGCTGAGCGCTGCGATGGTGCAAGGTCTTGTTTCTTCAGCGAATTGAAGAAGTACGGTCAGAAATGTCGCTGGTTTGGTGGCTTTGATAACGGATGCCTTGAGGTTCTCGGTATCTCGTTGTTCCTTGGTTGCAGCTTGTCCCAAGTCGCGAACGCCCTGATCAAGGATAAGCCATTCGTCAATCATACGACGCACTGTGGTCGCCCCGACGATGGCTGCGGCGGCCATGCCAACATTTCGGCTCGCTGCTTCGAGGGCGGCCTGGGCGACGGGGCCGGTGTCTTGGGGTTCAATGGTCTCCAGCAGGGCTTCTGAGCCATAGGGGATCGTCAAACCATTGCCGATCCGAGAAACCAGCGCTTTGGCGAGAATTTGCGGGGCGATTTCGCTAAGGCGTGTCAGCGTCCACCCGATGCCCTCTTTGCGCATGTCCAATTGCGGGCTTTCCAAGATGGGTAGTATCTCACCCTCATCGAGCAAGTCGCGTCTTACCTCAATGATCAGCGACAGCTTGCGCGCCAAGGACGTTTCCCGACCAATGGCGGCGGCACGCTCGGCGCGAAGCCGTGTGATGTGGTCGGGATTCTCGATGCCCTCTTCGAAATAGCCCTTTGTTGCGACAGCGGCCCAGACATCAGGGCCCGATACCTCCAGGATTTTCGACGCGTGCCGGCCTGCTCGACGGAATATCAGTGATTCAATCACCCCGATCTTGACCTTTGAACTGGGGTCGCCAAGTGCCCACCGGACGGCGCCGTCGATGCCGTCCATGCCGCCGGCGTCGACAAACTCCCCCAGTAATGTGGCTCGAGTTTCCTCCGGCAAATTGTCGTAGCCCGCCGTCAACTGTGCCTCGAAGGCACTGGGCGTGAACCTTCCCGCCATGCGGAGCGCTTCAAGTTGTTTTTGGCCGTCGGACTGGCTAATGAGGGGCCAGACGGTCGCGGCGAATTCCGGCCGTCCCGTTGCCACCATGAATGAAAGTGCAAGGTCCGCGCTGTCCGGTTGATGCCATGCGAAGCTGAACCGCATAACGATCTCTGACACCAGGTCCCAGAGTTGTGCCGAACTCCTCCGAATGACGGCGGCCGCCAAGCTAGGGTCTATACCGATGGTGACGCGAACCACCTTGGACACGGCTGCCAATCCAGCCGCATCACGACGCGAAAGCCGCTCGCAAGCGAACAGCAGGCTTTCTTCCCATGTCCGCACATTGATGACGTCGATGCTCAAAGCATCGCTCAACAACAAGTCGGGGAAACTGTGGGCAAGCAGCATCGCTTCGACTGCTTGCGAGGAATACCACTCCTGGAGTTGATGGTGGCTAAATCGCACCTTGCCGTCCTCATCACGTCGCAAGGCATGCATATTGACCAGTGTGTCAAGCACCTGTTTCGGCGACGGCAGTCCCGCGAAGGGCACCGACGCCACCACTTTCGCGATCGCTGCCATGGCAAGCTCGGGACCTATGCTGGTCTGCCCGGCCTTTGTTGCACACGTGGCTATTTCTTGCAGCAAAAGCGCGTGCTGGCCGCCGAGTGTCGTCTCGATCGTGTCTGACCTGCGCCAGTCCTTCTCATGGTCTTTGACCAGGGCTGCGATCACCTCGTCTTTTGTCTCGGGCAACGCCCCGTCCGGCGCTAAACGGAGGAGCGCCGAAAGATAAAGGGGTATGCCAACTAAGTCGCGTAGGCCGGCGGTGCGCCATGCATGGTCCAGCATTTCCAGCCCCGCATCCCCATTGAGGCTGCGAGCGATCTCTTCCTGCTGGTCATCGGCCAGTTCTTGAATCTCGACCGTGGCCTTGCCGAACGGGATGTCGAGAGCTTGCCGCCTAGTGCTAATCACGAGCATCATCAGGGGATATTCACGTCGCAACGTGTCCAAATGAGCGATCAACCGGCTTCGCGCATCACCCGACAGCTCGTTGAGGCCGTCGAGCTGCAGGACCAAATCGCCGGAAGCCATCAATCGCCTCAAGCTGCCTACCGGGAGGGCGCGAAAGGCTTGGAGGTCTGCGGCCCATTCCAACAAGGCCTTCGGGGATCCTGACCATTCGGGTAATGGAATAAGCAGGGGGACTGCGCCACCGGCTGCGATCGCATCACCGAGTTGAACCATTGTCGTCGTTTTGCCGGTGCCCGGCGGGGCGACGAGCTTGATCTCCCGGCTCAAGCGCACGATGCCGGCCAACTGGTCGACAGTGAATTCTTGCCCGTTGCCGGTTTGATTGGACAATGACATCCCGAGTTGCACGGCATATCGTGGCCATTCGTCCAGTTTCTTGAAGGATGCGAGGTGCTCAACCGCAGCCGTTTGGGCCATTTCGACCATGGCGACGTAATCGGCGTCGCTCGAAATGGACGTCCATCCGTCGCTGAGTGCTACCCTCGCGCCGCCGGTGGCACCCGTCATCAATTTGCCCGCGAAGTCCTCAGCGTCGGACTTCCACTTCCTGAGCACATCGACAGTAAAATGGCCTACGTCGTGATCGATCTGGTGAGCATGGTTCGCGCACAACCAAATCCCGTTGTTGTAGGATGCACGGATTTCAGGGCTAAACGTCGCGTCGTAACGTGGTCCACCTATGCTTGCGGCCGCAATATGCGCTGCAACGCCGGTTATGACGCTCTTGGTCTCGCCACGCCGGGGACCGATTGTCAGGATACGGCACCCCGGATTGGAACACAGGTAACCCACCCTTTCCGCTAGAAGCCGCTTCGTCTGTGCGCTGAAATTATGGCGTACGCGCACCTCCGCGCTCGAATCGAGCTGCTCTTCCAACGGTAATGGATCTTTAGGCTCCGCCATGGGTAGAGCGTGGCAACTTTCGACGTTTTGTCAAACGAGATGCCCGAGTGGCTTGCGCTATTCCACTGAACTGGACTACGGCGATGTTAAACCGAGAAGTTGTGCCGGCTTCCGAAGCTTGAGCAGCGGAGTCGACCTTGGAGTTAGACCGCTTTTAGTACCTCAGGTCCCACAAGCCGACGGTCCGCTTCCGGCCCCGTTTCCGTCAGAAGCGGCCCGGCAGAATTGCGCCCTCAATGTCGGACGTTGGGTGGACGTGAGCAATTACCCGAAAGCAGACATTGAAAGTGTCGGCGCAAATCTGCTCGATAGTGAGTTGATCACTGAAGATTCAGATCGAGCTCAGTGTGCGGCGTCTTGAACTAAATCTAGTTCAACATCATCCGGCACCATTGTGATGTTCCCACCGTGGGACAACGCTGCGATGAAGAGCTTCTTCTCGTCGCTCAAAACCGAGCGGACAGCCCGCAAGGCCTACAGGCCGAGGGATAACGCTAGGGCCGATGTGTTCGATTATATCGAGCGCTTCTACAATCGGCCGCGCAGGCACTCGACACTGGGCTATCTGAGCCCCGCCGAGGAGTAAGCCATGCTAGCTTAACCTGGTGTCCAAAAAACCGGCATCAGGCCACCCTAACCTATCGCTCCGGAGAGGGGTGGGCCATCCCTTAGTCAGATGTAACTGGTTAACAGCGCCCGGGGAGTTTGTGTTAGCCTGATTCCACCGCTTTCCGTAGCGATCACAGTTTCGCTAAACGCGAGTCGTTGCGCACTCGTATAGAGATGAAAGACCATACCTTCTTCAACTTTCCATTTTGCGGTAGGAAGGAGAACGTAGGAAAACTCGCTGCTCCGTGGCGTGCGTGTGACAAGGCCCAGAGTGTAGCCCGTCACATTTGTATATTGCCTGCGCAACCCGGACGAGAGTGCGCCTTGGCGCATGACGGCATCGACCTCGCACGCCCATGCGCCGGCTTTCAGGGCCGCGATTTGCCGGTCCTGTATGTCCAGCAATCCTTGTGCTACCGTGATCTGTTCCGCGTCGGGCTTACCGACAAGGACGGGTCGCATCATCCGCGCGCTGTAATTGGCCACCTTGGGGATGAGCTCGACATGAAGAATGTCACCTTCGGCAAGGCTGTCGTCACGGAAAGCGCCGTGCAGGAACTGCTGATCGCCCTTCGACTTGACGATCGGGCCGACTTCTCCAGTATCCGCTCCCTCGCGCAGAAAGATGCCTGCGGCGATCGCCGCCACTTCCCGCACGGTCGCTCCCGCTGCGGCATGTTGGGCGATCGCCGCCATCGCCCGGTCGGCGATGGTAGCGGCCCGCCGTAAAACCGCGATCTCGGCTTCTGACTTGCACCGCCGTACCCGATATCCGACATCCGGAAGTGGCACGAATGCCGCTTCGGGGAGTAATTCCCGCAAGAGATCGGCGGTTCGGACACAGAATCCATAGGAATTCGTGTCGACACCGATACGCGCCATGCCGAACCCGCGCTTGACCAGTGCCTCTACCATGACCGCATGGGGCAAGGCGGTGTCGGGAAAGCCGACAATGTCGTCGAACCAGACCTGTTCGCGGCATGGACCGGTGTCGAGTTCGCGCAGGACGAACCACGGATCGCCTTCGCGCGGCAGGAATGCCGCGCGATACATCGTTTCCGAAACCGTGTACCCGGTGAGCCAGGCCAGCAATTCCCCATTGTCGGCGACCAGCACATCGACGTCGTGCGCGGCCATTTCGGCTCGGGCCTTTGCCACGCGCCCATCGAACTCCGCCCTTGTGAACATGGTTCTCAGGCGACCTCGCATATGTCGAGGATGGTGAGGATATAGATGCGGATCATGTCGAGGAAATCGGGGATATCCACGCGCTCGTCGGGCATGGTGTTGTAGCGTCCGCCCGGCCCGCAGACGATGCCTTCCATCCCGAGTTCCTGGTAGAGATGGCCGGCGTCAGTTCCGTAATAGCCGGTCGGGGTGATGGCGCCCGTCGGCTGTTTCTCGCCCCGGACCCGTTCATAGGCGCCGTTGATGGCTTTCACGATGCGCGACTCCTTCGAGACTTCGAATGGCGGCATCAGCGGTCTGCCATCGATCTTCTCGGGAACGAGCTTCGCCTTCAGGCCCGGAAAACGCTTCTCCAGATCCGCCAGCGCTTCCGACATATCGGCGGTGACATCTGCTTCCGTCTGCCCTGGCGCGTAGCGGGCGGAGCCCTTGATGCGGACGAAATCGGCCACCTGCGGAGGACGCCATTCTTCCAGATCGTGCCCGAGCGCACCATGTACGACACCGACATGGGCGCGGTTGATCGAACGATGCTCCTCGCTCGGCGCGTTGCGGAAGGTCATGGCATCTATGCGCGGGATGAGATCGCAGGCGGCGGCGATCGCGTCGACCGCTTCCTCCCGCTTCGAAAGATGGCGGGTGTCGCCGGTAAGCTCAATGACGAAGCTGAGCGCCGCCGCATGCATCGTCACTGCTTTCAGGTCACTTGGTTCGCTGTTGACGAAATAGTCGGCCTTTACCCCGCCATGGATCGCGGCGAGCGTCCCGACGCCTCCCTGCAACTCGCCGACGACGAAGGTCAGGATGACATCTCCCTTGAGCTTCACGCCAGCATCCATAAGGCTCTTGACCGCACAGAAATAGGCAGCGTCCCCCGCCTTCATGTTCGAGACGCCGATGCCATAGATGAACTTGTCGTCCACCAGACCGCCCCAGGGATCGACCGTCCATCCCTCGGTGACGGGGTTCGTATCCAGATGCCCGTTGAACAGAAGGCTCTTTCCGCCTCCGGAACCCTTGAGCTTACCGATGGCGTTGAAGCGGCGCCCTTCGTCGAAGGGTTGCAATTCGGCATCAAGGCCGATCGCTTTCATTTCCTTTGCCATATGGCGCGCCAATTCGCGCTCGCCCTCAGTCTGCGAATAACTTTTGTGGCGGACCATGGAGGAGAGAAAGTCAAGGCATGACTTCTCGTCGATCCGATCGACGAGCGTTCTGGGGTCCATTCTGATTACTCCTTGGTTGGAAAGGAAATGGCCGCGTGGCGCGGCGGCAGGGGAACGGCGTTGATCAGTCGCCGCGTGTAGTCAGCACGCTCGCCGCTCGTAATCTCGCAAGCCCCGGTGATCTCGATCAGATCGCCGCGGTACATCACCGCGATGCGGTGCGCGATCTGGCGCAGAAGATTGAGATCATGGGTGATGAAGAGATAGGCCGTCCCGAACTGGCGCTGGAGTTCGACCAGGAGTTCGACCACGGATGCCTGCACCGACACGTCGAGCGCCGAGGTGATCTCGTCGCAGATCACCAGGCGCGGATGTGAGGCGAAGGCGCGTGCGATCGCCACGCGCTGCTTTTCCCCGCCGGAGAGTTGGTGCGGATAGCGGTCCGCATATTCTGGCGGAAGCCTGACCTGGTGCAGCAGGCGTTCGATGATTTCCCTTCGGGGCACTCCGGTTTCGGGCCTGCCATAGAGTTTCAGCGGCCGCGACAGGATCTCGCTGACCTTCTGCCTCGGGCTGAGTGAGGCGTCAGGATGCTGGAAGATGATCTGGACGTTGCAGCGATAGTTCCTGTCCATCTGACCGATACCGCGAATGCTGCGGCCGTCGAAGACGATCTCGCCTTCGAAGGCGTTGAGACCGACAAGCGCCTTGGCCAGGGTGGACTTGCCCGAGCCCGACTCGCCGACGACGCCCAATATCTCCCCGTTTTTTACGGCGAGACTGACCGAGCGATTGCCGATGACGAGCGAATGGGCCTGTCCGACGAGACCGGAGAGGAAAGCCGGTCTGCCGTAACGGACGGTGATGTCTTTCGCTTCGAGGAGATTGCCCTTCGCATCTTCGTCGCGATCCTCCACCAGTCTCTGCCGGGGATCGGGCGAGGCCGAGACGAGCGTCCTGGTATAGTCGCGTTCCGGCATGCTGAAGATGCGGTCGGTGGTGCCCTGCTCGACGATCTCGCCGCGATGGATGACGGCGATGCGATGGGCCGCCTGCGAGACCAGCGCAAGATCATGCGAGATATAGAGCGCGCCGACGCCGGTGCGCGCCTGCAACTGCGTCAGGAGATCGATGATCTGGCGGGCCGTGATGACATCCAGCGCCGTAGTCGGCTCGTCGAAGATGATGAAGTCCGGCTCGCAGGCGAAGGCCGCAGCGATGATGATACGCTGTTTTTCGCCTCCCGACGCCTCGTGCGGCATGCGCTTCATCATTTCGGCGGGCGTCTTGATGCCGACATCGGCGAGCAGCGAAATGCTCTCACGCAATGCCTGCTGCGGGCCGAGCCCACGATGTGCGACCAGTACTTCGGAAAGCTGTTGACCAAGGCTCAAGGTCGGATTGAGCGACGTGCCTGGATCCTGAAATACCATGGAGATCCGGGAGCCGCGGATATTTTCCATCTCGCGCGGCGACTTGCGCAGCAGTTCCTCTCCCGACAGCAGGATCGAACCGCCGATTTCTTCAGCATTTCGCGGCAGGTAGCGCATGATCGACCAGGCGAGTGACGTCTTACCGGACCCCGATTCACCGACCAACCCCAGTATCTCGCCGCGTTTCACCGAGAGCTCTATTTCTTTCAGCACATGGAAGGGGCCAGTGGCGGTCCGGTAATCGAGCGAATAGTCGCTGACATCGAGGACATGTTCGGAAGCTTCGGCAACCATTTGGCACCTGTCACAGTCTGGGATTGAGGACGTCGCGGAGACCGTCCCCGAGCAGGTTGAAGCCGATGGCGACGATGGCAATCGCCGTGCTCGGCCAGATCAGCATCCACGCACTCAAATGCATGTACTGGCGCGCCTGGGCCACCATCAGGCCCCATTCCTGCGCCGGCGGCTGGGCGCCCAGCCCGAGGAAGCTCAGCGTCGCGAAGAGCATGATGGCAAAGGACACCCGGATGGTCGTCTCGACGATGACCGGCGCGATAACGTTGGGAAGCATCTCGCGGGTGACGACATAAAGGCCCGTCTCGCCCCTGGCGACCGCCGCGTTGATGTAATCCTGCTTGCGCACCGCCAGCGCGACGCTACGCGTGACGCGGGCCATGGCGGGTATGAAGGTGATCGCCACGGCAAGCAGGGCATTGACGCTGTTGGATCCCAGAAGATTGACGATGAGGAGCGCGAAGAGCAGGCTTGGAATGGACATGACCGCATCCATGGTGCGCATGATCACTTCGTCGGCGCGGCCGCCCAGAAAGGCCGAGATCGTTCCGATGACGGAGCCGACGAGCGTTCCGAGAAAGGTCGCGAGAACGGCCATCGTAACGGTCGAGCGTGCACCGAAGAGAAGCCGGCTCAATATATCGCGGCCATATTCGTCGGTGCCCAGAAGGTGCGCCAGGCTCGGCCCCTGATAACGCAGCAGCGGTGACATTGCGGAAGGGTCATAGGGGGCGATGTCAGGACCGACCGCCGCTATCAGGATCGCGAGCAGGACGATGACCGTCCCAGCCGCGCCTTGCGGCGAGCGGATCAGGCGTCTGGAGAAATCAATCATATTGAATCCTCCGATCGAGCCAGGCGTAGAGGATATCGGCCGCGAAATTGACGAGCGAATAGGTGGCTGCCATGATCAATGCGCCGGCCTGGATCGCCGGCAGATCGCGCGTCTGGATCGCGACGATCAGAGACCGGCCAATGCCGGGAATGGAGAATATCTCCTCCACGACAATGATTCCGCCAAGCAGGTATCCAACGTCGAGCGCGACGATAGTGATCGTAGGCAGCAGCGCGTTTCGCAACGCGTGGCGGAACAGCACCTTGCGCCGGGAAAGCCCCTTAAGATGGGCGGCGCGAATATAATCGGTCTCAAGGACATCGATGAGTTCCGATCGCACCATGCGCGACACGTGCGCGATCAGGATGATGGATATCACCAGGACGGGAAGGATGAGGTGGCCGATCCCTTCCCAGAAATCCGTGGTCAGCGGCACGTAGCCGGTTGGCGGAAGCAACTGCAGCCAATCCGATGCCACCAGGACGACAACGGTTGCGGTGACGAATTCAGGCAGGGAGACACCCACATAAGACAGAAGGCCGATAATGATGTCGGCGGGGCGCCCACGCCTGATTGCGGCGAAGATGCCGACCGGCAGGGCGAGACAGAGCATGAAGCTGAGGGAAAGCACCGCGAGCAACAACGATCGCCCAAGCGCGGTGAACATCACCGGTCCGACCGGCTGTCCCGTCCTCAGCGAAACGCCGAAATCGCCGCGCACCACGCCGGAGAGCCAATGCCAATATTGCAGCCAGATCGGGTCGTTGAGCCCCATGCGGGCACGCAGCGCCGCAAGCGCGGCGGGTGTGGCGTTCTCGCCGAGCATCATCACCGCAGCGTCGGCCGGCAGGATCTGCGTGATCGCGAAGACCAGCAGCGACACGACCAAGAGCGTGTAGACGATGAGCGCGATACGCTTGAGGACGTAGTTCAAGGACAAGATGGGGGGCCTGGATCAGGCGAAAGCCCGGCGGGACGCACCGGGCTTTCGCGGGAAGACTGTCAATGGCGGCCGGGGGCGTCCTTGCCGAGCGAAACGTAGTCGAGCCGGAAGACGGAGGCCCTGGGATGAGCCTGGTATCCCTCGACCCATTTGCGCTTGGCGCCTAGAACATCGAAGAAGACTGGAATGATGGATGGCACCTGCTGTTGCATCAGCCTCTGCGCGTCGTCGTAGAGCTTCTTGCGCTTCGGCCCGTCGATCGTTCCACGCGCCGCGTAAACGAGCTTGTCGAAGTCCTTGTTGTGCCAGCGCGTCTCGTCCCACGAGGCATCCGACGTGTAGAGAAGAGAAAAGATGCCGTCCGCTGTCGGCTGCATGTTATAAAAACCGACATAGAAATCGCCCTTCTTCCAGACTTGCGCCAGATAGGTCGCATGCGGCATTGTCTGGACTTTGATGTTGACACCGAGCGGCTTGACCATCTCCTGCAGCGCGACCGCCATCTGGGTGCGCTGGGCAGGTCGGTCGGAGGCGACGAGCGTCACCTCGAACCCATCCTTGTGGCCGGCCTCGGCCAGGAGCTGCTTGGCCTGCGCAATATCCGGCTTTTCCAGCGGCGTGTTGTCGTAATACCGATATGCCGAATTGATCGGTGTATCGTTGCCCGGCGTTCCGAGGCCCTCGACGACGAAGTCGACCATCGCCTTCCTGTCGACGGTCAGCGCCAACGCGCGCCTGACGCGTGGATCGCTGAACAGCTTCGTGTCGCAGCCGAAATTGACGTTGCAGAACTGACCGGAAGGTACCCGCAATGCCTGGACGTCGCTGACGCCCTTCAGACGCAGGAACTGGGTCGGAGCGACGGTCGACATCAGATCTGTGTCGCCGGAGATCAGAGCGGACCCTTCGGCGTCGATATCGGCGAAGACGTTGATCTCGATGCGGTCCAGATAAGGTCTCGTGGGGTCATAATAGTGCGGGTTGCGTTCCACGACGATCTTGCGGTCCGGCTCGTAAGAGACGAGCTTGAATGGACCCGTTCCGTTCGGCTTGGTCGAAAGGTTGGAGAAATGGTTCTTCGCGTCGTCCTCGGAGATGATCCTGGCATTGGTATAGGCAAGCGCCACCGGAAAGTCGGAATAGGGCGATGCGAGGGTAAAAAGTACCGTCTGCGGGTCTATGGCGCTGATTTCCTTGATCGGCCCGACATTCTTCGCGCCCGGTGAGGCGTTCTTCGGATCGAGGATCGCCTTGAAAGTCGCAACGACATCGTCGGCGGAAAAGTCCGCGCCATTGTGGAACTTGACGCCCTTGCGCAATTTCACGGTCCATTTCGAAAGGTCGTCGTTCGGCGACCAACTCTCAGCCAGATCCGGCTCGACAGTCATATCGACCTTGAGTCGCGTGAGATTGCTGTAAAGCAGTTCCGTCGTCAGATATTCAGGATTAACGCGAGTAAGCAGCGGATGGATGACGCTCGCCGCCTGGTCCACCGAAACACGAAGCGTACCCCCCTTCATCGGGGCATCGCCCGCGGCGCGCAGGACGGACGGAAAGGCGAGGAGCGATGTACCGGCAATAAGGAAATTTCGACGTTGTATCTTGAGCATGGTTTTTATCCCTCTGAAGGCAGTGATGTGGTTTCGGGAATGAGCTCGGGGGCAAAATCGGCAGCGAGATAAGCGAGCACGCTTGTTGCTAGAGCCACGATGTCTTCGATCGTCGTATGCTCATCAGGTGAATGAACACCGTTGCCCGGTCTTCCGAGCCCGCTTAGCAGGACCTCCTGCATGACGCCACTGCGCTGGACCCAACCGAAATCGGAACAGCTGCTCGCGCCCCATTTGGAGAATTCCTCCGGACGATAGTCGAAACCCTCAGCTAGGGCCTTCGTCCAACGCGGCCAGTGCGGACCGTCCGGGTCCGCGGTAGGTACGAGATGCCCCACGATCTCGGTCTCCACGGTCAGCCCGTCCGTAGTCGGAATGGTCTCGGCTAAGAGGTCCCGTATTTCGGCAAGCGCGCTTTCGAATTCCTCTTCCGGCGCGTAGCGCCGGCTGACGAGGATTTCGAATAGCGACGGAACCTGGCCGCCGGCCGTACCGCCTTTGGCCGCAGCGATGCTGATTTGCGAACGAAGAGGGCCATTCGCACTTGGCGGCGGAGGCAGGCTCGAAACGCGCGCGCTGACCTTCGATTTCAGTTCCTGTAGCCCCGCCAGGAACGGCAGAGCCCGCTCGATCGCATTGGTTCCAGCGCTGCTGCGGTTTCCCTCCCCCGCATGCACGCCCTCCCCCCGGATGCGCACGAGCAGATTGAAGACGCCGAAGCAGCCAGCCCAGATGCGAGGCGCCGCCGAGCCGTTGAAATTGAGGATATGGCCCCTCAGATGACCCTGTTCCGCCAGATAACGAATGCCCGGATAGAGACCGCACTCCTCGTCGGTGCAGAAGAGAAGCATCGGATTGTAGGCGAGTTCCACGTCGTTTCGTGCCGCGGCACGCAAGGCCATCAGCACTGCGGCGATCGTTCCTTTCATATCCGCCGTGCCGAGCCCGTAAAGCCTGGAGCCTTCCTGAGTCAGCCGGAGCGGATCGCGCCGCCATCCTGGCGCGGCGGGCACCGTATCGACATGGAAATAAAGCCCGCATGTCGGCTTGCCCGTCTTACGCTCGGCGATGAGATTCCGGCGAACGGCGCCTTTCACGGAAACCGAGGTCTTCCACAGGTGCTCCGGTACATCGATATGCCTTGTTTCGAAGCCGAGCGGCTCGACAAGGCTCCCGACGAGTTCCGCGAAGGCGACATAGCCCATTGCCGGCGGAAAACTGGTGTCGATCGCGACCATTCGGCTCAGCTCCGCGACCGCTCCATCGCTATCGTCGGCCAACTCTTGCAAAGCATGAGCAAGACGTGGTGATGAACCTGCATCGGATCTGACATTGCGCGACATCTTGTTCCCGTGGGGCAGTTCCGGTTCCAGCCTAAAACTGGACGCCATCTGCTTTTATATATACTTTATAGTAATGATGCGGAGGAACAGCATGCCTGTCAACTCAAAAAGCGGACGGCAGCAGTCGGTCCCGCCCGAGGAGCTTCCCCAGATCAAGCGTGCGTCGCTCGATGCGCAGCCTCTCTATCAGGTGGTAAAACGGCAGATCACCGAGTCCATTCTCTTCGGAAAATGGCCGGCCGGAACGGTATTGCCGAATGAAATCGCTCTGGCCCAGATGTTCGGCGTTGCGGTCGGGACTTTGCGCCGCGCGTTACTCGACCTGACAAAGGAGGGAATGTTGAGCCGCCGGCGGAAGACGGGAACCGTAGTCACGGGGCGCACCCCGCAGCACAGCCTACGTTTCTTCTTCCAGTATTTCCGGCTTCATGGGCGAGACGGATCCCTGCAGCATTCCCGCACAAAGGTTTTGGGACTGAGTTTCGGAGAAGCCGACGAAAGCGAACAATTCGCTTTGAAGCTTGCAACTGCCGCCCCTGTCCTGCGCCTGAAGCGTCTGCGCTATGTGGATGGCGTGCCTGTCATGCACGATCACTTCACGCTGCCAAGGGAGCGGGTGCCGGACTTCCCGGAAAAGCCGGAAGACGTTCCCGAACTGCTGTATCTCTATCTTCTGGATTGTTACGGGATCCGGATTTCAGCAGTCAGAGAGCAAATAGGCGCCGAACTTGCTAACGATGATGACGCTGCCCTGTTGAACGTGGCTCCAAGGGCGGCGATCTTGTGCATCGAGGAAGTCGCGTATGATCAAAGCGGGGTGCCCACGATCTACGGCTTCCATCGCTGCACCACCACCAACCACCGCTATGTGAACGAAGTGCAGTGAAGTGAAATGGAACTCCTTCGGAGCGCGCCAAGCGAGTTGCAAAATTTCGAGGGCTGAGTTTGCTTTCTTCAACGAGTCCTCACTGCACTTTTATGCGACTTTCGAAGGACGAAGCATAAACATCGACTGCATGCTGGCCCTGGTTTCTCACTCGCTTTAGGCAGCTTCGCGCGCCCATTCCTGACGTTCGGCAAGCTTCTTGCTATTGTTGATAGCGGACATTGTCGGTCGGCCGATAAACAGATCAGGCTGGTTGGACATCCCCTATCGGACGCAGCGAGCACTTATGTCGGTAACCAGGAAGAACCACTATGTCCCGCAATGGCATCAGGAGAGATTCTTTGCCCCTGGGAAAACCACGCATTGCCTCCTCGACCTGAACCCACCCACCTTCAAGCGTCAGGACGGAACGGTGGCCAGCGGGCGATGCCTTTTCGAGGCACCCACGTCACGGGCATTTGTCGAGCAAGACCTCTACTCGACATTCTTCGGGGTCGAGGTCAACGACGAGATCGAGAGAATGCTTTTCGGTGACATCGACAGGCGAGGTGCCGATGCGGTCCGGGCATTCTGCGGCGATGACCAATATGCCTGGCATGAACATTTCCAGGACCTTTTCGAATTCCTGGACATCCAGAAGTTGCGGACACCCAAGGGTCTCGCATGGCTACGCCAGCAATATCCGGAGATCGGTCGGCTTGGCGAGATGTTGCCGGGCGTTGCCCAGAACCAGTTGATGTTCGAGATGCAGGGTATCCGCATGCTCAACGTTACGACCTGGACCACCGGAGTTCGGGAGATCGTCTCGGCAGAGCGGGCCGGCGTCAAGTTCATCCTCAGCGATCATCCTGTCACGGTCTACAATCATGCCATACCGCCGTCCGACGCCCGTAACCGGTATCCCGAAGATCCGTCGACCGCTCTCAAGGGCTCGCAGACGCTTTTCCCGTTGGGGCCGGATCACCTCCTGATCCTGACGAACCTCGAATACGCGAAGAACCCCGGGACGCGCCCCGATGCGAAGCGGACGTTCGCGCGAAACTACCAGTCCACGATGGTGTCGACGATCGAGTTCATCAGGAAGCGGTACCTGACCGACGATCAGATCGCCGAGGTGAACTTCGTGATCAAGGCCCGTGCGAACCGCTATGTCGCCGGATTCCGTCGGGAGGATCTCTTCCCCGAAAAGGTGGTGTCCAAGTCCTGGGCTGACCTGCGTACGACGTTCCTGCCGCCGGCGGACGGGCTCTACCGGTTCGGCGGAGAGATGTACGCCAGCTTCGAGAACGGAGATGTCTACTATCAGGACGAGTTCGGGCGAACCGAGAAGCCGCGGGAATGGCTGCTGAAGGAGGGGCCGAAGACCCTGCCTCGGCCACGTGACTACTGTCCGTGTGGATCCGGCCAGTCGTTCGCGAATTGCTGTCGGGACAAGCCGGCGCACCTGCGCATGTCGTGGACGGAGAAGAGTATCCGTGAGCGCAACATGATGTTCATGGACGCCCTGACTCAGCTCTTCGAATTGGGGACCAAAGATTGGGACGCGGTCCGCCGTGAGATGACCGACGACAAGATCGCGCGGATGTATCGCCTGTACGAGGCCCTGTGGCCGCTCGAGACCGACCTGCTATCCCTCTTGCCCAAGCCGGACGGCAAGATGCGATCGGTCTATACAGGATCGCTGCATCCAAAGCTGATCATGGAGTTCGCGGTCGGGGCATCGCTGTATTTCGGTGAGGTCATCGTCCAGAACCCGTTCTTGATTTCTCGGACCCTGCGGGAGGACAAGCGACCCACGGAGCACCCTCGCCAGTACCGTGGCGAAGCTCTCAAGACCCTGATGACCTTCTTCCAGATCATGCCGCTCGTTGAGGCCGGGCTGATCACTCTGATCCCGGATCCATGCGATTTCGATTTTCACCTCCGTGACCAGACGATGGCAATGGCTCAGGCCCGATCTCGGACTATCAAGTTTGGCCTGCCCGACGACCCGAGGCTTGAGGCGGTGATGCAAGAAGACATGCGCCGTATGATGCTGAACATGCCGAAAGACGCCCTCGCCGAGCGGATGTTGGAGATGGCCGGCGATTACGAACCGATCCCGATGAATACACTCGTCGACCACATCGAACAGATGAAGGTCGACGACATGCTGGCCATCCTACAGGAAGACCCGCTCACGAATGGCGGCCAGTTCGAAGTGATGAAGATGGCGCCCAACTTCGAGATGGCGATGTATCTGGCCCAGGCGACCGGCGCTCAGATACTGACCGACAGCCCCTTCCGCTGGAAGGAACTCAAGGCGGCGCTCGCCAGGCGCCACCTCGGCACCACCCCCGCCCTTATCCAGTTGCAGTGCGAGATTGCGTCCACCCCGCTCGAATTCCCGGTGGGCCACCAGGCGATATTCCGCGTATTCGACGACCCGTTGTTCCGCGGGATGGGGTCGCTCTTCCGTTCCGCTTTCTCATACACGGCCAATCGTACCGCGGAGAATCTGAAACCCAATTTCGAGGCGCAGCTCGCTGCACGCTTCCGGCGACAGCGGGATTCGATGAAATCCTTGATCGCCCGCGCCAAAGTCTCCGCCGTCGCGGCGCGCCTTACGACCGCGTTTCGCTTCGGAGGCTTTCAGGACAACACCATCAATCGGCTATTGCTGATGTCGAGTTCCGAACACCACCTGCACTCCGTTCCTATGGCGACGTTGATAGAGCGTTGGGATGCTGCACCTCGAGCGGCCAACGCGAAATCTCGGGTACACTGAGCCCGGAGCACAACGTAGGTCTAACGGCTGCTCTAGCTAGGGTGCCCTGTACCGAAAGCTGCCGGTCTGTTGTCGGCCCCCTTCCTGTTATTCACAAGCCCGCCGATCGCCGAACTGAGTCCAGAGCTTTTGACGTCGAAAATGCATAAGCCGCTGTTACATGTTCGCCTTTTGCGCCTCTAAAGTCGCATAAGAGGGCAGTCTGGAACACTTCGCGCAGGCATCTGATCACGCTAAGCAGTCCTACGAGAACCGTCGTCCAGGCACCTCGGTACGTCAGCGACGCGGTCCGTTGCAATCCGTTTCAGACGGCTGCGCTGGATCTTTTCCCCGTTCGGGCTCATCGTGACAGGAAAGGATTCCACCTGGATAAAGAGTCGCGGCACCTTGAAGTCGGCCAACAGCGCTTTCGCGCGGCGTCGAACGTCCTCCTCGACAAAAGACTGATCAGCGGCCAAACGATAGAAAGCGATTGCCTGGTTGCCGCGCTGCGTCTCTGCTTCAACGACGACGATATCGACGTTGTCCGACACCTCTTTGAGTACGGTTTCGATTTCGCTCGGATTGACCAGGAAACCGCCGAGCCGCAAGAAATCCCCGTTCCGCCCAAGGAGTCGGAAGGAATTGTCATCTTCCATTAGGGCGAGGTCGCCGGTTACGAAATAACCGTCGTCGGTGAAGGTCGCGCGGGTCGCGTCCGGATCGCCCCAATATTCCAAGAATAGGGTATCGGAGCGGATCTCGAGGCTGCCGACTTGCCCCTGCGGCGCGATCTCGCCCGTATCGGTGTCACGTACCCGGACCTTGGCCGCCGGATTTACGGGGACGCCGCCGGGAAGTTTCCGGATTTCAGGTGGTGCATCCGTGTCGCGACGAGAGAAGAACGAAAAGATCTCGCTCATACCGTAACCGTTGATTATCTGTAGTCCGCGAGCGTCGGCCTCATAAATGAAGTCGGATAGCTTTGGGTTGAAGCCAAGCGCAGGAGCGACCTGCTCCGCATGCCGGGCAATCCTGCCCTGAGTATGGACGGCAAATTTCGGCGCGCTGGTCGTGCCCGAGGTCGGAAAGATCATGCAGCGTGCGTCCGAGGAGGCGGCGCTGTCTGCAGTCGGCTCGCGGAGAAGATCTTCGTGGTAAGCAACCGAGATGTCCTTGATCGGAACGCCGGTCGACGCCGTTTCGCACAATATTGCCAGGCGCAATTCGGAAATTGCCGCCGGGTCGAGTTCACCTAGGACGTGGTGACGATTTAACTATCTGAGCCATATCGCGATAGCGGCGAGTTTGACGAAGCCCAAGAAGTTGGCGAGGAGCTTGTCATATCGGGTAGCCACGCGGCGGAACTGCTTGAGCTTGTTGAAGAAGCGCTCGATACGGTTGCGCTCCTTGTAGAGATCGACGTCATAGGCTCGCTGAACGTTGCGGTTACGCTTGGGTGGGATGACGACTTCGACGCCGCTTTCGGCGATTGCCATCAGAGCGTTGCCGAAAAGTTTGCAATAGAACCCCTATATGATGCATTGATATAACATTAAGAGCAAGCTGGACGGGCGTATGATGGAATATGGCGTGATCGACGCGGTGGTGAACATCTGGACCAAGGAGGCGCTGGCCGGCCGTCCCGATCGCGAGGAGTTCTACACTTCCAAGGTGAACGTGGATCGCGGCACTTTCGAGGGCATCTCGCTGGAGGAGATGCTGCGCCGCATGGACGAGGCTAATGTCGAGCGCGCCATGCTGATCGCCGCCAAGGTGGGGCCGGCCGATCATCGCGCCTGCTATCATGTGCCGTATGCATTGGTCGCCGAGGCGGTCGCCCGCTATCCCGACCGCTTCCTCGGGCTTGCGGGCATTGATCCGACCGAAGGAATGAACGGAGTGCGGGCTCTGGAGAAAGCCGTCCGTGAAGACGGGTTCATCGGCGCCCACCTCTATCCGCACTGGTTCGAACTGGCGCCCGACCACGCGCGCTACTATCCGTTCTATACCAAATGCGTGGAACTGGATGTGCCTGTCCAGATGCAGGTCGGCCAGTCCCTCATCTACGACAAGAGCTTCCCCCGCCGCAGCGTCGGCCGTCCGATCACGCTCGACGCCGTGGCGTGCGACTTCCCCGAGTTGAAGATCATCGGCATCCACATCGGCATTCCATGGGCGGACGAGATGATCGCGATGGCGTGGAAACACGCAAACGTCTTCATCGGCTCGGACGCGCATGGGCCGCGCTACTGGCCACAATCCTTCGTCAACTACATCAACACCTACGGGCAAGATAAGGTGATTTTCGGCACCGATTTTCCGGTGCTCGATTTTGGCGAAACGCTGCGCCAGATCGACGAGCTTGATCTGCGCCCCGCTTCGAAGCGGAAGTTCCTGCGCGATAACGCCCTCCGCGTCTACGGCCTGGAGTAGCGGGCATGAATCTCGCCGAGGCGCTCGATATCCATGCCGGGGCGCGGCCGGACCACGCGGCCATTATCGCGGGCGGTACAACCATCGACTATGCGGGGCTGGCACGGCTCGTGACGTCGGTCGCCGGCCGGTTGACCGCGTCCGGCATCCAGCGCGGCGACGTCGTCGGCGTTTGCCTGAGGGATTCGCCGGATCATCTGGTCGCCAACTATGCGCTTGCCCGCATGGGCGCGGTCATCCTGCCGATGGACTGGCGCTGGACCGAGCCGGAGAAATCGACCGTCGCCAGCCATTTCGGCGCACGTCTTATCATTGCGCTTCCCGAACAGGGGCCGATCGGCGATATCCCGCTGACGACGCTGGATGCGCTTCCAGATTCGGTCGTGGAAAGTGCAGTCGAGAGGCCGGTCGAAGGCGAGGATCTTCCGCTTCTCCTGTCCCTGTCCTCCGGCACCACGGGTCGCCCGAAAGGCCCCTGCGTCACGCATCGACAGATGCTGCGCCGCTTTTGGACGCACTGGATCAATCTCGGCCTCAACAGCACGGATCGGTATGTCTCGGCGACGCCGCTCTATTTCGGCGGCGGCCGGACATTCGCCATGTCGATCTTGTTTTCCGGCGGCACGGTCGTGCTGTTTCCTCCACCTTTCGATGCCAATGCGCTGGCCGCTGAACTGGAGCGCGTTTCAGCCACCAGCACGTTCCTCGTGCCGACCCAGCTTCGCAAGCTGTTGGAGGCAGGGGACGAACACAAGGCTGCGGTGCGCAAGCTGCGGCTGCTCATCTCCAGTGGCGCCCCGCTCGACCCGGAAGAGCGCAGTGCCATCGCGGCCACGCTCAACGGCAATTTCGTCGAATATTATGCCTCGACCGAAGGCGGAGGCATCTCGCTGGCGACGCCGGAGACGCGGCTGAGAAGCCCCAATTCCGTGGGCCGGCCGGTCTTCGGCGTCGAAGTTCAATGCGTCTCCCACACGCACGAGCCGCTTCCGCCGGGCGCAGTGGGCCAGTTGCGCTATCGCGGCCCCGGCGTGGCGAGTGGCTATTTTGGTGAAGCCGACGGCGGGGAGAGCCCATTCCGCGACGGGTGGTTCTATCCGGGCGACCTGGCATCGCTCGACGAGGGCGGCCACGTGGAACTGCGCGGGCGGCGCAAGGACGTCATCATCCGCGGCGGCGTCAATATCTACCCGGCCGAGATCGAGCAGGTGCTGCGCGGGCACGAAAGCGTGGCGGAAGCCGCGGTGACGGGAGCGCCGTCGGCGAAGCTGGGCGAAACGGTTGCCGCCTTCATCGTCGTGCGGCGGCCAGTCAACGCCGACACGCTGCGGGCCTGGTGCTCGGCGAGGCTCGCTCCCTACAAGGTGCCCGAGCAATTCGTCTTCCTGGAGGAACTGCCGCGAAACAGCGCCGGCAAGATCGTGAAAGCGGCCTTGCGAGTGGCCTGACCTCCCTGCCGGCGCCGATGCCCGCCCACGCTGCCACGCCGGTAGCTGATTGCGCGACGGCCCGACGCCGTAGACAATTCGCTTGATGTTGGCTCACTTTTACATAATGTTATGTCTATAGATCAAGTTGGGTGGAATTCATGAATTACGGCAAGCGGGACACGTTGTCCCCCGAGGCATCGGCGCGACCATGGAAAGGCCAGTCCTGGCCGCGTTCCTCGACCGGGCGCAGTTCGCTGGTCGAGCCGCTGCCCCATCACATCAGCTGCGAGGCGCTGCATGTGAATTTCCGCGCCGAGCCGTCGGCCATCGTCAATCTGCTGCCGCCCGGCCTCGAGCCGCTGGAGACAGGCGACGGATGGGTGATGATCGCGGAAATGGCGAAGGTCAGCACGTCCAACACCGAGCAGATGTGGCGCGACCCCGCGCGCTCTTCCTACAATGAATGCGTGCTGGGCTTCTATTGCCGGTTCGGCGACAAGGTCGGCCGCTACAGCGCCCTTGTCTGGGTGGACCGCGACTGGTCGCTTGGAATGGGCGCCATCTTCGGCTGGGGCAAACGGTTGGGGACGATCGACCGAACCCGGCACCAGCCCACCAATCCGGCCTTCGCCGGCAAGGCTTCTCATACGCTGGGCGGGACGGTTTCGCGCTATGGCCGCCGTGTCCTCGACATGTCGGTGAGCTTCGAGGATGGCGGCCAGCCGCTCTCCGCTCTCCCTGGCCACGCCGCATCGACCTTTCTGTATCGCTATATCGCCTCGCCCGGTCCCGGGGTGGCGGATATCGAGCAGCTTTTCGAGCTGGGTTTCACCAATGTCTCGATGAGTGGCATACAGTCGGGGACCGGGTCCCTCGCTTTCGGAGACGCCGAGGACGAGGACCTCGATCTTCTCGGACAGGTCGAGGTGACGGGCGGTTTCGCCTACCAGCGCGGCTGGACGACGGATCGCACGGCGCATCTTCTACAAGACTTTGCCGCGGGCTGAACCCGCGGAATCACGAAGCAACCAAAAGAGGGTCATCACATGAATAATTTTGTCACCAATCGCCGCAAGTTTCTCGTCGGCGCCCAGGCGCTTGCCGCCAGCGCCATGGTTCCGGGCCTGATTGGCGGCGCGGCGCGTGCGCAAAACCTCGCCAAAGTCACCTACCTGACGCCGTTCGGCTACCTCATCTCCTTTATCGAGACGATGTATGCCGACGTCGGCGGCATCTACGCCAAGCATGGCCTCAACGTCACCATCGAGGGTGGGCGCGGCTCTTCCATGGCCGTCCAGCAGGTGACGGCCGGCAATGCCCTGATCTCGCGCACCGGTGGCACCGACCTCATCAAGGCCTACGCGACCGACCCCTCCATCGTTTCCGTTGGCGAGATCTATCAGAGTGATATTTTCTTCGTGATCAGTTCCAAGGATGCGCCGATCACCAAGCCGGAAGACATGGTCGGCAAGACCATGGGCATCGTCTCCGCGTCGGGCGCGACCGAAAACATTCTCGACATGATGCTCGCGGCCCGCGACGTCCCCAAGGCGAATGTCGCACGCGAAGTCGTGGGCAATGCGCCGGCGGCCTTCGGGCTTGTCAAGCAGGGCCGTATCGCCGGCTTCATTGCCACCAGCGACACCGTTTTCCAGCTTAACGTGGACAAGCAGCCGGTCGTTGCCTGGTCGACCGACGACGTCGCTCCGTGCCCCGGCCAGGTCTACATGACCTCCAAGGCGCAGCTCGAAAAGAGCGGCGACCTGATCGGCAAGTTCCTGGCCTCGGTCGAGGAGACGCTGGGCGTCCTGCTCGCAAGCAAGGACCTGGCACCTATCGTCGATCAGGTGACCGCCAAGTACGACGTGTTCGAGGCGAAGCGTCCCGACAAAGGGCTTGCCGTCCTGAAGCACACGCTGGCCAAGTACGAGGCGCCCTACAAGGACAAACTGGCATCGAGCAAGGACCACTGGAAGTCCGCCTACGACCTGATGCTCAAGGCCGGCCTGATTTCCGCGACGGCCGACCAGAACTTCCATGACGACAGCGCGCGAAAGCTCGCTTTTGGCTGACGTGACCGCGAGCCGGACTGCTCTCATTGTCATCGATCCGCAGCGCTCGTTTTGCGACGCTGACGGCACGATGGCCAGGCAGGGGCGTCCAATCGACGGCTTGCGCCGCGCGGCGCAAGCCGGTGACACGCTCGCCCACGATCTCAGGGCGCTTGGCGCCACGATCATCTGGACGCGGATGGTGTTTGCCCAAGACTATTCGGACGGTGGCGAACTCATTCGCTCCATCCGCCCGAACCTGGCGCGTATCGGCGCGTTGAAGCGAGGCAGCGGCGATGAGCTTCTGTCCCCGGTCGTGAACCCCGCGCCGGCGGACGTCGTCGTCGACAAGCCGCGATTTTCCGCGCTCGTCCATACCCGGCTGGAAGCCATGCTGCGCGATGGTGGCTATGGCCGCGTCATCGTGTGCGGGGTCACGACATCTATGTGCGTGGAAAGCACGGTGCGCGATCTCGGCCAGCGCGATTTCGAGACCTACGTGGTCGCTGACGCCTGCGCGGATTTCGATGCAGGGCGTCATAATGCCTCGATGCAGGCGATGGAGTTTGGTTTTGCACGCATCATCGACAGCAATAGCGCCCGTGCGCTCATGCGGACCGCTGGACATGCCTGACGGCGCTGCACGGCCGGCAGGCAAGCCCGTGAAGATACGGCTCAAGGATATCGAGCAGCGCTACAAGGCGCGCGATATCGACGTATTGGCGCTCACCGAGGTGAACCTCGACATCGGGCAGGGCGAGTTTCTCGTTCTGCTGGGCCCTTCCGGCTGCGGCAAGACCACGCTCCTGCGTATCGTCGCGGGGCTGTTGAAGTCCAGCGGCGGCAGCGTCGAGGTGGGCGGTCAGCCACTGTGGAACGGCCGCGAGCGCAACGACGTCGTCATGCAGGAACTAGGGGTCGTCTTTCAGGAGGCGAACCTGTTCCCCTGGATGACGATTGAGGACAACATCGCCTTGCCGTTGAAGCTTCGGGGCATCGGCAAGCAGGAACGCCGCGACCGTGCCGCCGAGCTGTGCGAACTGGTCGGCATCAAAGGCTTCGAGAAGCGCTGGCCGCGCGAGCTTTCGGGCGGCATGCGCCAGCGTGCGGCGATCGCCCGCGCGTTGAGCTGCAAGCCGCAGATCCTGCTGATGGACGAGCCGTTCGGCGCCCTCGATGCCATGACGCGCGACCAGATGAACCTGGAACTCCAGCGCATCTGGATGGAGAGCGGCTGCACGGTCATCCTCGTCACCCATTCGATCCGCGAGGCGGTCTTCCTGGCCGACCGCGTCCTGCTGCTTTCCCCGCGCCCCGGCCGGATGGATATGCTGGCCGACATCGACATAGCGCGCCCGCGCGACATCTACGTCCAGTCCACGCCGGAATTCCAGAAGCACGAACTCGAGTTGCGCCAGCGGCTCGATTCCTTCGCCTGAAAACGGAGCCAGCCTTGTCCCGCCATACGTCCTGGTTCGCAACGCCGCTGCTGCTGGTCGTGCTCGTGCTCGCCTGGCACGCCTATGTCCGCCTCTTCGACGTCTCGCCGTTCATCCTGCCGTCGCCGCTGGATGTATGGGACGCCACGATCGGGCTGCTGTCGGATCCGCGCACCTACAGGCATATCTGGGTCACCCTGTTCGAGACGCTGGCAGGCTTCCTCATCGCCGTCATCATCGGTCTCGGACTGGGTGCGGCGCTCGGCAAGGTGCCGTGGCTGGAACGCACACTCAACCCGCTCATCGTCGGGCTTCAAGTCATGCCCAAGGTTGCGCTGATTCCGCTGTTCATTGTCTGGTTCGGCTTCGGGATGACCTCGAAGGTGGTGCTGGCCGCCGTGATCGCGTTCTTCCCGATCATGACCAATACCATTCTCGGCATAAAATCGGTCGAGCGGGGTCATCGCGACGTCATGCAGTCGTTGAATGCCAGCGCCTGGGCCACCTTCCGTGATGTCGAGCTTCCCAACGCATTGCCCTATTTCCTGACCGGCATGGAGATAGGCATCGTGCTGGCCACCATCGGCGCGATCGTCGGCGAATATCTCGGCGGCAGCCAGGGCCTCGGCTACATGGCCGTGGCGACGCTCAACGCCTTCGACGTGAAGGCGATGTTCGGCGTGATCATGCTGCTGACCGCCCTTGGCCTCATACTCTACTTCCTCGTCGTGTTGTTGCGCCGCTACGTCACGCCCTGGCACGAATCATCGATCTCACACTGATCATCACCAAGAGTAGGAGACCGGGACCATGGCCCGCATCATCGACGTAAGCGCCAACTTCAAGCCGCACACCCAGCTCAAGCTGTATGACGTACTCGGCGTCGACAAGTCGAAGGCACGCGGCATTGATCCCGAAGCCTTCATCACGGAGATGGACCGTAACGGCGTTGCAATGACCGGGATCGTCGCCAACGTCGTGCAGAACGGCGTCCGTGGCGCCCTGCTCGCCACCCACGTCGACGAAGTCTATCCGACGCTTCAGAAATATCCGGACCGCTTCTTCGGCTGGTGCGGCATCAACCCGCTCGGTGGCATGGACACGCTGCGCTATATCGAACGCGCCGTTACTGAACTCGGCTTCAAGGGCGTGCACGTCTACCCGCATTGGTTCGGCGTACCGATCAACGATCGCACCTACTGGCCCATCTACGCCAAATGCTGCGAACTCGGCGTGCCGATCACCCTACAAGTGGGGCGCCAGTCGCCGCGCTCCGGCGGCAAGCTGTGCGCGCGTCCGCAATGGATCGAGGATGCGGCCGACGACTTTCCTGAACTCACCCTCATCGGCCTCCATATTGGCGTGCCGATGGACTACGAGATGACGAGCGCCGCCATCGGCCACGAAAACGTCTACATCATCGCCGACGCGCATCCGCCTTCAACCTGGACGCCGCATTTCGTCGACTACATCGCCCAGCGCGGCTTCCTTAATCTGGACGGCATGAAGAAGGTGATGTGGGGAACCGACTGGCCGGTGCAGAACCTCACCCGCTCGCTAGAGGAAGCCCGTGCCCTGGACATTCCAAAAGAAGCGCTGGACGGCCTTCTCGGCGAAAACGCCATCCGGATCCTCAAGCTGGACGTGCGGGGATGATCGCCGGCCATCGCCGCCTCAGGCGGCGATGGCAAGGCCTGGTTGTCAGGCCTCGCTGCACTTGCGATGGGGGCGCCGGAAAGCGCATAGCACTATAACAAAGGGTGGAGGATGATGTGGCCCGAGCTGCCTTAATCAACGATTCGGTCACCCCCTTGCACCATCAGGTGTATGTGGTGATGCGCCAACAGATCGAAGAGGGCCAATATTACGGCGAGAAGCCGATCCCCTCCGAGCACGAGCTGTCGCAAACATTCCAAGTATCGCGGATTACGATCCGTCGCGCGCTCGACAGGCTCAAGCAGGAGGGCTTCGTTAGCCGCGCGCGGGGGCGCGGGACATTCGCCCGATCCCCAGAAATCCCTCAGGCGATCTCGGCAAACCTGCGCGGGATTTTCGAGAACCTGCTGGCAATGGGTTTGCGGACCCGCGTCAAGCTAATCGAGTTCGGCTATATGCCGGCGACGCCCATGATCGCCGCCAAGCTCCTGCTGGAGCCGGGCGCCATGGTGCAGCGTGCGGTGCGTGTCCGCTACCACAAGGATATTCCCTTCTCCCATCTGACAACCTATCTCCCGGAGGATATCGGCCGTCATTGCGACGAGCAGGAACTCTCCGACAAGCCGTTGCTGCTCCTGATGGAGCGCGCCGGCATCAAGGTTTCGGCCGCCGATCAATCGGTCTCGGCGAAGCTGGCCGACACGATCGTTGCCCCGCTACTGCAAATCGAAACCGGCTCGCCGCTCCTGTGGGTCAAGCGCCTCGTCCTTGATCAGGACGATCGGCCGGTCGAGTATCTCCACGCGCTCTATCGGCCCGACATCTACGAATACCAAATGAGCATGTCGCGTGTCGAAGGCGAACAGGCGTCGCTCTGGAGACCAGACGCGACGCAAACATGACGGTTCGGCGATGTCACGTATCTGGCTGTGAACGCCATGAGACGAGCAGCGCTGTTATCAGTTGGCTCCAGTCACGGCGTTCCATTCTACTATGGCCTGCAGGCGATGACCGTGGATACGGGGAGCAGAGCGTTCTGTGCGGGACGGGAAGAAGTGGCTGCGGATAGCGGAGAAGATTGAAAGGAAGCGTTGCAGATTGGTTCTGTTGCAAACTTTTTGACGCGTAGAATAATTTTGCCAAGGGATGGAATCGGAGGCGATCGGTCGCCTTCTTTCAATCCCGATTATAGCCTCACCTGCGCGGATTTCAGGCAAGTCAGCGTACGATGACTACTCGCGAGGGAGCGATTTTCTAAGTTTCGGCGCCTTCCGAAAAGTTTGCAACAGAACCGGCGCGGCCTATCCCCCGTGCCGCTCCGGTGACGACCGCCGTCCGGTCCTTCATCAACATCGCGTCGGTCCACCCTAATATCGGCCGAAGCCGAATGCGTGCTCGTTCAACGGCCGGCCTCCTGCGTTCCGGCCGGCCCCGCCGAATCTTCCATGACGCCCGATAAGCCGTAGAAACTTGCAGCCGTCGTAAAAAAGAGATCTCTTTTCTCCGTCGCCGAGCAGCCCTCCATCAATATCTTGAAGGCATTCCAGAGCGTCACATAGGAGCAGGCTTTCCTATCGACCGGAAAGTTGCTTTCAAACATGCAGCGGCGCGTCCCGAACAGCTCGATGCAGGTCTCCATATAAGGGCGCCATGCGGCCGCGACTTCAGCGGAACTTGCCGGTGGATAGCGATCGGCGAAACCGAACCCGCCGACCTTCATCCCCAGCCCCCCGAGCTTCACGTGGAGGTTCGGGCGCTTCGCGAGCTTCGCCATGCCGTCTTTCCACACGGAAAACACTTCCGCGCGACGATGGCGATAGGAGCCGACTCCGATCGGCCCGCCGGCATGATCGACGACGATCGGGATCGCGGGAAACGCGTCCGCCAGTGACAGGAGTTCGTCCAATTGGGGATGGAAGACCCAGGCGTCGAAGACAAGGCCGAATTCGGAGAGTTGCGCGAACCCCCTCCTGAACTGCGGGTCGATGAAGAGATGAGGAGGAGGAAATGGCGGCTGGACCGTCACCTCGGAGCTTTCATCCCAGGCGCCTCGCTGGCGGATGCCGCGCAATCGCTCAGGCGCGGCCTGCTTGTGAGCGGCGAGCACATCGCGCACGCCCTCCCCCTGCCGCAGGTCAGCAAATGCGACGATCCCCGCTGCTATGCGGGGCGTATCCGGGCCCCGGCTGGCGCATTCGGACGCGATACGGTTTATGAGTGCGGTCTCCCCGACCGGTCCAAATTGTTGCGGGCCGTCGGTCCGGTAGGCGGTATGGCACTCAATGAAGACGGTACCGCGGATGTTATGGCCGGCCCGGGCGTCGGCCAGCATCTCGCCGAGCATGTAAGTTGCTTCCGGCCGCTGGAAGAGATGCTGGTGGGGATCGATGATGGGAAGATGCGGATCGAGCGCCGCCTCTTGCGATTCTCCCGATTGGGGACCGCAATGTCCGCGTGCGCTGGGAAACAATTCTTCTTTTTGCATCAAATCCATTCCCCGCGATCGAAAGAAGATCTTCGCCCGGCGCCGAGCGTGACCTGGAGAATCGGAGCCTAGTGCCCTAGGAATTTGGGCAGCCAGGACGTCAGCGTCGGGAACAGGATCACCAGGCCAAGATCCGCGCAGGCAACCAGCACATAGGGAATTGCGGCGCGCGCGGCGCGTTCTATCGAAGACTGGATGATCGACACGGAGACAAGCAGGGTGATCCCGATTGGCGGCAGCAGCATCCCTATCGCGCCCGTCAGCATGACGATTACGCCGAATTGGAGGTCCGAGACGCCCGCCTCCGTCACGACCGGCAGGAGAACGGGTACGACGGTTATGAGAATGGCGGGAGGCTCCAGGAAGATTGACAGGGCGATGAGCAACACTGATACGAGTAGCATGATCATAACCGGATGATGCGTGAGACTGCTAACGAATAGGGCCGCTTCCTGCGGCACCTGCTGGCCGACCAGCACCCAGGCTAAGATCGATGCGTTCGCGATGATGAACAGCACCATGGCCGCGGTCTTAGCGCCGTCGACGAAGGCGCGCACATATTCCCTTGTCGAACGGGGACGCAGCAGGCCACCCACGACAGCCACATAGACCGCGGCGACCGCTCCGGCTTCATAGGGCGTGAAGACGCCGAGCAGAATGCCTCCCAAGACCACGACAGGAGCCACGAGCGCCGGAAGGGCCTGGATGAAGCACTTGCCAAGGTCAGGCAAGCCGACACCCGGCTCCCTCGGATAGTTGCGGTAGCGGGCCACGAGGTAGGCGATCATCATGTAACTCGCCGCCACCAGCAGCCCCGGCACAATGCTTCCCAGGAACAGACCCGTCACCGATACGCTCGTGACGGTGGCAAAGATAATCATGCTGATGCTGGGCGGAAACAATGTGCCCAGCGAGCCAGCCGCCGCCTGATGCGCGGCGACAAAGTCGCGGTCATAGCCGCGCTTCACCATGCCGGGCATAAGCGTCGCTCCGATCGCCGCGGTATCAGCCACGGCCGATCCGGAAATATCGGCGAAAAGCACACTTGCCAGAACGTCCGCGAGAGCCAGGCCACCCCGGAAACGCCCCACCACAGCCGACGCGAAAACGACGAGCCCGTCCGACATGCCGGTGACCAGCATCAGCGCCCCGGTGAGCATGAAGGCCGGGATTGCAAGGAAGGACGGGTTGTCGATACCGGCATAGGCGCGCTGCGCCACAATGCTGAGAGGCACGGTTCCCGACACGGTGATAAACAAGGTGGCGCCAAGTCCGAGCACGAGCGCGATCGGAACGCCCAGGAAGAATGCTACGGGCAGGCTCAGCCACAACAGCCAAAGCGGTACCGCCTGCAGCGCCTCGACGTTGGCGCCTGTCGCGAAAACGATGCCGCCTCCCAACGCCGCCACCATGAGCACCACGATCGCCATCGACGGCGGCGACACACGTTCGCGCAGGCGGGCCAGCCAGTGCACGATCATGATGACCCCCGATATCGGGATCGAGACGTAAGCCACGCCATAAGGCAGCGACAGCGCCGGCGAATGCGGCTGGAAGGTGGAGAGAATGCCGACGCCGGCGGCGATGAGGACGACGAGATAGATCCCGACCAGGATTTCGACCGTTTGCTCGATGACCTTGCGAATGGCGGGCGAGGCCTTGTCCTGCAGCAGGCGGCTCGATGGGTGGCCGTCGCGGCGGAAGAGCACGGCGGCGCCGAGGAAGACGAGCCACCCCATGGCGAAGCCGGCGACCTCCTCCGACCATGCCAGGGCATCGTTCAGGACATAGCGATAGATGACCGCGGCGAACATCACCGCGACCAAGACCGTCATCAGCAATACGACGGCGATGGTCGCGGCGCCGTCGGCGACGTTGCTCAACCCGGCTAGGATGGTCGCGGGCGCCGCATGCTTCTCATTCGGCGCATCGGCGTCATCGGACGCTTCGACGCCCGTTGCCGGAACACGATCAAACATTGAGTGCGTCAACGCGCTTGATCAGATCGGCGCCGATCCTGTCCGCGAACTGGTCCCAGATCGGACGCGAACTGTCCTGCCACTTGGCGAGATCGGCGCCCGCCGGTTCATACCAGCCGATATCCGGCATGGCCTTCAGTTTCGCACGAGCCTGGTCGGATTGCTTCCCGGCCTCCGCCCACTCGTGATCCTCCGCGCTTGCGGCGGCAGCAAGGATCACATCCTGCACATCCTTTGGCTGGGAATTGAAGAAACTGAGATTGATGAAGCCGATATGGGAAAGCATAATGTAGCGGATGTCGCAGACCTTCTTGGCGACCTCATAGTGCTTGTCGGTATAGTACCAGACCGGCTGCAGGATTTCGCCGTCGACCGTACCCTGCTGCATGGCGGTAAATACCTGGTTGTAGGGCAACGGAACGGGGTTTGCTCCCCAGGCTTTGAAGGTTGCAAGCTCGATCGGCGTGTTCGCAGCGCGCAACTTGATCCCTTTCAGGTCGCCCGGCGTGTGGATGTCGTGAGAAGCCGTCTCGATGCTGCGGAAACCCGCCGCGTCCATGACCATCAGGATCTTCAGGCCGAGCTTGGTCTCGAACTCCTTGCGGATGTCGTCGCTAGCGGTCTTCCAGAACTTTCTGTAGGCGGTGCGGGAGCGCAGCAGATAGGGCAGTTCCAGCACCATCATCTTCGACGTGAACTGGTCGAGGTTGTTGTTCGATGACGTCCCCATCTGGATAGCGCCGGTCTGGACGCTCTGAACCAGTTCCTGATCGTTGCCCAACTGGTTGCAGCAGAAGGTCGTAACCGCGACCTCACCGTTGCTCTTCTCCTTCAAGGCATGGGCGAAAGCCTCGTAGCCGATCGAGACGGGGTTGGTCGGGGTGGATGTGTAACCGAACTTCAGGGTGACCTTCTTGGCCGAGTTGGCCAGCGCGGGTACGGCCAGCGGCATGGGAAGCCCCGCGGCAAGACCTGCCGCGAGAGAGCCCCGGATCATGTCGCGCCTGCTCATCCGCATGCGCCAGCTTGAAGGTGTCAGTGCAGCTTTATCCGTCATAGACATTGTAAATCCTCCCTTGTTGTCTCACTACAATGAATAGTCTCGATTTGGCGTAGCCCGCCGTGCGGTCGCACGGCCGATCAGTCATTGACATCCACCTTTCCGTCGTGAGCGCTGAACGCAAGATAGTTGCGGTCGTCGATCGGCGCCCAGCGCGAACGGGCGCGGCATGGTTTGGAGGAGCGGCAATCGGCAAAAGCCGGCCGTGTCAACAGTGGCTTCAATGCAGATCTCCCAGCGCTGCGATGATCTTTATCGCGTCGATCTGCCCCGCGATCATCGTCCGGATGGTCGCATCCACTTCATCAAGCGGGATCTCGGCGCTGATGAGCGGCATGAAAGCGTCGGGAAAATTTGCCAGCAATTCCACCGCTTCGGTAAAGTCCTCGACCAAATAGGTGAAGCTGCCCAGAATGCGCTGCTCCTTGAGGCGACTCTTGTCGATGTCGATGATACCCGGCTTGTTGAACTGCCCCACGAGCACCACCGCGCCATGCGGACGCACCAGGCTGAAGCTCTGATTGATGAGATCATGATGCGACGCCGCGATGAATACCGTGTCGACGGACGGGCCTTCCAAGGCCTCAAACAGCTCTGATGCGGCGAGACCGGAAGTGTTGAGAACAATGTCCGCGCCCTGAGCCCTGGCCACGCCGAGGCTGAAATCCCTGACGTCGCAAACGATGGAATACCTCGCGCCGATGATCCCGCACACCGCCAGGATCAAACTCCCGATGGCGCCCGCGCCGAACAGCAGCATGCTGTCGCCTTCGTCGAACCCTGCGAGGCGGACAGCATGGACAGCCACCGCGAGGGGTTCGACCAGAACCGCGAGGGCGAGCGGTATGTCCGCCGGCAGTTCGATGATGTTTTCGATAGGTGCGCAGAAAAACTCCGCGAACGCGCCCGGCCAATTCTGCGTCCCGAGCAGCGTCTTTGAGCCACAGACATTCGTCCATCCGTGGCGACAGGCTTCGCACCGGCCGCAACCACGCTCCGGCAGGACGGTGACCCGGGCGCCGAGGATCGACGGCGAAACGCCGAGCCCCACGGCATCAACGACGCCGGACGTCTCATGGCCAGGGACGAGGGGCAATCTGCGGCGGATATGGATGCCGTGATAGGCGTGCAGGTCCGAACCGCATATGCCGCTATAGGCTGTCTTGATCCGAACTTCGCGTGCGCTGGGCATCGGGAGTGGAAGCTCGATGATCCCGCCTTTCCCAGCATCCTCCATTCGATAGGCTTTCATCGCGCCCTCCCCGGCGGTCATAGTCCAGCGCTCGCAACGAAACCGCCGTCTACCGGCGTCATGGTGCCGGTGACGTATCTGGACAAGTCCGAAACGTAGTAGAGAAGCGTCCCGACGATATCGTCGGGAGAACCCAGCCGTTGCATCGGCGTCAACGCGACGATCTCCTTGCCGCGCCAGGCGAGGCTTCCGTCCTCGTTCGTCATAATGCCCCTATTGTGCGGCCCAGGAAAAAAGCCCGGCGCAATGCAGTTGACCCGGATGGCCGGATTGAACTCGCGGGCCAGATGACAGGCGAGCCATTGAGTGAAATTGGCGACGCCAGCCTTTGCCGCGGCGTAGGAAGCTCGTCCGCGCAACGGGCGGTAGGCATTCATGGAACTGATGTTGACGATCGAGCCGCCGAGCGGATTGGCGAGCATCTTTCTGCCATAATGATAGCAGGGCCAGATGCAACCGGCGAAAAGATTGAAATCCGAATTGTCGCGCATGACGAGTGGATCAAGGTCGAAAAAAGTCTTCCTGCCGTCGCCGATCGATCCCGGCAAATGCCCGCCGGCGCAATTTACGAGCATGTCGATCGATCCGAAGTCCGCCTCGATCTTTTCCGCGTGCGTCGCGATCGCCTCCGGCACGGTGCAATCGAGTTGATAGGCGCTGAGCTTCGATCCGCCGCCTCTGCGGCGTTCGAGACGTTCGTAGACGGGTGCACCGTTGGAATTATAGGTCATCACCACATTCGCCCCGCACGCAATCAACGCCTCGCAAAAGGCGCCGCCGATGACGCCGGAGGCTCCCGTCACCACGGCCGTCTTGCCGGAAAAATCGAAGCGGTAATTCACCATGCCTTGCTCCGGAATTTTGCCTGACGGCTATAAAGCCTCCTTGAGAAGCTTTTGCAGATCGGCCTTCGTCGTGGTTCGGGGATTGGGACCGCTGTTGCCTACGGCCTGTTCCGCCACGCTCTCTATATCGACGTCGTGGAGGCCGACATCGCCGAGCTTCGTCGGGATGTTCAAATCTGAGCTCAGGCGGAACAATTCTTCCACGAGCAGATCGCAAACGGCGGAATCGCCGCGATTGCGCACGTCCAGGCCAAGGATTCGCGCGAAATTCCTGTATTTCCCCGGATGGGCGATAAAGTTGAAACGCACGACATAGGGGAACATCAGCGAACAGGCGAGGCCATGGGGAAGGTCGTAGACGCCGCCAAGCGCGCGTGCCAGCGCGTGCACGTTTCCGGTGCCGGTATTGCCGATCACGGTTCCGGCGAACATGCTGCCGATGAGCATCTTCTCCGCGACGACGCCGACGCTCCGGTTGGCGACGAAGGGCCGGATGTTGGCACAGAGGAATTCGAGCGATTGGAGAGACAGCCCCTCCGAAAGCGTGTTGCTACGATTGGAGGTGTAGGATTCGACCCCGTGGATGATCGCATCCATGCTGCTCTCAGCGGCGATCTTCATCGGGAGCGATGCCAGCAAGCTGGGGTCGAGAAGCGCCAGCGCCGGAATGATTGAAGGAGAGCGCAGCGACATCTTGTAATGCCGCGCCGAATCCGTGATGGCCGCGTTAGAGGTCACCTCACTGCCCGTTCCTGCCGTGGTCGGGATGGCGATGACGGGCAACGCCCCTTTTTTAATCTTGCCGGGGCCGTCATATTCATTCAAACGACCGCCGTTTTTAGCCAGAACGGCAATGGCCTTCGCGCTATCCATGGCGCTGCCGCCGCCGAGGCCGATCATGGCCTCGATCCCGTCATTCTTGTGTTTATCCCAAACCGCCTCGAGAGAGCTGTCCCGTGGATTGGGTTCGACGGCATCGAACATCTCGAACTCGATACCGCTCTTGCGCAGTGATTCGGTCGCCCGGGCGCTGACCCCGGCCTTGCTCAAACCGGGATCAGTTATGAACAAGACTCTGTTAAAGCCCATCTGGCTAGCTTCATCGCCGAGGCGGTCGACGATGCCGGTGCCATTTTTAACATTCATGGAAGTGCGAAACGCAAACTCCATGGCTTCCTCCTTAGAATGGCGCCCGATTCTTCAGGTGCATGATCACCGTTCGCGATTCGGTCAGTTCCTCGATCGCATAGCGCGGGCCTTCCCTTCCGACCCCGCTATCCTTCAAGCCGCCGTTCGGCATGTGGTCCACGCGCCACCGGCTTGGCGAATTGATGTGCATGATTCCCGATTTGACCCGCCGCGCTATGTACATGGCGTTGTCCAAGTTCTCGGTGAAAAGACCGGCCGCGAGACCGTATTCGGTGTCGTTTGCGCCGGCGATCGCCTCCTCGACATTGGTGAAGGGGATGAACGCGATAGCCGGTCCGAACAGCTCTTCGCGGAAAATCCGCATATCGGGCCTGACGTCCGCGACAACTGCGGGACGCACGAAATTGCGATCGCGTCGGCCGGCATCGGAGCCTAGGACACGCGCGCCCTGGGCACCGGCATCGCGAATGGTTTCGGAGACGCGGATGGCATCAGCCTCACGGATCAGGGGACCCATGGTCGTGTTGTCTTTCAACGGATCGCCAAGTACAAATTCATCGAGTTTAGCTGCAAGCTTGCCAACAATTTCCTCGTAAAGCCGTTGGTGGACGAAGACGCGTTGCGTCGAAACACAGGTCTGGCCGGCCATGCCGTAGCCGGCATTGAGGAGAGCGTTGACGACATTGTCGGCGATGGCGTCGTCCATGACCACCACGGGGCTGTTACCGCCCAGTTCCATGGTCACTCTCTTGAGCCCGGCCTGCCGGCAGATTTCCTCGCCGACCGCGTAGCTGCCGGTAAAGGTGATTTTGCGGATACGCTTGTCGGGACACAGCATCGCGCCCAGCTTGCCGCCCGAACCGCTCAGATACTGGATCGCCTGCGGTGGCAGACCGGCATCGAGGAACACCTGGACCAGATGCGCCGTCGCAAGGGGCGTATCGGAAGCGGATTTCAGGATAACCGCGTTGCCCCCGGCAAAGGCCGGTCCGATCTTGTGGCAGGCAAGATTGACCGGCACGTTGAAAGGCGTGATGGCGAGTACGATGCCGCAGGGTATCCGGAACGTGAAGCCGAACTTCTTTTCGATGCCCGGAACGCTACGCGCGGTGAGGGGCAGGACTTCGCCGTAGATTTCCCGGCCGGCATCGGCGGCGGCGAAGAGCGTCATAGCGGCACGGCCGACTTCTCCTCTCGCCTCCCCGATCGTCTTGCCGTTCTCATGCGTGATTAGCTTGGCGATCGTCTCCTTGCGCTCCAACAGGAGTTCGCCCGCCTTCTGAATGATCTCGCTGCGCTTGTAGTAAGGCATGTCCTCCATGACGCGGGCACCCTCTTCGGCGCTCAGTACCGCGTCTTCGACATCGGCTGCGTCAGCCAAGGGAACATCATCAACAACGGACTGGTCATAGGGATTGAAGATGGGCGCGCGCGATTTGCCGTCGCGCCATTCGCCGGCGATGAACATTCTCATGGGATTCTTCTCTTCACTTCACTGGTACGGTCAAAGGCGTCTCTTCAGCCGACGCTGTAGCGCTCGAGTATTTCCTCGTTGATGTCGATGCCGATGCCCGGCCGATCGGGGCTCGGAGCGTGCAGGAAGCCGTCCTCGAAAACGTCGTACGGGTCCTTCAGAAGGTCGTGGCGCAAGGGATTGTGATCCTCCTTCGACCAATCGGAACGCATGACCTCAAAGGTGAGGAGGTTGGGCAACGCCGTGGCGATATGCAGGGACACCGCGAGGCAGAGGGCCGAACAGCTTCCGGTATGCGGCGCGTAAGGCAAATGGAAGGCCTGCGTCATATGCGCGATCTTGGCGATCTCGGTTAGCCCCCCCACCCTGCAGGGATTGGGTTGCACCACGTCGATGCAGCGTTCCGCGAACATGTTAGCGAAGTCGAAGCGGGTGAAGGAGCTCTCACCCCAGGCGATTGCTATATCGAGATGATCGGCGAGATATTTGTAGCCGTGGATGTTGTCGGGGCTGATCGGCTCCTCGAACCAGTAGATGCCGTTCTTTTCCAACTCGCGGCCGACGCGAAGCGCCACCTTGTAGTCCTCATGGTAGGCGCAGTTGGCATCGACCGTAAGGACGATATCGTCCCCCACGGCCTTGCGAATCTCCTCGACAAGCTTGAGATCCCTGACATAGCCGGCTGGATTTTTGCCGAGTTTGATCTTCATGGCCTTGAAGCCGAGATCGACGAATTGCTGTGCCGTTTCCAGCACGACGCTTTTCTCGCGCATGCGAAGGCTGGAGGCATAGGAGGGAATGAGATCACGCTGGCGCCCGCCCAGGAACATATAGAGCGGCTGGCCATATGCCTTGGCCCGCAGGTCCCAAAGCGCGATGTCGATGCCGCTGAGCGCTTCGATGAAAAAGCCGCGGTTGTGGCCCCGATTCATCATCGCGGCATACATGATCTCCCAGGTGTGCTCCGGCTGGAGAGGGTCGGTCCCGATCACCACCGGAGTGATCTCCTCGATGATCTTCTTCAGCGCCGCGGGCGCGAAGCGCGTCATGCACTCCCCATATCCGACAAGGCCCTCGTCCGTGGTGACACGAACGATCGTGGCGCGATAGCCGCCAAAGACAATGTGCTGGACCTTGTCCGCATGGGGGATGCTGACCGGCGCGTCGATCGGCTTCGACAGCGGCACGAAGAGCGGGAAGACTTCAACCTTGGTGACTTTCATTCGCATTCTCTTGGATCGGCCGACAATGACATTGATGTATTGGTTCTTTAATAGAACCAATACGCTTAGATCGTCAAGTGGCCATCAAGAGGAACGGATGGAAAATGCAACCAACTGATATTACGACACTTTAGCGAAAAGTGCGGCTTCGGATACAAATGCCGCACGGATGATCGGATCGTATTTCAGACCAAATCGGCGACCGATATCGTGCTGAAGCGTCTCGCTTGGTGCGGCCGGGCATGCGCGCGGAAGCGGCAAAGGAGGAAATCGGCGGACAGACCAATGGGAGCATCTAGCCCTCGATCTCCAAGCCCAGCCGGGATTTGGAGTTCCTCAAATGTCGCGTAAAAGCGCGGAAGATATAATATTCCTCGCCGCTTCGCATGGCATCGATGATCTGCTGGTGTTCGTCATAGCTCTCGTGCAGCACATCCGCATTGTAGACATTCTGCTTTATGGCGTTCCACAACGGCTGGCGTGCCGTCTCTATCAACGGAAGAAGGATCGAAATCACGGTTTCGTTGCGCGTGGCAATGGCGAATGCCTTGTGAAGGTCGTTGTCGTTTTTCCGATAGGTTTCGACATCCCTTCTCTCCACTGCGAGGCGCATCGTCTTGATGAGGCCGTCGAATTTCTCCCAGTCCGTCGCCGTGGCAACCGCCGAAGCGAGGATTGCCGCGCCCGGTTCCAGCGCGATCCTGGCATCGATCGCTGTCTGCGAATCCGTGTACTTCCCGAACCCGGCATCGTTCAGCCACTGTTTCACGTCCTTTTCTTCGGGAAGCGAGGTGATGAAGATGCCACTGCTGCGCCGCACTTCCAGAACGCCGGCGACCTGGAGCATGGCGATCGCCTCCCGAAGCGTATTGCGGCTAACGTCCATCGACTTGGCGATCTCCCGTTCGGGCGAGAGCTTGTCTCCTATGTTCATTTTCGTCTGAAGAATCTTCGACAGGATCTGTTCCGCGACAATCTGACTTCGGGAGATCGGCGTTATTCTGTCAAACATTTCAACAGTGAAGCCTCAAAAGAGCGAAATTTGGATCGCGGGTTTGGTATAAAAAATAGACCGACCCTTTGGTCAAAGGCAATAGCCGAATGACCTCCTAAGTAACTCCAGTCTTTATCATTGGGAGCGAAAACCTCTCCTTCCACGCCGCTTTTTATGCAGCTTTAGAGGAACAAAAAGTGAACATGCAGAAGCGGCTTAAGCGTTTTTGACGACTTTGCATCAGTTCGGCGGTCGGCAGGCTTGTGAATAGCTGGAAGGGGCCGTATCCAGACAGTCCGGTTCTGTGCGTGCTCGGCGGATAACTGCCGTTCAGCAAGCGACCGTCATCGCTGTCGTTCCTAGATCACTTATGGCCCTTCATAAGCCGACGTTCCTGGCGCATCCAATCGCCTACGTAACCGGGGCCGGAAGCAGATTGGCGGCCTCCGGCTCTTACAAAAATATCAGACG